>BNJU01005565.1_pt1 | contig 591725 bp, 789 predicted proteins | sample 8539281 | NCBI WGS metagenome assembly BNJU01 (sample SAMD00202456, study PRJDB9452) | human saliva metagenome | isolation source: human saliva | place: Japan
TCCAACTATTGCTCCTAGCATAAGATTCCTCCTTACAGCATATCAGATTTCCAATGGATCACTCTTTAAAAACGGCTCAACCAAATCGATCCATTCTTGAGGCAGGTAAGCTGATAGATAACCATGGTTATAGCCCTTTGCTTCATACAAAAATTGTATTTGGATGTAGTGCTGAAATAATTTCGCCGAAGCTTTCACACAGTTCAATTCTTTTTCACCATAGATATACAGAACCTGCGCCTTGCTAGCAGAAATTGTGTCCTTGAGCCTGTATCGCCCCATATAGGTTTTGTAAATGGTCACCAATGTTTTGATAGGTGTCCTTGGTAGATCCTCTAGATAATAAGCTTTTTATTTCCTCTGGATAAGCTAGTTTAGGATAGAGTTTGTTCATCATGCTTAATTGAAGTTTACAAGAAAAATTTACTGAACATCAGTTTACCGAATAGAACTACTAGAAAGATGCTGATTTTAGCTAGCTTTGGTTGTGGAATACAGAGGCTTCCATCTATGATGGCCTTCTCAGCTATCTCGCTGTCTAATGACAAAAGCTCCATGGCAATTTGACCACCAAGTGAAACGCCACCGATCGCAAACACCTTTCCACCACAGTTTGCTTTGATATAGTCTAGAATTTCCAAAGCAGAATCTTCAGTAGAAACATAATCAAGTTGATATTCTTCGCCGTGGCCATTCAAAGTGGGTAGAATAACACGGTAGTCTTCTGACAAAAATCCGTGCTTGACGAAGATAATTCCACCAAGAACTGCCACCGCCATGTATCAGTAAGATAGGAGGTAAATTCCTATCACCAAATTCATGGAATTTCATGTTTAAACTCCTTACTGTGAGACTTTCAATAGATACATCCTTGTTTAATCTGTTTTAAAAAGAAGCAGTGATCTAAATACATCAATCGTTACTTTCGATAATAGTTAAGCTGATCAAAAATTTAAAATATTTTTACTAATTCTATTACTCGCCAATATAGTATAAATTAAATAACAAATAAAAAAATAATAATAAAAAAATAAAAAGTAACCAGTCTTACAACTTACTACTATTCATATGATAATTTACAAATGTCTTTCCAGCCACTCGATCTTTTTAAAATCCTTATTGTTATTGTGATCATTTCGATAAGAGTCTTGAGAAGAAGCTTTGTAAATACTTAGATACTGCTCCATACTTGGAAGACGAAAAAGTGATGCCTTCAATGTGAATAAGCTCTATATCCGATTCCGAAACTCCTGCAAAAATCAGGTAAGGAATCGATACTTCAAATTCAACACTCACTCTATCCTTTTTGGAATTCATGCTCATGAATATCTATTAAGACGTAGCCTAAGTCTTTCATCACTTTCATTATCTTGTCCCAGTCATAAATTCTGAGATGATCAGGTGCTTCCCAACCTCTAGGGTCACCAGGCACATGAATGTCAATGTCAGACGGCTCCCAATTTTTCTTTCGTTCTAAACTCAAATCCCAAAGAGCCCCATCAGTGTCGGTGTAATTCCGACTCGATTTAAATGGAAACAAATGGTTTTAAATTCTTCAAATAAGAGACTCATGTTTACTCTAAACCTTTCATATAGATTTTTGTTATTTCTACTATATAACCTTGAACAAAATCACCTTCACTTTTCTAGAGTATAGCCAGTTATTTTTGGATACAAATTCTTTTTCCTTACTAATTCTATTACTCGCCAATATTGTATAAATTAAATAAGCAATAAAAATGATAATAAAAAGTAAGATTAATCTTCAACACAAAATAGAGATTTAACAAATTTGCGAACGCATGAAATAATATGCAGTAACCCGACAGATTGGGTTTGACGGTCAAAGAAGCCCTAAAACAAAACTTAAAAACAACGTATATATAAAAAAATAAAAATAAAAGGAAATCCTTGATGACTTTCTCCAACAATAAACCATAAAGGCAGATGCCAAATCCCCCAAATTGATCCTACAATCAAATTAGATTTCCAATAAGTATATTTTTTTATCAAGTAAGGGTTGTAGTATGCCTCTCCATCCTAATTCTTCGTGACCACCACCAAAAAAAGATTAATTGAATAAAGAATAGTGGCATCAGGTAAATTGATACTCCGTTTAATTCTAAGGAAGATACAGAAAATAGTATCAAAATTGCTAACAAATGAATAATGAAATAAATACTACTATTTTTCTTTCTTACTAAATACAAAAATGTTTAAATTTTTATATTATTCCTTTTTCAAATAAAAAGCCACTTGCAATAGCTGGTCCAAGTGCACCTACTATATGTAATGTTCTCCCTATAATCGTTTCTAATCCCAAAAATATGAGATTGCGTAATTATGGCAAGAAGCCCCCAAGCTATATAAGTAATGCCAAATGTACAATAAAGATAATTTTTTTAAATTCTTTTTGTCAATTTCTGTCATTTTATCTTCCTTATTTTGATTATTCTATGTATAATATTTTTTTCTGCTTCTTAGTCGCTCTCGACTATAACTACCTATATTCTATCACAAAAAAACAAAAAAAATCCTTACGATCAAGGCTTTTCAGTATCCCTTTTGTTAAAAGGTTTTTACGCTTTTACCAGCAAAACTACACACTCAACGTGTGGTGCTAGTAAACTTCTATATTATAGAACGAAAAGGGATAGAGTTAATGTTTAAACTTAAACTTTAGAATGAAAATATTTTTTTCTTTTCTTACCCTACAGTATCCGTACAAATTTTATAGGCTTCATCTCATAAAAAAACTTGTACCTTGCTAAATTCAACAAACTGAAGCTTGTTTGTCTCATTTAGCTTTCTTGGGTTTCTTTTCTGGCAGTTCCGCATACATACCTTTCAGTAGCTCAGTAATCAAATCCATATCCTCAAATCTGTCGAATGCATACATCAATGTCTTTGAACCCTCATACGGATAACGCAATTCTGAGTCTGCAGAAGTTTGTCCGATGTCGGCGTTCTCTTTAAAAATAGTTCATTATCGCAAATGTCACCTATCAGCTTACCGTTAAAATATATAAGGTAGCCGCCCATCATCGATCTTATGACAATATCACCTGCTGCAGAAAAAATCTCACGAACAAATTCATTAAATTCATTCACTATGATTACCTCCTTCAAAATCAAATATTCCTTACTTTTATAGCAAACTCTTTCCCTATTTATCCTCAAAATTTCAGCAATCCATTTTCATCAAATTGAAAATTCGGTCCCCATGAAACTTCCCAATAGTATCCATCTAAATCCGAAAAAAATATGCGTGATATCCACCCCAAAAAAACTTCCTGTGGCTCTTTTACAATTTTTTTCCACCTGCTTTTCTTACTAATGCAATTACAGTCTCTACATCTTCTTTATGTTCAACATTGTAGGCTAATGTAATTCCTGAAAAATCCATTCCCTTTTGGTGGATTATTTTTCATCAATATCTTTTGCTAATTGTTCCAAAGGAAATAGTTCAAACTTTGTTCCCGGAGTATCAAAAAAAGCATACTGACGGATTATTTTTCTCTGCAATCAGTCTTATATCCTAAAACCATCTCTATAAAAACTTTATTGACCTTTTCCATATCTTTTCACACCTAAACAAAACAAATAAAAGATTAGTTACTCAACTTGCCATTAATTGTTTGATATTAAGTATTGATAAAGAAAAAAATTTCATAATTGCACATTTCTTATTGCAGAGATTACAAAACTATTAGATAACGAATTAAATTACTATGAACAAACTGTTATCCTTTATGCTAAGGGCTACTTTGAATTTAAAAAGAATTTAAATACTGGTGTTGAAAAAAATGAAACAGGCTATCCAAGTCTTTGATATTTTAGAAGAGCAAAATATGAAATCTCAGTATATAGATCATTTCTCTCAAAATGTGGAAATAAGATAGAATACTAACTTTAAAGACTTAGTGAAAAGCAGAAACTAGTAATGATACTAGTTTTTTTGCTTTTCTCCATAATAAGTAATTTCCCCTTTTTCCTTCTAAATCTTTTTTTCACAACAAAAAAACCTGAATTTCTATATGCTTTTTTTGAGCCAATATATTTTTTTCATTTACAGCCAATATAATATGGTTAATTTCTAATTTTAAAGTTGAATCTATGAATTCAAATATTCCATTCAGAGCATTAGAACCATATCCTTGATTTCTGAAATTATCATCAATAGAAAATCCTCTAATAAGCGCATAATCATTTTGATAATAGCCGTACTCTTTAGGACCAGTGTTTAGGTGTAGGCAAAAACCAATTACTTTATGGTCTTTATTAAGTATTACAATTGGGTATCTATCCTTATCTTTTTTTAGACTTTTTCAATAATATTTTTTTGGGGTATCAGTATGTGTAATATCATTTAAAGAATAAGAACTTAAAGAATGGTAATGTTCAACTTCACTATACAAAGATAATTTCATGATAATTAATTCCTTTCTCTTTATGTAAGATACATAACTAAATAGGACTCTAGGTATGTAGATTCTTTTTATGAAATATCCTATAAAAATCGGATATATTTAGATTTATTGCTTTAATCCTTTATTTTTCATTATTAAAGTAGATAACGCTGACTGCCCCTTAATATATGCTTCCTCAGTATTTTTACCAAATACTTCTGTTAAATAATGTATTCGTTTAGTCCACATTATCTTCTCCATTTTTATTAAACTAGTAATCGGGAGTTCAAGATGTACTAAATATCCAGTACTTCTACTATTTCTCCATTTTTTTCTTTAAACATAATTTTTTTGACTACTTCTTCTCCTAAATATTTTTGTAAACTTAGTCAATTCTGTTGATACTTCAAATACTATATTATGTTTTATATCACTTAATTCAAAAAACTCGAATCATATCTTGTTTTATCTGACCAATAGTTCCAATTTATATCTGTCCTTTCATAATAAACATAGTTTCCTTTTGGAGTTACAAATACTCTTTTTATTTATTAACTTCTTTTTCATCTTCGGATTTAAATATTTCAGAATACAGCTTCATCCCTTTAAATACTTTGTAATTGCTAATTTTATCATTTGAAATATTTAATTTAATTTCTTCATACTTCATAGAAAACCTCCACAAATTCTAATTTGTCATACAATCAATTTGCTTGCCAATTTGTAAACCTGTTGTATCCCTTTTACTTTTCTAATTTCCAGCTATCAAGCTCAATTTTAATCAACTCTGGAAATTTCTTACTAACGTCCCTTATAGGGGGACATTTATTCCCATTAACTTATTATCTTTGGTAACAAAAACATCCCCACAGTGTTTATGGAAATAGAATCCATCTCAAATAAATTATCAAACCTAGTAGAAAATATGAGAGGTCACTTTAATACTTCCCCACTAAACGAGAAAAGTCTTTACCTACAAGGCTTTTCTTATCCCCTTTCGTTACAAGGTTTCTAGGCTTTTTATCAGCAACGCTACACACTCAACATGGTGCGTTTGTGGAAACAGATCAACCGGCTGTACCTTTCAATTCGTAGCCTAGCTCTTGGTAGAGTTTGATATCACGCGCCATGGTGGCAACGTTACAGGAGATATAGGCGATGCGTTTAGCTCCTGTTAGGGCGCTTGCTTTGATAAAGCTTTCGGTTAAGCCCTTGCGTGGTGGGTCGACCAAAATAACGGTTGGTTGGATGCCTTCCTTGAGCCAGTTCTTCATAGCATTTTCCGCTGTATCACATACATATCGGGCATTGGTGATGCCGTTTAAACTAGCATTCTTCTGGCTATTCTCCACGGCTTCTGGGATGACTTCTACGCCATAAACTTCCTTAACGTGTTTAGCAACTGATAGTCCAATAGTCCCAATTCCTGAGTAGGCATCAATAACCACATCCTCTGCTCTTAACTCCGCAAAGTCAATGGCTGTTTGATAAAGCTTCTCTGCCATTTCGGTATTGACCTGGTAAAAGGCTGGGCCTGAGATTTGGAAATCATTACCCAACATTTGATCGGTAATGTAATCTTGACCATAAAGCGTACGCCATTCTTTCCCGAAAATCGCATTGGTGTTTTGGTCATTGATATTCTGCATAACAGACACAATTTCTGGGAACTGCTTGATGACTTGTTCAATCAACTGTTCAACTCGGAAAACTTTAGGACGAGTGGTCACCAAAATAACCATGATTTGACCTGAATGATAGCCACGACGCACAACAAGGTTACGAATCAAGCCAGACTGTTCCTTCTCATCATAAGGTTTCAAGTCATAGCGACGAAGCAAATCACGTAGTGCAAGAATAACCTGGTCAATGACTGGATCCTGGATATAAAAATCTTCCAAGGGCATAAGGTCGTGAGAATTCTTACGGAAGAAACCAGTTTCTAGAACACCATTTACTCGGCGAACAGGTACCTGAGCCTTGTTACGGTACTTAATCGGATGTTCCATACCAAGAGTATCAGCAACCTCTACATCCGTGATACTAGCAATCTTGTATAGGCTGTCTTTTACTTGCTTCGTTTTGAACTTGAGTTGCTCTGGATAAGCTAGATGACCTAGGTCTGCAATCCCTGAACGCAGGTAAGCCAAATCTAAGTCTTGATTACGATGTGGAGATTGAAGAAGGTATTCCTCGACCTTACCAAAACCAACCTTTTTATTAACTTTAAGGACACGCATGAGGATTTTCTCAGTCGGTAGAGCATTCTCAACAAAAAAGACCAAGCCATCTACCTTGGCAACTCCTGCTCCTTCATGTGTCAAATCGACAATCTCTACTTCTACAATATCATTTTTCTTTAACATATGTTTCACTTTCTATGAGCCGACAAAAAAAGACGGCAACAATCCTGTTACCATCTATTATACCATGAATTGACCTAAGCACCAAAACTCTTGAAGAAATCAAGGATGGCTTGCCAAATAGAGCTAAGGATATTCCCACCGTCTTGAATAGCTTTATTGGCATCAAAGTTAAGGTCGATATTACTGAAGCTGTCACCAGCTTGCGCAACGATACTTTGTTTCAAATCTTTTAGAGTCTTTGTAAAGTCTTCATTGTTGAGAATATCGCTCTTTGATAGATTGAAGGCAAAGTTGATAATGACATTGACCTGGTTGCCTGTAACAACTTGATCCAGTTTGTAGTTCTTCAAAGTATCTTCGACAATCTTACGAACATCGTCTTCTGTAAGTTCACCTTTGGACTCTTTTGCCTTAGCGACTGCAGCCTTGATATCAGCAAGTGCAACGTTCAGTTTATTGGCATCGAATCCTGATTTGTCCTTGTTTTCATCGTTAATATCAGACAAGGCCTTGAGCTCTTCCTGAGCCAAGTCTTTATTTTCTTGTGGTAATTTTACACCATTTGACTCAAGGGAATAGTAAATACCTGCTAGGGCACTTTCCCCAGTAACTGGAATTGGAGCTGCAACGGTGATACGCGCGTGTTCGACACCCAAGGTAACAGCTGCATTACGGTACATGTCTTGGGTTACTTTTGTGATATTTTCAGGTGTTTCAATCTTGACTTCAAGTGGAGATTTATCTCCTAATTTTTGAATTTTTGCTGATGAATAAAGCTGAAGACTAGAATCGTTTGCGACATTCATAATCTTTGAATAGACATCGGGTGTCATTGTCTTCAAGTCTTTAGTATCTTTAGAGGCATCATAGCCTAGTTTTTTTAGTGTTTGATTTTTTTGATCTTCTGTTAGTGAAGAACCCAAGACGTACTCAGGTTGAACATAGGTTTCATCAATTACTTTTTGAACATCAGTTGCTGCATAAACGTTTTGCAATGTTGCAACCGCCAAAAGAACTGCAGCACTCGTCAGAAAGAATTTCTTTCGCATGATACGTTCCTCCTTTTCCACTCTAGCATATTAAAGTATCCTTAAAGAAAACTTATAAAAGCACCTAGAATTTCTAGAAGCTTAAAAATAGATTAAAAATTTTCATGATATAGAGATTTACTTGAACCTGTCTAGAGTAATAATAGTTTCCCCCATCGACATAGAGTTCTCCACCCTGAAAAATGGAAATAGGATTGATGTAGCGATAGGTTTTTCCTGTTGTATTCCCTAATGTCGGCGCAACTGTATCTCTAGAATATTGTTTAGCTAGAGCAATCGTGTTTTTCTTGCCATTTTGGGCGATAAAATCAATATAAGCAGGTCCAAAGTTATAAGCTTGAATGGCTGTCCAGACATCCACTCCTTTTTCTTGAGCCAGATAGAGATTTTCTGTCAAAGTTTGAACACCTTGACGAATACTACTTGCATTATCGTTAATGGTATCAGTGGAGCCGCTAGCAGATTCACTTGACTGCATCACGTCTCCTTCTTTACCTTTGGTTTCTGTATAGATCATGGCGAGCACAAGCTCTTCGTTTGCTGGAGTATCTCTTTCATTCAAGATTTCACGAACCATCGGTTGATACGTCATGACTTGTTTGACATCCTGACGAATGAGATAGGCTTTGTATCCAGCGAAAAGGAAGACTGCTAGCACCAGCACTCTTCGTATGAATTTAAACATTATTTATTTTGAATATCCTCGATGTTTGATTAAGATAGAATAGGTTCCATTATCGTTTTGGATGAACTCAACAGATTCCGCATCTTGATAGACATTGTTTGGTACGATTAGTTCAATCCCGTTTGACAAGGAAAGTTTCTGATTTTCAAATCTCTTCAACTGACGACTAGCATCAATCTCATCAAACTGTACAGGCTCTGGCACTGCTTCTTTGACCTGGTCAATAAAACTGAGACGAGCTGTTAGATTATTATCAAAGAGATCATTAGCTAATTTTTCTGGAGAGAGCTCATTGTTTTCCTCAAGATTGTTGAAAATCGCAGATTTTACTTTTGATTGAAATTGAAAATCATCCGTGTTAAAGGTTTCGGCAATTTTCTGAGCAGTTTTTTCAAGTTCCTTGATTGATTTCTTAGGTGAAATCTTTGGTTGAGCTTGAATAAGATTCTCAGAAAAATAGTTTAAAAAGGCTCCATTGTACTTGATCCGTTTTTCAATCAGGTGATACTTGCGGTTTTGAAGATTAACCACAAGGGCTTCATCAGCTCCAGTACCAAAACCTGGTAGATTATTCTGAGTCAGTTTGATTGGATTATCAACTTCACCACCTAGGTGTGTTAAGGTTTCTCGCAATGCAATTCGAAGGAAGGCAAAGTGTCCCACTCCTTCTTTTGAAAACTGTACAAAGACTAAATCGTTTGTCTTTTGATTTTCAGATACAGAGAATTCCTCTTTCCAAAGATTGGCAATCGTCACAGATGTTTTCATTAAATCTTCTGTAATGTTGTTGAAAAATGGGTTATCCTCTTCAAAAATACCAGTTTTAGCATCATCAGAATACACACGCTCCACTTTTTTACGCAAGTATTCCTCTATTTTTGGAGTGATATTGAGAAACTTATCCGCTAGGAACAACTCTGTGTCATCAGGACTGAACTGATGGATAATGGCTTTCTTAATATAAATATCCATAAAATATTAGTCCTCGTATAATGGGAAGGCATCCGTCAAGGTTCTGACTGCACTTCTCACTTCTTCTAAGACAGCTTCGTTTTCTGCATTCTTAAGGGCTTTAATAATAAGTTCAGTAACTTGACGACTTTTCTTTTTCACCAAAAGCCACGAGCAGTAATTCTGCTAGCTCCAATACGAATACCACTAGTCTTAAATGGTGACAAGGTTTCATAAGGGATAGAGTTCTTATTTAGGGTAATATTAACTTCATCCAGCAAGTTTTGAGCTACTTTTCCACTTTCTACAACCTTAGTAACATCCACTAGGAAGAGGTGGTTTTCAGTGCCACCAGAGATAATACGGAAATCAGGATCTTTCAGGAATACTTCAGCCATAGCCTTACTGTTCTTGATGACCTTAGCAGCATATTCTTTGAAGGCTGGATCCAAGACTTCTTTGAAGGCAACAGCCTTAGCAGCAACAACATGCTCTAAAGGACCACCTTGGATACCCGGGAAAATAGCAGAATTAATCTTCTTAGCTAAGTCTTCATCATTGGTCAAAATCAAACCACCGCGTGGCCCACGAAGGGTTTTGTGGGTCGTTGTAGTTGTGATATGTGCGTATGGCACCGGGCTTGGGTGAAGACCAGCAGCAACCAAGCCGGCAATATGAGCCATATCTACCATGAGTTTAGCACCAACAGCATCAGCAATTTCACGGAATTTTGAAAAATCAATAATTTGAGAATAGGCTGAAGCCCCTGCTACGATTAGTTTGGGTTTCACTTCTTGAGCTTGTTTCAAGATGGCGTCAAAGTCTAAAAGTTCGGTCTCAGGATCAACACTATAAGAAACAAAGTTGTAGGTTTGACCAGAGAAGCTTACAGGAGCTCCGTGAGTCAAGTGCCCGCCTGCTGCCAAATCCATCCCCATGACCGTATCACCTGGCTCAATCAAAGCCATGTAAGCTGCACAGTTGGCTTGACTTCCTGAGTGAGGTTGGACATTGGCAAATTTAGCATCAAAGATTTCTTTCGCACGTTCAATAGCTAGAGTTTCGATAACATCTACTACATCTGTACCACCGTAATAACGACGTCCTGGATAACCTTCGGCGTATTTATTAGTCAAGATAGACCCTTGAGCAGCCATAACAGCCTTAGAAACTACGTTCTCTGAAGCGATTAATTCAATATTATTTTGTTGGCGTTCCTCTTCTTTGGCAATGGCATTCCAAAGATCCGCGTCATAGGCTTTAAAATCATCTTTGTCAAAAATCATAGGTCTTCTCCTTTTATTAATTTAATGAATCGTTTCTGCATTTTATCGCAGGTATAACCAACTCTTTCATAAAATGCATGCGCACCTGTACGATGGTCTGCAGAATTTAAGCGAATAAAGTTATAGCCACGTTTTTCTGCTTCCTGTTCTAATCCTTCAAGCAAAGTTTTACCGATTCCTTTACCTTGTGTTTGAGGTAAAACAGCTAAAGCTAGGATATTAAACCTGGTTTTGAATAAAGGGATTCATAAACCTCAGCATGAACATAACCAAGTAAGTCATGGCTAATTGAATCCTCAAAACCAAGTAGGAAGTGATGGGAGTCTTGTGTCAACTTAGCTAGTTGACCAGCCGTTTCCTCTGGACTAAAAGCATAACCTAGCGCTTCTTTGTTAATGACACAAATTGTTTCGACATCTGTCGCTTTCAAATAACGTAGCATATCATACCTCTTCAAAAGAAATTTCACGTATCTTGGCAAGAATATCTTCTTGTTTAATTGATCCTTGGCGTAGAATCTTCACCTTGCTGCCAGATAAGTCTATAATAGTCGAATCTTGACCTGTTAAAAAAGCATCATCTTCTATTCCCAGAACCTCTTGTCCTAAGTCTTTTAAAATTTCTTTAAAGCTAACTCCACTTGTATGTCCTGAAATATTTGCAGACGGGCCGATTAAGGGACCAAACTCACGAATCAATTCTAGAGTGACGGGATGACTCGGCATGCGAAATCCAACAGTCGTCAAGTCTGAATTAACCCAGTAAGGGACCTTGTCATTAGCTTCTAGGATAATGGTCAATGGACCAGGAAGAAAACTATCAACAAGTTTTTGTAAATAAGGTGGCTGATTCTTAGAAAAGTTCAAAATATCGTCTAGATGAGCGACATTAAGATTAAGTGCCTTGTCTCTTGGACGACGTTTAAGCTGGTAGACAAGATTAACAGCTTTTTTATCTAGCGCTTTTGCAAAGAGACCATAAACTGTTTCTGTCGGCAAAACTACAGCTCCACCTTTTTCCAACTCTTGCTTAATTTTCTCCATCATCAATGACAACCATCCTATCTTGACCAAATTGGTCTTTCAGAGTACGAACTCGTTTCTCTGGAAGATTTTCCATAAAGAGAGCGGGTACACTTTGACCTTGTTTGTAGCCAATTTCAAGATAAATCTTACCACCATCAGTTAGATAGTCTTTGGAACCTTCCGCGATTTTGCGATAGATTGCGAGACCATCCTCGTCAGCAAAAAGTGCCAAATGTGGTTCTGAATGCAAAACATTCAAACCAACCTCTGTTTCATCTGCTCGAGAAATGTATGGTGGATTGGATACAATTATATCATATTTTGAAGAAATTTCGGAGAAACAGTCAGATTTGATAAAAGAGAGATTTAGATTTTGAGCGTAAGCATTCTCCAATGATAAGTCTAAAGCATCCTGTGAAATATCTGCAGCCGTAACTGACCAATCTGGTCTATTTTTCGCTAAAGCAAGGGCTATCGCTCCGCTTCCTGTTCCGATATCAAGTACCTTGAGATTTTTCTCAGGATTTTCAGTCAAAATGAGTTTCACTAACTCTTCTGTCTCTGGTCGAGGAATCAAGACTCGCTCATCTACTTTTAACTGCATCCCATAGAATTCAGCATGACCGATGATGTACTGGGCAGGTATGTGGCTAGCTAGCTTGATGTAAATATCCTCTACAAATTTGTAATCTTCATCAGTGACTTCTTGCTGAAGGGCAAAGACAAAGTCTGTAAAAGATAGATTTTTTAGACTACGATAGACAAAAGAGAGGCTTTCTGCTTCCTCTCCTTGTGCTATCAACTTTTCCTCAAAATCTTTAAATATTTGAGCTAATTTCATTATTTGTTTAATTCTTCCAATTTTTGTGTTTGGTCCAAAAGAACCAAAGCATCTACAACTTCATCTAGTTTACCAGCTAGAATTGTATCAAGTTTTTGTAAAGTCAAGCCGATACGGTGGTCCGTCACACGGTTTTGTGGGAAGTTATAAGTACGGATACGTTCAGAACGGTCACCAGTACCGATAGTAGACTTACGCTCAGCGTCCTGCTCGTCTTGGGCAATCTGTGCAAAGTGGTCAGCAACACGCGCACGGATGATCTTCATAGCCTTCTCACGGTTTCTGCTGGGTACGTTCTTCCTGCATTTCAACCTTGATATTGGTTGGTAAGTGAACAATACGGACAGCTGTCGCAACTTTGTTGACGTTCTGTCCACCAGCACCAGATGCGTGGTAGATATCCACACGAAGGTCTTTTGGATCAATATCGTATTCTACTTCTTCGACTTCAGGCATGACAAGGACAGTCGCTGTTGAGGTATGCACACGACCTTGACTTTCTGTCACAGGGACACGCTGTACACGGTGAGCACCAGACTCATACTTGAGTTTAGAGTACACTGACTGACCAGAAACCATGGCAACTACTTCTTTAAAACCACCAACACCGTTCATTGAGGCTTCCATAACTTCAAAGCGCCAGCCTTGCGCTTCAGCATACTTTTGGTACATTGTTAGAAGGTCACCAGCAAAAAGTGCTGCCTCATCTCCACCAGCAGCTCCACGGATTTCAAGGATGATGTTCTTATCATCGTTTGGATCCTTTGGAAGGAGCAAGATTTTCAATTTTTCTTCATACTCTTCTTTTTCAGCCTTGGCATCTTTGAGCTCTTGCTTGGCCATTTCTTCCAAGTCCGCATCTCCGCCTGATTCTTTAATCATTTCTTCAGCATCGACGATGTTTTGAAGGACTTGTTTGTACTCACGGTAGGCTGTTACTGTGTCACGAGTTGAAGCCTCTTCTTTTGAAAGCTCCATGAAACGCTTGGTATCTGAAACGACATCAGGGTCACTCAGCAATTCTCCTAATTCTTCATAACGGTCTTCTACAGCTTGTAGTTGATCATAGATATTCATTCTGTGTTATTCTCCTTATTGATTTCAGGGGCAAAATAATGCTTACGGCAAACTGAGATATAGGTTTCATTTCCACCAATCTGGATTTGTTCACCATCATAAACAGGCAGTCCGTCCTGCGTACGCAAAACCATAGTCGCTTTTTTCTTGCAATACTGACAAATGGTCTTAATCTCATCAATCTTATCTGCTAAAAGCAAGAGGTGTTTGGAACCTTCAAACAGCTCATTGCGAAAGTCATTCTTCAAACCAAATGCCATAACAGGTATATCTAACTCATCGACAACACGAGCTAAATCGTAAACATGATGACGTTTTAGAAATTGAGCTTCATCAACAAGCACACAGTAAGGCTTTTCAGGCAAATCCCGGATAAACCCAAAGATATCTGTTGTTTCGTCAATGGCAATTGCTGGTCTTTTCATTCCAATGCGACTAGAGACATAACCGACACCGTCACGTGTATCCAGAGCTGAAGTCATAATCACAACTCCTTTTCCTTGCTCCTCATAGTTATAGGCTACCTTGAGAATCTCAATCGTCTTACCTGAATTCATGGTCCCATAACGATAATACAACTGTGCCATGCTTCTATTTCACGTCCATTTCTAATTTTTTGTTACATTCTAGTATACCATAATTTCTCAAAGCTTTAAATGGCAAAATGTGGTAAAATAGAAGAAATCAAATAACTAGTGGAGGACGCAATTATGCCATTTGTACGCATCGATTTATTTGAAGGACGCACTCTAGAGCAAAAAGAAAGCCCTAGCTAAGGAAGTTACAGAAGCTATTGTTCGTAACACAGGAGCACCTCAGTCAGCTGTTCACGTTATTATTAACGATATGCCTGAAGGAACTTATTTCCCACAAGGTGAAATGCGCACTAAATAAAGCTTAAGCAATCTGCTTAGGCTTTTCTTTATAAGTGGCATTCGTTGAATAAAACGCTATATTTTGTTACAATTTTAAGTGATATTTGTATATAAATTGTAAAAAGGAAATGAAATGATTACACGTGAATTTGATACCATCGCAGCAATCTCGACTCCGCTTGGTGAAGGGGCTATTGGGATTGTTCGTTTAAGTGGAACGGATAGTTTTACTATCGCCCAGAAAATTTTTAAAGGTAAGGATTTGAGCAAGGTTGCTAGTCACACTCTAAACTACGGACATATCGTTGATCCTCAGACAGGTAAGGTTATGGACGAGGTCATGGTTGGTGCTATGAAATCTCCAAAAACCTTCACTCGTGAAGATATTATTGAAATTAATACCCACGGTGGAATCGCCGTAACTAATGAAATCCTTCAACTAGCTATCCGTGAAGGGGCTCGGTTGGCTGAGCCTGGTGAATTTACCAAGCGTGCCTTCCTCAACGGTCGTGTGGACTTGACTCAGGCTGAGGCCGTTATGGATATCATCCGTGCCAAGACGGACAAGGCTATGAATATTGCGGTCAAACAGTTAGATGGCTCCCTTTCTAATCTTATTAACAATACTCGCCAGGAGATACTCAATACACTTGCACAAGTTGAGGTTAATATCGACTATCCTGAGTATGACGATGTGGAAGAGGCTACTACTGCTGTTGTCCGTGAAAAACTTTAGAATTTGAACAACTCTTAACCAATCTCTTAAAAACAGCACGTCGTGGAAAGATACTCCGAGAAGGAATTTCTACTGCTATCATCGGACGCCCCAACGTTGGGAAATCAAGTCTTCTCAACAATCTCCTTCGTGAAGACAAGGCCATCGTAACCGATATTGCGGGTACTACGCGCGATGTCATCGAAGAATACGTCAACATTAACGGGGTTCCACTGAAATTGATTGATACTGCAGGTATTCGTGAAACAGATGATATCGTCGAGCAAATCGGTGTTGAACGCTCCAAGAAAGCCCTCAAGGAAGCTGACTTGGTACTACTAGTACTGAACGCTAGTGAACCTTTTACAGCCCAGGACCGACAACTTCTCGAAATTAGTCAAGATACCAACCGTATTATTCTTCTCAACAAGACTGATTTACCAGAAGCGATTGAAACTGCTGAGCTTCCAGATGATGTCATCCGCATTTCCGTCCTCAAAAATCAGAATATAGATAAAATCGAGGAACGCATCAACAACCTCTTCTTTGAAAATGCTGGCTTGGTCGAACAGGATGCAACCTACCTATCCAATGCCCGTCATATTTCATTAATTGAAAAGGCAGTTGAAAGTCTGCAAGCAGTTAACGAAGGTCTTGAACTGGGCATGCCAGTTGATTTGCTTCAGGTTGATTTGACACGTACTTGGGAAATTCTTGGGGAAATCACCGGTGATGCAGCGCCAGATGAACTCATTACTCAATTGTTTAGCCAATTTTGTTTAGGTAAATAAGAAAAAAACTAGTTTAAAAAATGCTAGTCACCTAAAAAGAGGTTGGGACAAAAAGTTCCCGACCTCACTTTTTTTATTATCAATCATAATTTGACGCGGTAGCTGATTGAACTTTTTGTTCGTCTTTTAGACTCCAAAAAGCTCCTAATCATCCTCGCGGGGCTGGGACTACGAAATCAAGACTTTGTCTATCGATTTCTATCCCACCGCCTTTTCTTTCACTTTCTAAGTTATATCCTGCCTTAGCGGATATTTGAAACAAAACTTACCAGTTCTTTTCTATTTTCACTTAGTCTTTAGGTAATTTGCCAGCTTTTTTTCAAGCATTTTTTTGATTAAATAAGGCATCTTGACATTTTTCACGACCTTTTTTTCTCAATTAATTTTTTTGACAAATTCTGGCATTTGTAAGTCTTGTGATTCATCTAAAAATATTCTTAGTTTCATCCGAAGGACTAATTCATCAAAGGTCTCTTCTTCTGGGAGGAATTCTCTAAATTCTTTATGTTCGTTAGCTCGGACAATATTGACCAAGGCATCAATCAAACGAGAATCAGTATTTGGCATTGGTGGACGATGGTAGTTCACACCCAATTCCTGACACAAGTCATGACATTCCACATCGTTGTCAAACAAAACTTCAATGTGTTCACTAATAAAACTAATAGGTACAAAAAAATATAATGCTCTGGATGTTCTTCCTGTTCTCTAAGATATTCCAAGACATCTGGTTTTTATCCAAGGAATACCAATATCACTTTCACTCTGCCAAGTGTTGGTATATTGTTCTGGTTTCAAGCCTAATTTCTCAGCAATTAACTTGCTATTTTCGAAAAATCTGGTCGATATAGGGATCACCAAAATCCAAGGCAAAAATGGGCACACTGTGGGCAGAAAAGATGACTTTAAAAGCTATCCTGTTTCACCTTTTTCTTTTTAAAAATCTTAGCAATTTCAGCTGTCCAATAGTTTAAGAGCGCTTCTTCCTGATACCAGTCCTTAATAACTAAAAAAACTGAATTTGTTTACTTTCCAGAAACTTTTCGTACCCCATGACAGAGTAAAAAGAATAGTGTGGCTCCAAAAATCAAGCAAATACACTTTTCAATTCCATCTGTTTCCATTTGACGAATCACATCTGGAATAAAGGGAGTTGAAAATTTATTGGCAAAATAGACACTATATTCATTTCCCAATCTAGCTTCTACCAAAGCAACTTCTTCACGGGTAATTTTTTTGAAGTGGGGTTCCTCCAATTCGAACATAATTATCATAAAGTGTTTGAATCTCGTGATCTTGAGGTCGAACTCCACGACGAATGTTAGTAAAAAGTCAGCTACTCCTTCAAAGGTAATCTCTTCTGAGGGAACCAAATGTCATCATTAAAATCGCTTTTTTCATCTCTGCATCCTTGTGATATTTTTATCTTTTTTATTGTATCACTAAAACAGCCATAAGTAAACGCTAACATAAGAATGTTACCTCCCTTCTGACTTTTGTTTTTCTCTTCTTTCTATGATACAATGGTTTTAAAAGAAGGAAAAAAGGAGTTACGATGAAATATCCAACATTGTTGGAGCGTTTTTTGACTTATGTCAAAGTCAATACTCGTTCTGACGAACATTCAACCACTACACCAAGTACCCAAAGTCAAGTAGACTTCGCAACTAATGTCCTCATCCCTGAGATGAAACGTGTTGGTTTGCAAAATGTTTACTACCTACCAAACGGTTTTGCTATCGGAACCTTACCAGCCAACGACCCAAGTTTGACTCGTAAGATCGGTTTTATCTCTCACATGGATACAGCTGATTTTAATGCTGAAGGTGTCAATCCACAAGTTATTGAAAACTACGACGGTGGTGTTATCGAGCTTGGCAATTCTGGTTTCAAGCTTGATCCAGCAGATTTTAAGAGCTTAGAGAAATATCCAGGACAAACCTTGATTACTACTGATGGAACTACTTTGCTCGGGGCTGATGACAAATCTGGTATCGCTGAAATCATGACCGCTATCGAATACTTGACTGCTCATCCTGAGATTAAACACTGTGAAATCCGTGTTGGCTTTGGTCCTGATGAAGAAATCGGTGTTGGTGCTAATAAATTTGATGCAGAAGACTTCAATGTTGACTTTGCTTATACAGTTGACGGTGGACCTCTAGGTGAATTGCAGTATGAAACCTTCTCTGCTGCAGGAGCTGAACTTCACTTCCAAGGCCGTAATGTTCACCCAGGAACAGCTAAAGGACAAATGGTCAACGCTCTCCAGTTAGCCATCGACTTCCACAATCAACTCCCAGCTGGTGACCGACCTGAGTTGACTGAGGGTTACCAAGGTTTCTACCATCTCATGGATGTAACCGGAACTGTCGAGGAAGCGCGTGCTAGCTACATCATTCGCGATTTTGAAAAAGAAACCTTTGAAGCGCGTAAGGTTGCCATGCAAGCTATTGCTGATAAGATGAACCAAGAACTTGGTAGTGATCGTGTAACCTTGACTTTGACAGACCAATACTACAACATGAAAGAAGTTATCGAAAAGGATATGACTCCCAATCACTATTGCTAAAGCAGTGATGGAAAATCTTGATATTACTCCTATTATCGAGCCTATCCGTGGAGGAACAGACGGTTCTAAAATTTCTTTTATGGGAATTCCAACTCCAAATATCTTCGCTGGTGGTGAAAATATGCATGGACGTTTTGAATATGTCAGCCTTCAAACTATGGAGCGTGCAGTTGATACAATCATTGGCATTGTAGCTTATAAAGACTAAAGAGATCGGGAAAAAATTCCCGACCTCTTTTTTTATCAGCATCTACTTTTGACACGGTAGTTGACTGAACTTTTTGTTATTCTGCTACTTTTTCTCTTGTTTCTGAAGATGTAGTTGCAGGAGTTAAGGTTGACTCAGCTTGTTTATCGTTTGTTTCTTTATTGGCTGTTTCGGTGTTAACTTCAACTGGCTTGACTTTAGATTGAAATTCCTGATTTAATGAGACAATTTCTTGCGCAAGAGCTAGAAGAGCTTGCTTGTCTTTACTTGCAGCTGATAATTTATCAAACAAAGCATCCACTTTTTCAAAGTCCGCATCAGAACCATTATTCATTTCCAAATAAGTATGTAGGGCAAGGACTCCATTATATAATTTTTGATAGAGAAGCAAAACCTCTGGGTCTTGATTAGCATTCTCACGTTCAGTCTGAATGGTTTGTGAAATACGTTTTATAAGATCTTGGACTTGTGTGTTTAGTTCATCAAGGTCTGCATCGTCTTTATCTAGAGCAGCTTTCAGGTTTTTCACCTCGTCAGCGAGTGAAGCTTTTACGCCTTCTTCTTTGACTTGAGCAACTAATTCTTCAGCTTTCGTTAAGAGTCCTTCTACTTGAGCTTTTCGAACATGATTGCTTTGTTCCTCAGGCTTAATATCATCATACAAACCTTTCAAGAACTCATAGACTGCTGTTTTAGCACTATGGCCATCCACTTTTTCTGTATCTAAAATCGTTTCAGAAGGCTTACTTGTAACAGGTTCATTCTTCAGAGCTTCTTCAACTTCCAGTTTTGTTTGATAGATTTCTGGGAATAGTTTGTTCAAGTCAGTCGCCTTAAGGAAGGATTGTGATTGATAAAGTGTCCAAGTTAAGTTAGCAATTTTATTTCTAAGAGTGTCATTTAAGTGATTATCAGATAAATGTTGATAGAAATACTTAATGTACTCGACTGTTGTAACTCCAGTACGGTCATTAAAATCTTGCAAAGCTTGTAGCTTAGCTTCAACTGAATCTAAACCTGCTTCATCTTGGGCTAGTTTATTTTTCTTGAAGCTGAGTCAATAAATCCTTCTTAGGAAGTCCGTAAGCATCTGTGTCTAAGGTATTAATCTTATCTACTAAAGCTTGATATTTCTTGTCTAAAGGACTGATTTCTGTTGGTTTGACACTTGAGTCAATGTGAATATACTGTTTGTCAAAGAGATCTAAAGCAGCCAGATAGCCAGCTGTAGAATTGGTTGAAAGCTTCTTCATATTTTCAGAGAATTGACCTAAGGCAAGCTCAATTTGTCTTTGTAAAATAGGTTTATCCTTGTAAACTTCACGACTTTCTGCTAGAAGTTGTTCAACCTTGTTTTGAACAGTCGTTTCATCAAATGCACCTGGTTGGTAGTTAGATTGCAAGGCAGGTATTTTGTTTTTTAGAGCCACTTCATAGCCCTTGGTTTGAACTTTAATATAGTGGTTGTGGTCGCCATGAGGGATAACAAAGCTACCATTTTCAACCTGCAAGCTATAAGGAGAGACTCCATCACGTAGAGCAGTTGTATAGAGTTCGTTTAGGAAATCAAGCTCTGCATCACCTGTTTGAAGCGGAATACGAACGTGTTCCTTACGAACGGCGTAAGGGTGAATGTGAGTTGGGTCATAAGCCTGGTCTGGATTTCCGAATACAAAGAATCCATTTGAAATTCGGATCGCTTCAAGCGGAACACCATAGGTTTTAGAGATATAAGCCATCTTTTCTTCATCGCTGGCATCTCGAGAGAAACTTTCAACAGTCTTGGCAAGAGGTTTTACAGGCTCTGCCTGATGGTGTCCATGTAAATGTTCCTGCGCCGCCTTAATCTGCTCTTTCGACAAATCTTTCTTAAAGAAATAGTGGGCATGGTCTCCATGTGAAACCACAAAACCTTGCTCATCCTCACTAATCACTCGCTCAGCTGCAAAGCCATGATCATGTTCATCTTCATGATGCTCGTGTTTCACTTCATTCTCTTTAGGAGTGTTATGATTATCTTTTGGAACTTCTGTTTGGCTATGCCCATGTAAATGTTCTTGAGCTGCCTTTATCTGCTCTGCTGACAAATCTTTTTTAAAGAAATAATGTGCATGATCTCCATGTGAAACTACAAATCCTTTATCATCTTCACTGATCACTCGATCAACTGCAAAGCCGTGATCATGGTCTTCACCATGATGGTGGTCATGCTCATCTTCATCATGGTCCTCATGACTTGGACTTGGTGTCACTGGTGACTTAGCTTTCAAATGATCTTGTGCTGCCTTGATTTGCTCAGGTGTCAAATCTTTCTTAAAGAAGTAATGATTGTGATCACCATGACTCATGACAAAACCTTCTGAATCTTCACTTATAATTCTATTTGCATCAAAACCATGATCGTGTTCCTCTTCTTCATGGTGAACATGTGGTAACGGATTATTTGGTGTAGAATTAGAAGGACTTTCTAAGTTTGGAGTGTTAGATTGTGCTTGATGATTGTTAAGAGATGATTTAGGGATATAGTGATAGTGGTCCCCATGTCGTACGATATAAGCATCGCCAGTATCTCTGACAATATCATTAGGGTTAAAGACATAACCATCATCTGCTGCAGAAACACCATTATTCGGTGTCAGTGACAAGGGTTGACTGAGAGCTGAACTATTGCCAGATAAATAAGCCTTTGCGGCAGCTAATTCACCCGCTGACAGATCACTCTTAGGAATGTAATGATAATGACCTCCGTGAGGAACGATAAATGCATCACCTGTATCCTCTATGATATCCGCAGGATTAAAGACATACCCATCGTCGGTTGTGTATCGACCTTGTGCTCTAGCAGCAAGAACTTCTGTGCTTACACTACTTTGATCTGAAGTATGTTCTTGTTTTTGGCGCTCAATTTGCTCTTTGCTACGAATATTATCTGCATGACTAGCATCTTTCAAGTAGACATAGTACTTCCCATCCACCTTGATAATGTAGCCACCCTTAATCTCATTGATAATATCTTCATCTTTCAACTGATAGTTTGGATCTTTCATGACTAACTCTTCGCTAAAGATGGCATCATATGGTACCTTACCATTGTAAAAATGAAAATGGTCGCCGTGTGAAGTCACATATCCTTGGTCTGTAATCTTAGTAACAATCTGCTCAGCTTCTATTCCTTCCTTCTTGCTAACTTGGTCCGGTGTCAGAGATTCATTTTTCTTAGCTTCAGATTCTTTTCCATCAACATATGATACACGATTGCTTTCTTTTTTCTCAGGTGCTTGATGTTGATTTAAAGCGTAAGCGCAGACACTTAAGGCAAAGACAACTGCAGAACCTGCTAAATATTTTTTATTAACTTTCATAAACTCCTCATTTCAATTCTTGTGCTAAAACTGACAAATTTTTCTTCTAGATTTTCCAAATAAGACTTGTCATTTTGTGGATCTGCCTCTAAAGGATTTAGAGTTTTAAGAGTCACACCTGTTGATTTGACAAGTGTATTAGCCACCTTTGATGAAGCGTTACTCTCTGTAAAGATGGTTTTGACCTTATAAGTTTTTACAAATTCTTGGATTTCAGTCAATTGTCTTGGGCTTGGTTCTTGATCAGGAGATATTCCTGCAATACCAAGTTGATTTAGACCAAATCGTTTTGCTAAATAAGAAAAAGCTGTGTGTTGCGTCACAAAAGTCTTTTGATCAGCATTTTCAAAGATTGGCTGGTATTTCTTGGTTAAGTCATGAGCTTTTGCACTGAAGTTTTGCGCATTTTTCTGATAAGTTTCCTTGTTAGCACTGTCCTGTTCGGATAACTTGTCAGCAATAATTTGTGCTTCTTCTGCAACTTTTTCGGGATCAAGCCAAGTGTGAGGGTCGTACAAGGTCTTCTCATCAACACCATTTCCGGCTTCCATATCTTCCAAGCCAGGCACGCGCTCCAAGGTCATACCATCAGACGCTTCTATGACTTTTACCTTAGATTTTTGCAGACTTGGGTCTAAACTTCCTGCCCATGATTCTAAGGTGTGTGAATGATAGATGAAAATATCCGCATCATAAATAGCTGCAATATCATTTGCGGATGGTTCATAGGAATGAATACCAGAACTAGATTGAATCATCCGAACATCATTTAGGTCACCCGAAACCTCTTTGACCATGGCATAGACAGGATAAAAACTTGTCACAATCTTCATCCCCTTTGTTTCATTACTATTGTCTTGACCAGCATTTTGTCCACAAGCTCCTAAAACGAGAGCAAAGAAGGCAAGCATAAGCCATAGGACACTTCTTTTTTTCATCACAACTCCTTAACTAGTGTTTAACCATTTAATTAACTAGTAAACATTCTACTCCTTAAAAATTTAAGATGTCAAGTTATAAATTCACTTTTTTTCCAAAAATTTTTACCAAAAGAAAAAAAGCATCTATAAAAGATGCTTTCTTATAAATTACCAATATTTATTTCTGGAAACTTTTTTCGGAAGGAGTTGCCAGAATTCTTCTAATTGCTCTTCTACTCTATTAGTATTTCGAATAGTTAGGCTATACTTCTTAGAACTATCCTTTCGAGTATATACAAACTGATAAACTGTTGTAAAACGGCTATAACTTGTACGTACTAAATAGATCCTCCAAACATCTCTGAGATCGACGGCTTGTGTCCCCTTATAATAAGTAATAAGATGATTTTGATATAGAATAACTTTCAAGTCCTGTTCATAAAAATCAGCTTGTGTTTCAAAGTAGTTCAAGATTTCCTTCTAATTCAGGATACAAACGATAAATCTCTTTGAACGAATCAATTGTTTTCTTTCGTATGATAAAGGCTGCGACTAAGGTCATTAATCCCATACCAGAGAAAATCACAATACCAAAAATATAGCTCAGGCTGTCTCGAGAATATTCACTGAGACTGAGATAGATTCTTGTATTCATATTTCGTGCAACAACTGATTTAGCAGGAAGTAGCGAACTAATAAACTCGTCAAGATTTATAATCTTGGTATTTTTCGAAGTATTGATAAAATTGGTATTAGTGAGGGGTTCTAACTGAATACCTGTGAGTGTTCCAGGATTATCAGCAAGACTATCTGCATTCTCAAGAAGTTTATTGATTGACTCATCTTTCACTTTAGATTCAACTACAGCAAATTTTCCTTCACCTTCGTTACTATATTGCACAATATAAACAACTGTTCCACCGTCAACTTCACCAACAGGTTCAGGATAGATACCGTAGACTGACATAGTAACTTCTTTTCCAGTATCAGTCGTATCTGCAAACCTCTCTGTAGGTTTCTTATGAATCTGACCTAGGAATCCAGATATAGTAGCGAGTGAGAAAAATACGATTGAAATCAAAAGAACTGCAGTAAAGCCTTTATTTCTTTTTTCTTTAAACATTATAATCTCCTTTAGTCCCTTAATAAAATTATATCAGACTTAAATCCATATCTCATCTTTGATCCTAGTTTTTATAAGATTTTTTTACAAAAATAAAAAGCTCGAACTTTCATTCGAGCTTCATTTTTTATTTTTCTTGCGACTTTTTCATCTTCTTCAAGTTGTTTGACCAGTTGTTCAACACTGTCAAATTTTACCATATCTCGGATACGATCTAACCAATAGACGGTCACAGTCTCTTCATAAATATCTTCATCAAAATCAAAGATATTCACTTCAAAACGCTCTTCCTCTCCATCGAAGGTTACGTTCTTTCCGACACTGGCCATTCCTCTATAGAGTTTTCGTTTGATTTCAATATCAACAGTATAGACACCATCTGCTGGCATATAAGTGCGGTCCAAAAGCACGAGATTTGCAGTAGGATATCCAATTGTACGGCCACGAGCATTGCCATGTACAACAATTCCTCTTGTTGGAAGTGGGCCACCAAGCAATTGACCAGCTTCTTTCACATTCCCTTCTAGAATAGCTTGTCGAATGCGAGTAGAGCTAATCTTTCCTTTTTCATCTTCTACAGGTGGTACTACGACTACTTCTCCATCAAAGATTTCTTTTAAATCTTCAGCTGATTTTCTATCAGAACCAAGACTATAATCAAATCCTACTACAATGGTATCTGCTTTGACTTCTTTGACAAAGGTATCTACAAACTCTCGAGCGGTCATATTGGCAATACGACTTGAAAAATCCATTAAATAAAGATTTTCGACCCCAGCTCGTTTAAACTTTCGTTCACGTTCTTCTGCATTCAGGATATGAAGTAAATTTTCTGGTGAATAGGGTTTTAATGTTAACTTCGGTGATTCATGAAAGGTAATTAAAGCAACGCTTAATCTTTTCTTTGCAGCAATTTCACCAGCAATGCTAAATAATTTTTGATGTCCTAGGTGGATACCATCAAAATATCCTAATACTAGGACAGTCGGTCCTGGTGTTGCAATGTCTTTTTCAGTTTTTATAGGTATTGTTACAATCATAGTCATATTATACCAAAAAGAAGAAGGCATTCAAAACATTACGAATTTAAAAAGACTATAAGCTACTCTTCACTTCTTTCCTAAGTTGTTCCAGACTTTCGATTTGATACTTTTCCATAACTTTTGGCAGATTTTCGATAATATCTGGACAGGCATATGGATTGGTAAAGTTTGCTGTTCCAACACCAATAGCTGACGCTCCAGCTAAGTACATTTCTATAGCAGCTTCAGCTGAATCAACTCCTCCCATACCAATGATTGGTAGATTGGTAGATTGGGCTACTTGACGGATCAATTTGAGAGCTACTGGAAAGACTGCTGGTCCAGACATACCCCCTGTCCCATTTGCAATGATTGGCTTTCTAGTTTTGAGGTCAAAACGCATACCAACAAGGGTATTAATCATGGTGAGTCCACTAGCTCCAGCATCCTCTGCTGCCTTAGCAATAGTTACAATGTCAGTCACACTTGGTGTTAATTTAACGTAAACGGGTACATCAGAAGCCTCAACAGCTGCCTTTACCACATCATAAGCCAACTCAGGGTCCTGTCCAATTAAAAGTCCATGATTTCCATGATCAACGTTTGGACATGAGATATTGAGCTCGATGGCTTTTACATTAGTTGCCTTTGAAATTCCATGAGAAACGGCTGCGTATTCTTGTTTTGAAAATCCAGCAACATTGGCGATAATAGGGAGATTTGGGTATTCTCTTTCAAGCCAAGGTAATTTCTCAGAGAGAACGACATCTAAACCAGGATTCTGCAAACCAATGGCATTGAGCATACCAGCAGGTGTTTCTGCCACTCGAGGTGTTGGATTACCAAATCGTGGTTCAAGCGTAGTAGCCTTTATCATGATAGAACCTAATAGGTCTAAATCATAGTATTTAGCATACTCTTGACCAAAACCAAAACAACCTGATGCGGGAATGACAGGATTCTTTAACTCTAAGCCAGGCAGAGAAACTTGTAATCGATTTGTAGTCATGATATTCTCCTTATAAAACAACTGTTCCTGTTTTAAATACAGGCCCATCTTCACAGACACGTTGACTAACTGTTTCACTATCTGGAACTTTTTAGGACACAAGCATAGTAAGCCCCCATCTGCAGAGCCATACGCGATTCTAAAGATAGATAAGCTCTTGGGTGGTCGTAAAAGGTTTGATTGATATATTTCATCATACCAGGTGCACCGCAAGAGTAGATGGCGTCAAATTCAGTGTCTAATTCCTTAATGATAACTGAGACATTTCCCTTGATACCATAGGAACCATCATCAGTTGTCACAAAGACTTTGCTGTATTGGGATAATTCACTTTCTAAAATGACAGCATCTTTAGTAGCAAATCCTAGAACAGTTGTAATTTCCACACCACTCTTATGTAGTTGTTTAGCTACTTCGAGTAAGGGTGGTACTCCGATTCCTCCACCAACTAGAAGAACACGATTCTGCTTGTCTAAATCAGACAAATCAAAGCCATTTCCTTGAGGTCCCATAACATCTAAGCTATCACCAGATTTTAAGGTTGAAAAGATAGCTGTACCAGAGCCTTCGATGCGATAAATCAGATGACATTGTTTCTTAGATTTATCTATGGATGAGATTGAAATTGGACGACGCAAGAGGTGGGCATCATCAGGTACACGTAAATGAAGAAATTGTCCAGCTTTCATAGCTTCAACCATGTCTCCTTCAAGTACTAGCTCAAAGATTGCTGGTGCGATTTCCTCTTGATCAATCACTTTCATATTTTTCCAAGCGAATAGCACCCATGCGTTTTCTACAATTTGGATTCATAACTTTTCCTTCTTAAATTTTAAGGGGATCAGATAAAGAAAAACCTTGCTATTGCAAGGTTTCAGTTAAGATATTTACACAAAAGTGGCAAATAAACACCTGCTTACTTGTTTCCATTGTAGCTTCTTTTCTCTGACACCTTGTGAGTCTCTCTGGACTTCCCTTAAAGGTTAAATTTTCACTAGTATACTGTATCAAACATGAAAAGTCAAGTAAAAATAGGTAAGGTATCAGTTCATAAAAGTTGCTTATTTTTGCGAAGAAAGAATTTTTTCTAGTTTTTGATAATCTTTGACACTGTCAATTTCGTAGATAGAATTTTCTTCTAACTCCTCTACATAAACATCTAGTTCTTTGATGTTATCTTTAACCATGTTATCCCAGTAAAGGTCAACAAACTCGCCACTCTCATAGGCTTGGTTAATAAATCCTACAATCTTCTCAGCTGTTGGAGCATCCCAGAACGATACCCCACTCAAGATGCGTCCGTTTTTACTATCGACAATGATATCTTGAACTTTGAAGTCATCCCCATAAACTAGGAACCACTCATTATCACAGTCTTCACGATAGACACTAAAATAAGTTGAACGTTCGATGTCATTACGGAACATATTCTTGAAAAGATAGTTATCCGCATCGATAACGTAGCTATTAGCCAACTCTTCTTTTACCAAGTAAAGAGAGTAAAAGTTGTTGTAATCAGCATACTTATCATTGAAGACCAAACGAACACCGTATTTCTCTTTGAGGTAGTCGAACTGTTCTTTCAAATAACCTACAACGATGATAATATCATCAATACCACGTTCTTTTAAAAATTCAATTTGATATTCAACCAAAGGTTTTTGATTGACTTGTACCAAGGCTTTGGGAGTATTTTTCTGTCATAGGACGTAAACGAGTTCCCAATCCCGCTGCTAAGATGATCGCTTTCACGCGTTTTCTCCTTTATTCTTTAATGATAATATAAACACCAGCCATTACAACAAATGAAGTTATAATGGTCAAGACAGTCAGAGGTGTCCCCAAGAACATCAGCGCAAACAGGACAGTCCAAACTACATAACTGACATTTAAACCAGTTGCTTTTTGCTGGTTGCAATCGATTGATAGCCATATAGTAAGCAAGATAAGAAATCATATTAAATCTTTGCAAAGACAATTAATAGACCAAACAATTGGCCGTTTGCCACTTCTGCAAATGAGTGATGCGAGAAAAGCACAATAACAAGATAAGACAAGAAGGATGTAACTTGACGAATCAAGAGAGCTTCAATTTCGCTGAGGTCACTTTCCATAGCAAAGGAGCTCAGAACACTTTCACTTCCCCAAGCAAAAGCACAAATCAAAGCACATAGAATACCTATGTAGAAAGAATTAACCTGCTCTGCTTTTATAGGTCTGAGCAATAATCCCAGCAATGATTAGAAAGATACCAAAAATTGTATTTTTGGAAATCTTGTGCTTCAAAAAGAAGAAGGCAAGCAAGACTGAGACTGCCGGATAAATAGCTGAGACTGACGAAGCTAATGAACTTCAATATACTTAACCGCATAGAGATTGGCCTGCATACCAATCGGACCGGCTAGTAAAGCTCCGATGATAACACTGACATTTCGAATGTTCAAGAAGATTGAAAAAAACGAACTCTGCCTTCCTTAACTAGAAGATATCCTAACAAGATAAAAAAATACTTAGGAAATCGTGTCTTCTCTGCTACTACAAAGGGCGATAAATCCGTGAATATTGAAAAGATATAAGCACTAATAGTTAATCCTAATCCCCAGAACACACCTGATAGTAGCCCAAAAGAAACTCCATTTTTAGTTTTCATTTAAATCTCCTTCAGACTCTAATTCTTTTACTGCTCTATTGTAACGAGAGATTCCGTAATCTCCGAAATCTGCACCATTTTTCTTCTTTGTAAATAGTCCAAAGACTCCAAATGATATCTTGCAAGATTTTTGTAAATGCAATTTTCTCCCTTGAAACTGGAGTCTTGTCACTCTCGTAATGACTTAAAAAGTCTTCTTCTTCTGCACTTGTAAATTCAGATTCTAGGAAGAGGCGCCAAATCCCACATAGGATCATTCATAGAAGAATATTCCCAATCAATTAGATAAAGATGTCCGTCTGGACCTTCAATAAAGTTTTTCTGGAACCAAATCAATATGACATGATTTCTTATCAATTCCAATTTGTTCAAGCTCTTCCTTCAGAGAAAATACAGCCTTTCTGACAGCTTCATAATTAGGATAAGAAATCTCCCCTTGAATCAATGATTCATATTTTTTAATTTCCTCAAAAGGAGCAAACTCTCCTTTCAATTCTCTACCAGAAGCATGAATCGTTTGTAAAATTGGAGCTATCTTTTCAAATTTAGTTTTAATGGTATTAAAAATTAAGTGTCTCAGCATTTTTCGATGTACTGATTAACCTTGATACCTGCTTCGATATCAAAAAGATAATTTTCTACATCTAATTTTTAAATCTTTCAACAACTCAAGATTGTACTTTTTCATTCTGGCGATCGATTAATTTATCAGTACCTTTACCGAAAAACTTAACGATGTACTGGTTTAAGGTTGTCTTAACCAAATAGTTTTGATTGGTCATCCCCCCCAATTGTTCAACGCTCTGAATTTCTTCGTCAGCTGACAATAAGGAAGCAATCTTTGCTTTAACGATTTCCTTCACAATAATCCTCCATTATACTTCCCACTTAAAGACTGTCTTAAATGCGGTATTTAAGTCAGTTGCAAAAACTCGATGAATATCTTTAATTTCTCTGACTGGTTCTTCTAGATAAATAATATTCTTCAAACGATTGGCAAATTTTTTAATTTCCATCATTTGGATAGCATTTTCAAAGTCAATTCTTCCTGAACGTGAAGATCCGACTAGTAACAAGCCTTTTTCCAATGAATCCCGAGTGTTGATGTTAACCTTATACTCACTAACACCCATCATCAAAATGGTCCCTTGTGGTTTGATGTAACGGATCAAGTCATTAATAGCAGGTCCGCATCCATCACCACCACAGCATTCGAAACCATGGTCAAAACTTAAATCTTCTGGAATACTATCAGTAATGTAAAGCTCTTTTGCAAATGAGAAGAGTTCTAACTTTTCCCAGTGACGACCGATAACAATAATCTCAGCTTCAGGCAGAGTATAGTTAATAATATTAGCCATGACAAAAGCTAAACTTCCATCACCAATGACAGCAATTCGTTGGCGTCTGCTGTGAGATATCGTCATGAAACGATTCATAGCATGCATGCCAACACTGACAAACTCTGTAATGGCGGCAACTGTGTCTTCGATTTCTTCGTAAGATACAACACGATCCTTAGGCAGAGATACAAATTCTCGCATAAACCCATCATAACCACTTGAAAGGAAATATGTTCCAGTCATGTAATTTTCGTAGAATTCCTCATCACTTTGCATAGGTGGTTGATTTGGAATCATAACAACCTTCTGACCAACTTTGTAGGTACCGGTTGGGTCAGAAATGACTGTACCACAAGATTCATGAATCATAGCCATAGGTAGTTTTTGGGCTAAAAATTTTTTTGGATCTCGTTTACCTTGATAATAGCGCTGATCCGCATGACAAACAGCCATATAGTTTGGTCGGATGAGGATATGATTCTCTTGATCAATTTCTTCTTCCTGGTATTTAATATTAATAAACTTTGGTTTTGTCAGTTGATAAATTTGATTAATCATGTCTCTAGTCTTTCTCAATCATGCTTTTAGCAATCTTCAAGTCTGTCACTGTTGTGATTTTAAGATTTGAGTATTCACCCTTAGCCAAGGCTACATCTTTACCCTTAATGACAAAGATCTTACATGCATCTGTTAAAATTTCTTTTTCTTCTGCTGATAAAGAACCATACAAGTCAATAAAGTCTTTACAACGGAAGGTTTGTGGAGTTTGTCCTTGGTATAGATGAGCACGATTTGGAATATCTGTAATGAACTGACCATTTGTACTTTCAACAATGGTATCCACCGCTTCAACCACAGTGTCAACAGCATCATGTTTTTGAGCAAGAGCGATATTGTCTTGAATCATGCGAAGTGTGATAAAGGGACGAACCGAATCATGCGTCACTACGATATCATCTTCTGTTAGTGGACGGTAAGCATCAATTGCTTCAATAATCTTTTCAATACTAGAATTACGATCAGCCCCACCTTTTGTAATGATGATGCGGTCCTTGTGAAGTGGAAGGAATTTTTCAACTAGATCTTCAGCATGTGTAACCCAGTCACCATGAACTCCAACAACAATTTTTTCAATACTTGGTTCTAGGACAAATTTTTCAATTGTATGGATTAGAATTGGGCGGTCTCCCAACTCAAGAAATTGTTTAGGTAAATTACTGATACCCATACGCGTGCCGGTTCCACCTGCTAAAATTCCAGCGTAAATCATATTGATTCTCCTTTGGTTTGTTTTAAAAACTCATTCTTTAGTATTATATCATAATCTAGCACTATCTTGAAATAAATACTAGTTCTCTCTAGTTAGAAACTGATGATGAGAGCATTTCATGCATTGAACATTTAAAACTAATCCTTGCATTATTAACTCTCGGTTAATATAGAGTTCTTCAGAATAATATAGAAAGCTTAAAGAAACCTTAAACCATTGGTTGATATATATATAGCAATCCTGAAATTTTTAATTAGACTTTTCCAATTAAAATTGTTAAAATAAAATGGAAAATAAAAGAAAAGGAAGCTAACTACCGCCATGATGAATATGCAAAACATGATGCGTCAAGCTCAAAAACTTCAAAAAAACAAATGGAGCAAAGCCAAGCTGAATTGGGTCGCCACAGAATTTGTTGGGACTTCTGCTCAAAAACCTCGTAACTGCTACCTTAACAGGTGATAAAAAGTTGTAAAAATTGATTTTGATCCCGCAGTTGTGGATGCTGAAGACATTGAAACTCTTTTCAGATATGACTGTTCAAGCTCTCAATCTGCGCTCGAACAAATTGATGAAACTACTAAGAAGAAACTTGGAGCATTTGCTGGTAAGTTACCATTTTAATTAGATTATCAAAAATAGGCTGGTACACAGCCTATTTTAATTTATGTTAAAAAGCAAATAATTCAGTTGCTTTATTTAGTAATAAGTCACTATATTCAGGATCTTCCTGAGCAGTTTCTAGTTCTTCTTTTATTTTTTCCAAGTCATCCGTAATTATTCCGTCAACACCTAGGTGAAAAGACTTATTAAAAGATTCGGAACTATTGATTGTCCATACATAGAGTTTTTGATCAGTATTCCATAGTTTCGTGACAAAATATTCATCCAAAGTAGAGTACTCCATTGTGTAGCCTGTCGCAACCGTTCTAGGAAAAACAGAATTGTAGGGAAGGATAAGATAGATTGGAATATTCTTATCATACTGAGTTACTTTCTCAACAACATGGTAATCCAAGGATTGCATTTGATGACCATAAACCTTAATTTTGCAGCATACTTTTCGAGAAAATGTTCCATCATCTGCGGGCTATCTTTGTGGCTGGTCTTAATTTCAATGAGTAGTTTCTGATGCAGTTCATTTGCGCGAGTTAGATAATCATCGAAACTTGAAATCTTTGTATCATAACCATTCTCATGAATGTCAATCTGCTTTAACTCTTCTAAGGTCAAATCTTGTGGTGTTTTATTGATACCAGCTAATCCTCTAAGATTAGCATCATGCATCATGACAAATTGTCCATCCTTTGTTTCCTGGATATCCATCTCGATTAAATCTGGTTTTAATTGAGATGTTTTTTCTAGGGATTGAATGGTATTTTGTACACCATTGCCATTTGATACACCACGGTGTGAAATCACAAGTGGTGGATTGACTACAGGAGCTTCTAGATAATTATAGCCTTCAATCGCAAAGAAGATACATGCACACACCATGACACCCCACCTCATGATATGGTCCTTCTCGCGTCTTGGCATAATATCAAGTTCTTCTCCTGTTAAAAAGGACGTAAATTTTACAAGGAAATAGGTTAATGCCATATAGTGGAAATTCTTGATAAGAACAAAATTCAAAATAGCTAGAACCAGAGACTCTCTCTGAGTAAGGCTATCCACTATATACTGAGTAGATAATATTGGGATGAGAGGAAGATAGAAGAATAGATTGGTTTTTACAATAATTAAGAATAAATGCCAGGCGTAAAAACCAAAAAGTGATCTTTAGTTTTATCCAAACTATAAATGATTGCTTCCTTAACCGTCATCTTTTCATAAAAGACCTTGGGCAGAGTGAATATCAAGCGAACTGAAACATAAAAGAATAAGAGTGATAAGATAATAATGGCTACCCACCACATCCAGTACTTATCTTCCATGTAGGTTTGAATAAACTCTGGAATTACGATTTTTATTGAAATAATAAATCTTAAATATCTTTCTGATAAACGGAAATAGCATTGCTACAAATATAAAGATGAACAAAGCTTTTGAAATAGTCAATTCCTTCATAAAAGCAAGGCTTTCACGAAATACTTTTCGACTGTATTCTATAAGAGTTCTTTTTTCGTGATATAGGAGGTGGCGAGCTCCAATAAAGAGAATACTAAGTTGAAAATAGGCTACCAGCAGATTGATGGCTATTAAGATTACGAAGCCAAGACTGACTATAGGTGCGTTTTTTATAATCTCAAAAATATTGTTGTAGGAAATAAACAAATATCCAGTCTGACTTAGTAAAAATCCAGCTATCACTGAGTTTAATGGCAACCAGATATAGTCAACCAACATAAAGATTAGAAAAAGAATAGAAAGAGGATTTTATCTAGATTTAGGTAAATCTTTTTTAAAACCCAATTTTTTTCGGTTTTTTTCAGGTTTCATAAAACCTCCTAATCAAAAAAACTGTGATAGATCTAAGGCATCAAATGGATTCGAATTGAGACTACTCTGAGAATTGAGTAACAGCCTACTCTCATCTGACTCAAGAAAAGCTTCATACACTCGAGCAGTCATACGAGCATCCTCTAAACTATTATGAGATCGCCCTTTAAAACCTAGAAAATTAGCCACAGTTTGTAATTTTAGATTAGCAATTCCATGCAAATCAGAACTACGTCGCTCAAGTGCCTCATTATAGAGATCGACTAAATATTGTTCTCGATAGTCCAAACCATGTTCTAGTAAAATCGGTAAATCACTCTTTGCTGCATTATAACCAACAAGGGGTAAATCACCAACAAAATCTTGAAATTTTTGGAGGACTTCTTCTACCTTTGGAGCATTCTTGAGAGTCTCTGAAGTAATACCAGTCAAACCATTAATAAAACTCTTTAAAGGTACATCTGAGTGAACATAAGAGTCAAACGCTTCTACCTCTTCACCATCTTTAAAGTGCACTGCCGATACCTGAATCAAATGAGTCTTATCTTGGTGTTTGTTGAATTCTAAGTCAAATGAGATATAATCTCTTACTGTTTCCATCTTATCATTCCTTATTGATTTGTAAAAAGAAACCACCTGGTCTAATCATAGAAACCAAGCAGTTTTTTCTTATTTGCCAAATAAGCGAGCAAAGAAGCCTTTCTTCGATGCTTGAACTTCTTGCTTAGCTTGATCCAACTCCAACTGAAGAGTTTCTTGGTCCTTCATAGCTTGAAGGGTTAACTGTTGTTGTTGGTCCAATTGCTTATCTTTTTCAGCAATTTGGCGGTCTTTAACACGCATCTGTTCATCTTTTTCAGCCAGTTGCTTGTCTTTTGCTTTCAGTTGTTCATAAAGACGGATGATTTCAGCGTTCTTTTCATCAACAAGAATCTCCATAAGTTCTCGTTGCTTAACTTCATCACTAACTGGTTCATCTTCAAAGATAGTCTTTTTGTAGATTTCTTCAAGTTTGATCAATCCACTACGAGTAACAACAGTAACACCTTTGTCGTTTTTTGTAATATCTTCTTCAGGTAATTCTTTGACACGATTATTGATTGCTTGTCGGGATAGCCCCAAGACTTCAGCAATCTCACTGACAGTCATTTCAATACTCATAATATCCTCTATTTTTCTCTAGCTTTTCTTAAATTAAATCTTATCATAAGTAATTCAAACTGTCAAATAACACTGTATTTTTCAATGGTTTTTTTAAGATATAAAATTTTAAAACTACTTATTTGCGATATTTTTAAAAAGATGAGAAAATCCCATCTTTCGACTAGTAGATAAAAAAATCATCGGTTGGCCAAATGCTTAATAGAAAACCTTTCTCGGTTTGTAAAGATGTTCTCGTTTCTCTAAAATTGCTAGTAATTTATCATCTTCAAAGCCAGCCAATTCCTTCTCAGTTTGTTCCAATTCAATAAAAGCGACCAAAACGAACTTCTTCTGCCTGCTCTGGAGTCAAATTTACCTTTACTAAATCCCCTGTCCCAATCTCTAGAGGATGGAGAAAAACAAAATCTCCAGCTTGAACTTTTTCAGCGACTTCTTCCAAGGTCAAAGCATCTTCCAAGTTTAAACCTGCTGCACTAGTTCGAGTTAAGTGTGACATATGGGCCGCATAACCAAGTTTTTCTCCAAGATCAACAGACAAGGTACGGATATAAGTTCCCTTACTGCATTTGACACGAAAAGAAAATCGTGCAAGATGCCCATCATAAGAAATCGGACTCGTTCTTTCAAACCTATAAATCGTAACCTGACGCTCTGGACGCTCTACTTCTTGACCAGCACGCGCATACTCATAGAGCTTGCGACCATTGACCTTAACGGCTGAGTACATAGGTGGAACTTGGGTAATAGTACCTGTTAAACTAGCAATCGCTTCATCGACAAGTTTTTCATCCAGTGGAGCTAAAACAGGAGTTTCTGCAACAACTTCCCCACTAGCGTCTTCGGTTGTTGTTGAATATCCTAATGTGATTTCTCCCTCATAGACCTTGCCTTCATCCTGCATGAACTCTACCATGCGAGTCGCCTTCCCTACAGCAATGGGTAAAACACCCACTACATCCGGATCCAAAGTGCCACCATGGCCTATCTTCTTAGTCCCTAAAATCTTACGCAGTTTAAAAACTGCATCATGCGAGGTCATCCCTGCTTCTTTTTTTAAGTTGATAATACCGTTCATTTATTAACTTTCTAAAAATACTAAAACTCTCTTTTGGAAATCCTTATTCTGTTCATAGAGTGCATGCCCGCACTCTGGCAAAATGGTGAGCTGGCTATCTTTGATATGCTGATGCAATACAAGTGAACCATCTACGCCAAGAACATCATCTTTTTCTGCTCCAATGATTAACGTAGGGCCGCTAATTTTTTCCAAAAAAGCTAGACTATCATGCTTCAAACAAGATACAGCCTGAATATCAATACGTTTTTTATCTTTAATGCGACCAAAGATTCCCATTATTCGATAAAGGTATTTAAATCTTCCAAAGGATTTAGTCGTGTAAGAGTGACGAGCAATATCAATCATTAGATCTTTATAAGTTCCTGTTTGGATCAGGTTCAGCCAGCAACTAATTCTCTCCCTGCCTTGATTACTTAGTTTTGCAGTGGTCACGGCTAAAATGAGCTTTTGAACCTTTTTAGGGAAATCCACCACCAACCATTGGGCAATCATTCCACCTTGTGAAATCCCCATAACATGGGCATTGGTAATATTCAATACCTCCATTGCTTCTGCAACATCTGCTGCCATATCCCGTGTGGTATAACCCTGCCTCAACTCATTGATTCGAGAAAAAACATAAATTTTGTAACGTTTGGCAAGTATACGGTATGTGATTAAAAAAGGCATAGCCATACCTTTAACCGTCTGTAGTCCATCACCCAATCCTGGTATAATCACCATTGGGTCCTTTCCTTTTCCAAATGTCACATAGTCCATGCTCTTTTCGTTAAAATATAAGGTTTTCCCTTTTTATTGAAGACATTACTTCGTTCCCTCTACTATTTTTTTCATGATTTACTTATGTTGAGTTTTTTTAAATGCAAAGGCAAAAGCCGGCAGTCACTTTTTCAAATCCAACTGCCTGATAAAACTGATGTGCGACATTGCGTTCAGTGGTTAATCCACTATTTAAAGCCAGTGCCTCAGCTCCTTCTTTTTACCGCTTGTTTTTCAATTCATCGATTAGCCTGCTAGCAATTCCTTGTCGTCTTGTTTCTTTTGCAACTGACAAAGCCAAAATACGATAGTAAGATCCATCTGCTTCAAAAAAGAAGAGCTTTGCATAACCTAAGAAACCTAAAATTTCTCCGTTTCTTTCAGCTAAAAGACAGCCATAATGTGGCTGAGAAAGAATCAGTTCTAAACGTCGAGACAGCTTAGAAGCGGTCGTTGGATAGCCCAAGTCTTCGTATAAAGACAGTAGAGCTTCAGCATCTTTCATGGTTGCTTTTCGTATCTGCATAGTTTCCTCCTAGTTTTCCTTCAAGGCATCAAACTTAGCCTTCATAGTCGGATTCTTACGAGTCAATTTTTTAACAGAAACATCATCCAATTTGTTATTAGCGAGACGAAGTTGATTTTCTGATGTAGTCAAGAATTTCTTGACTTCTTCCATCCGCTTGATGGCCTTGTCGATTTCATCAATGGCCTTACCGAAGTTGACTGAAGCCGAGTTGTAGTTCTTGGCAAAGGCTACCTTGAAAGCTTCCAAGTCTTCCTCGAAATGAGTGATATCAATATTTTGTTCACGAATAAGCGCTAACTCTTGCTTGTATTTTTAGGGAATTAAAGGGCGACATTGCGCAAGAGCCCGATCAGTTGGATAAAGAACTGAGGACGCACGACATACATTTTCTCATAATCATGACTGACATCCACAATCCCTGTGTTGAAGTAGTCATTATCGGCTTCTAACATCGATACTAATACAGCATACTCACAGTTCTTCTCACGACGGTCCTTGTCCAACTCTTTGTAGAAATCGGCATTCTTATGCTTTTTCTCAGTACCATCAGCTTCATTTTTTTCATCTCAAACATGATGGAAATGAATTCCAGCCCATTTTCATCAAAATCACGGAAGATGAAGTCTCCTTTAGAACCACGCGCTGAAATCTTGTTGTCCTTTTCAAAATAAGCATTTGGAAAGGCAAAACTACGAACCTTGTTGAACTCACTCTCTGCATACTGCTCAAGACTTTCTCCAATAGCTTTTGTTGATTGTTGGGCCTTAAAATTCTTGTAGAACTCAACTTGCTCATTTCTGTTGCCTTAAGTTGGGCTTCATAGTTTTGTTTTACAGAAGTCAGAGAAAGCTCGTTTTCTTTTTCTTGTAAAAGGAGCTGATTTTTAACCTGATCGCGTTCTTTTTCAAGATCAGAAAGAGTTTTTTGTAATTGATTTTCATGCTCTAAGCGCAAAGGTAGCCAATTGATTCTCAAGAGCTTGGACCTCTTTTTCTTTTTCTAACAGACTTTGGCTAGCACTTTGCTCTACTTCCTTCTTAGCCAATTCTTTTTCAGTATCGAAATTTTGGATTTGACTTTGAAGCTGGGCTATTTCTTGGTCTTTTTGAGCCAATTTTTGACTGTTGCTCATTTAAGGCTTTTTTGCTCCACTAATGTCAATTCTTGCTTGATGCGATCATGCAATTCCTTGTCAAACTCTGCAGTTCGAACTTGAGAAATCAACTCTGCATATTGACTTTCATTTACTGTAAAAACTTCCCCCACAATTTGGACATTTAATTTCGTTCATGATTTTTCCTCTGTATTTAACATTACTACATTCATTATAGCATGGAAAAATAAAAAGAAAAAGTTGGAATCAATCCAACTTTTAATCTACGTATGTATCTTCGTTCTTGTTTAAGAAGGCATAAGGCAATCCCATCAGTAGACCACCGCCGATAAAGTTACCAATAAAGGTTACACCCCAGTGACGAAGAATATTTCCAATACCGAAGTTTGCGATAGAATCAGCAGCAACACTGAACTTCACAATAGCAAATGATGCAAAGTTTGCGACGATGTGTTCGTTTGTTAAGAATACAAACATGTAAATGGCTGAAAGAACCAACCAAAGTTTAGCTCCACCATCTTTAACCAAGACGAATGAAAGGATGGCGATGTTTACAAAGATATTCGCTAAAATACCTTCAAGTAATACCAATTCATTCGAACGTGCTAACTTCATTTCTACAACGCCAGAAATAAAGCTATCATGTGTAAGATTTGCATAGGCTGCTGAATGAGCAAATCCCCAACCGGCAATAAGGGCACCAATTAAGTTAAAGAAAGTACAATATAGAAGAATTTCTACTGTTTTTCTCCAGCTAATTTTTTTCAAAAAGCTACCAGCTGTAAGGAACATCATGTTTGATGTTACCAACTCAGCATTCAAGAAGACAATGTAAGCCAATCCCCAAGCGAAAACAAATGGGAAAAGGAAGCGTCCGCTACCAGGAGCGATTTTATTAATCAAATCAGCACCAACAGCTCCTGCTGCTGTACTGAAAGTTAAGAAAGCACCCGCAAACATTGAACGAATCGCATACTTAAATTTACTATTCGAGTAAAGACTTTCCTTTTTCTTACAAGCAAATTCGAATTTTGAGATAAATTCTGATGAGACCATATAAACTCCTAAAAACTTTTTATTTGTGAATATTATAACATAAAATCGATATAATGGGAAGGCTTTTCCTAAATCAATTAAAAAAATATTTTTTTAAAAATATCGGAATCGTTTACATCCTTGTAGTATTAAGTTTTTTTAACCTTTAAATTTTTGTAAAAATAATTCCTGAACTTCTAGCTTTATTTCTAATATTTAATATATTTTTTTCAAAAAGAAAAAAATAAAAAAAGAGAAACCAAGTGAATCTCTCTACTTCTATTAAAATTTTTAATCTACATAAGTATCTTCGTTTTTTTATTTAAAAAGCATATGGTAAACCGATTAAAAGTCCACCACCTATTAAGTTACAACAAAGGTGACCCCCCAATGACGGAGAATATTTGCGATTTCAAAGTGCTGAACTTCATTAGCAACAATGCTGAATTTAACAATACTAAATGAAGCAAAATTTGCAGCAATATGTTCGTTTGATAAAAATACAAACATCGAAATTGCTGACAAAATAATCCAAAGTTTTGCAGACGCATCCTTGACTAAGATTGAAGACAGAATGGCGATATTAACAAACACATTGGCAAGGATACCTTCAAGTAGAACTAATTCACTTGGACGCGCTAATTTCTTAGCTACTAGTTTTGGTAAATAACTATCGTGAGTCAGATGTGAAAATGCTGACGAATTCGCAAAGAACCATCCAGAAATCAAAGCACCTAGAAGGTTAAATAGAGTGTAGTTAAGTAAAAAAATAAATTTTTTGTTCTTTACATTTGATTGTTTTTTTAGTACTAACAAAATCTTCAATTTCTTCTGCAGTCAACCCTACCAGCTCTGAAACCCACAAGCCAACAATATCAGACAAAACAGAATCGCAGACATATTCATTCTCACCATGACCATATTTACAAGTAAATAGTGGAGTTCTTATCGCTGATTGATAAAAATTGAAGGCTAACTCTTGCAGTTTCTCTGGCTGAAATTCAAGTCCCAACTCTTGTGCGAGTCCGGCTCTCACTTTATCCCACAATTCACCTTTTGACTGGTAGTTTTCTCGTGCTTTGTAAATAAATCCCTGACAGAATTTTGACAACAAATCCTTGTTTTGATAGAGCAAACAACAGGAAAAGTCTGAGATAGAACCAGCATGAAGTAAGAAAGTAAGCAATTCATCAAGGCTTTCTGCTACCCGACCAACTTGGCCTTCACTCCCTATAAAACCTATACTCTGATCCTCAAGAATTACATATTCTCCCCCACTACCGTCTTTAGCAAAGGCTATGGGCGAAAGAGAATAAACTTCATTGTTCTGAGAAAATTCAACCTCTTTCAACTGGTCATAAAAGAGAATATCGCATTCTTGCATCAATAAAATTCTTAGTTGTTTATCTTCTCTTATTACTTGTAGTTGATTCATATTAGCTACTCTCCTGGCTTTTGACAATTGTCACAAGTGACAACAATTCAATTTTAGCAATCGACTCTTAATAATAATAGATTTTTAATATGGCACTTCTTGGCCACACTGGCAAGATTTTTTTCAATAACTCCTCGTTTCTTTTGCTTTTTCCAAAATGAAAAAGTAAAAAGATTTTTCCATCTTTCCTTGTAAAAGTACAGATGATACCTGTCCCCATTCATTCTTCTCCCTCGAACGTAATCAATATCAATCTGTCTAATTTCAGCTAGAGGAACAATCCTTTTTTTCTAAAAAGAATAATCGTGTGAATGTATAATCTTCCCTTTGCAATATGAAAAGGATCCAACATACTCCCACCACTTTTTTTAAAGATGTCTTAACTCTTTGGAAAAAAAGATAGAAATAAAATAGTGCTAAAAAAATTAACAAAAAAATCTAATGACCTGATTTTTTTCCAAAGGACTTCAAAAAAACTGAAATACGATAACCATACATATTAAAATAATCCCTTTTTTTCTTTATTATACCACTTTTTGTTGAGCTTCTAGGTTCATGGACAAAGAAAAAAACTGAACAAAGTTCAGCCCTTTTCAATAATATTTCATGTGATATCTTTATCTAGTCAAATCAATACGTTGACCAATTTTACCAATGATAATGGCACCGACAATTAGTGAAGCGAATTCTCCGATACCAGTAGTGAACCAGGTAAAGAAGAAAGGTGCTTCTGCTACGATGTTTAATTCAGCAGCAATGGTGATCATTGAAATTGAAAATAGAATTGAAAAGAAGAAATGATCTTTACGAATCAATCCATTAAAAAGATAGTCTTTACTATATTTACTGAACAACCAAACTCCTAAGCTAAGGAAGACTAGAGTTGAGCCTCCACCTACAGCGACATCAATGAGTCCAAAACTGAAGAAATTAGCAATCATACATCCAAGAGTAACCCCGATAATGTACTTAGGATTGTAAAAAGCTAAGAAGTTCATCATTTCAGATATACGGAACTGATAGGCGCCATAACTGATGGCATTCAGTGGTGGAGTGATTGTCAACACCACATAAATAGCTGCGACAATGGCAATATCTGCCAAATCACGGACAGTAAGTTTTTTCATATTTTCTCCTTTAGCGGATCTCCCGCGTCTAATATGCTTGGTGAAAGAAGCTAAGCACCAAGGGTTGAGCAAGTCAACTTTATTAGTATAGCACATTTAAATGCTTTATGCTATACTAATCTTATGAAAAGATACATTAAAAAATTTTTCGATAATGAAATTTTGTCTTATTTATTTTTCGGCGTTGCTACTACTATTGTTTCTGTAGGAACTCGCATGATTATTTTTTACTTGACACAGCAAGAATTAACCGCTACTGCTTTAGGAAATATAACAGGTATTCTATTTGCTTTCTTCACGAATGACACCATTGTTTTTTTAAACAAAAAAACGAGCAAATTGGTTTAGACGACTTATCAAATTCTCAGGAGCTAGACTTTTTACCTTCTTACTTGATATGGCATTAACCTTTATTTTTGTTACCAAGTTTCCTCATATAATTGGTCAATTTGTAGGTGATGATATTAATATAATTAATACGATTGAAATAGGGTTTGCTCAAGTTACAATTGTCGTTTTAAATTACCTATTTAGCAAGCTTTTTGTTTTTAAAAATAAATGAGCACTTTTCTTGCATTCAATATAAATTTACGATATAATCTAGACTGAAAAATTTCGAAAGGAAAAAGAAAATGTTAAAAGATCTTAAAGCATTTTTACTCCGTGGTAACGTCGTAGACCTTGCTGTCGGTGTGATCATCGCCACTGCATTTGGTGCTATCGTAACTTCATTCGTTAACGATATCATCACTCCACTACTATTGAACCCAGCTTTGAAAGCTGCGAAAGTTGACCGCATTGCTGAACTTTCATGGAACGGTGTTGCTTACGGTAACTTCTTGAGCGCTATCATCAACTTCGTAGTAGTTGGTACTGTTCTTTTCTTTGTAGTTAAAGGAATTGAGAAAGCTCAAAACCTTCGTAAGAAAGAAGAAGTTGAAGCAACTCCAGCTGGTCCAACTGAATTGGAAGTTCTTCAAGAAATCAAAGCACTTCTTGAAAAAAACTAAAAATATAAAAGGGTTTAGATATTGCTAAATCCTTTTTCTTATTCTTTTTATATTTATATTAGTCTTGAGTAAAAGTCCTATTTTTGATATAATGATGAAAGTTTCCACCCTTAGTGTAATGGATATCACGTAAGATTCCGGTTCTTGAGATGGGGGTTCGATTCCCTCAGGGTGGATATATGTAAACAAAAAAAGCAACAAACTTGTTGCTTTTTTCTATTTTAAAACTTTCTCCGACAACTCTTCCCACTCCAGCATAGCTTCCTCCTGTCGCTGGCTAATTTTTATCCAGTTCTGCTTGTAATTGCATGAGTTCATCCGCATCATTGGTGGTATGCATTTGTTCAGAGATTGATTGGGCTTGAGTTTCCAGTTCTTCGATTTCTATCTCAAGACTTTCGATTTGTCTCATTAACTTACGAAGTTCTTTTTGACTCTCTTTTTGAGCTTGATAATCATTAACTGGAGAAGTTTCCTTCTCTTTATTTTCAGTTAAATCCTCTTCTGCTTGGCTAGCTTCTAGTTCTGCTTTCTTTTCGACATAATAGTCATAATCACCCAGATAAAGGGTCGATCCGCTTTCGGATAATTCCAAAACATGAGTGGCTACTCGGTTGATAAAATAACGGTCATGGCTGACAAAAAGTAAAGTCCCATCAAAGTCAATCAAAGCATTTTCCAAGACTTCCTTGCTATCGATGTCCAAGTGGTTTGTCGGCTCGTCGAGAATCAGGAAGTTATTGTTTCCATAGAAAGTTTAGCTAAGAGCAAGCGAGCTTTCTCTCCACCTGAAAGCATACCAACTGATTTCTTAACATCGTCCCCTGAGAAAAGAAATGCACCTAAACGATTACGGATTTCAACTTCTGGCGTCAATCTAAAATCATTCCAAAGTTCATCTAAAACTGTATTGCTTGGTGTTAATTTACTTTGAGTTTGGTCATAGTAGCCAACTTCGACATTAGCGCCAAAACGCTTCTCACCCTTAATAAAAGGAATCTGATCAACAATAGACTTGATAAAGGTCGTCTTACCAATACCATTAGGACCGACAATTGCTACTGCGTTCATCTTACGAAGGTCTAGATTGATGGGCTCTGACAATACTTCACCATCATAGCCAATAGCAGCATTCTCAACTGTCAGAACAATATTTCCAGATGTTTTATCAGAATGAAAAGTCATATTAGCTGATTTAGTTCCAACTTCAGGCTTGTCTAATCGCTCCATCTTTTCTAGTTGTTTCCGTCGAGATTGCGCCCGCTTGGTTGTTGATGCTCTAACAAGATTCCGGTTAACAAAGTCTTCTAAAGCAGCAATTTCCTTCTGTTGCTTTTCGTAGTTCTTAACTTCAGTTAGCAACTTCTGCTCTTTCAGTTCCACAAAACTTGAGTAGTTTCCTACGTATCTGTCTAAGGAATGTTTGGTTAAGTCGAGCGTTATAGTTGCTACCTTATCCAAAAAATACCGGTCGTGACTGACGATAATGAGAGCACCGCTATAGTTTACAAGGTGGTTTTCTAACCAGGCAATGGTTTCAATATCCAAGTGGTTGGTCGGCTCGTCCAGTACCAAGAGATTTGGTTTTTTTCCAAGAGCATCTTGGCCAGAGCGAGACAGGGTATTTTGCCCACCAGACAGCTCTGCAATCTTCATCTGCCACATAGACTCATCGAACTTGAAGCCGTTGAGGATAGCCCTAATATCCGCTTCGTAAGTAAAGCCTCCCGCCTGACGGAATTCTTCTGATAGACGATCATAATCCTGCATGAGTTTTTCTAAGTCAGCCCCAGTTTTTTCCCCCATCGCAAGCTCCATCTGCCGCAAAGTTTTCTCGGTCTTTCTGAGATCGTCAAAGACATGGAGCATCTCATCGTAGATAGTATTGGACGACTCAAATCGACTATCCTGTGCTAAGTAAGAAAAGGAAATATCTTTTTTTCTTATTAATCTCACCCGAAGTTGGTTCTTCTTCCCCGACTAATATCTTTTAATAGTGTCGACTTACCTGCTCCATTTTTCCCAACGAGAGCAATACGGTCTCTTTCATCTACTTGTAGATTAATATTTTCAAATAGAACATCGCCTGCAAAAGAACGTTCGATTTTATTAGCTTGTAAAATAATCATACAGTTAGTATAGCATGTTTCTTTAAGCCGTTCAAGGGTTGTTCTTAAGCTACATTTTACAACTTATCAGAAACTCATGCTAACGTTTTACTAAAACTTCATTTCATGGTATAATGAAGCCGATTAGAATATATAATAAAGGAGATTTCCTATGACTTATCAAGAAAATTACCAAAAATGGGTAAATTTTGCAGAACTTCCTGACTACCTTCGTCAAGATTTAGAAAATATGGATGAAAAAACAAAGGAAGACGCCTTCTATACTAATCTTGAATTTGGTACAGCTGGTATGCGCGGATTGATTGGTGCAGGTACAAACCGTATTAACATCTATGTTGTCCGTCAAGCAACTGAAGGTTTGGCTCGTTTGATTGAGTCAAAAGGGGGAAATGAAAAAGAACGTGGTGTAGCCATTGCTTACGATAGCCGTCACTTCTCTCCAGAATTTGCCTTTTGAGTCTGCAGCAGTTCTTGCTAAACACAGTATTAAATCCTATGTCTTTGAAAGTCTTCGTCCAACTCCAGAACTTTCATTTGCTGTTCGTCACCTCAACTGTTTTGCAGGAATCATGATTACAGCTAGTCACAACCCAGCTCCATTTAATGGATACAAGGTTTATGGTGAAGATGGTGGTCAAATGCCTCCGCATGATGCAGATGCTTTGACAACTTATATTCGTGCTATCGAAAACCCATTTGCTGTTGAAGTTGCTGATGTAGAAGCTGAAAAAGCTTCTGGTTTGATTGAAGTTATTGGCGAAGCAGTCGATACCGAATACCTCAAAGAAGTTAAAGATGTAAACATCAACCCAGCCTTGATTGAAGAATTTGGTAAAGACATGAAGATTGTCTACACACCACTTCACGGTACTGGTGAAATGTTGGCTCGCCGTGCACTTGCACAAGCAGGATTTGACTCTGTACAAGTCGTGGAAGCTCAAGCAACACCAGATCCAGACTTCTCTACTGTGAAATCTCCAAACCCAGAAAATCAAGCAGCCTTTGCTCTTGCTGAAGAACTTGGTCGCCAAGTAGGTGCTGATGTTCTTGTCGCAACTGACCCTGACGCTGACCGCGTTGGTGTCGAAGTTCTTCAAAAAGATGGTAGCTACCTCAACCTATCAGGGAACCAAATCGGTGCTATCATGGCTAAATACATCTTGGAAGCCCACAAAAATGCTGGAACCCTTCCAGAAAATGCTGCCCTCTGCAAATCAATCGTATCAACTGACTTGGTTACTAAGATTGCTGAAAGCTACGGCGCAACTATGTTCAACGTCTTAACTGGTTTCAAATTTATTGCTGAAAAGATTCAAGAATTCGAAGACAAACACAATCACACCTACATGATGGGATTTGAAGAAAGCTTCGGTTACTTGATTAAACCATTCGTACGTGATAAAGATGCTATCCAAGCTGTCCTTGTTGTTGCAGAACTTGCTGCTTACTACCGTTCACGTGGGTTGACTCTTGCTGACGGTATCGAAGAAATCTACAAAGAATACGGCTACTATGCTGAAAAGACTATTTCTGTTACCCTTTCAGGTGTTGATGGAGCTGAGCAAATCAAAGCAATTATGGCGAAATTCCGTGAAAATGGTCCAAAAGAATGGAACGCAACAGAAATCACAGTCGTAGAAGACTTCAAAGCACAAACATCCACTGCCGCTGATGGTACTGTAACAGCCTTGACTACTCCTCCAAGTGATGTCTTGAAATACACTCTTGCAGATGGTTCATGGATCGCAGTTCGCCCTTCTGGTACTGAACCAAAAATCAAGTTCTACATTGCAGTTGTTGGTGAAAGCAACGAAGATTCACAAGCTAAGATTGCTAACATCGAAGCGGAAATCAATGCTTTTGTTAAATAAGAAATTATAAAAGATGAGATCAACCAATCTCATCTTTTTTTCGTATCAAATCTAAGCATTTTTAGAAACTTTATGGCATACTAAACTTATCAATGAAAGCGAGGTAATCTCATGGAACAATTTTTAGAAAATATCAAAGACCTTGAAGTCACTACAGTTGCGCGTGCGCAAGACGCTCTTGATAAAAAAGAAACTGCAACCTTCTTTATTGGCCGTAAAACTTGCCCTTACTGCCGTAAATTTGCTGGCACATTAGCAAGTGTGGTGGCTGAAACCAAAGCTCACATCTACTTCATTAACAGCGAAGAACCAAGTCAACTAGATGCATTGCAAAACTTCCGCTCACGTTACGAAATCCCAACTGTACCAGGTTTTGTTCATGTTGAAAATGGAGAGATTAAGGTTCGTTGCGACTCTTCAATGTCAGCTCAAGAAATCAAAGAATTCGCTGGATTGTAAAAATATATAAAAAAGAAGGCGTCTGCCTTCTTTTTTTATATGTCTGTTAGTGGTGTTGCAGTGTCTGGAGATGTATCGTAAACTTGAAAATCCACTCCTACTCCTAGATCTGCTTGAGCTAACTGATTGACCATGGTCATGTGGGCTAGCTCCTTGATATTATTCTCTTTAGATAGATGTCCTAGGTAAATCTTCTTGGTACGATTACCTAGTGTACGAATCATGGCATCTGCACCATCTTCATTCGAGAGGTGACCAAGGTCAGACAGGATGCGTTGTTTGAGTCGCCAAGCATAAGATCCAGCTCTCAGGATTTCCACATCATGATTAGACTCAATCAAGTAACCATCTGCATTCTCGACAATGCCAGCCATACGATCACTAACATAGCCTGTATCCGTCAGCATAACAAAGCTCTTGTCATCCTTCATAAAGCGGTAGAATTGGGGAGCAACTGCATCATGGCTAACTCCAAAACTCTCAATGTCGATATCTCCAAATGTTTTAGTTTTTCCCATTTCAAAGATATGTTTTTGAGAAGAATCAACATTGCCTAGATACTTACTATTTTCCATGGCTTGCCAGGTCTTTTCATTTGCGTAAAGATCCATGCCATACTTACGTGCCAAAACACCAACACCGTGGATATGGTCAGCATGTTCATGCGTTATCAAGATAGCATCCAAATCCTCTGGTTTACGATTGATTTCACCCAACAAACTTGTGATCTTTTTACCGGATAAGCCTGCATCTACTAAAATCTTTTTCTTAGGGGTTTCTAGATAGAAGGAATTTCCACTAGAACCCGATGCTAAAATACTATATTTAAAGCCTTTTTCACTCATTCTTGTCTTCTACTTCATCCTCCCATACTTCTTCTTTCACAGCATCATTATCATAAGGAAGAACAATGGTAAAGGTTGAACCCTTGCCATATTCACTCTTGGCCCAGATAAATCCATTGTGTTGCTTGATGATTTCTTTTGCTATAGCAAGACCTAAACCAGTCCCACCTTGGGCACGACTTCTAGCCTTATCAACCCTGTAGAAACGGTCAAAAATCTTCGGTAAATCTTCTTTAGGAATTCCAAGTCCTTGATCAGAAATGGATAAAATCATCTGGTCATCAGTGGTTTTCATGCTAACCGTAATTTTCCCACCATCAGGGGAATACTTGATGGCATTGTTAAGAATATTATCGATTACCTGAGTCATCTTGTCTGTATCAATTTCAATCCAGACCGATGTAATGGGATAATCACGAACCAACTCGTATTTCTTTCTTGATCCTGGGCTCGTATCTTATCGAAACGGTTTAGGATAAACGTAATGAAAGCTGTAAAGTTAATCAATTCAACATCTAAATGGCTAGTTGCATTATCAATACGCGAAAGATGCAAGAGGTCCGTCACCATTCGCATCATACGGTTGGTCTCATCTAAAGATACTTTGATAAAATCAGGAGCAACAGGTTCATATAATGCACCCTCATCCAAGGCCTCAAGATAAGATTTTACACTGGTCAAAGGAGTTCGCAATTCATGACTAACGTTTGAAACGAAAAGCCTTCTCTCGCGCTCTTCCTTCTCTTGTTCAGTCGTATCATGTAGGACTGCTACCAAACCGGAGATAAAACCAGATTCTCTACGAATCAAGGCAAAACGCACACGCAAACTGATATACTCTCCATTAACATTTTGGGAATAAATCATCAATTCAGGACTTTGAGTTATTAAGTCTCTAAGCTCGTACTCATCTTCAATCTTGAGCAACTCTAAAATGTTCTGATTTAATGCTTCATCACTTACGACGCCAAGTTGCCTCTTAGCCATATCGTTAATCATCGTGATTTGACCACGACGATTTGTTGCAAGAACCCCATCTGTCATATATGACAAAATACTATGCAATCTTTTACTTTCCTGCTCAAGGTTTTCCTGAGTTAGACGAATAACTTCAGACAAATCATTTAAGTTATTCGTAATGTTAGTGATTTCAGTATTCCCCTGCATATCCAGTACTTGAGAATAATCACCAGCAATTAAATCTTTAATCTTTTGATTTAACTGTTTGAGTCGGATATTATCTCTACGGCCTTCAAGCAAGAGAAAACTAACAAGCATGATAAAACCAATTAAAATGAGTACAAAGACGAAATCTCTGGTTAAAATTGTTTGTCTAATTACTTCAATCATTATTTCTCATGTAATAACCAACACCACGACGAGTTAAGATATATTCAGGTCTACTTGGTGTGTCTTCAATCTTCTCACGTAGACGTCTAATAGTGACATCGACAGTACGAACATCACCAAAATAATCATAACCCCAAACAGTCTCAAGGAGATGTTCACGGGTAATAACTTGACCTAGATGCGAAGCTAAGTGATGCAACAACTCAAACTCTCTATGAGTTAAGTCCAATTCTTCTCCATATTTTTGGCTACATAAGCATCTGGAAGAATCTCTAAATCCCCAATTTGAAGACTTTGCAATTTAGTATCTTCCTCTTGGTTATCCATTGCTACTAACTCCGTACGACGAAGAAGTGCCTTAACACGCGCTTGTAGCTCACGGTTTGAAAATGGCTTGGTCACATAATCATCCGCGCCAAGTTCAAGACCAATAACCTTATCAAACTCACTGTCTTTTGCTGAAAGCATGATAATCGGAACACTGCTTGTCTTGCGAATTGTTTTAGCCACTTCAAGACCATCAATTTCTGGAAGCATCAAGTCCAAAATAATAATATCAGGTTTTTCAGCTTCAAACAGTTCAATCGCTTCACGTCCATTAAAGGCTGTAACAACTTCATAGCCTTCCTTGGTCATATTAAACTTAATAATATCTGAGATTGGTTTTTCATCATCTACAATCAATATTTTTTTCATATAGTCACCTTTTTCCTTATATCAATTATACCAAAAAAATGCAAAGAAGACACGAAAGACTGGTGTGTCAGCATCTTTTTGAATACTCTTGCCAAATTTTTTGTTGAGGTTTTGCTAGTGGATAGAGGTCAAACTCATCTGGAGTTAACCAAACAACTTCTTTGTCGCTATACTCTTTACTATCAACTACTTGTCCCGCTAGGATTCGTACATGCCACTTTCGATGGCTAAAGATATGCTTCACTTCTTTGAAATCACTATCCTGCCAGTCAACTTCTAAATCATAATCCTGCTCAAAACTTTCTTGAGGTGATGGACCAAGTTGCATGGATGGTTCAGCAACCTGATTAAAAGAGATTTAGTTCTTCATCTTTTGAAAATTCATCTACCTCAATCAAGGGGAAATGCCAAAATCCAGCAAGTAACTTTTCACTTTCATTCTTTTCTAGTAAAAACTGTCCTCTGCCATTTTGCACAACTAAAGCATTAAGATAGATGGGAACTGGCTTTTTCTTTGGTGCTTTAATAGGATAGCGATCCATTGTTCCATTTTGATAGGCAGCACTAAAATCTTTAACTGGACTATCTTCTGGCCTCGGGTTAACGGGTGCCTCAATATCTGAACCCAAATCCATCAAAGCCTGATTGAAATCCCCTGGACGATTTGGGTCAATCAAGATTTCCATCATAGCTTGAAATATCTTGCGATTGCTTGGATTTTCCAATATCATAATTGACTTCAAATAGACGAGCCAAAAACACGCATGACATTCCCATCAACTGCTGGTTGTGGTAGGTTAAAGGCAATACTTGCAATAGCCCCAGCTGTATAGGGCCCTATCCCTTTCAAGCTTGAAATACCTTCGTAAGTTGAAGGAAATTCCCCATTAAACTCATTCATAATCTGCTGGGCTGCAGTTTGCATATTGCGAACACGAGAATAATAACCAAGACCTTCCCAAGCTTTTAATAAACGTTCTTCAGGTGCATTTGCTAAACTCTCTACAGTCGGAAACCATTCTAGAAACCGTTCATAATAAGGAATAACTGTATCAACTCTGGTTTGCTGCAACATGATTTCAGACACCCAGATATGATAAGGATTTTTAGTCCTTCTCCAAGGTAGGTCCCGCTTATTTTCATCATACCAAGCTAATAATTTTTTGCGAAAAGAGAAAATCCTATGCTCTTCCCACATGGACACTCCATATTTCTCCAAATCTAACATATTTCTAGTATAGCATATCCTTATAGGATACTCAAAAAATGAAAATTATCCTTGTTTTAGTATCGACTCTCTTATCATACCTGACTATTAGACATATCTCTACTCTTTCTGTTGTTTTCTATCTTTTTTTGATATAATGACTTTTGAAAGAATCTTTAAAGGAGATATCAATGCTTTTTAATCAATTTAGTTATTATCCCGTTACAAACCAACAAGCTTTACAAGAATTATCTGAGCTTGGATTCAAGCTTGATCTTTCAGCTTCACATAAAGAACAGTTTGAAGCCTTTGTTAGAACTTGTTTCTTCAATTACAAAAATACCGACTATTCACTTTCCGCTTTAGCAGTTGATAAAGAAACTGATTTACTTACTTTCTTCAATTCAGACCGTGAATTGACACCAGAAATTTTCTATACTGTAGCCTTCCAGTTGCTTGGATTCAGTTACTTACTAGACTTTGAAGATGGTCTTGTTTTTCACAAAGAAACGGCATTCCCAATTGTATACGGAGATCTGATTGACAACCTCTACCAACTTCTTAATACGCGCACTAAAAAGGGAAATACCTTGATTGATCAGCTAGTTAGTGATGGTTTTATTCCTGAGGACAACTCTTACCATTACTTCAATGGTAAGAGTTTGGCAACCTTCAATACTAACAATGTCATTCGTGAGGTTGTTTATGTAGAGACTCGTGTTGATTCTGATAGAGATGGACTTCCTGACCTCATTAAGGTGAGCATAATCCGACCAACATACAATGGGAAGATTCCAGCTGTTATGACTGCAAGTCCATACCATCAAGGAACTAATGATAAAGCAAGCGACAAAGCTCTTTACAAAATGGAAGCTGAACTAGAAGTCAAGGAACCACATGAAATTACGTTAGAAATCCAACCCTGGACTTGGTTGAACCTATTGGGGGAGCGGATCTTGTTGCTGATGCTGAAGAAAAGCTCACTCATATCAATAGTAGTTACACACTTAACGACTACTTCCTTCCAAGAGGATTTGCCAATATCTATGTATCTGGTCTTGGTACCAAGGATTCTCAAGGTCAAATGACCAATGGCGACTACCGACAAGTCGAAGCTTATAAAAATGTCATTGATTGGCTCAATGGTCGATGCCGTGCCTTCACAGACCATAGTCGTGAACGTCAAGTAAATGCTGACTGGTCAAATGGCAAAGTAGCAACTACAGGTCTTTCTTACTTAGGAACAATGTCTAACGGCCTTGCCACTACAGGAGTTGATGGCTTAGAAGTCATTATTGCCGAAGCAGGTATCTCATCATGGTACAACTATTATCGTGAAAATGGTCTTGTGACAAGCCCAGGCGGCTATCCTGGAGAGGACTTCGATTCATTAGATGAATTAACTTATTCTCGTAATCTCTTAGCTGGTGACTTTATTCGTGGAAACGAGGCTCATAAAGCTTCCATAGAAGAACTAAAGAAAAATCTAGACCGTAAAACTGGTGATTATAACCAATTTGGCATGACAGAAACTACCTACTCAATGCTGAAAAAATTAAGGCTGAAGTTGTCTTTACCCACGGTTCACAAGACTGGAATGTAAAACCACTTCATGTCTATCAAATGTTCAATGCTCTTCCAAGCAATATTAAGAAACATCTCTTTTATCATAACGGTGCCCATGTTTATATGAACAACTGGCAGTCAATTGATTTCCGTGAATCCATGAATGCCCTTTTGACACAGAAATTATTGGGTCAAAACACTGACTACCAACTACCAAGAGTCGTTTGGCAAGACAATACTGCTCCTCAAACATGGCATAAACTTGATGACTTTGGAAATCAAACCAACCACAAAACTTTCACATTAGGTACTGAAGAAGCTGTCATTCAAAACCACTACCAAGATTCTGACTTCGAACGTTTTGGAAAAACCTACCAAACCTTTAATAATGAACTCTATCAAGGAAAAGTCAATCAGGTTACCATAGACCTGCAAGTGACAGAAGACCTTCATCTTAATGGGCGTGTTAAACTGAACCTTCGTCTCAAGTCAAGTACAAACAAAGGCTTACTTTCTGCTCAACTTCTCGAACTTGGTCAAAAGAAATACTTACAACCATATCCAGGAGTTTTGGCTGCTCGTACTATTGATAATGGTCGTTACCATATGCTGGAAAACCTTTGTGAACTACCATATTGTCCAAATGCCCAGCGTGTTATTACCAAAGGCTACCTCAATCTCCAAAATCGTCATGATTTATTGAAAATTGAAGAAGTTAAGCCAGATGAATGGATGGAATTCCAATTTGAACTCCAACCAACGATTTACAAACTAAAAAAAGACGATACAATCCGACTAGTTCTTTATACTACTGACTTTGAGATTACTATCCGTGACAATACAGACTATCAATTAACTGTGGACCTTTCACAATCTAGTCTAGAAATTCCTTATCAAAAAAATAGTCAGTAAACTATAAAACCCGTGATACGAATATCACGGGTTCTTTTTCATTCTTATTTTTTTCTTCGGCTTGTTTCTTCATTCTCGCAAGTCTCAATGAACGATTTGGATTGAGGCGATTAAAAAGTTCTTCTAATTTCTTTTCATTCCAGACGTCTGCTTTGCAGAAACAAAAATTTCCGTCAGCATCTCGGAAAGATATTGGTTTATCACCCATAGCTATCTCCTAGTCTACAAATTCAAACTCAAATTTTCCAATACGGACAAGGTCGCCGTCCTTAGCACCACGAGCACGAAGAGCTTCATCAACACCCATACCACGCAACTGACGAGCAAACTTCATGACAGACTCATCACGGTCAAAGTTAGTCATATTAAAGAGTTTCATGAGTTTTTCACCTGAAAGAACCCATGTTGCATCATCGTCACGACCAATCTCAAATGGTTTTTCTTCTTCATCGAAGCCATAGTAAGCCTCTTCTTCCATTTCTGATTCGTCGTAAATTGGAAATTCTGGCGTCTTATCAAGAAGTTCTGCCGTTGCATCTAATAGAGGTGCAAGACCTTGCTTGGTCAAACCTGAAATTGGGAAGATTGGCGGTAATTCTTCAAATTCATCATAATTAGCAGCCAATTTTTCTTGAATTCTTCAAGGTTTTCTTGACTCTCAGGCATATCCATTTTATTGGCAACAATAATCTGTGGACGCTCCATCAGACGAAGATTGTAAGATTCAAGTTCCTTATTGATTGCTAGATAGTCCTCATAAGGATCACGTCCTTCGCTAGCTGACATATCAATGATATGCAGGATAACACGAGTACGCTCGATATGGCGCAAGAACTGAGTTCCTAGTCCAACACCTTGGCTAGCACCTTCAATCAATCCAGGAAGGTCTGCAACGGCAAAGGATTCACCGGACTGGGTACGAACCATACCAAGATTTGGAACAATTGTCGTAAAGTGGTAGGCACCAATTTTTGGCTTAGCAGAGGTAATCACGCTAAGGAGTGTTGATTTACCGACAGATGGGAAGCCAACTAGGCCAACATCCGCAAGAATTTTAAGTTCTAACTGTAATTCACGTTCCTGACCTGGTTCTCCATTTTCTGAGATTTCTGGTGCAGGATTTTTTGGTGTTGCAAAACGGATATTTCCACGTCCACCACGTCCACCATGAGCTACAATAAACTCTTGACCATTCTCAATCAAATCGGTGATGACTTTTCCAGTCTCGGCATCACGCACAGTTGTCCCTTGAGGTACACGGACAATTAAGTCTTCTGCCCCTCTACCGTGCATCCCTTTGGTCATTCCCTTCTCGCCAGATTGGGCTTTGAAATGACGATTGTAACGGAAGTCCATAAGGGTACGTAAACCTTCGTCTACAACGAAAACAACGTTACCACCACGTCCTCCATCACCGCCCCATGGTCCACCATTAGGGACGTATTTTTCACGACGAAAAGCAACCATGCCATCGCCACCATTACCAGCCTTTACTTTAATCTTGGCTGTATCTAAAAACATACTCATATTCTCTTCTCACTTCAAAAAGGGCTGGGAAATCCCAGTCACCCAACTTATTGCCAAACAATAAAATGATTAACTTTTTAGAATCTGCTAAATACACCAATAGCAGTAGCAAAGATACCTGCCAATGTTACAAATAACATTACTAATACTACAAACATTGTAAGTTTTTCAAAGAATGTTTTTTTACGTTTACCATTATCACCGAATGCCATGTTTTCTCCTTTACTATAATACTCTGTTCTTAATATTCATCTGATACAGGAGCGATTGCCCACAAGATTAAGTAAGCAATAAGTCCAGCACCATAACAGAAAGCTAAAACTCCCCAAATAACACGTACGATTGTAGGGTCGATATCAAAATAATGTGCTAAACCAGCACATACACCACCGATTTTTTTGATCTCTACCACTTCTCATAAATTTCTTTTTTCATATTTTTATTTCCTTTCTTTGATTCGATTAATCATTTATATATTTTTCTTAAATTTCTTAATTGTTTTTCTAGATGCCTTAAGCATACGCTTCGAACCTTTAACTGGCATAGTAACAGCCTGTTGCGGGATATAGAAAACTGTCTTTAAAATACGTTTTGTAACAGGTTCGTCAGCCCCTATTTCTTTAGCAAAATTATTTGAAATAATAACGTCTAGATAAAATTCATGGACTCTTCTAGCAAAAATTCTCAGCAGAAATTTCATATAATTTTTTTCAGCCAAGTGTTTTTCATCCATTGACGGTGTAACAAGTAAGGCTTCAAGAATCGCTCCTGCCAAGTCCCTTTCCTCATAATAAAGGGTTCCGAACATTTTATCACTGATGAGATTATCCAAATAAGGATTACCATGGGCAATAACAGGTGTCTTACTAGCTAAACTTTCTAGATAAGTTAATCCCTGAGTCTCACTTGTAGAAGCCGATATGAAGAAATCAGCTGCCTTATAAAAGAGTGCCGTCTCATTTGGCGGAATCATACCTGTAAAGATAACAGAATCTTGAATTTTTAAATCTTCTGCTTGCTCCTTAAGGTTGTCTAAATAAGGTCCATCTCCAGCTACAACCAGTTTAACATTTGGTTCTTCTTTTAGGACATCTGGTAAAGCTGCTAGAACTGCTTGAATGTTCTTCTCGTACGAAACACGAGAAAGACTTAGAAGCATCTTTTCATCTTGTTGAATCCCTAGTTTATCCCGTAAGTCACTAATGTGTTCGGGACCAATCTCAGGGCGTTCAAATTTGGCAAGTTCAATTCCAGTAGGAATGACACGCTTTTCAACTTTTACCTTATAGTCAGATAAAAGGTCGCGCACAATTTCACTTGGACAAATGACCCCATCAACGTCATGAAGAAATCCTCTCACAAGATACTTGACCATACCTGGACGAATCAACATCCCCTTAGCAATATAGTGAACATAATCCTCGTACTGGGTATGATACGTATGAATGACTGGGATTTTCAATTCTCGTGCAATCCAAATTCCCAATAAACCAAGAGAAAACTCAGTCTGGGTATGAATAATATCGAGTTTGTATTGTTTCGCAATCTCAAGAGCTTTGGTAAATCCACGGTAAGCGAAACGACGGTCTTTAAAAGCAAAGAAAGGAACACTTGGAATACGGATAATTTGCCAGTCTTCATAGCGATTAACATCCTTATCAGTTGTCGTAAAGATAAAGACTGCATGCCCTTGCTTTTCAAGCTCAGTTTTTAAGGTTCGAATACTGGTCGCAACACCCGAGACCTGTGGGAAATAAGTATCTGTAAATAATCCAATTCGCATATACTACCTCATTTTTTTCCTAAAGCTGCTTGCTCCCGATAGAATTTTAGCCAGATTTCTAAAAGATGCTCTTCTGAGTATTCTTTTGAAATAGCCTTAGCCCTCTCTTTTAATTCTTTTAGTGCTTCTGGATGCGCTCTGTATTCCAAAATGGCTTCTTTCATCTCTTCCACATCGGTGGTTGGTCTGTAATTTCCTTCTAGAATCACCTTATAAAGATCTAAGTCCCGAAGCATAATGGGAGCTTCACAACTCGCAGCTTCTAGAATAGTCATCGGAAAGAGCTCATTATAGCTAGGAAGTAAGAACAAATCTGCCAAAGCATACAGCTCTCTCATCCGTTCTGGCTCAACAATTCCAGGGAAAATCAGATTCTCTGGAGGATTATCCATGATTTTTTTATAGCGTTCATAACCATCTGTAATCCCACCAAAAGAGAAGCCTCCAGCCCAAATAAAGGTGATATCCGGTAGTTCCTCAGCAAGTGTAATGAAATCATCAATCCCTTTACGCTTTTGAACCTGCCCAGCCCCTACTACTACAAATTGATTTTCGTTCAATCCCATGTCACTTCGAAGTTTCCTTACTTCTTCTTCAGGAAGTGAATGCCATTTTTCTTTGTTAACAAAGTTAGGGATGTAGGTCACCTTTTCACGAGGAATACCAGCTGCAACCAAATCTTCGATAAAAGTAGGATTAACCACAACTAAATGTTCCATACGGTCATAAAAAGAAAATACGTAGCGCTTCACAATTCCTTTTAGAAAGAATGGAATCTTCAAACTGCCCTCCAAGGTATCAGGTAAGAAGTGGACATAACCAATTCTACGACCAGAACGCTTCTTTTGGAATGTTGACAAATAATAAGGAAGGTCGATTGTATGAAAATGAGTAACATCAGCTTCTACAGGAAGATTCTCCGTTACTATTAGTTGGTCTTTCGCATCACGTTTCAAAAGTTGCACAAGTTCACGGTAAGCTCCAGATACACCTTGTCCTGCTACCTTTTCACTTGAACTTAGCATATTGATGCGCAATTTCTCTTTTTCCATACTATCCATTATATCATTTTCTTGAAAGAAAATCAGCAAATTAAAAGAGAGATAGCATAAAAGGTAGGGAATGTCCTAACAAATATGCTATTTCTCTTTTCTTGTTTTATTCTACTTAATTCCTAAAGCGATACGTGCATAGCGACTCATTTTTTCAACCGTCCAAGCTGGATACCAAACTAATTTTACTTCAACGTTAGTAACCTCTGGCACATCTGTCATAGCATCATAGATTTGATCAGTCAAGAGGTCGGCCAAAGGACAACCCATAGTCGTCAAGGTCATATCAATCTCAGTATCACCGGTATCACCATCAAATCGAATCTCATAAATTAAACCTAAGTTGACGATATCAATTCCTAATTCTGGGTCGATAACCTCTTCTAGAGCCGTCAAAATACGAGTTTTGATGTTTTCAATTTGCTCTTCTGTGTAAGCCATATTCAGTCTCCTCTATCTTAATCCTCGATAAAGTCACGAAGCGGTTTGCTTCTACTTGGTTGACGAAGTTTTCTCAAAGCTTTTGCCTCAATCTGACGAATACGTTCACGAGTGACATTAAAGACTTTACCCACATCTTCTAGAGTACGCATTTTACCATCATCAAGACCGAAACGTAGACGAAGAACATTTTCTTCTCTATCAGTCAAGGTATCTAGAACTTCATCCAACTGCTCACGCAAGACGATACGAGTTGTATAGTCAACTGGATTTTCAATCACTTCATCTTCGATAAAGTCACCAAGGTGGCTGTCATCTTCTTCACCAATTGGTGTTTCAAGAGAAACTGGTTCTTGAGCAATTTTAAGGATTTCACGAACCTTATCAGGTGTCATATCCATACGTTCTGCAATTTGCTCAGGAGTAGGATCTTGTCCTAACTCTTGAAGAAGATTACGTTGTTCACGAACAAGCTTGTTAATTGTTTCCACCATGTGAACTGGGATACGGATGGTACGAGCTTGGTCAGCAATGGCACGGGTAATAGCCTGACGGATCCACCAAGTTGCATAAGTTGAGAATTTGAACCCTTTAGAGTAGTCAAATTTATCAACGGCTTTCATAAGCCCCATGTTACCTTCTTGGATTAAGTCAAGGAATTGCATTCCACGTCCAACATAGCGTTTCGCGATAGACACAACCAAACGAAGGTTAGCTTCTGCTAGACGTTGCTTAGCTTCAACATCACCTGCTTCAACAGCAAGAGCCAACTCTTTTTCTTCTTCGTTTGTAAGAAGAGGTACAACCCCAATTTCTTTCAAATACATGCGAACAGGATCGTTAACCTTGGCAGATGTAGAACCAATTAAATCCTCATCGCTAAGTTCGGGTTCTTCCTCAGTACTTAGAACACGTTCACTTGGGTTTCCTTCGTTATCCGTGATTGCAATACCTGCATCTTGAATACGTTGCAACAGATTTTCAATTCCTTCAACATCAAGTGCAAAAGGAATTACAAGGTCATTGTTAATTTCGTCATCTGTCGCAGTACCAGTTTTCTTATGGTTACGAATAAACTCAGCGACTTGGACATCAAAAGTTGTTACTTCTTTTTGTTTTTTTGCCATTCTTACTCCATTCTTCTTTTTTGGGCAATTAAGCGTTCAAGCTCTTCTAAAGCGGTATCAGTATCACCTACATGACTAGCTTTCTGAACCTTCTTTTTGATCTGCAAATTTTGTTGATTCAACAGAGCACGATTTCTCGACTCTTCCACTTCTTTTAACTCTTCTGGAGACATTTCAGAAGGTAAATCCAAGGCTAACACTTGGTACCAAGCATTTTCAACTTCTCTAGTCTGGTTAGCCAAATCTTCCGAAGTGATTGAGCCATTATTAATCAGCAGACCATACAAGGTCTGAAACTCTGGAGTTTCAAATACAAAATCATCTCTCAGACGATAATCATTCAACACAAGGGGATGCTCCATCATACGATAAAGAATATGTGCTTCAGCTCTCATGACTGCCGTTAATTGTTTAGAAACCGACATAGTAATTGGTGTCGGATTAACAACTTGCTTAACCTTCTCTTGTCTCTGTCTAACACGACTTTCATTAATAACGTGCTCTACTTGTTGATAATCAAAAGATGGTAAATAATCCGTCAACAAATGAATATAGGTGTTCTGGGCTGTGATAGATGGTTCTTTGACGATAAGAGGTGCAATTTTCTCGATAAAATCAATCTGTGCTTGAAGATTTTCACTATTACTAGGTTTGTAATGGTGAATGTAAAACTCAATCGGACTGATTCGAGTATTGGATAAAAGATAAGCCAAATCCTCTGGAGAATTCTTTTGTAAATACTCATCAGGGTCCATTGCATCTGGAATCTGAACAATTTGAACTGGTAAATCACCAAGTTCCTTTAGAGCTTTAGCGGTTGCTGCTTGTCCTGCCTTATCACCATCATAAGTGATAATCACTTTTTTTAGTAAAGCGTTTGAGATGTTCAACGTGTTCAGCAGTCAAGGCTGTTCCCATGGAAGCTACAGCATTTTCAATACCAGCACGGTAGGCTGCAATGACATCCATAAAACCTTCCATCAGATAAATTTCAGGAGCCTTACCAGACCCTTTTTTTACCCTATCCAAATGATATAATTCGTAACTCTTATTAAAAATTGCCGTCGCTCGACTATTTTTATACTTGGCAGTTTGAGAATCCGTCTCTTGCCAAACACGACCAGAAAAAGCAATTACCTTACCTTGATCGTTAAAGAGTGGAAATATAATCCGGTTATGGAAGGTATCAAAGAATTGATTACTCTCGGAAAGATAAAACAGACCTGAATCCAGCAAGTCCTTTTCGCTATAATCATCAGCTAAACGTTGGTAGAGATAAGAACGTTCAGCAGGGGCTAAACCAATCATAAAATGCTTAATGACATCATCGGTCAAACCACGTTTATAGAGATAGTTTCTTGCTTCCTCACCCATTTTTGTTGTCATGAGAATAGCATGATAAAAGCGTGCAGCCTTATCATGCATCTCATAAAGATTTTGATGAGGGGACGTATGTTGAGCAGTATTGTGTACAGGAGTTTCAAGATGCATCCCAAGACGCTCACCTAAAATCCTTACTGCATCGGCAAAGGTTACTTGTTGATATTCTTCAATAAATTTAAAGACATCTCCAGAACGGCCACAACCAAAACAGTGGTAAAACTGCTTATCTTCAACTACGTTAAAGGAAGGGGTCTTTTCACCATGAAAAGGACAGAGCCCTAAAAAGTTCCGTCCAGATTTTTGTAAGGAAATTACTTCTCCTATGATTTCGACAATATTGGTATTGTTTTTGATTTCTTCGATGACTCTCTTGTCAACCATAGACAATACCTCCATTTTATCACAGTTTACTTTATATAGTATAGCTTATTTCTGAAAAAAAGTAAACCATTTCATACACTTTACATGAGACTATTTCATAAGTTTCCAGCTATCATGAAAAACTGAATCTTCTGAGCAAATCATTCTAATATTTGAAAGAAAAACAAAAGAAATAAAATCCTATTTCACTTGATTTTCGAGATTATTTTTCAATATCCTGCTAATATACTGACCATCTTTTCTACTGATACAAGCTGTTGCATAAGTCAATGGTGCCTTGTATACCACTCCTCTATAGGATGGATCAGTCAATACAGGCATGGAATAATAGGCGTTCTTTTTATTTTTAAGGTCAATAAACCATTTACCTCCAAGGTGCTTACGGAAGGTTTCACCGATATAAACGGTCAAATAATCCAACATCTTGCGGTCTGCTATCAAAGCATGGTGGTCATCGTAGTGAGCCAAGATCCAAGCCTCCAAATCATCCAAAGACTGTATGCTATAGTCTAAATGAAGGCCTTGTTCCTCAGCAAACTCCCTAGTAAAATAGTCCATCTTAAATCCAATTTGAAAAATCCATTCTTGAAAATCTTCTTGTGTGTAAGTCATCTTTTTATCTCCTACTCCTATAAAAGTTTAAGATTCTTATACTGATTATACTCTATAGTAAAACTGATGAAAAGGAAAAAAAGTAATATTTAAAATTCACCAAAAAAACTTAGAAGCAAAAGTCTACTTCTAAGTTTTTTTAAGGATACTGATTTAAAAATTATCTACTCAAAAAGTTGATAATAATCGGAAATTTTCATCTTGGCTTTTTCATCCTTATTCAAATCTTGGATGATTTGTCCATCTTTCATAACAATCAAGCGATTTCCATACTTGAGAGCATCTTCCATATGGTGAGTAATCATCAAAGCTGTTAGATGGTCCTTGTTGATAAAGTCATTTGTCAATTCCATCAAGGCAACACTTGTTTTAGGGTCAAGTGCAGCTGTATGTTCATCCAGTAAAAGGAGCTCTGGACGTTTCAAGGTTGCCATCAAGAGGCTCAAGGCCTGTCTTTGTCCACCTGACAAGAATTCAATCGGTGTATCCAAATGCTTCTCTAGACCATTGCCAACCTTCTCAATGGTTGCTTGAAATTCTTCTTTATAAGCTGAGAGCTTTCTTGGAAATAAGCCACGTTTTTCTCCACGAAACTTAGCAATCAAAAGGTTTTCTGCGACTGTCATACGTGGAGCTGTCCCCATCTTTGGATCTTGAAAAAAACACGAGAAAGATACTTGGCACGCTTTTCAGGGCTAAAATGAGTTACATCTTCGCCCATGATGCGAATAGTCCCACTAGTCAAGGGAAGAGTTCCTGCAATGCTATTAAAGAGCGTTGACTTTCCTGCTCCATTTCCACCCAAGATTGTGATGAAGTCATGTTCAAAAATTTCAAGTGAAACATCGTTTAGGATAATTTTTTCCTCGTCGAAGCCGTTTTTCACAATTTTTGTGGCATTTTTTAATTCAACAATTGCTGTCATTTGCTTAATTTGACTCCTTTCAAGTATTTATCCTTAAGGGTTGGAATTACTAGACAAGTTGCTAGTATAAGGGCACTGTATAAACGTAGGTAGCTGGTATTAAAGCCAAGAGCAATGACTCCCCATACCAAGAATTGGTAACTAATAGAACCAACAACTATAGTAACCAAGCGTTCTGCTAGAGTTAGACTCTTGAAGAGAACTTCACCGATAATCAAGCTTGCAAGACCAACTACGATAACCCCGATACCACGAGAGACATCGGCATAGCCTTCTTGTTGAGCGATAAGAGCGCCAGCAAGTGCGATCACACCATTTGACAAGACCAAGCCCATAAGCTCCATACGTCCAGTATTGATACCAAAACTACGAGCCATATCTGGATTATCTCCTGTAGCGATATAGGCCTGTCCAAGTTTGGTATCTAGGAAGAAAGCATGAGTAAAATGACCAAAGTCACAAAAATCAAACCTGTCAGTAACTGATTAACCTCAGATGAGAAAGGAAGAACGTCCTGGATTTGCTTGGTATTTAAGAGTCCAAGGTTTGCGCGCCCCATAATCATAAGCATGATAGAATGGCACGAAGTCATCACCAAAATACCAGACAAGAGTGTTGGAATCTTCCCTTTCGTGTAAAGAAGACCAGTCGCTAAACCTGCAAGACAGCCTGCTCCAACAGCTACTAAGGTAGCAAGAAAAGGATTGACTCCTTGTGTAATTAGAGTTACTGCTACCGCTCCTCCAAGCGGGAAGGAGCCCTCGGTTGTCATATCTGGAAAGTTGAGGATTCGAAAGGTCATAAAGATTCCCAAACCTAGAATAGCCCAGACAAATCCTTGTGAAATTATCGATACTATCATGTTGCATTCATTTCCTTCTTTTAAAAATTGGAGGAGATGTCTCCAACTCCTCCTTCATTCTTATTCGATTACTTGACCAGCTTCTTTGAGAACTGATTCAGGAACAGTAATTCCAAGTTCTTGAGCTAGTTTTTTGTTGATCACTGATTTACCAGTTGAGAAGACATTGACTGGAGTATCAGCAGGTTTTTCACCCTTCAAGACTTTAGCGATCATCTTACCAGTAGCCACACCAAGATCGTGTTGATCAACAACCACTGATGCCAAACCACCCGCTTCTACCATTGCAGTTGCACTTGGATAGATTGGTTTTTTAGCTGTTTGGTTACTTGATACTACAGTTGAGAACGCAGATGCGATTGTGTTGTCAATTGGAACCCAGATTGCATCTACGTTTCCTGTCATGACGTTTACTGTAGAAGCGATTTCGTTAGTTGATGGAACTGCAAAAGTTTCTACTTTCAAACCAGCTTTTTCAGCGTAAGCTTTGAATTCTTCGACTTGTGATTTTGAGTTATCTTCGCTACTTGAGTAAAGAGCTCCGATTGTTTTAACATCAGGTGTCAAAGCTTTAATTAATTCAACTTGTTGCTCAGCAGGGTTGTGGTCAGATACACCTGTGATGTTCCCACCTGGTTTTTCCAAATCTGTTACAAGGTTAGCACCGATTGGGTCAGTTACAGCTGCCATAATAACTGGAAGATCTTTTGTTGCACTTGCAAGCCCTTGAGTCGCTGGAGTTGCGATACCGACAACAACATCGTTTCCGTTTGCTACCAATTGTTTACTCATTGTCGCAACCTTACTTTGGTCACCTTCTGAGTTCATAAAGTCGATTTTAACTTGGTCGCCTTTATAGCCTTCTTCAGCAAGTCCATCTTGGATACCTTGGTAGATCAAGTCAAGTGATGGGTGACTGACAAACTGTAGAACACCAACCTTAGCTATTTTGTTAGCTGTCTCAGTTTTAGTTTCTTGTTTCGTTAAGTTAGAGTAAACCAAGCTTCCTCCAACTACAAGTGCTAGTGTTGCAATAATACCAATTAAACGTTTATTCATATCTATTTCTCCTTATTTCACTTAAACTTAGTAATGTTCATTTCACTTTCATTATAATTTTACCAAGCGTCGCCATCGTTTGATTTCCATAAAATTGCCTCCCCATAGAAAAAGTCCTCACACAAAAAACTTGTGTGAGGACGTCGATGCGCGGTGCCACCTCAATTATAGGAACTATTCCTATCGCTCTTACTCGCTTCACGAGTTGCACTATAAGGTGTGCTCACCGAATTCTTATGATTTCAAATTCTTAATAGCATTCAGCCCAATTTCATCATCTTCATCTATCTGTTTTCACCAACCACAGACTCGCTAAAAAAATTCGATGATTACTTTCTGAATGCTTAAATTATATCATTTTACTAAAACTTGTCAAGGCTTTTTTATGAATTATTTTTTTAAAAATTATGAAAATTCCTACGGTTTTTAAAAAATATAGCTTGTATTAACCTGAATTACGTAATCCTGTAGCAATTCCGTTAATAGTTGTATGAATCAATCTTTCTTCATCTGAAGAAAGCTCGCCACGACGTTGACGCTTAATCAATTCCAACTGGATATAGTTAAGGATATTGAAATAAGGCATACGGTAGTTCAAACTGTCTTTCAAGTAAGTATTTTCTGCCAAAAGTTCATCATAGCCTTCAATAGCCAGGATAACATTCTTAGTCAATTGCCATTCATCCAAAATAGTATAGTAGATTGCTTGTACTTCTTCACTTTCACAAAGTTTAGCATATTCAAAAGCAATATTCATATTTGATTTTGACAAGACCATATCAACGTTAGATAGGAGTGACTGGAAGAAAGGCCAGTTTTTATACATGTCGCGAAGGTATTCAATATTTTTTGGATCTTGATCAATAAATTCTTTGAAGCTTGAACCAACACCATACCAACCCGGGAACATGACACGACTTTGTGACCATGAGAATACCCAAGGAATGGCACGTAGACCACCAATTTCAGTGATTGTTTTACGAGCTGCTGGACGAGAACCAATATTAAAGCTTGAGATATTCTTTATTGGACTAGATTCAAAGAAATAATCGTAGAAATGGTCATTTCCAAATACTAGTTCACGGTAGATATCATAGCTACGACTGACTACTTGGTCCATGATAGCTTCATAGCGATTTGATGTATTAGTATCGCTCTTCTTCTGCGTAATCATACGATTGATAGCTGCTGATACCAACATTTCCAAGTTATAGTAGGCCGCATCCTTGTTTCCGTATTTATTTCCGATAACTTCACCTTGTTCAGTTAATCGAATACGATCTTTGATTGATTTGAGTGGTTGAGAAGCAATGGCATCATAAGTAGGGCCACCACCACGACCAACGGTACCACCACGACCGTGGAAGAAGGTTACTTTGACACCAAACTCATCACCAATAGCAGTCAATTGTTTTTGTGCCTTATAGAGTGTCCAACAAGATGAGAGGTATCCACCATCTTTGTTACTATCAGAGTAGCCAAGCATGATTTCTTGATAATTATCTTTTGAAGCAATCCACTTCTTAGCAAGCGGTAAAGAGAAATACTTTCTCATTGTTTCTTCGGAATGATCCAAGTCCTCAATTGTTTCAAAGAGAGGCACGATTTGAACACGTGCTTTTTCAGCATCCACAAGACCGACTTCTTTGAGCATGATTGCCAATTCTAACATATCAGACACGCTTGTTGCATGAGAAATAATCGTTTGACGAATGACGTCTTCTCCCAAACGATCTTTAATTCACGAGCAGTTTGGAAAATGGCTAATTCTTTTTCAAGAAGTTCAGACTTTTCAGCATGAGTAGCTGACAAGATTCGAGGATCTTCTAACAATTCATGTAAAAGCAACTCGCACTTCTCATCTTCTGACAAATCGCTATAGTGGTCATTAATACCAGCAGATGCTAACAATTCAGCAACACAGGCTTCATGAACACTTGAGTCTTGGCGCATATCGATAGATGCTAAGAAGAAACCAAAGACTTCAACAGCCTCCAAAAGCTCAGCAAACTCTCCAGTTAGCAAGGCTTCTGCCTTATTTTCAAGCAATGAATCCTTAATGACATATAAGTCATGCTTAAACTCTTCAATTGTTTCGTAGTAAGGAGGACGCTCATCTGCCAAATCTTGGATAGCTCCTGAGATTCGATTGCTGATATAGTCAGTGATTTCTCCTTGTTGATGCCCTTGAGCGCCAAGAAGACGTTCGACATGATGACGTTCATCTGCTGATGAACCAACAACCGCCCACTCTTTTAGATTTAAAAGTGTTTGAATTAATTTAGATTGGATAAAGTGAAAAGCACGACGATAAGGTTCTTTCTCACGGAAGACAGATGTGTCACGAGATTGTGATGCCATTGCTTCGACAGCTTTGCTTGTCTTAGATAAATTTGTCGAAAGCGAGAATGTACGATAGAGACTAGAAATCTTACTGATATAATAATTTAATATTACTTCACTCTGAATAGTTGCTGAACGCATGAGAGTTTCAGCAGTTACAAATGGGTTCCCATCTCGGTCTCCACCGATCCACATTCCCATAGTAATAGGTTTTGCTTGTTTTAGGTCAATACCTTGCTCTTTTGCTAGACGTTTATACTCTAGCATTAGATTTGGTACTGCTTGAAGGAAGGAACTATTGTAGTATTCCATCACATTTGTGATTTCATTAGTTACTTTTAGTTTCTTTTCACGAATCATATCCGTCTGCATGATAATCTCTATATAGCGACGCAGATCATTGTGCCATTTTTCCTTATTAATAAGGCCCATTCTTACGTCACGGTATTTACGCAAGAGCGTATGAATATGAGTTGTCAAATCCAACATACTCTTCCGTTGAACCTGAGTTGGGTGGGCTGTCAATACTGGCACGACATTCAGACGTTCAAGAATCTCGGCCGCATTTTCTTTTTCTGCTACCATTTCAATGGTTGTTGACAATTTTCCAAGGTAATCTTGATCGATATTGTTTAAATGGTTAATCTCGTAAGCCAAGTCAACGTCTTCAGAAATATTGATTAATAGTGGCAAAATAGAGAAATATCTAGAGATGTAGACCATTTCATCATTTGAAAGTCCCGTCACAACTTTATCCAGTCCTTGATAGTCAAGCTTTGATGAAAGTTCCTTTAATTGTATAATTTTGTCAAAGGTCTCAGCGGGAAGCATATTTTTCGTGATATCTTCAAGTAAATCTGTCAAGATTTGAACTTCTTCTTGCACGACAGTTTTGTTACCAAAATTTTCTAACTTTTGAAGAGACATTTTTTTCTCCTTGTTACTTTTTCTTAGAGCTGTGCTTCATATTCGCTATAGAGTTTTGCACGTTTTTCACTAGCATCGATATTTAACACAAAGGCGATAGCTACTGATAGAACCAGGAGACTATTCCCCCCTTGAGAAAGGAATGGGAAGGTTACACCTGTTGAAGGGATCAATCCTGAAATCCCTCCGATATTAACGAATACCTGAATTAGAATCATCCCACCAATACCGATTGCTACCATAGAGTTGAACGGATCTTTTGCTCGTACCCCCACTAAAATAATACGAAGAATTAGGAAGAATAATAGTGCTAAAATAAGACTGGCACCAACAAATCCAAATTCCTCAATCACAATAGAGAAAACGAAGTCCGTGTGTGCCTCAGGTAGATAACCTCGTTTTTCGATAGAGTTTCCTAATCCTAGCCCAAACCATCCTCCATTTACCATAGCATAGTATGAATTTGCCAACTGGTGTCCTGCACCAGCGACATCATCAAATGGATTAAAGAAAGCACTGAATCGTTTAGCAACGTATCCAAATACTGGAATCTTAGAAACCTTTTCAACACCAATCAATTTAATGGCTGTGAGGGAAACAAAGGATAAACTGGTCAATATTCCAAGAATAGTTGCAAACCATCGATGAGCTATCCCACTAATTGAGTACATCAACAATGCTACTAAAAAGAGAATTGTAGCATTTCCAAGGTCAGGGAAAATAGCCAAACTTCCAATCATGACCAAAAGGACAAATCGCCAATCGTTAAAGGATCTAGGCAACCATTGGTTTTGAGTTAAAACTTGAAAATCATAAATACCAATCTCTTCTTGTTGTTTTGAAAAACGTTGAGCCAAGTACCAAATGATTATAATTTTCAAGTATTCCGCAGGCTGAACAGTTATAGGTCCTACTTTAATCCAACCGTAAGCACCATTGATGGGAATCCCAATCAAACGGGCTAAAGCTAGTAACACTAACTCAGCAAACATAACAATAAATAACAAACGTTCGTTTCGAAGAAAAACCAAGTTTCAACTTATAGATTACTGCAATAAGCAACAAACTAACGATCCAAAAACAAGCCCTGATTTCGAACTAATTGAAAAGCGCTCTTTCCTTCTTGAATCAAAGATGCACTCGTTGTCGAATATACCACTATTAAACCCAGAACGGATAAGAGAATATAGGGCACTAAAATAGAGTAATTCAACAGGTGCCTTTTACTAATTTTTCATACTTCACCATCTACTAAATTTTTTTAATTTTCTATTCATTCTAGTTTTACAAGCTATTATACCATTTTTTTAGACTAGAAAAAAACTCTTACCCTATAAAGGTTAGAATTTAAAGCTTGTAGAATTCAAACAACAATTATTCTCATTTATAACTTTTTATCTACGGAAGATTAAAAAAACTCTATCTTTCAAGAGTAGAAAGATAGAGTTGTCACTCTAGTTTGAAGATGTTGTTGTAGTTTCACTTGCTGTTGTTGTAGTATCGCTTCTGTGCTGATGTAGTTGTAGTTTCACTTGTTGTATCACTTTGGATATACTGAGTAAAGATATTTTGGAAGGCTTGGTCCTTAACCTTAATATTTGCGGCTTGCAATTCTTTACTAATAATACCTTGAACGAAAGTAGCATCATTTTGTTTTTGAGTCAGGATAACTGTCTTCAATTTTTCTTTATAATCTTCCCAGTTAGAAGATTTTTCTGTTTTCTTGGTCAATTTCACAATATAGAAACTGTTTGAATAAGCTTGTGTACCTGGAGCTGTGATCACATCTGAAATACCATTTACATCAAGAGCAAATGCAGCTTTTTTAACAACGTCTGGCAATTCTGTTGATGCAGAGTCAAAAGTGATTTCTCCCCCATTTGCTTTTGTCTTTTCGTCAGTTGAATTATCTTTAGCCAATTGTGCGAAGTCAGCTCCAGATTCTTTTGCTTTAGCAAGAACTTCTTTAGCCTTATCTTCACTATCAAGTTTAATAATTTGCGCAGTTACTTCTGGTGTGTACTCATCGTAAGCTTTTTTGTAGTTCTCATCTGTCAATTCAGCTTCTGCAGCTTTCTTAACAGCATACTCAACCAATTTACTTGTACGAATTTGAGCCTTACGACTTTCAGCTGTCATACCAGCACGAGAAAGAACGATTTGATAGCTATCACCATATTTCTTCTGCTCTTCTGCTACAGCTTCTTCAACTTCTTTATCACTTACTTCAGATCCATATTGTTTTTCAAAAACTTTTTGAATAGTCATGTTAAGTAATACTTGTTGAGCAGTTGGGTTGTTTTTCACTTCTTCATAAAATTGGTGCTCAGTGATGACATCACCCTTCATACTGATGAGGTCAGCTCCTTGAGAACTATTTGAACAAGCGACCAAAGTAGCTACTGATAACAAAGTGATGGCACCAGCCAATAATTTTTTTCTTCATGTTTACTCCTTTTTTATCACTAGATAAATGTTTACCTTATCTATTTTACTAAATTGTCTTAAAAATATCTGAAACTAATCAACATCAGGCAGTTCTACTTCTGCTTGATTCTTTCTTAGCATCAATATTCCATCTCCAAGAGGAACTAGACTAGCTGTTAATCCTGGATTGTCTAAAAGTTGCGTCAAATAGTCTTTGCAAACCACGATAAATGGTTCGTTGCCCGCGTCGGACTTCCATAATATCCTTAGCAATGTCTCCACCTTGGAAAATATCATCCAAGACAACTACTCCACCAACCTCAAGGTGTTTTAGGATTTCTGGCAAAAATACGATGTATTTGGATTTTGCAGAATCCATAAAAACAAAATCATAGGTCTCTGTCAATGTTGACAAAACGTCTACCGCATCGCCTTCCAAAAGAGTGATTTGTTGGCGAGTATCAAACTTGGCGAAATTTTCCTTGGCAAAACCAATCATTTCAGGATTTCTGTCAATGGTTGTAATTTAGCCTCTGGGGCATGTTGAGCCATTAAAAGTGCCGAAAATCCAATTGCCGCTCCAATTTCTAAAATATTTTTTGGTTGAATTGTTTCCATTAGGAAACGGAAATAAGCGACTGTTTCATGAGGAATGATAGGAATATTCTCCTTGCGAGCAAAGTTTTCTAGTTCTTTTAAAGAACCAGTCACCTGCTCTTGTCTGTGGCGCATAAATTCCACAATCTCATCCTTAACAACAGGCCGTCGCATGTTATGGTTAGCATTTTTACTGTATGACTCAACCATTTTATGCTAATCCTAATTTTTCAACAAGGGCTTCGAACTCGTCCAAACGGCGTTCAAAGACTTCAAAAGCATCATTAAGATAGTCTTCTTTTTCCATATCGACACCAGCTTTTCGCATGATATTTAGAGGATAGTCTGACTTCCCAGCCTTGAGGTAATCAATATAACGGTCACGATCATCTTGACTACCGTGAACAATCTTTTCAGCCAAGGCCGAAGCTGCTGCAAAACCTGTTGAATATTGATATACATAGTAATTATAGTAGAAATGAGGGATACGAGCCCACTCATACTGAATTTGAGGGTTGTCTTCCTTGCTCAAGCCATAATATTCTTGGTTCAAGTCAGCATAGAGATTGTTTAAGAACTCGCTTGTCAAGACTTCACCATTTTGATCGGCTTGGTGAATAGCATGTTCAAATTCAGCAAATTGAGTTTGGCGGAACACTGTTCCACGGAAACCATCCAAGAAGTTATTGAGAATAGCAAAGCGTGTTGCGTCATCTTGAACTTCTTGCAATAATTTTTCAGTTAAGATATTTCATTGGTTGTTGAAGCAATTTCTGCCAAGAAGATTGAGTAATCTCCGTATACATAAGGTTGGGTTTCACGCGTGTAGCTTGAATGCATACTATGACCTGTCTCATGTACAAGAGTAAAGAGATTGTCTAGGTTATCTTGCCAGTTAAGAAGCATAAAAGCGTTAGTATCGTAGGAACCACCAGAGTATGCACCTGAACGCTTGCCTTGGTTTTCATACACATCAATCCAACGTTCGCTAAAGGCGCGTTTGACACGACTCAAGTAATCTTCGCCAAGAACTGCTAAAGCTTCTTCTGCCTTCTTCAAGGCTTCCTCATAAGTAAAGCTGTATTCTACTGAAGACAAAGGTGTATAGACATCGTACATTTTAAGGTCTGGAATACCCAATATTTTTGAGCGAAGTGAGAGATAACGATGCAATAATGGCAAATGCTTACGAACAGCAGATACTAAGTTGTCATAGACACTTTCTGGAACAAAGTTCGCTGCAAGAGCTGCTTCACGCGCACTCTTGTAGTTTCGAACTTTTGCACGGTAGTTTTGTACTTTTACATTGGTCTGCAAGGTTTTAGCGTAAGTGTGCTGGTATTGCTCATAGGTAGAGTATAGTGCTTCATATGCACCACGACGAACTTCACGGTTCTTAGATTCTACTAAGCGCATATAGACACCGTGTGACAACTGCACTTCATTTCCATCTTCATCTTTAACAAATGGAAAGGCGATATCTGCATTATCTAAGATAGCGAAAGTTTCACTAGCAGCACCAAAGATTTCACCAGCACCTGCTAACAACTCTTCTTCACGTTGTGAAAGGACATGTTCCTTATTTTGCAAGAGTTTATCAAAGAAGTGTTTATAAGGCTGGAGTCTTGGTTCTTCTGCTAAAAAGTTTTGATACTGCTCTTCTGTTATTGCCATAAATTCTGGCTCATAGAAAGAGAACACCTGGTCGAGTTGACTATAAAGAGTCATTGCTTTGCATAGTATTCTTGATATTTAGCAACTCGTGTATCCTGGTCGTTTTTCATATGAGCGTAGACATAGAGTTTTTCAAGACGACGGCTCAAATCCAAATAACGCTCTGTAATATTTAATAGGCTCTCTGCGCTATCCAAAAGATGCCCTTCAAGGCTAGCTGCTTCTTTTGTGTCCTCGGTTAATAGGGCTAATTCTTCTTCCCATTTTTGGTCTGTTTCAAAGATTGTTGATAGATCCCATGTATCTTTTTCATTGATTTCATTTCGTTGTAATACCATAAATTTCCTCCATCCTTTCTATTTTACCATATTTTTCGAGAAATAATGCTGATAAAAGGCAGGTGGATAGAGCTTTTGTTGCTGATTTTGTGGATTCAGTTCATAATAAGCCTGAAAGTTGCGGTAATAATCATATAGATTTTGACTTATCTGACAAAAATGAACATGTTCTATCGGCCTTACTTGGGGATACCAGTCCTGAGTCTTCAAATTTAATAGGTTTTCTCCTCTCAAGTAAGCTTGGGCTTGTTGCTTCATCCAATATGGATTTTGATAATAGAGTTGTTTTTGAATGTAACGACAAATATTTGCGTCTTGCTCAATGGAAAAAGTGGTTAGTTTTTGTTGCTGATAAGGGGTTCGTAATATTTCTAAAAGATTCCCTTTGCCATATGGAAATTCCTTGACCTGGTAATGTAGTTTTCCTTTCAAATCTTGATGGAGTAGATACTTGAGTCTCAAAACTCGTTTTTTATAATCTAACTCCCAAAGATAAAATCCCATATTATTACTAAAATAAAGAAAAATCTCTTTGAAGTTTAGTTAGTCGCTCTTTTAGCCAGAGCTTTTCTCCCAATAGCCAAAGAACTTGAATTCCCAAACTTCGATAACCATTGCTTCTCTCCCGTAAAAGTTCACAAGAAATAGGACTACACTGAACTTCCAGTGCTAATCGCTTATTGATGAGGATATCTGCGATTTGCTTAAGTTCAGGAATCAGATGTTCCATTTCTACTTCAGCATCTTTCTTAGCCCAATTAAAAAGTGCCACCTTATTCTCTAAATGTTCTGGTCCTTCGTTCTCATGATAAAAATCACAACTTTTTAAACTTTCATGTGCAAAATGAGTTCTTACATTTTTTCCTTTTTTCAAGCGAACACTCGTTCCGCAAGCTGGACAATAATAAGCTTGTTTCTTTACTTCATTCTCTAACGCGTTGATTAAATGACCTTTTTTATCTCTAGCTAAAAACATATATCCCCCTTTTCTACTTTATTCGAAAAGGATAAGAAAAGAGAGTGGGACAGAAATCGGTAATTTGCTAGAATTCGATTTCGTCGTCCCACCTCCGCACAGTTGAGTAGGGCTGTAAAAGCTGATGAAAGCAGCGTAGTAGAGCCCACTCAACCACTGCGTCTTGCTCGACAATCCAAAGACAATTGAGAGTCTAGAACTATTATCCCAGACTCTTCTTCACTATAACATCTAGTATCATTGACGTTTGTTCTTCATATATTTTCGTAACATGGGAATAAGATTCTGTATTTGATCCTGCTTTATCACCATTACACCATATTCCTGACAACGATGACTATAAACAGGATTGATTTTTCCAGAGCAAACAATCATTTTCAAACAATTATCACCTGCAAAATGATTGGCATAAACTTCAAGTTCGTTAATAGCTTCAACTGCTAGATCCGTCATTTTACAAGAAATGAAAACTACAGAGTGACCTTTACGAAGAATAACATCAATCTCATTTTGAACATTGTCAGCCTCAGGGAAAATCCCATTCCAGTCAATTTCAGTACCAATCATACATTCATCAAAATACTCCGACTCGAGCGCTAGTAAATAGATATACAATTCTAAAATATGCCCTTTAGTTCGACATAACAGATGTGCTTCTGGTGTTGGGAATGTATAAGTAACAGTATCTGTTGTTTCCTCTTCTACTTTTAATAAATTAGCTTTTGTGAACAAAGGAATCAAGCTACTGGGGTAAGAATAAGTTTTTGCATTACTCTCCAAAACTTTTGCTGTTTCAGCGTGAAAATCATTTGTTTTTGCCAGTGCAAAGAATTGGGTAATCTGATACCATTTTTCAGGATTTTCGATAGCATATTTGGCCAATTTTTTTATAGCTAGCACTTGCTTATTAGAATGCTGAGGCCTTCTTGATTTAAGGACTTTTCCACCACGTAAAGCTATCAATTGTTCAATGGATAAACTAGGAAGCTCTAACTTTTTATCATAAATCTTACCCCTTTCCCAGGCATACTGCTTTCCTTGTTCAACATCCATAGCAATAATGGGAATACCTTTCTCCAAACCATACTGATATAGAACTATTGCTAATAGATTATCTCCACCAAAAACATCGATGGTCACTGTCTCAAAATCATTGATAAAATACGTCTAATTCCTGGCAGATTTTTTTCTAGGTGAAATTGTCGAAAAATATACTTGTTTTTAAGTGTGGAACTTGTTCCATTAGAAAAATGCTTCAAGGATAGCTTATCTTCCTCAGCAATTTTTTCTTGTAGAAAGGTATAAAAATCTCATCACAATCATTGACAAAAAGCCTGGTAGACATTTTTTTCTCAATAGCATGACGATCGTATAGTTCAATTAAAAGACTAGTCATCTTAAGACCTCCCTAGACAAAAAAAGTCTGAAAGAATAGTGGTCGATCAGAATCGTTGAAAAACTATCACAATTCTGTTAAATTTCATCGACTTCTCCTACTTCTAGTATAGCATAAATTGAGATTTCCCTTTCTTATTAGGGTAACAAATAAGGAATAGAAAACGACCGCTCTCTATTCCTTTTATACATTTATTTTACTTTTTTAGCCAACATGGTTGCAAAACGTAGTTGGATACGATTTCCGTTTTCATCACGACGGTGGAGATGGCCAGGATTTTCATTGTACTTCACTAATTCCCAGTCCTTGTAGTAATTTGATAACTCACCCTCTTTGAAGGTAAATGGGAAATCAACTGAACATGGATAATCTTCTGTATCCATAGCACACACAATCAAATTGTAACCTCCAATTGAGGTTTGTTCCTGCATGTTTTGAATAATAGCTGGAATGCGATCTGCTTGTAAAAACATCAGAACAACCGTTGATACGATAAAATCGTAAGTTTGTCCAATGCTAGCTGAATTGATATCGTAGATACCGACAGGCATTTCTAAATCTTCTTGCTCCACAATGCTCTGCAAGATTTCAAGAGATAGCTCATTTTGATCTACAGCTGTGACATCAAAGCCATGTTGAGCTAGAAAGAGTGCATTTCTTCCTTGACCACATCCTAGGTCTAGTGTCTTACATGGTTTTACTGTATCCATAGCTTCTAAAACTTCCGAATGAACTGGATTGCTATTGTATTTCTTAGGGAAGTAATCCTCCAGTTTACAGTAGAATTCCAAGTACCATTCCACATCTTCTGTGGCTGCTTCTACTCTGTGCCAGGCTTGAGGTTGTGCCATAGGATTATCAGCACCTGCTTCAAAAAAGTGCTCGGCTAAAACTTCCCCGTCTTCAGTCAACTCAATAAACTTAAGAGTCCCTTTTAATACGGTAATCTTGCCCCAGGTTCCGACCTTAGTATTGTGTTTTCTTTGAACAGCTTCTGGCATGGTGTCTTTATTCCAGACAGGCATGCGTTTGTAAGCAACTAGTTTATCCATATTCTTCACTCTTTCTATCGATGGTTAACAGCTTTCATCACACGCGCAATATCACGATCTTGCTCACGTCGTTTGATAGACTCACGTTTATCGTAATCGTGTTTCCCTTTTGCTAATCCTAAAAGAAGCTTGGCGTAACCATCTTTGATATAAACTTTAAGAGGAACCAGCGTCATCCCTGTTCCTTTGGTTTCTTGCTCTAATTTCTGGATTTGTTTTTTATGAAGGAGGAGTTTTCGACGACGTTCTGGCTCCTGGTTCCAGATGTTGCCCTCTTCATACGGAGCGATATGGACATTACTCAGCCAAACTTCCCCATTCTTAACCTGGGCAAACCCATCTTTCAGATTGATGCGAGCTGCTCGAACACTTTTGATCTCAGTTCCTGTCAAAACCATTCCTGCTTCAAGCGTATCTACAATTATATAGTCGTGGTGCGCCTTTTAATTTTGCGCGACGACCTTTCCCTCGCCCTTTGCCATGCTTGGCTCCTTTCTTTGCTACTTCTTTATAAAAAGGTTTCTTGCTTTTTTTCTTCTTGTCTTTTGGAGAATGCTTGCGCTTATCAACTAAGCGACCAGATTTTCTCTTGTCTTCTTTCTTATCTGAACGACGCCCTCTATCCTTACGACCAGAGTCTTTCAAACCTTTCTCAATGACATCAAATTCACTTGGAATAAAGGAGAAATCAATCTCACCAGTCATCTTATCAGCTCTTTCAACACGAATACGTATCTGCTGACCCACTCGGAAAGTAATTCCTGATTTCCCCCCAAGAAGGGTTAAATCGCGTTCGTTAAAATGATAGAACTCAGGCAGATTTGTAATATGAATCAAGCCTTCGACTGTATTTGGCAATTCAACAAAAAGACCAAATTTGACGATACTTGATACTACTGCATCATACTCTTCACCCACAAACTCTTCCATGTACTCAGCTTTTTCATGGCTTCGACTTCACGTTCAGCTTCGATAGCCCGACGCTCACGATTGGATGATTGAGTTGCAATCTCTGGAATGACCTGTTCAAAATGTTCCGCCACTTCTTTAGAACGTCCATAGTCACGAATCATTCGGTGAACAAGGAGGTCCGGATAACGGCGAATCGGACTGGTAAAGTGAGTGTAATAGTCTGCGGCTAAACCATAATGCCCATGATTATGCTCAGAATAACGAGCCTGCTGCATAGAACGCAAAAGCATCATGGATAATACATCCGCGTAAGGTTCTCCCTCAACAGCACGCATGATGTCTTGGAGGGCTTCTTGACTAATTTCACTGGCAGTCCCATAAATTCTCAAGCCAAAACTTGAAGCATAATCAATAAACTTCTGAACTTTTTCAGCTTTAGGTTCCTCATGGATACGATAGATAAAAGGTAGGTCCAGCTTGCTGAAGTGCTCAGCAACCGTTTCGTTAGCAATCAACATAAAGGACTCAATCATACGTTCAGCAACACCACGATGTCGAAGAACAATGTCAACTGGCTTGCCTTTTTTATCTACCAAAATCTTAGCTTCATTGGTATCAAAACTGAGGGCTCCACGCTTAATTCGCATACTTTCCAAAGTTTCATGGAGCTTGGCCATAAGTTCGATACTAGGAACAATTTTCTTATACTCTCGTCTCTTCTCCTCGTCACCTGCTAGGATGTCATTGACATCACTATAAGTCATACGGAAACTTGTCTTGATAACAGTCTGTGTAATCGTATAATTACGAACACGACCATTTTTATCAATCTCCATAATAGCAGATTGAGTCAAGCGGTCCACTTGAGGGTTAAGAGAACAGATACCGTTTGAAAGACGCTCTGGCAACATTGGAACTACACGGTCTGTCACGTAGACGGAGGTCGCCCGATTAAGGGCTTCCTTATCTAGAGCAGATCCCTCTGTCACATAGTAAGAAACGTCGGCAATATGAACACCTAGTTCGATATTTCCATTTTTCAATGGTTTGATATGAACAGCATCATCCAAGTCTTTTGCATCCGCACCATCTATAGTAAATGTAATTTCATTCCTAAGATCCAATCGTCCTTCAAAATCCTTCTCAGATGGTACATCCGGTACATTTTCCGCTTCTTTAAGAACAGCTTCTGGAAACTCAGATACAATGTCCATTGACTCCAAGACTTCGAGGACATCAATCCCTGCATCTGTAGAATGTCCAACAACATCTAGCACACTAGCGACAAAGAAATCGTGTTTCTTACTTGGGTACTTATCAATAAAGACCTTGAGAACTTCTGTACCGTCTAATTGAATAGCTGGCTTCTTAACGTAGATAGGTTGACTAATCTTTTGATTTTTAGAACGGATATAACCCGCATACTTGGGTTTTTCCTCATCAAGAACGATTTGCCCGACAACCGTCGTCAAACTGTGTTCTAAAATATCAATAATCTTAGCTTCAGCTGCTGTACCTTTCTGTCGGTCTGCAATCTTCTTAATTACAATTTCAACAGTATCGCCATCAATGGCATAGTTAACATCATTTTTTCCTACAAAAAGGTCATCTTCTTCCCCTTCTAGGCTTACAAAACCAAAGCCATTTTTGTGGGCATGAAAAGTTCCTTTAAGAGTAATCTCGTGTTTCTTCTTTTGGTCCAAGGTGAGACTACCATCTTCTTCAAAGCGAATTTGGTGCTTCCTTTCCATCAGGGACAAGGTTTTAATGAGCTCTCGAAAGTCCTTGGAACCATCCTTTCCAAGAGCTTGAGCCAAGTCATTTACAGTGACTCGTCCCTTTTTCTTTTTAAATATTCTTTTTATTCTATCTTTCATGTTTTCTTTCTAGATTGTTAAAATTTTTTTCTTTTTGGCGTAAAACCTTATTTCTTTTCAAAAATAAAAAAATAGGCAAAAGACCTAGTCTCGCCCATTATTTTTCTTATCTACTTGATAATACCGTCAATGCTAAGGCAATGGCTAGCCAGAAAAAGACTAAGATTCCTGTCAAACGTTGCATTACGGCTTCAAAAACCACGCGCTTTACATGTTCAAACAAATCACCTGAGCTGGCATCAAATACATTGCTAGATTGATTTTTTTAGTTGGTTGCATAAAAATTGCAATCACAATCACAACAGATAATACTAATAAAATGGTTAATAATAGGTTATACATATCAAACTCCTTAAAAATCCCTATTATTCTACCATAATTTCTACTTAGATTCAAGATGTAGAGTCACTTTTTCTTTCTTTGGGACAATACTTTAAGACTTCAATCTTATCTGGATGTGTTTTAGAGTTCTTACTGGTTAGATAATTCATCGTCCACAAGAGGAGCATTTTAGATTAATTTTTTACACGCACTAGATTTTTTTGTATTTGATACTATTTTAATCTAAGATGACTTGAACAAACAATACCAAAATTCTCCTTCCTAACAAAGTTGATTTATAGACACATTTCATCAAGCAACTGAACTACCTGAGCTATCAGCTGTTCTTGATTTCCATTATTATCTAGACTGTGGCTAGCCAGACTAATTTTTCTTTCTAAAGGCCATTGAGAGTTTAAACGGGATTCAGCTGCTTCTTTTGAAATTTGATCCCGTCTCATTAATCGCTCCAATTGAACATCACGATTTACATAGACTAACCAAGTTTCGTCAAACCATGAAGCATAGTCCTGCTCAAAAAGCAGGGGAATATCCATGAAAAAGAGTGCTTCAGTCCGAGCCAACTGATTTCGTAAAATGGCTAACTCCTCACGAATAATTTCTCCTTGGGTTCTCTTAGACCATTCCTGCTCTTCGGGCTTTGAAAAAATAAGACTAGCCAGAATGGGGCGATTCAGTTCACCATTCTCAAGAAGGATCTTCTCCCCAAAGTGCTCCACTAAAATCTGATAGAGACGTCCACCTGGTTTTTGTAGTTGGTGCACAAGGGCATCCGCATCAACGACTTCAAACCCTTTGTGTCTAAGAAAATTTATAACAGTTGACTTCCCAGATGCAATGCCTCCAGTAATTCCAATGATTTTAGCCATTACTTCCTCCTTTGACACTTAGGACAAAAGTGAGTTCCACGACCACCAAGTTGAATCTTTTCGATGATAGCTCCGCAACGCGAACAAGCTTGACCTGCCTTGTCGTATACTTGATGAAATTCCTGCATAGTGCCATCTTCTCCAAAAGCATTGGTATAGGTTCGGATAGTGGACCCTCCCTTTTCAACAGCCTGTCCTAGAACCTTAATGGTTTCATCATGGACTTTTCTAGCCTCTTGGGAGCTTAAACTATTAGAACTTCTAAACGGATGAATCTTCGCTCTCCAAAGAACTTCATCAACATAGATATTTCCTAATCCTGCTACAAGAGTCTGGTCCAGCAAATGAGATTTAATTGGTTTTTTAGACTTTTTCAAGGCTAGTTTTAATCTTGCTAAATCAAAATCTTGCTCAGTCGGTTCCGGACCTAATTTTTTAGTAACAAAGTAAGCTTCTAAAAGCTTCGGAGCAAGCAATTCCATAGTCCCAAACTTACGAACATCCTCATACACCAAAGTACCACCATCTTCAAAATGTATCAAAATATGAGCGTGTTTACGTTCTGGAACTTGGTCTGGGTAATAAAAATACTTGCCTTCCATTCTCAAATGTGAGATAAGGACTTTATCAGATAAATAGAAAAGTAGATACTTGCCACGGCGTCCCATTGATAAGATAACTTGACCAGGCAGTTCCTTTCGAAATTGGTCCAAATCTGTCTTAATCATCTTGGGGTAACGAATGTCAAGACTAGCAACCTTCTTCCCCAGAATCAATTTTTCTAGTCCACGCCGAACCGTTTCGACCTCAGGTAATTCAGGCATAGCTCCTCCTTTTCTAAAAAAACAAGAAGCAGGCTACTGCCCACCTCTTCTTAATATTCTTTTTTCGTTGTAACCAAAATCAGCAAGATCTAATTTCTTATCGCGCCAATTTTTTTCTTAACCTTGACCCATGTTTCTAGGAAGACCTTGTCACCCTAGCATGAGTTCGATATCTTTACGAGCCATGGTTCCAATTTTCTTGAGCATGGCACCGCCTTTACCAATGATAATTCCTTTTTGGCTGTCACGCTCGACCATAATGGTTGCTCGAATATGAACTTTATCGGTTTCCTCATCTCGTTTCATAGAATCAACCACTACTGCAACTGAGTGTGGAATTTCCTCACGCGTTAAGTGTAAAACTTTTTTTCACGAATCATCTCTGATACTAGGAAACGCTCTGGGTGATCTGTGATTTGATCTGACGGGAAATATTGGAAACCTTCTTCTAAGTTTTTCGCTCAAAATATCGATCAAACGCGAAACATTATTTCCTTGTAGAGCTGAAATCGGTACAATTTCCTTAAAGTCCATCTGATTACGGAAGTCATCGATCTGAGCCAAAAGTTGGTCTGGGTGCACCTTGTCAATCTTGTTTACCACGAGAATCACAGGAACCTTAGCGACCTTTGAGTCGTTCGATAATCATATCGTCACCCTTCCCACGTGGTTCATCAGCAGGAACCATAAAGAGAACGGTATCGACTTCACGAAGAGTGCTATAGGCTGACTCTACCATGAAATCTCCAAGAGCTGTCTTAGGTTTGTGAATTCCCGGCGTATCGATAAAGACAATCTGTTCCTTTATCGGTCGTGTAGATTCCCATAATCTTGTTGCGCGTTGTCTGCGCCTTGTCACTCATGATGGCAATTTTTTGCCCCATGACATGATTCAAAAAAGTTGACTTCCCAACATTGGGACGTCCTAAAATGGCTACAAAGCCTGATTTAAATGTCATAGTTACCTCTATAATGTTTAAAAATAGCAAATCCCAAATCCTAGGGATGAAAATGATAAGTCCAGTCACTGCGACAAATAAAGACACAACAAGAACTGCACCTGCGACCATGTCTTTAGCCTTCTTTGCAAGCATATCGAAGTGATAATGGCTAGCCAAATCCACTACATTTTCAATAGCAGAATTTAAAATCTCAAAAGCAATTACTAAAAAAATGCTTAATAGGAGAAATAGCCATTCAATTCTGGAAACTTGAAAAAAACAATGCCTGCAAGTAGAACTAAGAGAGAAGTCACCGCATGCTTTCTCATATTACGCTCTTCTTTTATGGCAGTAAAAAAATACCTGTCAGGGCAAAAATCTAAACTTGAAAGCAAGTCGCGATTCTTCCATTTTCGTTTATTGTCTTGTGAGTCCATAGGCTGTTAAAATTTCTTCTTGTAAACCGAACATCTCCGCTTCTTCTTCCGGAGTGTAGTGATCATAACCGTTTATGTGTAAAAAACCGTGCACAGCTAAAAAGCCCATTTCACGTTCAAAACTATGACCGTACTCTTCAGCTTGCTCATGCGCTTTATCAATTGAAATGAATAACTCGCCGATATAAGAATCAAATTCTGACATCATTTCTGCTAAGTCAGGATCTTCTGCCAAATCCTCTTCGTCAAAGGTAATCTCTAATTCAGGTTTGTATTCAAGACTAATAACGTCTGTTGGACGGTCAGTATCACGAAACTCTAAATTGAGTTCATGACTGCGTTCATTGGTCACAAAAGTGACTGCCATCTCCTTGTCTTCTTTTCCAATTTTTTTAGCAGCAAATTCCAAAATTTCTTGTGTTTGCTTTAAAATTTCTTCAGAAACCTGACCAGTTTCATCTACCATTTCAATATACATGTGCTTCTCGATTCTCTTTACTTGGCTTTATTATACCATATTTCTATGATTTTATTCTACCTTTTTGATATAATACTATGGAATACATTCATAAGGAGAGAACCATGTCATTTGATGGATTTTTTTTACACCACATGGTTGAGGAATTGCGAGCTGAATTACTAAACGGTCGCATTCAAAAAATTAATCAACCCTTTGACCAAGAATTGGTCTTACAAATCCGTAGCAATCGCCAAAGTCATCGTCTGCTCCTTTCTGCTCACCCTGTTTTCGGACGCATCCAGTTAACAGAAACGACCTTTGAAAACCCTGCTCAACCTTCTACCTTTATCATGGTTTTGAGGAAATATTTACAGGGTGCTGTTATCGAGTCTATCGAGCAGATTGAAAACGATCGAATCGTTGAAATCACTGTTTCTAACAAGAATGAGATTGGAGACAATATCCAAGCCACCCTCATCATTGAGATTATGGGTAAACATAGTAATATTCTCCTTGTAGATAAGTCTAGCAATAAAGTTCTTGAGGTTATCAAACACATTGGTTTCTCTCAAAATAGTTACCGTACACTCCTACCTGGTGCAACGTACTTAGCACCACCAAGTACGGAGGCTCTCAATCCTTTTACCATCAAGGATGAAAAACTTTTTGAAATCCTACAAACACAGGAATTGACAGCTAAAAATCTTCAAGTTCTCTTTCAAGGTTTAGGCCGTGATACGGCATTTGAATTAGAAAATTTATTAACTATTGAAAGACTTTCCAATTTCCGTAACTTTTTTAATCAAGAAACAAATCCATGCTTAACTGATAAGTCTTTTTCTTGTGTCCCTTTTTCAACTAAAATTGAAGGACATTTTTCAAGCTTATCTCAACTTCTTGATGTTTTTTACAAAGATAAGGCAGAACGTGATCGTGTCAAACAACAGGCTAGTGAACTCATTCGTCGTGTTGAAAATGAACTACAAAAAAAATCGTCAAAAACTGAAGAAACAAGAAAAAGAACTTCAAGCTACCGAAAACGCTGAAGAATTTCGTCAAAAAGGCGAATTACTAACGACTTTTCTTCATCAAGTTCCAAACGACCAAGACCAAGTCATATTAGATAACTACTACACCAATCAGCCTATCACAATTGCACTTGATAAGGCTTTAACACCAAACCAAAACGCTCAAAAATACTTCAAACGTTATCAGAAGTTAAAAGAGGCTGTCAAATATCTGACTGAACTAATTGAAGAAACCAAGGCAACAATTCTTTATTTGGAAAGTGTAGAGACAGTTCTCAGCCAAGCTGGGTTAGATGAAATTGCTGAAATTCGTGAAGAATTAATTCAAACAGGCTTTTATTAGAAGACGCCAACGCGAGAAAATTCAAAAGCGTAAAAAGCCAGAGAAATATCTAGCTAGCGATGGTAAAACCATTATTCTCGTTGGACGAAACAATCTTCAAAACGAAGAGTTGACCTTTAAAATAGCACGCAAAGAGGAACTTTGGTTCCATGCTAAGGATATACCAGGAAGCCACGTTGTCATCTCAGGAAATCTGAATCCTTCTGACGAAGTCAAGACGGATGCTGCAGAACTAGCTGCCTACTATTCGAAAGGACGCCTTTCCAATCTTGTTCAAGTTGATATGATTGAGGTTAAAAAGCTTAATAAACCAACTGGTGGAAAACCTGGATTTGTGACTTATACAGGTCAAAAAACGCTTCGTGTCACACCTGATTCTGAGAAAATTGAATCCATGAAATTGTAATAAAACTTTTGTAGTCAAACTCTCACTACTTTACTTTTGCACAAATAAATATAGGAGGGAGCTCTATGCTTCGGCATATTAAATCAACTGTAACTATTATTTTCGGAGCTGCTATTTTCGCCTTCGGACTTACCTATTTTGTTGTTCCACATCACTTGTTCGAAGGTGGAGCAACAGGGATAACCTTGATTACCTACTATCTCTTTAACATCCCTATTTCGCTGATGAATATCTTGATTAATATCCCTCTCTTCTTACTAGCTTGGAAAATATTTGGACTAAGATCACTATATTCCAGTCTACTTGGAACCATCGCTGTCTCCGTCTGGTTAGCTATCTTTGAGAAGATTCCTCTTCAGTTTAACCTTGAAGGAGATCTCGTTGTGGTTGCTTTAGTAGCTGGTGTCCTCCTAGGTGTTGGACTTGGTGTTATTTTCAATGCGGGTGGAACAACTGGTGGTACTGATATCGTCGCTCGTATCCTTAATAAATACACCAATATCTCTGTTGGAAAATTGCTTTTTGGACTTGATTTTCTGATTCTAATGTTGATTTTAATCATCTTCCAAGACCTACGTCTTGTAACCTATACTCTCTTATTTGACTTCATCGTTTCAAGAGTTATTGACTTAATCGGTGAGGGTGGATATGCTGGAAAAGGATTTATGATTATCACTCAAAAACCGATGGAATTAGCCGATAAAATTAACGAAGAACTCGGTCGTGGTGTTACCTTTATCTCAGGACAAGGCTACTATAGCAAAAAGGACTTAAAGATTATTTACTGTATTGTCGCAAGAAATGAAATTGTCAAGATGAAAGAAATGATTCATACAGTTGATCCGATGGCCTTTATCACTATCACGGAAGCTCACGAAATCCTTGGAGAAGGGTTTACTTTCCCAGCAAGAGACGAGGTTTCTTAACCTAAAAATAAAAAAAGTAACTTCAACTATTGAAGTTACTTTTTTTATTGTCATATCATCAATTATTTTTCAGCTGTAAGAGCAGCCATTGTGATGTAGTTGTATGGTTTGTTGAAGTGTGGCAAGAAGAATAGGTCAGTCAATGCCAACTTGTCGATTGTTACATGTTCTTGGATAGCAAGTGAGAACATGTGGATAGCCATAGAGATTGCAGAATCACGAGATACCATTTGAGCACCAAGGATTTCACGACTATCTTTATCAAAGACAATCTTAATTGCAACTTCATAGTTGTCATGTTTCATAAATTCTGGTTTTTGAAGATCGTTAAAGCCAGTTTCAGTTGCATTGTAACCTGCAGCTTTTGCTTTTTCAAGTGTCAAACCAGTTGAAACCATGTGAAGACCATAGATTGAGATACCATTTGATCCTTGAACACCGATTCCTTCAAGCTCATGTCCACAAGCATTGTAAGCACCTACAATACCAGTACGAACAGCGTTTGATGCAAGGGCAATGTAGCTAGTGTCTTTACGAGCGTTGTCATAAACAGTCGCACAGTCACCAACAGCGTATACACCTGGGATTGAAGTTTCTTGTTTCTTGTCTACAAGGAAAGCACCGTTACGGAAGAGTTCGATCTTACCATCAGCAAGAGCTGTGTTTGGACGGAAACCAACTGCAAGAACAACCATATCCACATCAAATGTTTCTTTATCAGTGATCAAGCGTTCAACTTTTCCTTCACCTTCGATAGCTTTAACTGTTTGACCAAGTGCCAAACGGATGTTGTGGTCTTCCAAGTTTTTAGCCATCATTTGTGTGAAGTCTTTGTCATAGTATCCGTTCAATACTGTGTCAACGATATCAACAAGGACAACTTCTTTCCCAAGACGTTCGAAAGCTTCGGCAAGCTCAACACCGATGTAACCACCACCGACAACAGCGATGCGCTCAAGGTGTTTGCTCTTATCCGCAAGTTTGTTGATAACTTCTTCAGCATTTTTGGTACAATTTAACGAATTGTACGTTTTCAAGAGTTGCTTTGAACTCACGGTTACCTTTAACGATTTCAACACCTTCGATTGGTGGCAAGATTGGAGTTGAACCAGTAGCGAAGATCAATTTATCATAAGATTCTTTGTGTTCTTTACCTTCTACTTCTGCAGTAACAACTTTGTTGTCGTAGTCGATTGAAAAGAACTGGTGAGTTCATGTAAACTTTAGCACCTTTTTGCTTCCAATTTTTTTCTTTGTCAGAGTAGAACAAACCTTCAGGTCCGTCAATTTGTTCACCAATCCAAAGTGCCATTCCGCATCCAAGGAATGAAATGTTTGAGTTTTTGGTCAAATACAACGATTTCGTTTTTCGTTTCCAAAAGTTATCCAACATAGTGTTGATACATGCAGTTCCAGCGTGGTTAGCACCCACAACTACGATTTTACTCATAAGATAAATCCTACCTTTATTTTTTTATTTACTAATCAAGTATATCATTATCTGGGAACGTTTTACAAGATTTTTGACCCGAATTTGATATTTTTTTGCAATTTTTTCTAATCTCATATTATCTTATATAAAATTGTTTTCATCATTTCTCAATTCCTGAATAACTTTCTAAAATCTTATAAGCATATTTCTTGACTTTTTTTGTAAAAAAATAATTTGTGAAAACGTTGACTTTATGATATTCTATTTATATGGAAATGAAATATAAATCTTTAGAATACTATCAATTCAAGATTTAAACTCTTTCCAATCTATTTGAAGGGAGTTGATTTTTTGCCTCTCAGTTCATCATCTGAGCGATTAATGGGAACTACGATTACTATTTCCTTAGTTCATGAACAAGCCGATAATCTTCTCCGTCAAGCTTTTGATTTGCTCAAGGAACTTGAATTCCGTTTCAATGCGAATAGTACTGAATCAGAATTGATGGAAATTAACTATCAAGCAGGAATTGCCCCAGTTAAGGTTCACCCTGATTTATTTGAATTGATTTCTTTAGGTTTAGAACATAGTCTAGCGCCTGGTAGTCATCTCAATATCAGTATCGGTCCTTTGGTTCAAACCTGGCGTATTGGTTTTTCCGACGCAAAGGTTGCTAGTCCTGAAGAGATTGCTTCTGTTTTACCATTGATAGACCCTCATTTTATTAGACTCGATTCAATCAATTCTACGGTTTTCCTAGAAAAAAAGGGAATGAAAATTGACTTAGGGTGTTTAGCAAAGGGGTACAGTGCAGATAAGGTTGCAGCTTTCTTAAAAGAAAATGGCGTCACCTCTGCTCTTATCAATCTTGGAGGAAACATCCTCACAATTGGGAACAACCAATCAAAAGATGGACGTCCGTGGCAAATCGGCATTCAAGATCCAAATAATCCACGCGGTAATCACCTGATGACCTTGTCTATTACTGGAAAATCAGTGGTTACATCTGGGATTTATGAACGGCATCTTGAAATCAACGGCAAGGATTATCATCACATTTTTGATAGTGAGACAGGTTATCCCATTGAAACGGATTTAGCCAGTTTAACCATTGTATCTGACCGTTCAGTCGACGGTGAGATATGGACCACTCGTTTGTTTGGCGAACGTAGCGCCTCTATTATGTGGCAAGTCGAAAATATTGATGGTATCGAAGCCATTCTCATTTATAAAGATGGACATGTCGCTTGTTCATCTGGTATCCAACGGTAATTAATTAATAATGCAAAAGAGAAAGGAAAGCCCATGCTTAAACTTATTGCTATTGTAGGAACAAACTCAAAACGTTCCACAAACCGCCAACTGCTTCAATATATGCAGAAACACTTTGCTGACAAAGCAGAAATCGAATTGGTAGAAATTAAAGATCTGCCTGTATTTAACAAACCAGCTGACAAACAAATCCCAGCTGAAGCTACGGAAATCGTCGCTAAAATCGAAGCTGCTGATGGAGTTATTATCGGTACACCTGAATACGATCACTCAATCCCAGCTGTTCTTATGAGCGCTCTTGCTTGGATTTCATATGGTGTATTCCCACTTTTGAACAAACCTGTTATGATTACAGGTGCTTCATATGGTACACTCGGTTCTTCACGCGCTCAATTGCAACTTCGTCAAATCCTTAATGCTCCTGAAATCAAAGCAAATGTTCTTCCAGATGAATTCTTGCTTTCTCATTCTCTTCAAGCATTTGATCAAAATGGTGACTTGGTAGATCTTGATGTCATCAAGAAATTGGATGCCATCTTTGATGACTTCCGTATCTTTGTTAAAGTTACCGAGAAATTGCGTAACGCACAAGAACTTCTTCGCAAAGATGCTGAAGATTTTGATTGGGAAAATTTGTAAGATAGGAGATCGAAAGAATGAAATTTGTTGGACTTGTTGGATCAAACTACGATCAATCATATAACCGCAAACTATTGGAGTTCATCCGCCGTCAGTTTAAATTTAAATTTGAACTAGAAGTTTTTGGAAATCGATGAAGTTCCAATGTTTAACCAAGACGAAAAAAATGGGACGAAAGTTTCCAGTTGCGCCTTCTTTACAACAAAAATTACTCGAGCTGATGGTGTGATTATTGCTACTCCAGAGCACAACCACACGATTTCTGCTTCACTTAAGTCAGTCCTTGAATGGCTTTCATACGAAGTTCATCCATTTGAAAACAAACCAGTTATGATCGTGGGTGCTTCATATTATGACCAAGGTACTTCACGTGCTCAAGTTCACCTTCGTAAAATTCTTGATGCACCAGGAGTAAATGCCTACACATTACCAGGTAATGAATTCCTTCTTGGAAAAGCCAAAGAAGCTTTTGATGCAAACGGAAATATTATTAACGAAGGAACTGTTAAATTCCTTGAAACTTGCTTAGATAACTTTGTCAAATACGTAGGAGTCGTATCTAATTTGAAAAAACCAAAACCAATTGAACCAGAAGATTTGGATTGTGGAAAACCAATTGCCACAACTATTACAGAAGTTGACCCTGATGATCCAGAATGGGTAGAAAAAGTTGCAGAAATCACAGGAGCTGTATCTGGTGATACATACGTTAAACTTGACCATGGTATCCTTACAGTTAATCAAATCGATATGTTCTTGAAAGCTATGCCTTTTGAATTGACATATGCTGACGATAACAACCAATTCCTATACTACAACAACGCTCATCAAGATCCAGAAACAATGTTTGCGAAAACGTGTACCACCTCAATCAGGTAGCCGTATGTCAACAGTTCACGGATCACTTCCACCTGCACGTATGAAGAACGTTGAGTGGGTTATCGGTACACTTCGCAATGGCAACCAAGAATACGTACGTACAATTGTTCCTGGTTCTCCAGCAGGTGTTATCAATACTCACAACTACCAAGCTATGTACTATCCTGATGGATCATATGCTGGTATCAATGAAATTGTCTTTAACTTCCAACCATGGCTTGACTGGTACTTGAAAGAAACTGGTCAACGTTTGGTAGGCGGTAGCGGACCTTTCGCTCCCTGCTCTGCAGGTCATGGTGATGCAGATGCTACTTCTGGCGCTTCTGACTCAGCTGATGGCGACCACGGCCACGGTGGTGGCGCAGATGCTACTTCTGGTGCTAGTAACTATTAACTCAACAAAAAAAGGAACCATTTTGGGTTCCTTTTTTTGAGATAACAAAACTCGGATAGCATACACTAACCGAGTTTTGTTTTGTTTTATTTAACTTAGGAATTTGGATCGTCAAGACTTCGACCATGCAAGCCTTTTTCACGTTGTACCTGACGAAGCTTTTCCGGTGTCACGTCGTTTCCTTCCTCATCCACGATTTTAATTCCTTCAACATGGTGACGAACTGCTCGACGATATCCCTCAATGTATTCTTCACGAAGTTTGAGCTTGTTCTATTTTTTTCTTCCGCAGTCAAACCTTCTGTTTTTTTCTTTTTAGCAAGCTCATTAATACGAGCGATTTTTTCTGGTGTCATATTTGGACCTCCAATTTATTTTGTATTGAGAAGATTGAAAGCAGCCACTGTTTTTGCTTTATTAACAAGTTCAGCAAGGATAGCTAAACGGTTGTTCTTCACATCAACATCTTCTGCCATAACCATGGTATTGTCAAAGAATGCATCAATTACTGGACTAAGAGCAAATAGTTGCGTTAATTTATCACTAGCTGAACCTTGCAATTCTAATCTTTCTACAGCTTGAGCTAGTTCTCTTTCTTGTTCATTTTCAAAGAGACTTGAATCAACTTTGACTGAACCATCTGCCTTTTCGGCTAAGTTAAAGGCACGAGAGAGAGATTCAACTGATGATTTGTAATCTTCAGTATTTGCAGCTTCGGTTAAAGCTTCTGCAGCTTCAATCATATCAGAAACAACAAAATTCGAACTTGCGAGAACAGCTTCTTTGATATCTTTTGCAGTAGAACCCATCATCTTATCAACACGAGCTTTAATGAAGTTAAGCACTTCTTCTTGATTATCATAAGTTAGACTTTCAAATGATAAGGCATAAAGGCTCGCAATCAATTCGTCCATTGGAATCTTCCAACCAAAGTCTTCCAAGATTCGAACAATTCCTTGTGTTGCACGTCGAAGAGCATACGGGTCGTTTGAACCTGATGGAATCAAGCCAACCGAGAAGAAAGATAAGAGAGTATCTAATTTATCAGCTAGTGCAAGGATAGCACCAACTTTAGACTCAGGAAGGGCTCCGTCAGCTGAATCTGGAAGATAGTGCTCACGAATAGCTTGTGCTACTGCCGCATTTTCACCAGCGAGAAGCGCATATTTCTCACCCATGATCCCTTGAAGCTCATCAAATTCACCAACCATACCGGTTAAGAGGTCAAATTTATAAATGGTCGCAAAGACGAGCAAGATCAATAGATTCATCAACTGATAGACCAGCTTTTTTTCAGCTAGCTGGATAGCAATTTGCCCTGTACGAATCATGTGTTCACGAAGAGAACCAATCTTTTCATGGAAGGTAACGTGTGAAAGTTTAGCAACTAAATCTTCAATCTTGAGTTTTTTTGGTCTTCACGCCAGAAGAATTCTCCATCTTCCAAACGAGCAACCAAAAACTTTCTCATTTCCTCGAATGACATTTTCCCAAGTGTTCAGCATTTCCGTTACGAACTGAAATGAAGTTTGGTTTTAGATTTCCTTCAAGATCACGGACTACAAAGTAGCGTTGATGAGTTTCCATTGAAGTAACCAAAACTTCTTCTGGAACTTCTAGGTATTTAGGATCAAAATTACCCATAAAAGCGGTTGGATATTCGACCAAGTTTAAGACTTCGTTTAAAAGTCCTTCATCAATCTGTACTTGAACGCCTTGTTCTGCTTCAATTTCCTTGATTTGTTCACGAATCATATTTTCACGTTCAATGCTATCAGCAATGACATAGACTTTGCGTAAGTCTTCTTCGTAACTATCAGCATGACGAATTTCCACTTCATGTCCAAGGAAACGATGTCCACGGCTCACTCTGCCTGAATGGATGTCTAGGAAGTCCATTTCAAGAGCTTCATCATCCAAAAGGACTATCAAAGTATGGACAGGACGAATGTATTCAAAGGTATTATTTGCCCAGTGCATACTTACTGGGAAGCTAAGGCTAGCCAATACTTCTGGAATCCCTGTCAACACTTCCTCAGCAGGTTTTCCAGCTTCATGCTTGGTTACATAGACATATTCTTCACCTTTAATTTCACGGAATTCAATATCATCAACTGTCAAGCCTTTTCCACGGACGAATCCTTGAGCTGCTTTAGAAAAGTTCCCTTCTTCATCCAAGGCGATTTTCTTAGAAGGTCCTTTAAAATCTTCAGTCAAATCTGTTTGTTGGTCTGCTAAACCAAGTACACGAACAGCCAAACGACGTGGAGTTGAGAAAGTTTGAATCCCTTCGTATGAAAGGCGATTTTCATCCAAGAAGGCTGCCATTTTTTCACCTAGTTGTTTTTCACTTGGTGTGACAACGTAGGCTGGTAACTCTTCGAGTCCTAATTCTACTAATAAGTTTTTTGTCATGTTTTTTCTCCGAAAAATATCTTTTTTTCCAGTTTGCCTTATGTGATTGGCACGCAAGCAACCGACTTCGTCGTTTCATTGCTAAAATTGGAGCCTAAGGTCTCCAATTTTGCCTGGTATCGTTAGTTTCTCTAACGATACCTTTATCACTGCGGCAACTGGTTCTGTAGGATTGCTCTATCAACCAATCCTATCTAATACACTCTTTATTCTTCCTCTTCTGCTAGGAGTTGAGCACGTGTGACTTCATCTAGAAGTGGGTAACCGAGTTTCTTGCGTTCTGCGACGAAGGTTTTGGCTACGACACGAGCCAAGTTACGGATGCGGGCAATATAACCAGCACGTTCTGTAACAGAAACAGCACCACGAGCGTCGAGTAGGTTGAAGGTATGTGAACATTTCAAAACGTAATCATAGGCTGGATGGACAAGGCCCAATTCCAAAGCACGTCCTGCTTCTTTTTCAAATTTTTCGAAGTTTTCAAGAAGCATATCTTGGTCAGAAACTTCAAAGCTGTATTTTGAGTGTTCATATTCTGGCTGAAGGAAGATTTCTCCATATTTAACTCCTGGAGCCCACTCAATATCATAAACAGAATCTACTTCTTGAATGTAAGAAGCTAAACGCTCTAAACCATAAGTAACTTCAGCTGTAACAGGACCAGTAGCTAAGCCACCGACTTGTTGGAAATAAGTGAACTGAGTAATCTCCATACCATCAAGCCAAACTTCCCAACCAAGACCAGCTGAACCAGTTGATGGGTTTTCCCAGTTATCTTCAACGAAGCGGATATCGTGTTCCAAAGGATTAATACCCAATTTCTCCAACGACTCAAGGTAGAGCTCTTGGATGTTTGAAGGTGATGGTTTCATAACCACTTGGAATTGATGGTGTTGGTAGAGACGGTTTGGGTTTTCCCCGTAACGACCATCTGCTGGACGACGAGATGGCTCTACATAAGCTGCGTTCCATGGTTCAGGACCAATAGCACGGAGGAAGGTATAAGGACTCATTGTTCCCGCACCTTTTTCGTTATCATAAGCCTGCATCAGCATACAACCCTGGTCATTCCAGTATTGCTGCAAGGTCAAAATAATTTCTTGGAAGGTTATTTTTTGGACATGTTTTACTCCTTTTTTTATTCTTGTGACTTTGGATACAAAAAAACCGTGTCTTTGCTCCTAAGTCAAGTGACCTAGGGGCGTCAAAAACGCGGTTCCACCCTAATTTATTACTTCATTATCTTTATTAAAATACCAAAAGCGCCACACTTATCTCTCAATCACCTGACTCTCACTATCTCAGACTCGCTTAGGATTTACCAATAAGATATTCTTTCTTGGGTCTATTATAACAAAATGAAATTCAAAAGTAAATTATTTTCATAAGGAATCTTTTCTAAATCATCTAAACTAGACACACCAATTTAACATCGTTGTCCCTTTTTTGCCCCTTTTTGAACAAAAAGAAAAACCGCTACTCCTAAGAATAGCGGTTTAATCATGTTTTTAAGCTACAAATGTAGTCGCTCTATTATTTAAGAGTAACTGAAGCTCCAGCTTCTTCCAATTTAGCTTTGATTTCTTCAGCTTCTGCAGTTGGAACGCCTTCTTTGATAACACCTGGTGCACCATCAACAAGTTCTTTAGCTTCTTTAAGTCCAAGACCAGTGATTTCACGTACAACTTTGATAACGCCAACTTTTTTGTCACCAGCAGCTGTCAATTCAACGTCAAATGAGTCTTTAGCAGCACCAGCGTCAGCAGACACCAGTCTGCAAACAACAGCTACAGGAGCAGCTGCAGTTACACCAAATTCTTCTTCGATAGCTTTTTACAAGGTCGTTCAATTCAAGGATTGAAGCTTCTTTAATTTCAGCAATAATGTTTTCAATGTTCAATGCCATTGTTATTTCCTCCAAATAAGTTTAAATTTAATTTTGTTATTTTTTTGTAGCTAGGCTACGCTGCGTAGCTTATGATTAAGCTGCGTCTTCTTTGTTGTCTGCAACCGCTTTGACTGCAAGAGCAACGTTGCGCACTGGCGCTTGAAGTACAGAAAGGAGCATAGAAAGAAGTCCTTCGCGACTTGGAAGAGTTGCAAGAGCAAGAATCTCTTCTTTTGATGCGACAGCGCCTTCGATTGCACCACCTTTGATTTCAAGTGCTTCAGCGTTTTTAGAAAAGTCGTTCAAGATTTTCGCTGGTGCGATAACATCTTCGTTAGAAAATGCTACTGCAGATGGTCCAACAAAAACAGATGCAAGATCTTCAAGTCCAGCTTGTTCAGCTGCACGACGTAAGATTGAGTTTTTAATAACTTTATACTCAACTTCGCTTCCACGAAGCTCACGACGAAGAACTGTATCTTGTTCAACTGTCAAACCACGAGCGTCTACAACGACGATTGATGCAGCAGCTTTTCATTTTCTCAGCTACTACGTCAACTAGTTCCGCTTTCTTAGCAATAATTGCTTCACTCATTAGTGTGTTCACCTCCGTAATTATTTTTGCTTTGGGGAATTTTTTTCCAAAAGAAAAACGCGCCCAAACCTAGACACGAAAAGTACAATACGCTTCTTTTTTACATGATACGTTTTGTCCTCGGTAGGATATTTATGAGTCTTGCTCCCCTACTGTCTTAGGCAGTTTTTTTCAAACCGTTTATAAGTATATCACAATAATTCTATCAAAGCAAGTATTTTTTTAAAAAAATTTAAGTTTTTTTCTCAATTCTACTGCCACTTAGAGAAGAATATTTTTTTATATTTTTCTCAGTAAATTGAAAAAGATTGGTACCAAGGTATTATAGATTAAGAGCGCATGAAAGAGCAACATTAACACATGAAATATGAATGGAGTATTTTTCCGTGTTTTGAATGTCCTGATTAGATTTTTTTGACTGTCTAAGAATAGTGTTAATGACAAGAAAAGCAAAAATCATTCCATAAATAATACTAATGTGAAAAAGAATCACTCCTATCGCACTGAAAAATATAGAAAACCGAAAATGGGTATACTAAAAACAATTAGTGCTAGTGATCCAAAAAGCAATTTGAATTAAAGAAATCATTAAGAAACTATAGGCGGTAAATGTAGTAAATTTTTGATACTCGTAATCCAGTTTTTCTTCAGCTTAGATGTATAATAAATGACAAAAAAATCGGGTAAAGAATATCTACCATCTCAACTCTCCACTTTTTAATAAGATTATTTACTATATTTTAACGATTTTTTTCTCCAGAAATGCAATTTGCTCTTGACTAGTTTAAAAATTTTTAGTGTACTATACAACTGTATATACAGAAAAAGGAGTTATTATGAATACAAAAAAGAAAACCCAATTCATGACTGTAACCGCATTGCTAACCGCTATCGCTATTTTGATTCCTATAGTGATGCCATTTAAAATCGTTATTCCTCCCGCTTCCTACACTCTTGGAAGCCACGTGGCCATCTTCATTGCTATGTTTCTCTCTCCATGGATGGCTATTTTTGTCATTATTGCTTCTAGTATTGGATTCTTACTAGCCGGTTATCCGATTGTTATCGTACTTCGAGCTTTCTCATATCTTCTTTGGAACCCTGGGAGCTTTCTACCTTCAAAAACATCCTCAAACCTTGGACAACAAGAAATCTTCCTTGATTTTTAACTTTGTACTTGGTTTAGTACATGCTATCGCCGAAGTCTTTGCTTGTATCATCTTCTATGCTAGTACAGGAACAGACCTAAAAAATATGTTCTATGTTCTCTTTGTATTAGTTGGTTTTGGAACTATTGTTCATAGTATGATAGACTATTACTTAGCATTAGCTGTTTATAAAGCACTAAAAAAACGCCATTAAGAAAGAGACTATGACAAAAAATAGAAAAGAAACCCTTTTACAACTCTTAAAAGAAGCTCCAAAACCTCTAAACGGACAAAGCTTAGCAGAACATTTTCATGTAACTCGTCAGATTATTGTTCAGGATATAGCTGTGCTTCGTGCAGATGGTGCTCCTATCCTATCAACCAATCGTGGGTATATCTATAAAGAAAACAAAGCCAATTCTTTTGTTCATAAACTCTTTAAGGTCAAACATAAAGAGGAAGATATGGGGCAAGAATTACTTGCTATCGTTGATAACGGAGGACGGGTTCAAAATATCCTTATTGACCATCCTGTCTACGGGGAAATCGAAACCCTCCTCAAACTAAGTTGTAGACGCGATGTGGAGCACTTTTTAAACCAAGTTAAGACGTCTGATTTTCGCCCCCTATCTGAATTAACAGATGGCGTCCATTATCACCTAGTCGAAGCTGAAAACGAACAAGACCTCCTCTATATCGAGAAGGCCTTGGACCAGCTTGGTTATTTAGTAAAAGATTAGAAGGTTCTCTTTTCCCACCCATCCTCTGTACGGTGACGGTAGAAAAATTCAGACTTGTCTGGAGCTTCCATCATCTCCATCAAAGGTAACATATCATAGGCCAGATCCAAATTTGGAATCTGGTCTTTTTCTATCCAGGACACTTCTCCTTCTTCAGATGATTGTAGAGTACCAGTAAACTCAGTCGCCTTATAACAAAAGACAATATAACGCTCACCTGTATCTAACGGCCAATTTTTAATGCCGACAAGTTGAGGATTTTGAATCGTCAGACCTGTTTCCTCGTATATTTCACGAATAACTGACTCTGTAAAAGCCTCTCCGTCTTCGACATGGCCTCCTGGAAAGGCATAGCCAGACCAATGGTTGCTTTCGGGTGATCGATACTGCATAACAACGCGCTTCTTTTCAAGATCTTCAATCAGACAAATATTTGTTAAAATCGTTAATTGTGCTCGTGACATAGGATTCACTTTCTAATCTTTAATTTTCTATCATGTACTTAACTTTAGATTTCATAATCAAAGGATTAATCCAGTCATGATATTCATGAATTTCATGGAGTAAGAATCCTCTGTTGATTCTGATTTCATTTTTTTCCCTAATCACATAGTAGTCTAAATTGATAGGCATAGATGAATCTGGAACCGTGGATAAAATGAAAAAGATCATAAACCAGATTAAAAGAGCGAAAAAAGCCACTGAGAGCCTGAAAAATCAGATGATGCCATTGAAAGATTCTAGTTTTATAGAAGATAGTCCATGGATGAATAAATAAAGTAAGGCAAAGACTAAATAACCAGATGTTCCACACAATAGGTGTAAAAGCAAAACCGAACAAGCCTAAGATAAAATGAATCAGGACAAATACAAGAAACATAAGGTAAAGAATCCTAAATATAGTTAGATGTTTTAGCATGATTAACTCCTTTTTCTTTTTAATATATTTGGAAATTAAAATGATCAAAGTAGCCACTAAGAAGAAGGTTATATAAGTAAGAATTGGAAACCAGATGTAGCGGTGATCTAGAGATAAGAGAGAAGGTAAAATCCCTTTACTATTTTTTTCCCACCAATCCCAATAAAGAGATGAACTATTAAACCGATACTATTAAGATAGATAAATAAATCTGCATATCTTTTTTATCGTCATTCTTGTCCTAGTCAAGTCTAGGAACCAATAGTCAAATAATCGATAGACCAGACAAAAAAGATTTATATATATTGGAAAACTATAGTTGATATCTCTGTATGGCGAAGGAATAGGAAGACTTTCAAAAATTAGATTCAAACTTAGTCCTATTGCTAGGATAAGACCGAGGATCAAGAAGAATCCTAAAAATTTATGAGAATCTAGCCAGAGCTGAAAACTTTCTCTCCTTGATAAATTCTTTTTTTGTATTTGAATATCTTTTTATTCTTTTTTTCATTTGAGTGGATTTTCCTTATTTTCTTATTTTTCTTTTTCTTTTCAATATGCTTGGAAATTAAAATAATCAAAGCAGGCACTAAGAAGAAGGTTATATAAGTAACGATTGGAAACCAGATGTAACGGTGATCTAAGGTTAGCAAGGGAGGAATAGACTTTCTATTTCGACCCATTATTCGAAAAAAATGAGTGAAACAACAAACCTACTCCATTTAGGTACAAGAATGGATTTGTAAAATCTTGGAGTCTAGTCATTCCATCGAAATTATCTCTAAAAAAATACCCTGATAAAGTATATTCACTAAGAATACTAGATTCATAAAAAAAGTGGAAAGACATAATTAAAGTTTTGATAGGGTTTTTGGAAGAAGAGTTGTCCCAAGCAACAAATAGATTATCCCAAAAGCTGATAAGAAAAAAATATACTACTATCTAATAGAAAAGCTATTTTTTTGAATGCTGTAGCAACCACAATTTTACTTTATCCAGCCAGCTTATTTTTTTGATTTGGCTTATAGTGTTTTTTTGATGTTTTTCTATTTTTATTATCTTGTTTTATGATAGTTTCTTCACTTCTCTGCGACCTTTTTGAGATGCTTTTCCCGCATACTAGCGGTATTCACATCCCGTCCAACTTCACCTAGTACGCACACGCGCTTAGTTTTTAATTCCACAGTGATTCAAGACCGCATTTTTTTCAAAAACAGAGATGCCATAGCTATCTGGAATGTTGATAGGACCCTGAAAAGATTTTTGTACCACCAAGTGGGTGCCATGGAGGTTGCGTAAATACTGGCTGTTTTTCCCTTTTAATAACTTTTTTTAAACTGCTTGCCTCTAAGGTAATTCCAGATAAAACTCCCCTGATCATTAGCAGAGTAAGCAATCCCTGGAGTAAAGACCCGGTCAATCCAGCCCTTCATAAGGCTCGGCATACTACTCCACCAGATGGGATAAACAAATATGAAATGATCTGCCCACTGTATTAATTCTTGGGAACGAAGGATAAAAGAATCTTCTTCCATACGTTTTCGATAGCCATAACGTAAAACAGGATCAAAGTTCTCTTCATTAAGGTTGATGACTTCAACTTCATGGTGCTTTGAATCAATATTTTCTACAATAGTTTGAAAAATGGCTTGACAGTAACTTTCCTTATCAGGGTGTCCATTGATGACTAGAATTTTCATTCTTCTCTCCTATCTAATCCAAAGCCTTGACTTCCAACATCATATCACGTATTTGAGCTGCCAACTCGAAATCAAGCACTTCGACGGCTTCTTGCATTTGTTTTTCTAGTTTCTTAACCAATTCTTTGCGTTCTTGTTTGTTAAGGCTATTGATGTCGACTTCTTTATCTTCTTCCTTAGCCACAGCTTTTGTAACAGAAATCAGGTCACGGATTTCCTTCTTTATGGTTTGGGGAACAATACCGTGTTCTTTATTATAAGCCATCTGAATTTTACGACGACGAGCTGTTTCATCAATGGCTTTTTGCATAGACTGAGTCACTGTGTCAGCATACATGATGACATGACCTTCACTATTACGGGCGGCACGACCAATGGTTTGGATCAGACCACGTTCATTACGGAGGAAGCCTTCCTTGTCGGCATCGAGAATGGCAACTAAACTGACTTCAGGTACGTCAATCCCTTCACGAAGGAGGTTAATTCCAACCAAGACATCAAAGACACCCAGACGCAAGTCACGGATAATCTCTGTCCGCTCTAAAGTCTTGATATCCGAGTGCATGTACTTGACTTTGATCCCCATTTCCTTGAAGTAATCCGTCAAATCTTCTGCCATTTTCTTGGTCAAGGTAGTGATAAAGGTACGTTCGTTCTTTTCAACACGGGCATTGATTTCACCAAGCAAATCGTCAATCTGTCCCATCGTTGGGCGCACTTCCACCTCTGGATCCAAAAGACCAGTCGGGCGGATAATCTGCTCAATCACGGTGTCCGTTTGTTCCATCTCGTAATCACCCGGTGTCGCAGAAACGTAGACAATCTGATGAATATGACTTTCAAATTCTTCACGACGAAGGGGACGGTTGTCCAAGGCAGACGGTAAACGAAAACCGTAGTTAACCAACATTTCCTTACGCGAACGGTCTCCATTATACATGCCCTTGATTTGTCCCATGGTCATGTGGCTCTCATCTATCATAATCAAAAAATCATCAGGGAAGAAATCAAGAAGGGTGTACGGAGGCTCTCCTTCACTTCGTCCATCCATGTGACGGGAGTAGTTTTCGACACCATTTGTATAACCCATTTCACGGAGCATCTCAATATCATACTCAGTACGCTGTTTCAAACGCTGGGCTTCAAGGAGCTTACCTTCCTTCTCAAAGAGAGCTAACTGCTCCTCCAACTCAGCCTGGATCTTAGCAATCGCTACTTCCATGTGGTCATCATTGGTCACAAAGTGAGTGGCTGGGAAAATTGCTAAATGGTCCACTTCACCAAGAACTTGCCCTGTCAAAGCTTCGACTTCACGGATACGGTCAATCTCATCCCCGAAAAACTCTACACGAAAGGCATGCTCGTCACGAGAGGCTGGGAAAATCTCCACCACATCCCCACGGACTCGGAATCTTCCCCGTTGAAAGTCGATGTCATTGCGCTCAAACTGGATATCTACCAAGTCGTTCAGCAGTTTATCACGAGAAATCTCAAGACCCGGACGCAAACTTACCACACTATCAGCATATTCCTTTGGAGAACCCAAACCATAGATACAAGAAACTGATGCCACAATGATAACATCATTACGCTCCAACAAAGCTGATGTTGCTGAGTGGCGTAATTTATCAATCTCGTCATTGACCGAGCTATCTTTTTCGATGTAGGTATCACTCGATGGGACATAGGCTTCTGGTTGGTAATAATCATAATAAGAAACGAAATACTCAACCGCATTCTCTGGGAAAAATTCCTTGAACTCCCCATAGAGCTGGCCTGCCAGTGTCTTGTTGTGGGCAATGACCAAAGTTGGCTTATTAACTTGCGCAATCACTTGACTCATGGTATAGGTTTTCCCTGTACCAGTCGCCCCCATTAAAATTTGAGCCTTTTCTCCACCCTCGATATTATCCACCAACTGCTCAATGGCCTGTGGTTGATCTCCAGAAGGTTGGTATTTAGATACAAGTTTAAATTTGTTGTCTGTAATTCTATTTATCATAATAGCCTCATACACATTTTCTATCCTTCTATTTTACCATAAAAACGGAAGACTTTCCGATTACCAATTTTATACCTTTGTCATTAGTATGTTATATCTTCTAACATCAAAATATAAAATATTTGCCGGATTCAATTTTTTCTGCTATAATTTGAAAAATACCCTGAAAGGAGACATGACATGAAGAAAAAAATCCTAGCATGTTTGCTTATTTTTATTTCCTATTTTTTTCATTAGGATTAGTAAAAGCTGATACTGAGAAAACCAAGTATGTCATTGCCAGTGACTCATCATTTGCACCATTTGTTTTCCAGGACTCAAGCAACCAATACACTGGTATCGATATGGATCTAATCAAGGCTATCGCTGAAGACCAAGGCTTTGAAATAGAAATCACCAACCCTGGTTTTGACGCTGCTATTAACGCAGTCCAATCTGGACAAGCAGACGGTATCATTGCAGGTATGTCAGTGACTGATGCTCGTAAAGAAACTTTTGATTTCTCTGATTCTTACTATACTGCAAATACTATTCTTGGTGTTAAAGAATCAAGTACCATTTCTTCTTATGAGGATTTGAACGGTAAGACTGTCGGTGTGAAAAATGGTACTGCTTCACAAACATTCTTAAACGAGAATCAAAGCAAATACGGATACAAAATCAAAACTTTTTCAGATGCTGCATCTATGTATGATAGCTTAAACACTGGTTCAATTGATGCCGTTATGGACGACGAACCTGTTATTAAATATTCTATCAGACAAGGACAAAAGTTAAAAACACCAATCGCAGGTACACCAATTGGTGAAACTGCTTTTGCAGTAAAAAAAGGAAGCAATCCAGAATTGCTAGAGAAGTTTAACAAAGGGTCTTGCAAACCTTAAGGCAAATGGAGAATTCCAAAAGATTCTTGATAAGTATTTAGCTAGCGATTCTACTACTACAAGTTCAACCGCTGATGAAACAACTATCTGGGGCTTGTTGAAAAACAACTACAAACAACTTCTCAGCGGACTTGGAATTACCCTCTCATTAGCACTTATTTCATTTGTAATTGCGATTTTCATCGGTATAATCTTTGGTATGTTTAGTGTCAGCCCTTATAAATCACTCCGTTTGATTTCAGAGATTTTCGTTGACGTTATCCGTGGTATTCCATTGATGATTCTCGCAGCCTTCATTTTCTGGGGAGTTCCTAACTTTATCGAATCCCTCACAGGTCAACAAAGTCCAATCAACGACTTTGTCGCTGGTACAATTGCCCTCTCCCTAAACTCAGCAGCCTACATCGCTGAAATCGTACGTGGTGGTATTAAGGCCGTTCCTGTTGGACAAATGGAAGCTAGTCGAAGTCTTGGTATTTCATATGGAAAAACCATGCGTAAGATTGTCTTGCCTCAAGCAACCAAGCTCATGCTTCCAAACTTCGTCAACCAATTTGTTATCGCATTGAAAGATACAACGATCGTATCTGCAATCGGTTTGGTAGAACTCTTCCAAACTGGTAAGATTATCATTGCTCGTAACTACCAAAGTTTCAAAATGTATGCAATTCTCGCAGTCTTCTACCTTGTGATTATCACTCTTCTAACTAGATTAGCGAAACGCTTAGAAAAGAGGATTCAATAATGGCAAAATTAAAAATTGATGTCGATAATTTACATAAACAATATGGAAAAAACAAGGTTCTAAAAGGAATCTCTGTAAAATTCTACGAAGGTGATGTTGTTTGTATCATCGGTCCTTCTGGTTCAGGTAAGTCAACTTTCTTGCGTAGCTTGAATCTCCTTGAGGAAGGTACAAAAGGTCATATTACTGTTAATGGTTATGATTTGACGGATAAAGCAACCAACGTGGACCATGTTCGTGAAAATGTAGGAATGGTGTTCCAGCACTTCAATCTCTTTCCACATATGACTGTCTTGGAGAATATCACTTTCGCTCCAGTAGAACATAAGTTGATGACTAAGGCCGAAGCTGAAAAATTGGGAATGGAACTTCTTGAAAAGGTTGGACTAGCTGACAAGGCCAATGCTAATCCTGATAGTTTGTCTGGTGGACAAAAACAACGTGTGGCTATTGCTCGAGGTTTAGCGATGAACCCTGATATCATGCTCTTTGACGAGCCAACTTCTGCCCTTGACCCTGAGATGGTAGGAGACGTTCTTAACGTTATGAAGGAATTGGCTGAACAAGGTATGACCATGATTATCGTAACTCACGAGATGGGATTTGCTCGTAAGGTTGCCAATCGTGTTATCTTTACAGCAGACGGTGAATTCTTAGAAGATGGAACCCCTGACCAAATCTTTGATAACCCACAACACCCTCGTCTAAAAGAATTTTTGGACAAGGTTCTCAACGCTTAAAAAAACTGCAAGGAAAACCTTGCAGTTTTTTTCTTACTTGTATTGGAATTTTGGATTTTTTAGAAAATTATGATAAAATAAAGGGTATGAAAATGGGGATTCCTCATGACTAGCTTGACTAGGAAACAAAATAGAAATTAGGTAGCTCGATGTCATCTAAAGTTATTGTTACAATTTTTCGGTGCAAGTGGAGATTTGGCTAAACGCAAGCTTTACCCTTCACTCTTTAGACTTTATAAATCAGGTAATCTTTCTGATCATTTTTGCTGTTATTGGAACTGCTCGTAGACCTTGGAGTAAAGAGTATTTTCGAATCTGTTGTTGTCGAATCTATTCTGGACTTGGCAGATAGCGCAGAAGAGGCTCAAGCATTTTGCTAGTCATTTTTACTACCAAAGTCACGATGTTAATGACACTGAGCACTATATCGAATTACGTAAGCTTCAGGCTGAGTTAAATGAAAAGTATCAAACTGAACACAACAAGCTTTTCTTCCTCTCAATGGCACCTCAGTTCTTTGGTACCATCGCCAAACACCTCAAGTCAGAGCAAATCGTTGACGGTAAAGGTTTTGAACGTTTGATTGTTGAAAAACCTTTCGGTACAGACTATGAAACTGCGAGCAAACTAAACGAAGAACTTCTAGCAACTTTTAACGAAGAGCAAATCTATCGTATCGACCATTATCTTGGTAAGGAAATGATTCAAAGCATTTTTTTGCTATCCGATTTTGCCAACATGATTTTTTTGAAAATGTTTGGAATCGTGAGCACATCGATAATGTTCAAATCACATTTGCAGAGCGTCTAGGTGTTGAAGAACGGGGTGGCTACTATGATGAGTCTGGTGCCCTTCGAGACATGGTTCAAAACCACACACTTCAGCTTCTGTCACTCCTTGCTATGGACAAGCCTGCAAGCTTTACAAAGGATGACATTCGCGCAGAGAAAATCAAAGTCTTCAAGAACCTTTACCACCCTACAGACGAGGAACTTAAAGAGCACTTCATCCGTGGTCAATATCGTTCTGGTAAAGTAGATGGCATGAAATACATTTCTTACCGCAGCGAACCAAATGTTAACCCAGAATCAATGACAGAAACCTTCGCGTCAGGTGCCTTCTTTGTCGATACTGATCGCTTCCGTGATGTACCTTTCTTCTTCCGTACAGGTAAACGCCTCACTGAAAAAGGAACACACGTGAACATTATCTTCAAACAAATGGATTCTATTTTCGGTGAACCACTAGCACCAAATGTGCTTACCATCTATATCCAACCTACTGAAGGATTCTCTCTTAGCCTTAACGGTAAAAAAAGGTGGGTGAAGAGTTTAGCCTTGCGCCAAATTCTCTTGACTATCGAACGGACGCGACTGCTACAGGTGCTTCACCAGACCCATATGAAAAAAACTGATCTACGATGTTTTGAACAATAACTCAACAAACTTTTAGCCACTGGAATGAAGTAAGCGCATCATGGAAATTGATTGACCGTATTGAGAAACTTTGGGCTGAAAATGGAGCTCCACTTCATGACTACAAAGGCTGGTACAATGGGACCTCAGGCTAGCTTTTGATCTCCTTGAAAAAAATACGGAGCTCAATGGACATGGCAACCTGACATCGCCTATCGTAAAGATGGTCGTTTAGAATAATGAAAAACAATCCTGCAAGAATTCTTGCAGGATTTTTCTTTTATAGCAAACCTTCTAGAAGGCCCTTCATAAAGTTTTTCAGAATTGAACTCACCGATATCATCGATTTTTTTCACCAAAACCAATCAATTTAACAGGGATATTGAGCTCTTCACGGATAGCAAGAACGACACCACCTCGGGCAGTTCCATCAATCTTGGTTAAGACAATACCCTGTCAAAGGAGTGATTTTTTTGAAAAATTCTTTAGCTTGTACAAGAGCATTTTTGACCAGTTGAGGCATCTAGAGCTAGGAAGGTTTCATGAGGTGCTTCAGGCACAACACGCTTGATGATACGACCAATTTTTTTCCAACTCTGCCATCAAGTTTTTCTTTGTTTTGCAAACGTCCAGCTGTATCAATCATGAGAATATCAATACCTTCTGCTACTGCACGTTCCATTCCATCAAAGACCACACTGGCTGGATCAGCTTTTTTTCTGGACCCGTTACAACAGGCACACCGACACGACGACCCCATTCTGCTAGCTGAGCTACCGCACCAGCACGGAAGGTATCCGCAGCAACCAGCATAACTTTTCTTACCAGCTTGTTTGTAGCGATGTGCTAATTTACCGATTGATGTTGTCTTTCCGACACCATTAACACCTACAAAAGAGCATGACAGTCAAACCATCTTGGAAGTTAATACTTTTCATTGTATTGCCCATCTTTTTCGTAAAGCTCCACCAATTTTTTTCGATGATAACACGACGAAGAGCTTCTGGTTTCTTGGCATTTTCAAGTTTAGCCTCATAACGCAATTCTTCCGTTAGATTTGAAGCTACCTGAACACCAACGTCACTCATGATTAAGAGTTCTTCTAGTTCTTCAAAGAATTCTTCATCAACTGAGCGGAAATTAGCAAAGAAGGCATTCAAACGAGCCCCAAATCCCGTACGAGTTTTCTTGAGACTGCGATCATACTTTTCCTGTACAGTCTCTTCAACCAGAGGAGTTTCTTCGATTACTAGATCTTCTTCCACTTCCTCAGTGATTTCCGGCTCTGTTTCGTCTGATTGAAGTTGATTAAAATCTCTTCTTCTTCATCGCTTGAAGTCATATCTTCAACGTAAGATGATTCCACTTGAGGACTTTCTACCTCTTCAACTTGAATTGCTTCTTCTTGAGAAACTTCAACTTCATCAAGAGGTTCAATGATAGCTTCTTCTACAACCTCTACTGCAGGTGAGTCTTCACTTGTTTCTTCCTGAGGTTCAGCAGGTAAGATAACTTCTTCTGGTTCTGTCACTTCAGCATTTTTCAGATTCCGATGCCTCGTTTTGCTCGTTATCATCTGATAAGTCAATGTTTTTCTAACGCTTCTTTGACGACATCTTCAATTTTTGGTTCTTCTATTTTTCCCAAATAAACGGTCAAATAATCCCATACTTTAATTCTCCTTCAGTACATATTTTTTTCAATAGCCCAGGCGACGGCTTCCTCATCGTTGGTCATAGGCGTTACCACATTAGCCACAGCCTTAACTTCTGGCACAGCATTTTGCATGGCTACACCAAGACCTGCCCATTCAATCATCGAAAGGTCATTAGCCTCATCTCCACAGGCCATAACCTGACTTTGGTCAATTCCCAGGTGTTCAATTAGTTTAGATAATCCTGTCGCCTTATGAACATTCTTTGGTGACCATTCTAGCAAGAGTTCACGTGATTTAAATTTCATATTGGTCGTATAATTCTGGTGAAATCTTTTGAATAGCCGCATCCAAAGGTTCCTGAGGAAAGGCAGTCACACATTTATTGTATGTTACCTGACTAGACAAATCTTCAAAAGTAGTTGGAACAAAAGTTAGAGCTGGGTTAAACTGAGCATATAAACTTTCTTGGTCAGACTGAATCTGGTAAACTGTTCCTTCTGAAATTGCATCTAAGGGGATTCCTAATTTTTCAGTTTCTTCATAAATACGGCTCACATCATCAATTGAAAAGACTGTCTTATCAAGAATCTCACCTGTATTTTTCTGAACCAATCCACCGTTGAAAGTGATAGTATATTCGTCATCATGACCGTCTGTTCCAAGCTCTTTAAGGAAGAAATCCATAGCCTTGAGAGGACGTCCAGTTGTTAGGACTACCTTGACCCCTTGTTCACGCGCAGCCTTTAAAGTTGCCTTGGTACGATCAGTCAATTTCTTGTCTGTCGTCAGCAAGGTTCCATCTAAATCTAGGGCAATTAATTTAATATCTGCCATTATAACCCCTCCATATAAGCGATAACAGATTGGTCCTTATGGTGACCGATAACTGTTTCAGCTAGTTCCAAAATCTCTGGACGGGCATTTTCAGGTGCGACTGGGTGCCCTACAACTTGCATCATGTGAAGATCATTAAGATTATCACCAAAAGCCATCACTTGGTCCATATCTAGATTTAACTTCTTAGCCAATTCGACAATCGCAACTCCCTTATCCACATAATCAAGAACAATATCAATGGATTCAAAACCTGTCGTCATTGCCTTAACACCAGGCACATGTTCATTAACCCAAGCTTCGCCAGCTTCTACTGTCTCTTCTGTAAAGTTAGTTGTGAATTTGAAAATTTCATCGGTGATATCTTCAAGTTTGGCTACTTTTTGAATATTCTCATTGTAATGATGACTAAACATGAGATAGGTTTCATCAACCGTATCTAGAACATAGCATGCTTTTTTACCTGTTAGGAGCATCTTCTTTTCATCAAAATAAGGTGATGTCTTTAGCTTTTCAAAAGTTGATAGGTAAAAATCTCTAGGCATGGTCGCTTCATAGAGGTCTTGTCCATGAAAACGAACCAGACTCCCATTTTTCAGCAATGAAAAATAATCTCATCTTTGACATCCGAAAAATGCTTTTCAAGCGACAAAAGACCGCGGCCAGAAGCTACAGCAAAGTAAATCCCTTTTTCTTTATAAGAATGGAGAAGCTTTTTTAAACGTTCCATATCAAATTGGCCAGCTTCATCCAGAAAAGTCCCGTCCATATCAGTTGCGACTAGTTTAATCATAAATCCATCTATTCTCCAGTTATAAATCTATCTTCTATTATACCATAGAAAAAGTAAAAAAAGACGTGCTGAATTGACACGTCCTTGTATTCTATAAATCTATCCGTAGGGCCAATTGTTATTATAAATATAAGCCCCTTTCCACACTTTCCTGAATCAAATCTTCCGTCAGTTTCCATAATTCTTCTGATTCACTTTTTATGAACTTTTTCTTTTCTAATACCATGTCTGCAGTGATATTATCAGGGTTATAATTTAATTCTGACACTTCTAAGTGATTTATCAGTGGTACCAATGCATCGATTACTCTTGCATATCTTGCTTCAGCACTCTGTCCTTTTTTTCAAATTCCAACCACAAATTTTTCATATTCAAATATTTCTCTTCTGGAAGGAGGCTCATTGTTTTTTCTATAGATTCTAACTCTCTATCATGAGAATGAACCTTTTTTTTATCATCAAAAACCCAAGTATCTCCGGCATAAATCTCACCCTAAATCATGAATCAATAACATAGAAATAACTTTTTCCATTTTTTTAACTTTTTCAGGATAATAATCTTGAAGAACTATAGCAGACTATAGCACCTTGCCAAGAATGCTCGGCACTATTTTTCAAATCTTCCATCAAGGGTTCTATTAAATCTTGTTACTGACTTTAACTTCTATTTCTTTAATAAAAATCGACTGAATTCTTTTAAATTACTCATTGTAGCTCCTATCTTATTTAAAATTTTTAGATATAATACCAAAAAAATATTAATTTCATCAAATATTTCCCGTATTTGCAAAAATAAAATAGCGCCTAATCCATATGAGATTAGACGCTTGATTAAACTTGTAATTTATAAAAATATTTATCAATCGAGTGATTGAACTTTCCTACCATCAATCAATTCCAAGTCTTTTTATCCATATTTGGCAAAGAGAGCTTAAACTTAATAATACAGAGTCGAATCACAAAACCGACAATTGAGAGAATGATAAAAGCAGTGATTCTTGGAAAGTGAAGGACAAAGGCTAACCAGTAATAAATAATGCCAATTACAAAAGATAGAAGGGCATAGATGTCCTCTTTTAGAACACTTGGGACTTCATTAATCAAGAGATCTCGGATGATACCTCCGCCAGCTCCTGTTAAACAGGCTAAAATCCCTGCAGACATCAAGTTCAATTTACTATCAGCTAAGGCGGTAGCTCCAATCAAGGAAAAAGATGATTAAGCCAATCGAATCAAAGATAAGATAAGCTTCTCTCAGCCACTTATAGAATTTTTTCTTGACTAGCATTGGCTTGTTTTGATGTCACAAAGGCATACATAATAACAGCTACTAGAATAGAGACATAAATCGGTCCAGGATCTGCGAGAGCGGATGGAAAACGACTGATAATAGAATCTCTTAAAATACCCCCACCTACTGCTGTTACAATTGCCAATAAACTAATTCCAAAAATATCTAAACGTTTACCAAATCCTTTAATGGCACCTGACGCCGCAAAGGCAATAGTCCCAATATAATTACAAATCATTAGGAATAGGTCAAAATCCATGTAAGCTCCTCAATTTATTTTTGTAACCTTTCTGACTTCTTGAAGGTCATTCTACATGCTCTAGCTTGAAATGTTATATTAAAAACAAACTAAGCATCCATATTTTCTAAATCTTTTAGTTTAACAGAGACAATCTTAGAAACACCAGATTCTTGCATGGTTACCCCATAAATAGAGTCTGCGGCTGCCATGGTTCCCTTACGGTGGGTAACAACGATAAACTGGCTATCCTTGTCAAATCGGTTAAGATAATCCCCAAAGCGTTTAACGTTAGCTTCATCGAGTGCAGCCTCTACTTCATCCAAAATAACAAATGGAATGGTCTTGACACGAATGATTGAGAAAAGCAGAGCCAAAGCTGACAAGGCCTTCTCTCCACCACTCATGAGGTTGAGGGATTGGATTTTCTTTCCTGGCGGTTGAACAGAGATTTCAACACCTGCTGTCAATAAATCTCCCTCGGTCAGGATTAGGTCCGCTTGACCACCACCAAACATCTGCTTGAAGGTCACTTTGAAGGATTCACGAATAGCTTCAAAGGTTGATTTGAATCGTTCCTTCACTTCATCGTTCATCTCTGTAATGGTTTCAAGAAGAAGATTTTTGGCAGAAAGAATGTCATCACGCTGACTATTTAAGAATTCCAAGCGTTCGTGAACTTCGTCAAACTGTTCAATGGCATCCAAATTGACTGGACCAAGTGAACGAATGGCTTTTTCTAGATCCTTGACCTTTTGTTCAGCGATTGCTAAATCTTCCAACTGATTAGCTTGCTCCAAAGCTTCTGTATAACTAATCTGGTATTCTTCAGTCAGTTGACCCTGAAGATAGCGAAGGCGGTCCGTAATCTTCTCTTTGGTTGCTTCTGCACGTGTTTGCTTACGAATCCATTCTTCATTTTTGCTGACGAGCTTGTTCTAAATGACTAGCAATATCATCCAATTGACCTTCAATATCATCCAGCTCAAACTGCTTACGAATAAGCCCTTGTTGAATTTCTTCCTTCTGACTCTTAGCTTCTGTTTCCTGCTTGGTCAAAAGTTCCGTATCAACCTTTTCAAGATTGTCTACCTTTTCTTGGAGAAGGCGTTCGATTTCATCTTGCTCCATATCAAGGTATTCAAGCTCTTTGTTAATCCGTTCAATATCTGCAACTTCGTAACGTTTCGCCCTATCATTTCTGTTTTGAGCAGACGTTCTTGAGAAAGTTTATCCTGCAAGCTTTGATAACGTTCTTGAATCGCATTTTTATTGGACTTGATTTCTTCAATCTCAGACTCCAGCTTTTGCTTTTCAGTTGAAATAACTGCAAGACGTTCTTGGCATTTTTCTTTTTCAGCTTGCCAATCTCCACCTCTGAGATTGTTTAATTCTTTTTCCTGAAGTTCTAAAAGTGTTTCGAGTTCTTCGACTTGTTGGCAAGTTTGTTGATAAGCCAGATATAAGCCTTGCTCCTCTATTCGAGCTTGCTCTCCTTGGGACTTAATGATTTCCAAAGTTTGAGCGAGAGCAGTCAAGTTTTCTTGAAGTGATTTCAGATTTTCTTCTTCCTGACCAAGAATCTTCTCTTCCTTAGCAATTTCTTTTTGCAATTGCTCCAATTCAGGCTTGATGAAAATACTGTTATTTTGACGATTGGCACCACCAGCATAAGAACCACCTGTTCGCAATTCTGTACCATCGAGGGTTACCATCCGAACCTGATAGCGTACCTTACGAGCTGCATCACGCGCATGCTCTACCGTATCAAAGATTGCAGTTGTAGCAAGCAAGTTTTTAAATATAGCTTCATGCTTAGCATCAAAAGTAACCAATTCATCTGCCATTCCAAGAAAACCTGGACTTGAGGCAATCACATCTTGGTTCTGACCAGAAATGCTACGAGCCTTGATGGTTGTCAAAGGTAGGAAGGTCGCACGACCAGCTCGGTTTCGTTTAAGGAAAGTCGATAGCCTTTAGTCGCTGCCTGTTCATCTTCAACGATGATATGTTGGCTACTTGCCCGAGGGCAATTTCAAGGGCTGTTTGATAACGAACATCAAAAGGTTAAATGTTCACTGACCGCTCCGACAATACCGCCCTAGGCGATTTTTTTCTTGTAGAACACTTTTAACACCCGCATAGAAATTACTATGGTTTTTTTAAGAATGTTTTTCCAGACTTTGCGCCTTGGCCTGCTTGTTTTTCAAACTATCTAGGCGGTCAAAAAGTTGATTTTGCTGACTTTGATAAGCCTGCTTTTGTTCTTCTTCCTGTTTAGCATTCGTCTGATAGTCAGCAAGCAAGGTCTGTACTTTTTCTTTTGCTGATTTAAGAGCAGTTTCTTGTTCACTTGCCTTAGATTTGGCAGAAGCTAATTGTTCCTTCAAGGACTCCAATTGTTCTTCTTGCTTTTGAGTCTGTTGGCGACTATTTTCAAGATCATTTTCAATCCGTGTCAATTGGTTAGAGACATCCGCTTCTTCCTGCAAGAAAGCAACAAAGCGCTCACGCAATTGCTCAATCATCTGATCTGGATCATCAGAAAATGCTACTAACTCAGCTTCTAAACGATTGAGCTCCTTGGTATTGACTGCAAGATTTTCTTCTAACTGACTGAGATTTGCTTCTTTTTCTTCCTTCTCTTGAATAAGAACATTTCTCTTTTCATCCAAACTAGCTAAACGAGCTTGAGCCTCTTGTTGATTGAGAGCAACCTGCTCTGTCTCCAGTTTAGACAAGGCCAATTTCCGTTCTAAATCACTGATTAGAGCAGTCAAATCCATCAAACTAGTTTGATCTTTAGCCATCTCTGCTTGTAAATCTTGTCTCTGCTTCTTGAGAGATTGATTTTCAAGTTCTAGTGACTCGCGTTTTTGATAATAACTAGTCAACAGTTCTTGAACTTGGTTTAATTCTTCTTCTGTTAGATTCAATTCAGCCTTATTGGCTTGAATTTGTGCAACTAAAACATCTAAGTAGATGCCTTTACGCTGACTGTCCAAGTCTATAAATTTACGAGCTGTTGCTGCTTGCTTTTCTAAGGGCTTGATTTGATTGTCTAACTCATAGATGATATCTTCCAAGCGGTCTAAATTGTCTTGAGTTTGTTGAAGTTTGCTTTCTGTCTCTTTGCGACGAGTTTTATATTTTAAAACTCCGGCAGCTTCTTCAAAGATAGCGCGACGTTCCTCAGGTTTAGAGTTGAAGATTTCTTCAACCTTCCCTTGGGAAATAATAGAGAAGGAGTCGCGACCAAGTCCGGTATCTAAGAAAAGATCATGAATATCACGAAGACGGACTTTTTTCCCATCAATCTTGTATTCACTATCTCCCAGTACGATAGATGTGACGCTCCACCTTGATTTCCTGTCCTGCATCCTTGATGAAACCATCCTGGTTATCTAGAGTAACAACTACAGAAGCATAGTTTAATGGTTTTCTACTTTCTGTTCCTGCAAAGATAACATCTGGCATCTTCCCGCCACGAAGACTTTTGACACTGGATTCCCCAAGAGCCCAGCGTAAACTTTCTGTGATGTTAGATTTTCCAGAACCATTGGGTCCTACAACTGCTGTTACTCCTTGGTCAAAGACAACCTTGGTTTTGTCAGCGAAGGACTTAAACCCCTGAATCTCAATTTCTTTTAAATACATGAATCCAGTCCTTCCTCAACTGCATTTTTAGCGGCTTCTTGTTCGGCCAATTTTTTAGATCGTCCTTGACCCCTACCTAAACTTTGACCCTCGACGAGGACTTCAACCTCAAACATCTTATCATGGGCAGGTCCAATCTCTGAAATCACCTGATAACGAATATCGACATCACCATTGACTTGGAGTAATTCTTGGAGGTGAGTCTTGTAGTCTTTAATCATCTCAAAATCACCAGCCTCAACCTTCGGTATCATGACCTGATAGATAAACTCTTTTACCGTAAGTAGATCCTTATCTAAAAGCAGGGCACCCAAAAAGGCTTCGAAAGCATCTCCCAAGATGGTATCTCGATTACGGCCTCCAGATTTTTCCTCTCCCTTTCCTAGCTTGATAAACTGGTCAAACTGGCAGTCACGGGCAAAACCAGCCAAACTCTCTTCACGTACAATCATGGCACGGAGTTTAGATAGGTCACCTTCTGGTTTTTTAGGATATTTTTTGTACAGATATTCTGAAATCAATAATTGCAGAACAGCGTCTCCTAAAAATTCCAAGCGTTCATTGTGTGAAATTTTTAAGAGGCGGTGCTCATTGGCATAACTAGTGTGAGTAAAAGCTGTTTCAAGTAATTGTTTATCTGAAAAAACAAGCCCAAAACGTTGCTCTAACACGGTTTCTAATTCTTTCATAAGAACCTCTTTCTAAAACATTATAATACACTCCATTATACCAAAAAATACAATCATAGTCAGAAAATAACAGTTAAAATCACTTTTTCTGACTTGTGTTTAAAATCAATCCATTACTAGCAGTTCAGGCTATTTTTTGGTATAATAAATCTTATGGAAATTGAAAAAACCAATCGAATGAATGCTCTGTTTGAATTTTATGCAGCCCTTTTGACTGATAAGCAGATGAACTATATCGAGCTTTACTATGCAGACGACTATAGTTTAGCTGAAATTGCAGAAGAGTTCGGTGTCAGTCGTCAGGCTGTTTATGATAATATCAAACGTACAGAAAAGATTCTGGAAGATTATGAGATGAAGCTTCATATGTACTCTGATTACATTGTCCGCAGTCAGATTTTTGATCAGATCATTGAGCGCTATCCAGAAGATGCTTTTCTACAAGAGCAAGTTGAGATTTTAACAAGTATTGACAATCGGGAGTAATCATGGGCAGTCTAGTTAATTATCAAGGAATACCTTGCAAACTATTAGCCGCAGAGGAACCATTTCCTACTCGACTACAGATTATCTCGCCCAATGATATCTCCAAAGCTATGCAAATAGGTTTTAGCTGTTGGGGATATCCAAATGAAATCATGAAAGAAGTCACACCTGAAGAACTAGAGTGTTTGCAACATTTCGGACGATTTCCACTGAATTGAATAAATAGGAGAAATATGGCATTTGAAAATTTAACAGAACGTTTACAGAACGTCTTTAAAAATCTACGTAAAAAAGGAAAAATCACAGAGAGTGATATCCAAGAAGCAACCAAGGAAATTCGTCTGGCTCTTTTAGAAGCCGACGTTGCTCTTCCAGTTGTCAAGGATTTTATCAAAAAAGTTCGTGAACGTGCGATTGGGCACGAAGTCATTGATACCCTCAATCCAGCTCAACAAATCATCAAGATTGTTAATGAAGAGTTGACGGAAGTTCTTGGTTCTGATACAGCTGAGATTATCAAGTCTCCTAAGATTCCTACAATCATCATGATGGTTGGTTTGCAGGGGGCTGGTAAAACAACCTTCGCTGGAAAACTTGCTAACAAACTCAAAAAAGAAGAGGATGCTCGTCCTCTGATGATTGCGGCCGACATCTATCGTCCTGCAGCTATTGACCAGCTTAAAACACTAGGACAACAAATTGATGTTCCTGTCTTTGCTCTTGGAACTGAAGTTCCTGCAGTGGAGATTGTTCGCCAAGGTTTGGAGCAAGCTAAAGCCAACCATAACGACTATGTTTTGATTGATACGGCCGGTCGTTTGCAAATTGACGAACTTCTCATGAACGAGCTCCGTGATGTTAAAGCTCTAGCACAACCAAATGAGATTCTCTTGGTCATCGATGCCATGATTGGTCAGGAAGCTGCCAACGTTGCACGTGAATTTAACGACCAATTAGAAGTTACTGGTGTTATCCTTACAAAGATTGACGGCGACACTCGTGGTGGTGCTGCCCTTTCTGTTCGTCACATTACTGGTAAACCAATTAAGTTCACTGGTACTGGTGAAAAGATTACCGATATTGAAACTTTCCACCCTGACCGCATGGCCAGCCGTATTCTCGGTATGGGAGATATGCTGACTCTGATTGAAAAAGCTTCCCAAGAATATGATGAGCAAAAAGCCCTTGAAATGGCTGAAAAGATGCGTGAAAACACCTTCGATTTCAATGATTTCATCGATCAGTTGGATCAGGTACAAAATATGGGGCCAATGGAAGATTTGCTCAAAATGATTCCAGGCATGGCCAATAATCCTGCCCTTCAAAATATGAAGGTAGATGAAAAACAAATTGCTCGCAAACGTGCTATCGTCTCTTCTATGACTCCAGAAGAACGTGAAAATCCAGACTTGCTTACTCCAAGCCGTCGTCGTCGTATCGCTGCTGGTTCTGGTAATACCTTTATCGAAGTCAACAAGTTCATTAAGGACTTTAACCAAGCCAAGCAACTCATGCAAGGTGTCATGTCTGGTGACATGAACAAGATGATGAGCAAATGGGCATCAACCCTAACAACCTTCCTAAAAACATGCCTGGTGGCATGGATATGTCAGCCCTTGAAGGCATGATGGGACAAGGTGGTATGCCGGATATGTCTGCTCTTGGAGGAGCCGGTATGCCTGATATGAGCCAGATGTTCGGTGGAGGTCTCAAAGGTAAAATCGGTGAGTTTGCCATGAAGCAATCCATGAAACGCATGGCTAATAAAATGAAAAAAGCAAAGAAAAAACGCAAATAAAAAGGACTCAACTGAGTCCTTTTTGTTTAGTTATTTCGAAGTTTTTCCAAAGTCTCTTTAAAGATAACTGGAATATCAGAAGTAAATTCCATAGTTTCACCAGTTCTAGGATGGGTAAAACCTAGAGTTTTGGCATGTAGAAATTGCCCATGTCCTTTCAAGGTTTTTCGAGGGCCGTAAACCTCATCGCCAGCAACAGGATGACCGATGTATGCCATATGGACACGAATTTGATGAGTCCGCCCTGTTTCCAGTTGTAATTCCAGCAATGTATAATCACCAAAGCGTTCCAAGACTTGGAAACGTGTCACTGCTGGTTTCCCTTTAGCGGTAACAGCTTGTTTCTTGCGGTCTTTTTCACTACGTCCGATCGGAGCTTCAATGACTCCACGATCATTTGGGAGATTACCGTGAACAATAGCCCAATACTTACGAAGAGATTTCTTGTCCTTTAATTCTTGAGCAAGTGCCATATGCGCTTCATCGTTTTTGGCAATCATCAAGAGACCTGAAGTATCCTTATCAATTCGATGGACAATCCCTGGACGCAATACACCATTAATGCCTGATAGGTCCTTGATATGATACATAAGGGCATTAACCAAGGTACCAGATGTGTGACCAGCGCTTGGATGAACAACCATCCCTTGAGGCTTGTTAACTACTGCTACATCCTCATCTTGATAAATGATTTCTAATGGAATATCTTCAGCTACATACTCCAAAACCTCTGGTTCTGGAACTTGATAAGTGATAACATCCCCTTCTTGAACCGAGTATTTAGCTTTTTTAACCTGACCATTGACCAAGACCTGACCAGACTTGATTTGTTCATTAGCGAGGCTACGAGACAATTCTGTCAAATCGGACAAAGCCTTATCTAAGCGTACCCCGCCGGTTTCAATTTTAATTTCCATTCATTTCCTCTTTTAGCATTGCAAGCAATAACACAACGACCCCTACTGTCAGATAACTATCAGCCACATTGAAAATCGCGAATTGATAAAGTCTAAGTGAAACATATCCACGACAAATCCTTGGCTAATACGATCAATAAAGTTCCCCAGACCACCTGCAATAATCAAAACCAATCCAAAGACTGTCCAGAAGGAATCCTCTATATGCTTATGAAGATACCAGATAGCTCCAACCATGACTACGAGGGTAATCACTGCAAAAAACCACTGTTGATCTTGGAGCATCGAAAAGGCTGCTCCTCTATTTTGCAGATAGGTTAAACTAACTAGATTTGGGATCCATGACTTGATTTCACCAAGAGCAATATTCTGAACGACATAAGCCTTTACCATTTGATCTAAGACAATCAAGGCTGCTATAATCCCTGCTAGTATTCCTCTTTTTTTCATGCTTTCCTCTTCTGATCAAAATACTCTTGCATAACTTCTACAAATAAAGTCCCTGCTTGACTCAAGTCTACTTCCTCACGTTTCACATAAACCATGCGATTATTGAGATTATCATTTAGTGGAATAACGGTGATTCCGTTAACGCTATCGCTATCTAAGAATCCAGAACCAGTCGCATAAGCATTTGTTCTTTCAAGAATTCCATTTAAAGTAGCTCGGTCTGTTACGTTAAACATCTGAGAGCTGGCACTTGTATCCACAAAGTTTTCTGAGTAATAGAGATATTCATCCTTCTCTTGTGTGAATCGAACTGTTGGCAAATCAACTAAATCTTCCATGACCAACTCTTTTTTCTTGGCTAAAGGATGTCCTTCACGTAGATAAATATGTGTTTGGAAAGGAATCAATTCAATTACTTCAAGTCCTAACTTTTCAACCCGTTGCATAATTCCCTTTTGGTTTTGATTATTGAGGTAAATAATCCCAATCTCACTATGTCCTTGGGCTACTTCATCCAAAATTTGAACAGTTGTAGATTCAAAAATACGGAAATTCTTATATTCAGGGTATTGTTGCGAAAAAGCTGTAATGGTTGGTGGCAAGAAATCATAGTGCTGGCTGGCTATTGAAAACTCATCCTTTTCCTCTTCAGGATTGGCATACTGGTTCTGGAAAACATCAAATCCTTTGACTAACTCTTGTGCTTTTTCATAAAATTCCATCCCACGGCGAGTAAGAAAGGTACCCGAACTAGTTCTGCGGAAAATCTTGAAGCCGAGCTCTTTTTCCAAGTCTCTTACAGAAATAGATAGACTCGGTTGGCTAACGTACATCTTCTCAGCTGCTTCACGAAAAGTACCACTATTAGCAATAGCTACAACGTAGCGTAATTGTTGAATATTCATGATTTCTCCTTCGATTTCTATCTTATCATTATACCATAAATCAAGCCTATCCAACAAAGGAAAATCATGAGACAGGTACTTCTTATCAGAGCAAACAAAAAACACCTTTCAAGTTAGATAGAATTCTAACCAAAGGTGTTATTGTCAAATTTATTTCGCTGCTGCGTATAGTTCGTTTACTTTGTTCCAGTTGATAACTGAGAAGAAAGCTTTGATGTAGTCAGGACGAACGTTGCGGTATTTCACGTAGTAGGCATGTTCCCAAACGTCCAAGCCCAAGATTGGTTTTTTACCTTCTGAGATTGGTGTGTCTTGGTTTGCTGTTGAAGTCACTTCAAGCTTACCTTCTTTATTAACAACCAACCATGCCCATCCAGAACCAAAACGAGTTGTTGCTGCTGCAGTGAAGGCTGCTTGGAATTCTTCGAATGAACCGAAAGTTTCATCGATGGCTCCTGCAAGTTCTGCTGAAGGAGCAGTCTTTTCAGGAGTCATCAATTCCCAGAAAAGAGCATGGTTCAAGTGTCCACCACCATTGTTGATAAGCGCTTGACGGATATCAGCTGGGATTGATTCTACGTCAGCAAGCAAAGCTTCAAGGTCTTCACCAATTTCAGGGTGTTTTTCAAGAGCTGCGTTTGCGTTGTTTACGTATGTTTGGTGATGTTTGTCATGGTGCAAGTGCATTGTTTCAGCATCAATGTATGGTTCCAATGCATCGTAAGCGTATGGAAGATCTGGTAAGATAATAGCCATCTGTAATACCTCTTTTTCTTTTTATATAAAAATGATAACGCAAACAACCTATTTTTTCAAGTTATTTGCTCAATTTGACTGGCTTGCAATTTGCAACAAAGCCTTCTCAAACAGGTAGCCTTTTTCGTAAACACCAGTCTTAATTTGATAATCTGCTTGGATGAGATAACGGATAGAATCCTGTAAGAAATTCAAGGACAAAGCTCGTGTGTCACGAAGGGCAAATTTGATTTGGTAAGGATTAGGATTGCGACCAAGATAGTGACCTAAACTGCTGACCATCTGAGATTCTGTCTGACCAGACTCTTGCAAAATTTTAACCTGTGTGTAGAGTCTGAACTGTCCCAGCATAATGGCAATCAGTTTAATCTCATCTTCTCCCTGCAAGGTCAAATCCTTCACTAAATCACGCGCCTGATCGATCTTCTTCCCTAAAATCAATTGGGTTAAATCAAAGATATTATCCTGCAAAGTCTTTGGTATGGCTTCAACAATGTCTTCTTCTGTAATGTCACCATTATCCTTGTAGGCCTGTAAGAAGAGTAGATTTTTTTGAATTTCACTGAATTGAAAACCTGATTTGATAAGTAACTGTTCAAAAGCTTTCCCCTCAAAGGAAAGTCCTTGTTCCTGAGCCCACTTTTGAAAATAAGCACGCATCTCTTGTTCTTTTGGCTCGATGGCTTCAAAAACCTTCGCATCGCGCTTGAGCAATTTGACCAAACGTCTCTTACTATCCAACTTCCCTTCAGCAAAAATGACTAGTTTACTAGAAGGTAAAGGATTTTCCAGATAGTCTTCAAAAGACTTAAGTTCATCATCAGATAGATAGCGTTTTTTAGCTGTCGTTATGTCGAGAAAATGATCTAAAATAACAATCTTTTCATCCGCAAAGAAAGGAAGACTGACCAACTCTAGTTCCAAGCTTTTGTAGTCTACTTCTTTCATGTCAAAATAAGCAAAGTTCAAATCTGCAGAATCGTAGCCGATTTGTTTTAGAACCTGTGTTTTCATGACGTCATACTGGCCTTGGTCGACCCCTGTAAACAGGGTCAAACTCGGAAGGTTCGCTAAGGACAGTTTTCGGCTTTCTTCTATGGCTAGCATCTATTCTCCTTTCTTTTTAGTTTCACTTTTATTTAATCAATATAATGTAATTTACCACGGAAATCATCTAGGCTTTGATAACCTTTTTCCACCATAATTTCTTTGAGTTCCTTGGTAATACGCTCAAAAGCACCTACTCCTTCTTTATGAAGAGTAGTTCCTACCTGCACCATGCTAGCACCACATAAGATATGTTCAAAAGCATCACGCCCTGTTAATACTCCACCAGTTCCAATGATTTGAATTTCTGTATTTAAGCGTTGATAAAAGGCATGGACATTGGCAAGGGCAGTTGGTTTAATGTATTCTCCACCAATTCCACCAAAGCCATTCTTAGGACGAATCACGACCGACTCATCTTGAATATAAAGACCATTTCCAATAGAGTTGACACAATTGACAAATTTGAGCGGATATTTGTTAAAAATAGCTGCAGCCTGGTCAAAGTGAACTATATCAAAATAAGGTGGTAGCTTAATTCCTAGAGGTTTTGTAAAATACTCAAAGACTTCTGACAAGATACGGTCTGTTGTTTCAAAATCATAGGCAATCTGAGGTTTTCCTGGAACATGGGACATGAGAGATTGAGTTCAGTTAGACCACGAAAATCACTTTCTTGCACCTTCTTCAAAATGGTATGAGTTTCCTCTGGAGACATTCCAACTAATGATAAAAAGAAGGTACGATTTGGTTCCTTTTCTTGCAATTCCAAAAGGTAGTTCAAGTAATAGTCTAAACCATTATTTGGCAAACCCATAGAGTTGATAGAGCCAAGTGGAACATCTTGGTAGCGTGGTTCAGGATTCCCCTGACGAAATTCCAAGGTTGCTGTTTTAGTGACGAAGGTTCCTGCTGCTGAGTTTTTAACACCTTCCAATTCCTCAATAGTCATACAAGCAACTCCTGCCGCATTCATCAAGCAATTATCAAATTCAAAACCAGCAATCTGTGTTTTAGTTGATACCATGATTCTGTTCCTCCAGATTCCTTTATATTGCTACTATTATACCATACTTTGGCAGGACTCTTTTAATAAAACTAATCCTATAAAAAGGTTCTTATTCAGCTAATAAAACTAGCTAATCCAAATTGAAAGAATTTTTTTAGAAAAATTTATGTTTTTTTCTTTACACTGAAAAAAATTTTTTTCTGCTATAATGTCTCATGTAATAAAATATGACAACAAAAAAGGAGAACGATATGACATCTGCTAAAGAATATATCCAAAGCGTGTTTGAAACTGTAAAAGCTCGTAACGGGCATGAGGCTGAATTTCTCCAGGCGGTTGAAGAATTCTTCAGCACTTTGGAGCCTGTCTTTGAAACACCCTGAGTATATTGAAGAAAATATCTTGGCACGTATCACTGAGCCTGAGCGCGTAATTTCTTTCCGCGTTCCTTGGGTTGACCGTGATGGAAAAGTTCAAGTTAACCGTGGTTACCGTGTTCAATTCAACTCAGCTGTTGGACCATATAAAGGCGGACTTCGTTTCCACCCAACTGTAAACCAAGGGATTTTGAAATTCCTCGGCTTCGAACAAATCTTTAAAAACGTTTTGACTGGACTTCCAATCGGTGGTGGTAAAGGTGGATCTGACTTCGATCCTAAAGGCAAAACTGATGCTGAAGTGATGCGCTTCTGCCAAAGCTTCATGACTGAATTGCAAAAATACATCGGTCCTTCTCTTGACGTACCTGCTGGTGATATCGGTGTCGGTGGACGTGAAATTGGTTACCTTTACGGACAGTACAAACGCCTCAACCAATTTGATGCTGGTGTCTTGACTGGTAAACCTCTTGGATTTGGTGGTAGCTTGATTCGTCCAGAAGCAACTGGTTACGGTTTGGTTTACTACACTGAAGAAATGCTTAAAGCTAACGGAAACAGCTTTGCTGGTAAGAAAGTTGTTATTTCAGGTTCTGGTAACGTAGCTCAATACGCTCTTCAAAAAGCTACTGAACTTGGTGCAACTGTTATCTCAGTCTCTGACTCAAACGGTTACGTCATCGACGAAAACGGTATTGACTTCGATCTTTTGTCAGATGTTAAAAACAACCGTCGTGCTCGTTTGACTGAGTATGCTGCAGAAAAACCAACTGCTACATACCACGAAGGTTCTGTATGGACTTACACTGGAAACTACGATATCGCTCTTCCATGTGCGACTCAAAACGAAATCAACGGTGAAGCTGCAAAACGCTTGGTTGCTCAAGGAGTTATCTGTGTATCTGAAGGAGCTAACATGCCTAGCGACCTTGAAGCCATCAAAGTCTACAAAGAAAACGGCATCCTTTACGGACCTGCTAAAGCTGCCAATGCTGGTGGGGTTGCTGTATCTGCTCTTGAAATGAGCCAAAACAGCCTTCGCCTTTCATGGACACGTGAAGAAGTTGACGGTCGTTTGAAAGATATCATGACTAACATCTTCAACACAGCTAAAACAACTGCAGAAACTTACGGTCTTGGTACTGACTACCTTGCAGGTGCAAATATTGCAGCCTTTGAAAATGTAGCAAACGCCATGATTGCGCAAGGGATTGTTTAATTCCTATTAACTATATAACTCCTCACATCTCCTGTGAGGAGTTTTTTTCATATACATTGAAAAAGACCTATCCGAATGGATAGATCTTTATTTTCTTACAATTTGCTTGCTACGGCATCCAACAATTCTTGGATTTTCGCTTGGTTGCTTCCTCCTGCCATGGCCATGTCTGGTTTACCACCACCACGTCCATCTACGATTGGAGCCAATTCTTTGATCACATTTCCTGCGTGTACCTCTTTTGTCTTGCTGGCTACAAGGACATTCACTTTATCACCGATGGCTGCGACAAGAACAAGCACATCAGAGTAGTCTTTTTGTTTCCAGTTATCCGCAAAGGTACGAAGGGCACCTGCATCTGATACAGATACTTGGCTGGCAATGTAACGGTGGCCGTTTGCTTCTTGAACTTTCTTGAAGACATCGCCTGCTGCCGCTGCTGCTGCTTTTTCCTTCAATTCTGCATTTTCTTTTTGCAATTGACGAAGTTGTTCTTGAAGACCTTCCACCTTGTGAGGTACTTCCTTGAGTTGAGGTGCTTTCAAGGTTGCTGCGACTGATTTCAGAGCGTCTTCTTGTTCACGATAAGCTTCAAAGGCTTCCTTACCGGTCACTGCCAAGATACGACGAGTTCCTGATCCAATCCCTTCTTCTTTGACAATCTTGAAGAGGCCAATTTCAGAAGTGTTACCTACGTGGGTACCACCACAGAGTTCCACTGAGTAGTTCCCGATAGTGACAACACGGACTTCCTTACCATATTTCTCACCAAAGAGGGCCATAGCTCCCATTTCTTTAGCTGTATCAATATCAGTCTCAACAGTTTCCACTGCAATGGCTTCCCAAATCTTCTCATTGACTTGTTGTTCAATAGCGCGCAATTCTTCAGGCGTTACCGCTTGGAAGTGAGTGAAGTCAAAGCGAAGGAATTCTACCTCATTCAGAGATCCCGCCTGAGTGGCGTGGTGACCAAGGATATTGTGAAGGGCTGCATGGAGCAAGTGAGTGGCTGTGTGGTTCTTCATGACACGATGACGACGATTGCTATCGATGGCCAAAGTGTATTCTTGGTTCAAAGCAAGAGGAGCAAGAACTTCAACGGTGTGCAATGCTTGTCCGTTTGGTGCTTTTTGAACGTCTGTTACAGTCGCTACGACATTTCCTGCAGCATCCATGATTTGACCGTGGTCCGCAACTTGTCCACCCATTTCAGCGTAGAATGGTGTTTCTGCAAAGATCAGTGACGCTGTTCCTTCAGATACAGCTTCTACTTCCGCGTTGTCCGCTACGATAGCCACCAACTTAGAAGGCAATTGACTAGCATTGTAGTTGAAGACACTCTCAACAGTGATGTTTGAAGGGTTTCATTTTGCATACCCATAGATCCGCCTTTAACAGCAGATGCACGCGCACGTTCTTGTTGTTCCTTCATGGCTGCTTCAAAACCTTCACGGTCAACCGTCATACCAGCTTCTTCAGCGATTTCTTCTGTCAATTCTACTGGGAATCCGTATGTATCGTACAATTTGAAGACGTCTTGACCAGCGATAACTGTTTGACCTTTTTCTTTCAAGTCTGCTACGATTGTTTCTGCAAAGTGTTGACCTGAGTGAAGAGTGCGGGCAAATGACTCTTCTTCGCTCTTCACGATTTTTTCGATAAAGTCACGTTTTTCAAGCACTTCTGGGTAGTAGCTTTCCATGATTTTTCCAACAGTTGGAACCAGTTTGTAAAGGAAAGGCTCATTGATGCCCAATTTTTGACCATGCATAGAGGCACGACGGAGAAGACGACGAAGGACATAACCACGACCTTCATTTCCAGGAAGGGCACCATCCCCAATCGCAAATGAAAGCGAACGGATGTGGTCTGCAATAACCTTGAAGCTCATGTTGTCGCCATCTTGGTCGTAGACCTTACCAGACAACTTCTCAACTTCGCGAATAATAGGCATAAATAGGTCTGTTTCAAAGTTTGTCTTCGCCCCTTGGATCACCGCTACCAAACGCTCTAAACCAGCGCCCGTATCAATGTTTTTGTGTGGCAATTCTTTGTACTCGCTACGAGGAACCGCAGGGTCTGCGTTAAATTGTGACAATACAATGTTCCAGATTTCGATGTAACGGTCGTTTTCGATATCTTCTGCAAGAAGGCGAATACCGATATTTTCTGGGTCAAAAGCTTCTCCACGGTCAAAGAAGATTTCTGTATCAGGTCCAGAAGGTCCCGCACCGATTTCCCAGAAGTTGTCTTCGATTGGGATCAAGTGGCTTGGGTCCACTCCTACTTCAATCCAGCGGTTGTAAGAATCTGTATCATCTGGATAGTAGGTCATGTAGAGTTTGTCTTTAGGGAAGTCAAACCACTCAGGACTTGTCAAAAGCTCATATGCCCAAGTAATGGCTTCGTCACGGAAGTAATCCCCGATTGAGAAGTTCCCCAACATTTCAAACATGGTATGGTGACGAGCAGTCTTCCCTACGTTTTCGATATCATTGGTACGGATGGCTTTTTGCGCATTGGTAATACGTGGATTTTCAGGTTTGATAGTTCCATCGAAGTATTTCTTAAGGGTTGCAACCCCTGAATTAATCCACAATAGGGTTGGATCGTTTACTGGAACCAAGCTAACAGATGGTTCTACTGAGTGACCTTTGGTCGCCCAGAAATCAAGCCACATTTGGCGGACTTGTGCACTAGATAATTGTTTCATATGTATCTCCTTTTTACTAATTAGATTGGCTTTCTAGCATTTCTACATAGTCGATAGCGACACAGAGGGAAATAACTAGGTCTGCATAAGATTCGTCGTAGACTGTTACAGTATAGGTAGAGGTTAAATGAAAAAGTTCCTTGGTAATCTCAGCAATCACTTGATCACGATCATCTAGGAGTCTAAAATTCAAATCCCATATATTTCCTTCGATACGAAGACCAAGGTTGTCAAACTCATACTTATCCCTAAAGAAAGTCAACTTCTTTCGGATATAGAAACTATCTCCATTACTTAGTTGAATTTCAAAACGTGGCATGAAGGTAAGAATTTCTTTACTAATTCCACTGACCTGTTCACCAACTGCATCATAGATGGTAAAGGTCTTCGGAATCTTTAAAAATGAACCCTCAACCTGATAGGCAACATTGCCCATTTCATCTTTGATATCAAATCGTTCGCCACCTAGACGAAATTTTTGTTTGACAAGATATGTTCTCATAAGCACCTCCAAAAATAAAAGACAAATCCATATCACGAAGGGCGAAAAACCGCGGTACCACCTTCATTCAATGAACTTGTCATTCTTGATTCTTATGCAATTGTTACAATCGAGTAGCATGATTTTCTATCTTAGATGGCTCGCAGCACCGCCAATTCTCTGAACTAAGATGGAGAGAAAATCAATTCTCAACTTTCTTATTATATCGTTTTGATAGAAATTAGTCAAGTTTTATAATTTTACCGATACTACATCAAGTAATAGATTCTGAAAGCTTTATATCGTAATCGTCTCTCCTACAGATAGGACTGTATAATTGGAAGCTTCAACTTCTGTTTTTGTCGTCTGGTAATGACTATAATCATCAATATGAATTGGATAGATATTTTGGGGCTGGAGTATAGTTTCCAATTGCTTTAACATCTTTAAATTCATTGTAAATGGACCACCAAATGAATCAGATTTAACGGCTCCAAGATTTGCAAAAATAGCATCAATTTTTTTGGGGAACAAAATCTGTTACCCTTGGATATAAAATCGTGTCACCTGTAAAGTAGATTCTTTTAGTTTGCAAAGGACTTGTGATGGTTATTTGATATCCATTAACCTTTCCAACTATTTTTTGCATTATATAATTACTCGCATGATAAGCCGGTACAGCTTTAATGGCAATTTGATATTCATCAACTGAAAACAACTGCTCTTCTCCCCAATTTAAAAACTATACTTTTTTTAAACACGACAAATCTTTTGTGATTTTTTTCTGTTGGGAGTAATTACAGTTTTATCCTTCAGGTATCCTTTGCCAACTTCATCTAAATGGTCTTGGTGACCATGAGTTATTAACCAAATATTAACATTATCAAGTAACTTCTTGTCGTTATTGACATCAGTTTGTTTTTTAGATACAAAACCGTTAAATTGAACTAAAGTACCTTTAGGAGATAAATCAGGGTCAATTCTATATGAAAATTTGTCATCTACGGAAATGACACCACATGCAACTCCACAATAAGTAAACGAAATAGACATAATACTCCTACAAATACTTCCCAAATCACTTTTTCTATGAAAAGATAGATTCCTTATGATTAGAAAAATTATAACACGATTCACAAATTATTACTACTTAACACTTATAACAATAATAAAACCTAGCTATAGAAACTTTACCAGTTACTCATAGCTAGGTTTTGTTTTACTTTAATTGAAATTATTTACGACAGTTGGAAAGCCGCTACTTTCGATACATCTTAAATTGTAGGAAGAGGTCACTGTAGATTCCTGTCCATTTATGGTCAAACTTCTCATAAACTTCTAGGTGTTTCATAGTATCTGCGTCTGGATAAAAGGATTTGTCCTCACGAGTCTCTTCTGGGAGCATTTCCTTGGCTGGTAAGTTCGGTGTTGAGTAACCCACATACTCCGCATTTTTCAGAGCATTTTCGGGTTTCAACATAAAATTGATAAAGGCATAGGCTGCATCCTGGTTCTTGACAGTTTTAGGAATAACCATGTTATCAAACCAGAGGTTGCTTGCTTCTGTCGGAACGACGTATTTGAGGTTAGGATTCTTTTCCAACATCTGGCTGGCTTCCCCTGAGAAAGTCACACCGATAGCAGCATTGTTCTGAATCATGTAACCCTTCATCTCATCCGCAACAATGGCCTTGACATTAGGTGTTAGCTTATAGAGTTTATCAACTGTCTCCTCCAACTGTTGTGGATCTTTAGAGTTGAGACTGTAGCCTAGTGAGTTAAGACCTAAACCAAGCACCTCACGCGCCCCATCAAAGAGCATGATTGAATCCTTGTATTCTGGTTTCCAGAGGTCATCCCAATGTTCAGGTGCTTCTTCCACCATAGTTTCATTGTAGACAATTCCAAAGTTCCCCAGAAGTATGGGATTGAATACTTGTTGTTTGGGTCAAAAGACTGGTTGAGAAATTCTGGACCAATATTCTCAATGCCCTCAATTTTACTATAATCTAATGGGACCAAGAGGTCTTCATCCTTCATCTTATTAATCATATACTCACTTGGAATAGCAATATCATAGGTTGTTCCACCCTGCTTGATTTTCGTGTACATGGCTTCGTTAGAATCAAAGGTTTCGTACTGAACTTGGATTCCCGTTTCTTCTGTAAATTTCTCCAGAAGTTCAGGATCGATATAGTCTCCCCAGTTGTAGATAACCAATTTTTGACTATCACGACTATTGATTTTACTATCAAGATGGTAAGAAATTCCCCACAAGACGAGGATAATCGCAAGAATTCCTGCTAAAAATGAATAGAGCTTTTTCATGCTTTATCCTCCTTCTCACGCGAAATAAAGTAATAGCCGACAACCAAGATAATACTAAAGAGAAAGACCAAGGCAGAAAGAGCATTGATTTCCAGCGAAATTCCCTTACGAGCCCGAGAGTAGATCTCAACTGAGAGGGTTGAAAAACCATTCCCCGTTACAAAGAAGGTCACGGCAAAGTCATCTAGTGAATAGGTGAAAGCCATGAAGTAGCCTGCAATGATAGAAGGCGTTAGGTAAGGAAGCATAATTTCCTTGAACATCTGGAACTGACTAGCTCCAAGGTCATAGGCTGCATGAATCATATCTCCATTCATCTCTTTTAATCGAGGCAAGACCATAAGCACTACGATTGGAATGGAGAAGGCCACATGACTAGACAGAACTGTCAAAAATCCAAGTGAAAACTTAAGTTGTGTAAAGAGAATCAAGAAACTAGCACCAATCATAACGTCTGGAGCAACCATCAAAATGTTATTGAGTGATAGAAATGCTTCTTGGTATCTCTTGCGTGATTGGTAGATGTAGATAGCTCCAAAAGTACCAATCACTGTCGCAATCAAGGCTGATAGAAAGGCTAGTAAAAAGGTTTGAACCAAAATCAGCATGAGCCTTCCATCACCAAACATAGTTTCAAAGTGAGATAAGCTAAAACCTGTAAAACTATTCATATCATCCCCAGCATTGAAGGCATAACCAATCAAGTAGAAGATTGGCAGATAGAGGACGATAAAGACGAAGGCTAGGTAAAGATTCGATAATTTTTTCATCGTTCTCTCCTTTCCTTAGTTACCCACATAGTGACGAACATAGTCAGGATAAGAACAACACCGATAGTTGAACCCATACCGTAGTTGTCGTTGGTTAGGAAGTTCTGCTCGATGGCAGTCCCCAAGGTAATGACTCGGTTCCCCCCAATCAAACGGGTCAACATGAAGAGGCTCAGACTCGGAATGAATACGGATTGGACTCCGCTTCGTACTCCGTTCATTGACAGAGGGAAGATGACATGGCGGAAGGTTTCCCACTTGGTCGCACCGAGGTCATAGCTGGCATTGATGAGATTATTATCCATATCATCTAAAACATTGAAGATGGGCAAAATCATAAATGGAAGCTCGATATAGCTTGCGACAAAAATAAATGAGAAATCTGTAAAGAGCAACTGCTGCGAACCGATTCCGATAAATTCGAGGAATTGGTTGATAGAACCATTTTGTCCAAAAATCCCGATAAAGGCATAGGCCTTAAGGAGCAGGTTAATCCAGGTCGGCAAAATGATTAGCATGAGCCATAGTTGACGGTGCTTGAGACGAGTCAAGAAGAGGGCTGTTGGATAGCTGATAAGAAGAGTCACCAGAGTTACAATTCCTGCATAGAGCACTGAGTTAAAACTCATTTTGAGATAGGTTAAGTTTTGTGACGCAAAATAGGATTTATAGTTTTCTAAACTGAACTGGCCTTCGATGTTGAAAAAGGATTGTCCAAAAATCAAGACCAAGGGTGCCAATACAAAGAGTGCAATCCAAAGCATGTAAGGCACTACAAAGAGTTTAGAGGTTGTTTTCTTCATCTCTTTCCTCCTCAATAGCGTTAATCAAACCTGCTTCATGTTCTTCGATTTCTACATATTCTTCGATACGAGCATCGAACTCTTCTTCTGTTTCATTGAGACGCATGATGTGGATATCTTCTGGTTCAAAGTCCAGACCGATTTCCTCACCAACGATAGCCTTACGAGTTGAGTGAATCATCCATTCATTGCCCAGTTCATCATAGGCAATAATCTCATAGTGAACCCCACGGAAAAGCTGGGTATCAACCTTCACTTGGAGCTTCCCTTCTTCTGGAAGAGTAATGCGCAAGTCTTCTGGACGAATGACGACTTCAACCGGTTCATTTGGCTTCATACCACCGTCGACCGCTTCAAATCGTTTGCCGTTAAACTCGACCAAGTAGTCCTCAATCATGGTTCCTGGCAAGATGTTTGATTCACCGATGAAGGTGGCAACAAAGTGGTTGATTGGCTCATCGTAGATGTCCACTGGTGTACCTGACTGAACAATTTCACCATCATTCATGACAAAAATCCAGTCACTCATAGCCAGGGCTTCTTCCTGATCGTGGGTAACAAAAACAAAGGTAATACCCAATCGTTGTTGCAATTCACGGAGTTCGTACTGCATGTCGGTCCGCAACTTCAAGTCTAGAGCTGACAGAGGTTCATCCAAGAGGACCACACGTGGTTGGTTGATAATCGCACGCGCAATTGCTACACGCTGACGTTGTCCTCCAGAAAGCTTACGAATTGAACGTTTTTCAAATCCTTCAAGCTGTACCATCTTAAGTACTTCTAGCACACGTCGTTCGATTTCTTTCTTATCGACCTTACGCAAACGCAATGGAAAGGCAACATTTCAAAGACATTCATATGTGGAAACAAGGCATAAGACTGAAAGACTGTATGAACATCACGCTTATTGGTCGGGATATCATTGATTCGCACGCCATCCAACAAAATATCACCAGTTGTTGCATCCAGCAAACCTGCAATGATATTGAGAATAGTTGATTTCCCTGAACCAGACGCTCCTAGCAATGTGTAAAATTTTCCTTCTTCCAACTCAAAGTTAATATCCTTGAGAACCTTGGTGTCGCTATCTTCAAAAACTTTAGAGACGTTTCTGAATTCGATAATTGGTTTTTTCAATTCCTCTAAATTCCTTTTTCTTCGTAAATTAACAGATTGGGACCTTTTTGAATGCTAGAAACAAGCTTAGGACATAAAATGCCCTAAATCTCATCTAGCAATAAAATCCCAATCTTTAAATGATGTGTAAAAATAATGTTATTCGTGCTCACCCAAGATACGAACTTCTCTCTCGAGGGTAACGCCTGAATGTTCTTTAACTTTTTCAATGACAGACTCAATTAAGTCTTCATAATCTCTAGCAGTTCCATCAGCTACATTTATCATAAAGCCTGCATGCTTTTCTGAGACTTCGACACCACCGATACGGTAGCCCTTCAAACCAGCTTCTGAAATCAATTGACCTGCAAAATGCCCAACTGGACGTTTAAAGACAGAACCACAAGAAGGATATTCCAATGGTTGTTTGAGTTCACGAAGGTGGGTCAAGCGTTCCATTTCTTGTTTGATCGTCTCATAATTTCCTGGAGATAGTGCGAATTTAGCCGATAAGACTACTGAACCAGAATCTTGAATAGCTGAATGACGATAACCAAAGGCTAAGTCTTTGGCAGATAAAGTCTCGATTTCACCATCTTTTGTTAAAACCTGACACGATTGCAAGATATGAGCAATCTCACCACCATAGGCACCAGCGTTCATAAAGACAGCACCACCGACGCTTCCTGGAATTCCACAAGCAAATTCAAAACCCGTCAAACTATGACGCAGAGCTATACGAGTCGTTTCAATCAAGTTAGCTCCAGCTTCTGCCTCAATCGTATAACCATCAACTGTGACATTATTGAGTTTGTCACACATGATAACAAAACCACGAACTCCACCTTCACGAACGATAATATTACTTGCATTTCCAAGAACCATCCATGGGATATTTTCTTGATTAGCAAATTTAACAACACGAGCCATCTCGTAACGATTACGAGGAAAAACTAAGTAATCTGCTTTCCCTCCAACTTTTGTATAGGTATAAGTTTTCAATGGCTCATCGAATCGAATATCAATTCCTTCTAAGGTTTCTTTTAATTTATCTAATACAGTCATCTTTCTTATCCTTTTATAAAATTCATTCCATTATACCATTTTTTTAGCGATTTTTTTCGATGATTTGAAAAGCTTTTTTTATTCATACAAATTAAAAAAAGAGGCTAGGCCTCTTTTCGTTTATTGTTTTTTATAAAAAGATTGACTTTTTTGTAAAGTATACAAATAGAAACAACTTCCACTGCTAACAATCCTTCGACAAGAAGCGGATTTGAAATCCAACCAACCTGTGAAATACTAGGAGCTAGATCGAATAAGGCGTGCAAACCATAAGCAGCTAATAGGTAAATCCAATTCTTTTGACGGACTGCTTGATAAACCCAGAAAGAGAGACCAATTTGCATAACAAGAGCAAGCACACGCTCAACACCGAGTAAATAAACCTGCCATCCAGATAGAGATTGGACTGTTTCGAGTGTAGTTTTGGGAAGGAGATTTGCTACATCGGGATTTGGAGACTCTAATAATGAAAGGAGGATCAAAAGACTAATCAAACTTCCCATTCCGAGGTAGAGCAACTCCAAACCTCCATGCCCCAACCCATAGGCTAAGGCATCTGAATCTTCTAAGCTTCTCTTCTTCTCTAACCATTTAAAGAAAACAAGACGAGCTGTTTCTTCAAAGAGAGCTGCCATAGCAATTCCATAAAGGACATATAAAAAAGGATGCTCCTGCATGAGCGAAATGGTTCCATCTTTTTGTGGATGAAGCACCAAAAGGTGAACGATTTTCTCCAGTACTTGAGATGAGACAAAAAATGCTACTGCCCCAAGACCTAGTACAGAAAGGTTAATCTTGTATTTCTTTTTTGCATACCAAATGGATGCTATAAGAAATACAACTAAAGCTATCATAGTAATTATTACATGAATTTTCATACCTTGCACCTCTTACTCTGCTTGTTCGATATCTTTTTTCATCTCATCTACATTAAACTTAGCAAAGAGATACTGACGATCCTGAACAGGGAAACGTTGATCCAACTGGTCAACAGCTCCTACCTCTACAATTCCTTCCTTGATAACAAAGTCCATAACGTGGCCACCAAAGGTTAGGTCATCTGAGATAAAGTGCAAATGGTAACCCGCAACACTAACTCCATGAAAAATCTCTGGCGTCCAGAAACCAACAATAGTTCCTGAAACATTGTCACAGCTATATTCAGGCTGATGAGTCGCAACCTCAGCAAACTTTGTTTCACTTGTTGATTTTGGAATCATGCGAACATGCATATGTTTAAAATCACCGTGAATCTTAATCGAACGAAATAGGTTTTCCCCATCATAATAGGACTCAATACGTTTTTCAAGTTCCTGATCAGTCATTTCAAAACGCTGACGAAAAATAACCTCTGCCTGGTGGGGTACAACTGCCGCATAAGGAATCAGAGCATCTGGCGACACTTCAACGATTTCAGGTTTATCACCTGACCCCTTAGCTTGATAAGCCTTCCCATCTAAGACAATCAATTCCCCGTCAATGGAATCTAGAGTTCCTAGTCCTAAATCTCCATGTTCAAGCAATTCACCAACGGTCATAGTCCCACCGTAAAGTCCAGCCATCAAGGCTCCCAAAGTATTGTATTGGAATAATTTAACTGGTTCTTGCACCTTCATCATCTCACTCTTCTTGAAATTTTACTTACTAAGTATATCACATTTCTGATTAGAATTGAACGCTAGACTGCCATTTAATACTTAATCAAAATAAAAGAGCAAACTAGGAAACTAGCCGCAGGCTTTACTTGAGTACGGCAAGGCGACGTTGACGCGGTTTGAAGAGATTTTGAAGAGTATAACATTGCCAAACTTTTAAAAAAAAGGTACAATGTAACAAAATCAAGAGAGGTCTGGGATGAAGCAAGAAAGCAAGTACGAACAAGTCGTACACTATCTAAAAAATGAGATAGAATCAGGTAAACTTCAAACAGGAAGTCGCCTGCCTTCTATCCGAAGACTCAGTCAAGATTTCCACTGCAGTAAGGACACTATTCAACGTGCCCTCATGGAACTTCGATACGAAAATTACATCTACTCCAAGCCCCAAAGTGGTTATTATGTTTTGGAACAACAAACCAGTCACGAAGACCTAATTATCTCAGTTAACGATGAACATGTAGCTGCCTATGATGATTTTCGGCTTTGCGTCAATGAAAGCTTGATTGGACGAGAAAATTATCTCTACAACTACTATGAAAACCAAGAGGGACTAGAAGAATTACGAAAATCTGTTCAGACATTACTTTTTGATCAAGCGATTTATAGTAAATCCGACCAGTTAGTCATGACGTCTGGAACCCAGCAGGCACTGTTTATTCTTTCGCAGATTGATTTTCCAGGGCGAGCTCAGGAAATACTGGTTGAACAACCGACCTATCACCGAATGAATCAACTGCTACTGGCTCAAAACATCACCTTTCAAACCATTGAACGTAGAGTAGATGGTATTGACCTGAATGAACTTGAGGAACATTTTAAAAGTGGCAACATTAAGTTTTTCTATACCATTCCTCGTTTCCACTATCCTCTCGGACATTCTTATTCTGAAGAGGAAAAACGTGCTATCCTTGATTTGGCAGCAAAATATCAAATCTATATCGTTGAAGATGACTATCTAGGTGACTTGGATCCTAAAATGGGACAAACCTTTCATTATCTGGACCAGCATGATTTGGTCATTTATATCAAATCTTTTTCTACGAGTCTATTTCCTGCCCTCCGGATAACTGCACTTCTTCTTCCAAATGCTATCAAGGATGCTTTTTGTAACTTATAAAAAAACATTCTGGACTATGATAACAACCTTATCATGCAAAAAGCCTTATCTCTTTATATCGATAGTCAACTCTTTAAGAAAAACAGACTAGCAAGATTAGCACTTCAGGAAAAAAGTCAGGAACACATCCAACAACTCTTAAATAACTATCCCATTTCCTTGCCAATCTATCCTCTCCATGATGGAGTCTTACTTGATCTTAGAGACTATCCTAAGATTGCAAGTCTCAAACATAGTCCTTTAAATCTCGACTTTTTCGAATCGTCTTACATCGAAACTTGTCCTTATCAATTTGCTAAGGTTCCTTTAGAAAATCTTGAAACAACATTAAATTACTTAAAAACAGAGAGTGGGACAGAAATCGGTAATTCGTTAGAATTCGATTTCGTCGTCCCACCTCCGCACAGTTGAGTAGGACTGTAAAAGCTGATGAAATCAGCGTATTAGAGCCCACTCAACCACTGCGTCTTGCTTGATAATCCAATGACAATTGAGAGGCTAGGACTTTTGTCCCAGCCTCTGTTATTTTTTATTGTTCTACTTCGGTTAATTTAGAAGCTTTCTCAAGATAGGTTTGGTAAGTTCCGTCATCTTTCAATTTTTGGATGACCTTATCTACTACTTCCTTCAAATCTGAATTGCCTTTTTTGATAGCTACAGCATTTGCTTCGCCTTCTTTCATGGTCAAGCTTACTGTAGCAACAGCCAAATCAGAGTTTTTACCAGCATAACTTAGAGCAACTGGTTCATCCATATGAACAGCATCAACCTTACCTGATTGAAGCTCATTGACTGCCTCACCCATGTTAGTCAAAGATGTTAACTGCGCATTTGGAAGTTGTTCTTTAACCATCGATTCAGGAACAGTTCCTTTTTGAGCTGCAATATTAGCACTTGCTAGAGAATCTAAATCCTTGTATTTTTCAAGATCAGCCTTTCTGATAAGGAAGCTAATTTTGTTTTCATAGTATGGAATTGAGAAATCAAAGACTTCTTTTCTTTCTTCAGTTGCACTGATTCCCGCAATGGCCAAGTCAGCCTTTCCTGTCTGAAGACTAGTCAAGACGTTATCAAAACTCATGCTTGAAACTTCCAATTTTACTCCAAGTTCATCAGCGATTGCTTGTGCCATGTCAATATCAGCACCTACAACTTGGTTCTTACCATCCACAAGCGCTTGGAACTCAAATGGAGCATAATCTGGGCTTGTTGCGACCACCAATTTCCCTTTTTGTTTGATAGCCTCTACTGCAGACTGTGAACTTGAGCTAGACGATTGGCAAGCTACTAAAAAAAGAAACTTGCAAGAAAAACTACATAAAACAAATATCCATTTTTTTAAATTTCATAAATAAACAACCTCTCTGTTAATTTTTGTATAATTATAACTCTATAAAAAAACTTTTTTGTCAAGTATATTTTTAATATTTATTTATTTTTTTCGATTTCTTTAACAAAAAAAGGAGCTTTTTATTCATTATTCAGCTCCTTTTTATGTATAATTAATCAATTTTACAATTCAACAATCTTACCTGTTTCAAAGTAAACAACCCATTCACAGATATTCTTTGCATAGTCACCGATGCGCTCCAAGTAAGAAATGACTTGGAAGTAATCACGACCTGTGACAATAGCATCCGGGTTCTTTCTGATTTCTTCAGTTGCAAGTTCTCGAATATTTTCGAAATAATGGTTAATTTTTTCATCCATGGTTGCAACTTCGTATGCCTTATCAACTGATCCGTTAAGGTAAAGTTCAAGAGTTGTTTCCACGAAGGCTTTCACATCACGTCCCATGTTTTTGATTTCTTCTTCAACTTCTGGGATACGTTGTTCACCTTTCATACGAATGGTAGCTTCAGCAATGGATACTGCGTGGTCCCCCATACGTTCCAAGTCTGAAACAGCCTTTAGAACAGTTAGAACTGTACGTAAGTCTTGTGAAACTGGCTGTTGAAGTGCAATGATTTCAAATGATTTCTTTTCGAGTTTTACTTCATATTCATTTACTTCTGCGTCTTCTTCGATAACTTCTTTTGCCAAGTCACGGTCATGTGTCACAGGCGCGCACTGTACGATTGATTTGGGAAAGAACTTCTTGCCCCATCGCGTAAAATTGGTTGTGCAATTTCTCTAAATCTTCTTCAAATTGAGATCGTAACATCTTTTCACTCCTTATCCAAATTTACCTGAAATATAGTCCTCAGTTTCCTTATGTTGAGGATAGAGGAACATTTCCTTGGTATCGTTAAATTCTATCAAATCTCCATTGAGGAAGAATCCAGTTTTATCAGAGATTCGAGATGCTTGCTGCATAGAACGAGTGACCAAGAGCATGGTGTACTTGTCTTTTAGACCATACAAGGTTTCCTCAATCTTACCAGCAGAAATAGGGTCCAAGGCTGAAGTTGGTTCATCCAAGAGGATGATTTTAGGGCTAGTCGCCAATACGCGTGCTACACAAACACGTTGTTGTTGCCCACCTGATAGACCAATAGCAGAGTCATGCAAGCGATCCTTGACCTCATCCCAGATTGAAGCACGCTGTAAAGCTTTCTCCACAGCTTCGTCCAAGACTTGCTTGTCTTTCTCTCCATTAATTCTTAGTCCATAAACAACATTTTCGTAGATAGACATTGGGAATGGATTGGGTTGTTGGAAAACCATTCCGATTTCCTTACGTAACTCAACGGTATCAGTACGAGGGCTATAAATATTGTGACCATTGTAAACCACTGATCCAGTTGTCGTCACTTCAGGATTAAGGTCACCCATTCGGTTAATAGCCTTGAGCAGGGTTGATTTTCCTGATCCTGATGGACCTATCAGAGCTGTAATTTCCTTGGGTTGGAAAGATAAGGAAACACTATTCAAGGCCTTCTTTTTGTTGTAATAAACAGACAGGTCTTTGACCTGTAAAATCGGTTCTGTCATACTGTTTCCTTTCTAACCAAAGTGTCCAGTTACATAGTCATTGGTAGACTGTAGCTTGGCATTTTGGAAAATGTTTGACGTTTTATCGTACTCAATCAAATCACCCAAGTAGAAAAATCCAGTGTAGTCACTCGCACGCGCAGCCTGTTGCATGCTGTGGGTCACGATAATAATGGTAAAGTCCTTCTTCAACTCAAGCATAGTTTCCTCTAGCTGAGCTGTCGCAATCGGATCCAAGGCTGATGCCGGCTCATCCATTAAGAGGATGTCTGGTTTTACAGAAATAGCACGGGCAATGCAGAGACGTTGCTGCTGACCACCTGAAAGCATCAAGGCTGACTTATGGAGGTCGTCTTTAACCTGATCCCAGAGGGCTGCCTGGCTAAGAGAGGTTTCTACAATTTCATCAAGAACTTTCTTGTCCTTAACACCTGCACGTTCGTGTGCAAAGGTGATGTTGCGGTAGATTGATTTAGCAAATGGATTTGGACGTTGGAACACCATTCCGATGTGTTTACGCATTTCATAAACATTGATTTCAGGGCGGTTGACGTCGATTCCCTGATAGAGAATTTGTCCTGTAACCTTTGCAATATCAATGGTATCATTCATACGGTTGAGACTGCGTAGGTAGGTTGATTTCCCAGAACCTGACGGTCCGATCAAGGCCGTAATTTTATTTTTTTCGAATTGCATATCCACGCCCTTGATGGATTCATTTTTACCGTAGTAAACATGTAAATCCTTAGTAGAGAGGGCCACTTTTTCTTCTGGAAAAGTAATGATATGCCTTTCATCCCAATTATATTTTGACATGGCTTCTCCTTTAGGCTGCGGTTAATTTCTTATGTAGATAGCTTCCGAGTTTACGTGCTCCAAAGTTAAAGATCAAGATAAAGATTAGGAGCACCGCAGCAGAACCTGCTGAAACAAGTGTTCCATCAGGAATAGTTCCTTCACTGTTGACTTTCCAGATATGGACAGCCAAGGTTTCTGCTTGACGGAAGATTGAGATTGGACTACTTACGCTGAGAACATTCCAGTTAGACCAGTCAAGAGCTGGTGCAGATTGACCTGCTGTGTAGATAAGGGCTGCAGCTTCACCAAAGATACGACCTGATGCAAGCACGATCCCCGTTACAATTCCAGGAAGGGCTTCAGGAATCACGACATGCAGGACTGTTTCCCAACGAGAAAGTCCCAGCGCCAAACCAGCTTCACGTTGCGTATGGTGAACATGCTTCAAACTGTCTTCAACGTTACGAGTCATCTGAGGTAGGTTAAAGACGGTCAAAGCCAAGGCACCTGAAATAATGGAAAATCCGTACTCGAACTGGACTACAAAGATGAGGTAACCAAAGAGACCTACAACAACGGATGGTAGAGAAGACAAGATTTCAATACAGGTACGGACAAAATTTGTAATACGACCTTTTTTAGCATACTCTGCTAGGAAAATTCCAGCTCCCATTGATAAAGGCACAGAGATGAATAAGGTAATCACCAAAAGGAAAAAGGAATTATAGAGCTGAATCCCAATACCACCACCTGCTTGATAGGAGGATGATTTTCCTGTCAAGAAAGACCAAGAAACATGAGGTAAGCCTCGAACCAAGATATAAAGAATCAAGGAAGCTAGAATGGTCACAATGATTCCTGCGATGGTGTAGAGGACAGCTGTTGCAAGTTTATCTAATTTCTTAGCGTGCATAGTTTTTCTTTCCTCTCTCTTTTGTAATCAGTTTAATGACACTGTTAAAGGCCAAGCTCATCAAAAGCAATACTAAGGCCAGTGACCAGAGAACGTTATTATCAACAGTTCCCATAACGGTATTACCGATTCCCATGGTCAATACAGATGTTAAAGTCGCTGCTGGTGTCGTCAATGAAGTTGGAACAACTGCTGAGTTACCAACAACCATCTGAATTGCAAGGGCTTCACCGAAAGCACGCGCCATACCAAAGACTACAGCCGTAAAAATACCTGAACGAGCAGCCTTCAAGGTTACACGCCAGATAGTTTGCCAACGAGTCGCTCCCATGGCTAAACTAGCTTCACGGTAGTGACGAGGAACTGCACGTAGGCTATCTGTTGTCATGAGGTTACAGTCGGCAAAATCATAACAAAGAGAACGAAAATTCCTGATAAAATACCGAAACCTGTTCCACCAAAGACAGTACGTACAAATGGTACCACGACCTGCAAACCGATAAATCCATAAACTACTGAAGGAATCCCAACTAAGAGTTCAATAGCAGGTTGCAAAATCTTAGCTCCTTTTGGAGACACCTCTGTCATAAAGACTGCCGCCCCAATTGCAAATGGTGTTGCAATAAGAGCTGACAGGATAGTAACAATAAAGGAACCTAAAATCATTGGAAGGGCGCCAAACTGTTTACCTGAAGGGTTCCAAGTTGCACCAAAGAGAAAATCAAAGATATTCACACCATTGACAAAGAAGGTTGACAAACCTTTTTGGGCTACAAAGATTAAAATCATAGCAACGATGATGACAATCAAAGAAAGGCAAGCAAAGGTTAGACCTTTTCCTAATTTCTCAAGACGAGAGTTTTTTGAAGGAGAGAGCAATTTTTTTGATAATTCTTCTTGATTCATTATTGGCTCCCTTCTATTGCTGTCACAGTACCAGCAGCATCTTTTTCGACCTTCATTTCCTTGACAGAAATATAGCCCATTCCTTTAACAATTCCATTCTGCGCTTCGTCTGAAAGAACAAAGTTCAAGAATTCTGCAACCAATTCATTTGGCTCACCAAGAGTATACATGTGTTCATAAGACCACAAAGGCCAATTATTAGTGGTTACATTTTCAGAGATTGGTTCATAACCATTGAGCTTAATTGTCCCAACCGAATCATCAACATATGCAAATGCTAAGTAGGAAATAGCTCCAGGGGTTTGGGAAACAATGGACTTCACCATACCGTTTGAATCCTGCTCCTGACTTTGAACCGCTGACTGGCCATTCATAATCACACTGTCAAAAGTCGCACGAGAACCTGAGCTCGCAGCACGGTTGATAATAGAGATAGCTAAATCTTTACCACCAACTTCTTTCCAGTTGGTAATTTCACCTGTAAAAATTTTGCGAAGTTGTTCTGTCGTAAGATTATCAACATCTACTTCTTTGTTGATGATAACAGCTATTCCCGCAACAGCTACCTTATGGTCAACTAAGGCAGATGCATCGATTCCGTCTTTTTCCTCGGCAAATACATCCGAGTTACCGACGTCTACCGCTCCAGACTGGACTTGAGACAGACCTGTACCTGAACCACCACCTTGAACATTGACTGTTTTACCAACGTGTGCGGACGCAAATTCATCTCTGCCGCCTCGACTAAAGGTTGAAGGGCAGTTGAACCGACAGCCGTCATAGACTCCCCACGATCAATCCAACTTGCACATCCTGCTAACGAACCAGCAAGTAAAAAAGTTGCAAGAGAGATGGTGAGTTTTTTAAATTTTTTCACTATTTGTCTCCTTGAAAATAATGGTGAATAGATTAGAAGATTTGAATTTTTTCATGTATTTTACAAAATCATCCATACTTCCACTATAACACAGAATACTAGCTTTTTGACTAGTTTTTCACCTGAAACCTCAAGCCCTTAGGGAAAATAGTTTCTTTAAGGTATTTACCAGTTACTTTTAGCAAAATCCTAAACCATTTCCTCGAACTAGGACTTGATACCAGCCATTTTGTAGACTTTCACCCAGCTGAATCGTTTCACCAGCAACATATTTTACAAAATCTTCTTGACTGATAACAACGGACTGCTTAACTTGACTTGGTTTTAAAGCTAGGCCAAGAGCAAAGCTTGGTTCAAAACGTTTTTTCTTAAAGATTCCAAGATGAAGACCATTACGAGCTATCTTAAGTTGACCAATGTCTGGTAGAACTTCTGGTAAGAGATAAAGTTGGTCGCCAAAAACTTGTAGGACACCGGTCAGTTTTTCTTTAAGATGTTTTTTCTCAAAATCCTGCCATAAGGAAATCTGTTCACGAGATAGGTTGGATTTAGAAGGTTTGAACTTCCCAGCCTTGTTTTGGCCTTTAAACTGAAGATGGGCCACGAACTGACCTTCTCCCTTAAAGTGATGAGGGTACATTCTAGCTGTTTCAGGTAAATCAATCCCATGTACCATTCCATTGATGTGTTGGATTGGAATCAATTCAAAATGATAGCTATCCAGTAACCATTGGACGATTTCTTCGTTTTCTTCTGGCGCCCAGGTACAGGTTGAATAGACTAGTCGACCACCATCAGCCAACATTGTAACAGCATCTGATAAAATCTCACGTTGTAAACTAGCGCACTGACTAGGATAATCGACACTCCAATAATCCATAGCGTCAGGTTGTTTACGAAACATGCCTTCTCCCGAGCAAGGAGCATCTAAAACAATCAGGTCAAAATAGCCTTTAAAAACCTTGGCTAAACGGTCTGCTGATTCATTGGTCACAACGACATTAGTCGCACCAAAGCGTTCCATATTTTCAACTAAAATCTTTGACCGTTTGCTTGAAATCTCATTTGAAACAAGAAGACCGTCTCCTGCAAGATAGGAGGCCAGTTGAGTGGATTTCCCACCGGGAGCTGCTGCCAAGTCTAAGACCTTCATACCTGGCTTTGGCTGAGCTACTTGAGCGACCATTTGTGCGGCAGGTTCTTGTGAATAGACCAAGCCAGTTACATGTTCTGGTGATTTCCCTGAAACCTTCCCATAGTAGCCCCATGGTGTATTGGGAATAGCATCTGAAAAAGAAAGCTGTCTTTCTTTTAAAGGATTGATACGAAAAGCAGAAACAGCTTCATCATCAAAAGAGGCAAGAAAAGCTCTTGCCTCATCTCCCAATATTGTTTCGTATTTTTTTACAAATCCATCTGGAAATTGCATGTAGGTTTATTTCCTTTCATAGATATAGGATTGAATCTCATCTTTCATCTCGACTGGCACCATCATAACGGCCTGTCGTGTTTGAAATCGACTTCCTCACCAGCAATCGTAAAAACCTTATAACCCAAACTCTCACCTAGGATACTTGCAGCCGCATAATCCCAAGGTTGTAAATAAGTGATATAAGTTAAAAGTCGACCTGATAGCACCTTGGCAAAACTAATAGCGGCGCTGCCATAAACTCGTGTCCCAAGTGCAGCATTTCCCAAATCTGCTAAGCCCCATTCGTTAGTCGCTAACATTCCAGAATTACCAGCTACCAAAAATTCTCTCAAGGGTTTCTTTTTAAAGTGTGGCAAAGGTTCATCATTGCGACAGGGCGGGAAGTCTCCACCACCATGGTAACAATCGCCCTTCATAACATCATAGATAATACCAAACTTACCAACACCTTCCTCAAAATAGGCCAGCATAACGGCAAAATCTTCACCTTGTGCTACGAAGTTGTTGGTTCCATCAATAGGATCAATAATCCATACAGAACCTTGTCCTACTGCTGCACGCATGCAGCCTTCTTCTGCACAAAATAGATCATCTGGATAGCGAGAACGGATTTTTTTAATAAGTAAGTCTTGAACTTCTTTATCTAACTTAGTTACCAAATCTGTAGGGGAAGACTTTCTCTCAACATGGAGATCTTCTTTCATATGCTGGAGAATGTATTCCCCAGCTTCCCTGACAATTTCTTTGGCAAATGTAAATTTATTTTCCAAGTGAAATCTTCCCTTCTCCTTTTTCTTTGGCCAACTGGACTGCACGGTAGAAAGAGTATCCACTAACTGATTCAAACTCACGTCCCAAACGTTTTTCTTCGCTCTTGCTAGGCACAACTGATTTGAATACCTTGTAGGAATCTAATAGTTGTTTTGCTTCTACCTTGGTTTCATAGGCAGCTTCAACATCATTAAAAAAAGAAAGCACTGAAGCAAGTTCTTCAGTGCTCCACGACAAATCTAGTGGGTAACTATACTGTTTATTCATCTAATTAATACCAGCTCTCAATGTAGCCTCTTTCAATTCTTGCTTACGATAACTACGAGGAAGAAATGCACGAATCTCATCTTCATTAAAGCCAATCTGCATACGCTTATCATCAATAATGATAGGACGACGCAAAAGACTAGGGTATTGCTCAATTAAACTAAGCAACTCCGTCACCGAGATATTTTCCACATCGATATTTAACTTTTTGGAAAAATTTTTGAACGAGTTGAAATGATGTCATCGGTACCGTTTTCGGTCAAGGAAAGAATTTGTTGCAACTCTTTTCTTGATAAAGGACTGGTCATAATATTGTGCTCTTGGAAAGGCACCTTATGATTATCTAGCCAGGCCTTTGCCTTACGACATGATGTACAACTCGGTGATAAAAAAATAGTGTAATCATGCTATTCTCTTCTTTGCATACTTTTTCTCACTCTATTATACAAAAAAATAAAGCGCTTGACTAGTTATTTCCGTAAAAAAACCTATTTTTTTCAAAGAAAAAAATAGGTTTTTCCCTACAAATTTGTTAAAATAATTTTTATGCATTTATTCTTTTAATTGCCTGTTTTTTTCGACTTTATAGATACATAAATCCAAAAAAATCAATTCATACAAGCAGAAAAAAATAAAAAGAAAGGCATGAAGAAAAAAGTCCTCTGGTAGGATGAGAATGACTGGATCTTTTGCTGGATCAAAGAGCCAAGTATCATCTCCTACAAAAAGAATTTGATGAAACAATGTAAAGAATTGTTCAAAACCAATGAAGACACCAACTAACCCAAGTACCAAAGGTAAAGACAGCATAATCAAGAGGCCTCTGCGATAAAGAGATAGAAAACCTTTCTGAATGACCTGCTTCCAAAAAAGATAGAAAAGCCGGTAAAGTTGCTACTGCTACGCCTTGGGCTAGATGAAAGAGCCCCTTGACAACTGCAAAATGATGGATGCCTGAAGCAGAAGAAGGAAAATCTGGCATTTTCAATGCTTGATTCAATGGATTGGTCAAATAATCCATCAAAACATTAAAGTTATGCTGGATTGTCTGAGGGTGGAAAGGAACACGACTGGTTAGGTGTAACCAAGAAATTTCCAGAGGGTAAACCAACCAAGCTAGATAAATGGTCAATAAAATAGAAAGCGAAAGGAGGAAAAGGAGACTTCCTCCAAAAGTTAACTTAGTTTTCATCGAAATTCCACTCCGCTAGACTTGAGAGAACATGGGTTGGAGCGATTGGTAGGTCTGCTACTTCTTCAGGTTTTGTAAATCCTGTCGTCACCAAAAGGGTAGGAATTCCATTGTCAATACCAGCTCGAATATCAGTCAGGTAGTTATCCCCTACCATGACAATTTCTTGGCGTTCAAGTCCTAGATGTTCAACAGCTTTGTCCATAATAATCGCATTAGGTTTTCCGATATAAACTGGTTTGACGCGGGTAGCTACTTCAAGCAGAGTAACCAGTGAACCAGCACCAGGTAAAAGACCTCGTTCCGTTGGGATGTTCAAATCTGGGTTGGTTCCGATAAAATGAGCACCTTTATGGATAGCTAGGGTTGCCGTAGCAAATTTTTCATAGTCTACTTGCCAGTCCAAACCTACAACCACATAGGCTGGATTTTCTTTATCTTCAACATAACCAGCTGCTTGAATAGCTTCCTTGAGCCCTGCTTCTCCAATCACATAAACGGTCTTTTCAAGTCCCAGGTCATTCATGTAATCAATGGTCGCTAAGGTTGCAGTATAAATGGTTGATACAGGAGTATCAATATTAAACTGCTTGGCCAACATTTCCTGAACACTTTCAGGTGTGCGAGTTGTATTGTTAGTTACAAAAAGGTAGGGAATTCCAAGCTTTTGCAAGTCATGAACAAAAGCTTCTCCTTCAGGGATGCGGTCTTTACCCTTGTAAATCGTTCCGTCTAAATCAATTAAATAACCTTTATAAGTCATATATTTCCTTCTAATCTTTTTAATTTCTTGCCAAGTTATCTTTGCCTGAGCATTGATGTCGCCATCACTTGTGACTTGGTGATTACTTTCTAGTCCATTCAATTCGTAACTAGAAGTAATCATACCACCTGGTCGAACTTCCTTGACATACTTGAGGTTGATTTTTTTAGGAATATGATTGGTTAGGAAATCTGCCCCCATAACTTCAAAAACCCAGTCCAGATATTTGCTGTTATTGACGTGGCCATTCATATCCAAGTCATAAAAACGAACGTGGTAATCTTTGCTAATCGCTTCTTCTAGCTCTGCATATTTTGGCCCGCGAAGGAGTTTCTTAGAAAACTCAGATTGATAAGGGGCGACTATTTCAGGTTCTACAGGATGAACCTTCCGACTCTCACGATCCATAAGGACAAAGGTAGCTACCATGTGAATGATTTCTTGACCATCTTCATCATAAATAGTAAAACGGCGGTAGCAAAATAGACGATTGTAAGTCAAGGCTTCCGTTTCAATTGTGATTTCCTCAGCAAATTGAGGTAAACGTACAACATCGATATCATAATCAGTGATAATCCAGACTAGATTATACTGTTCTAAAACATCCTTGTCACTCACTCCTAGATTAATTGATTGCATTCCTGATACTTGCAGGGACAACAAGATAACATCTGGCAGCTTGATATGGCCATTCATATCAGCCATATCAAAAGGAATTTTCATCTTCATTTGATAAGTTAAGCCCATAATTCTACTCCAATATAAATCGTTCTGCTACTGTATCTCCTAAAAAGAGACCTTTTTTTGTCATTCGTATTTGTTGACCTTCTACTTGTAAAAGACCTTGATGACATAAATCTCTTACAACTTGACCATATAAATTTTCAAAAGATGTGCTAAATTTTTCTTCGAATCTTGCTTTTGAAACTCCTGTCTTCTTGCGAAGTCCAAGAAACATCTCTTCTTCCATTTGTTCCCTTAGACTCAGATGTTCTTCATGGATGCGAGCATTTCCCTCTTCTACTGCCTTCAAATAATGGCGGATAGGACCATGATTTTTATAGCGAACACCATTGACGTAACCAGAAGCACCAGCACCAATACCATAATACTCAGCATTATCCCAATACATGAGGTTATGACGACTTTCAAAACCTGGTTTTGAAAAATTTGAAATTTCATAATGCTCAAAACCAGCTCTCTCTAATTCAGCAATGATATATTCGAACATTTCAGCTTCTACTTCTTCTTTAGGAAGTGGTAACTTCCCACGACGCATACGATTCATAAAGACCGTATGGTTTTCCAAAATCAAGCTATAAAGACTCATGTGGGGAATGTCCAAAGCGATGGCCTTGGCAACATTGTCCTTGACCTGGTCCATAGTCTGACCAGGAAGAGCGTAGATCAAGTCAATGGAAATATTATCAAACCCTGCTAACTTGAGACGATCAATATTTTCATAGATATCTTTCTCCAAATGACTACGACCAATTTTTTTCAGCATTTTGTCATCAAAGGTTTGGACACCCAACGAAACACGGTTGACCGCTGAATTTTTCAAAACTGCAATCTTGTCCTCATCCAAATCACCAGGATTAGCCTCAATGGTTAATTCTTCTAAGACTGACAAATCTAAGTTTTTAGTCAATCCATCCAGAAGCACCTCTAACTGTGGCGCAGACAAGGCTGTCGGTGTTCCTCCCCCAATATAGAGAGTACGTAACTTCTGAATGTCATAAGAATGAAATTCTTGCAGTAGATGTTCTAGATAGCTGTCTACTGGTTGATTTTTAATAAAGACCTTAGAAAAGTCACAATAATAACAGATTTGTGTACAAAATGGAATGTGCACATAAGCTGATGTTGGTTTCTTCTGCATAGTATTTATTATACCACAAAGACTTCCCTCAAGAAAAAAATCACCATCTCCGACTCTAAGGGAATCAAAAATGGTGATTTCTATTTTAATCTTCTTTGATTTCGATGATGATTTCTTGACCTTCTTCTGGGTCTTCAACAACTACTTTTTCTTCCAATTGTTCCTTGAGATTGTTCAAGGTCTCTTTTGAAGCTTCAGTAGCTTGTTGAGCTAAAGATTTAGATTTCTCAAGAACTGAATCCAAGGTAATTTCGCCTGATTCTACTTGTTCTTTTGTCTTTAGAACAAAATCTCTGGTTTGTTCTTTGACTTCTGTCAATTTTTCGATTGCTTGTTCCTTAGCATATTCTGGATCTTCTCTCAGATCTTCAATAAAGTCTTGTGCCTGACTAGTAACACGTTTCCCTTTTTCACTTGTTAGAAACAAGGCAACAGCCACACCTGAAACAGTTCCTAAAAGGATTGATGATAATTTACCCATGAGTTATCTCCTTTTTATTTTTTAAAAAATTTACTTGCAATACGAACGGCAGATAAGCCTGCACTAGTCTTTAATGTTTTTGAACCTGCAGATGATGCTTTTTTACTCAAGACACGAGCCTGCTCATTTAAGTCAGAGACAGAAACAGAAAGGTCTGCAACTGCTGTAAAGAGTGGATCAATGGTTGCAACTTTGATATTGATATCATCAGCAAGAACATTGACCTTGGCAAGAAGTTCATTTTGTGTGATGTAGAGTAACATTTACATCTGAAGTTAGCGTTTTAACAGTATTTTTCAGTTTCATCGATTACACGTCCAACTTTTTTGAAGGGTAATAATCAAATAAACAATAAATACAATCAAGGCAATAGCCACAATAATATAAGCAACTTCTAACATTTTAATTCTCCTTTTTTACATTATAAAATGGTGCTTTTTTTCCGATTTTTGATAAACGATAATATAAATACCAAGTCCAATTAATAGAACAGACAACCACTGAGATACTCGAAGTCCAAAGAACATGAGACTATCTGTACGCATGCCCTCAATAATCATACGTCCAAAACCATACCAAATTAAGTAAAAGGCTATGATATGACCACGACGAATACCATTTAATCGGCGTCTAAAAATAACAATCAAAGCAAAACCAATCAGGTTCCAGATAGATTCGTATAAGAAAGTTGGTTGACGATAAGAACCATCAATATACATCTGATTCTTAATAAAACCAGGTAAATAATCAAGGTTTTCTACAACTGCTCCGTAAGCTTCTTGGTTAAAGAAGTTCCCCCAACGTCCTAGACTCTGAGCAATCATGACACTCGGAGCTGCAATATCTAAGAAATCCCAGGTATTGATTAATTTACGGTCTGCGAAAATATAAAGTACAATCGCTCCGGTAATTAGACCGCCGTAAATCGCAAGACCACCATTCCAGACAGCAAATATCTCCCCTAAATGTTGGCTATAATAGTCAAATTTAAAAATAACATAGTAAAGTCTCGCGCCGATGATTGACAAAGGGAAAGCCACTAAGATAAAATCCAGAATATCTTCTGATAAGATTTTCTTTTTAGGAGCTTCTTTACTTGCCAAATATACCGCTAAGATAAGGCCGGAAACGATACAAAGTGCATACCATCTAATGGCAAATGGACCTATTTGAAAAGCAACTGGATCAATCATTTTGCACCTCGTTCTTTTCAATTAATTTCGTCAATCTTTCTTCAAACAGACGCGTCGCATCAAAGCCCATTTCCTTAGAACGATAGTTCATGGCAGCAGCTTCGATAACTACAGAAATATTGCGCCCTGTTTTAACTGGGATGCGGATACGTGGAATGGTAACTCCAGAAACTTCTAGTTCTTCAGCATTATTTCCTAAGCGATCAAAGGTCTTATTTGTATCATAATTTTCCAAATAAACAGCTAGCTGAACTTGTGAAGAATCCTTAACTGCACTGGCACCGTATAGACTCATGACATCAATGATCCCTACTCCACGAATTTCGATCAGATGTTTCAAGATTTCAGCAGGTTCACCCCAGAGAGTCATTTCATCCTTAGAATAGATATCTACCCGATCGTCTGCTACCAAACGGTGACCACGTTTAACTAGTTCTAAACCTGTCTCACTCTTACCGATTCCACTATCACCTTGAATGAGAACACCCATACCATAAATATCCATTAGGACCCCATGTACACTTGTACGTTCCGCTAAGCGGGAGTCCAAATAACTAGACAGTTCTCCAGAAAGACGACTTGTAGCTGTGCGACTTGTTAAAATTGCGATTTTACATTCTCTAGCTGCCTTTAACATTTCCTCAGGAACAACTAGACCACGCGCAACAATAACTGCTGGTGTTTCTGGTAGGAACATTTTTTTCAAAACAGTATAACGGTTGTGAGAAGACATACTGATCAGATAGGACCATTCCTTCATCCCCAACAATTGAATACGCTCTGGAGTATAGTAATCAAAATAGCCTGTCATTTCGAGACCAGGTCGCGTTATATCTGCAGTATTAATTTCCTTTTCAAGTAATTCAGGCTCCCCATAGACAATGTCTAATCTAAGCTTCTCAATTACTTCTTTTACTGAAACCGACATATATTTCTCCTTAAATCGAGTTCTCTTACTATTATATCAGATTGTAGGAAGAAGTTTGTATTTTTTACCGTGTTTACGCTATTAATTTATCTGATAATATTTGAACGATACAAAAAAGGATTAAACAACAAATTGTTGTCTAATCCTTCGGACTATTATTTCATAATAGATAGTGCACTTTAGTTATCTTGTTTCTTTAAGCCCAAGACTCCAAGACCAGCTACCAAGAGTGCTACACCAGTTGCAAACAATGATTCTTTAGAACCAGTATTTGGCAATTCCTTTTTAGGTTCAGATGTTGTAGACGTAGTTTCAGGTCTTGTTTCTTCAGTTGTTTTACCTGAAGGAGTTTCTTCACTTGATTTACCTGGAGTTGTCTCAACTGTTGTAGTAGTGGTAGTTGATTCTTCTGTTGTTGTAGTGGTAGTTGATTCTTCTGTTGTTGTAGTGGTAGTTGACGCTTCTGCCGTTGTAGTTGTTGTTGGCTCTACTGTCGTTGTAGTTGTTGAAGTAGTAGTTGGCTCTACTGTTGTTGTCGTGGTAGTTGTAGTCGTGGTAGTTGTAGTCGTAGTACTAGTTGTTGTCGTAGTTTGTTCTACTTTTTTATACCAGTGGATACGATTTCCTTCACGATCTTTTTCTGTTTTCACAAACTCATAACCATCAATAGTAGCTGGATCTTTCCAACCCTTATCCTGTGGTTTAAGATTTTCTTTTGTATCGATATCTTTGTAGTCTGTTACAAGCGTATCAAGAACTAATTGTGCACCTGCAGAATCATTAATGATACGGTAAATATAGATACCCTTTGAATCTTTCCCATCAATAGTTGCCGTAGCTACTTTCGAAACATCATATTGCATTTTTTCAAGATCAATCTTAGATTTATCGATGATATTAATACGGTTTTGACCAACACCGAAGAATACTCCTAATTCTTTTGGAACATCTCCTGAAATCATTTCAAGTGTGATTTTCTTAGCTGAAACTGAAGTTACTTTAAACTTAGGTGCTACACCTGTCGGGAACACATAAGCACCATATTGGTTAACACTATAGCTACTATAGACAGGTAAGATAAAGTAAGCTTGGTGTGTGTCGCCCACTTTAATTGCATCATCTCCACTTGTTTTCCACTCGATACCTGAAGCATCATTGAATTCTAACTCAACAGTTGAACCAACTTTCATACCTTCACTTCCACGAACTTGGAATTGTGTAGTCGTTTCATATGATCCATCAGCGTTGAATTTAATCGTATTTCCAGAAGGTGTGAAGTGGATTGAGTTTGTCTCAGTAGCAAATTGTTCTACTTTCGGAATATCTACTGTACTTGTCACAGAAGAAGATCCAACTTTAATCACTTGGTTTAAAGTGTAGTCTTTATTTGCGATTACAGCTCCATTATAAGCGTTATCTGATGTAATTTGGAACTTGACTTGTTTCAATACATCTGGTTTTTCAGCTTCAATAGCTTTCGTAAATGTAATTTTTAATGTCGCGCGTGTTGATTCCAATTCAGCTTGTTGCATTTGAGCTGTATCGTTTGAACCTTGACGTGCTTTATTGACGTTTTCAAACGAAACAATTGAAATTTTACCAATTGTCTTACCTTCGTAAGTGACATCCTTGCCATTTAGTTGATTTAAGACAGCGACGTTTTCTAATGTAACTGTAACATAGTCGCCTTCTTTCACATCATCATCTGTAATTGAAAAAGAAAGGTCTACATCTGTGTAGTATTCATAATATTTAATATCATGGTTTTTAATAGTACCAGTCACTTCTGCAGCTACTTCTCTTGCTTCACGTGCAGGAGTTTCTGTAGTTGTTACAGCTTCAGCAGTAGTTGTTGCTTCAGCACTTGTTGTAGAAATTTGCTCAGCTGTCGTTGTTTCTTCAGCAGTGATGATTTCTTGACTTTGAAGAGCGGCCAAAAGCACACCTGTAGACAATAAAGTGATTAATAATTTTCCAAACCTTTTCTGGTTTTTCATCCCTATTTACCTCCGTGTAAAATTACACTATTTTTAGCATAATTTTACTCTATTTTTTTCAATTAAAATCAACTAAAACGAATAATTATTTTTAAATGTCAAATAAAAGTAAATAGAGTTTATAATATTCAGTTATTACATCCCTTAAGTTTGATTTTTTTATCCAATTCCTAAATAATCATTGAAACATGTAAAATTATTCGGGTCTTAAGAATACAAAAAGACTAGACAAGTCTAGCCTTTCACTTCAATTAGAATTTTTTTACGTTTACGAGTCGCTTCTGATTTACGTTTACGTTTTACAGAAGGTTTTTTTCATAGAATTCACGTTTGCGTGTTTCTTGAAGAGTACCAGCTTTAGTAACCGCACGTTTGAAACGACGAAGTGCATCGTCAAGAGATTCATTCTTACGTACTACTGTTTTTAGACATTTTTTTCACTCCCTTCAAGTTCAAGATCTATTCTATTTTTACATGCATAATGAATAAAATGTCAAGGGAAGCCTACATTTATTCCTATTTTTCCAGTTTATTAATTACTTTCTTACCTATACTTTATCAAATCATACAACTTTGTTACTGCTTGTTCAAAAGATTCAATATATTCCCAATATTCATCAGGAAGATTTGAAATCTTACTCAAGTCATTGCTATCAAAATGATATACCAGATGACGAAGAATTTGATTTTTCAATAAAATGCAAATCCCTCAGCTGATCTATACTAATAGAATCGATCTTTTCTACGTAGTGACATAAATTAGCCAGCGACTGCCTATCAAATACTTTTTCCTCGTGTAAATAATAGAGAAAGCTTTGGTTTTCAGCCTTTTTATTATCTTCTATCAAATTCCTATTCTTCGTATTCATTCTGATTCCTCCTGTAAAAAGATTTTTAAAAAAAGCTACTTTTTTTAACAAATCCTTTACGAATTTTTATAAAGGATCCACGATCCCTTTCTTTGACTAGCTACGAGCTCAAACCCTACTGATAACAAGAATCGTCTAAATGCTTCTTCGCTTTGAACCTCTGGTAAAAAGTAAGATAACTTGTTATATTCACAAGCCAGTAAGAGCATCCCGTCTGATTTGAGTATTCTTCGAATTTCCATAAAAGAAGCCTCTAGATTCTGCCAATGAAAATGAGTTTGAAAGGCTGTGATTAAATCAACACTTTCATCAGAAAAACCTGTCTCCCTAACGTCTCTTCGTTCAAAATTTAGATTAGTCATCTCTATCTGTTTGGCTTGAGCTATTGCGGTATCTGAAATATCGATTCCAGTTATAGTACTTTGCGGAAAAGTTTCTTTCAGTAGGATGGTTGAACGGCCGTTCCCAACTCCTACATCTAAGATTACAGGGTAAAATGTCCTATCCAGATGACGAATTGCCCATACAAACATGGGGAGATAGGCTCTATTCCACAATTTCATCATTCGTTTTCCTAGAATACCTGAAGGGTTCTTTGATTGCTGAATGAGACGATAAAACAGTAACATTAAAAGTAAAAAACAAATAAAACCGATTATATAAATCAAAGTTCGAACCTCCTCTATATAGCTATATTATACCACCTTAGCAGGATAGTGAACATTTGAAGTAAAAAACCACTCACTACAAAGAGCAAGTGGTTCGTGAATTTTTTATTTTTCAAGCAGGCTAAGTGCTCCAGCATCCGCAATAATAGTTACATCTGGATGGTTCTGCAAACTACTTGCTGGAAGACTTTCAGTAACTGGACCTTCAACAGTTCCAGCGATAGCTTCTGCCTTAGATTCACCATAAGCAAAGAGAAGAATAGATTTTGCATCTAGAATATTTTTGATTCCCATTGAGATAGCTTGTGTTGGTACATCTTCAATCTTATCAAAGAAGCGAGCATTTGCTTCAATAGTAGACTGATCAAGATCTACAAGGTGTGTTTGACTATCAAATGGAGTTCCTGGCTCATTAAATCCAATATGTCCATTTCGGCCAATTCCCAAGATTTGTAAATCTACTGGATGATCTGCAAGAATTTGATTATAACGTTCTACTTCTTCTTCTGCATTATCTTTTACACCACGCGGTAAAAAGCTTTCTTTGAATGGCTTTTTATTGAATAGATTTTCTTGCATAAAGTAACGATAAGATTGTGGGTTATCTCCATCAAGACCTACATATTCGTCCAAGTTAACACTTGTAAGATTTGAAAAATCAAGGTCACTCTTAACGATTTCTCCATAAAACTCAAGTGGACTGCTACCTGTCGCAAGTCCTAATGTTTGAGCACCGTTTGCTAACTTTTTCTTTTTAAAATTTCAAAAAGCTACTTTTTCCACCTTCTTCAGGATTTTTTTACTTGAATAACTTTCATAATTGTTCCTCCATATTTCTTTATTTTCATTATATGGTATAGACCAATTTTTTTGTCAAGTGTAAAACGGTTTAATATTTTTAAATTTTATAGGAGAAATGTTGAAAAAAAGAGAAGACTAAACTAGTCTTCTCTTTTTAAATTGTCAGAATGAATTAGTCTTCTTTTTTCTTTCTTGACAAAGCATAACCGGCAGTAGCTAAACCAATAAGTGCTGAATAAGTCATGAATGATTGTTCAACTGAACCAGTATTTGGCAATGATTTCTTAGATGATTCTGGTTTTGGCTCTGGTTTTGGTTCTGGCTTAGGCTCTGGTTTTGGCTCTGGCTTAGGCTCTGGTTTTGGTTCTGGCTTAGGCTCTGGTTTTGGTTCTGGCTTAGGCTCTGGCTTAGGCTCTGGTTTTGGTTCTGGCTTAGGCTCTGGTTTTGGTTCTGGCTTAGGCTCTGGTTTTGGTTCTGGCTTAGGCTCTGGTTTTGGTTCTGGCTTAGGCTCTGGTTTTGGTTCTGGCTTAGGTTGTGGTTTTTCATTTTCCTTGATAAGCACAACATTTTTATTCCATTCAACAACTGGTTTTTCTGTTTCTTTCTTAACAGGATCCTTCACCAACTCAGGTGCTTCTGGTTTAACCGGTTCACTTGGTAAGACAGGTACAGTTTTATATTCTGGTTCTGTCGGTGGAACTGGTTTTTCTTTAACAGTTGGTACTTCTGTCAATTCTGGTTTTTCAGGTTTAACTGGAGGTGTTGGTTCTGTTGGTTTAACTGGCTCTTCACCTGGATCTTGAGGGAAGCCAACGTTTGAGTTGATAGAGAACCAATAGAGAGTTGCTTCGCCTGTTGCGTTAGCACCTTTTGCTGTAAATTCAAGATGACCATCTTTCAAAATAACAGCACCACCACCATAGTAAAGGTAAGGGCTCGTAGGATCATCCCAACCCTTAGTTTGACTTGAAGAGTCTGCATTAAATGTAGCACCTTGAGCCATGTATTGGTTTTGTTCTTTAGCAGATACTTCTTTTGTAGATGAATCTTGGTCTACACTTGAATTTGGAAGTTTAATAAACTCTTTGTCACCAATGTTTACAGACTCAACGTGAGGAGTATCTTGGTGTTTCATTTTTGGTGTGTATCTCAAAACACCTGATGTAGCGTCTACAGTGTAAGAACCGATAACATCTGATTTATCACCAAATGTGTAATCTTCAGTACCAACTGAGTGACCATTTCCGCCACCAGATGCGTTCACTGTTGTAGCATCAACTGTTGTTTCTTCAGTTACTTTGAAGGCATCATCAACCCATGTTGCTTTTTGAGCAACAATTTTCAAAGGATTATCAGCATTGATATCAACTTCTGCACTACCGAAGTCAGCTTTACCGCTTTTCACAACAACGTCTGCACCATCGAGTTTTGGTTCACTTCCATCTGAATATGGATCCCAAGTTCCACGAACTGTATTGCCTTCGCTATCTTTAGCTTCAACAACTAGAGGACGAGGTTTGTCATTTTCAACATAAGATGCACCATTCCAGTGGTTAAGTGAGTTAAGGGCAAGGATTGCATTGTGTTGTGACAAATCAATTAATTGGTCATTTTCATCGTAAAACTCAATGTCAACACCAACAGTTACTGGGTTTTCAGTATCTGTTGAGCTACCAATTGTCATTGTAACTGCTGGATCGTTATAAATTTGAACGATTCCTTTTCCATCTGATGATGGAAGGCTCTTCACTTCGTATTTATAAACAACTTTTTGCAATACGTTTTTTTCTTCGCTACCTTTTACAATTTTTAGCTTGAGTAAGTCCTGTGTATGTCACATCAAATTTGTCTCCGACTTTTACAACTCCCCACTCAATTTCATTGTTGGCATATGGATTTGTAGTTGTCAAATCAGAATCTTGAAGATTCTTTGTTTCATACATCTTAGTAGCTTTACCATCACCGTACATACGAGATTGACCTTCTTTTGTCAAGTAAGTTGTTAATCCAGTTGTTTGGTGTGTGATTTTAGTTGTTTCACCATCAGCAAGTTCTTCAGAGAGGAATGTCAAATCTTGTTTGTATTTTCTCAGGATTTCCACCACGCTCTGCAACCATCTTATTGAAGGCATCTTTAGCATCATCGTATTGTGCTTTTTTCTTGTTGTAAATTTCGAGCTCAATCAAGTAAGCAGCTTGCGCTTCATCATAAACAGCTTTTTTAGTCTTGTAGTCAGCTAATTTAGCTTCATACTCTGCTTGAGCTAATTTATTACTTTCAGTAGCTTCTTGATTTGCTTTTACAGATGCATTATATGCTGCAAGAGCTGTGTTATATTCTTCAAGCGCTTTTTCATAAGCAACACGTGCTTCTTCATTACTTTTTTCTACTGCTGTTTTTTCTGCTGTTTTTTCAGTCAATTCTTTTTCGTAAGCAGTAAGTTTTTCGTTGTAGATGCAAGCTCTTTATCGTAGTTTGCTTGTGCAGCAACATTTTTTTAGCATCAACTTCAGCTTTTTTTCTTTTTTTCGTAAGCTTCTTGATTTGCTGCCACTTCAGCTTTATAATCAGCTACAGTTTTATTAATATCAGTAACTTGTTTTTCGTAATCTTTAGCAGCAGCTTCCTCTGAATCTTGCTTTTTAGTCTCAGTTTCTTTAACTTCAAGACCTTCATTTGTGGCAGCAGTTTTAGCTTCTTCCAACTTCTCTGGAACTGCAACTTCTTTTGTTTCTTCTCCAGCTACTGTTGTAGTTGAAGTAACAGGTGTAGTTGCTGATGAAGTTTCATCGGCAGATACAGTCGCAATACCTGCAGTGAGCAATCACTGTTGCGACCGCAACAGAACCAAAAAGCAACTGAGGTTTTTTTCTCAAGGCATACTTAATCGTTTTTATTATTCTTTTAACGATGACATGACAAACTCCTTTTTAAATGTTTTTTTATTTATGCTTCTCAAGCAAAAAGAATTTTTTTGTTCTTCGAAGTCAGAAAAATCGTAACAAAAATAATTTTAAAAAGTCAAGTATTTTTATTTATTTTTTCAAACTTTTTTTCACTTTATTTTCAAAGAGTTTTTTTCATTTTGGTTTTCAAAAAAAGTTTACGTTTTTTTGTTGACATTTTTCTTATGAACTGTCGTATAATTTTCAACTAACAAAATATTATGATTGGAGGATATAATGAAATCTTTCAAATAACTTTTCTCAAGAAAAAGGTCACGGCTATTTCCGTAAGCGAAATAAAGTACTTGTATCTATGATTACGGTCTTTGGTTCTTTAATGTTAAGTTCTGTTGCTATGGCAGATGAAGTTGCTTCAACTACAACTTTATCTACAAACGTAACTACATCAAGTCAACCAGCCACTAGTACTGAGACCACTAGTGAGCAACCTACTACAACAACTAGTGAGGAAACCCCAAAGACTTCTTCAAGTGAAGAGACATCATCTTTGCCTCAAACTGCAAGTGCAACTGAACCAACAACTCGTAGTACTTCAGTGGCAACAAGCACTTATAACACACCAAAAATCCAAAACGATGTAACATTTAACAAAGCCACATATAAAAGTGGGGAGGATGTTAGCATCTCAATCAATAATCCTGACGTAACTTCGTCTGATTTGACAGTGTCTCATTTAGACAAAGTTATTTATGAGTTGAAAAATGCTCCAGGAAATTCACTTGTCATTCCAAACTCTGTTTTCTCTCCAAATTCTGGTTATCTCATTGACATTATTGGAAAGAATGCTGATGGAAAACAAGAATTTCACAAAGTAGCTGGGCTATCAGTCGAAGATGATTGGACTGTATATCCACGTTATGGTGTTGTAGCAGGTTCAAAAGACAATCACAATTCGATCACTAAAGAGCAAGTGGAAGGATATAAAAATAGTATTGACCAATTGGCCAATATGCACATCAATAACTACTTCTTCTACGACGTTTACAATACTCCTGCTAATCCATTCCCAGCTAATGTTGAACGATTCACTCAAGATTGGGCTACTTTCTTGATTCCGAAAGATGAAACAGATCCCGAAAAACGTAAAACATACTTACCGGTTATTGACACAGAAGCTGTAAAAGAGTTGGTTTCTCATGTCCATTCAACTGGTGCTAAAGCTATGCTTTATAATATGATTTACGCTGTGTCTCTTGATGGAAAATCCCAGACCAAGTAAAAAGTGCGATCGTACGCAACTTGCAAGATCACTTCAACTTTGGAAAGACTGGTGATGTTACAGCGACTGACATCCAACAATTTCTTGATCCAGGAGATCCGAACTGGCAAAACTTTATCATCAATGTAATGTTAAAAGCCATGAAAGAAGGCGGCTTCGATGGTTGGCAAGGGGACACTATGGGGACTAACTTGGTTGAAAAAGTTAACGAACCTGGAAAAGCTTTCTCTTTAAGTGATAACTATCCAAAGCTAGCCGCAGCTGCAACAGAGGCCCTCAAAAAAGAAGGCTATGACTTCATGATCAACGATATCTCTACTGGAGATGCTGATCGATTAGGAAAAACCAATGTCTCTGCACCTTACGCGGAAGTTTGGGGAGATAGCATCGCCTATGATTCTACCTATCAAGCCTTAACACGCTTGACTGAGCGTATGCGAGATTTATACAACGGAAAATCTCCAATTATCGCTGCTTATACTCACCGTGAAAAAAATGCAGCAAAACTCAGCAAGGACAATGAATTACTAACAGATGCAATTATTGCAGCAAGTGGAGGTTATCATATGACCACTGCTGCTCTCAATACATCTCAAGATGAAAAAGGTTTTGGTGTTATTCAGGCTGAATGGTACCTCAATCAAAACTTACCAGTCAATGCTGATTTTGCTAATGCAGAATTCAACTACCAAGAATTTATCGTTGCTTACCAAGAACTCCTTCGTGGACGCGAAACTTTAGCACATGATACTCGCCGTATTGGAGACAATACAAATGTTCTTGTAGATGGTAACTTTATCGGTTCTAATCTTGATAATTCAGATGGTGTTCAACCTGGTACCGTTTATACCATCACAAAAGAAACTAAAACTGGTGACCGAATTGCTCATTTAATTAATCTTGTTGGAATTACTGAAAACAAATGGAATAGTGCTGTTAATTCCACTACCAAACTGACTAACATCCAAGCTTTTGTGCCACTTGGTAAATTTCAAAAGATCAGGCCGAACATGCGAATATCTACTGGGCTACCCCAGATGCAGTAGATGGAAAGTATAATATTAAACTTCGCGAAACTACTGCTAATGTATATTATGATAGCGGGGCTGGTCAATGGATGGCTGCAATTGATGTTCCTAGCCTGGATGTATGGGATATGCTCTATGTCAAACTTAATGAAGTTGCCCGTGTTATTTATCAAGATGAAAATGGTAAAGAACTGGAACGTTCAAGCGACTTTGTTGGCCATACTGGTGAAAAGATTGACTACTCAACAAAAGATACGATTGCTAAATACCTGAAACAAGGTTATAAACTAGTTGAGAACGAATTTGATAAAAATGGACCAGTAAAATTTGACCGAGATGCTTCAAACATTAATGGTGATGGCGTACAGGAATTCATCGTTCGCTTTACACCAAAAATTGTAGATTTTTCTGAAACACAACCAATTCAAAGTTGGCCAAGTTGTTCCAGGAGATACCGATGGTAGCCTCTATCCAACTCCTAAAGCTCCAAATGGAAAATCTATTAGTGATCTCAATCATTTATCAGAAAAAGTAACTCGTACTATCACCTATGTTACTGAAGATAAGAATGGTAACAATCGTCAAAGAAGCTGACATCGTTTCAAAAACAGATAGTTTAAACTTTAGCCGAAAAGGAACTATCAATTTGGTAACTGGAGAAACAACACTTGAAGATTGGGTGTCTAAAGACGGTACTACTTTCGCAGATTATGAAAATCCAGTCAAAAATGGATATGTTGTCGTATCTGAAGAATCAAATGCAACAATCTCTCCTGATCTTAATAAATCTGGAGGTCATACTGGAATCCTAGCTGAATCTGATGACATTTCTGATATTGTTGTCTACCGACCAGTCGGTGTTTATACAATTAGTTATGCATCAGGAAAAGAACCATCAAATGCTATTAAAGAGATTGCATATTTAAATGATTCTTCTAATCCAACTGCTATTTCAGCGCCAACTGCAACTTTACCATATATTGAAGGGTTAGAACCAAAAGATGCAACTGGAAAAATCTTAACCTTTGTAGATCCACTTGATGAAACAAAGGGATACCTTCTTCCAACTGCAACTTCTGCTACTAATGATACATCAATTACTTATACAATTTCTCAAGGATCAGTGACGGTACAATTCCTCATTATAGGCAGTGATACCGAATTACAAGACTCTCAAACAGTTTCTGAAAACGCAGACTTTGGTACGAACTATACTACAGATGCACCAAAAGTAATTACAAAAGACGGTCTAGTCTATAATTTAGTTGGTCATCGTGAGGGTTCTGCTGATGTTTCAGGAACAGTATCTAAGGGAAATAAAACAGTAATTTATGACTACAAACTTGCTTCAGGAAATGTAATAGCACGATTTGTCCTTCAAAACACCACAACTGAATTGCAACCAGCTGTCGTTATTGCTTCAAATGCAGATAACGGTTCTGCCTACATTGCTGTTGCACCGGACGAAATTTCTTATAATGGTCAAAGATACGAACGTATTAGCAGTGCACAACAATCAGGCCAAGTCGGAGTAGGAACTACAGATCTGATTTTTGAATACAAAGTCAAAGAATTACCAACTCCTCAACCTCAACCTCAACCTCAACCTAAACCTCAACCTCAACCTCAACCTCAGCCTCAACCTCAACCTCAACCTCAGCCTAAACCTCAACCTCAACCTCAGCCTAAACCTCAGCCTCAGCCTCAACCTCAACCTCAGCCTCAGCCTCAAACTCAGCCTAATCCTAAACCTAATCCTAAACCTAATCCTAAACCTAATCCTAAACCTAATCCTCAACCTAAACCTAATCCCTAAACCTCAACCTCAGCCTAAACCTCAACCTCAACCTCAGCCTAAACCTAAACCTCAAACCTCAAGTTCAACCTCAAACTCAAGTTCAACCTCAAACTCAAGTTCAAGGTTCTGAACGTCAAAAAGAGTCAATACAATCAGAAAAGAACTTTGATTAAACCTGGTAGTCAGCTACCTGCAACAGGAGAGCAAAATTCCCAATTAGCATATCTTGGATTTGCTTTTCTCACTGGATTTGCAGGTCTTGTCGGTTATAAAAAGAAACAAGATTAAACTACTATAATTTTAAAAGCCCAAGGAATAAGTCCTCGGGTTTTTTTATAAGAAAATAACAAAGAGGCCTTGCTCTTACGAGCAAAGCCTCTTCATTTTAAAGCTAAAATTGTTATTTCAACATCAAAATATTGATGTCATCTCAATCTTAGTCTTCACGTCTTTTTGGTTTTGCAACCAAACCTAGACCTACGAGACCAAGCGCAGCACCAAGTGCAACAACTCCAGATTTAGATTGTTCACCAGTATTTGGCAACTCAGGACCTTTAGGTTTTTCTGATGTTGGCGGTGTTACCGGTGTTGGCGGTGTTGGCGGTGTTGGCGGTGTTGGCGGTGTTGGCGGTGTTGGCGGTGTTGGCGGTGTTGGCGGTGTTGGCGGTGTTGGCGGTGTTGGCGGTGTTGGCGGTGTTGGCGGTGTTGGCGGTGTTGGCGGTGTTGGCGGTGTTGGCGGTGTTGGCGGTGTTGGCGGTGTTACCTTGTTGTTAAACTCAGTATCTTCAGGCATTTGTGAAGTAAGAGTTAATACTTTACCGTCCTTCGTCACAGCAACTCCAACTGTAGCAACCATCTTATCGTACTCAACTCCAGCCTCTTTACCTTTCACTTCTTCTACATGATAAATATAAGTACCTTCTTGACCACGTTTGAATTCAAGAGCTGAGAACTTGATCTTACCTTCAGCATCATTGCTTACGGTTTCAATCACGTTACCATCTTTGTCTTTCAATACGAAGCTGAATTCACCAGCTTTCAACGCACGACCTTCTAATTTCTTCGTGAAGTTGAATTCAACTTTCACTGGAATATTAACAACACGTTTTTCAGTTGGTTTTTCTGGTTTTTCAACTGATTTCTTAGTTGGATCATATTGGTGAACAATTTGAGAAGCTGTATTTTCAATATCTACACCTTCTTTAGCAGTTCCCTTGATACGTGCTGGAATATCAAACTTGTAGTAACGTCCAAATGCTAATTTAGCAGTGTCTATTACTTGAGTATTTTCTGCATCTCCAAGAGACATAGTCAAGTCAGCCTTAGATGTAGCAGTAATGACACCATCCACAATTGAAATATCAAACTTAGCTGTTACATCTTCACCAGTTACTGAATCGTAAGCTTTAATATTAGCTACATTAACATCCAAGTTTCACTGTCATATTTATCTGTAATTCCAACAGATTGAATATTGTGAGCTTCTGTAAATTTAGTTGTATCAAGCCATACTTGGTAAACAACCTTATCACCTTTATGGAGTGTTTGAGTATTGATATTTTGCGTTTCATTATTATCAACTTTGTCCGTATATGGATCTTTGTTGGTATCAGCTACTTTATCAGTTAACTCTTTATCATCATCCAAAAGCTTAGTTCCAGTAATGTCAAATTTCTCTTCGTTAAGAATATATTTTTCTGGGTTAAACTCAGGTGTTTCTGGAGGGGTCACAATGTTATTGAACTCTTTATCTGGAGCATCAGTTAGTGTCTTCACAAGTGCTTTAGCTGTACCATCGTATTTAACTTCTACTGTGATTTCAGCCTTCATAGAGTCGTAAGTGACTGTCGCATCAGATCCTGTAACTTCTTCTACAGTGTACTTATGAGTTCCAACTTGGGCTTTAGTGAACTCAAGTTTAGCGAATTTCACCTTACCATCTTTATCGTTCTGAACTGTTTCGATTTCAGTACCTTTAGAGTCTTTCAATACGAAGCTGAACTCACCAGCTTTCAATTCACGGCCTTCCAATTTCTTAGTGAAGTTGAATTCGACTTCAATTGGAACTGAATTGACACGTTTTTCAGTTGGTTTTTCTGGTTTTTCAACTTTCTTCGTAGATGGGTTGTAGTAGTTTACAATTTGCGCTGCTGTATTTTCGATGTCTACCCCACCTTTAACGTCTGCTTTAACAGTGGCTGGGATATCGAATTTATAGTAGCGACCAAACTCGAATTTAGTTGTGTCGATGATTTGTGTATCGTCTGCGTCTCCAAGTGACTTAGTGAAGCCAGCTTTAAGAGTTGCGGTCATAACACCATTTTCAACCTTAATGTCGAACTTGTTAGTCACATCTGCACCAGTTACTGAATCGTAAGCCTTGATAGCTGAAGCATCTACATCAACCTTAGTTTCATCGAAGTCATCAGAAATACTTACTGATTGGATGTTATCCTTGTTGTCAGCGTCGAACTTAGTTGTATCAAGCCATACTTGGTAAACCAATTTAGCGCCACGTTTAACAGTCTTAGTATTCAAGTTTTCTGCTTCGTTGTTTGAAGTTCCATCTACATATGGATTTGTATTTGTTTCACCATATTTATCAGTCAACTCAGAATCATCATCAAGAAGCTTGTCGCCTGTGATGTCGTATTTCTCTTTAGTTACAACGTATTTCTCTGGTTGGAACTTAGGTTCTTCTGGAGGAGTCACAGTGTTGTTAAACTCTTTATCGGCAATATCTCCGACCTTAGCAACTAAAGCTTTAGCCGTACCATCATGAGAAACAGTGACTGTTACAACAGCTTTCATATTGTCATATGTAACGGTTGAGTCTGTACCAGCAACTTCTACTACTTTGTAACGGTAAACACCGATATCATTGTTTGTGTACTTAAGGCTAGTGAATTTAACCTTACCATCCTTATCATTGGTTGCTGTTTCAAGAACATTGAATTCATCATCGTCTAACAATTGGAAAGTAAACTCGTTGGCTTTCAATTGACGACCTGCAAGAGCTTTCTTGAAGTCAAGTTCAATTTGAATTGGTACGTTGTTTACACGTTTTTCAGTTGGTTTTTCAGGTTTTTCAACTTTCTTAGTTGTTGGGTTGTAGTAGTTGACTACTTGAGCCGCAGTATTTTCGATATCTACTCCGCCAGGAACATCAGCTTTCACTGTTGTTGGGATGTCGAACTTGTAGTAACGTCCGAAGCCGAACTTAGTTGTATCGATCACTTGAGTGTTTTCTGCATCGCCAAGTGACTTCGTGAAGCCAGCTTTAAGTGTCGCAGTAATCACACCGTTGTTCACAGTTATATCGAATTTATCAGTTACTTCTGCGCCTGTTACTGAGTCATAAGCTTTGATCTTAGTAGAATCAAGTTCTAACTTAGTTTCATCGTAGTCATCTGAGATTCCTACTGATTGGATGTTGTCCTTGTTAGCTGCGTCAAACTTAGTAGTATCCAACCATACTTGGTAAACCAATTTATCGCCACGTTCAACTGTCTTAGTATTCAAGTTTTCCACATCATTATTGACGGTATTGTCCGCATATGGGTTCACATTGGTATCCGCGTACTTATCTGCTAACTCTTTGTCATCATCAAGAAGCTTGTCGCCTGTGATATCGTATTTCTCTTTAGAAACAACGTATTTCTCTGGTTGGAACTTAGGTTCTTCCGGTGGAGTTACAGTATTATTGAACTCTTTATCTGGAGCGTCAGTAACAGTTGCTACAATTGCCTTAGCAGTACCATCATGGGCTACCTTCACTGTAACTGTTGCAACCATGTCGTCGTAAGTTACTGTTGTATCAGTACCTGCAACTTCTGAAACAGTATAAGTGTAGGTCTTGCCAAGATCATCTTTACCAAACTTAAGTTTCTTAAAGGTAATCTTACCATCTGCATCATTCTTAACAGTTTCAACTGCAACATTGTCTTTCTTAAGAACAAAGCTAAATTCACCAGCTGCTAGAGTACGGCCTTCCAACTTCTTAGTGAAACTTGAGATCAACTGTAACTGGTACAGAGTTGACACGTTTTTGAGTTGGTTTTTCAGGTGTTTCTACTGATTTGCTTACTGGATTGTAGACATGAACGATTTGGTTGGCTTTATTTTCAATATCAGCCCCTGCCTTAACTGTGTCTTTAACAGTGGCTGGGATATCGAATTTATAGTAGCGACCAAATTCAAATTTAGTTGTGTCTATAACTTGAGTATTATCCACATCACCTAAAGACTTGTTCATAGAAGCCTTAGAAGTTGCTGTAATAACGCCATTTTCAACTTTAATATCAAACTTAGCAGTTACATCTTGGCCAGTTACACTGTCATATGCTTTAATATCAGCAGCATTAACTGTTACTTTTTCAGCATCATAAGTATCAGAGATTCCAACAGATTGGATATTGTTCTTATCTGAGAAGTTTTTAGTATCCAACCATACTTGGTAAACTAATTTATCGCCACGTTCAACTGTCTTAGTATTGATATTTTCTGCTTCGTTATTATTAGTTTTATCAGCGTACGGATTAGCATTGGTTTCTGTATACTCATTAGTCAATTCGTTGTCATCATCGACTAATTTAGTACCAGTGATGTCATACTTTTCTTTGTTCAGTACAAATTTCTCTGGTTGGAATACAGGTGTCTCTGGAGGAGTTATTTTATTGTTAAACTCTTTATCTTCCGTTCCATCTGTTGATTCTCCATTTTCATTCACACCATCTGCTGAGCTGACATTTGTTACTGTTGTTAGGGTATGTCCATTTTTTGAAACTTCCACAGTAAGCGTTGCTTTCATGGTGTCATAAGTCATTCCTAATTCTTTAGTAGCCGGGATAACCTCTTCTACTGTATAAGTATGGGTACCAACTTTTGTATTATCGAATGATAATTCTGAGAACGTAACAGTTCCGTCTTCTTTATTCTTAACAGTTTCAACTTCTTCACCTGCTGCATTCTTAAGGACGAAGCTAAATTCACCTGCCTTAAGTTTACGACCTGCGAGTTTCTTCGTAAAATCAAACTTAGTAACTACTGGTGAAACTACATAGTTGTTAAAGATTTTATCATTAGCATCTGCACTAAATCCACCTTCAGAACTATACTTAACGGTAGCTTCGAGATCACCCAATGCATTTTTTTCAGTTACCGTAACTGTCATTGTAACTGTCATCGCATCGTAGTCAACGTTTGCATCAGAACCTTTTAACTCTGTAATCTTATATTTATAGGTACCAGGATTGCTAAATGATAATTCACTAAATGTAACCTTGCCATTTTTGTTTGTAACAGTTTCTTCATGTTTATCTGGAGTACTCTTTTCTTCTGTTAACTTGAAGCTGAATTCTCCATCTGTTAATACACGTCCAGCAAGCTCTTTTTCGAATTCTGGTGTAACTTTTGCTGGTTCGCGTTTGACATAGTAATAAATTGGTTGCTTGTATGGTGTCAATGAGTTGAGCAAGTCAACGTTTGTACCGATACCATTTATTCCACGAACTAATTGTTCGTTTGGAGAAAGGTGACCAATGTTATCTCCCAGGAATGGAATGAATACAGTCTTCTTAGGCGTGTAGCCACCAGCTTTTTGGAAGTCAAATGGAAATTCTTTACCGTTTGGATAGTTTACACCTTTACTATCTGTGAAAGGAATAGTATAAAGTGGAGACTTCTTAACTACCAAATCTTCGGTATTTGCTTTTCCCGGTTTAATCGGTTTGGTTTCTGCAAGCAACATGTAACCGTCAGTACTTAGTGAACCATCTGAACGTTTGCTTTGTTGTTTTGGATCTAGTAAGTAAACACGAACTACTACTGTTCCGTCTTCACCTACGATTTCTTTGATACGTTTGATTCCTGCACGCTCAGCATCCATAAATTTAGTACCAACTTTGTAAGGACGGCTTACATAACCTGATGTCGTATCTGGGTCAGCTTTTTGATAAAGTTTGTACCCATCAAATTGACGCTCACCAGATGCTGTAAAATTTTGTCCTTCCATAGCTTTAGTTGTATATTTAGCTAAATCTACTTCATTACCATTTGGCTCATAATCTTGAACTGTTGCATCAGTTTTATTAGCATTAAATGTAGCATTGTTTTTATCAACTACTCTGTAGTAGGTTGTCTTTTCAACAAAGCTAGGAATTTTACTATTTGTATCAGTAATTGTACGACCATTATAAGCTGGTTCTACAACATTTATAATATCTGTAGAAGTTCTTGCAGCATAAACAGCATCGAATAGTTTTTGTTCCTCAGTAGTAAGATTATGTCCTGGAGCTACCAAAGCTTGGATAGCAGCACCAACTTCATATCCATATTGTAAGAATGGTTGAGCAGGTTCAGCCTTACTAGCAGGTGTCCCTTTATCGAAATCTACTTGATACGTTAACTCGCCATTAGATGCAGTTGCAGTCGTAGCAAATTTTTGAACACCACTTGTCGCTGTAATAGTTCTAGTTTCTACTACATTACCAGTGTTTTTATCAATTAATTCTACAGTAGTATCAGTAGAATCATCAAATCTCTTGTAAGCACGTGTGTAGTAGTTTGTATGATACCGTTCGTTAAAGCGAGTAAGGTCTACGATGCTATAAGTGTAGACATCGCCTTCTTTAGCAGAATAACCAGACGGTACTGTTTGAGAGTTAACAGTTGCACCGTTAGGATTAGTGATAGATGGATCAACAGTCTCACCGTCTTTTAAATAAGTACTAACACTTACTGGTTTAGTGTTGTGATCTCCAGAAACTGCATCTTCCGTAGTCGCACGACGGTTACGAACTTTAGGTTTATTTGACTCATCTGTAGCTGGTTTTGATTCAGTTGCTGCTGGTTTTGATTCTTCAGTATTTTCTGCTTTATTAGCTTCTCCTTCTGCAACTTCAGCACTTCTGGTTTAGCAGGCTCTTCCACTTTGGCAGTTTCTTCTGTAGCTGGTTTTGATTCAGTTACTGCTGGTGTAGCTTCTTCTGCTTTGTTTCCTTCAGCAAGCTCAGTTGTTGCAACATTTTCTACAACATTCTGTTCCTTTTTAGAGGAATCCTCACTACTATCCTTTTTCACCAACTCTGTTTTTTCTTCAGAACTTGGTTGTGCAGGAAGTTCAGAAGCTTTTACTGCACCTCCATTTGCTAACATAAAACTAAGAGTTGTTCCCAAAAATACGGATGCAACACCTACCTTATATTTCCTCAAAGAAAAACGTTGTTGTTCCTTTCTTATCATTTTGATAAGTTCTCCTTTTATATTTTCTTACTATCAGTAGAGAAATTATATCGTATTTGAACCTAGAATACAATATTTTTTTCTCCTACTTCAGCACTTCTATCATACCATAAATCTAACATAACTTCAAATAATTATGTACTCCCTGAAATCGTTTACTTTTATTATATTTTAGGCCTTTTTAAACATCCCTTTGATTTGTTATATATACTTATATGTAAATGTATACCGTCCTATATTATGTCTATCTTTTTAAAAATCAATTAATTTTAAAATTATACTATTTTTTTATATTTACTTAGGTCCAGGTTTTGCATTTAATTATTTGTGAAAAATGATAGCAACGCTTTCATACAAAAAGATTCTCAAATGAGAATCTTTTTATTAAATCGCTTCTGTGACAAAACTTCTGCTTTCTAATACTTTTAGCATGGCATCTGCTGTGTCTAGAGCTGTAAAGAGAGGAACTCCATGTTCAATTGCTGAACGTCTGATTTGTTCACCATCTTCATCAGCTGTCCGTTTGGTACCAACTGTGTTGATGATTGCTTGAATTTTTCCTTTGCGGACGTAGCTTGGAATATCGTGTTCATCATCACCAATCTTTCCAACGAGTTGAGCCTGCAATCCATGACTTGCAAAGAACTCTGCAGTTCCTTCAGTAGCAAGGATTCCGTAGCCAATATTTTGGAAACGACGAGCCAAATCTAGTGCTTCTTCTTTTGCATCATCTGCGATGGTAAAGACAACATTACCAAAGGTTGGTAAGTGAAGATAAGAAGCTTCAAGGCCTTGTAGAGAGCTTTTTCAAGAGTGGTATCAGAACCCATGACTTCCCCTGTTGACTTCATTTCAGGTCCAAGCAGGCTGTCTACCTTAGCTAGCTTGGTAAAGGAGAAGACTGGTGCCTTGATATGAACGCGAGTGCTTTCTGGGTAAAGCCCATCTTGGTAACCAAGCTCTTCAAGACTTTGACCAAGAATCAACTTAGTCGCTACCTGTGCCATAGGGATGTTGGTTACTTTAGAAAGGAACGGTACGGTACGGCTAGCACGAGGGTTTACTTCAATGACGTATACTTTCTCATCCTTGATAACAAACTGAATGTTCATCATCCCAAGACAGTTAAGGCCGATTGCTAGGCGTTTTGTGTAGTCTGCGATTGTTTCTTGAACCTTTTGAGACAAGGTTTGTGGAGGGTAAACAGCCATGGAGTCACCTGAGTGGACACCAGCACGTTCGATATGTTCCATGATACCTGGGATGAGGACATTTTGTCCGTCTGAAATGGCATCGACTTCACACTCTTGACCGACGATATAAGAGTCTACAAGAACTGGATGATCTGGACTCGCCTTAACCGCAGTACGCATGTAAGAACGAAGATCATCTTCATTCTCAACGATTTCCATAGCACGTCCACCCAAAACATATGAAGGGCGAACGAGAACTGGGAAACCAATTTTACGTGCAGCAAGTACTGCTTCTTCTTCATTGGTTGCTGTTTGTCCAGGAGGTTGTGGAATATCCAAGTCTTTGAGGGCTTGTTCGAAGAGGTCACGGTCTTCCGCGCGGTCCAAGTCAGCAACTTGAGTACCAAGGATAGTCACACCAGCTTTTGCTAATGGCTCCGCAAGGTTGATAGCTGTTTGACCACCAAATTGAACGATAACACCTTTTGGTTGCTCTAAGTCGATAACATTCATAACATCTTCGAACGTTAATGGTTCAAAGTAGAGTTTATCAGATACAGAGAAGTCTGTTGAAACTGTCTCTGGGTTTGAGTTCATAATGATGGCTTCGTAGCCAGCAGCTTGGATTGCCTTAACAGAGTGAACAGTTGCGTAGTCAAACTCTACCCCTTGACCGATACGGATTGGACCAGAACCTAGGACAAGTACAGATTCCTTATCAGACTTGATAGACTCATTTTCCCATCCATATGTTGAGTAGAAGTACGGAGTTTCTGATTCAAATTCTGCGGCACAAGTATCTACCATCTTGTAAACTGGGACAATCTTGTTTCTAAACGAAGTTGGCGAACTTGATCAGCTGTAGTTCCCCAAAGTTCTGCGATTTTACGATCTGAGAAACCATTGAGTTTTGCTGTTTTTAGGACATCGACATCCTGAGGATGTGCGCCCAATTCTTGCTCAATCTCAAAGATATGCAAGAGTTTATCAAGGTAGAAGATATCAATCTTAGTCAAGTCAGCAATCTCTTCTGGTGTATAACCACGACGAATAGCTTCTGATACGTAGAAGAGACGGTCATCTTGAGCCTTGACAACTTTTTCAATCAAGGCATCATCTGAAACATCTGCAAGCTCAGGCATTTCATTATGATGGACACCAATTTCTAGAGAGCGACAAGCTTTAAGGAGAGATTCCTCGATGTTCCGACCGATGGCCATAACTTCTCCAGTTGCCTTCATCTGGGTACCAAGACGACGTTCCCCTTTTTCAAACTTGTCAAATGGGAAACGTGGAATCTTAGCCACCACATAGTCAAGGGCTGGTTCAAACATGGCATAAGTTGAACCTGTAACTGGGTTAATAACTTCATCCAAGGTCAACCCTACCGCAATCTTGGCAGCCAATTTGGCGATTGGGTAACCTGTTGCCTTAGAAGCAAGGGCTGAAGAACGAGATACACGAGGATTTACTTCGATGACATAGTACTTAAAGCTATGTGGATCAAGAGCAAGTTGAACGTTACATCCGCCTTCAATCTTGAGAGCGCGGATAATGCTTAAGCTAGCATCACGAAGCATTTGGTTTTCATAGTCGGACATGGTTTGCGCAGGGGCAAATACGATAGAGTCCCCTGTGTGAATCCCGACAGGGTCAAAGTTTTCCATGTTACAAACAACAAGGGCATTATCAGCTGAGTCACGCATGACTTCGTACTCGATTTCCTTGAAACCAGCAATGGAACGTTCAATCAAACACTGGGTAACAGGTGACAACTTCAAACCATTTTCAGCAATTTCACGCAATTCTTCCTCATTGGCACACATACCACCACCAGTACCACCTAGAGTAAAGGCTGGGCGGACGATAACTGGGATAGCCAATAGTTGCTGCAAAGGCAACTGCTTCCTCAACTGTGTTGACAATTTCTGATTCTGGAATTGGTTGCTTGAGTTCTTCCATCAATTGTTTAAAGAGATCGCGGTCCTCTGCTTGGTCGATAGCAGACAATTTAGTCCCGAGAAGTTCAACACCAAGCTCATCTAAGATACCATTTTTAGACAATTCCATGGCCATATTAAGCCCTGTTTGCCCTCCAAGAGTTGGAAGCAAAGCATCTGGACGTTCCTTACGGAGAATACGAGTCACAAACTCAAGTGTAATCGGTTCGATGTAGACCTTGTCTGCAATCTCTTTATCAGTCATGATGGTTGCAGGGTTTGAGTTAACCAAGACAACCTCATACCCCTCTTCTTTCAAAGACAAGCAGGCCTGGGTTCCAGCATAGTCAAACTCAGCAGCCTGACCAATAATAATCGGACCAGAACCAATCACCATAATTTTTTGAATATCAGTACGTTTAGGCATTTATAAGATATTAAAGGGCCGTCAAGCGGACAAAGCTAAAATAGGAGTTACTGACGAAGAACTGTCAGTTCTAGGAAATAACTATCTTTCTTTAGCATCTCGTTGCCAGTAAACTCGTATTCAGATTCAGCAAATACGGACCACCCATTTCTTCCTTTCTATTCGTCAACTCTCAGAGTTTCGCCATTCAATCATAAATTCTCCGACGATTTCTCACTCGTCTTTAGTTTGCTTGTTTGAAAGCTTCCATCATCTCGATGAACTCATCAAATAGATAACTTGCATCATGTGGCCCAGGAGCTGCGTCTGGGTGGAATTGCACAGAGAAACCTGGTAGATATCTGTGACGTACGCCTTCAACTGACTTGTCATTGATTTCTTCGTGGGTGATGATTAAGTGCTCTGGTAAATCCTCACGGCTAACTGCATAACCATGATTTTTGACTAGTGAAAGTCCACTCGCCCAGTTGCAATTTCTCGTACTGCGTGGTTAAAAGCCACGGTGACCAAACTTCATCTTTATAGGTCTTAGCACCATTTGCCATCGCAAAGAGCTGGTGCCCCATACAGATACCAAAGATTGGAATTTTCCCTAGAATACCCACGGATCATCTCAAGAGCTTCTGGTACATCTTCTGGATTTCCCGGACCATTTGACAACATAACTCCGTCAGGGTTTAAATGCAAGATTTCCTCAGCCGTAGTTGTGTATGGAACTACAGTCACGTTACAATCACGTTTTAGATAGCTCTCGTAAAATAGAGTGTTTAAGACCAAAGTCTACTAAAACAACACTCAAAGCCAACTCCCTGGAGCCGGATAAGCAGTCTTTGGTAGAAACTTGTCTGATATTATCAGTCGGTAAGACAGTTGCTTGAAGTTGATCTGCAATGTGATCCATACTATCGCCAGCATGTGTTAGAGTCGCTCTCATGGTACCATGTTTACGAATAATCTTTGTAAGAGCTCGAGTGTCAATGCCTGAAATTCCAGGAATTTTCTTAGCCTTCAAGAATTCGTCCAGCGTCATTTGGTTACGCCAGTTGCTGGCTCTACGAGCCTCTTCGAAAAACTACAACTCCCTTACAAGTAGGGACTGATAGACTCGTAGTCGTCACGGTTAACTCCCATAATTCCCTACTAGTGGATATGTGAAGGTCAAGATTTGTCCATTATAAGATTGGTCTGTAATGGATTCTTGATATCCTGTCATTCCAGTGTTAAAGACTATTTCCCCTGTTACATCAATATCTGCACCGAAGGCCTTACCTTCAAAAACTGTGCCATCTTCTAAAAACTAGAAGTCGTTTTTGTCATATTTTTCACCTCTCGTGGACGCTCACTGGCGTCTTTTTAACGTTTTGTGTCTTATTTGGCTTTTTCTACTTGCCAATACGGATTCTAAGATTGCCATTCGAACAAAGACTCCATTGGTCATTTGTTGGACAATGCGTGATTTTTGGTGCTTCAACAAGATGGTCAGCAATTTCCACATCCCGATTCACTGGAGCCGGATGCATAATGATTGCTTCTTCTTTTTAAGCGATTATAGCGTTCTTGGTTCAAGCCATGTTGAGCGTGATACTCTTCTTTTGAGAAAGACTGCTCCACTTTCGTGGCGTTCATGTTGAACTCGAAGCAACATCAGAACATCCACCTGGTCAACAATCTCGTCAATGGTTACAAACTGACCATAATCTGCAAACTCTTGACTTCTCCATTCCTCAGGTCCTGCAAAGTAAAGTTCAGCACCTAAACGTTTCAAAATCTGCATATTGGACTTGGCAACACGTGAATGGTCCAAGTCACCAGCAATAGCAACCTTGAGCCCTTCAAAACGGCCAAATTCTTCGTAAATTGTCATCAAATCAAGCAGACTCTGACTAGGATGTTGCCCTGAGCCATCACCCCCATTGATAATCGATGTCGTAATGGTTGGGCTCGCAATCAATTCCCTGTAGTAATCAACCTCTGGGTGCCGAATAACACAGATATCTACACCAAGCGCAGACAAGGTCAGGATTGTATCATAGAGTGTCTCACCCTTGTTTACTGAGCTTGTATTCACATCAAAGTCAAGTCGTTCCAATCCCAGTTTAATCTCAGCAACTTCGAAGGATTTATGCGTTCTTGTCGAATTTTCAAAGAAAAGATTGGAAACAATGGGATGGTCTTCGTAAGGCAACTGAGCTCCATTTTTTTAAACTCAATCCCTCGTTTAATCAATTTTCATAACCTGATCTACAGTGAGATCTTCCATGGACACCACATGTTTGAGTGCTTGTTGATTTTCTGACATGGCTACTCCTTTAGCTTTTAAGCTTCTTCAGTAATCAAAACTCTATCTTGGCCATCAAGTTCTGTCATCTCAACGATGATTTCTTCAGAACGACTAGTTGGAATATTTTTCCCAACGTAATCTGGACGAATTGGCAATTCTCTGTGTCCACGGTCAACTAATACTGCAAGACTCACACGGGCAGGGCGACCATGTCCGACAATGTTATCGATAGCGGCACGGATTGTACGACCTGTGTAAAGAACATCATCCACCAAGATAACTTCGCGGTCTGTCACATCAACAGAAATCAAGGAAGTATCTTCACCACTTTTGACATCGTCACGGTAAGGTTTGGTATCTAATTCTACAACAGGGAACAGAGATATTTTTCCAATTGTTCCAAGCGCTCTTGGATGCGGTGAGCGATAAAGACACCACGTGTTTTAATTCCCGCTAAAATGATTTTGTTCAAATCTTTGTTGCGTTCGATAATTTCATAAGTGATACGCGTAATTGCTCGCTTGACGGTTAATTCGTCTACAACTTCTTTTGTCTTCATGACAAACCTCCAAAAAGAAAAGTCTCCTTAGACAAGGAGACTTGAGAATGTATCATTAAGCGAGCCATACTGGAAACAGCATAGACTTACCCTTCTACTTTATCGAGCTCCTTGCCTGCCTCACGGGACAGGTTTAAAGGAATATTTTATTGTCCTTACTATATCACAAAGCCCAGTTCAAAGCAAGTAAAAACATTCAATGTTTGACCTTATAATGAACTAAAATCATACAATTGTGGATAGTGTTCGCATTCTGGATTTTTCGGATGACAGATAGCACGACCAAAGTAAATCATGGCCTGATGCGCCGCCAACCACTTTTCTGGTGGCAAGACATCCATGACACGTTTTTCAACTTCAAGTGGAGTTGCTGATTTTTTAACAATATCATGGTGTTTGCAAATGCGCTCCACATGGGTATCTACTGCAAAAGCTGGAATTCCAAAGCCCACACTCATGACTACATTAGCTGTTTTACGCCCAACTCCCGCCAAACTTTCTAATTCTTCTCTAGTCTGAGGAACTTGACCATCAAAATCTTCTAATAACTGTTGCGCACATTTTTTAAGAAATTTTGCTTTATTTCGATACAGACCTAAACGAGAAATATGTTTTGCAATTTCACTCTCACTTGCGTCCGCCATGGCTTGTGGTGTAGGGAAGGCTTCAAAAAGAGCTGGAGTCGCTTTGTTTACTGCCGCATCTGTCGTCTGAGCAGACAACATAACTGCAACTAAGAGTTCAAAATGATTGCGAAAATCTAGACTAGGTTTTGCATCTGGAAAAAGAGCTATGATTTCCTCAATGACATGACGGGCACGTTTCTTGGATAAAACCATCTATTCGTCTCCATCAAACAGCCCTTGTAAACCTGCAAAAGGACTACTTTTCTTCTTTTTTTGACTGCTTGTTGAGCTTGATATTCTTCCTCAGTCATGATTTGCCAGTCATTTCCAGAAACAAATCCCTGACCAGCTTCTTCTTCTGCTGTTAAGACCTTTGATTGGAATATTTAGCAAGATATTATCTGAAACACTCTCAGCCAGGTCGATTTCACCATTTTCGATAGGTAAAACCAAGTCATCATCAAGAACTTCTTGGTCCAGTTGATTGGTAGCACCTTCCATAAAGACTTCTGTCACTGGATAAGATTCTGCTAACTCAACAGGTTCCATACTACGACTAGAAGCAAGTACGATTGTATAAGACAGTTGATAATCTAGGAAAAACATACGGTCTTCATACTGAACCTTCCCAACTGCGACAATATCTTTTACGTCTAAAAATTTCTTGGTTACGCTCACGTAAGTCAGCTGACAAGTCTAGAGTTTTGCTCAAAATACAAGCCTTCAGGCAGCTTACGAACTTCTTGAATATTTAATTTCATACTTCCTCCATAAAAGATTTACTCACTTGATTATACCATGAAAAGGAGGTCAAGTAAAGCCTCTAAACTTTTTAAAAACATCTTTCTGTGTTTTTTTGATATATTTATTATGACAAATTTATTTTTTTGTGCTATACTATAGGCATCAATACATGAGCAAAGGAGGACGCTCATATGGAAGACAAAGCTCTTTTAACAGAAGCCTATCAACTCGTTTCAGAATTAAACCAAACAATACAAAGCTGTAAACAAGGATTACCTGATGATCTACGCTTACAGCAAAAATATAGACGAAATTCTCAGAGCACTTAAAAAGCTGACAAACTAGACAACGCCATCTTAATTGAACTGGAATCTTTTTACCAACGGACTAGTCTTTTGATTGGACTTGGTTCACTGAAATTAAATGACCAAGCTCGCACTGCTTGGAGAAACTATGATAAGTTCCATTACGAGCACGTCAAACACGTACTAACTCTTTATGGACCTGTTTTTGGTCTTTTAAAAATAGAGGAATTTTCTGGCTTAATCTTGACAAATTTTCTCAAAAAGAGTATGATGATTGCAACAATACTCGGAGGTAAGGGAGACATGAACAACTAAGTCTATCAAATAAAGAACCTTTATTTAGTAGATCTTGTTTCTGTCTCTTTTTTGTGTGCTCTTTTTCTGCTGGATTTTCAGCCCTTTTAAAAGAGTTTTTTTGACATAGACGATTGGCTCTACTAGGTAAAGTAGAGCTTTTTGTTATGCAATATGGACATTCTAGAAAGGGCAATAATATGATAAAAATCAATCATCTGACCATTACACAAAACAAAGATTTAAGAGACCTTGTTTCCGATTTAAACATTAACATCCAAGACGGAGAAAAGGTCGCTATTATAGGCGAAGAAGGAAATGGTAAATCGACTTACTTCGAACTTTAATGGGAGAAAGATTTAGCTGATTTTCACTATCAGGGAGAAATCCAGTCTGACCTTCAGTCCCTGGCCTACATTCCCTCAAACAAACTAGCTGAGGACCTGAAAAAGAAAACTCTACATGACTACTTCTTTTTGGATTCTGCTGATTTAGACTACAGCATTCTTTATCGTTTGGCTGATGAATTACACTTTGACAGCAGTCGTTTTGCAAGTGATCAAGAAATTGGTAGTCTCTCGGGTGGTGAAGCTTTGAAAATTCAGCTCATCCATGAATTTGCCAAACCCTTTGAGATTTTATTTTTAGATGAACCTTCAAATGACCTGGATATAGAGATGGTTGATTGGCTAAAAAAACAGATTCAACAGATGAGGCAAACCGTTATTTTCATTTCTCATGATGAAGACTTTCTCTCTCAAACGGCAGACACCATTATCCACTTGCGACTGATCAAGCATCGGAAAGAAGCGGAAACGCTAGTAGAGCATTTAGACTACGATAGCTATAGTGACCAGAGAAAGGCTAGTTTTGTCAGACAAAGCCAGCAAGCTGCCAATGACCAACGAGTCTATGACAAAACCATGGAAAAGCATCGCCGAGTCAAGCAAAATGTAGAAACTGCACTTCGAGCTACCAAAGACAGTACTGCCGGTCGCCTATTAGCTAAAAAGATGAAAAACTGTTCTTTCTCAAGAAAAACGCTACGAAAAAGCAGCTCAGTCCATGACCCAAAAGCCACTTGAAGAGGAACAAATCCAACTTTTCTTTTCAGATATAGAGCCATTAGCGACTTCAAAAGTCTTAGTTCGACTAGAAAATGAGACTTTATCCATTGGCCAACGAATTCTGGCTCAAGGGCTACAATTAACTGTCCGTGGTCAAGAAAAAATCGGCATTATCGGTCCCAATGGCGTTGGCAAATCCACTCTTTTAGCAAAGTTACATCAACTACTAAGCGGCAAAAGAGAGATTTCGCTTGGATTTATGCCACAAGATTACCAAGAAACACTGCAATTGGATCTATCCCCAGTAGAATTTCTCAGCCAAACTGGACACAAAGAGGAAATACAGAAAATCCAATCTCACTTAGCCAGTCTTAATTTCAGCTATCCAGAGATGCACCACCAAATCCACTCCTTATCTGGTGGTCAACAAGGCAAACTCCTTCTTTTGAATTTAGTTCTGCGAAAACCAAACTTTCTCCTTCTGGATGAACCCACACGAAATTTTTCTCCAACTTCTCAACCAGAAATCAGAAAACTCTTTGCCAATTATTCTGGTGGTCTTGTCACTGTTTCGCATGATCGACGTTTCTTAAAAGAAGTCTGTACGAGTATCTATAGTCTGACAGAACATGGTTTAGAAGTAGTTGATTTACAAGATCTTTAACTTTTGGAAATAAAACATCCAGAGAAAACCTCTGGATGTTTTTTACATATGTTTCAAACGCTCAATCCGTTCTGAAATAGGTGGATGCGTATAAAAATAGTTTTTTTAAGAAACCTGGTTTTTTTGAGGATCGTTAATATAAAGTGCACTACTAGCATCATCCACATGATGACTCATGGGTTGACTATTGTCTAATTTTTGTAAAGCATTGATCATCCCTTGAGGATTACGAGTTAATTCTACGCTTGAAGCATCTGCTAGAAATTCTCGTTGGCGAGAAATAGCTAACTGTACCAAAGTTGCTGCAAGAGGTGCCAGAACTATGGCTAGGAGAGAAATGACTAACATAATCACTTCAAGTCCTCCACTGTCACGGTCACTATTTCTTCTACTACGTGATGCTCCACCCCACCACATCATACGACCAGCCATACTCGATAAAAGGGTAATGGCACTGGCAAGAGCAACAGCAATGGTAGAGATTCGAATATCTAAGTTGCGAATATGACTAACTTCATGCCCGATTACAGCTTCTAACTCCTCACGATTCATGATCTCTAAAAGTCCTGAAGTCGCTGCACAGCAGCATTTTTGAGGATTCGAACCCTGTAGCGAAAAGCATTTAAGCCAGCATCATCAATGACATAAACACGTGGCATAGGAATTTGCGCCACCATAGCCATATCCTCAACAACATGATAGAGAACTGGTTCTTCATTCCTATCAACTTCACGCGCACCATTCATACTCATGACAATCTCTGTAGATTGAAAAATCATGGTCAAGGCATAGATGAAACCGATAATCATAGCTACGGTCACGCCCCAGATACCTGAGTTCATGAAAAGATATCCAACCGCATATCCGACAATAGCTAACAAAAGAAAGAAAACAATTAATAAAACCCAAGTTTTACGTTTATTACTAGCGATTTGTTTGTACAGCATCTTAGTCACCTAAACCACTAAAATCAACTCTAGGAACAGCCTTTTCTTCTTCTGGAGTCTGAAGGAAATCCGCTGCCTTGAAGCCAAAGATAGCCGCAACCAGATTACTTGGGAAAGTTTCTAATTTAACATTGTAGTTGCTAACGACACTATTATAAAGTTGGCGAGAATATGATATTTTGTTTTCTGTGTTAGTCAGTTCTTCTTGTAAGTGAGCAAAAGTTGCTACTAGCCTTCAAGTCAGGATAGTTCTCTGCAACCGCAAAGATACCAGATATCTGACGAGTCAGTGCATCACTAGCTTTCATGGCTTCTGCAGGTGTAGTTGCTGCAGCTACTTGTCTACGGAGTTCAGTCACCTTTTCAAGAGTAGAACTTTCGTATTTAGCATAACCTTTTAACTGTTTCAATTAAGTTTGGTAAGAGATCATTTCGACGCTTCAACTGAACATCGATCTGACTCCAAGCTTCCTTTGGTCTGCATACGATTTTTCTCACCAATCTATTATAGCAATCAATCACCAAAGAAAATAATTAGAGCAAGAACTCCAAAAATAATCCAATGCATCATAAAGCTCCTTTCTGCATTTTTAGATTAGTACAAGTATATCAAATTTCCATGTTTTTTTGTGGTAAAATAAGATGATATACAAGAAGGATATAACTATGAAACCAGAAACTTTTTACACACTACTTGCTGAACAGAATATTAATCTTACTGACCAGCAAAAAGCACAATTTGAGCGCTATTTCGAACTCTTAGTCGAGTGGAACCAAAAAATCAACCTGACTGCCATTACTGAAAAAGAAGAGGTTTATCTTAAGCACTTTTATGATTCCATCGCTCCTATCCTACAAGGGTTGATAGAAAACCAAGAAATTAAGTTACTTGATATTGGCGCTGGTGCAGGATTCCCAAGTCTCCCTATGAAGATTCTCTACCCTCAGCTAGATGTGACCATCATTGATTCACTCAATAAGCGCATTAACTTTCTTCAGCTTTTAGCTGAGGAGCTTAATCTAGAAGGTGTTCATTTCTACCATGGACGCGCCGAAGACTTTGCCCAAGACAAGAACTTCCGTGCCCAATTCGACATTGTGACAGCTCGTGCAGTTGCTCGCATGCAGGTTCTCTCAGAGTTAACCATTCCTTACCTTAAAGTTGGTGGAAAACTTTTGGCACTTAAGGCCAGTAATGCCCCTGAGGAATTGACAGAATCCAAAAATGCTCTCAACCTTCTCTTTAGTAAAGGTTGAAGACAACATCAGCTACACACTTCCTAATGGAGACCCTCGCTACATCACCATTGTTGAAAAGAAAAAGAAACTCCAAACAAATATCCACGTAAGGCTGGGCATGCCCAACAAACGACCACTTTAAGCATTTTTTAAAAAGATAGTCAAAAATCAACCTCGTTTTTATTTTCGCTCGGGAAAAAAATGATTTACAAAATCATGCCTCGCGTCTTTGTTTCTTGCTCGGGAAAAAAATGATTTACAAAATCATGCCTCACTCTCTTGTTTCAAGGCTCGGGAAAAAATGATTTACAAAATCATTTTTTTCTGCTATACTATCACAAGCAAAGGTTTTTAATGTCATCCCGTGAGGTGACGAAGACGCAGATATATATGAAATTCTTTAAATATTGGGATAACCATGTTTTTAAAGATGTCTTACTCTGAGAGCCTATTGCTGTAAAATAATGGGCTCTTTTTGATGCCCAAAAAAAGTGAGGTATTTATGAAACAAGAATCAACTGTTGATTTGTTACTCGACGTTGACCAACGTCCTTCTTTTGGTAAGGGAATTCTACTCAGCTTCCAGCACGTGTTTGCAATGTTTGGTGCTACCATCTTGGTGCCACTGATTTTTGGGAATGCCTGTATCTGTTGCCCTGTTTTGCATCAGGTGTCGGAACACTGATTTACATGGTATGTACTGGCTTTTAAAGTTCCGGTTTATCTCGGTTCTTCTTTTCGCCTTCATCACTGCAATGTCTCTTGCTATGAAGGAAATGGGTGGAGATGTTTCTGCTGCTCAAACAGGGGTTATCTTAACTGGTTTTAATCTACGTTCTTGTTTCAACTAGCATCCGCTTTGCTGGTACAAAATGGATTGATAAACTTTTACCACCAATCGTTATCGGACCAATGATTATCGTTATCGGTCTTGGTCTTGCAGGTTCTGCGGTAACAAATGCTGGTCTTGTTGCTGATGGCAACTGGAAAAATGCTCTTGTAGCTGTGGTTACCTTCCTCATCGCTGCCTTTATCAATACAAAAGGAAAAGGATTCCTTCGTATCATTCCTTTCTTATTTGCCATTATCGGTGGATATATCTTTGCAGTCTTTCTTGGTCTAGTAGACTTCACACCTGTTCTTCAAGCTAACTGGTTCGAAATTCCAGGCTTCTACCTACCATTTAGCACAGGTGGTGCCTTCAAAGAATACAACCTTTACTTTGGTCCAGAGACAATCGCAATCTTACCAATCGCGATCGTAACAATCTCAGAACACATTGGAGACCACACGGTCTTGAGCCAAATCTGTGGCCGTCAATTCTTGAAAGATCCAGGTCTTCACCGTACCCTTCTTGGTGACGGTATCGCAACATCTGTATCTGCCTTCCTTGGTGGTCCTGCTAATACTACCTACGGTGAAAATACAGGGGTGATCGGTATGACTCGTATCGCTTCTGTCTCAGTTATCCGTAACGCAGCCTTTATCGCAATTGCCCTAAGTTTCCTTGGAAAATTCACTGCTTTGATTTCTACAATCCCTAACGCCGTACTTGGTGGTATGTCAATCCTTCTTTATGGGGTTATCGCCAGCAACGGTTTGAAAGTTTTGATCAAGGAACGTGTAGACTTTGGTCAAATGCGTAATCTTATCATCGCAAGTGCAATGCTTGTGCTTGGACTTGGTGGAGCAATCCTTAAACTTGGTCCAGTTACACTTTCAGGTACTGCCCTATCAGCAATGACAGGTATCCTTTTGAACTTGATCTTGCCATACGAAAATAAAGACTAAAAATCATTCATAAAAAAATCCACTCGAATGAGTGGATTTTTTGCTTAAGTTCTCCAAGCAATCAAGAGGTACAAGAGACTTGAACCAAACATATCTGCAAGAGCATGCATGAGAAAGAATGGCAGTAAATTCTTGACTACATACTTGTACAAGAAATAATAGAATAGTCCATATACAAGCCCAATAACTAAGGCCCAGAGTAATCCTTGGTAGGTATGGAAAGAAATCCGTATGATTACCGAGTATACTAGAACCAGCCACTGATGCTTTTTCTTTTTACTGAAGTCAGTAATCCCAAGAAGAAAAATTCTTCGTAAAAACCATTTAAAAGCGCATAGCCAATAGCCATTGGCGTTAAGGCCATGAATTTTCTAATGATTTCCATTGGGTCTATAAAAGGAATCAACTGAGGATTAAAATAATTGTACTCACCACTAAGGGTTGTTACAATATCACCAAAATATACCAACAATAGCAAAAGATAAGGGGAACCCAGATGAAAACAGACCAGGAAAAAGCGTATAGGGAAGTTGTTTAAAATCATAATTTCGAATCAAGAGATAGAGGAAAGTAATCCCTAACATCATCAATTGAAAAGTAAAATTACTAGAATAAGCTGCCCCATCACTTGCTACATTTGTTGTAGTTTCCGCAACACTAGTCAAGAGTTGAAGGTGATAGACTCTCCATAAATTGTTGAGTAGAACGGATGATAAACTCTCCAAACATTAAAAACAGTGATGATTAAGATATCGAACCATTTTAAGTATCTTAAAGGTTTAGCAGGATGAATACTTTGTATAAAATTCATATTTCCTCCGTTTAGCTTATTTTTTTGTAACTTTATTATAAACTTTCAATCTTAAAATTAATTAAATTGATACTAGAGCATAAAAAAACAACCTCTTTATAAGGTTGTTCTGTCTTTAAATGGACTTTGTGTTTCTTTTTCTAGCATTAAATCCTTTTAAAGAAATAATAGTCACAGCCAATAAAAATCATTGCCATACCAAGAAAAATCTACAGGATAAAAAGATATCTCCCATAATCATGAAAGGCAAAAGAAACACTGCAGAGATTGGCTCAATAGAGGCCAGAGACTAGATTTGACTGGTCCAACCATACTTGCTCCCTTAAGAAAAGGCCGTGTAAGCAAAATACAGTCCCGATGAGAATAATTCCAGCAAATGCTAAGAAAATATCAAAAGACATAGGTAGACTAGCACCGATAATCCCAGTAAATGGCACTGCTACAAAACCCAGAAATGGTCATACCGACACCAATAACCAGAATGCTCCCCCATTTTTGAATGAGTTTAATGGGTAAAATGATATAAAGAGCATAGGTTAAAAGCAGAGAACAAGCCCCAAAAAGAGACCTGCTGGTGTCATAGAGAGCTGATCCAACTGACCCATGAGTCGCAATTAGAAAAGGTTCCACCTATTGCTAAAATCATAGAAAGGATTTCGGCTATAGTAGGTGCTACCTTATCCTTTATACATGTGTAAGCCAAGATTCCAACAGGACAGACATACTGAAGCACTGTAGCTGTACCTGCATTTGTCTCCTGAATAGCTGATAAATAAGCCAATTGATTTCAGAAAAGAGCCCAAATAAAGAAAAATAGTAAGAGAGAAAACAGACTTGATTTATCTTTTAGAAAAGCCATAAAATTGTTCCTTAGACTTTATATAGGACAAAGAGAACCAAAGAGCAGACCTGCAACAATCAAACGGATATTGGTTAGGACTAGAGCTGATATCCCATGAACCATTAGGTACTGACCACTGGTCCCAGACAAGCCCCAAGCAATACCAGCAATCACTGTAAAAAGAGTTCCTTTAAGAGCTTTTGACATACTTCCTCCCTAGTCTGCTTCACGAATTAGGTCCATGACCTGATTACGGTCTATGATCCACTGCGCACGCTCGTCTTTTTTCGTAGGTTCTATTGGACAAGAAAAATCGCAGCTTCCTGCTTCTTACGATTCCACATGATAAAGGTTCCAGTATAGCCTGTATGGTCTAGCCAATCACCTTCAAGATTCCAGGCCAAAGAGCGTTCCTTATCACTCAAATCTGAAAAATTCTGGCTTAATCCGTCAGCAAAATCATCCTGTAAATAATGCTCAAGGAAGATTTTTAAATCCTTCACAGTTGAAAACAAGCCTGCACTTCCAGCATGTTTACCTAGTAAACGTGCCTTAGGATCATGCACCACTCCTGCCTTCTGTCCCCGAACAGTTGGAACAGCACTGCTAACTGGTCCAAACTGAGTTTCCTTCATCTTCCATGGATCCAAAACTTGCTCTTGTAAAATCTGGTCTAAGTCTTTTTCAAAGTAGTTCTCTAAGAGAAAACCGAGCAAGAGAAAGTGCACATCCGAGTATAGAAAAGCCCTCTTCTCTCGTCGATTCAAATGAAACATAGCTTCTTTCAATTCTTCTGCATTCAACTGGTCTCTATTGATAATAAACGGGTCCAAGTCCGTAGAATGTGTTAGCAATTGACGAATGGTGATGTTTGGATAATCAAAGTCGAGTAAAAAATCCGTCACTGACTTTTCTATATCTAATTCCCCTTGACGCCACAAAAAAGTTAAGACAGTTCCAACTCCGACGACTTTGCTCACACTTGCCAAATCATAGACTAAACCTTGACAAGTCTGCTCTCCAATTTCTGGATTTGCTTCTCCGAGGTAGCAATCAGACCATTCACCATCCCGATAATACGCAAAAGAGGCACCAGGATAAATCCCTGCCTCAATTTGTTGCTCTATTTTTTGAATGATTTCTTGTTTCATACTTCTTCAAACCACAATTCGATATTGTTGGTATCCTTGGTTAGGAAAAACTTCTCAGACTTAGGGAACAAAGTAACCTGCAGTTTCAAAACGTTGACGGAGACTTGCCAATTCAAGTTCTTTTACTTGGAATTTCAACATAGACAAATCCCAAGTTACATTATTTTCAACAAGCAAATCACTACCTTGAGCTTGTTTAAAAGTTATGCTAGTTTCGATTTCCTCTTTTTCAAGCAGGCTCGTCGTTTCATCAGGCAAGTTAATTTCTGCTGAAATATCAAATGCTGTCAAATATTGCATCTTCTCATCTTTTGAGAAAGTAACTGTTTCATCAAACTTTCTCAAATCTTTGATGTCATCTTCCGCATGGATTAGGACAAGATCCCTTCTGGTGAAAAAGGATTTCAAAAGCATATCCCTTATTTCCTTTATAGAGTTGAGGAAGTTTTTCCATTCTAGCTAGCAGTGCTTCAACCTCGGATGGATTCGCTACTTTTACAATCAATCTAGCTAATTTTTTGATCCCTTCAACCTTACGGCTTCTCATACTTGGTGATTCTTCTAAAACCAATTTTTTTCAATGCCTGACTGGTCTCCTAGCGATAAGAAAGCCGACTCTTCAAGCAAGGGTTTCATACCCAAGGTTTGGATATAAAACAATTCATTTAATCTTCTATTATTTATCTTTAGCGTCGGGATCATACGCACAATTTGATTTACATTCATAAATTCCTCCAACACTTTTTTTATTTTTAAAGGATTTTTATTTCATTTTTACAAGTTATTCAACTAAAAAAACTTTAACTATATTAACCCCTTGAATAAGTAACCCCTTCGCATATCCGAAGGGGGACTCATTTTATTTTAGTAAAATTCTTTGTTAGTTCTTCCAAGAAAGTTCTGCTTGAAGACCATAGTGATCACTGACCTGCGGACTTTGCTTGTCCATCAAAAGACTACCTGTAACTTTTTCTACCTGAAGATCTTTTGTCGTGAAGACATAATCAATTCGAAGTGGTTCTGTATTTCCTTCCAACCATCAATTTCTGGAGGAACAGTGTAGCTACCACTTCTCTCTTTTGCAACTTCATATGCATCCTGTAAGTTTAGTGGACTAGTTAGGATAGCTTGATATCCTTCCTGACCTGCAGGGTTATTAAAATCACCAGCTAGTAAGAGAGGTTTATTCAACTCTTTTTCAGAACTGCTTCAAAGCTTGCCCATTCCTCTTGGAATCCTTTTATCCCACCAGAGAGATGGACACTCGCAACTGCAAGTCTCTTTACCTTCTACTACTGTTTCTACTAGTGCAACTCGACGAGTGTGATAATCAGTTGGATCATCTACATCTGAAACCAAAATTTCACGCGCCTCAATTGGTGTTTTTAGATAGAATTGCAAACACCCTCATGATAACGATCATAACCGATATGATTTGTAAGCCCAAGTCCAATAATAGTTTCTGACCTTTGTTTCAGCTAACTTCTCTACCAAAGAGACGAACATAGTGGTCTTGGTGAATGGGTTCTGCAGATGGTAACGGATTGATAAAGTGGTCCAGACTCTACTTGAGTTGATGTAATTTCTTGGTTGATTTCTTGAAAACAAATCAAATCATAACTGTTTTTCAAGTATATCTTGAAACAAGAGCTGAAACTTTTTTTCTTCAGGATCTTTTTTCCATCCAACTATGAGTATTGAGTGTTAAAAAAACTTCATGCTTTTTCTCCTATAAACAAGAGGTTGGAAAACAGCTTCCAACCTCCTAGTGTATTACAATTCTACTTTTGCAACTGCTGTTTTAGCTGCAAGAGAACCTGTTTGTTCTAATTTAACTGACTTTGATCGCATCTCCATTTGTAAAGACAACTACAGTTGTAGTTTCACGACCAGCTTCACTGAATAGCACCCAAGGTCAGCTTTGACTAAGAGATCACCAGCGACTACTGCTTTGACCTTCTGAAACCATTACATCAAATGGTTTTCCTTCAAGACTTACAGTATCAAGACCAATGTGAACAAGAACTTCAAGACCTGCTTCAGTTACAAGACCAAGAGCATGTTTAGTTGGGAAGATACTTGATACAGTACCAGAAACTGGAGATACAATGTTTCCATTTGCTGGTTCTACTGCAAATCCATCACCCATCATTTTTTGTGAGAAGACTGGATCCTTAACTTGTTCCAATTCAATCACTTGACCATCAGCAACTGAGTACACTTCTTCAGTCACACCTTTGTATACAACAACGTCTTTTTGAGATGCTGCCATTTGACTTGGAAGAGTTTCAGGAATCACTTCACCTGAATCAAGAATATCTTGGATATCTGATTTCAAAACGTCAGCTTTAGGTCCGTAGATAGCTTGGACACCTTGTCCTTTCATGACAAGTCCCATAGCTCCTTCAGCTTTCCATTGTTCTTCTGTTCCAACTTTTTCAGCATCTTGTACAGTTACACGAAGACGAGTCATACATGCGTCGACATCAACGATGTTCGCACGTCCACCAAGAAGGTTGATGATGTTAACAGCTTGAGAAGCTTCTGCAACTTTAGTTTCTCCAGCAGATGAAGATTCAGAAGAACCATCTACATTTCATAGTTACCGTTACGTCCTGGAGTAGCATAGTTGAATTTCTTAATCATGAAGTTAGCGATGAAGTACATGATAAATCCAAAGAGTACTGTCACCCAGATAAAGTTAATGATATCCATACCAAGACCAGCATTGATAGCTAGTGGAGTACGAGTCAAGAATTCGATTGAGCCGAATGAGTGAACACGAAGGTTCACAATATCAGCCATTGCAAAGGCAGCACCTTGAACAAGAGCGTAAACAAGGTAAAGAGGTGTTGCGATGAACATGAACATGTACTCAATTGGTTCAGTTACCCCTGTCAAGAATGTTGCAAGAGCAGTTGCAATCATCATTCCTTTGTATTGGTGTTTCTTATCTGGATCAACGTTACGGTAGATAGCCACAATTACACCCATCAAGATACCAAACGAACCAATCATTTGTCCAACTTTGAAACGAGCTGGATGTACTGTATCTAACAAGTGTTGGTATTGAGCCACGTCAGTACCTTTAAGGTTGACAAGGTCTGTTACCCATGCAAGCCAAAGTGGATCTTGACCAAATACTTGAGTTCCTTTTGCTGCACCAGTTAAGACATCATAAGTACCACCAAGAGCTGTGTAGTTCATTGGGATAGTCAACATGTGGTGAAGTCCAAATGGCAAGAGCAAACGTTCCAAAGTACCATACAAGAATGGTGCTAGAACTGGAGCTGTTTCTTGTGAGTTAGCAATCCAGATACCGAAGTTGTTGATACCTGTTTGAACAAGTGGCCAGAAAATTGAAAGAAGAATTGCAGCGATTGCTGAACGAAGAATAACTACAAACGGTACAAAACGTTTCCCGTTAAAGAATGAAAGTGCATCAGGAAGTTTACGGAAATTATAGTATTTGTTAAAAGCAGTCGCTCCAACAAAACCTGAGATAATCCCTACAAATACCCCCATGTTAAGGGCTGGTGCCTCAAGCACACTAATGAAGTAATCAGCAACCTTGATAGATCCACCAAAGATTGTTGAAACCATAGCGTTAGGATCTTTCAACATGTCCCCTGATACACCGAAGATTGTACCAGTGATACGGTTGATTAAGATAAAGGCAAGACCTGCTGCAAACGCACCTCCTGCACGTTCCTTAGCCCAGCTTCCTCCAATAGCGAGGGCAAACAAAATATGAAGGTTACCGATAACTCCCCAACCAATTTGCTCTAGTACGCCACCAGTAATAACTAGGGGAGCAAGGTTTGGGTCAATCATTGCAAGTGACTTACCGATTGAAATCATCAATCCAGCCGCTGGCATAACAGCGATAACCACCATTAGAGCCTTACCGAATTTTCTGCCAAAATTCGAAAGACAAGACATTTTTTTGAATGTATCTTTCATCATTCAAATCTCCTTTTATATTTATTAGGCAAACGTTTTACGAAAAACGTTTGCACTGTATATGACTTTAATTATACCACTTTTTTTATTTTTTTGTAAAGGCTTTTTATAAAAAATTTTTTTTCTTTCAATCATTTCTATATCTCTCACTTGTTTACTGACTTTTGAGTTTGCGAGTCTTTTTCTGATATAATATTAGCTATGAAATCCTATAATACCTTGAATGATTATTATCGAAATTTATTTCGGAGAAAAAAACTTTTAAAGTTCCTATTGATGCTGGATTTGATTGTCCCAACCGTGATGGTACAGTAGCTCATGGAGGTTGTACTTTTTGTACAGTTTCTGGATCTGGAGATGCTATCGTTGCACCTGATGCTCCTATCCGTGAGCAATTTTATAAAGAAATTGACTTTATGCACCGTAAATGGCCAGATGTAAAAAAATATCTAGTCTATTTCCAAAACTTTACTAATACTCATGAAAAACTCGAAGTGATTCGCGAACGCTATGAACAAGCTATTAATGAACCCGGTGTGGTTGGAATCAATATCGGGTACACGACCAGATTGCCTGCCTGATGAGACTATCGAATACTTGGCAGAACTGTCAGAACGAATGCATGTTACTGTAGAGTTAGGTTTACAAACAACCTATGAGGAAACTTCTGAATTGATTAACCGTGCCCACTCCTATGAACTCTACGTGGAAACGGTTAAGCGCTTGAGAAAATATCCAAAGATTGAGATTGTAGCCCATTTAATTAATGGTTTGCCAGGTGAAACTCATGACATGATGGTGGAAAATGTTCGTCGCTGTGTGACTGATAATGATATTCAAGGGATTAAACTTCACCTACTTCACCTTATGAAAATACTCGGATGCAACGTGATTATCACGAGGGTAGACTGCAGCTTATGAGTCAAGATGACTATGTGAAAGTTATCTGTGACCAACTAGAAATTATTCCCAAACATATAGTCATCCATAGAATTACGGGTGATGCGCCTAGAGATATGCTAATTGGTCCTATGTGGAGTCTCAATAAATGGGAAGTTCTAAATAGCATAGAAGCTGAAATGAGACGTCGAGGTAGTGTCCAAGGATGCAAGGCTGTAAAACAGGAGTTTATGAATGAAAAAACCACTTGAAATGGCGCATGATTTTCTTGCCCAAGTCATCACAAAAGATGATGTTGTTGTAGATGCAACAATGGGAAATGGACATGATACACTTTTCCTTGCCAAATTAGCTAAACAAGTCTACGCTTTTGATATACAAGAACAAGCTCTTGAAAAAACAAGTCAACGTCTACAAGAAGCCGGTTTGACCAATGTCGAGTTACTTCTACAAGGTCATGAAACCGTAGATCAGTTTGTAACTGAGGTGAAAGCAGCCATCTTTAATCTAGGTTATCTTCCTACTGCCGATAAGTCTATTATTACTAAACCTCACACAACCATTGAGGCACTTGAAAAAGCTCTGTCAGATGCTCGTTAAAGGGGGACGAATAGCCATCATGATTTATTACGGGCATGAAGGCGGAGATATAGAACGGGATGCAGTTATGGATTATGTTAGTCAGTTACCGCAACAAGAATATACTGCTACTATCTATCGCACCCTCAACCAAATCAACAATCCACCATTTTTTTAGTTATGATTGAAAAAAATTAGAAAAGGTATCGACATGGATAAACAATACCTAAAAGATAAAATCGAAGCTCTTCGTCACAAACTTTGTCGAATCAACCCAACATGAACGTGCAGTTGGTATTTTTGGATGAAGCACATATGAGTAAAAAAATGCTGAAAAATCAAGAAGAAAAATGATTTCACTTGAAATGGAGCGTTGTCAGAAAGAAAAATCGAGCATAAGGACTGCTCAAAGATTGATCAAAAATCCAAGAACAAAAGGAACTTTTTTGAAAATTGTCGTAAACAAAAAAATAGGAGGTGGAAGATGAATTTACTTTTTTTATCTCTTGGTATTTTTTTACTAGTTCTTATTGTTTCTAGTACGACCAATAAAGCTTCTGCCCTTTTTTTACCCATGCCTCTGATTCAAATTTTGTTAGGGATTGGAATTGGGACTTTGTTTACCCAACAACCAATATCATTTAGATACTGAGTTGTTTCTAGCTTTTAGTCATTGGTCCACTACTATTCCGAGAGGCTCAAGAAGCAGATGTAACTTCTATCCTAAAACACTGGCGGATTGTCCTCTACTTGATTTTTCCAGTTATCTTTATCTCAGCTCTGAGCATGGGAGGAGTCGCTCATGTCCTTTGGGCTAGCCTTCCATTAGCCGCCTGCGTAGCAGTTGGTGCTGCCTTAGGGCCCTACAGACCTAGTCGCCTTCGCTTCCCTTTCTCAACGCTTTTTTCCTTTCCCAAAAGCGGGTTTCTAATATCCTAAAAGGGGAAGGTCTTCTGAATGATGCTTCTGGACTAGTAGCCTTTCGTATGGCTCTCATCGCTTGGACAACAGGAACATTCTCACTCACCCAAGCCGGAACTTCATTAGCTATTTCCATCGTTGGAGGTTTTGCAGTCGGCCTTATAACAGCCCTAATCAATCGCTTCCTCCATACCTTTTCTACTCAGTGTCCGTGCAACAGATATCGCAAGTGAGCTCTTATTAGAACTCAGTTTGCCCCTCTTGACATTTTTTTCATCGCTGAAGGAATTCATGTTTCTGGAATTATCGCAGTCGTTGTTGCTGGTATTTTAAAAGCGAGTCGTTTTAAAAAGATAAATCTTCTCGAAGCCCAGGTGGATACTGTTACCGAGACCGTTTGGCACACTGTAACCTTTCATGCTCAATGGTTCTGTCTTTGTCATTCTTGGGATGGAACTGGAAATGATTGCTGAACCAATTCTTAAGAGTGCATTTTACAACAAAGTGCTTCTCTTACTCAGCGTTTTTTCCTCTTGACCTTCCTACTTTTTGCTATCCGCTTTGTGATGATCTATGGCTTTTTACGCATTTTCGGATTAAGAAAGCTTCATAAAAGCTTTAGACAAATATGTCAAAGATATGCTCCTCCTTACCTTTTTCTGGTGTCAAGGGAACTGTATCCATTGCCACTATCCTTTTGATACCGTCTAATCTGGAACAGGAATATCCTCTTCTTCTCTTCCTCGTAGCTGGTGTAACACTTATAAGTTTCCTTACAGGATTACTGGTACTTCCACACCTTTCCGAAGAACAAGAACCATCTAAGGATCAGCTCATGCACATCGCTATCTTTAAATGATGTCGCCATGGAGTTAGAGAAAGGATTTGGACAATACCAAAAACAAGGTTCCCCTCTATGCGGCGATCGATAATTATCATGGACGGATTGAAAACCTCATCCTCAGCCAGGAAAATAAGGAAATTCAGGAAGACTGGGAAGCTCTGAAACTATTGATTCTCAGTATCGAGAGCGATGGTTTGGAGCAGGCCTACGAAGAAGGCAAAATCGGCGAAAGAGGATATCGTGTCTACCAACGTTATCTGAAAAGCATGGAGAAAAATATTAAACGAAACTTCGCTTCTCGACTAACCTACTACTTCCTTGTTTCTATTCGGATTGTACGTTTTCTCCTACACGAGTTGCTCACATTTGGCAAAACCCTCCGTTCCTTGAAGAACAAAGAAACCCAAAGACTTCTTGCCATTGATTATGACCAGATTGCAGAACTCTACCTAGCTAATACTGAAATTATCATCGAGAGTTTAGAAAACCTCAAAGGGATTTATAAGAGTTCTCTGATCAGCTTCATGCAGGAATCTCGTCTCCGTGAAACCAGTCATATTACGAGTGGCGCCTTTGTGGAACGGGTTATCAATCGTATCAAACCCAATAACATCGATGAAATGCTTAGAGGTTACTACCTTGAACGTAAGTGTATCTTTGAATACGAAGCTCAAAAACTCATCTCAGCTCAGTATGCCAAAAAGCTACGCCAAAATGTCAATAATTTAGAAACCTATTCCTTAAAAGAATCTGCTAATACCTTACCTTACGATATGATGGAATTAGTTCGAAGAAATTAAAGTCTATACAAAAACAAGAGAAAAACTGGAGGTTTGTGAAATGAAAAAAAGTTGTGGAAACAGCTGAACTGATAGACCATTATTAAAAGCTTTTTTACACTACTATCAAGCCTCTGATAGTGAGTTAACCAGCGTCGCTGTTGCCTACTATTGGTTGATTTCAATCTTCCCTTTACTCATGATTGTAGTCAATATCTTACCCTACTTTCAGATTCCTATCTCAAACTTTCTATTAACAATCAAGGAATTTTTACCAGATACAATCTATGATGTTGTTGCAAAGATTGTCAGAGAAGTTCTGACTCAACCATCTGCTGGACTCTTGAGTTTTGCGGTGATATCAGCTCTTTGGACTTTCTCCAAATCCATGAATTTTCTTCAAAAGGCTTTTAATAAAGCCTATGGAATCGCAAAAAATAGAGGAATCATCTCACATCAGCTGATGAGTCTCTTAGTTAGCTTTGGACTTCAAATTCTCTTTGCGCTTGCTCTATTCCTTAGTATGTTTGGCCATATGCTATTGGATTTGCTTAAAAACTACTGGAAATCCGAGAGTGCTCTATTTTCTTATCTACAAGATTTTACAGGACCTCTGATTTATGCCTTTCTTTTTGCAATCGTAATCATGCTCTATTATTTCCTACCAAATGTTAAAGTAAGTAAGATTCGCTACGTCATACCCGGAAGTCTCTTTGTACTAGTTACAACGATTGCTTTATTAAACATCTTGCAGCTTATTTCAACAATTATGTTAATTATCTCGTTGACGTCAGATTTTTCAGTTCGATCGTCGTCGTTGTCATGATGTTCTGGTTCATTATCATTGCCAAGATATTAATTATCGGTGCCGTCATCAATGCCAGTGTTCAAAACCTAAAAGATCCAGATTTCAAGGTCAATCAATAATTCTCATATACTTGTATGTAACAAAAACAGATAAATCCCCCAGTCATTTAATACTGGGGGATTTTTGAATTAGTTACTTTATTGTCCATTCGTTAGGGCTTGCAATTCTGTTTTTAGATAGTGAGCCAAATGTTGGTGAGCGAAAATATTGGCTTTCTTTTCTGCGGTAGGATTGTAGTTTGTGTTTGTATTTACATCATAAACATAAATGTCACCACTCTCTGATTGAACCCATTCAATCGCCGCAACTTCAATCTGAGCATTTTTTAGGAAGTTTTCATAAGCTTCTCTTCGGTCATCTGGTAGAGGTTCTGTAATCTGGAATTTCTCAGACGTTTCCAGTTGCTCTGGTCTCTTACCGATTTGGCAACCATCTGCTGGGCACAGTTGGAAACCATCTGAAGAATCGATTGAAACAGTATAAAGGAACTTCTGGTTGATAAACTCTGAACGACGGATACGTCCATCACTTGGTTTGATGTAGGCTTGTAACAAGGTGATCCCGTCCACTGATGGTTCAAAGAGAGGGCTATTGACATAAGCTTCCAATTCTTCTTCATTTTGGAAGAGTTGAACACCTAATCCCTTACCTGCTCGATTGTGCTTGGTAATCAAAGGATAGATGTTCAATCTTCTTGCTGCTTCAATGATATTTTCTTGGCCCAAAACTGCAACTGTCGCAGGAGTCTCAATGCCCGACTCATTTAACTTCAAATATTGTTTGACTTTACTGATTTCTAGGTTGATAGCACCAGTTCCATTTACAACCTTGCGTCCATGCGCTTCTAACCAAGTAATGACCTGCTCTGTAAATTCTGGTGCATAGCGATGTCCTCTAGTGTGAGAGGATGCAGACATGCGATTGTAAAAGATACCCTGTGGCGGTGGGCTTTGTAGATCCAAAATTCCACTAGACAAATCCCACAGTTCATATGGAACTTCTAACTCTTCCAACCATTTGACCAAATGCTGAGTCCATTCAAGATTCTCATGAATTACATAAACTTTTGCTTCACTCATTACTTATCATCTCCTTAAGAAAAGCTGACTGATAGTTGGCTTTCCTTTTTTCTTCTAAAATATATCCTTCTGTTTTTTCAATAACGCTGACTGTTAAGATTTGACCCAAAACATTGATCATAGTACGGCCAGCATTGACAAAGAAATCAACTGCAAAGATCAAGGCGACTCCTTCAACTGGTAAGCCCAATTGAGGTGCTGCTGCTAATAGAACCACGATAGCACCTGATGGCACAGTTGCTGCAGTTTTTCCAATCAAGGTCAAAAGTAAAACAGTAAACAAGAGACTTGATAAAGAAAATTGAATGCCGTAGGCATGCGCGATAAAGATTGTCGCTACTGAGAAATAAACTGCTGCTCCCTCTAAGTTAAAAGTATATCCTAAAGGAACAACTAAATCAATTGTATGCTCGTCATGCCCCTGTTTTTTCAAATCTTTAAGAAGTGATGGCAAGACAACACTAGAACTACCAGTAACAAAGGCCAGAGTCAAAAGACTCCAATTTTCACGAAAGGCTGACAAATACGGTACTTTAAAGAAGACAGCTATCAAAGGGAAAATAAGCAGAACCAATACAGCATAAGCCAAGTAAGTTCCGATTACAAATTGACCAAGTCCGATCAATTTATCAAGGCCAGTAGTTGCAACATCTTTAGCGATAAATCCAAAAATTCCAATCGGTGAAAGTTTGACGATCACTGTAACAATCTTGTAGATGGCCTCAATCCAGATTTGGAAACCTTCGATAATTTTCTGAGATTTCTCTGATTTAAGATTCCCAATTCCGTAACCAAGAAAGATAGCAAACACGATAATTGGCAAAAGAGCACCTTCTGAAAGAGACTTGACGATATTTGATGGAATAAAACCAAGCAAAAATTCGCTAAATTTGACATTATTGGCAATTCCATCAAGGTTCCCACCAGTTTGACCGATATTCACTCCTTGACCAAATCCCAAATAATAACTAGCAAATACAAACAAAAGAGTAATTGCAGTTGTTACTGCGAAAAAGTAAACCAAACTCTTAGTCAATATTTTCCCAAAAGATTTTTTCCCGATAACACCAGCTACCGCAACAACAATAGTTGGGAAAATTAATGGGATGATAACCATGTTGATCAATTTAATAAAAGGCTTGACCTAAAAATTGATAAAAGCCTGCAAACTGTGGCCAGATGACGCAGACGATCACACCCAAGACCAAAGCCACCAATAATTGGATTCCTAGTGAGAGTTTTTGACCATAAAGTAACTAATTTCATAAGAAACTCCTTTGTTTTTATTTGCTACTCATTCTACTACTATTCTTCTCTCCTGACTAATATATTTTTTTATTGTCACCATAAAAAAAGATTTATAATGAACGTTCAAACTATTCCAACTTCACAAAGTAAATCACATTGATGTTTGATATAGTATAAAAGATCAGTTTCTAAACAAAAATTTTTTTAGAAAAAAACACTGTTAAATCAAGGAATATGCTTTTCCTTTTTATTCAAATTTTTATGATACAATATTGTTATGATTCTAATGAAACTCGCTTCCGTCTTGCTTTTGGTGTTAACCTTGGCTTTGGCTATTATCTTTAGTAGATTCTTCAAGCTAAAGAAAAAGGGGATTAACTTTGCAGATTTGGCTTTTCCTTTTCTGATTTTTGAATACTATTTGATCACTGGAAAGGTTTATACACACAATCAACTTCCGATATTGGGAGCAGCCTTATCTTTGTTGGCAATCATTCTAGCCTTTTTCTTCTTGAGCAAAAAACGTAGTTTTTATTATCCAAAATTCCTTAAATTCTTTTGGAGAGCTGGATTTCTACTCACATTGCTCATCTACATCGTTATGATTGTTCAAATCTTCATGATGAAATAAAAATAAATCATGCCAGCACCTCAACAGTTGGCGACTAGTTTTTCCTCATGAGGTGCTTTTCTAATGACATTTTAAAAAGAGATTATTAAAAAAAATAGGAGATCAAACAAGTGAAAAACGCTCTTGGCAAGTGCCATCACGCTTACTTTTTCTAGGATTTGCAACAAATCCAGCATTTTGCTGAAGAAAAACACCTACAGACTACTTCAGCAGAATCGACACAAGAAACTACAACTACAGAAAAAGAAAAAAAATAGCACCCCTTCAACCAAGGAAACTGCTCCTTCAACAGAGGCAAGTTCAAGCCTGCCTACAACATCTACTACAACTCCAAGTACAAGTTCAAACAAGAAAGAAGAGACAAAAGCTCCAGAAGTCAAAAAAGAAGGTTGGGTATTAGAGGAAAACCACTGGCGTTTCTATGAAAACAATGCCCCTGTTCTTAACTGGAAAAAAATTCAAGGAAAATGGTACTACTTCAACAAAGATGGAATCATGCTTGATAATACTATTTTCGATGGATACATTCTAACTTCTAGCGGGGCTATGGTCGATAGTGGCTGGGCTAAAATCAAAGATAAATGGTATTATGCAAAGCCATCTGGTAAAATCTCTCAGCAAAAATGGGAAAAAGTTGGCGGTGTATGGTACTACTTTAATAAAGATGGTATCATGCTCAGCAACACCATTTTTGACGATTATCTCTTTACCAATAGTGGGGCTATGGCCGAGAGCACTTGGGTCAAACAAGATGGTAAATGGTACTATGCCCAAGCTTCTGGCAAATTAAGTAAAAATAAATGGGATAAAATTGGTGGTACTTGGTACTACTTTAATAACGATGCCACTATGGCAAGTAATCAATGGCAAGGGAGCTACTACCTAAAAGCTAGCGGTGCCATGGCTGAAAGAGAATGGATTTTCGATAAAAACTATAATAGTTGGTTCTACTTAAAATCAGGTGGTACTTATGCAGCGCGTGAATGGATTGGCTCATACTACCTCAAGTCAGGTGGTTACATGGCTAAGAGTGAATGGATTGACGACAGCTACTACAATGCCCGTTACTATCTAGATGAAAATGGTGTCTATGTCACAGGAACTCGTAAAATCGATGGAAAAGCACATCAGTTCCAAAGTAATGGGAAATGGATTGGTGAAGTTCCAGTAAGTCGTGGGTTTGAAAAAGGAAAATACACGAAGACTGTTTTCTTAGATCCAGGACACGGTGGTAAAGATCCAGGTGCTGTTTATTATAACACGAATGAAAAAGACCTCACCATGCAAGTTTACAAGAAACTACGCAAAGAGCTAGAAGGTCTTGGTTATACCGTTCTTTCTTCTAGAGATAGTGATGTCTATGTAGACTTTGTCACTGAACGTTCAAAAATGGTCAACAATACAAACTCTGATATCTTCATTAGCATCCACTTCAATGCTAGCGGAAGCCCTGCTTCTAACCGTTCTGGTATTCAGACCTATTCTTACGAAGAAGCTGCTGGCTATCCTTCTCGGATTAATTCATACTGGCATAACCACCCTGATCGTATTAGTGAAAGCAATCGCCTTGCTGCTGATATCCACTCTTCTCTTCTAGCTGAAACAGGTGCTAAGGATGCAGGCCTCCTCCAAAGTAGCTTTGCTGTCCTTCGAGAAACGGATAAACCAGCTGTTCTATTGGAGCTTGGTTACATTGACAATTTCAACGAAAACCAACAAATTCGTAGCGATGCTTACCAAAATAGATTGGTGGCAGGTATTGTCAAAGGTATTCAAAAATATTACGCAGGCAAATAAAGAAAAAACCTCGAGAAATCTCGAGGCTTTTTTGTATTATGCTTCTTTCTTATTAGCGTCAGGAAAGAGAAATCCAATTCCCACACAAGCTAGCACACCAGCACCGATAACTAAACCACTTGAAAGTGGCAAGATATCAAGAATGGCATTGGCGATGATAAAGGCAATGATCAAGCTCATGAGACTGGCCTTATAATCTTTTTTGACTAGATTTTCAAGAGTGAAAAATAGAAATAGACCTACTGGAAAGAGTGCCCAGATATTAACATCCAAACTTGGCCATCCAACCAAACCAAAATACAAGACTACTGCTGCAACGACTAAAAATCCGATACCTAATACTTTTTTCATGATATAACCTCATTTTCTATTTTGTTAGGAAGCTTTATCTCCCTTTGACAGTTACTACTATAACAGAAATAAAAAAATCGCAAACAATAGGTTTTGCCTATGTGGTAGTCATGATAGACTATGTGGTCAGAAATTAATCAAAAGGAAAAAAGAAGTCCAAAAGGACTTCTTTTAGTCTGCCGATTGCAGGGATCGAACCTGTGACCTACGCGTTACGAGTGCGTTGCTCTACCAACTGAGCTAAATCGGCGATTACCTTCTAGTATAGCACTCTGATAGCGGATGTCAAGCACTTTTAGTTGATCTTTTTAATCAAAATCTGACAAGGATTTTGAGGCCCCCAAAGTTGTGGAAAAATCTCTAATTTTTTAAAACCAAGACTGCGATAAAAGACATTTGTTCGATCATAATCTTTATTTGAACCTTCTGCTACTGTTTTGACCTGTAGGTAATCCACTTGTTTGACTGCTTCTCTTTCTATAGTCGTAATTAATTCCCTTCCAATTCCTTGACCTTGGAATGAGTTTTTTTACACCGAGACAATCAATCTCAGCACAATCTTCACTAGAATATGATAAACTTATAGCCCTACTACATCACTCTCTTGATAAGCAGCCCAAACTCGTCAAATCCTTAGCTCCTTCGATGTAGGCTTGCGTGCTTTCTGGTATTCCAAACCATTCTGGCAAATCCTTTAAAACCTCAGCGACAACTGCCATTTTTTGCTCTTCATCCTTAACTTCTTTAATAACAAGCATCATAAGTTCCTTTCTTGATTTTAGTCTTACTTTAGCTCTTACGAACCTGCACTTTCGTAAGCATCTAATCCCCTATCCCAGAGTTTCAGAGAGATGCAAAAGAAGATAAGAGAAATCAGAATCAAACCACCAATATTAAAGAGTCCATCCTTGCCCTGCAAGAAATAGCTGGCAGGATAGTAGGCCGTAAAGGCGAAAGGTACAATAAAGCTAATTAACCAACGAAGGAGCGAATTGTAAATAGAAATAGGATACTTGGCAAAATCATTAAACATATAGAAAATGTAAATCATGGCACCTGACTGCTTGGTCCAAAAAAAGCGATGCTGGCTGTAGCAATTTTCAAGGAAGTATAAATCAAGGTCGCAAAAGGAATACAAACTAGAAAAATCAGGAATTTTGGAAGAGTCCAAGCAATGCTAGTCGCCGTTGTCGCTAGTAAAATTCCACCGACCAAAAGTTCACCCAAGGCATCAATCTGAAAGGTCTCAACGAGGATGTGAAAGAGAGGATTGATAGGACGAGTCAGATACTTGTCAAACTCCCCTTTTTCGAACTAGTCGTTGACCCTAAAGCCCAGAGATTGTCAAAAAAGAGATGATCTAGTCCCTTTGGAATTAAGGAAAATCCATAGATAAAGGCAATTTCTTGAAAAGTCCAACCTTCTAGGGAGGGAATGTGTTGAAAGATGACATTGAGAAACAAGAGGTTCAGGCCTTGAGTCAGAAAGACTCCCAACACACCAACCACAAAATCTACCTTGTATTCCATGATTTGCTTTGATGTACTGTCTGATAAAAATCAGATGCATGCGTTGATATTTTTTCATACTAACCTCCCTGAATGGTGATAAATGACTGGACTCGTTTCCAAATCAACTGAGACAAGCCCACCATCACTATAAGCCAGAAAAGCTGAAGCAAAAGTGCTTGAAGAATCTGACTAGCATCGTATTTCCCAACAATAATCATGACCGGAGTGTAAATTAAGGATGAGAAAGGTAAGAAGGACAGAATATCTGAAATGACCTTTGGAAAGAAAGCCAAGGGAATCAAACTCCCAGACATAAAGGCCACTATGGAAGTCTTAAGTAGGTTGGAACCCCAAAGATTTTTAAATACAAAGGCTGAAAATCCAAAGCAGATATTAAAGAAAAAGTTAATCAGATAGGCCAGCGTTAAGCTAAAAAGATAAAGGGTAGTTAGTCCCAGCACTTCTACAATCCCTTGCCCAGATAAGATTTTCATCAAAACAATGACACTTAAAAATGGCAGTCCAACAGAGATAAAAATCAACCACTTGGAACCAAGCTCCGTAAAGAGGTAAGAAGTCGCAAAAATGCACTGGTCGCAACAAGCGCATGATAATGGAACCATCCTTGACCTCATCACCAATCATAAAGGAAGAATCCGACCTAGTCAGAAGATTAGTCACAAAACTCATGATGATGTAGAGGGTGATATCCGCCATACTGAAGCCCTGAATCAAAGGCTCCTGGGAGGAATCAAAGACAGCCTTCCATAGATAAAAAGCCACAAAAGCACCCATGACATCGCCAATCCGATAAAGAATAAAGTTGACTCGATAGCTAATCAACTCCTGAATCCCTGCATTGATAAAGGGTTTATAACGTCTCCACAATTTGACCATCTTAGAGCTCCTTTCGATAGAAGCGACGGATAATATCTTCAATATCCGTATCTACCATCTTCAAATCACGGACCTCAAAATCAGATAAGGTTTGCTTGATAATATCGGCCGACTGGTAGCGGGAACTATCGAATTCAATATTGAGAGTATTTCCTTGTCTATCAATGGACATATCAGGCAAGCCCTCATAATGAGAGACTAGATGATTTTGACCTGGCGTCAGGTCAAAGGAGAGAGTCTTCATCTTTCCAAAGGTCTCCTTGAGCTGGCTAACCGTTCCATCAAAAATCTCTTGCCCCTTATCAATCATAAAAATCCGATCACAGAGTTGCTCAATATCACTCAAATCATGAGTAGTCAAGAGAATAGTTGTCTCTTCCTCCTGATTAATCTGGGTAATGGCCCGACGAATGTTGTCCTTGACCGACACATCCAAACCAATAGTCGGTTCATCTAAAAAGAGAACTTTGGGATTGTGAAGCAAGGAAGCCGCAATATCCGCCCGCATCCGTTGACCTAGTGAAAGAGTCCGCACAGGATCCTTGATAAATTCCTTCAAATCCAAAACTTCATTCAAAAAGTCCATGCGCTTATGGAAAAGCGAGTCCGGTACATCATAGATCTCTTTCAAAACCGTGTAGGTCTCTTGCAGAGCCAAATCCCACCATAGCTGGGTGCGTTGTCCGAAAACGACTCCAATATCCTTGACATAATCTTGGCGATTATCCTGGGGAATCTTGCCGTTAATCCGACAAAAACCAGATGTCGGTTTCAAAATTCCTGTCAGCATTTTTGATGGTGGTTGACTTCCCAGCACCATTTGCTCCGATAAATCCTAAAATCTGCCCCTTTGGAACTTCAAAAGTTAAATCCTTGACCGCTTCAAAGGTCTGCTTTTCAGGATGAATAAAGGAGCGCAAGGCTCCCTTTAACCCCGGCTCCTTAACTGTCTTCACAAAATTTTTCTGAAGATGTTGCACTTCTATCATTGCCATATCTATCTCCCTATCGTAAGAAGCAACATTGTATTTTTGACTACAAATATTCTAAATCCTTACTTTCTACACTTTTCTCAATATTATTACAGAAGGCTTTATACCAACCTATTATAATCTAATAAAAATAGGAATGCAAGCGTTTGCTTTATTGATTATGAAATTAGAGATTTTCTCTTAAAATGAAACTTTTAATCAAAAAAATTCTGTTAAATAGTTTCCTTAAGACACTAAAAAAACCACCCTCACGGGGCAGGTTTATTGTTAAGAAAAAAAGAATTTTTTTAATCGAGAAAATTAACGATTCTACTGTTAATCCTTCAGCATTTAATTATTATCATCAGTCTCAATGGTTTTTTAAGCCCTCAATTATTCTCTAAAAATTCTTTAATGCGAGAAACAATAGCATCGCTTTGATAATGATAGAGGTCGTGAGGCGCATCCATATAGTCGACTTGAACATTAGACTGGTCGCTTGCAAATCTCTCTGCATAACGTTGCCACTCTGATTGGCTAAAGGTCGTGCCTTCACCGTTAGAAACCAGGAGTAAGGCTGGAATTTTCGGATTAATGCTAGATGGAACTTTCTTGGCATTTTCCTTTGCCAAACGGGATTCATGAAGCATGGCTTGTGACATCAACTGCTTATATGCTAGTAATTTATATTGTTGTCGTTCAGTTTCAGTCAGAGTTGGATTTTTTATATAAAAGGACTCAGGGAAATAGCGTAATAAGCCAATCTTACTGCTCCAATAAGCCACAGTAAGCAAGGCCTGATTATCCTTTAAATTTTCATAACTTGCTGGTAATGCCCAATCCAGACCAATCAAAGGCTTTCACTTCATTAGGATATTTCTCTTGCCAAGCAAGACTCTCAAAGCTAGCCATTGAATGAGAAACAATCACATAAGGTCCTGAAACATGAGCTTGCGACAAAGCTTGACGGGTCTCAGAAAGAACCTCCATCACATCTCTGGATTGATTACTATCCTCGCTATAACCATAGCCTGCCCGTTCCACGATGACTACCTTGTATTTTTTTGATAAGGAATCTGACACATCCTTAAAGTCCAAGATTGGAGAAGCAATTCCGGCACCGGATAGAAATACTATAGTCTCTGGACCATCCCCTTCAACGTAAACATTGATTTTGTGCCCATTGACGAGAACTTGTTGTCCCACAGGTGTTAGTGAGGCTTGTTCCTTTTCCAAACTGATACGATGAAAAATGAATGTTGCCCCTAAAAACAAAAGAATGAAACTAAGAAGTCCAAGACAGCATTTTTTTAGTTTTTTCATAGCATTATTGTACAAAAATTAGAGTCTTTTAGCAACTTTAGATTGGTTTTTCTCTAGTATTCTATATTTCATTTTCACACTTCTTCTTCACTCATCAAATCTTGTTCGTAAGTAGTTTTCAAACTCCTTTTGGGATAAATCACTAGGAAGTTCAAACACATACTCATATCCTTCATCACAAAAGGAAACCTTCTCTTCAGGTGGAAACCATTTCCGAAGCCAGACGATATAGGAGGCATAATCTTGTAACCTGTTCGTTGAATCAAAGTAATCAATCACAAAAATATTTTTCTTGCTACTCAGTGAACTTTCCAAAGTAAGCTGAGGACTTTGATAATCCCAAGAAAGCGAGTAAGCTTTTTCAGGATTCGTCCTTTCTCTAATCAAAATACCTGGGAACTTTTCTCTCAAAGCAGTACAAAAGGCTTGTAAATCTAGGAATATGGGGTCTTTACTCTCAATAAAGACAAAATCAGCAGTACTCATCAGTCTCTCTCCTTCTTTTTAAAACTGAAAACAGACCTTAACTAACCATCAATGGCAAAATTCTCCAGACACTCAAATGCCTGCCCCTGATAGTCAAAAGAAAAGATATGAATATCATCAAAAGTTTGATCGCAGAAAGTAACGGTTTGTCTTTCTGGCTCGATGATGGGTTTACCCAATTTTTCAGTAGCTTCTTCATCTGTCAAATACCCATAAAATTCTTGTAAACGAGGCAATATAAATGCAAGAATACGAGACCTGTTTCTATGGTAATTGGATGCAAGCAACTGAGCTCCCACCTCAAAATTCCCACTTGGTTTTTCTTCCCAAGCCACAAGAACATCATCTACTTCATGGACGTAGGCTTGCAAGGACTGGTCGAATATCATGGCTATCTTTCCTTTCAAGGGTTGATTAAAAAGCTAGTTTTACCAAAAATCACTAAATGCTTTCTTCCATCTTCATTATATCACTTTTTAAATACGATTGAGAAGAGTTAGAAAACGAAAAAACCCACCCTCAGGGGCAGGTTTCTGTTTTATAGGGTTAAGCTAGATTAAGCTTTACCTTCTGAACCGAATACGTCGATACGTTCTTCAACTGATGCTTGGATAGCTTTTACACCGTCAGCCAAGAATTTACGTGGGTCGAAGAGTTTCTTCTTGTCGTATTCTGCTTCGTTTGCTTCGTAGTCACGAGCAAATTTACGAGTTGCGTTAGCGAATGCAATTTGGCATTCAGTATTAACGTTAACTTTCGCAACACCAAGTTTGATAGCTGCTTGGATTTGGTCATCAGGAATACCTGATCCACCGTGCAATACGATTGGGAATCCTGGTACAGCTTCAGTCAATTTTTGCAAGTGGTCAAGGTGAAGACCTTTCCAGTTTGCAGGGTAAGGACCGTGGATGTTACCGATACCAGCTGCCAAGAAGTCGATACCAGTTGCAACCATTGCTTTAGCGTCTTCGATTGGAGCCAATTCGCCATCACCGATGATTCCGTCTTCTTCACCACCGATAGTTCCAACTTCAGCTTCTACTGATACACCATTTGCATGAGCAAATTCTACAACTTTACGAGCTTTTTTTCAAGGTTTTTCTTCAACTGGAAGGTGTGAACCGTCAAACATTACTGAAGTATAACCAACTTGAATACACTCAAGTGCATCTTCGTAGTGACCGTGGTCAAGGTGGATAGCTACTGGTACAGTGATACCCATTGATTCTACAAGGTTAGCGATCAAGTTGCGAGCAACTTTATAACCACCCATGTATTTAGCGAGCACCCATTGAAGTTTGGATCAAAACTGGAGCTTTTTTTAGCTTCTGTCTGCGTGCAAGATAGCTTGAGTCCACTCAAGGTTGTTTGTGTTAAATCCACCAACTGCATAACCATTGTCACGAGCTGCTTGGACAAATTTTTCTGCTGAAACGATTGCCATTTTATCAGGCCTCCTGTATATTTTTATGGGATATCCCATTTACATTGTTCATTTTATCACTTTTTAGCAAAAAAAGCTAGTTTTTCCTGTAGTTTAGATTGAATTTCTTCTATCTAAAAATATGGAACTCTCCTCAAAGTCCTAATTTTACAGGTCTTTAGGTAGGTTCATATAAAAGACTAAGTGATCTTCATATCTTTCAAAGCGATAGTCAATTTCTTCATTTTCTAATAAACTTTTGACTACGAATAGTCCCAAACCAGCTCCCTTACTTTGGCGACTAGAAGTCGTAAAGGATTGTTCAAACTTATCTTGTTCCTCAGGTGTACAGGCGTTTTCAATGAAAACCCAGCCATCTTCGGTCCCAATTTTTAGATAGCCTCCTTGAACAGAGTGTTTTACCGCATTACTGATAAGGTTGGAAAGAATCAGCTTGAGTACTGAAGGATTTAGATAAGTTTGCTGGTCTGTGAGTTGATTTTCTACAGTGATTTTTCTCTCTTTGGCTAATAAATCATAATCCTTTAAGAGAAAATCTGTCATTTCAAGAAGGTTGATTTCTTCCTTCTTATCTCGCAATTCCTGTACCGAAGAAAGGGATAGAATTTGCTGGACATGGTGACTCAAATCATCCACAATACCCAAAGAAACTCCTAGATAATGGTCACGATCTTTATAGCGTCCAATATTGGCTTTCATATTCTCCAGAAGAATCTTTAGACTAGCTAGAGGTGTTTTCAGTTCGTGGAAGCACCTCGCAAAAACTCAACCTTCATCTTTTTCCAGCTGGAGAATGGCCTCGTTTTTTTCTCATGCAAATCTGCAATCACAGTCAAGAGATGCTGATAAAGGCTGTTGATTTGTTCTTTAAGATCGCCAATTTCATCCTTAGAATCCACGCGCAAACGCACTTCTGCATCCAAATCCATCATCCGTCGAGTCACTCGTTTGATTTCCAAAATAGGTGCTACAATGGTTCTAGCATAGATAAAGGCGATGAGGAGCGAAATGATGAAGGAAGCTAATAAAGTATAAGGCAGAAATTGAAGACTGATGTCTTCTGCTTCTTTCTGCAAATCCATAGAAGCTAAAAACTGTAAGGTCATCGTCTGACCATCCTTAGTTTGAACCTCTCTTTCTTCAATGACCAAGGAAGCCGTCTGTCGTTCTTTATCAATGGGAAGATTATCATTGACTTCCAACTTATCCTGAGTCATCTCTCCCTTAACAGCTCCCTTAATATCACTGCTTTGAGAATAAAGTTCAAGGACTTCCTGAATATCTTGACTGTCCTTTCCTTGGAGAGACTGGGCAATTTCTGTAGCCTTTTGCCCGATGCTTTCCTGACGGTGACTGAGATAGGTCAGGGGAAAGAGGAAATAGATGGCCAAATGCAAACAAATGACTAAGGTAGAAAATACCGAGAAGGTATAGATAAAAATTTTTTTAAATAAACCTGAACGTCTCATTTTCTCTCCAATTTATAACCAACATTGCGCACGGTAAGGATACAATCTAAATCCAATTTTTTTCGTAATTCCTTGATATAGACATCGATTACTCTGTCAAAAGGGATCTCATCTGTCATCTTCCATACAGCATCGATAATCTGCGACCGTGTTAAGGCTCGACCTTCATTTTTAACCAGATAGTCTAAAATTTCCAGTTCTTTTGCATTCACTGCAACTTCTTGGTCAGCCACTTTAGCGCTATAGCTGTCAAAGTCTACCTCGGTGTCTCTATAGGTAAAAATACGACCAGTATCATAATAACGTTTAAAGATGGCATCCACTCGTACTTTTAACAAAGATAGAGAAAAAGGCTTTTCCAAATAACCATCTGCTAATGCAGCAAAGGCACTCATCTTATATTCTTCGTCCTGAAAGGCTGTCAACATCAAGACCGGAACTTGACTACTTTTTCGGATTTCTGACAAAACCTCTAAACCATTGAGTTTCGGCATTTGAATATCTAGGAGAACCAAGGCAACTTGGTGATTCGAAAATTGTTCTAAGGCCTCAAGGCCATCTGCTGCCTGAATGGTTTCATAGCCACAATCCGTCAAATAATCACTAATTCCCTCGCGAATCATATCTTCATCTTCTACAATTAGAATTTTCATATAAATCCTTTTCTATCAAAAATGCTACCTATATTATATCTCATTTGAGTGAGAATAGGTAGCAGGTTTTTTTATTCACTATCCAATAAAAGTTCTTTTGGTTGTTTAAAAAGGAGATTGCTTGAAGCAAGTGCCATAACTAGTACTACTAGAACCAAACCAAGTACAAAGATAATGGCAAAGTCTGAAGGTTGAATAGAAATATCCAGACTTGAAAGTGTCTTGCTAAAGCCGTCCACTTCTGCACCACCACCAAGATTAGAGGCTTGGGCTGCCTTACTAGCTTGCTTAGCCACATCTGATGTGACATTTGCAAGCACTGTATTTCCAATGGCACGAGCAGTATAGTTGGCTAGGAAGTAGGCTGAAACAAGTGCTGGAATTGCAATCATAACTGCTTCTGTGATAAATTGTCCTAGAATACTTGCTTGTTTTAGACCAATTGAAAGAAGAATTCCAACCTCTTTACGACGGGCGTTAATCCATAGCGTGAGTAAGAGAGCAAGTAGAAGAACAGAGAAGCTCAAGCTACCCCAGAAGAGAAGATTAGCCATCTTGTACATGCCTGAGATAGATTGTTCAAGGGCAGGATAGTTAGATGAACTCTTAATCAAGCTATACATCTTCCAGTTGATACCCTTGATAGACCCTAGTTCTTGCATGACACTATCTAGGTTCTTATCTCCAGCTACAAAGAAGGTAGCATCTCCATAAATAGCGGTATCTTCTGTATAACCATAGAGCTGGGCAGCTGTGTGAATATCTGTGATAGCTGTATTCTCATAAAGTTCTTGTGAGTAGGTCACAGCAGATTTGTTATGTCCATCAAAAAGTCCTTTGATCGTTACTTCTACTGTTTCCTTGGCTCCTTTCATTATCTGCATCGTAGATATTGGAGTTGAGTTTGACCTTATCTCCCACCTTCCAACCGTGTTTAGCAGCCAGGTCTTTATGCATGAGAATCTGGTATTTGTCGTCATTGGTTAAATGCTCACCTTCAACCAGTTTGTAAGAGCCTGACACAAACTTGTCTTCTTTAGAAGAGTCATTGACTCCTGTTATCATCAAGCTACTTCCAAAACGTTGAGCTCGATCTGGCGTTAGATTTTTCTTGGTTTCAGGCGTCTCAATCAATTCATAGCCTGTTAAATCACCGATAGCATTAATCCGTTTGATGTAGGATTCGATGGCTTTATTTTCAGTAATTTTTTTAATATCTTCACCCTTAATATTCCCTGCACCACGTGGAGTTCCTTGGTTGACCCTACGGTTGATTTGCATGGAGAAACTATTGGTGATATTTTTAAAGGTTTCTTGAGAAGCCTTGGCTGTCGCACCCTTGATTGATAAGCCGACCAAACTCAAACTAGCCATCAAGAGAATGATAAGAAAGATCACAAGCGACTTAAAGAATTTTCTTGTGACATAGGCAAATGCGTTGTGTAACATAAGATTCCTTTCTAGATTTACTTTGCTTATATATTTAAAAGATTTAGTTACTATTTTTTCTTGTTTCAGTCAGCTTTTTATCCTTCAATTCAAGTGTAATATCTGACGCCTGTGCTACTTCCTTACTGTGGGTCACAACGATCACACACTTGCCTGTTTTCTCAGCAAGAGATTTGAGCAGGTCAATAATATCTCCAGCAGTCTTAGGATCCAGATTTCCTGTTGGTTCATCTGCTAAAATCACTGGAGCCTCAGATACAAGACTACGAGCAATGGCAACCCGTTGTTGCTGCCCACCTGATAATTGGAGAACATTCCGCTTGATTTGACTTTCATCTAAACCAAGTTCAAGAAGGGTATCCTTACTAGCTTTTTTATTGACCAAGCGGATATTTTCCAACGGAGAAAGATAATCAATCAAGTTATAGTTTTGGAAAACTAGCGAGATATGGTGCATACGGTGATAAGAATAACCTTGTTCACGAATGTCCTTACCCTCAAACTTAATAGCACCTTCGACTGGGCTATCAAGCCCTGCTAATAGTGATAAGAGTGTCGATTTCCCTGCTCCTGATTCTCCAATAATACTATAAAACTTGCCTGGTTCAAAATCGTAATTGATTTTATATAATACTGCTTCTGCAGTGTTTTTGTAACGATAAGTAAGATCTTGTAATTGTAGTAAAGTCATGATTTCTCCTTTATTAACTGATGGATGATAAAATTTCTTTCGGTGATTTTCTAAATAAAAATAGGAAACAAAGTGCAACTGACAAGCAGCTAATCACAAGTAGAAAGACATAAGATTCTCCAAATGAAAGAAGACTTGTTGAAAGATTCGTTGCCTTTGCCAGCGTATCTTGTAGGGCAGCTTGGTCACCGCTTGCTAGTACAGTCTTCAAGAGATAGGAAGTAATAGCATTCCCAGCCACAAATGCTGGCAGAATAGATGCCAATGAAACTATGATGACTTCCAGGCAGAATTGGCTAAAGATTTCTCTTTTTCCCTTACCTAGTGCCAATAAAATACCAACCTCGTAGACTCGCTCTCGTAACCAAAGTGACAAGACCAAGATCAGCGCTCCTACACCAGCAATCATAATGCCATAGAGGAAAATCTGTAGAAAGGTTTGGAAGGTCGAAACTGAATCCTTGATTTGTTCAAACGCCTTATTTTCCTTCTCGACTTGGTAACCTTTAGTTTCCAGGGATAACTTTTCAACTTCTTGAATGATACTATCCATATCTTTTGGATTTTCTAAATAAAAACGAGCGACGCTAACTTGAGCTTCCTTATTTCCAAGAAGAGTTTGGCTACTTTCGAAGTCTGTATAGACCGTGTTTTCACTAAAATCTGAGCTAAGACCAGTGAATTTTTCTTGCTTCTTACCTGAGAAAATACCTACGATTTCATAGTCTAGCCTTTGTCCACTATTTCCTTCAACTTGACCAGGATTTAAGCTAATCTTATCTCCTACTTTTAGATTGTTTTTCTTGGCTAAATCTTCATGGATTAAGATTTTTTTGCTATCTCCTTTTTCTAAATGCCTTCCTTCTTTAAGGGTAAAGGCAGAGCTAGTAAAGGAGACATCCTTAGAGGAATCTTCTAAAGCTATCAAACTGATGAGATTTTTTTCAGCCTCTGTCAAATCATCCCTTTGGATACTTTGTTCTCCAGTAACCACTTCTTTGTCAGTCAACTTAGCTATTGTCTCAAGCTCTGGAGAAATCTCCTCAAGACCTTTTATTTTTTTAAGGTCATCTAGTTGAGACAATTGAAAAGTCTGATCTGCTTCTATTCTTTTAATAGAAAAAGACGTATTCAATGAGCGATAGAGATTATTTTCTACTGTTTTGTTGGACTTCATGAGCGTCAAACAAGCTGATATTCCAGCCAATAAGACAAATAAAATCAAGAATAATATGAGACTTCTCAGTCGTTTTCTGCTGACGTAAGCCCAAGCTCTTTGAGTGGGATTCATATAGCACCTCCATATTTGTAAAACCATTATAATATTCAAATATGAAATGTTTATGAAATAAGAAAAAAATTTTTTTGAAATAAAATAAGCCAGTATTTCTACTGACTTTATATTTATAAATCCCCCAGATTAAAACAGAGAAAAATGCAGACAACTAAAACCAGACAGGATGTTAGCTAGTGCATGTATGATCCAACTTGTTAAAATGGACCCTCCAGCTTTTTTTCTCATTGACAAAGCCTAAATAAGCGCTGATTACTCCTGTAAACAAGGTAATAAAAAGAGTAATTTCTATAGATACGAGTGAGACAAATAATATTCCATGAAGCAAAACCAAAAGCGATAGCCTGTATCGTATTTGCAAAGAAAAAAATGGCATATGATTAACTAATCGTTTTAATAAAAAAACCCTCTGAATAAAAAGTTCCTCAGGCAAAAGAAGTCTGTAAAAACTATAAATTAGTATACTTGGCAAAGCTTTTAAGACCCATATCGGAAAAATGCCGAAGTAGCTGTTTCTATACTACGTGTTAGAGGAAAGATAAACATAGAAAAAAATTGTAAACAGGAGAAAGCCACCAATTATCCATGCGATAAGATAAGAATCTTCAACCCTTTTTAATAGCTTTTTAAACCAATCCATTCCATAAATGGGACTTTTCCCCTCGCAGTCAGAAACCACCAGATATAAGGTAGTAAAATAATAAAGAGAATTTGAATAAATGCGCTCATTATTCGTTGAAGTTCATTAACCATCGTAATCCTCCTTTACATTTTTTTGAAATGTCTATTTTAAATCAGGGAATACAAGTCTTTAACCATGAAATCTTTCCCAATAATAACCATTATAAAATAGGATAGATTAAACTTTTCTACACTACTCTCTCTATTCTTTTTAATACTGATTTCTTTTTCCTTCTTTTCTATCTATATTGTAACACTTTTTTAAAAGAAAACAAAAAAACATACAAAAAAACTATCCTGTATGTTTTTTTCAATATACATCTTTCAAAAACTAGCCAAAAGCTAGCTCATCTACTATGCGGAGAGAGGGACTTGAACCCTCACGACCTAAAGCGGTCACAGGATCCTTAGTCCTGCGCGTCTGCCAATTCCGCCATCCCCGCGTCGATTACTTTACTAGTATATCAACTTTGAAAAAAATTGTCAAGACTTTTTTCAGATTTTTTCATCTTGAAATGTATTATTCTGTAATTTCAAGCAAATTTTCATCAACCAATTTCGCACCAAGTGTATTCTTAAAATGTCCAAGTGCAAAGGCATGATTCTCAGGCCAAATGGATGCTACTGCTGGTTTCACAACTTCTATCTGATAACCAAGATTATAAGCATCAATGGCTGTATGCAAGACACAAATATCTGTAAGAACTCCCGTCAAAATGACAGTATCCACTTTACGCTCTCTGAGACGGATATCCAAATCTGTCCCAGAAAATGCTGAATAGTGACGCTTGTCCATCCAGAAAACACGACTATCATCAGCATGTTCCTGATAGAAGTCGGCTAACTTGCCATACAAATTTCGTCCACTAGTCCCAATAATGTTATGTGGCGGGAAGAGTTTACTTTCAGGATGAAAAACATCATTTTCTTCATGGGCATCGATTGTAAAAAAGATATAATCTCCACGTTCAAAAGCCTTTTTAGTCACCCCATATATATCATCAGATATTGCTTGAGCTGGAGCACCCGCAGTCAGTTTCCCATGATCCGCTACAAAATCTTCTGTATAGTCAATAGAAATTAAAGCCTTAGCCATTAATAGTCCCTCTTTTTCACTTCTTCAAAAATATCTGGGATTAGAACTTTGAGATAAGTTCCTTTCATACCAAGAGAACGACTTTCAATAATCCCTGCTGATTCGAGTTTACGCAGAGCATTGACAATCACCGAACGTGTAATACCGATACGATCTGCAATGATAGAAGCTGTCAATTGACCTTCATTACCATTTAGTTCTCCTAAAAATAGCTGATACTGCTCGCAATTCAGAATAAGAAAGGGTATTAACTGCCATGGTTACTGCTGTACGACGACGAATATTTTTCTCATCTTCCTCGCGTTGGAAGTTCAAGAGTTGAATTCCTACTACTGTACTGGCAATCTCAACAAGAATCAAATCATCTTCTTCAAACTTTTTATCATTACGCCAAATAATCAAAGAACCCAAGCGAATACCAGAGACATGGATTGGAGCAATTGTTGTCAAACCATCTGGAAAATCTGAACGACTTTCAGTCGGAAAAATAGTCAAATCATGTTCAACTGGAAGGTTATACTCCGTATCATAGATCATGTTTGCTCGCTTGAATATATTCATCAGGGAAAAATTTTTGATTGGAAAAAAATTGCTCTACACGGTCATTATTGGTCTTGTAGCGCATAAAGTATCCCAAGAGGCGTCCTTTACTATTCAAAATGCAGGCGTTGCAATCAATGATATCTGCCAATTGACGCGTGATTGCGTTATAGGGAAGATCATCTTGTAATTTCTCCTCAGAACGCTTTAGGATTGATGTAATTTTTTTCTTGTTTTTTTCTAATAAGTGTACCATTTTTTTACCCTCGCATATAATCGCTTTCATTATATCACAAAATTCTGACTACTTCAACAATTATCTGAAAATTGTTTATTGAATTGCAATTCAAGTGTATTCGAAAATTTTTTTACCTATTTTTTTATTATTTTTCTTATTGACAGCTTCCTACATTTTTTTGATAAGATAATATTACAAGATAACAAATTTATAAATACAAACTTCTCGTATTACTTTTCATATGACTCTCGGTCTCCTTATATAAAAAGCGATCCACCTCAGTGAACCGCTTTTTTTGTTATTTATCTCCTTTGTTACGAATAACAAAGCCTGTTTTCTTCTCACTTGAAGTATTGCGTGGTTTTTTATGATCCTTACGGTAACGCTTCTCTTTATCAAATCGATCCTTTGAACGTCCACCTTTTCGGTAGTCATCACGACGTCCATTGCCACGGCGATCACGGTCTCGACGGTCATCCACACGACGGCCTCCTCGACTACCCTTGCCTTTCCGCCAAATCCACCACTAGATGGTTTAAATGGTAATGGTTTTTCACGCGCAATTTCAACCTCTGGAAGACTCTCTGGATCCTGAACCGTCAAGCTTAGGATATACATGGCCAATTCTTCTGGGCTGAATTCTGCAGCGAGTTTACGAGCATCTTTTGCAAATTTCTCAAAGTTCCCACGAATGGCTTCGTCAGCAAAATCACGTTCAATCTTCTTAAGTGCAACCTGCTTCTTAGCTTGGAAGGCTTCTTCTGCACTTGCAGGCTTGAGGCCTTTCATACGTTTCTTAGTCAAGTTCTCGATAATTTGGAGATAACCCATCTCATTTGGTGCAACAAAAGTGATGGATTGACCTGACTTACCAGCACGACCTGTACGACCGATACGGTGAACATAACTCTCAGGATCTTGAGGAATATCATAGTTGTAGACATGGGTCACACCTGAGATATCCAATCCACGTGCAGCAACATCTGTTGCAACAAGGACATCAAGATTCCCATTTTTAAAATCACGAAGGACACGAAGGCGTTTGTTTTGATCCAAATCCCCATGAATACCTTCTGCACGGAAGCCACGGATCTTCAGACCCCGAGTCAACTCATCTACACGACGTTTGGTACGACCAAATACAATCGCAAGTTCAGGTTGCTCCACGTCCATGAGACGAGTCATGGTATCAAATTTTTCTTGTTCTTTAACTCGGATATAGTATTGGTCAACCAATTCAGTTGTTAATTCCTTAGCAGCAATCTTCACATGCTCAGGTTCTTTCATAAACTGAACTCCGATACGTTTGATAGCATCTGGCATAGTCGCTGAAAAGAGCAAGGTTTGACGATTTTCTGGTACACGAGAGATAATGGCTTCAATATCTTCAAGGAATCCCATGTTCAGCATTTCATCTGCTTCATCTAAAATCAAGGTTTCAATATCATGCAATTTCAAGGCCTTGCGTTTAATCAAGTCAAGTAAACGTCCTGGTGTTCCTACTACGATATGAGCCCCTGATTTAAGAGCCTTGATTTGTTTTTCAATACTTGAACCACCGTATACTGAACGGACTTTCACACCTTTACTACGGCCAAATCGGAAAAGCTCTTCTTGACTTTGAACAGCCAGTTCACGAGTTGGGGCAATCACCAAAGCTTGGATACTTGCTTCTTCTGTTCGAATTTTTTCAAGGGTTGGCAAGCCAAAGGCTGCTGTTTTCCCTGTACCAGTCTGTGCTTGACCGATAACATCTTTCCTTCAAGAGCCAAAGGAATAGTTTGCTCTTGGATAGGACTTGCTTCTACAAATCCTGCTTTTTCAACTTCTGCTAATAAATCAGCAGATAAGTTAAATTCATTAAATTTCACGTTATTCTTCTTTCTAAAGATGGTGCGAAGCCATCCTATAGCGCTTAGTTTATACTTTTCTTGTCATGACGTACTTTCATACCTTTTATGAAAGACCGTGTTGCTTCTATTCCACTAAAGAAAAGTACTGCTTTTTTGCAACTTATCTAGTATAACACAAGACCGGGGCAAAAGATAGTCTAACCACCTGATTAAATCATGTAAACGATTTTTCTATCTTATGAGCTCAATTCCCAAAAGCATTCTCGAGACTATTTTGTTTGGATATTTTTTCCCGTAGCAGATTTGTGCAAAAGTTTTTTTCTTGTGCTAGAATGAAAATCAAACAGGAGGATTTAAAAATGTTAACATACGATTTAATTGTCATTGGATTTGGTAAGGCAGGTAAGACGCTTGCTGCCAAACTAGCTTCAGCTGGTAAAAAAGTTGCCCTTATCGAACGCAACAAGGCAATGTATGGTGGAACTTGTATCAACATCGGTTGTATCCCAACTAAAACCTTGTTAGTCGCTGCAGAAAAAGACTTGTCATTTGACGAGGTTATGGCTACAAAAAATACAGTTACTACACGTCTCAATGGTAAAAACTATGCTACTATTGCTGGTACAGGCGTTGATATCATTGATGCTGAAGCTCACTTTGTTTCTAATAAAGTCATCGAAATTCAAGCTGGTGATGAAAAACAAGAACTAACAGCTGAAACTATCGTCATCAACACTGGTGCTGTTTCAAACGTATTACCAATTCCAGGTCTTGCGACTAGCAAGAATGTCTTTGACTCAACAGGCATCCAAAACTTGGACAAATTGCCAGAAAAACTTGGTATCCTCGGTGGTGGAAATATCGGTCTTGAATTTGCAGGTCTCTACAACAAACTTGGAAGTAAGGTAACAGTCCTAGATGCTATGGATACTTTCTTGCCTCGTGCTGAACCTTCTATCGCTGCTCTTGCTAAACAGTACATGGAAGAAGACGGTATTGAACTCCTTCAAAACATCCATACTACTGAAATCAAAAATGATGGCGACCAAGTCCTTGTCGTAACTGAAAAAGAAACCTATCGTTTCGATGCCCTTCTCTACGCAACAGGACGCAAACCAAATGTGGAACCACTTCAACTTGAAACACAGACATTGAACTAACTGAGCGTGGTGCAATCAAGGTCGACAAACACTGCCAAACAAACGTTCCTGGCGTCTTTGCAGTCGGCGATGTCAACGGTGGACTTCAATTCACTTACATTTCACTCGATGACTTCCGTGTTGTTTATAGCTACCTTACTGGTGATGGCAGCTACACTCTTGAGGACCGTCTCAATGTACCAAACACCATGTTTATCACACCTGCACTTTCACAAGTTGGTTTGACTGAAAGCCAAGCTGCTGAATTGAAACTTCCATACGCTGTTAAGGAAATCCCTGTCGCTGCTATGCCTCGTGGCCACGTAAACGGAGATCTTCGTGGTGCCTTCAAAGCAGTTGTCAATACAGAAACCAAAGAAATTCTCGGTGCAACTATCTTCTCAGAAGGTTCACAAGAAATCATCAACATCGTCACTGTTGCTATGGACAACAAGATTCCATACACTTACTTCACAAAACAAATCTTCACTCACCCAACCTTGGCTGAAAACTTGAATGACTTGTTTGCGATTTAATAATAGAAAGCAGTCCGATAAAGGGCTGTTTTTTTTATCCAAAATCTCAAATCTATCTTTTCTAGCTTTTATGATATAATAGAAACATGAAATTAAAAACTACTTTGGGCCTTCTGGCTGGACGTTCTTCTCACTTTATTTTGAGCCGTCTTGGCCGTGGAAGTACGCTTCCTGGAAAACTCGCCCTTCAATTTGATAAAGATATTTTACAACATTTAGCAAAGAACTACGAAATTGTTGTAGTAACTGGTACCAATGGGAAAACCTTGACGACCGCTCTCACGGTCGGTATCCTTAAAGAAATTTATGGTCAAGTTCTGACCAATCCAAGTGGTGCCAACATGATTACAGGGATTACGACGACTTTCTTGACTTCAAAATCTTCAAAAACGGGAAAAAATATTGCAGTGCTTGAAATCGACGAAGCTAGTCTCTCACGTATCTGTGACTACATCCAGCCTAGTCTTTTCGTCATCACCAATATCTTCCGCGATCAGATGGACCGCTACGGTGAGATTTATACGACCTACAACATGATTTTGGACGCTATTCGAAAAGTTCCTACTGCTACTGTCCTCCTTAACGGTGACAGTCCACTTTTCTACAAGCCTGCAATTCCAAATCCTGTTCAGTATTTTGGTTTTGATTTGGAAAAAGGTCCAGCAAAACTTGCTCACTACAATACTGAAGGTATTCTCTGCCCAGACTGTCAAAGTATTCTGAAATATGAACTCAATACTTATGCCAACTTGGGTGCCTATATTTGTGAAAATTGTGGATGTAAACGCCCTAATTTGGACTACCGTCTGACAGAATTGGTGGAATTGACTAACAATCGTTCCCGCTTTGTTATTGACGGCCAAGAATACGGTATCCAAATCGGTGGGCTTTATAATATCTACAATGCTCTCGCAGCAGTCGCTATTGCTCGTTACCTTGGAGCTGATTCTCAACTGATCAAACAAGGATTTGACAAGAGTCGTGCAGTTTTTGGACGCCAAGAAACCTTCCATATCGGTGACAAGGAATGCACACTAATTCTCATCAAAAATCCTGTCGGTGCTACCCAAGCCATTGAAATGATTAAACTTGCTCCTTATCCATTTAGTCTATCTGTTCTCCTAAATGCGAATTATGCAGACGGGATTGATACCAGCTGGATTTGGGATGCTGATTTTGAACAAATTACTGAGATGGATATTCCAGAAATCAACGCTGGTGGCGTTCGTCATTCTGAAATTGCTCGTCGTCTTCGAGTAACTGGTTATCCAGCTGATAAAATAACTGAAACAAGCAGTCTGGAACAAGTTCTTAAAACGATTGAAGCCCAAGACTGCAAACATGCTTATATCCTTGCAACTTATACGGCCATGCTGGAATTTCGAGAACTACTAGCCAATCGTCAACTTGTTAGAAAGGAGATGAACTAATGGTTTATACTTCACTTTCCTCAAAAGACGGTAACTATCCTTACCAGCTAAATATCGCCCACCTCTATGGTAACCTCATGAATACCTACGGAGATAATGGGAATATCCTCATGCTCAAGTACGTAGCTGAAAAACTTGGGGCCCATGTAACAGTTGACATCGTTTCACTTCATGATGATTTTGATGAAAATCATTACGATATCGCCTTTTTCGGTGGTGGCCAAGACTTTGAACAAAGTATCATTGCTGGTGATTTGCCTGCTAAAAAGAAAACATCGATAACTTTATCCAAAATGATGGTGTTGTCCTTGCTATCTGCGGTGGCTTCCAACTATTAGGCCAGTATTATATCGAAGCTTCTGGAAGACGTATCGAAGGTCTAGGTGTCATGGGACACTACACTCTCAATCAAACTAACAACCGCTTTATCGGTGATATTAAAATTCATAACGAAGAATTTGATGAAACCTACTATGGTTTTGAGAACCACCAAGGCCGTACCTTCCTCTCAGATGACCAAAAACCATTGGGGCAGGTTGTCTATGGAAATGGCAACAACGAAGAAAAGGTCGGAGAAGGTGTTCACTATAAAAATGTCTTTGGTTCTTATTTCCACGGGCCTATCTTATCTCGTAACGCCAACCTAGCCTATCGCTTGGTCACTACTGCTCTTAAGAAAAAATATGGTCAGGACATCGTCCTTCCAGCTTATGAGGATATCCTTAGCCAAGAAGTTGCTGAAGAATACGGCGATGTTAAGAGCAAGGCTGACTTTACTTAAAATTCTAATTCCAAGGAGCCTAGCTTTCTTGGAATTTTTTTGTATTCTTTTCTCCTTCTCCCTTGCTTTTTCTCCTATTTTTTGCCAAAATAGAGGGGTAGAAAGAAGGTAGCTTATGTCTAAATTACAACAAATCCTAACATATCTTGAAACAGAAAAACTAGACGTCGCTGTCGTATCTGACCCCGTCACTATCAATTATCTCACTGGTTTTTACAGTGATCCACACGAACGTCAAATGTTCCTTTTTGTTCTTGCAGATCAGGAACCACTTCTCTTTGTTCCAGCACTTGAGGTTGAACGTGCAACTAGCACTGTCTCTTTCCCAGTAGTTGGCTACGTGGACTCTGAAAACCCTTGGAAAAAAATCCAAAATGCCTTGCCACAACTTGATTTCAAACGTGTCGCAGTTGAGTTTGATAATCTCATCTTAACTAAATACCACGGTTTGAAATCTGTCTTTGAAACTGCTGAGTTTGAGAACTTAACTCCATTAATCCAACGCATGCGCTTGATCAAATCAGCTGACGAAGTGCAAAAGATGATGGTTGCAGGTATCTATGCTGACAAGTCTGTCAAAGTTGGTTTTGACAATATCTCTCTTGATAATACTGAAACGGATATCATTGCACAGATTGATTTTGCCATGAAACGCGAAGGCTATGAAATGAGTTTTGATACTATGGTTTTGACAGGTGATAACGCTGCAAATCCACACGGTATTCCTGGAGCCAACAAGGTTGAAAACAATGCCCTTCTCCTTTTTGACCTCGGTGTGATGGTGAATGGTTATGCATCAGATATGACTCGTACAGTCGCTGTTGGTAAACCTGACCAATTCAAGAAAGATATTTACAACTTGACTCTGGAAGCCCAACAAGCTGCCCTTGACTTTATCAAGCCTGGTGTCACTGCACATGAAGTAGACCGCGCAGCTCGTGAAGTGATTGAAAAAGCTGGCTACGGTGAATACTTCAACCACCGTCTCGGTCATGGTATTGGTATGGATGTACACGAATTTCCTTCCATCATGGAAGGAAACGACATGGTCATTGAAGAGGGGATGTGCTTCTCAGTTGAACCTGGTATCTACATCCCTGGTAAAGTCGGAGTTCGTATCGAAGACTGTGGTGTTGTAACCAAAAATGGCTTTGACCTCTTTACAAGCACCAGCAAAGATTTGCTTTATTTTGATTAAAAGATATTACAAAAAAATAAGATGGAAAAAGTTAAACTTTTTCCATCTTATTTTTTTGATTTGATAATAAATTTTATCCGCTATATAGCCTTTTTCGTTCAACTGCATTTGGAATTGTCTTCCAAAAAAATTCATTCCAGCCTTTTTCCATGACACAACCAGAGGCAGGATTTAAACTTGCATAGCAAGCATCTACCTGGTCAAAACCAATCTCATCCAAACAGTATGATAAAATAGCCTTCAAGGCTTCTGTCATGATTCCTCGTCCCCAATAGTCCATCCCTAAGATATAGCCAATTTCACAGCTAGATTTTTTTCTTCATCCATACTGACCAGACTAATATCTCCAATGACATAGTCTGGATTTTCTTTGAGACAAATGGCCCATTTGTAATAGTTAGGATTGTCATAGGATGCTACCCAAGTTCTAATTGAGTTCTTTGTAAAATAAACATTTGGATGAGGATCCCAAGTCACATAGGTTAGATTTTCTGAGCATGAAGCCCAATTATCAAACATTGCTTGAGCATCATCTTCTACAAATCTCCTCAGTATCAAACGTTCTGTCTCAATAGTTTGTGTACCTAGTGCTTTCATAATGGTAACTCTCTTTCTATTTTATGGATGGCTTCAAACTTACATTGACCTATCTCAGTCTCCTATTTCAAGTTATAAAGTGAAAAAGGTCCTCCGGACCTTCTTCGCTTTTGTATTTTCAGGCTCGGGCTAAAAAAGTCCCCCGGACTTTTTTACTCCCAAAACTTATCAAACACTGTGATTGGTAGGTGGCGTTTGTGTTGGCCTTTGTACCACCATTTTTCAATGGTTGCTTGGGCTTCTGGGCTTACTTGTTTACCTTCGAGATAATCATCAATTTCATTGTAAGTGACTCCCAAGGCTACTTCGTCTGCAATGCCTGGTTTTTCTTCTTCCAAATCTGCTGTTGGAACTTTTTCATAGAGGGCTGGATCAGCTCCAAGCTCTTTCAAGAGTTGTTTTCCTTGGCGTTTATTGAGGCGATAGAGTGGGAGAATATCTGCACCACCATCACCAAACTTGGTGAAGAAACCTGTGATATTTTCCGCAGCATGGTCTGTCCCGATAACAGCTCCGCTATGAGCACCTGCAAGGGCATATTGGGCAATCATACGGCTACGAGCCTTGATATTTCCTTTATTAAAATCGGAAACTGCACTCCCTGTTGCTTCAACAGCTGCAGCCATAGCATCAGCAGATTCCTTGATATTCACTACCAAACTGACATCTGGCTGAATAAAAGCTAGGGCTTTTTGAGCATCATCCTCGTCAGCTTGCATCCCATAAGGCAGGCGAACTGCGATAAATTTATAACTATCATCGCCTGTTTCAGCTCTCATTTCTTCCATAGCTAGTTGAGCCAAGCGTCCTGCTAAGGTCGAGTCTTGTCCTCCAGAAATACCCAATACAAAAGTTTTTAAGAAGGGATGCTTCTTTAAATATCGTTTTAAAAAGTCAATCGAACGACGGATTTCTTCCTGGGCGTCAATCACTGGTTTTACACCTAGTTGCTGGATAATGGTTTCTTGCAAACTCATTCTTCTTCTCCTTCGCCTAGAGCTTCCTTACGCATCTTATCAATCAAGTCCATCTTGTCTTGCCATACGTCACGAGCCAAGTCCACAGGATAATGTTGTGGGTTCAGTACGCGTTTGTATTCATCCCAGAGCTTATCAAATTCCTTACGAGCATAGGCTTGAATTTCAGGCAGACTTGGTAAGTCATAAACCAGCTTACCTTCCTTGAAAATATCTACCAAGAGAGGAACAGCATCAAAATTACGGACAGTTTTCTTGATGTAAGTATAGGTTGGATGGAACATCTTGATTTCAGTCATGCTAGCAACATCGACACCATCATAGGTAATGTAATCTCCTTCTGACTTGCCTTTTTCACGACTGGTGATGCGCCAAACTTGTTTCTTACCTGGTGTTGAAACTTTCTCTGCATTATTTGAAAGTTTAATGGTATTGCGCATATGACCATTCTCGTCTTCAATAGCAACAACCTTGTAAACTGCTCCAAGTGCTGGTTGGTCATAAGCAGTGATGAGTTTAGTACCTACCCCCCAGACGTCAATCTTAGCTTTTTGCATCTTGAGGTTAAGGATGGTATTTCATCAAGATCATTGGATGCATAAATTTTGGCATCCGTAAATCCTGCCTCGTCCAGTTGCTGACGAACCTTTTTAGAAATATAGGCAATATCTCCTGAGTCAATACGAACACCAAGGAAATTAATCTTATCACCAAGTTCACGCGCAACCTGAATGGCAGCAGGAACACCGATGCGAAGAGTATCATAGGTATCTACTAGAAAGACACAGTTTTTGTGCGTTGAGGCATAAGCCTTGAAAGCCTGATAGTCATTTCCATAAACTTGAACTAAAGCATGTGCATGAGTTCCTAAAACCGGAATACCAAAGAGCTTACCAGCGCGTACATTACTAGTTCCATTGGCACCACCAATAACAGCCGCACGAGTCCCCCAGATAGCTGCATCCATTTCTTGCGCACGACGTGTACCGAACTCCATCAAAGGTTCATCATCAATGACTGAACGAATACGAGCTGCCTTAGTCGCAATCAAGGTTTGAAAGTTGACGATGTTCAAGAGAGCTGTTTCAACCAATTGACACTGAGCCAAAGGTCCTTCCACTTGAACAATCGGTTCATTGGCAAATACTAAGTCCCCTTCTTGAGCAGAACGTACAGTCAATTCCAACTTGAGATTACGGAGATATTCTAAGAAAGCACCATGATAACCAAGTGATTCCAAATAAGCAATATCGCTCTCAGAAAAGCGCAGGTTTTCTAAGTAGTTCACAATTCGTTCCAAACCTGCAAATACAGCATAACCGTTTTTGAAAGGTTGTTGGCGGAAATAAACTTCAAAAACTGCTTTCTTGTTATGAATGCCTTGGTCGAAGTAAACTTGCATCATGTTAATTTGATACAAATCAGTGTGCAAAGTTAAACTATCATCTGGGTACATATACTGTCCTTCTTCCCTATTTGTAAAAAGATGAAAATATTTCTTCTTTTCTCATAAATTAGTACTATTATAACACATTTTCTCTATATTGATAAAAAAAGATAACAAGCTATTCCATGCTCTCGAGCTTATCCATATCTTTTTTTCATACTTCTTCTGAGCCCATTCACCATAACTTTTCAAACCTAAGTTTCCAATAAATACCCAAGGAAGATAAAAGATATAGGTAAATACCCAAGCAAAAATGTATTTAAGATTTAGAGGATTGTGCTGGTAAATTTCGATATTGAACTGGTAGTTTTGTAGCATCAAGGTAGCTGTAATCACTAAAGTTAATAACAGACATCCTAAAATTGTAAAATGAAAACGACTATAGTAGGTCACACCGAGATTGCGAGCACGGGTGAAAAAGTAAAAAGTCCCTATGATAATAATAACGAGAAGCATACTTGGATTAAAAAGGCTTGGTGCTAACACTGCTATGAAATAAGCTAGAAACAACAATCCGATAGAGATATAAAAACTCTCTGCACTAGCTTTATTCATCAGTTGTTCTTCTCTTTCGTCTAGTAATTGATAATAAAAAAATCTATTTTTCATCTTCTTCCTCCCAAAATAATTGGTCTAGGGTTTTCCCTAAACATCTGCAAATAGACTGGCAAAGCGAAAGTGAGGGATTGTACTTTTCCAGCTTCTATCAAGCCGATAGTCTGCCTAGTGACACCCACAGCTTCTGCCAGGTCACCCTGTGTCATATCAAGCTCTACTCGAGCGAGTTTTAATTTTTAAATTCTTAGCCACTTCTTACCTCCTTTTAGATTTTTAAAAAGTTGCGCTTCTTTTCCAAGTCCATTATATCATATAATTTACATTATGCAATATATATCTGTCATTTTGTGTGATTTTTTTAACAAAAAAACTCTCTACCAGCTAAATGATAGAGAGTTTTCTGCTTATTCAAATTTTTTCAAAATATCTACAACGTCAGTTCTCTGTTTGACTTGATAGGCTTTGATGCCTAAACTTTCAGCCATGTTGGTATTATCTTTTACATCATCTAGAAAAATACAATTTGAAGGATCCAACTGATATTTATGGAGGATTTCTTCAAACATTTTTGGATCAGGTTTGATGACCTTAATATCACAAGAAAGGACGAAGCCATCTAAGATCTTTTCTAGAGGTGCTAATTGATCTTTCAATAATTCATAAAAAACTGGTGAGGTATTAGATAGGACAAAAATACGATGGCCATTTTCCTTTAAACGTGCAAGAAGCGGAAAGACTTCAGTGTAAATATCGATATAGGCTGGCCAATTCCAAATGACTTCTTCAACCTTTTTCTGATAGCAATCTCCTAATAGGGATAGAATCTTATCAACCAATTCTTCTCGACTCAAAGTCCCCAGGTCCAATCGTTCCCATAAACCTGACTGGAAAATCGCCTTGTCTAATATCAGATAATCTTTTTCTGTTTTAGCCACAGCTTTCAAAATTTTATCCTTGTTCCATTCCAATAGAACATTTCCCATATCTAGTATGATATCCATTAGCCTATCTCCATCATTATGTATCTAATCACTTTATTTCATTCCCAATTTTAATTTACAAATCTTTTTGATAATAGTGCCTTTCTCCAGTGCAGGGATAGTCTTTTAAGGTAAAGACTTCCTTGTAGCCCTGCTTTTGATAAAAGTCTGGCGCTTGAAACTGAAAAGTATTGACAAAAGCAAATCGACAGTTTCTCTTCTTAGCTTCACTTTCTGCTCGCTGCAATAGTTGTGATCCAATCCCTTGTCCTCGTAAGTCTTCTTTTACAAACAAATATTCGATTTCTAGCCAGTTTCCAAAAGTCTCTGCTACTAAACCCGCCATGAGTTCACCGCTATCATCTTCGACATAAATATTAAGTGGCTCGCTTTCAGCAGCTTCTCTTTTGGAACGATTATAAGAGCGAATCAATCCCCCTATTTCCTGTACTTTCTGAGACACTGTATTTTCCAATCTTACCTGCATAAAATCTCCTAAATACACTTATAGCATGATTATAACTATATTTAGATAGACTGTCAAACTAAAAAACTCACCAACCTGAGTTGATGAGCTTATGACTTATTTTCTAAATTTCCATTGGCTATAAATACCAAAAGCGATAATCCAGATAGCTGAACCTCTAGCTCCCATTACGGTTGATTCTTGTAAAAAGAGAGTCCCAAATACAAAGATAAAGAAGAACATAGTCAGAGGATTTAGCAAGCGATATTGAGGCATGAGATAGCCATCTGCCATAAAGTCTTTAGACTTGCGATACTTGAGATGGGCTACCATGATCAAGATGTAGATGGCGATATAAACACCTGATGAAGATGCTGTAATCAAAGCAAAGGCATCTGATACGCCAGGAAGTACATTGATGAAGGCTGCAAACCAATCAAGACAGCAGAAGCAATGATAGCATTCTGAGGAACGTTGTGGCGTGAAAGTGTATCTGCCTTAATAGCTTTTAAGAAACGATTTGGTGAATCATGGGCAATTTGGTACAAGTGACGACCTGTTGAGTAAAGAGTTGAATTCAAGGCTGACGCAGCGGAAGTCAAGACAACAAAGTTAATCAAGGCCGCCGCCCACTTAAGACCAACAAGTTCAAATACCGTTACAAATGGTGAATCTGTCGCAGAAAGCTCACGCCAAGGAATAATAGACATGATGGCTAAGAGAGCCCCACCATAGAAAAAGATAATTCGCAAGGGAATTTCCTTAACAGCCTTAGGCAAGACTTTTCTAGGATCCTTAGTTTCAGATGTTGTAACACCGATAAACTCAATCATCAAGTAAGCAAAGAAAACCATTTGAAAGGCCATGACAAAGTTCATCCCTCCATTTGGGAAAAGGGAGAACTGCTCACTAATATTGGCGAGACTTGCTGATCCATAAGGAGTTTCAAAGCCAGTCAAGACTAGAAAAATCCCTGTCGCGATCATGGCGAGAATAGCCACAATTTTAATCATGGCAAACCAAAATTCTACCTCACCAAAGATTTTAACAGCAATCAGATTGACCAAGCCCAAAATTGTTAGGAATACAACCTGAATCAACCAAGATGGCCAAGATGGAAACCAAAACTGAACATAGTGAGCAATAGCTGTAATTTCAGCCATACCAATAAAGACTACTGATAACCAATAAGACCAAACTGAGAAATAGCCCCAGCCCTTTCCAAGATAGCGAGTAATAAAATTGATAAAGGTGTGTTGCTCTGGGTCCTGGTACAACATTTCCCCGATGGCACGCATCATGAGATACATGAACCCACCTGTAATCATATAGACCAGGACAATCGAAGGTCCAGTCAAACTGATAGACCGACCAGCTCCAAGAAATAATCCCGTACCAATCGTTCCGGCAATGGCCATAACCTGAACATGGCGATTGGTTAAGCCACGCTCCATTTTACTTTTCTTTTTGTGCTTTTTTTCTGAATTCATATAATCTCCTTAATTTTTAGAATTAAGAAAAGGAGTGCTAGGAAACGCTTTCCCTAAATCTACTCCTTCCTTTTTCCTATTAAACGGTTTTTTCAACTTTTAAGATTTTAACATCATAGCTTCCAGCAGGTGTTTCGATTGTAACAACATCACCTTTTTTCTTACCAATCAATGCTTGACCAATTGGGCTTTCATTTGATACTTTTCCTGCAAAGGCATCTGCACCAGCTGAACCAACGATAATGTACACTTCCTTTTCGTCTTCTCCAACTTCTTGGATTGTTACAGTTTTTTTCCGATAGCAACTTCATTTTTTGCAACGGCATCGCTGTTAACGATTTCTGCGTAACGAATCTTAGTCTCTAGACTTGAGATTTGTCCCTCAACAAAGGCTTGCTCGTCCTTAGCTGCTTCATACTCACTGTTTTTCTGACAAATCACCATATGAACGAGCAATCTTGATACGTTCTACAACTTCTGGACGACGTACTAGTTTCAATTCTTCTAATTCTTTTTCGAGTTTTTCCTTTTCTTCCAAGGTCATTGGATATGTTTTTTCTACCATTTTTCTCAACTTTCTTTTAATTGAATTAATAAATATATGCTTTAAAGCAAAATTATGTGGAAAACCACATAATTTTAGTTTGTGCTATTTGATTGGTTTAGTTTACTATTGATATGTTCTTGAACATTACGATCATGTTCTTCTAATGTTGTTGCATAGTAAACTTTACCATCTTGAACATTGGCTACAAAGTAGAGATAGTCACTCTTTGTCTGATTGATACTTGATTCGATAGCATCCAAGCTAGGGCTATCAACTGGCCCAGGCATAAGACTACTTTTGTATAATCATTGTACGGTGAATCGATAGAAGTATCAATAGCTGCATCATCAGCAAGACTGATATTTTGACCAAGTTTACCTTCTGCGTAAAGGATAGCAATATTACTTTGAAGTGGCATACCCAAGTTCAAACGATTATAGAATACACCAGCAATCAACTTACGATCCTCTGTTTTTGCTCCTTCTTTCTCAACAAGAGAGGCAATTGTTAGGAGCTCATTCACTGTTAAGTTCTTTTCTTTGATTGTAGCATAGTGACTAGATAAGTTTTTATCCATAGCAGCTAGCATTTCATCAATTAAACTTTCAACAGTTGTGTTTTCTTTAATCGTATAAGTTGCAGGGAAAAGATAACCTTCTAAACGGTAACGAACACCACTATCTTTTGTAGGTAAGCTTTCAAGAAGATTTGGATATTTGGTTACCTCTTGAGCAATAAAGTTCTCATCTTGAACTTTAGCCAAAAATGCTTCCGCTGTCAAAGGTTCCTTAAAGTTACCTTGAAGTTGGCCAACAGTTTGAGCAATTTGCTCTAAAGTATATCCCTCTGGAATAGTCAAGCTTGCAAGTGTAACCTCTTGAGGTTCAGGTGTACCACCTTTTTGCAACTCTTTAATGACATCTTCAACGCTCATACTCTTTTGAAGATTATAATAACCAGATTTTAATTCATTATAGTTTTTATACTTAACATAAAGTGTAAAGACTAAACCGTTTTTAATGACACCAGATTTTTCCAACGTTGAACCAATTTCTTGAGCATTAGATCCATCTGGAATCTGAACAGTCATATATTGTTTAGAACTTGGATCCACTGGTTGCAAGGCTGATTCAGCATAACGAAGTCCAAAGAAACCACCAGCACCAAGTAGAATCAGCAATAGCAATACTGTGACTAAAAATCCTTTTAAGCGGGATTTTTTCTTTTTCTTGACTGGTTTCGCAGACTCCCTACGACTTCTTTTAGGAAGTTCATCTACCTCAGTATTTTTCTGATTAGCATTTCCAGCTGTTAATTCTTCCTGATTAGTGGCAAAACCTACAGTTCCTTTATCTTCATGTGATTTTTCATGAGTACGGTAGGAAACTGAAACCTTAGTCGGTATTGAATTAATTTCATCTTTATCTGAGATTGATTGAGATAAGTCAACTGATGCTTCTTCCACAACTTCCTCTTTAAGATCTGGACGAGGAGGAACAGCAGGTGCATTCTCAATCAATTGTTCAACGGTTGAAACAGAATTAGCAATCAGCTCTTCTTCTGGAGTTATTACTCGTTCTTCTGTTTTTGTATCAGAAGAATTCATCAAATTTGAAAAGAGGTCATCTGTTTGTTCTGTTAAACTTTCCTCTTTCTTTAATCGTTCTAAGTCTCGCAAGATCTGCTCTTTAAAGCTCAACTTTTCTTCATTTGAATTTTCGCTCAAAGGTATTTACCTCCTTGTTGATAATCCTTAATATTATATCTTAAAAACCAGAGAAAAGCAACCTTGGAAGCCTTTCTAGTCGCTAATTCCTATTTCCCAGACCATATTATACCATTCTTCTCCCGCAAATTGGGATTTAGACTTGCCTTCATTGACAAAACCATGCTTCTCATAGTAATCAATAAGGTAGTCATGGCAGGTCAGATTTATTCCCTCACGTTCATGCTTGAGAGCTACTTCCTTTAAGGCAGTTAAGAGTTTTCTTCCCAGCCCCAAGGATTGAGCTTTCTTTGCAACAGACAGACATGTCACAGATATATACCCACCTTCTTGATGACTGTGATCTTCTATTTCTTCTGTAAAGGATTGGTCCTGCAAATAGCGATGAGGGACTACTGGTCCTTCAATATAACCGAGTATCTCTCCATCTTTTTCAGCCACTAAAAAACTAGTCTTAATCTCTTTTAAGTGAGCTTCAAAAACAGATCGAGGTATGGCTTCTTCAATTGAGAAATTCTCTAATTCAATCTCTAAAATACGGTCTAAATCACTAAGTCTAGCTTGTCGAATAATCATAGTTCCTCCTGATAATAGGGATTTTGCCATCGCATGAGAAAGGCAAATTCACTGCTCCTTTCTCCTTCTATAATCCCTTGTTCCACAAATCCATTCATTTCAAAATAGGCCAGCAATTCATCCTCACAAAGAAGATAAATACCGGGACTATTTTGTTGAAGAACAACTTGTTTGAAGGCCTGCTAGCAACAAGGTTCCAAATCCTTGCCTCTGATAATCCGGACGAACAGATAAACCAGCAATCACAAAATTTCTATCACTGATAAGTTCAACATTTGCCACCTCTTCTATCCATCTACTTAGTGAGGAATTAGCAAGATCTATTCCTAGGATATAAGCAATCACCATATCATCAAGACTAGCTAAGAGAAACGTATCCGCATGACTGCGGATACGTTCTTCCATCATTTTTCTATTTGTTATTTCTCGAGAACCTGCTGTGCAATCAGAAATCAAGCAAATTTGTTCCATATCTGATTGCGTGGCTTCTCGAATTTTAATTGGAAATTCCATTTTGTTCCTTACTGAACATTACTTGTCAAATTTGACAAGAGACGTTCGAATGAGTATTCATATGACTGAATATCACCTGCTCCCATAAAGACATATACAGCATTGTCATGGTCTAAGAGAGGAGACACATTTTCAACAGTGATAACTTGATGTTTTTTATCAATCTTGGCTGCTAAATCTTCAACCTTAACATCACCATGGTCAACTTCACGAGCAGAACCATAGATTTTTGCTAAGTAAACTGCATCAGCCTGGTTCAAGGCTTGCGCAAAATCATCCAACAAAGCAATTGTACGAGTAAAGGTATGCGGTTGGAAAATAGCAACGATTTCCTTGCTTGGGTATTTGACGTGCAGCATCTAGAGTTGCGATAATTTCAGTTGGGTGATGCGCAAAATCATCGATGATAACAGTATCATTGACAATCTTTTCTGTAAAGCGACGCTTAACGCCTCCAAAAGTATTCAAGTGTTCACGTACTAAATTCAAGTCAAAGCCAGCAGTATAAAGCAAACCAATCACTGCTGTTGCATTCATGATATTGTGGCGTCCGAAAGTTGGAATGTGGAATTGACCCAGTTCTTGACCACGGAAGTGAACTGTGAATGTTGAACCTGTAGTAGAACGAAGCAAATCGCTGGCTACAAAGTCATTGTTTGCTGCTTCAAAACCGTAATAATAGATTGGAGCATTTGTCGTAATCTTACGCAACTCAGCATCTTCACCGTAGACAAACAAACCTTTGGTGATTTGTTTAGCATAATCATTGAAGGCGTTAAAGACATCCTCTAAGCTTGTGAAATAGTCAGGATGGTCAAAGTCGATATTAGTAATAATAGAGTACTCTGGGTGATATGGCATGAAATGACGTTCGTACTCGTCTGATTCAAAGACAAAATACTTGGCATTTTCAGAACCACGACCTGTACCATCTCCAATTAGATAGCTTGTATCAGTGATGTGTGACAAAACGTGAGAAAGCATACCTGTTGTTGAAGTCTTACCGTGTGCTCCGGCAACACCCATGCTGATAAAGTCACGCATAAAGCTACCAAGAAACTCATGATAACGTTTATAACTTAGTCCGTTCTTGTCTGCATAAGCAATTTCAACATTGTTGTCTGGACGAAAGGCATTCCCAGCGATAATTTCTAAATCACCTTGAAGGTTTTTCTCATCGAAAGGTAAAATTTTAATACCTGCTTGCTCTAATCCACGTTGGGTAAAGTAATATTTTTCAACATCAGATCCTTGGACCTTATGCCCCATTTGGTGCAACATTAAAGCCAAGGCACTCATCCCTGATCCTTTAATTCCGATAAAATGATAGGTTTTTGCCATCTTTTTCCCCTTTACTCTGTCATATTTGTCAAGTTCAACTCTTGAGCAATTTTACGTTCTTTTTCTGATTGATTTTCTTTTTTGTTATAAATCTGGCTTTTCTTTAGAAAATCATAATTATTTTTCTTTGGTCCCAGATGCTCTTCTTTGCTTGTCTCTTGCATCTGAGGAGCCATTTCAGCCAAAATATAATGTTTCTGAGTTAGTTTGTCACTAAATTTTGCTAGCTCCCCAGGATTTTCCTTTTGGAAAGGAGCTGTTGGCTGATTTGTCTGTCTTACTAAATTATTTGAAGGTTTATAACGTTTCGTAAAACTAACATCTTGAGTCAAATATTTTGCTGAACGTTTCCGTTTAGATCAGCTCTTGCTTCTTCACGAGCAAGTTCAGCATAGGATTTTTCCTTCTTTTCAGGTAGCTTATTTGATGCTTGAACCGGTGACTTTTTTTCGGTAGTAATTGGTGACCATTCCAAGTAGTTTTTGTCCTGGTAGTCTCCCTTGATATTACTGATGAAATCCGACTCATCATATAAATCCATAAATGGCATCTCTGTCAGTATGATCTCATCATCTGACACTATTGGAAATCGTACTTGTTTCATTTTTATTCCCTTTCAATACTCCATTATAACGTAAAGTCTTGATTTTTCAAGTCTTGGCTTCAGAAATTCCTAATATTTCTTGAATTTCACTAAGTGTGAGACTTCCACGAGACTCTGTTCCGTCCAAGACTTCAGAGACCAGATTTCTTTTCTGTTCCTGCAACTCTTGAATTTTCTCCTCGATTGTACCTCTAGTTACCAGACGATAAACCTCAACAGCTTGTTCTTGTCCCATACGGTGGGCCCTGCCAATAGCCTGCGATTCAACTGCCGGATTCCACCATAAGTCTACCAGAATAACTGTGTCTGCACCAGTAAGATTGAGACCAACTCCACCAGCTTTTAGAGAAATCAAAAACACATCGCGCTCCCCTTGGTTAAAAGCCTTGGTCATTTCTTGGCGTTCCTGTGAAGGAGTTGAACCTGTAATCTTAAAGGAAGTTAAGCCAAGCTGTGGCAACTCCTCTTCGATGCGGTCAAGCATCCCCCTAAATTGGGAGAAGATGAGTACACGATGATTTCCTTCAGCAATTTGACTCAGTAGATCTCGTAAACTATCAAGTTTCCCGCTATCTCCCTTATAATCCTCCATAAATAGGGCTGGAGTATCACAAATCTGACGAAGACGCATGAGTCCCTGTTAGAATTTCAACTCGATTTCGTTGAAATTCTGCATCGGTCACCTGACCCAAACGCTCTTGCATTTGTTGAAGTTGAGCTAGATAGATGACCTTTTGCTGGTCTTCCAGTTCATTCTTATAAACAACTTCTATCAAATCAGGTAGCTCTGTAAGAACATCCTCTTTTTTTCGACGCATGACAAATGGTTTGATAAACTGTGCCACTCTCTCAGCCGGTAATTTCATAAAGTCTTTTTTTACTGGTAAAAGTCCTGGCAAGACAATTTGAAAAATAGACCACAATTCGCCGAGGTTATTTTCAATCGGTGTTCCCGATAGAGCAAAGACTGATGGAACCACAAACTTTCTCAAAGTTTTCGCAATTTTAGTCTGGGCATTTTTCATCACCTGAGCTTCATCTAGAAATAGAAAGTCAAAAGATAAATCCTGATAAATCTCGCTATCTTGCCTGAAAGTAGCATAACTGGTCACATAGACCTGATGTTTTTCAGCTAAAATAGTCTCGCGATAAGGTTTCAATCCATGCACAACAGCTACATCCAAATGTGGTGCAAATTTTTTAAATTCATCAGCCCAATTATAGATGAGGCCAGATGGAGCAAGAATTAAAACTCGGTTTTTTTCGTGCATCTGGCTACTCAGAAAGGCAATAGCTTGTAAGGTCTTACCAAGTCCCATATCATCCGCTAAAATCCCACCAAATCCATAATGGTGAAGCATTTGAAGCCATTGAATCCCCTTTTTCTGATAATCTCTGAGATCAGCTTTGATATTCAGAGCTGTCATCGGAAAATCCTCTGGATGCGTCAAATCGTGCGCCAAATGCCTAAATTCTTCGGTAAATGTTACTTGGTCCTGATCCTTAAAAAGATGAGAAAGGGTATAAGACAATGATTTGCGTGCATGGAAAGTATCACTCTCTATCTCCCCAATTCCCAAATCATCCAAATCCTGACGAATACGCTTGGTCTCTTCGTCGAAATAATAAACCTGGTTAGTGGAAGAAATATAATAATCTTGCTTTGCAACCAGAGCCTTCATCGCTCGATTAATTTCTTCTTGATCTATATCCTGAAAATCAAATTGAATTTCTAGAAGACTTCCCTTGGACGAGATGTGGACTTGAGGTTTCTGAACTCGATAAAGGTCCTGCAAGCTCTCAGAAATCTTTAATTCTCCAAGCACCGCAAAGGCTGGCAAAATTTCCTGAAAGAACGTATGGATTGCATCAGCTTTCAAACTCTGACGCCATGAATGAAAATCTGCTTCAAATCCAGCTGATAGAGCTAGCTGAAAAATCTTTTTTTCTAGTTGAATATCACTAGCAAAAGGGAGATTCTCTAGTTCATTTCGAGTAGTTATTAAGCAAGTTTCATATTGGAACTGCATATCTAAACGAATAGATCCGTCCTCTTCTCGTTCCATGTAGAAAGACGGGCGGAAAGATTGAATTTGAAGCGACTCAGGAGCCTCTACTTTTCCGAGCTCTTTAAACTGGGACAAGGTCGAAGCTAAGAGATCTCGATCACTACTATCAAACTGTAAAATCTTCCTACCACTATGATCTAAAGGAACTTTTCTAAGAGCATCTAATAAACTAGCCTGTTTTTCGTCATCAGGAAAAAATTCCCCTTGGAGAATAATACTTGTCCTCTGTAAAAGAAATTAAGCCCTGCCTGTTCGAAAATTTCCATTTCAAAATAGTTGGATTTTTCTTCAATTCTAAATGAAAATAAACCTGTTTGGCCATCAAAGTCTTGGAAGAGAAGATGATGATAACTCGAAAGTTGGTGGTCAAACTGAAAGGCATCTAAGCCCATCAGTAGACTAGCCCCCTGCTCAAAAAAGGTTTTAGGGAAATAGAGATGTCGCCCTTGATTTGGAAAAAAAATATTGTAGTCAATCTTCTCTTCAACCAAACCTAATAAGAAATTCAAAACTTCTTGACTGGCTTTATCAAATTGTTCAAGTTTTAATGAAGACTCATAATGCTTTCCTATCATGTAAGGTTTGGAAAACTCTATGACTTTTAAGAAAAGAGGGATATCCCTAATCACATAAAACTTGTCTTGCTGAGAAAGACCAATCCTTAAAGTCCAGATAATACGATTAGTTCCTGCTTCTACCTGACCCTGTGCAGAAAGCTGATAGAGGTCAGACTGACTAGGTGCTTGGATAGACTCCAAGAATTTTCCTCCGAAAGTCACTTGTGTCTCAACAGTTTCCTTTTCTTCCTGATTAGCCTCTAGATTGAGTAAGATTTCTTGCCCTAGTTGGTCATTTTTTAGGTAATATTCCAATGCTGCCAAATGAACACAGTAACCTCTTTTTTTGAAAAAAGCACAGGTACAAAAAATCAAATCGTCATCCAAACTATAGCGAATTTCTTCCTCCGCTACACGCGCATAGATGCGATGGTCCTGTTCTTTAATGATTTCAATCTGACCAGTTCGTAGAGTTCTACTCCCTCCATTCGAAGCTTTCCTGGAATCAATTTAGCCATAGTGTCCCCTTTACTTTATCTCTTAATTATACCATATTTCTGCCTATGAAAATAGCCTTCTAGGAGTACTTTTCTCCTAAAAGGCTAGTTTTTTAATGATTTGAAAAAGTGGAAATGATTCGTTGGCAGACTTCTTCCAAAATAGATGTCGGCATAGCAACATTTAAGCGAGCGTGGAGAGCTCCTTCTTCACCAAAGTCCAAGCCTCTGTTCAGGATAACCTTGGCTTCGTCTCTTAAAAGGCTTCTTAATTCTTCATCGCTAATATCATAGGCTGAAAAATCTAGCCAAATGAGATAAGTCCCTTGAGGTTTCATGACCTTGATTTTAGTTTCTTTGCCAAATACATCCACTACATAATTGATGTGTTTCTCAATCAGTTCTTTAAGTTCTGTCAACCAATCTTCACCATAGCGATAAGCTGTTTCTGTTGCCAAATATCCCAAACCTGAGATTTCATGTTGATTATTAGCAAGCTGGCGTTTTTGGAAAGCCACTCTTAACTTAGGATTCTCGATAATAGCGTAAGAATTCTTGGTTCCTGCAATGTTGAAAGTTTTGGTAGCACTGCTTAAAATTAGTGAAAATTCTTTGAAGGCTTCATTTACTGTATTGAATGACTGGTGTTTATGTCCAAACAAGGCTAAGTCTTGGTGGATTTCATCAGATACCAACAAAACTCCATGTTTTTGACACAGTTGTCCAATCTTCTCCAAAACCTCTTTGTCCCAAACACGTCCACCAGGATTATGAGGATTGCAGAGAACGTAGAGTTTCACATCCTCTTCGACAAAATCTTTCTCTAATTGATCAAAATCAATCTCAAAAAGTCCGTCTTTTTCTACTAGAGAGTTGGTGATTAGTCTACGATTATTAAGCTTAATACTGCGAGCAAAAGGAGGATAAACCGGTGTGTTAATGAGCACTGCTTCACCTTCCTTGGTGAAGGCTTGAATAGCTGTTGAAATGGCAGGTACCACTCCCTCGATAAAGACTAGGGCATCCTTATCAAAGCGATAACCATGCTGCTTTTCCTCCCAATTTTGAACAGCTTCAATCAACCCATCACTAGCATAGGTATAGCCATAGACTAATTGCTCTGCATAGTCATGGACTGTCTGACGAATCTCAGGTAACACCTCAAAGTCCATATCAGCAATCCAAGCCGGTAATACTTCTCGGTCAGTTTCTGCTTCTTTCCATTTGTATGTATGGTGTCCAAAACGATTGGGCAAGGTCGTAAAATCATATTTCCCATAGTTTTATCCTTCCAAGGCTTGACGCAAGTCTTCAATCAAATCTCTAACATCCTCAATACCAATAGACAAGCGTAAGAGGTCATCTGTCAATCCATAAGAATGACGAACCTCTGCAGGAATATCTGCATGGGTTTGAGTAGTTGGATAGGTAATCAGACTTTCAACCCCACCTAAACTTTCAGCAAAAGAGAATACTTTCAAGGTATTTAAGATATGAGGAATACGCTTCTCATCAGCTACTTTAAAGGAAATCATCCCCCCGCGTCCTGTATACAAGACTTCTTTGACAGCAGGTGATTGTTCTAGAAAGGCTACGATTTCTTGAGCATTAGCTGTTGAGCGCTCCATACGAAGTGACAAAGTCTTAAGACCACGAATCAATTGATAACTATCAAATGGTGACAAAACAGCCCCAGTAGTGTTGAGATTGTAAAAGAGTTTTTCGTATAAATCCGCACTATCTGTCACAACCACACCAGCTAGAACATCATTATGTCCTGCAAGGTATTTTGTCGCTGAATGAAGGACGATATCTGCACCGTCTTCAATCGGACGTTGGTAAATCGGGCTATAGAAAGTATTATCAACGACAACTTTAGCACCTTTTGCATGAGCTAGTTTTGACAATTTTTCAATATCAAATTCCAACATCAAAGGGTTAGTTGGTGTTTCAATATAGAGTACATCCACATCCTTTTCTAGCTCAGCAACTAGCTCTTCTTCTGTGTTTGCATAAGTAAAGTGGAAACGTCCTTCCTGTTCCACTTGATTGAACCAGCGGAAAGAACCACCGTAAAGGTCACGGACAGCCAAAACCTTGCTTCCTACTGGGAAGACACTAAAGGCCAACACAATCGCAGACATACCTGAACTAGTTGCTAGAGCATAGTGGGCTGATTCAATAGCTGCCAAGACTTCCTCTGCCTTGCTTCGAGTTGGGTTTTTAGTGCGAGTATAGTCAAATCCAGTGGACTGACCAAATTCTGGATGCTGATAAGTCGTTGAAAAGTGGATTGGTGTAACCAAAGCACCTGTTGCTTCATCAGACTTGATCCCTGCTTGTGCTAAAATTGTGTTGATGTGAAATGATTTACTCATACAATACCTCCAAATCTATAGTAACTATTGTACCACTTATTTTGGATCCTTCGTTTTCTTGTTTTCAAGAGCTAGTTATAGTTTCAAACTATACAAAAACGATAGCTTCCTGAGAAACTATCGTTTTTCCTGTTGAATAGACTGATTATTTAACGTGTTTTGCTAATTCTTCTTGGGCTTTTTTATTAGATTCTTCTTTTTCTTTCAGCCATTTTTGTCTAGCTTCTTCATACTCAGCCGTTGTGACAATCTTATCTTGCAACTTAACGTATTTATATGATTCAACACCCTTGTTACCCAGCTTGAGAGAAAGCAGCAGAGAATGGAACTGTTTTTCTGATTCCTGGTGTTCCACCAAGAGATACGTTTGGAAGTGTGAGAGAGCTATCCACCAACCAAGCTTGTGCTTCAGCGTATTTGTCATAACGTTTGGTCAAATCTTGTTCAGCATTGGCTTCTTCTAGCATCTTAGTGTAGGTATCCAAGCCAACCGCAGTTGCTTTAGCATTACTTTCACCAGGTTCTAAGCCAAGGTTTTGCAATGAACCACCATTTGTAAGGTTAAGTGTATCAAGATAAGTTGATGGATCCTGGTAGTCAGGGCTCCAACCACCATTGTAGAGGTCATAATCTTTTTGGGCAGCTGTGTTAGCAAGGTAACCGATACTATCCATTTCTTCTGTAGTCAGCATTTGAATATCGATGACGACATTATCTGCACCCAAGACGGACTCGATAGATTGTTTGAAGGAACTTGCCTCTTGGACACCCTTCTTATATGATTGGTCTACTGGCAAGTCTAGATGAATAGGGAATTGTACGCCTTTAGCTTCCAATTCTTTCTTGGCTTGTGCAAAAGCTTCTTTGGCCTTATCAGCATTATAATAGGCATCTTGTGCATCCGCAAAGTTCACATTTTGCCATACTTGGCCGTAGTTAACCATCTTAGAAGCGACGACATCCCCAAAATCTTTACCATCAAGAGTTACAAATGAAGGTGGAACGAGCAAGTTTCTGATAATCTTTGTTGCTCCCTCTTCCCCTTGTGACTGAGCTCCATAAGCTGTACGGTCATAGGCAAAGTTAATGGCTTGACGGAATGATTTGTTTAAAACTGCTTCTTGTTGAGCTGTCTTTTCAGCGTCTGTCGTTTTTGATGTGTGGTTATAAGATTTTCTATCTAAGTTAAAGTTAAAGTAGAAAGAAGTCGCAGTTTGCATACTGTAGATAATATTATCCTTGTATTTCTCTTGCACACCTGCAAAACTTGAACTATTTGGATAGAGACGGGCAAAACTATAGACACCTTCGCTAAAGTTACGAACAAGCGCATCTTGGTCGCTTCCATCATAGTAAGTCAACTTGACATCATCTACAAATACATTTTTTGCATCCCAATAGTTTGGATTTTTCTTGTATTCAAGAACAGATTTCGAAGTGAATGATTTGAGAATAAATGGACCATTATACAAGATGTTTGCTGGATCCACTTTACCGAAATCATCCCCTTTTGAGTTCAAGAAATCAGCATTTACTGGGAACAGAATAGTTGCAGTTGTTTTTGAATTCCAATAAGGTTCTGGTTGAGTCAAAGTATATTGAACAGTCTGGTCGTCAATAGCTTTTACTCCAACTGTTGAAAAGTCTGTAGTTTTTCCGCTAACATAGTCAGCCAGACCAGCAACAGAATCTTGCACTAGATACAAGGCTTCTGAATTTTTATCCGCAGCATACTTCAATCCTGTCACAAAATCTTGTGCTGTCACTGGTGCATACTCTTCACCATCTGCTGTATACCATTTGGCGTCCTTACGAAGTTTGTAAGTATAAGTCAAACCATCTTTGGAAACAGTCCAATCTTCTGCCAATGAAGGAATGTAGTTCCCGTATTGATCATTTTCCATCAAACCATCAACCAAGTTTGTCACAACATCACCTGTTGTTGCACGGTTTTCTAGGAGATAGTTAAGACTTGAGGGGTCATTACCATATACATAATTATATGTCTTTGTAGAACTAGCTGAGTTGCTACAAGCCGCCAATAGCAGACCGGCACTTAGGGCAACGCCTGCTAGCGTCAGATATTTTGCCTTAGACTTTTTCATAAACAGAACCTCCAAATTTAAATATTTGTATCATTATACAGCTATTGTTTTTTTAGTCAAGCAATAATTCTCTAAAAATTTATTTTTTTCTACATTTTTTTATATTTTTTTGTATTTTTTTAAGAAAAAAAGAACAATTTAGACTCTTTTACGCAAAAAAAGTTTAAATTGTTCGTTTTATTTATAAAGTATTATGATAATTTTTAATCGTGCTCGTAACTGATTTGCTTTTTCCTGTCCAATAACCTTATCCAAGAGACGAGTATAGAGACACATAACTCCGTAAAGCCCGCCACCGATTGTACCAATTAAGGCGACATATAGGAAACTCCAGAAACGTCCAGTTGGTTGGAAGACAAATCCAATAATCCATTGCAAGAGTCCTACTAGAATAAACATAACTAGAGTCAAAATAGTAACTAAGATTGTTCTCTTCAGAATAATCTTTCGGCGAGCACCTGTAATCTGACAGATTTCACGGTACATTAAAACAATTGGGATGATAAGACCGATAGTCGTTGAAATTAATGGTCCATAACTGTGGAAAATCGCTATTGATGGTAGTTGTAAAACGATCTTAGCAAGCGAACCATAGACAAAATATAGAACTGCCTTACGGTTACGGAACATAGCCTGAAGCATTGGAGACAAGACCATATACAAACCTAGGATTGTTGACTGCAAGACTGCAAAGACAAACAAGCCCAAAGCCAAACTATCAGGTTTACCGTAAAAGACTGTATAGAGGGGTTCCCCTACCATGACTACTCCAACCGTTGCAGGTAGTAGGAATAAGAAGAGCATGGTAATACTATCTTGCACCAACCGAGAAGCTGCTGGTAAATCACCCTTGACATAGTTCTCAGTCAAGAGAGGCAAACCAACGCTACCGATTGATACTCCTACGGAAATCAAATCATGGTGATTTTATTAGGATTGGCAGAGAAATAAGAAAACATGACAACCAAATCTTCATTACTATAGTTTGTAAACCACTTCATGCTATTGATAAAGGTCATTTGGTCCAAGATTTGGAAAAGTTGAATAGCTGAACCTGTTATGATAAAAGGAATAGCTTCCTTAATCGTATCAACCAGTAGACTCTTACTATCAATCTTATCTCGCGTTTCAAAAACTTTTTGAAGCAAACCTTCCTTGTAAAGGAAATAAAGTAAGACAGCGAAGCTAGCTACCATTCCCACAAAAGCCGCAAAGGTAGATTGGGTAACTGCTGATAGATAATCTTTTGAACCAAGCTTCATGATGATAAAGGTTGCTAAGAGCATCCAAATAACACGGATAACCTGCTCCGCAATTTGACTCATTGCATAAGGCTTGAGATTACTCATTCCTTGGAAAAATCCACGGATAACACTCATAGAAGGGAAAATCAAGACCGCCCACGCTAGACTTTGCATAATTGGAATTAAGTCCTTACCGACTCCGGAAAGGTCTGCCAACCAAGGTGCAAAGAGGTATAAGATCAAGGCAAAGGCAAGTCCTAGCACAGTCATAAAGCCCAAGAAACTTCGAATCAGGGCAAAACTATGCTCTTCTTCTTGCATGGTATTGTATTTAGCAACCTGCTTAGCTACAGCCACCGGGATACCTGCTGTCGAAATCAACAAGAACCAAGCGTAGATATTATAGCCCATGGTAAAGAGACCGTTAGCCGTTGCAGCATAAGTCCCCATCCAGATATACCAGGGAATAATGTAAATAGCCCCAAGGAGGCGACTGATAAAGTTACTTGCTGTTAGCCAGGCAGTCCCTCGTAACATCTGGGCCTGCTGATGATTATTTCGTTAGACATAACTTCCTCATTCATTTTTAATAACTAGGAAATGTTCCTTATCTTCCATTATAAACTTTTCCTTGTTACTTGTAAAATTCAGACTTTCAGTTTACAATAGAAAGTATGATAAAGATTGAAACCGTATTAGATATTTTAAAGAAAGACGATCTCTTCCGTGAGATTATCGACCAAGGACATTACCACTATCATTACAGCGACGTCGTTTTTGATAGCATCTGCTACGATAGTCGAAAAGCAAATGAAAATAGCCTCTTTTTTGTTAAAGGAGCTGCTTTCAAGAAGGAATTTCTTCTTTCAGCAATCGCACAAGGGCTCGGTTGGTATGTAGCTGAACAAGACTATGAGGTAGGCATCCCTGTTATTGTTGTTAGCGATATTAAAAAAGCCATGAGTTTGATTGCTATGGAGTTATATGGCAATCCTCAGGAAAAACTAAAACTCCTTGCTTTCACTGGTACTAAAGGAAAAACAACTGCGGCTTACTTTGCCTACAATATCTTAAATCAAAAACATCGTCCAGCTATGTTGTCAACCATGAACACTACTTTGGACGGTAAGACTTTCTTTAAATCTGCTCTGACAACACCTGAAAGCATCGACCTCTTTGATATGATGGCCCAAGCAGTTGATAACGGAAGAACCCACCTTATTATGGAAGTTTCCAGTCAAGCCTACTTGGTGAAACGAGTTTACGGCCTGACCTTTGATGTCGGTGTCTTCCTCAACATTAGTCCTGACCATATTGGTCCTATTGAGCATCCGACCTTTGAAGATTATTTTTATCACAAACGTCTCTTGATGAAATAGTCGCGCAGTTGTCATTAATAGTGATATGGATCACTTCTCTGTTCTGAAAGAACAAGTTGAGAACCAAGACCATGACTTCTACGGTAGCCAATCAAGTAACCAAATCGAGAACTCCAAAGCCTTTAGCTTCTCAGCTACTGGTAAATTAGCTGGCGATTATGATATCCAACTAATTGGACACTTCAACCAAGAGAATGCTGTCGCAGCTGGACTGGCTTGTCTTCGTTTAGGTGCTAGTCTTGAAGACATAAAAAAAGGGATTGCTACAACACGCGTCCCTGGCCGTATGGAAGTTCTCACTCAAAAAAATGGCGCAAAAGTTTTCATAGACTACGCCCATAATGGTGATAGCTTGAAGAAATTGATCTCAGTCGTTGAAACACATCAGACTGGAAAGATTGCTTTAGTACTTGGTTCAACTGGAAACAAGGGAGAAAGCCGTCGTAAGGACTTTGGACTTCTCCTCAATCAACATCCTGAAATTCAAGTCTTTCTAACAGCTGACGATCCAAACTATGAAGATCCAATGGCCATTGCTGATGAAATTAGTAGCTACATCCATCGTCCTGTTGAAAAGATTGCCGACCGTGAGCAAGCCATCAAGGCTGCCATGTCTGTTACAAGTCAAGAACTGGACGCTGTGATTATCGCTGGTAAAGGAGCCGACTGCTACCAAATCATCCAAGGGCAAAAAGAAGACTATCCTGGAGATGCAGCTATCGCAGAACGTTATCTATAATAAATTAAAAGAAGGCTAGGAAATTTCCGAGCCTTTTATTTTTTTATAAATATGAGTCTTTCTTTATCAAATTCTACAGCCAACTCATATTTCCCATCTTCATTTTGAACAATGTAGCCTAATAAGATTAGACTATCAACAAAGATATCAGGTCGTTTCTGCATAAGCTGGTCTTTTTTGAGGAACTTGAGTAAAAATGTTGTCATATACTTGAGGGCATACTCAGGATTGACATCCCCTAAAATCTCATACAGTCTCTGCTGTTCTTCCGTCAGTGGATACTGGAACTTGACCTTGTAAAAGTAATTAGACAAGGTCATCTTTTCCCTTGCAAAATCGGTGTGCTCTTCTAGGATAGCTGCATTTGTTTGATTGCGCAATTCAGTTTGAAAATGTTTATCCAGGATTTCTTGATAAACATGACTATCATTCCTCACAAAGACTTCTTGGTCTAGTGCAAGAGATTTTGCAGATTCTAGAAAGGGAAGATTGAGATAATAGCGTTTATTCTCTCTCAAAATCAAACCCGCTTTAATATATTCCTCCAAATACTTGTCAACTGGTATCTCTGGAAACTGAGCCTTAATTTCGCGTAGAATAACATCATCATGCTGATCAAGATAGTCTACCAAGTCCCTAAAGAATGGCTGCCGTGTCAATCGTGATGGATTAAAAATCTGAATCATGAAGATTCCTTTCTTTACATGCTAAAAGTAGTGATGCTGCTAATTGACTCGGGTTAGTGCCAGGCTGATTCAAAGGTACTGGAAGTCCTAGTTCACGATAATATTCACTCCAGAAATCACTGATTTCCCAGTCATCATTACCAAATTTCATAGGAATGGTCTCAAAAATAGGTAGTAGTTCAGCGATGAACTGAGAACAATAGAAACCATCTCCATCTGGATAAAAGGAAGCATTATAGGGTGTACCTAAGTGGCACTCTGCCCGCTTTTTAACCTCTGTACAATCAATCTCCGCATAGCGATAAAGATCATAGATTCTTTCAGCTTCAAAAAAATCTTCAGGGGATTGGGCAATGACACCACCTTCCGTTGTTGCATGATAGATGAAACCATCTAAAAAAATGGCCACATGGCTATAGTTGCCAGTAGATTCCTGGATGGCTTGCCCTATATCCGAACTATCTTTCACAAGATTAAATCACCATTTTCTAGCATACTTCTCTCCTAGCAAAAAAGGAGTCGAAACTCCTTTTTAATACTGGGTTTTCCCATCTATCATTATGCATTAAAGCTTTCAGTCAATTGTGGTACTACTTGTTTCTTACGTGAAACAGCACCTGGAAGGAAGGCATGGTTGTTTTCAAGTTTGAAATTGAAAGCTGCTTCTACCTTGTCCATATTAGCACCAAGAGCCAAAATTTCTGAGTTTGAATTCACAATATCAGTAATCATCAAAACAAAGTCAGAGTAGCCGTTAGCTGCATTTGCTGCTTGAATGGCTGCTTCGATTTCAGCTTGGCGTTCCAAGACTTCAGCAATATCAACTGTGTTGACTTGAGCCACACGAACGTTGTTTCCGTTGAGTTCAAAAGTCTTAGCATCGATGTCGATCAATTCTTCTGCTGATTTACTTGCTAAGTTTGTACCAGCCTTGAGCATTGCAAGACCGTATTCTTCCAAGTTAACGCCACCCAATTCAGCCAATTCAGGTGCAATCACTTTATCAGATGGGTGTGTTGTTGGAGATTTCAAAAGAAGAGTATCTGAAATCAAACCTGAAAGCATCAAACCTGCAATTTCTTTTGGTACAGCTACGCCATGCTCTTTGAACATGCGGTATACGATAGAAGATGCTGATCCAACTGGCTCCAAACGCATGTAAAGTGGGCTAGCAGTTTCAAAGTTAGCCACACGGTGGTGGTCCACTACACCGTAAACTTCTACTTCAGCGATATCTGAAACAGATTGTTGGAATTCATTGTGGTCTGTTAAGATGACTTGCTCTGCACCTTCTGCTTTAGCTGATGTGATCACGCGTGGTGCTTCCACACCAAATAGTCCAATACGAAAGCTGTTTCTTCATTTGGAGTACCAAGAGCTACTGCTTCTGTATCCAAACCATAAGCTTCTTTTGCAAGATAAGCGAAGGCTACTGATGAACCGATAGCATCTGAATCTGGATTTTGGTGACCAAATACTAGAATCTTAGACATGATAATACCTCGTTTCTTTATTCTCTTTATTGTAGCATTTTTTTCAATTTTTGACAAAAGTAAGAGAAACCTAAAGGGCTTCTCTTTATAGGTTAAAAGCATTCACTAGATTTTTATTTTGATTATCGTTTAGGTAGCTTTCCTTCTGAGGACGCTTCTTCCGTTTGAGTAGAGCCTCAGCCGACATTGCTTCTTCCTTACTATCAAAACCTTCTACATAGATGAGTTTTACTGGTAATCTAGCTCGTGTATACTTGGCTCCTTTGCCACCTTTGTGGACAGCGACACGTCTCTTGACATCTGTTGTATAGCCTGTATAGTAGGAACCATCACGGCACTCAACCACATACATATAAGCCTTATGATCCATAGTAAATCTCTTGAATTTCTGGTGTATAAGTACCATCACTATTATGAACAATGAGGGGTGGTAAAACCTTAAAGCCACTAGTGGAACCGTCCTTGATAGCCTCAATCAAAAGCATATTAGCTTCCTTCTCCCGTTTAGGGTAAACAAATTGTAGGCGCTTTGGAGCCAGATTATGCTGTTGGAGTGTAGCTAAAATATCTAATAATCTATCTGGACGATGAACCATTGCCAAACGCCCGTTTGATTTGAGAATACTCTGGGCACTACGACAGATTTCCTTGAGATTGGTCGTAATTTCATGCCGAGCTAAAAGGTAATGCTCGCTTTCGTTCAGATTAGAATTTGGATCTACCTTAAAATAAGGCGGATTGCACAAAATCAAATCGACCTTGCTCCCCTGAATGTAGCTAGGCATGTTCCTCAAATCATCACAAATAACCTGCATCTGCTCTTCCAAGCCGTTTAAACGCACTGACCGTTCAGCCATATCAGCGAGACGTTCCTGAATTTCTACAGATAGAATTTTAGCTTTGGTACGACTACTGGCAAAAAGCCCAACAGCTCCATTGCCCGCACAGAAATCCACTATCAACCCATTTTTAGGAAAACGAGGAAAACGAGACAGGAGAACACTATCCACGGAATAGCTGAAAACCTCTCTATTTTGAATAATCTTGATATCTGTAGAGAAGAGTTGATTAATGCGCTCTCCTGATTTTAATAATTGTTCTTCGTTCATACTTCTATTATAACAAAATATAATAACATCACAATGATTTGAGGGGATATCAATTACTGTTTTTCTTTAAATGTTCCAAGGCTTCTCGTGTCCAAACAGGCATCATGCGACCAAGCGGCGCGAATCCATGTTTGATGCGATCATTCGAAAAACGTCTCCGTCTAGGAAGTTGATGTTTCTTCTTCCAAGGTACGAATGGAAAGGCTAGCCTTCCCTGTATATTCGTCAAAATCTACTACTTGTACCTGGACTTCATCACCGATTTTTAAAACCTCGTAAATATTTTCGATAAATCCTGTCCGAATCTCCGAAATATGAATCAGGCCTGTCACTCCTGTTTCTAACTCAACAAAAGCTCCATAGGGCTGAATCCCAGTAATACGGCCATTTAGCTTATCACCGATTTTCATTTTAGTCCTCAATTTCAATAGTTTCAATGACTACGTCGTCAACTGGCTTGTCCATGGCACCTGTTTCGACACCTGCAATTGCATCCAGAACTTCATAAGAAACTTCATCCGCAAGTTGGCCGAATACTGTATGACGACGGTCTAGGTGAGGAGTTCCACCTTGTTCAGCATAAATTTCCGCAATTGGTTCTGGCCAACCACCACGAGCAATTTCTTTCTTAGAATATGGCAAGTGTTGATTTTGCACGATAAAGAACTGGCTACCATTTGTATTTGGCCCAGCATTTGCCATAGAAAGAGCTCCGCGAACATTGTAGAGCTCTTCTGAAAACTCATCTTCAAAAGATTGACCATAGATAGACTCGCCACCCATACCTGTACCAGTTGGATCTCCACCTTGAATCATAAAATCTTTAATAATACGGTGGAAAATCACACCGTCATAGTAACCATCTTTTGACAGAGCAATAAAGTTGGCTACTGTTTTTTTGGTGCGTGATCAGGGAAAAAGCTTAATACGCATATCTCCCATGATTTGTCTTAATAGTCGCAATTGGACCATCTACTGCTTTCAATGTCTACTTGTGGAAAAATGTAATTCTTTTTCTACCATACCAAATCCTTTCTAAGGCATCAAAGATGCCATCTTCTTCTAATGTTTTTTTGTAATATAATCTGCTTTTTTTCTTTGATTTTTATCATGAGAAATACCCATGGCAATACTAATGCCTGCATAATCAAAGAGTTCTAAATCGTTAAGACCGTCCCCAAAAACCATAACGTTTTCTGGTTTTAAACCTAATTGGTCTACAACTTTTGCAACTCCAGCTGCTTTTGAACTGGAAATCGGCACAACATCTGATGAATATTCATGCCAGCGTACCATACGTAAAGTCGATGCTAAACTTTCAGGCAAACGTCAAAGTCATCTCCCTGATCCTCAAATGTCCACATCTGATAAATATCTTCATTTTTGATAAAAATCACGGTCCACCTCTAAATTAGGATAAATCGGGTCAATTGCCTGGCTAATCATCTCTGTTCGCCTTGATAGTTTAGCAGCATGACTTCCCACCAAACCGTAATCAATCCCAACTTCCTTGGTCCAAGCAATATACTCTTCTACCTTATCCTTAGCAATTTTGTTACTATAAATGACATTGCCCTTTTTATCCTCAATATAGGCACCATTCAAGGTTACAAAGAAATCAGGATTGAGGGCTTTAATCTCTGGTACCACACCAAAAATGCCTCTACCAGTCGCAATTCCTGTCAAGATTCCTTTTTTTCACGTAATTGTTTAAAAACCCTTGGAATAGTACTTGGAACAAAACCTGTCTTTGAATTTCGTAAAGTATCATCTATATCAAAAAAGATAATCTTAATCTTCTTAGCCTTGTATCTTAACTTGGCATCCATTATAATACCTCCTTCAATTCACTCTTTCCATTATACCATAAAGTAGAGAATTCCCCTATCTTCAAAGAAATTTGCTACCTCTTATTCGAATTCCTTAGACAAGTACAAAACTAAATCATCATTGTTTTGACTAGTAGCGTTCATTTCCAAGGGTTGATTTCTATACCAAACACCCGTCCCATCTGGAATATAGCCTCGTTTGATGTACAATCTTTGGGCGGGTCCATATCCTGAGTGCAAGCCTCACGCCTAGACTTTCACCTTGATCGAAACAAGCTCGACTCGTTTTTCTGCTTCTTCTAGCAGTTGACTCCCAACTCCTTGATTTCGAAAAGGCTCAAATACATTAAAATCTGATAATTCTGGATAGACTTCTGCAAAAGGACCATGTTTAGCAGAGGGCAAAATGGTAATGTAGCCCGCTACAGCACCCTCAACCTCTGCAACTAAGACCTCTCTCTCCCCACTTTCTTGCTCCTCAAAGTATCGAGTTAAAACCTCCTCTCTACTTGGCCAACCTTGTCTGATAAATCCTCGAGATAGATATTTTATGTCAGATTCTTGCATTTTTTTCTAATTGAACATGTCGTCTTCATAAGCTTCTCCTTTATAGCTTTCTCCTACCATTATAGCACGATAATAAAGATTAAAAGAAAAAACCTAGTAAGACAAAAGAATCTTACTAGGTCAACAGGGAGTCCTGTAAAAGTCTGATAAAAGACACGCCTGAACAAAAAAAAGAGGTCCACTGGACCGAAAAAAAGACCCGTAAGGGTCTTTTCTTTAATCTTCGTTTACGAAAGGCATCAAAGCCATTACGCGAGCGCGTTTGATAGCTGTTGTTACTTTACGTTGGTTTTTAGCTGAAGTTCCAGTTACACGACGTGGAAGGATTTTCCCACGTTCTGAAACGAAACGGCTAAGAAGCTCAGTATCTTTGTAATCAACATATTCAATTTTGTTTGCTGCGATGTAATCAACTTTTTTACGGCGTTTGAATCCGCCACGACGTTGTTGAGCCATGTTTTTTCTCCTTTATAGTATTAATTGTCCATTAGAATGGTAAATCATCATCTGAGATATCCAAAGGATTTGTTGCTCCGAATGGATTTTCATCTCGTGAAAAGTCAGGTACTGATTGTGTAGGTGCTGAATAATTTGAACTTGGTGCAGAATGACCTCCACCAGTTTGACCTTCACGCACGCTACGGCTTTCCAACATTTGGAAATTTTCAGCTACGACTTCAGTCACGTAGACACGTTGTCCTTGCTGGTTATCGTAACTACGAGTCTGGATACGACCTGTAACCCCGATAAGTGAGCCTTTTTTAGCCCAGTTAGCAAGGTTTTCAGCCTGTTGGCGCCACATTACGACATTGATAAAATCAGCCTCACGTTCACCATTTTGACTCTTGAATGTACGGTTTACTGCAAGAGTAAAAGTCGCAACTGCTACATTCGATGGGGTATAACGCAACTCAGCGTCACGTACCATACGCCCTACAAGTACAACATTGTTAATCATAATCTACCTTCTTACGCGTCAAGTTTGACGATCATGTGACGAAGAATGTCAGCGTTGATTTTTGAAAGACGGTCAAACTCTTTAAGAGCTGCGTCATCGTTTGCTTCAACGTTAACGATGTGGTAAAGTCCTTCACGGAAATCTTGGATTTCGTATGCAAGACGACGTTTTTCCCAATCTTTTGATTCAACAACAGTTGCACCATTGTCAGTCAAGATAGAGTCAAAACGTGCTACCAAAGCGTTTTTCGCTTCTTCTTCAATGTTTGGACGAATGATATAAAGAATTTCGTATTTAGCCATTGATATGTTCCTCCTTTTGGTCTAATGACCCCAAGTCTTTGCATGGGGTAAGTGAGGTTTGCTCACAATAAACTATTATACTAGAAAAAAATTTTTTTCGCAAGTATAAAACAATGATAGTTTATTTTTTTAGAGTTTTTTTGCTGCAGTTTTTGGTAATTTCATCTACGAAAATATTCTCTTCTTCAAATTTCTTCTTCAAGGAACTAAGATCAACCGTTCCCTCAATTTGGACTTCGATAACAATCTTACCATCTTTACGTGGAATATTAACAGTATGAGAAATATTAAGATTTTCCTCAACGATTAAAGAAACAATCTTACCGAGTACCCCAACTTCATTTTCTGTGATAAAACGAACACGGATTCCCTCTTCACCATAACCAGCAATTTCAAGAAAGGCTCCGAATACATCTCGATCTGTTATAACGCCATACAATTGACCATTATCAACAACTGGTAAGATACCAATCTTATTTTTCAACATGAGATAGGTTGCATCTTCCAAACTAGCATATCCTGAAACAGTAACAACATCACGAATCATGACATCTTTTACCTTTGTCTTGTTTAGCAAGTAGTTCATCTCAAAGATTGAAAGACTAGTTGCTTTTGATGGACTAGCTTCAGCAATTGTTCCTTCTGTCACCAATCCTACTAATTTATCATTCTCAATAACAGGAAGACGGTGCAAGCCTTGTTCACGCATTAAATCTGCTGCATGCGCAACAGTTGTATCAGGACTGATATAAACGACCTTGCGTGTCATAAAATCTTTAACTGCCATAGGAAATCTCCTTTATGTTTATAGTTTTATTATACACTTTTTACGGAAAGCTATCAAACGCTTTCATTTCTTTTTCAAGATTCAGAAAAATCTGAAGGACTTTACGAAAAAGAGCTCAACTTAGAGCCCTTAATCTTTTACTCATAATGATTGCGTCACAATCTCTATCCGCCGACTAAAAAGGTCCCCCGGACTAATGTGGATTGCTTGCGCAATCCTTATCCGCAACCTAAACTAATCTCCCAGACTATACGAAGATTACTACGCAATCCTTATCCGCCGACTAAAACAATCCACTGGATTGTTTAGCCACCTAGATATGCTTTTCTGACTTCGTCTGAGGCTGCGAGTTCTTTACCTGTTCCTGAAAGAACAATCTTTCCTGTTTCAAGAACATATCCTCGGTCAGCGATGGCAAGTGCTTTATTGGCATTTTGCTCAATTAAGAGAACGGTTGTACCTTGTTTTTGAATATCTTGGATGATATCAAAAATTTCTTGGATAAAAATCGGAGCAAGACCCATTGATGGTTCATCTAATAAAAGAAGTTTAGGCGTTGACATGAGTGCACGTCCCATGGCAAGCATCTGCTGTTCACCACCAGATAGAGTAGCCGCATCTTGGTTTTTACGTTCTTCCAAACGAGGGAAACGAGAGAAGACTTTCTTCAAATTTGCTTGATTCTCTTCACGATTTTTCTTAAGAAAGGCTCCCATCTCCAAATTTTCCATAACTGTCAATCCAGAGAAAACATGACGTCCTTCCGGTACTTGAGAAAGCCCTGATGCCACAATCTTTTGTGCGGGCATCTTTTGGATTTCTTGCCCCAAAAATTCAATTCGACCAGAACTTGGGCGAACAAGTCCTGATAGAGTACGAAGAATAGTTGTTTTACCTGCACCGTTAGCACCGATTAGAGAAACAACTTCTCCTTCATTGACTTCAAAGCTTACATCACGTACAGCTTGAATCATACCGTAGTGTACTGAGAGGTTTTCAACTTTTAACATAGACATTAGGCTTCACCTCCAAGATAAGCTTCGATAACACGTTTATTACTCTTGATTTCATCTGGTGTCCCGTGAGCAATCAAACGACCGTACTCAAGAACATAGATACGCTCAGTAACTTCCATAACCAAATTCATATCATGTTCAATCAGCATGATAGTAATATTAAATTCATCCTTGATGCGACGAATCAACGCAGTTAATTCTGCAGTCTCTTGTGGATTCATACCTGCCGCAGGTTCATCCAAGAAGAGGATTTTAGGCTCTGTAGCAAGAGCACGAACAATCTCCAAACGACGTTGTTGACCATAAGCTAAGTTTTTAGCTAAAGTTTCAGCATCACCATCTAAATCAAAGATTTTTAGTAATTCTAAGGCTTTGGCTTTTAATTCTTCTTCATTCTTATAAAAAGCTGGTAAGCGCAAGAAACTTGCAAAAACATGTTGTTTATGATGGTTACTAAATGCAATCAAAACGTTATCCAAAACTGTCAAGTCTTTAAAAAGGCGGATGTTTTGGAAGGTACGCCCTAATCCAAGAGATGCGATTTTATAAGGTTGCTTACCATTTAATAAGTGACCATCTAAGGTTACTGTTCCTTCACTTGGTTCATAAACTCCTGTCAACAAGTTGAAGAGAGTTGTTTTCCCAGCTCCGTTCGGTCCAATCAAGCCAACAAGTTCACCTTCGTTCAATTCAAGAGTGACGTCCCCAACGGCTGTCAGACCACCAAAGTGTTTGGTTAAATTTTTTACTTCAAGTAATGCCATTAGTTTTGTCCCTCCTTCTTACCTTTTTTAAAGAGACGTGATAGGCTCAATTCCCATGTTCCAAGGAGACCCCCTGGTCTGAAGATCATAACGAGTACCAAGGCCAAAGCATAGATAATCATACGAACGCTAGCCACATCTTGAAGGAACATATTCAAAATACCAAGAACAATTGCAGCAACAATTGCCCCTGTAATGGATCCCAAGCCACCAAATACAACGATGATCAAAACGTTGATAGAGTTGATAAAGCTATAATCCTTAGGCACAACAGAACCGATAAATCCTGCTTGAAGGGAACCTGCAATACTTGCAGTCATAGCTCCAAAGACAAATGCGATAATTTTGATTTTTGTTGTATTGACCCCGACAGATTCAGCTGCAATTTCATCTTCACGAACAGACAAGGTTAAACGACCGATTGGACTACGAAGGAAATTCAGCGTTGCAATCGTTGTAATCACGGCAAAAATGTATACCATTTGCCAATTAGTAAAGTTTGGAATACCAAGGATACCAGCAGCTCCATTTGTTAGGCTACCACCATTGACAATCAAGATACGAATAATCTCAGCAACACCAAGTGTCGCAACTGCAAGGTAGTCCCCCTTCAAACGAAGGGTAGGAATTCCAACGACCAAAGCAACCAAACCAGCAATGATAGCACCAAGCAACATAGCTCCAAAAAAGGCACCATAAGTTGGAGATTTAGAACCAATAATGGCTGCTGCATAGGCACCGATAGCCATGAACCCAGCATGTCCAAGAGAAAATTGACCAGAGAAACCAACGATAAGGTTAAGTCCTACTGCAAGAATAATATTGATACCGATTTGTTCTAGAATCTGAATATGGAAAAGGTTTAAAATACCAAACGAAACTAATAAGCTAATCACACCATATCCAAGCAACAAAAGGAGCAACCAGAGAATATTAACTTTTAAATTTTCTTTCATTGTTTACACCTTCTCTTTCACATTCTTACCAAGGATACCTGCTGGACGAACAATCAAGATCAATAGCAAGATTCCGTACACGATAGCATCACGGAAATCTGACATTCCGAAGGCTGTTGCAAAAGTTTCCAATAGTCCGATTACAAAACCTCCAAGAGCTGCACCAGGAATAATACCGATACCACCTAAAACGGCAGCCACGAATGATTTAATACCCGGAGTCATTCCCATCAATGGTTCAAGAGAGTTGTAGTAAAGGGCAATCAAGACACCTGCTGCACCAGCCAGAGCTGAACCTAAGGCAAAGGTGAAACTGATTGTACGGTTTACGTTGATCCCCATCAACTGAGCTGCATCACTATCTACAGATACGGCACGCATAGCTTTTCCCCATTTTTGTTTTTTTGCACGATGAGTTGCAAAAAGAATCATCAAAACAATTGAAACAGTCAAAATCAACAATTGAATATTTGTTAGACTGATTGGACCCAAGTCATAACGAACTGTTTGGATTGCTTTGAGGGAAGGCACGTGTATTGGCACCTACTAGATAGACCATTCCCATACTCAAGCAAGAAGGATACCCCTGATAGCTGTAATCAATACAGAGATACGAGTTGAATGACGGAGTGGGACGGTAAGCTAGAAACTCGATGATAACACCGAGAATAGCTGAACCAATCATGGACAAAAATTAAGGCTAAAAAAGAAATTTAAATGGAGGGCATTAATCAAGAAATAACCCATGAAAGCACCCATCATATAGATATCACCATGGGCAAAGTTAATAAGCTTTGATAATTCCATAAACCATAGTATAACCCAGGGCTAGCAAAGGCATAGACACTACCCTAAGATTAAACCATTGACAAGTTGTTGAAGCATATGGTTCACTCTTTTCTAAGTTTTATTTTTTTAGGATTTTTATAAAAAAAATAATCCTTTATAAATACCGAAACAGGGAGTGAGTAAAAGCTCATTCCCCATTTACGATATCTATAAGATTAAGGTTTTACGACTTCTGCCGCTTCTACTTTACCATTATTCATGGTCATCATGAAGGCTGTTTTCACAGTGTTGTGATCTGCATCAAAGCTTGTTTGACCTGTAACACCTTCGAAGTTTTGTGTTTTAGCAAGATTGTTCTTGATATCAACTGAAGTTTTTGCACCTTTTGCTGCATTTGCTACAAGGTAAACTGAGTCATATGCAAGAGCTGCAAAAGTTGAAGGCTCTTCATTGTATTCGCACGGTATGCTTCAAGGAAAGCTTTCGCCTTATCTGACACATCAACTGTTGATGAGAAACCAGAGATGAAGTAAATGTTTGATGCGCGTTCTGCTGTTGCTTGTTGAACAAACTCTTCACCATTAAATCCATCACCACCGATGATTGGTTTGTCAATACCCATACCACGAGCTTGGTTTACAATTTTACCTGCTTCAGTGTAGTAACCTGGTAATACGATTGCATCAAATTCTTTATCTTTGATTTTTGTAAGAGCTGCTTGGAAGTCAGTATCTCCTGATACAAATGTTTCATCAGCTACGATTTCACCTTTAAATGATTCACGGAAAGCTTTTGCAACACCTTTAGCATAGTCACTTGAGTTATCAGTATACAAAACAACTTTCTTAGCGTTCAATTTGTTTGAAACGTAGTTTGAGATGATTTTTCCTTGGAAACTATCTTGGAATGTTCCAATAAATAGGAAGTCTTGTCCTTTTGTCAAACCATCTTGAGTAGCACTTGGCGAGATTAATGGCACACCAGCTTGAGTAGCGTTTGCCACTGCAGCAGCAGTTGCTCCAGAAGTCGCAGGCCCTACGATAGCTGCTACTTTTGATTGAGTAACAAGGTTTGTAGAAACTGAAGCCGCTTCAGCAGTTTCAGATTTGTTATCTTTATCTACAACTTCGATTTGTTTTCCATCAACACCACCAGCAGCATTGATTTGATCAACTGCAAGTTGAGCACCCTTTTGTTCAGATGTACCGTAAGCAGCTACTGCTCCAGTCTCTTCGAAGTTGAAACCAATTTTTACAACTTTTTCATCAATTGGGTTACCAGTTGTGTTTGAAGCTCCTGACTTCACTTCCCCACAAGCTGCTAAGAGTGCTGTACTTGCAAGAGCTACGAGTGACAATGCAAATTTTTTCTTCATGTTTATCTCCTTTTAATGTTCAATTTAAATTACATGTTAAGAATATACCGAATTATCAGAAAATTGTCAACAAGTTTCTCTCACTTTTTTAAATGATAACGTTTTCGCTAGTTTTATATAGGTTCCCAACGAAAGGAGTTTCCAATTCTTGGATATGACAAACTCTCACTTTTTTTGATAAATTTCTCTTTTCCTAAACGATTTTACCAGCTCTTCCACTTCTTCTGTTGGGACATAAAGTTGTAGGTAACGATGTTTTTTTGAGTGGTAACAAATATCACCATAATTTGCGAGTTTTTTAGCATCGCGATTATAGTATAAATAGATAATCAGACCAGACCGATTCTCTTTTTGAAACATAATTCAACTTCCTTCTAACAATCTTCCTTCTATTATATCAAAAAAAACAAGCTCAGTCGAGCTTGCTTTAGTAGTTTAATTCAAAGAATTATTAGCCATAATTTCGTCAATAAAACCGTATTCAAGAGTTTCTTGAGCGCTCATCCAGTAATCACGTTCAGCATCTTTATGGATTTGCTCAACTGACTTGCCAGAATTATCTGCAAGGATTTGCTCTAAAGTCTTACGAGTTTTAAGCAAGTGTTCAGCAGCGATGGCCATATCAGTCTGCTGAGTACCACCACCTGTACCACCCATTGGTTGGTGAATCATGTACTCTGCATTTGGAAGCATGAAACGTTTGCCTTTTGCTCCACTTGAAGCAATAATTGTTCCCATTGAAGCTGCCATCCCCATAACGATAGTTTGGACATCTGCCTTGATAAAGTTCATGGTATCAACGATTGCCAAACCAGCTGATACAGACCCTCCAGGAGTGTTTACATAAAGGTAAATATCTTTTTGTACTATCTTGGGCATCCAAGAAAAGCAATTGAGCGATGACTGAGTTTGCCATATTGTCTTCGACTGGTCCAGTCAACATGATAATACGGTCCTTTAAGAAGACGTGAGTAAATGTCATACGAGCGTTCTCCACGACTTGTTTGTTCAATAACTACAGGAATCATTCATTTTCTCCTTTCTGATTTCTAATTTCTTTGTTAATAGGATTATTATATCTTTTTGGTCAAAAAGGTCAAATTTTTTTGCTCCATTCTAATAGACAGACACAAAAATTCAACCTCCTTTCAAGACTAAAGACCAAGCTATAGTTTTAGTGTATGCTTAGAATCTTATTTCGTACCGAACAAGCGGTCTCCAGCGTCTCCAAGACCTGGAACGATGTAACCATGTTCGTTCAAGCGTTCATCCAAAGCTGCTGTAAAGATTTCTACATCAGGGTGAGCTGCTTGAAGTGCCTTCACACCTTCTGGAGCTGATACAAGGCAGACAAACTTGATGTTTGAAGCTCCACGTTTTTTGAGGGAGTCAACAGCCAAAATCGCTGATCCACCTGTTGCAAGCATAGGGTCAACTACAAAAATTTGACGTTGGTCAATATCTTCAGGTAATTTTACTAAGTATTCTACTGGTTGAAGGGTTTCCTCGTCACGGTACATACCAATGTGCCCAACTTTGGCCGCTGGAACCAAACTCAATAGTCCATCAACCATACCAATACCTGCACGTAAGATTGGAACAATCGCTAATTTTTTACCAGCCAATTGTTTTTGAACTGTTTTTGTGATAGGTGTTTCGATTTCAACGTCTTCAAGCGGAAGATCACGAAGTACTTCATATCCCATCAACATTGCAATCTCGTTAACTAACTCACGAAAAGCTTTTGTAGAAGTGTCAGTGCGACGCAAGATTGACAATTTGTGTTGAATCAGTGGATGATTAATAACTTCAAGTTTTCCCATTTTCAGAATTCCTTCTTTCAATTTATTCTTCTTATTATATCAAAAAAATGGCTTTAAAAAAAGCTTTTCTAAACCATTTATTTTTTTATAATTTCTAGATCAGGTGAGCTTCTTGGAGAGCTGCTTGCACTGTTTCAAGTGGTAAATGAGTCAACTCCGTTCCTTTTTCATGATAAAGATGCTGGGCATAGTCATCCATACGGTATTGATTGATATAAACAACACGTTCACATCCCACCTGCAACAGTTGCTTGGTACAGTTAAGGCATGGAAAATGAGTAACGTAGGCTGTAAAACCCTTTGGAACGCCACGCTCTGCCCCTTGTAAAATAGCATTTACCTCTGCATGAAGAGTGCGGACACAGTGACCTTCAATCACCAGACAATCGTGGTCAATACAATGTTCTGTTCCTGATACAGAGCCATTATAGCCTGTTGAAACAACCTTGTTATCCTTAACTAAAACGGCTCCTACTTTGGCACGCTTACAGGTTGAACGATTGGCAATCAATAGAGCTTGAGCAGCGAAATACTCATCCCAAGCTAGTCTTTTTTCTGTCATAGTTTTTCTCCTCTTAACTTATTTTTTGAAAAATGGCAAGCGTAAATCTGCAATTTTTTCAGCAGGTACCTTCATCCCATCCTTGATCCATTTTAGCAAAACCGATACGATAGCAGAACTCCAAAAAGAATGCATATAAGAGCTAACACCCTTTTGATTTTCCATAATATTTTTCCAAAAATTCCTGCATAGCTTGAACAAAGATTTTTTCCAGGTGATAGTCCAGGGCAAGCTGAATAACCTTGGCTTCTTTCTTAGCTTCTCTAAAGAGGTGAACCCAAACTAGATAGAGTTCCGTCTTGACATCGTAATGGCTTAGTTGCTCCATGATATTATGGACGCTTCGTTTAAAGACACTTTCTAAAATTTCTTCTTTTGAATCATAGTTTCGATAAAAAGTCTGCACGAGAAACGCCAGCACGCTTTGACTAACTCAGAAATGCTAATCTTAGCCAACTCCTTTTTTTCTCCAAGAGTTGCAAAAGAGCTGTTTCAATCGCTTCTCTGGTTAGCAAATTAGATTCTTGATTTGATTTTCTAAGGTTTTCAAGCGATTTTTCAGATATTTTTCGTTCAGACATAACAATTTCTTTCTACTTGTGACAACAGAGAGGTACTACTTTTTGTTTCAAGGGCTTTCATGATATAATTGTAAAAAAAAGACAGAACCTTTGTCAATGTATAAGTGATAAAGATGGAGAATTTCTATGACTTGGAAGATTGTAGCTGACTCTGGTTGTGATTATCGTCAACTGGCAAATCCTGCTTTTGATACTGAATTTGTCAGTGTCCCATTAACGATTCAAGTAGCGGACCAGGTCTTTGTCGATGATGCCAATCTGGATATTGATCAGATGATGGAAACTATGTATGCGACTTCTGAAGCTTCTAAATCAGCTTGCCCTAGTCCTGATGATTATTTACGAGCATTTGAAGGTGCCAAACATATTTTTGTAGTGACCATCACAGGAACTCTCTCTGGTAGTCACAATAGCGCGCAATTAGCTAAAAACATTTATCTCGAAGACCACCCTGACACTCAGATTCACGTTATTGATAGTTTGTCTGCTGGTGGAGAGGTTGACTTAATTGTTGAGAAAATCAATGACTTGATTGATCAAGGACTTTCTTTTGAAGAAGTGGTTGAAGTTATTACTACTTACCAAGAAAAAACGAAGTTGTTGTTCGTTCTTGCTAAAGTTGATAACCTGGTTAAAAACGGTCGCTTAAGTAAGCTTATTGGTACAGTTGTCGGGCTCCTCAATATTCGTATGGTTGGGGAAGCAAGTGAAACTGGAACCTTGGAACTGCTTCAAAAGGCTCGTGGTGCTAAAAAAAGTCCCTTCAGGCTGCTTATGAAGAGTTGATCAAAGCCGGCTATGCTGGTGGGCGTATCGTCATGGCTCATCGTAGCAATGAAAAATTCTGCCAACAACTCTCAGAACTCTTGCGAGAAAAGTACCCGCAAGCTAATATTAAAATTATCCCTACTTCTGGTCTTTGTAGTTTTTATGCAGAAGAAGGTGGTCTTCTCATGGGATATGAAATTGGTTAATCAATCAAACAAGGGATGACTTATCATCTCTTGTTTTTTTATGGTACAATACTTTTATGAAACATTTTGATACGATTGTCATCGGAGGTGGTCCTGCTGGAATGATGGCTACTATTTCCAGTAGCTTTTACGGGCAGAAAACACTTCTCATCGAGAAAAATAGAAAACTTGGAAAAAAATTAGCTGGAACTGGTGGTGGTCGTTGCAACGTCACCAACAACGGAACCCTAGATGACCTATTAGCCGGCATTCCTGGAAATGGGCGCTTTCTATACAGCGTCTTCTCCCAGTTTGATAACCATGATATTATCAACTTTTTTACGGAAAATGGCGTTAAACTCAAGGTTGAAGATCACGGGCGTGTCTTTCCTGCTAGCGACAAATCTAGGACTATTATCGAAGCTTTAGAAAAGAAAATCTCGGAATTGGGCGGACAAGTCATGACTCAAACAGAGATTGTTTCTGTTAAAAAGATAGACAACCAGTTTGTCCTCAAGTCAGCAGACCAGACCTTCACTTGTGATAAACTCATTGTTACAACTGGTGGGAAGTCCTATCCTTCCACTGGTTCGACTGGTTTTGGCCATGAGATTGCTCGTCACTTTAAACATACCATTACCGAACTTGAAGCGGCCGAGAGTCCTTTGCTGACAGATTTTCCACACAAGGCTTTGCAGGGAATCTCACTAGACGATGTGACTCTAAGCTATGGCAAGCATGTTATTACCCATGACCTCCTCTTTACCCACTTTGGTTTGTCAGGTCCTGCTGCTCTACGTATGTCTAGTTTTGTCAAGGGTGGTGAAATCCTCTCTTTAGATGTCTTGCCACAACTTTCTGAAGGCGACTTAGTAAATTTTCTAGAAGAAAACCGTGAAAAATCCTTGAAAAATGCCTTGAAGACTTTGCTCCCTGAACGCTTGGCAGAATTCTTTGTTCATGGCTATCCTGAAAAAGTTAAACAGCTAACTGAAAAGGAACGCGACCAACTTGTCCAGTCTATCAAGGCCCTCAAAATCCCTGTGACTGGTAAGATGTCCTTGGCTAAATCCTTTGTGACCAAAGGTGGCGTTAGTCTCAAGGAAATTAATCCTAAAACACTGGAAAGTAAGCTGGTACCCGGACTCCACTTTGCAGGCGAGGTACTGGATATCAATGCCCACACGGGTGGTTTTAACATCACTTCTGCCCTCTGTACCGGATGGGTGGCAGGAAGTCTGCATTTATGATTAAGAAATACGAAGGAGAAGCCTATGAACAGGAGAGAATCAGTCGAATTTGTTAACATGTGTATGATTCAAAAAATGGGAGACAAGGTTCTAGTTCAAGACCGAGTTAATCCTGACTGGCCTGGCATTACTTTTCCTGGTGGGCATGTTGAACGTGGTGAATCCTTTGTCGATGCCGTCATTCGTGAAGTGAAAGAAGAAACTGGTCTGACCATTTCCAAACCTCAACTCTGTGGTATCAAAGACTGGTATGATGATGCCGATTTTCGTTATGTCGTCCTCTTATACAAAACAGAACACTTTACTGGTGAACTCCAGTCTTCAGACGAAGGAAAAGTCTGGTGGGAGGATTTTGAAAATCTATCTCATCTTAAACTAGCTACTGAGGATATGTCTGATATGCTTCGTGTTTTTCTTGAAGAAGATCTAAGTGAGTTCTTTCACTACAAAGAAGGAGACAACTGGTCCTACCAACTAAAATAATAGTAGTAAATAGACGGAGCTATCTCCATCTATTTTTGCTTATTTGAAATTTCATCTTTATCTATATAAGATAGTCTTTCCTAGAAACCATGACTTATTCTTAAAAACCTTGAAGATAAATACTTCCCCAAGTCTGGCTCTTCCTTCTTCGTTTCATCATTCCAATTATCATCATCGTGGTCTTTATCACCCAATTTATGTAAATACAAAAAAGGACTTGAGAATATCTCTCAAGTCTTTTCTTTTTATGGATGACTAACAATCAATTCCAAATCTTGTCCCTCTATCGTCCAAGCTTCAACATCACTTGGTAAGATAAAGTGGCTACCTTTTTGGATTGGATATTCCTTATCGTCAACAGTCAGTTTCCCTTGACCTGCCAAGACACTCAACAAGCTGTAGTCAGCTGTTTTTTCAAAGTCAACTTTTCCTGTGATTTCCCACTTGTAAACTGCAAAAAAATCATTAGATACAAGAAGAGTTGAACGCAAATCATCTGCTTTAACAGTCACAGGACGGCTATTTGCAGGCTCACCAATGTTCAAAACATCGATAGATTTTTCAAGATGAAGCTCGCGCAAATTGCCATTATCATCCTTACGGTCAAAGTCATAAACTCGGTAGGTGGTATCACTAGACTGTTGCGTTTCAAGGATTAAGATACCTGAACCGATAGCGTGCATGGTGCCACTTGGTACATAGAAGAAATCTCCAGCCTTAACAGGAACCTTTGTCAGCAAGGCATCCCAGTTCTTATCTTCGATTTGCTGACGGAGTTCTTCTTTTAGACTTAGCATTGTGACCATAGATAATCTCTGAACCTTCATCTGCTGCGATAATATACCAGCACTCTGTCTTTCCAAGTTCGCCTTCATGCTCTAGTCCATAAGCATCGTCTGGGTGAACTTGAACACTGAGCCAGTCATTGGCATCGAGGATTTTAGTTAAGAGTGGAAATACTGGCTCTGGACGGTTGCCAAATAACTCACGGTGTTCCGCATACAAAGTAGCTAGGTCTGTTCCCTCAAAACGGCCATTAGCTATCTTAGAAACACCATTTGGGTGAGCTGATATTGCCCAATACTCACCAATCTTTTCGCTTGGAATGTCGTAGCCAAACTCATCACGAAGTTTAGTACCACCCCAGATTTTTTCTTGCATTACGGAATTTAAAAATAATGGTTCTGACATGTTACATCTCCTGTCTAATTTTTCACCCTCATTATAGCAAAAAAAGAGTCCTAATTGAACTCTTTTTCTTATCTTATAAAGTAGGGAGAAGATTTTATAAAAATAGTAACGATATAGACTTCTTATTATATCGAAGGACTTTAATTGACAAGATTTGGAAGAATGAACACGATAAAGAATGCCAAGGCAATCATCATAAAAACAAGGAGATAGACAGCACATTTAGTCAACCATGCATAACGACCTGGTTTTAAAGGTCTTTCTACGTAGGAATGTTTTGGTTTTTTAGGATCGTAATAAACAGTTACCTTTCCTCCAATTGGAAATCGTTCCATTAAAGGTGATTTTGTTAAAGAGATGAAACTGTTCCTATAAATCTTGTATCTTAAAACCTGAGGAATTTCCCCATCTTCAAAATTATCCATTTTGACATCAGATACGATCGAACCCAAGGGAGTACTGATTATATTTGAAATAGCCATAAGAAATTTGGGACCTACAACCTTGTATTGGTTCCCGTCAACAGTATACTCAACCACAGGGAGGCTTATCCCGTTATAAAGAGCATAAGAGTATCTAATAATAACTCCTTCGGTTTTTTCCGTACATCTCTTGGCATTTCTGAAATTACTAAAGATAAATATGTCGAACATGAAATAGGTGAAGGCAGCAAAGCCTAAACTCATTAAGCCAAATAATAGAAAGAAAGTAGTTGGCATCATTTTCTCCTTAAAATATCCTAATGAATCTATTTTAACAGAAAAGACATAAAAGAAAAAGACCGGATGACTCCGATCTTTTAATAGTTCATATGCGCACATTCTTTTTTAAGAATCATTATGGTTAACTTCAAATGACTAAGCATCCTATTTCATACGATAAAAATCAATGACTAGACCAGCAGGGCCACTTACTAGCAGGGATTCGGTTCCCCAATCAGTTACAACTGGACCCATGTAAAATCTCAATCCCTAATTCTTTCACACGCTTTTGATTCTGTTCCAAATCTTCAACTTCAATGTGTAGAATGATTCCTGACTGAAAATTTTCCAAAGGTATCAAATGATTTTGTGATAACATGAGGCAGTGACTGCCAATCGTAAACTGAGCAAAACTATCATCAACATAGTCTGCCTTTTTATCCAAGATAAGCTCAAGTTCCGCACAAACTTGGGGAACATTTGAAACGATAATATCTAATTGATTTAAATTCATTTACTATCCTCCAGAAAAAGACCGGATTGCTCCGATCTTTTAAGTTTCTCTCTAAGAAAATCAAAGAATAAACAAGGTGGAACCAAGTTTGATAGCAAATCTTTGCTCATCAAACTACGAAAAATCCTTTGGGACTTTTTCTAGACTCCACACTAGATTCCATCATTGAAATTTATGGTTTCAGTGATGGAATCGTCGGCAGTAACCTAATAAAGAAGTCTACAAATTTGTCTCTGTTTTTCGACGAGAGGAATTATTTGATTGCGCGTGATTGCAATCCTTCTTCTTCCAAGAAGAGGCGGAATGGTACGAGTTCTTCTGCTTCGTATTTTTCTTTGAAGGCTTTAATAGCTTCTTCTGAGTGTTGTTTTGGATCCAACTCAAGTACTTCTACTGGAAGTGGACGATGTGGAGTGATGTGAGCATCGATAACAACAGTTTTACCTTCTTTGTTCAATTTAACAGCTTCAGCAACGACTGCGTCGATGTCTTCGATACGGTCAACTGTAAATCCAATAGCTCCTTGAGCTTCAGCGATTTTTCGCATAGTCAGCATTAGGAAGTCACAACCAAACAAGTGTTTGTTTGTGTCTTCGTATTTGTCCTTGATGAAGGCATATTTACCATTTGAGAAGACAACGTTGATAACTGGAAGGTCGTATTGAACGTTTGTGATAACGTCTGGGTAGCACATGTTGAATGCACCGTCACCCATGATGTTCCATACTTGGCGATCTGGATTGTCTTTCTTAGCAGCGATACCACCAGGAAGGGCAATACCCATTGTCGCAAAAAGTGGAGATGTACGCCACATGTTCTTAGTGTCATGTGAAGGTGACGAGTAGATGTCTGAGTAGTGTCACCTACGTCGATTGAATAGATAGCGTCTTGATCAGCATGTTTGTTGATTGCATTGTAAACTTGATACAATTGCAATTCACCCTCAGTTTTACCTTCGAGTTTGTTCATGTAATCACGCCAGTTTTGGTTATTCTTAACGTTTGCACGCCACCATGGAGTAGATTCAACTGGATTCACTTTGTCAAGAATCGCTTTCGCTGCTTGACCTGCATCACCAAGGATTGAAGCGTCTAGGGCATGACGTTTACCAAGTTTGTATGGGTCGATATCCACTTGGATGAATTTTTCAGTGTTCTTGAATGCTTCGTAAACTTCAGCAAATGGGAAGTTTGAACCAAGGAAAAGAACTGTGTCTGCTTCAAAGACCACTTCGTTGGCTGGTTTCCAACCAACACGGTAAGCAGAACCTGTCAAACCTTCGTAGTTCCATTCGAAAGCTTCAAAGTTTTTACCAGTTGTGATGATTGGTGCTTTAATTTTACGTGACAATTCAGTAATCACTTCACCAGCTTTAACACCACCGTAACCAGCGTAGATCACTGGACGTTCAGCATTGTTCAAGATTTCAACTGCTTTGTCAATTTCAACTTCGTTCAAAGCAGGAGCGATAAATGAACGCTCGTAAGAACCTGATCCGTAGTATGAGTTTTCGTCGATTTCTTGGAAACCAAAGTTTACTGGAATTTCAACAACGGCTGGACCTTTTTTAGAAACTGCAGCACGGCAAGCTTCGTCGATAACTTTTGGTAATTGCTCTGCGTAAGCTACACGTTTGTTGTAAACAGCGATACCGTTGTACATTGGGTTTTGGTTCAATTCTTGGAAGGCATCCATGTTCAATTCGTTAACTGGACGTGATCCAAGGATAGCAAGGAATGGAGTGTTATCCATAGCTGCATCGTATACACCGTTGATCAAGTGAGTCGCACCTGGACCACCTGAACCAACTGCAACACCAATAGAACCGCCAAATTTAGCCTGCATAACCGCTGCAAGAGCACCTGTTTCTTCGTGGCGAACTTGTAAGAAACGGATATCTTTGTCTTCAGCCAAAGCGTCCATGAGTGAGCTGAGTGTTCCTGATGGGATACCGTAGATAGTGTCTACGCCCCATGTTTTCAATACGTTAAGCATTGCTGCAGATGCAGTAATTTTCCCTTGAGTCATAATGATAACTCTCCTTAAAGTTAATTTGATAAAAGATAAAAGCGCTTTTATATGTTTTTTGAAAACGATTCAGTAAATTTACAATCCTAATTTATCACATTTGATTTCAGATTCATAAGAATGTGCTCACAAAACTCCATTCTCTATTACAGTACAGATTGAAAACGTTTTGAAAATCTGTTTTAGAATAGCAAAAAGCGGTTAAAACCGCTTTTTATTCGACTTTAGTAAAATTGAGCATGAGAGAACTGATTAAAACAGAGACTGAACTAAAGGCCATGGCCAATCCTGCAAGTTCTGGATTGAGTACCAAACCAAGACTAGAAAAGACTCCTGCTGCAATCGGAATACCAATGAGGTTATAGATAGAAGCCCAGAAAAGATTGAGTAGAATACGATTAAAGGTCTTCTTACTCATATCAAAAGCACGTGCCAATCCTAGTAAATTGTTGGTTGTAAGGACAAGATCTGCTGATTCGATAGCAATATCTGTCCCAGAGCCCATGGCAATTCCGACATCTGCTACACTGAGGGCCGGCGCATCATTGATACCATCTCCAACAAAGGCCAATTTGCCATTCTTTTGAAGCTTGTGAATTTCATGTGCCTTTTCCTCTGGCAAGACATTTGCGATTACTTCTTCGATTCCAATTTGCTCTGCAATCGCATGGGCTACTCCAGCATTATCTCCAGTAAGCATGACCGTTCTAAGACCACGTTTTTTCAATTTAGCAATAGCTTCTTTGGCATTTTCCTTAGGGACATCCTGCAAGGCAATTAAGCCTTTTAACTCCCCATCCACGGATAGGAAGACAACTGTTTTTGCTTCTTTCTCAAGCAAATCAAATCGTTCTTGATAATCATGTGGAATAGCAAGGTCAGCTAAGAGTTTGGCATTCCCCAGCAAGACTTGTTTACTATTAATAATCCCAGTCACACCTTTTCCATGCAAGGCTTGGAAGTTTTCCACTGGGTAAAGGCTAATTCCTAGTTCAGATGCACGATTAACAATAGCTTGAGCTAGCGGGTGTTGAGATACATCTTCCAGTGAAGCAGCCAAACTGAGCACTTCTCTTTCATCACCAATAACATCTGTCACTACTGGCTTCCCTTCGGTCAAGGTTCCTGTCTTATCAAAAACAACTGTTTGGACTTTTTGGATTTCCTGTAAAACTGTACCATTTTTGAGAAGAATCCCCATCTTGGCACTTCGTCCTGTTCCTACCATGAGTGCTGTCGGTGTCGCGAGTCCTAGTGCACAAGGACAGGCAATTATCAAAACTGCTACTCCATAGAGGAGCGACGTCACAAAGCTTTCTCCAAGCAAGACAAACCAGATCCAAAAAGTAAGAAGTCCTAAAATGACAACTGCTGGTACGAAAATCCCAGAAATCTTGTCGGTCAAATCTTGAATAGGAGCACGACTCGTTTGCGCTTTTTTCACAAAGTCCACAATCTGAGCCAACATAGTCTCAGAACCAACTTTTTCAGCTCTAAAGATGATCGTACCACTATTATTGATAGTTGACCCAATAACAGCATCTCCAACTGATTTATCGACTGGAATACTTTCCCCAGTTACCATTGACTCATCAATACTCGTTTCACCTTCTAAGACAATACCATCAACGGCAATTTTTTCACCTGGTCGAACGCGAATGAGATCCCCAACTTTGACTTGTTCTAGAGGTATTTGAACATAAACATCATCACGCAAAACCTCTGCTGTTTTTGCTTGTAGGTCTAATAATTTTTTTCGACTGCCTGCGAAGTATTTTTTCGCATTTTTTCCTCAAAAACTGCTCCCAAAAGAATGAAGAAGAGGATAAATGCAGCACTTTCAAAGTAAACGGGCAAACCAGTGAAGAGGGCAACTAAGCTATAGAAATAGGCCACTAGGGTTCCCAGAGCAACCAAGGTATCCATGTTGGAATTGTGCTTTTTAAACTAGCCCAGGCGCTTCTGATATATGGAACTCCAGCTACCAGCATAATGGGTGTTGTGGCTAAAAAGGTGCCCCAACGCATGACTTGGTGACTAATTCCTCCTGTAGACATCCCAATCATGAGAATCACAAGAGGCACAGTAAAGATACTAGTAATCCAAAAACGTTGTAAAAGACTGAGAGATTTTTTAGTTTTTTCAACAACGGTATAGGTCCCCTTTTGCATCTTCATGCCACATGAAAATTCATGCTCACCCAAGTCTTGAGGAGTAAAACGAATGACTTTTTCTTCGTCTTGAGCAATTGGTTCTAAAATCCCTGCTTCTTCGAAAAGAATTTCTTTATAACAGTTTGATGGTGTCACACGATGAAAGGTAATCTCAGCAGGAATTCCTTTTTGGAGTTGAATATGGGCTGGATGGTAGCCTTTTTCTGCTGTGATACGGATTTTTTGAACACCATTTTCAAGGCTTGCTTTTACAATTTCAGTCATAACATTCTCCTATTCTACAATCATCTTACCGTGCATCATATTCATGCCACAAGAGAAACCATACTCACCTGCTTCTTCAGGTGTGATTTCAACCACATATTGGTCTCCCATAGGCAGATCTGCATGCACTCCAAAGTCTGGAAAAACGATTTGATCCAAGCAAGGTGAAGGATCTTTTCGATCAAAAATAATGCGAGCAGGTTGCGATTTTTTGAGGATAATGGTTTCTGGAGTATATCCTCCCATGACCTCCACTCGAATCTCCTGATAGCCATTTTTTTGCTGGGCTCTCTTAGCATCTTCTTGCGGTTTTTTGAAAAACCAAAAGAGGATAAAAGCAATCATTCCTAAAACAACAATAGATACAAATAGATTTAACATAGCGTCTCCTTTACATACAATTACATCTTACTTCTGTTACAGCACTTGCTTTTTTCTTTGAAATCACTTCTTCCAAGCCTTCCAAATCAGCTAGGGTAAAGTCACATTCTTCAATCAAATCAGCTAGCAAGAGCTTTATTCTTCGAGAACAAAGCTTGTCTTTGATATCCTGAACCATTAAGTCCCTACTATCATCTGGAGTTAAAAGGGACGAATACACAAAGGACTTGCCCTGTTTTTCCCGAGTCAAACATTCCTTCTCCACCAAACGAGCCAAGAGTGTCTGGATCGTGGATTTGGACCAACTGAACCTTTTCTCTAATACTTTTATCAGATCAGTACTAGTCTGTTCTCCCTGCATCCAGATAATCTTCATGACCTGCCATTCTGCATCCGAAATCTGCATCGTCATTTCCTCCAAAATCTACATTTGTCAATTACAATTATCAGTATACTCTTAAAATCTACATTTGTCAATTAAAAAAACCGATGTTAAACATCGGTTAAATCATTTCACTTAAAATTTATCCTAGCCAATTTTCTTGGTCTTCTTTAAAGCGTTTGAGGAGAGCAAGTCCTTCTGGTGTGATGTAGCCTTCTTCTTGGGCTAGGTGAATGAGCTCACTGTAGTTTGAAAGAGTCACCAGTTTGACACCAGCATCCGCAAAGTTCTTATCTGCTTTTGGTAATTGATAGCTGAAAATAGCAACAACACCAAGAACATCTGCACCTTCACGTTTAGCAGCTGCTACAGCCTCAAGAACCGAACCACCAGTTGAAATCAAATCTTCCACAACGACCATCTTTGACCTTGGGCTACACGACCTTCGATTTGGTTTCCAGCACCATGGTCTTTTGGTTTGCTACGGATATAAGCAAATGGCAGGTTCATCTTATCAGCGATGATGGCACCGTGTGGGATACCTGCAGTCGCTGTTCCTGCAATCACTTCTACCTCTGGGAATTCTGACTTGATGGCTTCTACAAAACCATTCTCAATCAAGGTACGTGTCTCTGGGTAGGCAAGTGTTACACGATTATCCGTATAAATCGGTGACTTGATACCTGATGCCCAAGTGAAAGGCTCTTCTGGTTTGAGGTAAACAGCTTGAATTTTCAATAGATGGCTAGCAATGTCTTTAGCAAGTGTCATGGGATTCTCCTTTGTATTTTATACTTTATTCTTATTTCCAGTCTTGTGTCCATTCATCCTTGATAGCATGATAAGCTACTACTGGATCAGTGGCTTGAGTGATTGGGCGACCGACAACGATGTAGTCACTACCAATATGATAAGCATCTGCAGGTGTCATCACTCGTTTTTGATCTCCAACTGCAGCCCCTGCTGGTCGAATACCTGGTGTCAGGCAAATAAATTCTGGACTGGTAGCTTCTTTGATGAGTTTTACTTCTTGAGCTGAACAAACCACACCATCTAATCCCGCTTCAGCAGTTTTCTTGGCATAGTGAATAACCGATTCTTGAAGACTGGTTTGAATATTTTGAAAGTCTCTCATCTGTTCTTCAGAAGTTGAAGTCAACTGGGTAACAGCAATCAATTTGGCTTCTTTCCCAAGACCTTCACGCGCAGCCTTCATCATCTCTACACCACCTGCGGCATGAACATTGGTCATGTCAACACCCAGATGAGACAAAACCTTCATGGCTGACTTAACCGTATTGGGAATATCATGAAGTTTGAGATCCAGAAAGACACTGTGACCTAAGTCTTTCAAATAAGAAACAATCTCCGGACCTGTGGCGTAATAGAGCTCCATACCTACCTTTAGATAGAGGCTCTCTTCTGCTGGAAAATTGTGCTAAAAAAACTTCTTGACTGCGTCAAAAGCTTGGAAAATCAAGAGCAATAACCGGACGAGATTCGAGCATACTTTTCTCCTTTTACCTTTGTCAGCGAGAGAGCATGAAAAAAGGAACCTGCCTACAGCAAGGTTCCACGAAAAATGGGTAGAATTCACCCTTTCACCGTCTAACCTTAGCTGCCTCTCTGGACTGCTTTAAAGGTTTTTTACTATTCTATTATTTAAAGCAATACTTGTCAAGTAAAAACAAGTAACTGAACAAATCATCTGAAACTTAGTGACTCTGTGTTGTTTTGAGTCGTCTGTGTTGTTTGATCTTGATTTCCTTGCTCAGCTTGTTTTTTTCTTCTCTTCTTCCTGCTTCTTCTTTTTCCTCTTCTTTGGCTTTGACTCTTTCGTCATCCAGAGCCTTATCCACTAGACTATAGCTATAGATACCGACTTCCATGTCAATACCACTAGGAACTGTCAACTGTGGTTTTATCTTACTATAGTAAGGTAATTTCTTCCCTAGTTCTGATAATGGCACCAAAATCTCGTCTGTATCATACATGGTAATCTTTAGAAGGTCACTTGTTACCTTACTTGGTGCAAGTTCAATCTTCTCAATCTCTTGCTTAATTTCTGGACTAACTTCATTTAGCTGAGAAATCAATGTTTTTATCTGTTCCTCATCGTTAAACAAAACAGATATGTATTTCTCAGGTAAGTTGTCAGAACTAACGGCAGTTGATTCAATACTTCCGCTTGATAAGATTGGATAATAACTATCACCAGAAACAGAGTAGGCTACAATCCCAAATTCCTTCACTTCAATGGTGAAGTGAACTGGGAATTGATAAACTATCTTTGCCGATTCGATCCAGTGATTTGATTTAACCATTTCCGCATGCTTATCTTTATTTAAGAGTAAGCTGATCGTATAGTCACTGTCACGAATGCCAGACGCTTCTCTAACTTGGTCTGCACTTGTCTGAACGTTACCCATAACCTCAATATGTTTCATTGTAGCCAGAGGGCTCAGAAGATAAATAGATAAGAATAAGATTAGAAAGCTAGGAACGAGGATAGTAACTGCTCGCCAGATATGTATAGAAGGAACGGCCGGTTTTGGAGGTTTACTCTTGGTTTTTACCTTTTTCTGTTTCTTAACCTTTTCGTCAACTTTTTCTTTCTCTACTTGATCCTGACTCTTAGCGTCTTCTTGTGAAATTTTCTCCGAATCTTTCTCTTCATTTGAAGTCTCATCGCTAGTATCCGAATCCTTCTCTTCAGATTTTTCGGATTCTTGGTCTACTTCATCAGAACTTACAGATTCCTCTTCCGTTTTTTTACTCAAATACTCTTGGTTTTGTTTCTGCCATTCTGACAATTCTTGAGTATTTTCAGAAGCAGACTTTCTGCTTGTTCTTCTTTTTTCACGAGCTTCTTCCGCAGCTCGTTTTTGCTTCTTCTTCAGCCTTTTTTTGAAGATATTCTTGATTTCGTTTTTTGCCACTCTGACAATTCCTTGCCTTGAGTGTCCTGATTCTTTTTATCCTTTGACATCAATTTTCCTTATGATAAATCTTTTTTTAGTAGCTCATAAAAATCTGCCACAGATTTTAATTCATGAGAATTCTTCATCGTGTTTTGATAGATCTCTTTGTTGGTCAAAAGTTGATTTACTTTTTCTTCCAAAGTAGACAAGGTCAAGTCACTCTCTTGCAACTCCTCAGCATAGCCTTTCTTCACAAAAATAGGTCGCATTTTTCAATCTGATCTCCACGGCTAGCTTCACGACCTAGTGGCACAATGACGTGCAATTTAGCCATAGCAAGAAGTTCAAAAATAGTATTGGCACCACCACGAGTGATGACCACATCAGCCAGATTCATGAGTGGTTGATAGAGTTCCGTCGCATAGTCAACACGGTAGAGGTTTGAACTTAGTTCATTTAAACTAGCATCTCCTGTCAGGTTGATGATATTATAGCGACTAGTCAGTTCTTCCTTGTGGTCTGTAACTAGTTGGTTAAAGACTCTCGCCCCAGCAGAACCACCGACGAAAAGAAGAGTTGGTAGCTTGTCGTTGAAAGAAGTTCGGATATCCACCATTTCTTCAGGTTCTTCCATAACTGGGCCAGAAACCTTGGTCACGGCTCCAACGTGCTCTACCTTAGTGAGACTAGATGCTTGCTCAAAAGTAGAGTACATCTTAGTCGCAAACTTATAGGCAATTTTATTGGCCAAGCCCATGGTGAGGTCAGACTCGTGGATGAAGACTGGTACTCTGCATACTCGCGCTGCGATAACAGGCGGAACAGATACAAATCCACCCTTAGAAAAGAGGGCTTGTGGACGAACTCGAAGCATGATAAAGAGCGATTGAAGAATTCCAAAAGCAACCTTAAAGACGTCAACCATATTTTGCCATGAGAAATATCGACGTAATTTCCCCGTTGCAATCGAATGGAAGGTGACATCTAAACCCGACTTGAGGATTTCATGATGCTCAATCCCGTTTTTATCACCAATATAGTGGACTTCCCAGCCATCTTCGATGAACTTAGGCATTAACAAAAGGTTGAGGGTAACGTGTCCAACCGTTCCCCCACCTGTAAATACTATTTTTTTCATATTATCCCTTTAACTCCGCTACAGTGTCGATGAAAAGATCTCCACGTACTTCAAAGTTAGCATACATATCCCAGCTTGCATTAGCAGGACTGAGGAGAACCACATCTCCTTCTTCTGCAAGTTCATAAGCCTTGCGGGTTGCATCTGCAATATCAGTTGCGTCGACATAAGCCACACCAGCCTTATCCGCTGCACGTTTGACACGTTCTGCAGATTGACCAAGGATGACCATTTTCTTAAGTCCAGTAATATCAGGAACCAATTCGTCAAACTCATTGCCACGGTCCAACCCACCAGCAATCAAGATAACCTTGCTATTGTCAAATCCAGACAAGGCTTTTTGAGTTGCTAAGATATTGGTTGACTTACTATCATTGTAGAATTTCACACCCTTGATCTCGTCTACAAATTGGAGACGGTGTTTCACACCACCAAAGGCTGACAATGTTTCCTTGATGGTTTCATTGTCAACACCACGCAGTTTAGCAACAGCAATAGTTGCAAGAGCATTTTCCACATTGTGGCTACCTGGAACACCGACTTCATCAGCTGCCATGACTTTTTCACCACGGAAGTAGAGAAGACCATCTTCAAGATAAGCTCCGTCAACCTTTTCAAGTGTTGAAAATGGTACTACAGTCGCATTTGTCTTTGCCGCAAGTTCTTTGGCTAATTCCTGATTAAAGTTCAATACTAGGTAATCAGCTGCTGTCATATTGCTTTGGATATTCCACTTAGCTTCAACATAAGCTTCAAAAGAACCGTGATAGTCAATATGTGTTGGCATCAGGTTTGTGATAACAGCAATTTCAGGATGGAATTCCTGGATTCCCATTAATTGGAAAGAAGAAAGTTCCATGACAAGGGTATCCTTATCTGTCGCAGTTTGGGCCACTTGACTAGCAGGATAACCGATGTTCCCTGATAAGAGGCCATTTTGCCCAGCCGCAGTCAATACTTCTCCAATCATGGTTGTCGTCGTTGTCTTCCCATTTGAACCAGTAATACCGACGATTGGTGCTTCTGAAATCAAGTAAGCTAACTCAACTTCAGTCAAGACTGGAATACCTTTTTCCAGTGCTTTTTCAATCATTGGATTGCTATAAGGGATTCCTGGATTTTTTACCATCAAGGCAAAATCTTCGTCCAACAATTCCAAAGGATGGCCACCGGTGACAACCTTAATCCCCTCTTCTAAAAGGCTCTGAGCTGCTGGATTTTCCTCAAAAGGTTTACCATCATTAACCGTTACGATGGCACCTAGCTTGTCCAAGAGACGTGCCGCAGACTCACCAGATTTGGCTAATCCTAGGACTAATACTTTCTTATTTTTAAATTGATCAATTCGTTTCATATCTAGAACTCCATTTCTACTCTTACTATTTTACCATTTTTATGAAAATAAAAAAGCCACAAAGGGCTTTCTTATTTGTTTTTTGTTATAAAAAACCTATTCTACCGACTTGAGGGCTTCTAGCATATCGACCTTTCGGAGATAGTGATTGACAAAAAAACCGAGTATGGTCAAGATGGTACCAACAGCTAAAACTGGGATTAGATACACTTCCCAACCGACCTGTGGTTGAAAACGGAAGGTGCCCGGTGCAATCATCTGAATTAGAAATTGATGGAGATAAAAGCCTGAGACCAAACCTACAATCATTCCAACCAGTGACAGTATGATGGTCTCCCGATAGATATAAAGGGTCACTTCTTTATTGTGAAAACCAAGGACCTTTATGGTTGAGAGTTCACGAATTCGTTCAGCAACATTGATATTGGTCAGATTATAGAGAATCACAACTGCTAGAAGTACCGATACCAGAACCAAAATTGCCATGGTTTGGTTAAGGGAACTGGCAAAACTTTCAAATAGCTGAATGGTTGAAGTATTTTGAACGACACCATTGACAGCTGCCTGCTCCATAAATTCTCTTGCAACTCTTTCAGTATTGCCTTCACTTTTATCCTTGAGTTGGACTAGATAGGTATTCATCTTAGGAGTTTGACCATAAATTTTCTCATAGGTCTCCTGATTCATATAAACAAAATGGCCTACATAATGCTCCGTGATGCCACCTACTTTAAAGGTTTTTCCATCTATTGTAAAGTTTTCACCAACGGAAACTCCTGCCAACTGAGCTAATTTTTCTGTCAAGACAACTCCGTTAGATAAGTCAAGTTTTTCCCCATTTTTTTCTAAACGGACAAATGGAGCCAGGTCATCCTTATCTGTTACCATGATGGTCACTGTCTGAATTCCAGCCTTGCCCGGATACTTCTCTTCAATCTGCTTAGAAAAAATCAAACGAAAATCTTTAACTTCATCGCTTTTCAGTTTTTCTTCTAACTTGTCCTTATCAGTATCTGAAGCTCTAGTATTTACAGAGAGAACCATCTGATATTGTTGCAGGTCCTTAAACTGCCTATCGGCCACGCCAACCACAGAGGATTGAATCCCAAGTCCTGCAAAGAGGAGGGCAACTGAACCTCCAACCCCAAAAATGGTCATTAACATACGCTGCTTATAACGAAAGATATTACGAGCAGTAACCTTTTGAGTAAAGCTCAAACGTGACCAGATAAATGTGATGCGTTCTAAGAGAATTTTAGAACCCTTGACTGGAGGCTTAGGTAATAATAATTGCGCTGCTTCTTCATGCAATTCTCTACGAGATACAAGGTAGGCTGGTAGGACGCTTGCTACTAAGCTTAGCCCCAGAGCCAAGCAACTATAGGTCCAGTAGAAATATTGCTGACTCTCACCAACAATCATTCGGCCAGTAATGATATGTGAGATTGTAGGTGCTAAGACGTAATGGCCAATCAGAATCCCTAGAAGGGTTCCAAGAGTTCCAGCAACCAGACCATAAATTACAAACTTAGCAATGATGTCCTTGCTGTGGTAGCCTAGAGCTTTGAAAATACCAGCATTGGTTCTTTCCTCGTCTACAAATCGAGTCATAGTGGTAAAGGTAACCATGGCTGCCACTGCGTAGAGAACAACTGGAAAGATATTTCCCACGGCACGAATACTCATGGCTGAGTTACTATACATCAGATAACCTTGACCAGTAGGAGAGCTTTTTCGATTGTAGACATGATAGGTTGGCTCTGTCAGAGCATTGACCTCATCCTGACTGGTCTGCCACTTAGCCTTTTCCTTAGTAAGATCTGTTTCAGCTTGGCTTGCTTTTTCTTTTTCTTGTTTTAGCTGTTCTTTAGCTTGGTCTATCTGGCTCGAAACTTGGCTCTTTTGCGGTTCTGGAAGTTGGCTTAACTGTGACTCTTGACCTTGAAGCTGAGTCTCGGTTTCTTGTAGACGTTTCTTGCCAGCTGTCAAGTTGGTTTCCGCTTCATCTAGTTTTTTCTTCCCAACATCCAATTTCTCCTGAGAATCTTCTTTTATTTTCTTCAGCCGGGCTCGACCATTATCAGCAACTAGTTCCTTTAGAGTCTCCTCTTCTTCCTCGAGTTTCTTTTCGTAATCACTAGAAAAAGGATTGACATCTGTTAGACTAGTAAAACGAAGGCGGGCAATCGTGTAAACAGAGCTCTTAAAGTTATCTTTTGTTACAACACCATAGACTGATAAGTTCCCATTACCACTGCCTGCACTCCCCATATCCGTTTTTGAGAAAATATCTGGAGAGTGAACAAAGCCTGTAATGGTATAACTATACCGCTTCAATTGAGAATTGCTACCATTCTTTTGGTTCAAATGAATGACTTGTCCAATCTGATAGCGATCTTTCCAAAAGTCCGCCAAGGCCAGTTCATCTTCTTTTTCAGGCAAACGACCTTGGGTTACTTGAAATTTTGAAATCTTTTCAGTATTTGAAAAAATTCGTACGGCATCTTCACTATCCTCTAATGTCAAATCCGTCATATAACCAAATTCAACATTTGCTCCTGATAGAGTTTGCAATTCTTCCTGGTCTGTCTGATCTAGACCATAATCTCCCATGATGGTCATATCTGCCGCATTAGTATCTTTCAGATAAGCCCAAGCTGTTCGCTCCATATTGGGACTGGCTACTTTAAGACCAACCACAGCCAAAGATCCCAACATCATCAGAGTTAGGATGGATAAAAACCGTCCCTTTGAACCTGTGAAAGACTGGAGCAGGTCTTTCCAATATGTCTTTCTTTCATCTTAGTACTCCAAATCATCAATATCCTGTGGTTGAGGATTGAGGACAACACTCTTGACACCAGCATCATGCATTTGAATCACCCGATCAGCTATAGGAGCTAGCGAGGCATTGTGGGTCACAATGATAACGGTAGCCCCCTTCTTACGTGACATATCTTGAAGAATCTTTAGAACCTGCTTACCAGTCTGGTAGTCCAAAGCTCCCGTTGGTTCATCACAAAGGAGAATTTTAGGATTTTTAGCCACAGCTCGAGCAATAGATACCCGTTGTTGCTCACCACCTGACAACTGGGCTGGAAAGTTATTGAGACGATTGCCTAACCCTACATCCTTGAGAACCTGCTCAGGATCTAAGGCATCTGATACAATTTCTGATGCCAACTCGACATTTTCTTTGGCAGTCAAGTTAGAAACCAAGTTATAAAATTGAAAGACGAAACCAACATCATCCCTACGATAGTTGGTTCTCTGATGGGAAGTAAAATTCGAGATATTGGTTCCGTCTATCCAGACTTGTCCTTCATCGTTTGTATCCATACCACCAAGAATATTTAAGACTGTTGACTTCCCTGCTCCAGATGAACCAAGGATAATGACCAGTTCTCCCTTTTCAATCTCGAAATTAACATCACGATTGGCTACGATTTCTGTTTCTCCAGTATGATACCTCTTATAGCTATGTTTCATTTCAATATAGGACATCTTATTTCCTCCTTTCCTACCCCTTATTTCACCCTTATTATAACTCTTTTAATAATAGAAAGAAAGTTAATCCCTAAATATAAAACATAAAAAAGCGGACAAGACCAGCCTCTGTAAATCAGAAAACTAGTTTTGTCCGCTTTTTATTGTCGAGATTAGTCTCTTGGTCCAATCTCTATGACTTAGATGCTTTTACATCATCTTATTCGTCTTCTTTTTTCTTTCCCATTGCAAAGAGACCAAGTAGTGCTCCTACAACACCTGCTGTTGCAAGGGTTGCATTTTCCTTAGTACCTGTTTCAGGGAGAATATGTTGATGACTTGCAGGCGCTTGGTAGGTCTTGTCTTGTGACATAGCGAGGGCTACAATCGACTGCTCATCTTTGTACTCTGATACTTCATTGACCGCTGCTTCGGCTGCGTTCACGCCACCAGTATATTCTGGAACTTCGTTCACCGCTGCAAAGACTGCATTGGCACCACCTTTGTACTCTGGCACATCGTTAACCGCTGCTTCGACTGCATTCACACCACCAGTGTATTCTGGAACTTCGTGAACTGCTGCTTCAACTCCATTCACGCCTCCAGTGTATTCTGGAATTTCGTGAACTGCTGCTTCAACTCCATTCACGCCTCCAGTGTATTCTGGAATTTCGTGAACTGCTGCTTCAACTCCATTCACGCCTCCAGTGTATTCTGGAATTTCGTGAACTGCTGCTTCAACTCCATTCACGCCGCCTGTGAACTCGGGAACTTCATGTATAGCTGGTTCTTCTCCATTCACACCACCTATGAACTCGGGAACTTCGTGTACAGCTGGTTCTGTCTTAGCACTTTCAGCATCTGCCTTAGTCAATTGGATACGGTATTCCTTGACGTGTTTACCACTTTCTGAAACGAGACGTACCAAGACTGGAAGTTTATCGTCACCACTATCGACAACTGTTGCCGCTACGTTTTCACCAGCTTCAACGGTCACTTTAGGACGGTTTCCACTATAGGTTACTTGGTAATCCACACGAGCTTCAGAGAAGTCAGCAAGCTCTTTTCCATCTACTAGAAGTTTAGAAGCTGTATTGTCTTTAGGTGCTTCACTTGGTGCGATGAAGGCCATTTCTGTAATAGCTACACCCTTGGTATCTGCTTTTCTTTCCATGCGCCATCTCATCGCCTTAGCTTTGACTGGAGCAAAGGTTACATGGATATCAGTACCTGCTTGAATTTCTTGATCCGCACGGTATTCAACTTTCTCCCAGTTAGAAGGAGTGTTAAATGGATGTTCTGGATCGTATGGTTGGTAGTTAGAGTAGTATTCTGGTGAGGCAAATTCTGGTCCCACATAGCGCTCTAAGACTAGTTTAGAAGGGGCGTCTGTTCCACCATCTGCAAAGAAGCGAATGCTTCCTTCAGCTACTGTACGTTCAACAATCTTACCATTTTCTCTGAAGATAACCCCTACTGAGACTTCTGGATTTTCAGATGGAGTTGGAGACCAGTTGGTCCAACGACGGGTTTCATCGTCTGAGCCATCGTTAACATAGTCTACACGGTCATGAGAGTTTGGATCAATATCGTTAGTTGCTGAGGCAAATGAACGGTTGCTGTCGTCATCAAAATCAGGGTTATCTGATAGGTTTTCACCGAGTTTATCAGTCACACGTACTGCTACTTCAGCAGTTAAATCAGTACCCAAAACGCGACCATGAACTGTAAATTCACCTGCTTTTGTTAGATTTTCTGCTGGGACTGCTTCCCAATCAACAGCCAAGTCTTTCACTTCATAGTCAGATTTTCCTGTAAAGTAGACAGGAACTTTTGCTGGTAACTCAAGCGTTTGTCCTTTAGCAACCAAGCGAGAGGATTTGGCAACAGCAACAGGTTTACTTGCGAGCAAATCTTTATCATTTGTGAAGTGTAGACGATATTCACCTAGGATATCTCCGTTTTCAGCCTTGACAACAACACGAACTGGATTTCCTTCACCTACGCTTGGTACAACTGTTGCAATACCATTTTCAGTGACACTTGCTGTTACAGTTGGAGCTTTTCCTTGGCTTGCTTCTAGATAGTAGTCAGTCAAGCCAGGGTTAAAGTTTGGCAAATCTTTTCCATCTACTTGGATTTGAGCTTGAGCTTTCTTAGCTGCAGCTACTTGTTTAGAGAAGATTTGAATTTCTGTAATAGAAGTGCCCCATTTACCATCTGGTCTAACCATACGGATACGAACCGCATAGGTATTGACTTTATCAAAGCTAAAGTGAGTCATTTCTCCAGCTCTCACTTGATCTGGAGCTTTAAGATTTGTCACTTGTTTCCAGTTATTGTCATCGTTAAAGACGTGGTCTTCACTAGCTACAAAGCTTGGGTTCTTAGGCACTGTTGGAACATCTTTTCCTACATAGTATTCGATGACATAAGACTTAGGTGCACCAACACCGTGGTCTTCGTGGAAGGCAACATTGAGATTGTCAACCGAACGTTTAGACAGGATACCAGAATCACCAAAGAGGATTCCCACTGATGCTTCACTTGTACGGTTCCAGTTTGTCCAACGGTTAGCTGGTTGGTTGTTGTATGAGATTAATTTATCATTAACATTTGCTACCGAGTCACTTGGATTTGAGTCTGATGCAAAGGCAAGTGGCAACTCTGAACCTGTCCACTGGTCAGAAATGTTAGCACCAGTTTCTGTCTGAGCAGACACACGAACATGAAGTTTTGTTGGTAACTGAGTCCCTTCGACATGCCCTGTCACTGTAAAGCTACCTTCATTTGCATATTGGCTTGGGTCAATAGCATCCCAAGTTACCTTAGCTGAAGATACTTGGCCATTTGAGTGGTAAGTACGAACGCTTTCTGGTAATTGAGGAGCTTCTGAAACCGGAGTTGTTGTAGTCACTTCTTCGACTGCAATGATACCTTCTACAGAAACTTTAGCATGAGCTTCGTTTTCAATTCCTTCTACTTTACCTAGAACATCAAAGCTGTGGTATTTAGCAAGGTCTTCCTTAGCAACTGCTTGCCAAGTCACCTTGTGAACCTTCGGAAATCCTTGTCATACTCTACAGTTACTGTATCAGGTAGACTTGGTTCTTGGTTCAAACCTGTCACGACACTAACTGGACGGATGGCTTGGACAACTTTGCTTTCAGTATTTGCTTGAATGTTCAAGTCAATCTGACCTTCTGCTCCTTCAAATTGAGCTTTCAGAGTTACTTGACCAGGTTTATGCAATTCAAGCATACCTTTACGAACGGCTACATCTCCTTCACCTGTAGTTGAGAAGGTAACCTTATCAGCCTTCAAGACTGCTTGTGTACCGTCTTGATAGTGAGCCAAGACCTTGATACCGACAGTTTGGTCTTCTTTCAAAGTAGCTGCATTTTCAACTTCTAGGCTCAAACGTTCAATTTGTGGAGCTTCTTGTAGGAATTGGATAGCATAGGTTTGTAGTGGGCCACCATCGTTTGGTTGAACATGGATGCTTGCACGCATACCATTTGCTTCATTAGCTTGAATAACTGTCACTTGAGCATTTTCAGCTGTAGCTTTGACCTCTGGCAAGGCTGCTCCATAAGCAAGCTTGTGATATTTTACAGGTTGGTCTGTTGAAAGACCTTCAACCGCTTGATCTGCTACAGTTACACTTGGAACTACTGGATTAGCAGCTTCCCCTTCTGCAACTACCAAGGTCGCAGCGATTTCTTCATCTTCTAAAATACCTTTTGCTGGGATGCGAGAGCCTGGGATTGCTAGTTTAGCTTGGTCTTCAGCTGCAATTTCCCACTTATTAACATCATAGCTTGCTACAGTACCATCTGATAATACGTAGGAAACAGATTTGTCAACTGAATTTAGGTCTGTATTTGGAGCGATTCTCTTGACTACAGGCAATTCTGCTTCGAGAGCCAAAACTTCAACACGCGCTTCTACATCACGTCCATCTGCTACACCCTTAACAGTCACAATTCCTGGTTCATTGACATCAACTGCTGACCATTCTACTGGAAGTTTTGTGCGGCTACCATCACTGTAGATAAATGCTACCTTCTTAGGCATTTTCGCTGCTTGACCGATAACAGTACGGACTTTAGCAACTTCTGTACCCAAGACAGTTTTTTCAGCTTGGTCTTTCTTACCTGTAAAGATTGTAGTTTGATCAGATTTCAAGAGATCAGAATGAGCAGTCAAGGTAAATTTACCAGCTTGCTCAGTTGATTTGACAATGACAACACCCTTACCATTGAAGGCCTTACGAACCCATGAACCGTCAGCTTGCTCTTTATAACGTTCACGGCTTGCTTGTTCACCGTTATCCACACCGACAATCTGACCTTGTCCATGCAACTGGAAGCGAACAAGGTTATTAGCAGTTGGAACTACATTACCAGCGCTATCAACGATTTCGTAGTAAATATAAGTGAGATCTTTTCCGTCTGCTGCGATAGCATTTTCTTCTTTGACTAGGCGAACACCTGCAGGCTCACCAGCAGTCGTAACCTTATCACGAGCGACTTCATTACCAGCCTCATCGCGAGCTACTGCTTCCAAGGTTCCAGGTTGATAAGCAACCTTCCACTCAAGGTAAAGTTCCTTGGCATTGGCACCTTCTTGGTAAGTACGGCCATCACTAGTTTGTTTCTTGTTAAAGGTTTTCTTACCTAGAGACTCGCCATTCAAGAACAGTTCCACACTGGCAGCATTTGAAAATGCACGAACAGGAATCTTACCATCTGCGTCCGCTACATTTGCTTTCAGAGTAGGATCTTCCCAGTTCCAGTGAGGAAGGAGGTGAACCATTGGTTTCTTCTGAGCAGAAACCCATTGGCTTTGGTACAAGTAGTAGTCATTCTTAGGAATGCCAGCTGTATCTACAATACCAAAGTAAGAACTCTTAACTGGTGTGTTGTTTTGGTTGTGCCATGGAGTAGGCTCACCGATATAGTCGGTACCTGTCCAGATAAACTGACCAGCATAACCAGCATTGTCACGGTCAAAAGTCCATGATGCAGTGGCTGTTTTACCCCAACCAACACGGTCATTACCATAGTCTGATTGCTCATAATGACGGTAAGCTTGGTTGCTATGAACTAGCTCACTTTCTGGACGGAAATAGCTACCACGAGTACGAGTTGCTGAAGAAGTTTCTGAACCGTAAATCAACCAATTTGGATGTTTCGCACGAAGCTTCTTATAGTTGTCTTCTGAATAGTTAAATCCAACCGCATCAAGTTCGTTGGCAATCTTTTCATGATCACCACTACCATCACCAAAGCGGAACTTATCTGCTCCCATAGTGACATAGCGTGTCTTATCAACAGCCTTGATCACTTGCACCAAGCGTTTAACCGTTGCTAGAGAACGAGCTTTACCGTCTGCCTCACCGATTTCATTACCGATAGACCACATGAAGATAGCAGGGTTGTTTTTGCCTCTTTCGACCATTGTACGTAGGTCAAATCAGACCATTTTTCACCTTTCTTAGCATCTGGGTGAGTGGCATCTTTGTCAAAGAAGCGACCGTAGTCATACTGTTTCTTACCACCATACCAAGTATCGAAAGCTTCTTCTTGGACCAACAAACCAAGCTCAGCAGCGATCTGTAAAGTTTGCTCACTAGCTGGGTTGTGAGTTGTACGGATAGAGTTGACACCCATATCCTTCATTTGTTTCAGACGACGGTATTCTGCCTTATAGTTTTCTTCAGCCCCTAGAGCTCCATGGTCATGGTGAAGAGAAACACCATGGAATTTAATGCGTTCACCATTCAAAGAGAAGCCTTCATTTGGTGTCCAGTTGTAGTAACGGTAACCAAACAAGTCCTTCTTAGCATCGACCAATTGACCATCACGATAGACACGAGTCACCAATTCGTAAAGAGCTGGTTTGTCGCTATGAACTGTCCAAAGTTTTGGTTTATCAACTTGTAAAATAGCATTCAAGCTAGTTGATTGATGAGCTTTCAAGACTTGACTAGCTGTACGAACTAGATCCGTTACAGCTTGACCATTACGTTCGATAATTTGGTATTCAGCAAGAATTTCATGATCTTTATCATCAGTATTGACAATCTTACTTGTTACATGAGTATCAACCTTGCCATTCTGTTGTTTTTCAAGGTCTGGTGTTAAGATAGTTGTTCCATTTTTCTCAGTATGGACCTTATCTGTGACTTGAAGGGTAACATCACGGTAAATCCCGCTTCCTGAGTACCAACGGCTACTTGGTTGCTTGTTGACGGCATGCACTGCTACGACATTCTCGCGACCGTCTTTATGGAGATAGTCAGTGATGTCATACGAGAATTGGTTGTAACCATTTGGATAGTGACCAACTAACTGTCCATTTACAAAAACCTGAGAATCCATGTAAACCCCATCAAATGTGATACGAACATTCTTATTGAGGTCTTCTTCATCGAGTTTAAAGGTCTTACGATACCAAGCATCACCACCATTGAGTTGCCCACCTTCGTTTTGGGCAGGTGAGTCATGGTCAAAGTCATTGTAGATACTCCAGTCATGAGGAAGGTCTAATTTCTTCCAACTAGAAACATCGGCATCTGGCTTGACCGCATCTTTAGCATTGGCATTGAGCTTGAAATGCCAGTTTTGGTTGAATTCTACTTTTCTATCCTCAATCAACTGTTTTACCTCATCATTAGTTGCAGGTTTGAGCTCTGGTTTTTCTGTTTGAGCAGATTGATCCTGAGTCACAGCTGGAGCTTGCTTTTCTACATCAGAGGTTTCTTTTTTCTCAGGAGTAGTCTCAGTAGTTGGGGCTTCCACTTTTTTCTCTACTTCATGATTAGTTTCTACTGCTTCACTGTTAACAGTTTCTGTTGTTACAGGTTGTTCAGAAGCTTTTGAATCTACAGCTTCCTCTTTAGGAGTTTCTTTCTCCACTTTATCTGTAGCAACAGCGACTGGAGTTTCATCCGCAGATACAGAATTTACACCTGCTAGATTTGCTCCAAATAAAACAGAGCAAGTCCCGATAAGCACTGAGCATGTTCCTACCGTAAATTTACGGATGCTATAGATACTTTTGCGATTCCAATAATCTTTTTCCCATAGGGTTCTCCTTGTCAAGTAACCGCTTCCATTTTTTTGTTGAAAGCGCTATACTTTTTTTGTAATTATTACTTCTATTTTATAAAAGAATATAGGAAACTTCAATACTATGACTGTAAAAATCATACTTTTGATTGTTTTTTTCTATAATTAGTAGAAAAACAATAAAAAAATCTGAATGTACATTTAGAAAAATACGTCAAAAACAGCTGTTTCCTTATAGAAACAGCTGTTACTGAAAAACTATTCTGAATTTACCTTCGATTACTGATTATCCTTCTTTTAACATCTTGAGCATCTCATTTTTACGTTCTTCTAGCTCTGCAATTTGCTGGAGTAAAAGTTCTGAAAAATCACAATTAAGCTCTTCCGTTTCTCCACTGTAATACCAATCCAAAGCTACTATGTGATTGTCCTTATCAAGCAGAAAATTACATCTCCATCCCCGATGACAGACAGAAATGGAATATAGTCAACAAATCCTAAATCATGTAATTCCTTGGTTTTTATTCGAATGTCTAAGAAGTCTGGGATGCCATTTGCAATCCCCAAGACCTTGATACCTCGACAGAAGGTCCAAAAAGGGGCTACATCGTAAGCCTTGGCTCTTGGCCATAGCTCTTCCCTGACTTCCATAAAGAGACCTCCAAGAGCTGACATGGTGAATTCTCTGAAATCTTCTGGAAGACGAATGCAATATTGAGTTTCAAAATCCTGAACATCTTCTTCCGATGGTTCATTGCCCATGCAAGCGACAACTTGATAAGTGTCCTTATCATAGTGACGAAAATAATCATAAACTTCCTTGAGTGCCATTATTTTAATCCTTTTTTACTCAGAAATATAGACCACAAATCCATCTGGTAAGATGATTTGTTGTCCCTCCTTAACTTGACAATGACTCGCTAAATCAACTGAATCTCTATCCAAGACAAAATTTTCCTTAGACTGATTAAAGATAGCCTGAACTTCTTTTCCTTCGTAGCTCCACTTCAAGGAAAGAATATCTGGTTTCACTTCTTCTAGCTTATTGATTCCATATTGAATAATGCTTGAAATTTCCTTACGGACCTTGATTAATTTCTTCATGAAATTCAGCATATCATTGTCCCCAGAAACACGATCCCAAGGCATGACACGACGGCAATCGGGATCAGGTCCACCTTTAAGTGCCAGCTCTGTTCCGTAATAGATACAAGGGGTCCCTTTTTGAAGGTAGAGGAAGGCAAGAGCTGCCTTGACATGCTGCACATTTCCTTTTGCAGTTGTGAGGATACGCTCTGTATCATGAGAATCTAAAAGGTTAAACATAACTTCAGCAATTTGTTGCTTATAGTACATAGACTGGCTATTGATTTCTGAAATGAACTGCTCCGTCTTTTTATGCTGACGTAAGAAATAATCCTTGATACTTTCAGAGAGTGGATAGTTCATAACAGCATGGAACTCGTCTCCTTGTAGCCAAGGTTGTGAGGTATGCCAGATTTCACCTAAGATGTACAAATCAGGCTTTTTAGCAAGAACTGCCTTTCTGAAATCTCTCCAGAACTGGTGGTCAATTTCATTTGCAACGTCCAAACGCCAAGCATCGATATCAAAATTCTCAATCCAGTAGGTTGCAACCCTCAAAAGATAGTCTTTGACTTCAGGGTTAGCTGTATTTAACTTAGGCATATAGCTGGCAAAGGCAAAGGTATGGTATGGCAATTCTCTTGGATTCTTAAGTTTATCCTCAGTAACTGGAAATTCTTGAATATGGAACCAATCTTTATAAGCTGACTTTTCTCCATTCCTTAGAACATCCTGCCATTGGGCTGACTGATCTCCGATATGGTTAAACACTGCATCTAACATGATTTTGATGCCCCGTTTATGAGCTTCCTCTACTAGATTACGAAAGACTTCCTTGTCTCCAAAGTGACGGTCAATTTCAAAATAATCCGTCGTATCGTACTTGTGATTGGTTGTAGCTTCAAAAATCGGACATAGATAAAGTCCAGTGATTCCCAAATCTTTAAGATAGTCTAAATGGTCGATAATCCCTTGCAAGTCTCCACCAAAAAAGTCATCCCTGTTAGGCGCAATCTCAGCATTCCACTCGCGAGCTCCATCAGGAGTCAATCTAGGATTTCCAGTGGCAAAGCGTTCTGGGAAAATCTGGTACCAAAGGGTATTTGAAACCCAGCTAGGAACTTGGCAACCATCGATTTCGTGAATATATGGTAGCTTAAAACCATTTCCTTCAGCATCCAAGTTTTCTTGAGTATGTTCTACACAACCCTTATCACCGTAAAAGATGCCCTGACCCTCTTTATCAAGGAGTTCAAAGAGATATTGAATCCGTGCAAAATCAACAGAGACCGTAACCTGCCAATAGTCAAATAGGACATCTGAGGTTACTTTGGCCATTTCTTTCTTTGCTTCATACTTATCCTCAATGAAAATAAAGGGATCTCCATAGTGTAAGATAACCTCTTGGATATCATCTTTCTTAGTTCTAATTCGGATATGCAACTGATTTTCTTTATACAGATAAGCATACTCTGATTCTGGTCTATGATAAATGGCTGTTAATTCCATGTCTTGTCTCCTAAAATCAATAAAACGCAAACGTTTTCATAATTGCTAGTTCTAGTATACTATTTTTAGACTTAAATTGCAATACTGGGTCAAGTCTCGCAAGAAAACAGCTCAAAATAAATACTCAGATTGATCAAGAAATTTCAGCATCAATCAATAAAAAACTCCCAAACTCAGCCTCACAGCCTAGTCAATCTGACAAAGGGCAATTTCTTTTAAACCTATGTCGTACAGGAAGGTTAAACAAAAGTTGTCTGTTATATTTTGAACCTTGTGTTTACTCATTCCTCTAGGCAAGGCTATATCGCACAATTCTCTTGTTGCCAGAGAAAATAGCTTTTGCTTGCCCTTCCAGTCATCATTTAAATAGGGGGCTCAGGATAAGATAAGGGGAATCCGTAAAAATTCCATTGACACCAGCTTTTTTGCCTAAAGCCTTTAAATGTTCAGATTCTAATAACTTTTCGATAATACGACCATCACTAGAGATTTTAACTAGGGCATAATAGTCCATGCCCCATTTATTGACGGAGGTTTGACTTTCTCCAGAGCTAAAGGCATAGAGCTCTTGTTGCCACCATTTCAGACTATCGATTTTAGGACAAGCATCTGAGCTCCTGTCGTGGTGGTTTAAATCTTTTTTATCAATATGCGAATAAGTGGTCCACTTCGCCTGCTTTTTCTCTCTATCAAATTCTAAAAGGGCAAAGTTTCTTGCCTGATTTGTATAAACTTGATCTTCAAAACACACGGGTATCTGCTCACTATCTGATACTATTTGAAAATATCTCTCTTGTGCCTTTTTAGGAAGTATACTTTGCGGATCCTTTATGGCAATGATTTCTGGATGAGAAAAATCATCAGTATAATAGACCATTTCCTTACCAGCCTTGATGATGCCAATATTTTGTCCATCTGTAAAGAGTAGAGGCTCTTCCTCCCAAACATGGTCACAATACCAAGCATCTATCTCCTTGACTCCCAAAGGCGATACTTCAAGCAGACAGTAACGATTGAAAGCTTCCTTCTCACTGGTCAAGACCAAGGCTCTACCATCATGTAGCATGGCTGAGCTTAGGACAATACTGTAATTCTTGTCAAGCTCCCATTTGTTCAATAGGCTTAACTTTAGCTTCCCCATTTTCTTCCTCCTAATACTCAATGAAAATCAAAGAGCAAACTAGGAAGCTAGCCAAAGGCTGTACTCGAGTACGGCAAGGCGAAGCTGACGTGGTTTGAATTTGATTTTTGAAGAGTATAAACAATCACCATTCATTGATGGCAAATAGAATGGCTAATCGAATATTTCTTAGCAACTGATCCGAAAGGTCATCGTATTGTTGACCAAGTCCCTTATCTTGTGCCAGCCATCCAGGTTCATCATTCCAGGAGCCCATTGCTCCAAAAACATCCGCTGCACTTGCAGCTCTAAATATGCTTAGATGTTGCGGTGGAATTTGAGGTTCTGCCAGTCCTTTACCAGATTCTGGGTCTAGCAAAAAGTTTCTAGCAGAGTGAAAGACTTTGGCAAAGTTGTCACATTCAATTTAATTGCTAGATCTTCTATACGAGCCAATATGCCCTTAAATTCTTCGATATTATCTTCATAGTGGGGAATGTCTTGAGAAGACCTTTCCCATTCATACTCAGTGTAGGTCACATCCCAGCCCCTACCTGCGGAAGCAGATTCCCAATTTGGTAGGAAATAACTTGCCTTCCCATCTTTATAAAAACAGAGAATTGAACTCTGTGTCGTATTGGAAAAGCCTAAAATCCCTCTGTCTTCAACTGAAATAGGACAAAATAATTGTAAGTCCTTTAGACCTTTTTTCTTAAGGTTTTCAAACCAATCAGATACAGAAAGTTCTGTAGCTTCCCCATTTTCTGACGGCAAAATTTGAAAGCTCAACTTATTTGTATATTTTTCGGGGTTATAACATATTTCTTTACCACTTTTTAAAGCCTTCCTAGCTGCTGCCACGATACAGGCTATCTGATACATTTGTCCATTCATATGATTTCTTCCATTATCCCTTCAATCAGTTTTGTAAGACTTTCTACTACATAGATAATTTCATCAGGGTCATGGATGTAGCAAATAACCTGTCCTTCTTGACCCTCCTGGTCTGGATCAAAATCCAGCATAAGATAACAAGAGTCACAATACTGGGCAAAAGGAAGCCATTTTTTATTAAAAAGATAAGGCTTAATCCTGCTATCACGCATATTTTCCAGGTCTTGACTAGAAAAATAGTCGGGAAATTCGGTTAACAGAGCATCTCTATTTTGAAAGTACTTTTTACAAGTCTCAATTTCCTGTAGACTCATGAGAGAAAAAGTCAGATCTCTCTGGTCAATCACACAAGGTAAAATAGAGAGGTATTTACTCCCATTCTTATAGCTATAAAGCTCTTTGAAGTCACTAGGTAGACGAATACCAAATCTTTCCTCAAAGCCTTGAAGCTCTTCCTCGGAAGCACCAGAAATATCCTGATAATCTTCCAGATATCCTTCCTCTACAGGATCATCCAAATCCCAATCTTCAAAACACTCACAAATATAAGTTTCTATTTTTTTAACTTGGTCAATTAGTTGCATAAGAGCCCCCCTTTTTGATTTCTCTTAATCTTCAAGAATTTCTTGTAAGTGTCTAGACATATTGCAGATAAATTCTTTAAAGCTACAAATATCACTTATAGTTTCGTGTTCCTCATCGTAAAAAGCTACTTTATTTGTCTTTGGATGCCAAATGATATAGATATGAGTATAATCTCCGGTTAACCGTGAAATACGGAGAAATTTTTTTACGACCTTTTTTTAAGGGAATTGTTTGCATGAGAGGGAAAAACTCTATCCACTTAAAATCACAGTTAGTAAGTTCAAAATATAAGTCTTGACTCATGAGAAAATCGGTAAGTTCCCGAGGCAGTTTAAATGGTTTTAGTTCATCCAATTTATTGCGTAAATTATGAAATTCTACTGGCTCTAGTTTTTTTGAAAAGTATTCTGCCATCTCTTGATCCCCCTTTTTCGATAGCGATACTATAAGGTCTCATACCATCTTTTTTTCAGTGAGAGTCACGTCCGCCCTCGTGCTCTACAAGGTATTTACACATATCTAGGTCAACATATCTTGCGACTACACAGAGAGGCGTTGGCTTAAAGGGATAAACCGAGTCGGAGGCATTATAGTTTATATCAACTCCATTTTTAATAAAAAAATCTAGCACCTGATAATTTCTATCTGCAACGGCTCTCCTAAATGCTTTTTCCACCATATTTTTTTCGACACTATGTCCCTAATGCATGGATAATAGCTAGATTATCAAACTTATTTCCAAATAAGGCTTCTTGAAAGGCTTCCGACTTTACAGCATTTACACTATGAATCTTTGCTCCATGTTTCATAAGATACTTGATGAACGTACCATCACAATACCTGACAGCCAACAAAAAAATGAAGGGTTATTTTTTTACATTTAAATGAGCCCCCTTTTCCACTAGCCATTTTAGGGAGTCAAAAATTTCCTGTAATCAAGGATAAATCAATTGGGCTTAGAGAGGTATACTTGCTGATTTCTATTTCTTGGTCAATATCCCAACCACTTGCAAGATATTGGTCTAAGGCCAAGGTGTCTCCCTCTATGATGCCCTTAACAAGTTGTGGAACCGATTTAAATTCTCCAATATTTTTTTAATGTAATCATTGTCAAACTCTTATTCTTTTTTTACCGATTATAACTTGGTTCTTTTTAAGTCAATTGGTTTAGGATTTTTGCTTTATCCAAGCAATAGCTAACTGACACAGGCGGTCTAGGCGAGGCTCGTCATCAAAATCTTTCCCATGAACTTGAGCAATAAGCTCTTTAGTCTCTTCCAATTCTTGATCTGAAAGAGGGATTCCTAGAGACAAGTATTGAGGCATAGCCTGAAGCATTTTTCTATAGTCCCTGTCCCAGTTGACCCCACCATTGCGATCCAGCTCATCTCGGACTCGACCTGGTATACGGATAACTTCTCCCTGAACAGTTTTGGCTGCTCCACTCGAAGGGATCAAGAAAGACCATAGTTCCTCATATTGCTCCTCCCAGCTACCTTCTTTTACGAGAATCGGAGAAACTCCATCGTGGGTTATTCGTTTGGCTACAGGCTTGACATCAAAGAGCTCATATAGTTTTGTTAATCCTTTATCTGCAGCCTCTACGTAGTCAGGATGGATACTTTCTCGATGAAAATTCAAAAATCCTTGCCGATTTGCTCAACTCTTTCCTTCATTTTTAGAGGTTTTCTTAGCACCTGCTTCTAGTAACATAGAGGCAATTTCAGCAGTTTGGGCAATATAGATCCCCCGACAAACCATCAAGACTGAAGCTAGTGGAGTTCTTCCCATATCATTCTCTACATTGACATTTGCTCCCTTGTCAATTAAAAGTTTGACAGTCTTAGGATGGAAAAACTCAGTCGCCATATGTAGAGGGGTATCGCCATAGGTATTGGGCTTTTCAATGTCTGCCCCCAATTCACACAAGAGTTTTACTGTATCTCTCCCCAAGATTGCTTGACGGTATAAAGGAGTCGCTCCATAATAATCTGGGACATTTATATCTAGGCCCTTTTCTACCAGCCAGATTACCAATTCATCTGGTACTCCTCCCATATGCAGAGGTGTACATAAGCTAAATCTTCCATCATGAGCGGTTAATTCACAGCGATCATAGACTGCTTTCAGGGCTTCAATATTTCCTTCATCCATTAAATCCTTAAACTCTTTTGGTAATGTAACTCTTTTCTTTGCCATCTTTAGTTCCTTTCTTCTGATTCGGTATCTAGGACAAACCAATGAAGTTTGTCAACCGTTTCAAAGTCATGACTTGTCCATCATAATCATTTTTCAACTCAAGACCGTTTTGCTCAATAGATATATTATTGTACCAGTGGTCTAGGCTGGCGTATTTCCCCATATGAATGTTGATGAGCATACTGGTTATCGGATCCCACGTTCCTTTCTTAACAGTTTCGGCTAAAAGGTAGTAAGCGTCTAAGAATATGAGATTTCTCCCATAGATCCAAAAAGGCAGTTCAAGCTCTAACAAGGGCAACTTGGCAGAAAAAATCTCATCCCCGTGCGGTGGCACGGTTTCATAATGAAATTCTATCTCACAGCCATAATAGGCAATCAAGGCTCCCTGACATCCAATATTTTGAGGAATTCCCTCCTCAGCTACTATAAATTCCATGACCTGCTCCTTCTATTTTCAATCATAAAATCCGACCACACTCTGCCAGAATATCAAACTGGACGCATGACATTTTCTAGTCATCAAGTGGATGAAGTCACTTTCACAACCCGTCCAAACTGCAGATTGAGCCGTTCCCATGGCTCTAACAAATGCTAGAAAATCTGGTGCCAGCCATATTTTTTCATCATAGGTCATCTCTGCATCAACAGCATAGACCGCCCCAGATTGACAATCCAGCAAAACAGTGTAGGGATCTCCATTTGCAATGATGATCAAGCTGCTTTCTTGTAGAGTTGAATAATCATGGTATTCCAAATTGCGATTGATTAGCCAAGTAAGACTAGTGCTGTCCCCATATCCAAATTGGTAACTTAAAAAACCTATCTGCCCCCAGTTATAGGCCAGAATATACTTCCTAAAAATCGGATCCAAATCTTGGATTTGAAGTTGGCTTTTCAAACGATCCAGTTCAGACACTGGCAAATCTGTTTTATTCAGGACAATCCCTTCTCTTATCTCAGGGTCCAGTCCTTGTGTTTCTTCTTGGGTAAGGGAAATGATTTGGTCAATTGTCAATAATTCCATTGTCGACCTCCGACTATACATAGAGCATTATCTAGGGTAAGCTAGCTGGTTTGGGACTTCATTTATCTAATGACCTTTCTTATCTCAATTATACTCCAAAACTATCAAATAAGGGAAAACTACCAGTATTTCAGGGATTATTTTTGATGAATAGTCGCCCAAAGTTATAGAAAAAAACCATTCCTCAAGGGAACAGCTTCATCACTTATAATTAAAGGTCTCTCCAGCCAACTTATCCGCTAACTTGGGAAAGAGAGTATAAAACTTATAGGCTAGATTTAGCAAGACTGGGAGATTGAGTTCTCGTTTATTTTTTCCTATGGTCTTAACAATTTTTTTAGCTACTGCATCTGGCTCGAGTAGGAAACGGTCAACTGATTTTAGATAACTGCCGTCTGGGTCAGCCTGGTCGAAAAACCCTGTACGGATAGGACCGGGATTAACCGTCGTCACATAGACACCATAGGGCATGAGCTCAAGGCGAAGAGAATTTGAAAAACCGATGGCCGCAAACTTGGTCGCAGAGTATAGACTAGACTTGCCAGTTGCTATCAAACCTGCCATGCTGACGATATTGATGATATGGCCTTTTCGGATTTCCTTCATACGAGAAGCAACCAAACGAGACAGATTCATCAAAGCAAAGGTGTTAACCTCAAACATCTGATGAATATCTTGATTAGAAATCTTATCGAAATCCTCAAAAATCCCATATCCTGCGTTATTCATCAAAACATCAATCTTTCCATAGCGCTGGTAGAGTTCAGCTACTAGGTCTTCTAGGGCTTGAGCATCGGTAATGTCCATCTCGACCAATTCTGCATGTGGATGATTCCCGTATAGTTGAGCTAATTTTTCTCTATTTCTACCCAGCAAAATCAATTGATCATTGGGCAAGAGTTTGACCATTTCTTGGGCTAGACCACCACTAGCACCTGTAATGAGAATCGTAGACATACTTTTCCTTTCTCGAGATTCTAGATTTCCACTTCTTCTAGGTCTTTAACCACATGGACGTTTTCAAAAATCGTTGCCGCATCTTTCTTGAGCTGGCTAATGTCTTTTGAAAGGAAGCGTGCACTGATATGGTTGAGCAAGAGTCGTTTGGCTCCTGCTTCTACTGCAACCTGAGCAGCCTGCATATTGGTTGAGTGACCATGGTTGCGGGCAATCTTTTCGTCTCCCTTGCCATAAGTCGACTCATGGACAAGAACATCTGCATTGACACCAAGACGCACACTGGCATCTGTTTTTCGAGTATCTCCCAAAATGGTAATAATCTTACCAGGTCGCGGTGCTGAAATATAATCTGCTGCCTTGATCTCGGTGCCGTCTTCTAAGACGACATCCTGACCGTTTTTAATTTTTCCAAAAAGAGGGCCGAATGGGACACCAGCAGCCTTGAGTTTCTCAGCATCCAAGGTCCCTTCTAGATCCTTTTTGCATGATACGATAACCAACGCAGAAAATAGTGTGGTCCAACTCTTCTGCATAAACGGTAAACTTATCCGTTTCAAGGATTTTCCCAAGAGAATCTTGATCAAATTCATGGAAATGAATCTTGTAGGGCAAACGTGATCCAGACACACGTAGACTAGTCAAAACAAAAGACTTGATACCTTGAGGTCCATAGATTTCCAAATCTGTCTGCTCTTCATTTGCTTGAAAAGCACGACTGGAGAGGAAACCTGGCAAGCCAAAGATATGGTCTCCGTGCAAGTGGGTGATAAAAATTTTGCTGATTTTTCGTGGTCGAATCGTGGTTTCCAGAATGCGATTTTGCGTTCCTTCTCCACAGTCAAAGAGCCAAACTTCATTAATCTCGTCCAAGAGTTTCAGGGCAAGGCTTGAAACGTTGCGGGCTTTAGAGGGCTGACCAGCCCCCGTTCCTAAAAATTGAATATCCATTCGATACTTTCTAATTAATTAAAATATAACATAGCGGTGCGGTTTTCTGAGCGATAATAAAGCTTACCAGTAAAGGCTTTAGCTTCTTGTAATAAATCTTCTTGACTATAACCTTTGAGACGCTTGCGACCATCTGCCAAGCTTTCCAAGTCAGTTAAAGCTGTTAAGCTTTCTACACTAACTATTTCCTCATCCCCGACAGCCTTCATGTAAATTTTTCCAGACTCCTCAAAGACTAGCTGATGGGGGAAAATTTGCGCAATTTCAAAAAGTAAGTCAGCTGTGATTGCTTCCTCATATTCAGAGAAAAATGCGACCAAGGCCCTCCCTCTCATAGCAAAAAAACCAAAAAGATTTGCCTGACAGATTCAGACGGATAAAGGGTTTGCTTTCTTCAGTAAAACTTGGTTCAGTATTGTAGAGGTTCAGTTCCTGGCTGACTTCTGCAAAATAATCCGTCGCAGCTTGAGGACTTTTTTTCTGGTAGAGTTCTGCAAAGTAGGCATTAGCCACGCTAGGTGGAGGGGTGATGAGGGCTAACTGCTCCTCTTCAGACCTACCAGCTAAAAGCTGATCTAGATATACCTTGTCTAAACTCGTATAGCCACCATACTTGAGAGCTAATGATTTGATATCAGTCATAAAATTCTTCTAATCTCCATTTATTTTTCTCAGAAATGTAGCCTGTAATGACTTCACCATCATCTTGGTAGTCACGTTCTTCAAGAATAGCGACACTCTCTAAATCATGAATCTTGTAGGACTTAGCAAAAGGCACGCGCAAAGTAAAGGGTTCAAAAATTTCCTTGATCTTATCTAGCAATAAAGCTTGCAACTGTTCTCGACTATCCTTAGATTTAGCAGAAATCAATGCATAAGGCGTTTGAGTAGGCGTGAAATCTTCCACCAAATCCGCTTATTATAAAGGGTTAGGCGAGGAATATCCTCCATGTCCAAGTCTTTCATGATGGAAAGAACTGTTTTTTCATGTTCCTCATGGTAAGGATTGCTGGCATCGATAACATGAACCAGAAGATCGACATGCTTGCTTTCTTCCAAGGTCGACTTGAAACTAGACACCAACTCTGTCGGCAAATCTTGAATAAACCCAACGGTGTCAGTCAAGGTAACCTGAAGATTACCGCCCAAATGGATGCTTTTAGTCGTCGCATCCAAGGTCGCGAAAAGCTCATCTGCCTCATACTGGGTCTTGCTAGTCAAGGTGTTCATGATAGTTGACTTTCCAGCATTGGTGTAGCCAATCAAACCGATTTTAAAGGTGCTAGACTCCAACCGTTTTTCTCGAACTGTCGCCCGATTTTTCTCAACGACTTTGAGTTGACGCTCGATATCTGTGATTTGATTACGAACGCTACGACGGTTGAGTTCCAGCTGGCTTTCACCTGGGCCACGAGAACCAATACCCCCTGCCTGACGGCTGAGCATAATCCCCTGACCAACCAAGCGAGGTAAGAGATACTTGAGTTGCGCAAGATGAACTTGAAGCTTTCCTTCATGACTTCGAGCTCTCATAGCAAAGATATCCAAAATCAACTGCATACGGTCAATAACCTTGACCCCGAGAATTTCTTCTAAATTGACATTTTGTCGAGGTGTCAGACGGTTATTGACAATAACTGTCGTGATTTCTCCTGCGTCCACCATTTGAGCTATTTCTTCCAACTTACCAGATCCGACAAAGGTCTTAGAATCGTATTTTTCACGTTTTTGTCTGTAACTATCGACTACAACCGCTCCAGCCGTCTTAGCCAGACTAGCCAGTTCTTCCATGGAAAGATCAAAATTATCCATGCCCTGGAGTTCAACACCAATCAGCAGGACACGCTCTTCTTTTTTCTCCGTTTCAATCATCTAAAAACTCCTCAATCTGGCTGAAAATACGCTCTTTCACACCAGGTTCTCCAATCTGATAAAAGGTTACCTGCATGCGGTTACGGAACCAGGTCAACTGACGCTTGGCAAAACGACGAGTCGCCTGCTTAAGATTGTCACTAGCCTCCTCCAAACTTTGCTCACCTCGAAAATAAGGAAATAGTTCCTTGTAGCCAATGCCTTTAGCAGCCTGCACGTCTGGATAATGCTCAAACAGCCACTTAGCTTCATCCAATAATCCAGCCTCAAACATCAAGTCAACACGATGGTTAATCCGTTCATAGAGTTGACTACGCTCATCATCCAGACAAATAATCAGAGCTTCATAAGGACTCTCCTGATTTTTCCAAATCTTGAGAAAAAAATGAGCAATTTCAAGGCACGCATGGCACGACGACGATTAAACTGGGGAACTTCAAGACCTGCTTGCTCTAGGAGTTGGGCTAACTCCTCATCTGAAAAAAAGGCTCTAGACTAGCACGATAAGCTAAAATGTCCTCATGTGGTGTCTCTCCACCCTAAATGATATCCTTCTAGCAGACTTTGGATATAAAGTCCTGTCCCACCAGCAATAATAGCAAGTTTACCACGACTTTGAATATCCTCGATGGTCGCCTTTGGCTTCTGAAACAAAATCAAAAAGCCGAGTAAGACTCGGTTACATCTCTCACATCAATCAAATGATGAGGGACAGTTGCCTGCTCCTCCGGACTAGCCTTGGCAGTCCCAATATCTAGGCCTCGGTAGACTTGTTGGCTATCTCCACTAACTACTTCTCCATTAAATCGCTGAGCAACTTCAATGGCAAGTGCAGTCTTTCCAACAGCTGTTGGACCAAGAATCACAATTATTTTTTTGTTTTCATCGTTTTTTTCCTTGAAAAAAATTCCCATTTTTTTCGTTACTATTATTATATCACAAAATGGACAGGCAGAAAAAAATGCTATTTCTTGAGCTATTTCCGTCTGATTTATAAATAAAAAGGAGGAAGACTCATGGCTAAAAGGATTTGCTAAAGGTCTCGTAACAGGTGTTGCAGGAACTGTTGTCTGCTGTTGCAGGTGCAGTATACGCATTCAAAAAGAAAGTGATTGAACCAGAAGAACAAAAAGCAGCTTTTCATTGAAGAAAAACCGTAAAAAGCGACTCGCCGTCGCGTATCACGTTAATAAACAAAAAGAAGTTGGTTTTTTTCCAACTTCTTTTTATGTTCTTAAATAGCTAGGTCAAACTTCAACTGTGGCTTGACTGGATCATAATCAACCAACTCAAAATCTTCTGCTTTAATATCAAAAAAGTTAGTCTTATCTGGTACATTCAAGACCAAGCGTGGTTGGCAGTTTGAAGGCTCACGACGGAGCAGTTCCTGAGCTTGTTCAAATTGATTGTCGTAGATATGAAGATTGTTGATAAAATAGAAGAATTTTCCAACTTTCCAACCAAAGTGTTTGGCAATCATCATTTGAAGAGCCACATACTGCATGGCATTGATGTGGTGAGCTACCAGCATATCATTAGAACGCTGGGTCAAGGTCGCATCTAGATAGATGTCCCCATCCACACGACGAACATCAAACATAGTCTGAAAGGCACATGGAAGAAGGCCATCTGTCTCCTCAAAGGCCTGATAATCCCAAAGTGAAATAATATTACGACGGTTCCAAGGATTGGCTTCTAACTGTTTGAGGATTTTATTGATAATGTCATGCTTCTTAACCACAGCCCATAACGCTCGCCAATTGTCCCTGTGTCTCCCACTTCCCAATCATTCCAATAGTGGACATTGTACTTGTCATTAAGAACTTCTAGACTATTAGACTGGTCTTGATAAATCCAGAGTACTTCCTTGATAGCTGATTTGATAGCAATTGGACGCAAGGTCGTGATTGGAAATTCGCCCTTAGACAAATCATACTCCGCAAAAGCACCTGTGACGTACTTGGAGTTAGCCACTGTTCCGTCCTTATACTTGGGACGAGCCTGTTCTGAAAAGACACCTTCCTTAAGGATTCGTTCGATATTGTCTTTAAAAATTGTATCTGCTTTTGTCATATACTCTCACCTCAACTTTTATTCTTAACTAGTATAGCATAAAAAAAGAAAGGAGGAAAATCACTAGTTTTAAGTTAGTAATTTTCCTCTTTTATGATCTTATTGTAAAACAAGTGATGCTGCTCCGATAACTCCAGCGTCATTTCCTAAAGTTGCAAGAGCTAGCTTAGTTGTTGTGCGAACTTGTGGGAAGGTATTTTCATCATAAACTTTTTGCACGCCTTGGAGAAGGAAATCTCCAGCAGCTGATACACCACCACCGATAACGATTGTTGATGGATTTAGGATTGAACCAATGTTGGCACATGCAATACCCAAGTAACGTGAGAAGTTACGGTAAACGATCAAAGCAAGGTCGTCCCCTTCTTTTGCCAAGTCAAAGACAGTTTTAGCTGTTACTTCTTCTCCGTCATCAATCAAGCGTTTCAATTCTGCATCGCCTTCATACTCATCAGCGTAACGACGAGTCAAGTTGACAATACCTGTTGCTGAAGCTACTGTCTCAAGACAGCCTTTTTTACCACACGTACATGCGATTGGTTGGTCAAAGTCAACTGTGATGTGTCCAAGTTCACCTGCAGCACCTGCGACACCGTGCAGCAATTTACCTTCTGCCACGATACCGCCACCAACACCTGTACCAAGTGTCATAAAGACAACGTCTGGTTGGTTTTCACCAGCACCCATCCAACGTTCACCAAGAGCAGCTACGTTGGCATCGTTGTCGATGAAGAATGGAATCCCCAATGCTTTTTTTCCATTTTTTTCTTTGATTGGTTGAAGAGTTTTCCAGTTGAGGTTATAGGCACCGATAACAGTTCCTTTTTCACGGTCAACCACACCAGGTGAACCCATACCAATTCCACGGAAATCTTCAGCAGACAATCCAAGTAAGCCCAAACGGTGTTGAATAGATTCAATCATATCGTCTACGATATGGCTTCCCTCATCCAAAATGTTAGTCTTAATAGACCATTTTTTTCTTGGATTTCTCCTTCTAGCGTTAAAATAGCAAACTTGATAGATGTCCCACCAAGGTCAATCCCAATAATCTTTTGACTCATATTATTCTCCTTTATGATAATATCAACTTCCATATTATTTTTATCAAACTTATTTCAGCAATTCAAGAAAACTTCTAGTTATTTCTGCAAACTCTTTTTGGTTTGGCCCTATTCAGAACATGAGGTCCATCAGGAATAATCTGAAACTGAGAATTTAGAATCAGTTGTTGCAGATCTTTCATAGACTTTAGATTAGGCTTATCCTGACTACCACAGATTAACAAAGTTGGATATGAACAATTCTTTTGCAATCTCTCTTAAATCAAGTGTTTTTAATTCTTCAGATACTCCAACTAAAAAGCGATTTGTCTGCTCCCTGCTTCTCAAATATCCTTTTTTTGGGAGTAGTTTAAATATCAGAGATTGAATATAAAAAGGGATGTTTCCCGCTAATTTCAATGGACATCCTGACAAAAACCAAGGCCTGAAGATTTGGCAGATCGTAACTTGACAATTCTAATGCAAGTGCAGCCCCTAAAGACAAACCGACTAGGACAAAAGGTTCTGTCTCCTCTGATAAGTGCTGATAAATACGCTCTTTGGCTTCTTGGTAGGTCCCAACTCCTGAAGGAAATAAGTCCAGTGCTTCAGAGGGATAATCTGCCAGCAAATCCTGAACTTCTTTCCAACTATCTGCTGACTGTCCCAAACCGTGTAAAAAAATATGAGTTTCAATTAGTTCTCCTTTACTGACAATTCATACAAGCCCCTAACCGCATTGCAGGCATAAATAACTTCTGCTTCTTTCAAATCTGATAAAGTTAAGACCTTCTCTTCTACTTGCCCATTTTCAAGCAAGTGTTGACGATAAATCCCTGGTAACAGGGCTAGCTGACTAGGTGGAGTATAGAGCTTTCCATCCATTTTTAAGACCAGATTCCCAATAGAGGTTTCAAGCAATTTTCCATCAACAGTGTGATAAATGATTTCCTGATTTCCCATTGTCAAATGTGGTCGATATGTCGTCTTAAAGTAGGTAAAGGCCTGCTCCAAATCAGCTTCTTGCTGACAAAGTTTTGCCTGACAGAAGTTGGAACTAAGTGGTGTTAATACTTGTCGTTCAATTTCTATTTCTCCAGATTTGCTGAGACTGATTCGTATCCGATAACCTTGATGGATATCACAAGACTGGTACTCCTTCTCTATTTTTTGTCTCAAAACTTCTTGATCAAATGGAAAGGCAAAATAACGACTAGCCTTTTGCAATCTTTCTAGATGTTGCTTTTCAAAAAGCAATTTTTTCTGGCTGATTTTCCCTGTCGTAATCAGCTTAAAGCGAGGCTGTTTGCGATAAAGAACAGCTGCCTTTTGCTGAACTTCCCGGTATTCTGCTTCCCAAGTGCTATCCCAAGTAATACCTCCACCAACTCCATAGATGGCTTTCCCACTATGCAGTTGAATGGTTCGAATAGCTACATTGAAATCCGTCGTCCATTGGGAAGTAAGAGTCCAAGCGTCCCACAGTAAACTCCTCTGGGTTGGGGCTCCAAGTCCTTGATAATTTTCATAGTCGCTATCTTGGGAGCTCCTGTAATAGAACCACATGGAAAGAGTGAACGAAAGATTTCAACTAGGTCAACATCTGGTCGTAACTGACTCTTGATAGTCGAAGTCATTTGCCAAACTGTTGAATACTGTTCCACTTGGCATAAACGCTCCACATGCTCACTCCCCACCTCAGAAATACGGTTCATATCATTGCGCAAGAGGTCCACTATCATCATGTTTTCTGAACGATTTTTGGGATCCTGCTCCAACCAAGTGGCCTCTTTCAAGTCGTCATCGTCGTTCAAGCCACGTTTAGTTGTGCCCTTCATAGGACGAGTTGTCAACTCACGATCATTTTGTTCAAAAAAGAGTTCTGGACTCATGGAAATCACTGCCATGTCGTCATGTTCAACATAGGCATTATATCCCGCTTCCTGCTCTACAACCATGCGATTGTAGATGGCAAAAGGTTTGGCAGACAACTCCTGCTTGAGTTGAACAGTATAATTGACCTGATAAGTGTCCCCTTGTCTTAAATGATGATGAATCTGAGCAATCGCCTTTTCATAGTCCTCAGCAGATGTTGCTTCCTGCCAGTTTGACGGCAAATCCACCTCCTCATAAGTCAGGGGAATGCTGGATTTTTCGATACTATCATGAACGGTGAAATAGAGGAGATACTCTCCCAGTAAAGGAGCCTTGTGGACCGCTAATTTTTCCTCAAAAGCAGGTGCAGCCTCATAGCTAACATAGCCTACCACATAATAGCCTTGCTCTTGATAGCTTTCCACTTGTGCCAGCAGATCTGCCACTTCCGTTAAATCTCTGGTTTTTAACTCTTTAATAGGCTGGGTAAAGGTATATCTCTCGCACAAAGCCCTAAAATCAATCACTGTTTTTCTATGCATATCCTAAGTATACCATAAAAGCCAGACTCCAAACAGGAGATCTGGCTTTTTAACTTATATGGTTGAGAAAACTTACTCAACATAATCCAACAAATAACCATAACCTTTTTCTTCCATTTGATCCTTAGGAATAAAACGGATGGATAGACTATTGATACAGTATCGTAGCCCTCCCTTGTCCTTAGGTCCATCTGTAAAAACATGTCCTAGATGGGAATCACCAGTTCTACTTCTGACTTCTGTTCTGACCATATTATAAGACTTGTCTTCCTTGTAGGTCGCAACATCTGGACTGATAGGCTGGGTAAAACTTGGCCAACCACAACCCGATTCAAATTTATCTTTCGAGGAAAAAAGGGGTTCACCTGTCGCTACATCTACATAAAGACCTGCTTCAAATTTATCCCAGTAACGATTTGAAAAAGCACGTTCTGTTTGACCGTTTTGAGTCACAGCGTACTCCTCTGGAGAGAGAAGTTTTTTCAATTCATCGTCACTTGGTTTTGGATATTTACTCGCATCAATAACAGGATAGGCTGCTTGATTGATATTGATATGGCAATAGCCATTAGGATTTTTCTGGAGATAGTCTTGGTGGTAGTCCTCAGCCACGATAAAATTTCTTAAGGCTTCTTTTTCAACCGCTATAGGTTCGTCGTACTTCTTAGCAACTTGATCAAAAACTTGATTGATGACTTCTAAATCTTTCTCATCTGTATAATAGACACCGGTTCGATACTGGGTTCCCACATCATTTCCCTGTTTATTTTTACTTGTTGGATTGATAATACGGAAATAATGGAGCAAGATTTCTTTTAAGGAGATTTGATTGGCGTCATAGGTCACATGAACAGTCTCAGCATGCCCGGTTTGGCCAATCAATTCATACTGGGTTGTTTCTCCTCTACCATTAGCATAACCAGAAACAGCATCTGTCACACCCGCTACTCGTGAAAAATACTCTTCGACTCCCCAGAAGCAACCTCCAGCTAGATATATTTCATGTAAGTCAGCATCTTTTCTTGGCTCAGTATTTTTCTTAGCATGTTTCCCCTGACTAACTGCTGCCTTCTCAATTTGAGAGGTATCAGTGTAGCTAGCGCTTCTTTTTTCCCAAAGAAATAAAACTCCTAAAATAAGGAGGATAATGATTCCAATCGACAGGATTATTTTTAATTTATCATTCATAATAAACCTCTAATCTATACTCTTTAAGGTCTGTAAAATAGTTTCTTTGTCCATAAAACCTGGCTGGGTCTTAACTAGTTTACCTTCTTTATCAATAAAGACCTGAGTCGGATAAGAACGAACTCCGTAACTCGCTAAAAGTTGTCCCGAAGGGTCTAGAAGGACAGGGAGATTTTTATAGTCTAAACCCTTATACCATTTTTGGAAGGCTTCTTCTGCTTGCTCTCCTTTTTGACCAGGAGAAACAACTGTCAAGATGACAAAGTCATCGCCAGCTTCTTTTGCCAGTTCATCGGTATCAGGGAGGCTGGCTAGACAAATAGAGCACCAAGATGCCCAAAATTTGAGATAGACTTTTTTGCCTTTATAATCTGATAGGCGATAAGTTTTACCATCAACTCCCGTAAGCTCAAAGTCTGTAACTGCTTCTCCTTTTTTTGCAGTTTGAGAGCTAACTTGTGCATTTTTGTCTCCATTTTGCTTATCAGCTTGATTCTCCATCTGATTGTTACAAGCCGATAGACAGACCAGACTAGCGCAGACCAATACAGTTGCTTGCCATTTTTTCATTTTCATCACCTTTCTCGCTCATCATATGAATATAGATATTGTATTATAGCTCTATTATATACCTATCACCCTAAAAATACTTGAAATCTGTTTGGAAAATAAGGCATCTTTTGGGACACAAAAAACTCCCACCTGCTTAGCAGGTGGGAGTCAATTGATTATTTAAAGATAGAAGTTTTAAAGCTATCTGTTTGTTTAAGAAGTTTCTTAAAGAGTTTTTCTTTAAGTGATACGGTGTTATCAAATTTGACAGATCCGTTACTTAGAGTGGTCTTATCTTTATCAACTGCTTCAGCAAATGCACGTTTCAAGTCTTCATAACTATAGTATGTTTTACCATCGATTTCAATAGATTGAATTCCTTTTTTAGCGTTATTCACTACTTCTTCAAAGTAAGCTTTCTTCCAATCTTCAAGATTGTTGAATTTTCCTTCAGAAATCTTGTTAATGATGAAGTCATCACCTAGAGTATCTTTACCAGCTTTTTAGATTCAGCTTTTAGCATGTTAGAAGCATAGTTTAGGAAGCCTTTTTCGTAGCCATAGTAACCCCAGATTCTAAAAGTATTATGTTTGAATGACATAGCTCCAGGAGCACCTTCACTGGTATTTCCACCATAGATACCAGTCATCATTGGAACATTCACATAAGCAGAATCAAAGTCAGATGGATTATAAACTCTATTACCTGGACCACGGTTGGTCATGAAGTTGTTCGTAATTAAGTCATCCACTGTGCGTAAAGGAATAGCCTTTTCCTCATCACTTAAAGGTCGAACCTTATCGAATTGATTCTTTGTATTGTTTCCGCGGTACTGTTTGTCTACTTTCTTGAACCAAGCATTGTTTAAATCTTGATTTGCTTTATTGAGGACAGCTTCTCCTTCAAGATAATCTAGAAGCATGAGAGTGTCATTATAGCCCTTCATGTAACGATCAATTTCGTCACGTGATTTAAGGTCATTTGGATTAGTGTTATACCATTGATTTCCATCGTTTGGACGTTCATAAGCCATGTTGAGACCTAGGGCTTTGTACTCACCATTTGGATTTGATACTGACGGAGTTTGTAACATTCCTTGAGCAAATGCTTCAAGATCTGTTCCTTCACGGTGTCTTGAGCCACCTAGGTAAACCATTCGGTCATTTACGTGAGTTGTTTCATGCGTAAAGGCAGATACCCCAAAATCACTAATCATGTCCGTCACCATAAAGAAGACAGAATCATCCTTATATGGATTCGCATAAACGCGAGCAACAGCTCCCATACGCCAATCAGTCGCATGGTAACGGTCTGTAGGTCCATACAATTCACGGATAGGCGCCACATCTTTACCACTGTTTGTATGGCCATAACGGTCGGTACTAATACCTTTATAGTTTTGGTTGTCAAGTACAGGTGTTGGTACCATATTGTTGCTCTTCAAGAGTTGATTACGGACTTTATCCAGAGATAGACGTGACCAGAAATCTAGGTAATTCTGTTGCCCTTTCGCAACCTTATCAATTTCAGTTTTGAAGGCATTCCGTTCTGCTTCAGTATACTTACCATATTTCTCAAATGAACTATAAGCCATTGTATTGTAAGTTGAAATCAAGAACATATGAGCATCTTTCAAGTTCAAGAGTGGCAAGATCATCTTACCGTGCATATCATTGTTTAAACCTTCGTAGGCTCTGTGTTTCTTATCAGCAAACTCAGGAGTTGTTGTTTTTGGTTCCACGATATAGACATTATCTTTAGTTGCTTTAATGAACCAATCATTTAGATCTTTGTCTTCTGTGAATAGACGCATATTATAGTCTAAGAAACTGTTTAACTCGCCTATACCGATAACTCCACCGATAGTTTCGCGATAAGCTTCTAAAGTTCTATCACCTTTAATGTTATTTTCTTTGGAACCAATCTTGATCAAGAAGTCTAACACATTGACATTTTTACCATAGAAGTCTGGCTTGAACAACATGAGTTGCTTGATATTGAAATCATCAAACTTCACTCCGTAATAACGGTTAAGGTAAGATAGGCCAAGGAGAACCAGCTGCCTTGTTGTCATCAATTTTTCTTGATCAAAGCACGCTTAGCAGCCTCATCTGTGTTTAATTGATGATCTTCATTTTCAACCAACTGCTTGACAAATTTAGTAAGATTATCCTTGACTTCTTTGAAGGTTTCTTCAAGATAAAGGTTCTTAATCGCATTGACCTTGTTTGGACCAGTTCTACCAAGGTGTGTGTAGATTGGGTCAGATTGCAATTCTACAGGACTCAATTTTTTTCAACAATAACATTGATGAGATCACTACGGTCCTTGTCAACCATATTCGGAGTATAAACAACTTCACCAAGTTCTGAAATACCATACTCTTTCACTTGTTTCACTTTTTGAATCTTTTAGGTGAAATGGTAAAGATATCTTTTGTCTTATCTGCATAGTGGATCATAATATGATCAGCATCAGCTAATTCCGTCACAAAGGTATTGCCTTTCATAGCAGTTACAGACAATACTTCTTTAGTCAAGAGAGGACTGCCTGCAGCTAATTTATTACCTTGGTCTACAATCCACTCTTTATTATAGAAAGGTTGAAGTTTTTGCAATATTACGGTAAGCTAGCTCACGAGTTGCATCATAACTATCAATTGCTTTGTACTGATCGTCTTTGTTTAGACTGTTATTAAGCTTGTCTTCAATAGGTTTGCTGCTGTTAAATTTATCAGCAGTGATTCCCATCGCTTCAATTTTCTGCTCAGCTTCTGCCAGTGAGATACTTGGAATTTTACGTGAATTGTTAAAGGATTTCTTACCTTCACTCACGCCATCAACACTATAATTACGTTTGGTTCTTGAATATGTGAAGTAGTCGTCAGCATCAATATCTGAGTGGCCAAACACCATCTCACCAGTTTTGACTTTCATCATAGTGATGTTGTCTTCAATAGTACCTAAGGCCCAGTTGGTACCCAGCAATCCACCAGATTGAACAGCTTCTTTTAGTTCGATAGAACCTTTAGCAACTGAATTTCTAAGGACCCCTTCTTTACCAACCGTGTAGTTATTAGCACCATTTTGAGATGAATAGACTAGACCTGCAGCTTTGGCTTTATTACCAGTGATCTCAGCATCAACGTATGCTTTCTCAACAACACCCTTCCAGTTTTCACCAAGAACACCAGCTAAATAGCCTCCTCTGTTGCCAGCAGCATGAAGTTTACCTATAAAGGCGACATTACTTACTTTTCCACTACCATCAATTTTATTGATAATACCAGCTACATCATTGTTACCGACAACATTTCCAGTTACTTTGACGTTTTCAATAGTTGCATTATTTTTGATGACATTAGCAATTGGAGCTACTCGATCAACTCCAGGCATATCAATATTGACATTTTCTAGTAAGAGATCCTTAACTGAACCACCTTCGATGTTTCCAAATAATGGTTTAGTGATATTATGAATAGCAAATTTATTACCATCAGTACTTCCCAATGAACCTTTAAAGGCATTGGTTACATAAGATTTGCCAGCAGCTGGTACATTATTAGCATTCATATTGCTACCAAGTTTAAATGTACCAGTAGGATTTGCTTGCATAGCTTTTACAAGTTCATTAAAGTCGTAATACACATCACCTTCATGAGCTTTTGGCTTAGGTAAATAGTGTATATACTCTTCAGTGAAACGATTCTCTGCAGTACGTTGAATCAAATCTGGTGCTTTAGCAGTTACTTTGTAAAGTTTATTTCCATCTACAGTAACTTCTTCGATTTTATCAACAGCTAGTTTAGTAACCTTATTGTCATGAGTGGTAACTTTTAAGTAGTAAGGCTTAACATTCGATGGTTTTTCAGACAAGAGACTACTGTCGGTCTCATTACCTTGGTCATCCACACTGATTAAGCTTGTTTCCTTAATATTTTTGACTTCAACTTTTTTAAGGTCGATTCTCAGTGGTTCTTCCTTAAGAATTTCTTCTTCGTCACCATTACCACGATCATACACCATGGTCGTTGCAAGTGTATAATCCTTGTAATAATCTAGATCAGCTAAAGCTGTCGCAAGATTAGACTCTGAAATAGCAAATGTCTTAATAACTTGATCGCCTTTTTTCAACACTGCTTGAATAGACTTGATAGTCACTCCATCTGGTTTTTTAAGGCTATAAGTTGCTTTTGCACTTCGATTCAATTCTTCTGTATCAACTTTAGTTAATGTTAGAGTAGGTTTTTCTAATTCCTTAGTACCTTTTTTGATAATGTGGTCTTGTGCCTGTTCAAGAACTTCTTCTGAAACAGTAGGCGCATCTGCAGTTTTCACACCCTTGATAGTCTTGTAAACTTTGGTAATTTTCTTCTTACCATTCTTACCTACCTGAGCAACTGTTTCAGTTCCCTTGAGTAGACTAGAATCTTGTTCCATTATCGTTTTAAAAGGAACTTCTTCAACAGAAACTTCTTCGGTTTGGCCTTCAATTGGTTTGGTTCCATGACTAATTTTTTCAGCTACAGGAACTTTAACAACTTCCGTACTAGTGCTGATAGCTTCGCCAACTTTCTCCCCATCTACAGTTTTGTAGACACGATGTATGAGTTGACTACCAGCTTCACCCTTTTGAACAACACTTTCTTCGTCTGTATAGCGATTAGCATCCGATAGGTATTCTGTAGTGTAAGGAATTGTAACCGTTTCTGATTCAGTCACAGTTGACTCTGTCACCTTGTATTCTGGCAAGCTCGGTTGAATGAGAGATTCACCCACATGACCTTCCTCTTGAGTGCCCTTAGCTGTCACTTCGCCTGTATATTCTGGAAGTTCAGGTTGGATTGGAGATTCTCCTACATGACCTTCCTCTTGGGTACCCTTGGCTGTCACTTCGCCTGTATAGGCTGGGAGTTCAGGTTGGATTGGAGATTCTCCTACATGACCTTCTTCTTGAGTACCCTTGGCTGTACTATTCTCTGGTTGGGCTGGAGACTCTGGTTTGACAGGAGACTCACCAATAGGAGCTTCTTCTTTGGTGTCCTCAGTTGTTTCTTCACTTGTATGAACAGGAGGTTCTGGTTGAACGAGAGATTCACTTCCTTGAGTTTCTCCCTGTGTTGCTGTAGTTGTAGTCTCTTCGCTGTAGGTTGGAAGCTCTGGTTGAACAAATGATTCGCCTTCACGAGCTTCTTTTGTCACTTTATCTGTAACCAAGTTGTTGTCTTGGTTATTTTCAGGCATAGAAATTTTAAAATCAGCTTCTTTGAAGTAACCAATATAGTCATATCCATCAATTTGAATAACTCCATTCGCTAAATCTTCTTTACTACATGAAGAGAGTGTCTGATTATAAGATTGTAGGACCTGATTTTCAAAAGCCTTAGCAGTAAGAGGAATAAAGTAACTACCTCCAAGGGCACCAATCAGTAGGATTCCAACTACCTTATTGCGATGTTTCTTAGATATTAAGAGGACCGCTAAAGAAGCCGTTGCAAAACCGAGCCCCGCTAGCGCTAATTCTTTACTTCCAGTATTTGGTAACTGCTGGCTTCCAACTTCTTTTTTTCTATAAACAAGATAAACAATATCATCTTGTTCTAAATTCGACGGAAGCTCTCTATGAATAAGGGCTTTTTCAGCTTCTGTCAGCTCTTGCTCTGCCAAATAGCGATAGTGTACCTGATTTGGCTCACAAACTTCATTAGCTGCTACTTGATCAAGCAAGAGGTTATTAGCACCAAAAAGCAAGGCCCCGATGATAGCAGAACCCACTCCAACAGAGAACTTTCTAATAGAATATTTTATAACCTTTTCAACTTGTTTCTTTTCCATTTTACGATTTCCTAATAGCATCTTGTGGGTATTGAGCACGCGCCCCTCCAATCAGTTTGGACGACTAGCGAGCGCAGTTACGTGGGCATGGCCGATTGATTTTAAAACTGGACGTATAGGTACTTGAACATGCTTGATATGCATCCCAATAGCCGTATCTCCAATATCAAGGCCTGCATCAGCTTTGATAAATTCGACCTCAACTGGGTCTTCCATATAGCGAAAGGCCGCCAATTGACCAGAACCTCCCGCATGCAGAGTCGGCAGAACACTCACAATTTCGAGATTGTATTTGATAGCAACCTCTCGTTCCACTACCAAGGCACGATTAACATGTTCGCATCCTTGAACTGCTAGATGGATACCTTTCGCTGACAGAATCTCTAATATTTTTTGAACAATCAATTCTCCAATTTCTTGACTAGAGGCTTCACCGATGTGTCCTCCTATCACCTCACTGGACGATAAGCCTAAAACAAAGAGAGCCCCCTCATGGAGAGAAGCCTTTGCCAGCACATCTTCTAGGATTTCCTCTATCTCTTTTTGTAAATGTCCTTGGTCCATACTTTACCTCGCTTATTTCTTTCTATGATATCGTTTTTTCATTATTTTAGCAAGCTAGGGACATTGGCCTAAGTCCTATTGACTCTTCTACTTTTTAATCAAAAAAGACAGAGAATTTATATCCCTGCCTCATTTTTATCTATCTTTAGACCTTTTGAAGTCCTTGAACAGCATCATGATTGATGATGACTTGTCCATATTCTTGAAGGACTGAGCGACTGATATCACTATCATCCGCAAATTCGCGCATACGTGCCAATAACCATGCTGGATAAAGACTTGGATGATCCTCTACATCAACCAAAACTGTTAGATAGTATTGGTCATTCATCTTGTAGAGTTCTGAAGTCTCCATTTGGTAATCAACCGTTTTAGCAAAAGAAACTAAACTAGCTAGGTTGTCAAAACGTAAGATGTAGTAGATATAAGGTTCTCTTTTCCCTTCATCCACCTCAGCAATTTCATCAATTGATGCTTCCTCTTCTTTTTCAACCTGCTCTAAAGATTGAATGGCTTCAATATCCTCTTTAGTTTTCTCTGCCATGGTTTTCTCCAAAGTCTTCAAAAATTCATCTGGAGACATTTTCGCTAACTCATCCATATCTGGAAGATCTGCCAAATCTTCAAAATCCAAGTTTTGGTCAATCTTAGACTTGGTCACAAAGACATCAACCTTATCAGGCTTCGGTGTCACTCGGAAGCTAAGCATTCCTGTATCCAAAAAGCTGTCTGGCATTTCTAACTCATCCAAGATTGCATAGAAAAACTCTTCTGTTTTTTCCTGTGGAATGAGAAAGTCTGCGATTTCCATTCCACGATCCATCAAATCTTCTAAAGACATCGTGATTTTTAAAGTCGTATCACTGATTTGTTTCATTTTCATAGTCCGTAACCTCATACTTTCAGTTCTATCTATTATACAAGATTTAAATGATTTTATCAAAAGAATGGCGTTGGAATGTGATATAATACTAGTATCTATTTTTAGAATGTAAGAAAGAAAGTTTCATGAAAAAAATATAAAAAGTTAACGCTTTGGCTAGCTTGCTGGTCAATATTTTTAAACATCGTTTTTTTCCCCTGATTACTAATCCCTATCTAACACGGATTCTTAGTAAATCAAATTACGGCTACTTTAATACAGCTAACACCTGAGCGAGCTTTTGTCATTCCACTAGTCGCCTTTTGGGATTTACAATTATGGGATTCGAGCAATTAGTAAAAGTAAAGGATGACAAAAAAATAAGATTAATTATGTCTTTTCTAAGTTGTTCTATATTTCGCTCATTACTTCAGTTGTAACAACAGCTATCTATTTCCTCTTTATTTATTTTGATACTAGTATTGTCAATCTAAAAATCCTTTACTATATCCTCGGAATTCAAGCCCTTTTCCAATTCCTAAATATTGAGTGGATGAACGAAGCCTATGAGAACTATTCATTTATCCTTTATAAAACACTAGTTATTCGTATTGGAATGTTAGTGGCTATCTTTGCCTTTGTCAAAACACCTGATGATATCGTTCCTTATGCTATTGTCATGAGTGCAACAACCATTATCAACTATCTACTCAGTTTCTTATGGATCAAACGAGAGGTTTCTTTTGTCAAGATTGAAGTCATCGAACTCATCAAAGCATCTAAGCCTCTCTTAACCATGCTCCTTCTAGCAAATGCCAATATGCTCTACACCTTGTTGGACCGTATGTTCATTACTAAAGGACCTGATGAGAATTACATCTCCTACTACACTATTGCTTCAAGTATTGTTATGCTGATTGCTAGTGTCCTGAGTGGAGCTATCAATGTCAGCATTCCTCGACTTGGTTACTACTTAGGAAAAAAAGATTACACTTCATACAAAAATCTGGTAAACCAAGGTGCGGCTCTCTTCTACTTCCTTATAATTCCAACTAGTATCGGGATTATGGTTTTAGGAACTTATGCGACTGTTATCTACTCTTCGGAGAAGTATATAGAAGCAGGAATTGTAACAAGCGTCTTTGCCTTTCGAACCATTATCTGGGCTATCGAATTAATCCTTGGTAAGCAAATTATCTTTATCAATGACCACGAAAACCGATTAACAGCTTTCTACTTTATCGGTGGTGGTGTCAATGTCATCCTAAACTCTCTACTCCTTTTCAACAACATCTTTACTCCTGCCTACTACATCGGAACAACGATTATTGCTGAGGCAATCGTAGTTCTACTTGAAATCCGCTTTATTCAGAAACATAAACTCTTGGATTTGAAAGAAATTTTTGGAACATTAGCTCGCTACACAGTTGTGTCACTAGGCTTTATTCCAATTTACTATATCTGTAAAATTCTCTTCCAAGTTCAGTCATACACAGTGAATATGGCTATGCTCAGTATGGTGGTAGCTACAATTGCCGGATGTGCTATCTATTACACTGTCGCTCTCTTTATAATTAAGGATAAAACCCTTCACTATGCACTCGGTTTAGCGCGTGCCAAACTTAAAAGAAATTAAAAGAACTATAATCTACTCATAAGGAGATAGCATGATAAAAAAAAATATATATATATATATATATCAATCCTTATATTCCTTGCTACTTTAATAAAAACCAGTTTTAGCAAATGATAGACTTCATATCATAATTGTTGCTGATTGGTCCGATGCCATGATACTAGAAAGCAACGGACATTTTGCAATGATAGATACTGGAGATGATTTTTTTCTTATCCAGACGGTTCTAACCCTAGATACCCCGATAGACCAGGAATTGAGAAAGATCCCAAAGCAATTACTGAAGATAGATTACTATCTCATATTGAACAATTAGGTATTAAAAAAATTTCGATTTCATAATCATAACACATGCACATTCCGATCATATTGGCGCAGCTCACGATATTCTAAAAACAATACCTACTCAAAAAATATACATAAAAAAATATAGTGATGAGCGTCTCACAGATAAAACAGGTCTTTGGGATAATTTGTATGGATATGAACGAGCTTTTACAGGTCGCCCTAGAAACAAATACTACAATTGTTCAAGAAATTTCTGAAAAAGATTCACACCTAACTCTTGGAAATATAAAAAAATTGATTTATTAAATTATGAGAATGAATACGAAAAATGATGGCTCATTAAAGAAAGTATATGATGATAATTTGAATTCAATTTTTATCAATAGTAAATATTAATAATACAAAAAAATTTTTCTTAGGAGGGGATTTAGAAAAATACTGAAAGACATATAGAAGAGAAATATGCACCTTTGATTGGACATGTAGATGTCATGAAATTTAATCACCACGTAGAAACAACTAAATCTAATACGAAAGAATTTGTCGACAAACTTAATCCTAAGAAAATTATAAAAACAGGGATTAGACCAGTAGAAGAAAAAAATACGCTGAATATCTTAAACAAAAAAATATCAGCATTATAAATGCCGGACAACTAGATAGAGCAGCAATCTCTCTCGAATTCAACAATGGAAATGTTACTGATGTATCTGATGAATACCCACATTATGGATTTTATACCAATGATGGTATTCTAAAATTTAAAAATTGGAAAAATGAAGCTCCTGAAGATGGTTGGACACAACACAACGATAATTGGTATATTTCTTTTGATTCTGGTACAGTCGCAGTTGGTTGGAAATATATAGATAAAAACTGGTTTTATTTTAATCAAAACGGAGAACTTCAAACAGGGTTAGTTGATGATGGAAATAGTCTATACTATATTGAAAAAAATACAGGTATGCTAACTAACACTTGGAAAGAAATTAATTCCAAAAGAAACCTATTACTTCAAAGAAAATGGCAAAGCGACTAAAGATGAGTGGATGGATCGTTATCATTTTGAAAATGATGGAATCCTTAGTAAAAAAATAAATGGATTGGTATTTTTTTCATCTGAATCATTCTGGAAGAGTTAGCCTTACAGATTACAGAAACTATCTATTTATTATATTCACACTTGCTATAGCTTTTAATCTTTTTTGAAACTTAAGAAAAAAATATAAAGATAGAATCATAAAAAAATAATTGAAAGATAAAAGAAATGAGCTGGATCAAATCCAGCTCATTTCTTTTATCTATTTTAGTGTTCAAATAATTTAATCAAAAGGACTTTAGCCATTTTTAGCATCTCTTTGTTTGTAAATTGGATTTTCTTTCCAATTATAATTGGTATTTGAGTTTCAAAAATCAGCTCCATACAAGTGACTGATATAGTCTCTTGTATTCTCTGGAATTTTCACATCCACTCCCTTAAAGTTAACAACTTGTAATTGACTGAATGGCAATTCGTAATGATAGACCTCATGACGAGTTGGGGTTCCCAAAGCATTGATCATAAAGAAAATAGTATCTGAGGAGATTGTTTCCCCTTTTTAGTATAAACAATAAGGTCGACATTCAGTCCTTTTAAAAACTATAGGATAGTTCTACCAATTGATCATTATAGTAAAATTCTTTAGTTCTTGAAAAACCTCTAGCCAAGAGATATTGTTCATCCTCTACAAAGCGTTGATAATCTGGAATAATGATACCAAAATCCATATCCAAGTCATGGCTAATAAAATCATTTTCTCTGTAGTAGCCCAATAGAGTCCCGAAATCCAACCAAATATCATAATCTTTCAAAGGAGAACTATAGATTGTATTGAGAATCTCCTCAAAATTATCTTTTAATAACTCACTTCTCTTTGAATCCAATTCAATGTTCGCTTTGTTATTGAGACTTTTAATGATTGGCAAGTTTTTTATGAGGTCTTTTTTGTCCCCTAAAAGACTTGCCAAGCTTCTTTTTAACCATTGTAACACGTCTTACACCTCTTTTATATAAGCGACAAAATCATCATGTTTCACTCGTTTTTCAACTGGAGGAATTTCCATGAAATCATCACCATAGATAGCTGATAAGATTTGATGAGAAGCCTCAGGGATTTTGTAGGTTCTATCTTCAAATTGACTATCAATTACCTTATCAAGTAGAGTCTTCCCAAATTTTGTAGAAGTTCTCTTATTTTCCATCAAATAATCGATAGAATCACTATCTTTAGCCTGCATAGATAGTAGATTCATTTTTTTATTCCAAGTTTTTTTACTCTTGTTAAACGAAAAACAAGAATCAAGAGATATCTGACAATATTCTTTAATCCAGCACTCTTGCTATGAATACCATAGAGGGTATAAACAGATAGTCTACGATAGGTATCTAGTTTAACCATCTCTTTGTTGACATCAGCGTAATAATCAAATGGAAATACATCAACGCAAATTCCTAGTTCAATATCATTTTCAATGTAGTTGTTCTCATAAACTGTACGTGCATCATATACTCGATAAAATGGATACGGATAGCGTTTATCATTTTCCCATGATGCGACTTTATAAATCGGATCGTTATCATTTAAAACAGCTTGGTATAATTTATCATACTCATCACGTTTTAAAGAGATATCAACATCATCATCCCAAGGAATATAACCCTTATGTCTAACGGCTCCTAATAGAGTTCCATAAGCCAAAGAATAATTAATATTCTCTTTTTGGCAGAGATTATGAATGTAGTCCATTACTCCTAATTCTACTTCTTTAATCTCTTCTTCAGATAGCCTTCTGTATCCATCTCTCTTTTTAGAAATAACAGAGAAATAATATCCTGAAATCATAAATAGAATACAACCCAACAATGAAATACCATAGAGAGTTGAGCTCAAGAACAAATTAGAAATTAAGATAACAACCGTCATGAGTAAACCAGAAATAAGCTCATTATCTGTTATCTTGTCCTTTTTGTCTTTTAGGAATTTCTTGATGCTGGCACAGATAAATGAAATCATAAAAGCAGCAAAAGGTAGGAAACCTAGTATACCATTATAGAAAAGTAGTTCTAAATATCCATTATGAGTCAAGTAATGCTCTTTAATGATATATGCACTTGCGTCATAAGTTTTCCCTAACTCATACCAGTTACCTGCTGAGTAACCAAATAGTAGTCTCTTTGGAATAAATGAAGCTGTCGATTGCCAAATAGCAAAACGATTATTGGAGATATTTTCTTCGCTAGTATCAGTTCTCTCTAAAGTTAAATTATTGTTTTCCCCTTTTTCTTTATTGAGCTGAATTTCCGCAGAATGAGCTTTTAAATACAAATCACTGCTATACTTTACACCATTATATGATAAAAATACTAGCCCAACTGTTAATAATACAGTGACAAAAGATTTCGCCTTATTGCTATATTCAAATTTTATCAAAGAATAAAGAAGTGCTGCTACAACTAAACAAATATATGTCGTTCTTGAACCTGATAGAACTATATAGGCAAAGTTTAAAATTATGGAAGAAATGGCAAGAGTCTTAATAACTTTGTTTAAAACAGAAAGTCTCATCCATAAATAAATAATGATGATTAAGGAAATAATTGAAAGATAGTTGGGACTTGCTAAAATACCGAACAAGCGTGACTCAACAAATCCTTGACGAATCAACAAACCTTTATAATCGAAAACTCTATATCCGATTAGCATAAAAAAATTGAACAAGAGATAAGAAAACCCCAACAGTGTCTGCAACAGTAATTACTGAAAAGAATACGTTAAACAAAAATTCGAGATTTTTTTCTCTACTAAAGTTTTTGAAAAAAATTGGGTAAATAGCAAAAGAAATAGATAAAGAACACTACCAAGTTCTTGATATTTGTTGAAAAACCATACTTCATCACCAGTAAACTTGTGATAATATTCATGGCAAAAAAAGATGATTAAGTACTCAATTTTTTTCTAACAAATAAATAGGCCTTCTTTACAAAGAAATTATATAAACCTAATAGGACTCCCAAAAGAGTCATACCTAAGGTAACAAATTTATTTGCAGAGATAAATTGAAGGGAACAATGAGTCCCGCCATACAATAAAAAAAGATATGACTGATAAAAAAATACCAGATTAATTTTAAAAATAGTTTTTTTCTCAATAATAGAAATCATTTTTCTCCTAACGGGTATGTTGACGAAGTAAAATCTGTGTGTAGAGTTTTTCTGCTAAATAGTAGAGCCAAGAAGCTAATTTTTTTCTAGCATTCGTAAATCTACTATCTTTTAAAAATATTCACTCTATTCTGTTTTTAGATAATTTATCAATTTATCTTCTAGTAGTTTATCTTTAAAATTAGAATCAATCAACAATCTATCCAAGACATAGAAATAGGCCCAATTTAATCGCATGGTTGCGACATCGGCGATTGCGGGATAGTGCTCTCTTATTATATTCGCATTTTGCTCATATGCTTCAATCACATTTAAGAATTTTTAATGAGAATTTTTTTGTGGTAATACTATTTTCACGATGGACATAATAATACTTCTTCTCATTGGTTGCAACAACCTTCTGACATTGATCTAGTAAACGAATCATAATAAAGGCATCTTCTGCAATTTTTTTCCAACTTCAAATCTCAAATGATTAAAGAGCTCTTTTTTTATAATTTATTAACAGCAGTAACTGATAAGACCTTTGCTTCCATAACCATTTTTATAGCTTCTTCCGAAGAAAGTTCCCAAGTTTTAATCTCTGAGACTTGTTTTTCAGGTATTTGATTATAGACATCATAGTGTCCACACATTGATAAATCTGCATTCGACTCTCTTAATTGACGGTAGAGTGTTTCGTACATATCTTCATCAATATAATCATCACTATCAATAAAGCCAATTAAATCTGAACTAGCATGATCAATTCCAGTATTTCTAGCTGCTGATAGGCCACCATTTTCTTTATGAATCACACGAATTCGTTGGTCTCTCAAAGCCAGCTGATCACATAAGTCACCACTCTGGTCTGTCGAACCATCATTAATAAGAAGCAATTCAAAATTGGTATAAGTCTGCTTTAAAATCGACTCAACACATCGTTCAAGATAATTTTCTACGTTGTATACAGGAACAATGATACTAATTTTTTCTTGCATTGTATTCTCCCTTATATTCTGTATAGCTCTTATCCATATCTGCTATTACGGCATCGTGGTGAGGTACTTGCTTGTCTGCCGGAGGCGGTGTCATGTAATCACCAAAAGCTGTGCTAAGATAAGCGTCATAACCAACCGGAATAGGCATTTCTGTGCCTTCGAATGGCAGGAAAATGTTATCTTCAAAAGCCTGAATTGGATACTTATTCTTCATGTATCCTGGCCCTGAACATAATTCTGTAATGCCATCACTTTCAGCTGGTCCATACTTGGTCATTTCTTTCTCAGCCTTTTTCCAGATACGGTAGCGAAGCGACTTAGGAGTTAATCCTAGTAAAATGGTACTACCCCACTTCATGAGAGCTCCATGCTTTTCTGGAATGGTTTGTGCACAAAATAGAGAATAAATCAAAGCCCAGCGGACCTGTTTCTTGCGCTCTGCTAGATTTTTAGGGTAGTAGTCCAAGGGAAGAACATCCAAAGCCAAGCCGTGTGGTAAATCCAAATCTTGTTGATAAGGCTTGATACAAGTCGTCTCCTTATCTCGAATCGTGATAAAAAGGTTACGATCTACATAATCTTTAGAACTCTTTGATAGGAAGTAACGCTTATCCGCATATAGAGGCCATAACTCTGCTAGTTTTTCATAGTCCTTTCGCGGCATAAAGAAGTCCAAATCATCATCCCAAGGGATGAATCCCTTATGACGCAAAGCACCGATAGCACCTCCGCCACATAAATAACAGAGCAAGTCATGTTCTTTACAAAAGGCGACAAAATATTCAGCCATCTCTAAGCTACGGGCTTGAATTGCCTTTAAATCACTCATCTCATTCTCATCCTCTTCTATAGAATTACATCATTTCATTATACCATAAAAATGACCCAAAAATCCATCTGATTATGTAAAAATCAAAGCCTGAAGCACCTATTTTATTAGATGTTTCAAGCTTTGATTTTAATGTTTTTATCATCTAAATCCCATTTGGGCTAGTTTATTCTGGTAGGCTTTTTGATCCACTCGAAGTGCTAGACCTCCATATACATCATAGTCATCTACCCAGTCTCCAAGTTCCGGTACTGTTAGTCTTTCAATACCGTTCTGACCTCCTTCGAGGACGGATAAACCGTTGGTCAACAAGAAAGTATAAGGAAGGTTTGTAGATGTCATGGCGAATACTTTACCAAGTGCTTCTGAACCTGTGAAAAGTTTTGTAGGATCTTTAATTTGCTGTAAAACAGCCGTCATGACTTGTTGCTGTCTACGAGTGCGTCCATAGTCGCCTTCATCATCATCACGGAAACGTGCATAGTTGAGAAGAGTTGAACCGTTCATTTGTTGTGTCCCAACTTTAATAGTCTGTGTAGGTGATTCGGTTTCTGTCGCATGCAAGTCATCACCGACTGTCGCTTCTTTAACTGGAACACCATTTAGGGTTGAAAATTGAGCATCAATGGTCACACCGTCAGGGAAAAGCGTGTCAATAGCAGTCGCAAAGGCTTGGAAATCTACAAGAGCATAGTATTTGATATCTAGGTCAAAATTATCTTTAAGGACCTTACGTACCATTTCAGCCCCTTGTTTTCCTTCTTGTTCACCTAATTCGTAGGCTAAGTTCAACTTGTGGTCAGTTTGTTTTTGTCCGTTAATAACTTGGCTATAACCATCAATATAAACTAGGTTATCTCGCATAAAACTTACAAGCTTAAGTTTTTTATCTTTACCACTTACATTCAGAACCATAATAGAATCTGTCCGTGTTTCTGCACTATTCTGTCCAATACGGCCGTCTGTCCCTAAAATAAGAATATTGACACCATCTCTTGTATCCTGTCCATTGAAAACTTCAACTTGGGCAGCCTTGGCATCTTTTGGTTTGTCTGAATCAGCTGTTTGCATCCCTTTCAAAAACATGATGATCATTCCAACTAACACAAAAAGCAATAAGGTGAAAACCCATCCAAACAAACGTTTAAAAGAGAACCCTCTTTTCTTTTTGAGCTTCTTGACTTTTTGTTTTGGAACTTTATGTCGAGAGCTGCGACTTCTTTTGCCATAAGTTGGAAGGCCTATATTAGATTCTTCTTGAGGGAGTTCTTGCAAATCTTCGAATTCTTCCAAGTCCTCACGATAAACCTGACGAACTTCTTGTTGCGGCTTATCCAATTTAGCTTGTAAAAAAGCAAACTCCCGCTTTTCTTTATCATTTAGATAGTGGATGTTTTTTAATAGATAGTCATAACGTAGTTTCTCATGGTGTGTCAGAGGATTTTCTCTAGTCATTCCTTCTCCTTCCCTTTATCCTGTATGGTATAGATAGGGTAAGCTCCTAGTACTTTATAGTGGATGCCAATCGTTTCTAATTCTTTTTGAGCAAAATGGACCAATTCTTTATCTCTGTAGTCCACATCAATGATAAAAAAGTACTCACCTAGTGCTGTTTTTAGGGGACGACTCTCAATCTTAGTTAGGTCAATCCCGCGCCAAGAAAAGGTAGAAAGCGCCTTATATAAAGCTCCTGGAAGATTGTCTGGCAAGGTAACTGCTAAGCTCATTTTTTCAGTTGCATCTTGTAAAGGAATCTGTGGCAACTCTGCACCCAACACCCAAAAGCGAGTGAAATTGGCTTCCATCTCTTGAATATCTTGAGCAATTAATTCCAAACCATATTCACCAGCCGAACTTTTGGGGGCAATGGCCGCAAAAGGCTGATCTGGATGCTCGGAAACATAGCGCGCAGCGTATGCTGTACTGGCAGTGACTTCTAGTTGAGCATCTGGATAATGCTCATCGATAAATTTCTTTCCCTGAGCCAAGGCCTGCGGATGAGAAAAGATTTTCTCAATTTTAACTTGCCCTGGCACCGCCATCAACTGTTGATGAATTGGCTGCACAATCTCCGCCACAGCTTGAATACGAGCTTGATGAAAAAGATAGTCTAAGGTCTCATGAACACTACCTTCAATGGAATTTTCAACTGGCACTACTGAATAGTCTACCAAACCTTGTTCATAGGTCTTGATAACGTCCGTAATATTTGAAAAAGGCTCTAGTTCCTCATTTGGAAAAGCCGTCTGCACAACATGGTGCGAAAAAGATCCTTTGGGACCTAGATAGGCAATTTTCATGTCAGTTCCTCTATAATTTCCTCTGGGCTTAATCTTGATACATCAACAATCTGACTAGCCACTTCCTCATACCAGATTTGTCTTTCATTAAAAATCGCAGCCAAATCTTCCTTGCTATTGTTTAAAAATAGGGGGCGTTGGTTGTCCTTATCGGCTGAAATACGCTGGTAGAGAGTCTCAAAATCTGCTTTTAGATAGATATTCTCTGGATTTTGCTTTAGTAAGTCTCGATTACGTGGCGAAATAACAATCCCTCCACCAGTAGAAATAACTTTGTCTGTCTTTAGCAGGTCAGCTAGGACTTCTTCTTCTACCTGACGAAAGGCTCCTTCTCCTTTTTCTTCAAAGAAACGAGCAATCGACATCCCCAGTCGTTCTTCCAGCATGGCATCCATGTCTACGAAGTCAGGATCTAATCCTCTAGCGACGGTAGATTTTCCTGCACCCATAAAACCTAGTAAAAACTTAGCCATGAATTAAAGTCTCCAAATCATCAAAGAAGCTTGGGTAACTAGTATTGATAGCTTCGGCACGATCCAATTCGACCTCTCCATCTGCAACTAAAAGAGCTGCAATGGCTGTCATCATGCCGATACGGTGGTCCCCAAAGGTATTGACTCTGGCTCCATGGAGAGCAGATTTCCCTTTGATAATCATGCCGTCTGCTGTAGGAGTAATAGTTGCTCCCATGCTATTTAAAGCATCTGCGACAACTTGAATGCGATCTGTTTCTTTAACCTTGAGTTCTTCTGCATCTTTGATGACCGTTTGCCCTTGAGCTTGGGTAGCAAGGAGCGCGATAATCGGTAATTCATCAATCAAACGTGGAATCAAGGCTCCACCAATTTCTATCCCTTTTAGGTCTGAAGTTCCAACAGTCAAGGTTGCAGATTTGGCAATTGGATCAATATCAGTAATCTCTAATTTCCCACCCATAGCTCGGATAACATCGATAATACCTGTACGTGTTTCATTAATACCGACATTCTTAAGCACCACACGAGAATTTGGCACAATCAAACCTGCTACTAACCAAAAGGCTGCACTAGAAATATCTCCTGGTACGACAACTGTTTGTCCACTAAGTTTCTGTGGCCCTTGAACAGTGATTTTCTTACCATCGACACTCAAGTCTCCTCCAAATTGACGTAACATATCTTCTGTATGATTACGAGTGCACTCCTTTTCAATGATGACTGACTGACCCTGAGCCTGCAATGCTGCAAAAATCAAAGCTGACTTAACTTGAGCAGAGGCAATCGGCAATTCATAATGAATAGGTCTTAATTTTGTTGTCCCTTTTAAGTATAAGGGTGGCAAGTCTCGTTCTGTTTGACCTGAAATGCTAACTCCCATTTTTTTCAAAGGAAGGGTCACACGATCCATCGGACGTTTGGAAAGACTGTCATCCCCAAACATCTCCACTTCAAAGTCTGCACCAGCAAGGGCACCTGAAATCAAACGAATAGAGGTCCCAGAATTCCCCATATCTAGAGCATTTTGAGGAACTTTCAAACCATCCATACCAACACCTTGAATGGTAACGACACCCTCCTTGTCCTCAATCTCAACGCCGAGGTCACGAAATACCTGCATGGTTGACAAGACATCTTCACCACGCAAGATATCATAAACCTTCGTTTCACCCTCAGCCAAGCTTCCAAAAATAATAGAGCGATGACTGATGGACTTATCCCCAGGTACGCGAATACTACCATTCAAATGGTTAACGTTTGTTTTTAACTTCATACTGGCCCTCATACTGACAATACTTTTTCTTATTTTTATCATAAAAAGTCAGAAATTTCTTAAAAATTCCTGACTTTATGAGGTAAATTCTTATTTTAAAAGTTCTGAAATTGGTTCAAAGACAATTTTTTCAATATCAGAAAGGTAGATAGAAAGTTGTTGCTGTTTGGCAAAGAATTCTGACAAGAGAGAGTTACCTTGAATCAACTTACCAAAAGATTCCATTTTTTCCTGGAAAGAAGCATCTGGAATTTGACCAGTTTGTGCCATGATTTGGATTTCATGCTGAAAAGCAATATAATCTGCAAAAACTTTGCTTGCTTCTGTATCTGCTTGGATGGCATCTCTAGCTTCTTTTACTGCCTTGTACTCTGGCAATTCGCGTAGTCCACGACTTAGTGCATTTGCACTATCATAAATATTTGACATAATTGTCCTCCTTATTTGATAACGACTGTGTAATTCGTATTTTCTGTAATGACTTGCTCAGCACGTTTTAAATCCTGAGCATTCTTAAAGGAAATTTGCAGAATCCCGTGAATATCTTCACGGTTTTCCTCATTGATATGGATATTGACCAAGGAAGTTCCTCGTAGCAATTCCAAGATACGCAAGATAACATCTTCCTCATCGGGAACATCGACATAGAGGTCATAAGAACTGTCAACACCGCCACGTTTATGGATTTCCATAGCTTGGCGTTGTTCCCGCGCTTGATTGAAAAAGTTCCAGATTTGATTTTCGTCACCCTTACTGATAGCTTGCTCAATCTCGTCCAAACGCCCCTTGAAATCCTCGATGCGTTCAATAATGGTCTCCCGATTGGATAAGAGGATAGAAGTCCACATTCCTGGCTCACTTTCGGCAATTCGAGTCATATCACGGAAACCACCTGCCGCAAAACGTCGGGCCATCTCATGCTCTTCAGCATAACTGGCAGTTTGTTCCATCAATCCTGATGCTAAGATATGCGGAAAATGACTGATCTGAGAAGTCACTCGGTCATGCTCTGTAGCATCGATTTCAATGAAACGAGCGTGAAGACCTGACAGCAAGCCCTTCATTTCTTCGAGCGTATCCTGGGTTGTTAAGCTCGAAGGCGTAAAGATATAGTAGGCATTTTCAAAAAGATTAACATCGGCAGAAGCGGCTCCTGTCTTATGACTCCCTGCCATAGGATGAGCCCCTACAAAGCGAACAGGCTTATCTGCAAAACACTTATCTGCTGTAGCCACAATAGCTGACTTGGTCGATCCAGCATCGGAAATAATGACGCCTTCCTTTAAATCTAAGCTTGCCAACTTCTCGATAAAATCAAGTGTTTGTTGGATAGGAAGTGACAAAATAATAATATCCGCTAGTGGAGCAAAACTAGCAAAATTATCCGTCGCACGGTCGATCATTCCTCGCTCCAAGGCAATATCTCTGGACGCCTGACTACGATTGTATCCCAAAATCTCATAATCAGGATGATCTCTTTTGATGCCCAGTGCCATTGAAGCACCAATCAAACCAAGCCCTGCGATATAGATGGTTTTTGCCATAAGAACTCCTTAATAATTCTTTGTATACTCCCGATGATTAGCAACAGCTTCTTTTAATTCTTCCAGATTATCTGAGGAGAATTTCTCTAGAATTTCTTGGGCCAAGACCGTTGCTACGACTGCTTCCATAACGACACCAGCCGCTGGAAGAGCAGTTGGATCACTTCTCTCCACCGTTGCCTTATAAGGCTCATGGGTTTCAATATCAACGCTCATCAGTGGCTTATAGAGTGTTGGAATTGGTTTCATAACCCCACGGACAATAATCGGTTGGCCGTTAGTCATACCACCTTCGAAACCACCAAGATTATTAGTACGACGAGTATAGCCATCTGCTTGTGACCAGAGGATTTCATCCATGACTTGACTACCCTTGAGATAACCTGCTTTAAAACCAAGACCAAACTCCACACCCTTAAAAGCATTGATGGAAACAACTGCTTGAGCTAATCTTGCATCTAGTTTTCGATCCCATTGGACGTATGAACCCAGACCAACCGGAACACCACCGACAACCGTTTCAACAACTCCACCAATGGTATCACCATCGCGTTTGATTTGGTCAATATAGTCCTTGATCTCCTGCTCACGTTCTTGGTTAACGATAGAAACTTCTGACTGGGCAGCTAGTTTCTTAATCTCTGTGACTGTCAAGTTTTCTGGAACATCGATTTCCTTACCACCAAAGACAACAACATGGTTAGCAATTTCAATATCAAGCTCAGCCAATAGTCGTTTAGCCACAGCCCCGACTGCTACTCGCATAGTCGTTTCACGGGCAGATGAACGTTCTAGGGAATTTCTCAAATCATCAAAGCGGTATTTGATACCTCCTACCAAGTCAGCGTGACCAGGGCGAGGATGAGTGATTTTTCGTTTGCTTTTAAGTTTGTCTTCAATATCCTCTGTTGACATGATATCCAACCATTTTTGGTGGTCTTTGTTAATAACATCCATGGTAATGGGAGCCCCTGTCGTCTTTCCATGACGAACACCAGAAGTAAAGACAACCTGATCACTCTCAATCTTCATGCGGCCACCACGACCGTAACCTCCTTGGCGACGTTTGAGATCCTCATTGATATCCTCGGCAGTTAAAGGAAGGCCTGCTGGAATTCCTTCAATAATCGCTGTCAGACGAGGACCGTGTGATTCTCCTGCTGTTAAATATCTCATACATTCTCCTTATTTTACCAAGTAATCTTTCATTTCTTCGAGTGAGACGGCGTGAATAGTAGCTGAACCAAGCTCTGGTACCAAAACTAACTTCATAGTGTTTCCACGCGCTTTTTTATCATGAGTCAAAGCCTGATAAAGCTTATCAACATCCCAGTTTTCATAATCAACAGGAAGGCCAAATTTCTGACACATTTCTCGGATTGACTGAGTGATTCCAACTGGCATAAGGCCTTTTTGTTCTGCGACCTTTGAGACCTGAACCATTCCCATCGCTACTGCCTCACCGTGCATGACACGTCCATAACCAGCAGTTGCTTCAATAGCATGACCAATTGTGTGACCATAGTTTAGATAGAGACGAATGCCATTGTCCAATTCATCTTCAACTACCATCTTGCGCTTGACCTGGCAAGAGTGCTCAATCAAACTTTCTGAATGTTCCAAAATGCTTTCCACAGAACCATCCATTTTAGATAATAGGTCCCAAAGCTCTGGATCTTCGATGAGGCCATACTTGATGACTTCACCCATTCCTTCAATCAATTCTCTCTTCCCTAAGGTTTCAAGAACAGTTGGGTCAATCAAAACACCATCAGGCTGGGCAAAAGTTCCCACCATATTCTTAGCAAAAGGAGTATTCACTCCTGTCTTACCACCGATTGAAGAGTCGACTTGAGCAGTCAAACTGGTCGGAATTTGAACAAAGTGAATACCTCGCATATAGGTTGAGGCTACAAAGCCAGCCAAATCACCAACGACACCACCACCTAAAGCTACGATGCCGTCACTGCGAGTCAAGTCTTGCTTAACTAGAAATTCATAAGCTTTTTGAACCGTGGTTAAATTTTTTCGCTCTTCACCCTCTAGGAAGTCAAAAACTGCCACTTGAAAACCAGCATCCTCTAGGCTCAATTTAACTTTTTCTGCATAGAGAGAAGCCACATGGTTATCGGTAATGATAACGACTTTTTGCGGTTGCCAAAGTTCCCGCAACCATTTTCCTGCTTGAGACAGGCATCCTTTTTCAATCTGAATATCATAGGGATGGTGGGGAAGGTCTATTTTGATTTTCATAGCAGTTCTCCTTTTTCATTTTTGATACTTTTGTTTTAATAATTCCCAGATTTGATCTGTTGGCATTTCCTTACCGGTCCATAACTGAAAAGCTTCAGCTGCTTGGTAAAGCAACATGCCTAGGCCATTAACAGCGTGATTTCCCTGGCTCCTTGCCCACTTTAGAAATGGTGTTTCAAAGGGTTGATAAATCACATCTGCTACCAATAGCTTCTCTGGTAAAACAATACTTGTTGGGATTGGCTGAGATGCTCCATCCATCCCCACACTGGTCGCATTGACCAAGAGTTCCGCTTTTCGAATGTTCTCTTGGAGCTCTTGAGCATCCTCTAAGGCAAACAAATCTACTCTAAATCCTGTTTCATGCTGTAGCTTCTCTAAGTAAGGTTGTGTTTTTCCCATTGAAGCCGATCGTACAAAGACAGAAACCTGACTGACCCCATCTAAGATTGCCTGCGCCAAAATTGCTTTAGCTGCACCACCTGCCCCTAACAAAACCATTCTTTTTCCAGATATTTTAAAAGAAGGCAAGCTCTTAAAGAATCCCTTGCCGTCTGTGTTATATCCAATTAAAGTTCCCTCTCGATTCACAACCGTATTGACAGCACCAATCAAACGAGCTTCTTCACTCAATTGATCCAGATAAGGAATGACCTGCTCCTTGTAGGGCATAGAAAGATTAATTCCAAACATCTGATAACGACGAATATTGGCAACTGTTTCTGCCAAGTCAGTTCCTTCTACTTCCCAAGCAAGGTAAACACCATTAGTACTGGTTGCCTCAAAAGCTGTATTGTGAATGAAGGGAGAAATGGAGTGTTTAATGGGATTTGCGACTACAGCTGCTAAACGTGTGTAGCCATCAATCTTCATTGAGTATCTCCCGAATTTTTTTCATGCTAGAAAGTGAAATCTGTCCTGGAGCACTGGCTTCGTCCAGACTCGCAAAAGACCAGCTAGAACCCGTCACATCTGAAGTGATACGAGAAACCTTACCCATTTTCCCCATAGAAATCGTCACATATTCTTGTTCGGGATTTAGTGTTTTAAAACCACGTGTAAAGTTCATCAAATCCAATACATCTTGTTCTGTATGAGCCATTACTGCTATTTTCACAACTTTAGGATTTAAACTTGTCAATTCAGATAGAATTTCCATTAGATTTTCCGGTGTTTCCTGGAAGTTATGATAACTCAAGACAAGGTTTGGAAACTCCAACATCTCCTCAAAAACATGCTTGTAGCTAAAATACTCAAAATCAATATAATCTGGTTGATAAAGCTGAGCTACTTCCTTAATGATTTGGACATATTCTTCTGAAGAGAGTTCAATTTCACCGCCCTCAGCACGAGTACGTAAGGTGAAAACAAGCTCACGTCCTGCAAATTTTTCGAAAATAGCTGGTGCTACCTGCAAAATAGCTTCCTTTGGTAAGAAGTCAGCTCGCCATTCGATGATATCGGCATCATGGTACCGCATCACATCAATAGCCTGAGCCTCCTCTAAACTTCTTGGCATTACGGAAACAATTAATTTCATTTACTAACCTTCATGGTAATCACTTTGAGGTAATTACTACTTTCATCTTTTTCGTTGTAGACAAAGTCTGCTGGAAGTCCATATTTATTTAAAATCTGGTACTTTCTTCCTGCAAATCCTTTGTTGATTTGTTCTGTGAATTTTTGACGAGAAACATTAGCCGCATTGGTACTAGCGATAATGATTCCACCGGGGTTTAAAATCTCTAGGCTTTTGGGAAATCAACTTGTGATAATCCTTCGCTACAGAGAAGGTTTGTTTTTTATTTCGGGCAAAGCTAGGCGGATCCAGAACAATCACGTCGTAGCTCAACCCCTTCCTCTTAGCATATTTAAAGTATTCAAAGACATCCATGACAATCAATCGATGATGATCAAGACTAAGTCCATTAGCATGAAAATGAGCTTCTGATAATTCTCTCGAACGCTTGGCTAGATCCACAGAAGTCGTTTCACTGGCACCTCCCATGGGCTGCAAAGCAACTGAGAAAGCGGCTGTATAAGAAAACATATTGAGTAAGGATTTCCCCATAGCTAGACCATCAACCAGGCTCCCACGAACTTCATGCTGATCCAAGAAAATTCCAGTCATAAGACCCTCATTCATAAAGACTTGGTACAAGACTCCATTTTCAAGAACAGTGAAAAAATCAGCTGCTTCTTGACCATAGACGTGAGCAGACTCATAATCCAAACCTTTAAAACGAATTTTTTTCATAGGCACCTAGGACTTCTGGAAACACCTGAGCAAAAGGCTGCTATAATCTCTTGACGAAGGCTATAGATATAGGAGTTATACCAAGAAAAAACAACATAATCTCCATAAAGATCCAGTGTCATGCCACCAAATCCATCGCCTTCTTGATTAAACAAACGAAAGGCAGTTGTCAACTCATCTTGATAGTAGTTAGCGCGTCTTTGTTTGGCTTTTTCAAACAAACTTTCAAAGAAGGATTGGCCAAAAGAAACTTTCTGGTTAGATACAAACCATCCAATTCCCTTATTTTGACGGGATAAATAAGCCTTCCCTAAAAACTGTTTACTTTGATTGAAAAGCTCAACTTCTTGATTAGTTTCAGATAAGTCTGGAAAATCAACTTCTTCCAAAAGAACCTGACCTTTATGGAGCTTTTTTTCGACACGCCGACTGACGAATACTTTATTCATAGATACAATTATATCAAATTTGTTGAAAATTCACAAAATAGAAAGTAATTTCTCCATTGATTCCATAGGAATTGAAGCTATTTTTCACTCTTTTTCATCAGATAGCATCTCTCTTCTATAAAAGCTTTTGTAAAAAATGGACATAAAATAAGACCCGTATATTTTACAGCGCAAACGTTTGCGTATTGCACAGCTTTGTGGTAAAATGATTGTCAAATTGTTAAGTATGAGGACTTTCTATGAAAAATCAAACCCTAATGCAATATTTTGAGTGGTATCTCCCACATGACGGAAAACATTGGACACGACTTTCTGATGACGCTGAACACCTAGCTAACTTGGGAATTAGTCACATCTGGATGCCACCTGCCTTCAAAGCTACCAACGAAAAAGATGTCGGTTATGGTGTCTATGATCTGTTTGACCTTGGCGAATTTGACCAAAAAGGAACTGTCCGTACCAAGTATGGTTTTAAAGAAGACTATCTTCAAGCTATTCAAACACTAAAATCTCATGGAATCCAACCGATGGCCGATATCGTCTTAAACCACAAGGCAGCTGCTGATCATTTAGAATCCTTTCAAGTTATCGAAGTGGATCCAGAAGACCGCACCATCAAACTAGGAGAACCTTTTACCATCAATGGTTGGACCGGTTTTACTTTTGATGGTAGACAAAACACCTACAACGATTTCACTGGCACTGGTACCACTTCACAGGAACTGACTACGATGCTAAACGTCGTAAGTCTGGCATCTATCTCATTCAGGGAGAGAATAAAGGTTGGGCTCATGAAGAATTAGTCGACAATGAGAATGGAAACTACGACTATCTCATGTACGCAGACCTGGATTTCAAACACCCCGAAGTCATCCAGAATATCTATGACTGGGCAAATTGGTTTATCGAAACGACTGGTGTAACTGGTTTCCGCTTAGATGCAGTTAAGCACATTGACTCTTTCTTTATGCGTAATTTCATTCGTGACATCAAAGAGAAATATGGACAAGACTTCTATGTCTTTGGAGAATTCTGGAATCCAGACAAGGATGCCAACCTAGACTACCTTGAAAAGATTGAAGGACGCTTTGATCTTGTTGATGTTCGCCTTCATATGAATCTCTTTGAGGCAAGCCAGGCAGGAGCTGACTATGATTTAACAACTATCTTTGATGATAGTCTGGCTCAAATCAATCCGGATCGAGCTGTGACCTTTGTCGACAACCATGATACCCAACGCGGTCAAGCCCTCGAATCTACTGTTGAAGAATGGTTTAAGCCAGCAGCCTATGCTCTCATTCTTTTGCGTGAACAGGGTCTCCCCTGTGTCTTTTACGGAGACTACTATGGTATTTCTGGACAGTTTGCTCAGCAAGACTTTAAAGATGTCCTTGACCGTTTACTTACTATCCGAAAAGATTTGGCTTATGGAGAGCAGATTGACTACCTAGATGATCCTAATTGTATCGGTTGGGTCCGTTCTGGCACTGACGACCAATCACCTATCGCCGTTCTTATCTCAAATGCTCAAGACAATTACAAAACTATGTTTGTTGGTCCAGAATGGGCTGATCATACTTTTGTTGATTTACTTGGCAACCATTCAGACCAAGTAACTATTAATGCTGAAGGATATGGTGATTTCCCAGTTGCCGAACGTTCTGTAAGTGTTTGGGGACTTACTTTTTAAGAACACAAAAAAACTTGCCATGGGCAAGTTTTTTTTATTGCTAAATATTAGTCTTTCCAAAGGTCCATGGCATTTTTAAAATCAGATGAAACTTGTACATTTTGAGGGTTTGTTGCCTCTCTCTCCTGACGTTTCGCTTCTACCTGGGCTACACTCTTAATACCCTCATGTCGCCAGTTTCGTAGGATTGCTTGGATATATTTCCAGTTTGGTTTTCCATTCAAAACAGCTTCACGTAGAGCTTCTTTTATCAAATCCGCACTCGTCCCATCTTCTTTCAAACTCTTTTCCAAATCTTCGATTTCAAAGGGACTCAAAAGACGACCTAGCTCCTGTTGGAAAGTTTCCACCAAGCTCTTCAAGTCATTCTGAGCTGGTTTCACTTGATTTGGAGCTTGTTTTTCAAATAGTTGGTCTAGGCGCTCCAAGGCAAGGGTTGCGTCAAAAATAACTTCAATCTCTCCATTTAGCTCAATTGTACGATATTGAAGCAGGCCTTTTTCTGTCAAGCGTGAAATAGCCTGATTGACTTCAGTGACCTCTTTGCCAATTTTTTCAGCGATTTGACTTGGCGACAACTCACCCAAAGCCGTTGTATTTTGTAGGTAAAAGAATTGCCAAATCAAGAAATCATCGCTTGACGAGAAGAGTTGATTGTAATTCAAAAGCAGATCACTCGGTAACACCAAGTTCCCTGATTTAAAAGCATCTAAATATGTCATAATTCCTCTTATAAATATCCAAAATGAGACACATCTTCTTCCGCACTTTTCCACTCAAAAGGCGTTTCTTGGTAAACTGCATAATTTACCCAGTTACTGAAAAAGAGGGCTGCAGATGAACTCCAGCGCATGCATGGAAGTTCGTGAATGTCATCATTTTTGAAATAATTTTCTGGTATATGTGGATCTAAACCAGCATCTAGATCTCTAAAATATTCCTTTGCAAGCGTGTCGCGATCATACTCTAAATGCCCAAAGCTATAAACTTCTCTCAAATCTCGACTCGCAAGGATAGAGATTCCCACCTCTTTTCCTGATGCTAAAATCTCTAGATTTGTTTTATTCAGAATATCTTCTTTGTGAACTTCTGTATGGCGAGAATGAGGGGATACATATAAATCATCAAAACCTCTCAAAAGAAGGTGACCTTCTTTTAAAACATCCTGAGGATAAATCCCCGAAAGCTTCTGCTCCATCTGGTATTTATCTACGCCATAGCGATAGTATAGACCTGCCTGTGCCCCCCAACAAATATGCAGGGTTGAAAAGACATGAGTCTTAGACCAATCGATAACTTGGGTAAACTCCTGCCAATAGTCAACCTCCTCAAATGGAAGATGCTCAACTGGAGCTCCTGTGATAATCAAGCCATCGAAATAATCATCTTTGACTTCCGAGAAGGTCTTATAAAAGGTCTCCATATGCTCTAAGCGAGTTGTTTTTGATTGGTGACTCTCCATATATAAAAAGTCAATATCTAACTGTAACGGAGTATTGGCCAAATGCCTTAAGAGTTGAGTCTCTGTTACAATTTTTTTGTGACATTAGATTCAAAATAAGAATTTTCAAGGGTCGGATATCCTGATGAGCCGCCCGTTGATCATCCATGACGAAAATATTTTCTGTTTGTAAAATCTCAACTGCTGGTAATTTTTTATCAATTCTAATCGGCATGGAAATCTCCTCACTGTATCATACTGGACTCAAGTAACCTGACTGTCATCAAATGGAATAATCCAGCTGACGACACTTCTTTCCTTTATTATACTGTAAGAAGATATAGTTTTCAATTATAGTTTTTTTCTCTAACTAGATATAGCCTATTTTTATATCCGATGAAGAGAAAACAGCCCTAAGGACTGTTTTTCATTAATAATGCATCAAAACTTTATAGTCGTAATCTCCGATTGCTTCACGACCTTTTAGTTCATCAAGCTCAATCAAGAAGGCACAACCAGCTACGATACCACCAAGTTTTTCAATCATTTCGATGGTTGCTTTCACAGTACCACCTGTTGCCAAGAGGTCATCTACGATAAGAACACGTTGACCTGGTTTGATAGCATCTGCGTGCATAGTCAAAGTATCAACACCATATTCTTTTTCGTAGTCAGCTGAAATCACTTCACGTGGTAATTTCCCTGGTTTACGTACAGGTGCAAAACCAATTCCCAACTCAAAAGCAACTGGACATCCAACGATAAATCCACGCGCTTCTGGTCCTACGATCATATCAATCTGTTTGTCAGTAGCATATTGAACAATTTCACGAACAGCATAGCTGTAGGCATTTCCGTTAGCCATCAAAGGGCTGATATCACGGAACGTAATGCCTTCTTGTGGATAATTTTCAATACTTGCAATGTAATCTTTTAAGTTCATAGCATTTCTTTCTTTTTAAGTTTTTACTCCCTATTATACCATATTTCCTAGAAAAGCAAAATAGAAAGAAGCCTTGGTACTTAGTCCAAGACTTCCCTTTGCTCTTCAATAGCAAATGGTTAATCAGGCAATGAAATCCTTACTTCTTTTTACTTTTAGAGTTTTGGTTGCGTTGACGATTTTGTTCGATGCGCCACTCTCGTTCATAGTAGGACATGGTTTCAAATACCCTTCGCGGCAAACCCACATCCAGCAAGTGGATTGGAATTTTTAAAACGTTAGAATCTTTCGAACTTGTAAATCTACTTCGTAGACGTCGCCATAGAGAGTTATTGTTCAAAAGATTTGTATCATAAAAATGAACATCAATAGTATAAAAATCCCTTGAATTTCTACTGCCCTTAATTCTCATAAGAGCAAATTTTTCTATATCTCCCCAAGAATAAAACTGCCAGTCTTTTTTCGGATGTGGCTTATAGGAAAAAAACCTTGAGCCGTACATTTTAAATACTCTTTATCTGATAGAAGAATCTGTATCCGTTCATACAAGAGCCATCCAACAATGATGATTAAGAATAAGACAAAGAGTCTTAATGCTACTAATCCAATAGGTACTTCTTTGGGATAGGTCATCATAAAAGAGAGAATCCAAAGAAGAAAAGCTAACTCAACTACGCAGAGAACAATAGTCCAAATGATTTTCTTACTGCTCCATTTGATGATTTTCTCTTCCATTAAACCAACTCACTTAAATATTCATAGCGTTCATATTTTTCAAGCAAGGCTTCATTCTTTTCATCCAGCTCCTTTTGAAGGGTGGCTAGCTTCCCAAAGTCAGAGCCATTTGCTTGCATTTCTTCTTCAATAGCAGCGATGCGATTTTCCAAGGCTTCGATGTCACCTTCAATGCTTGCCCATTCTTGCTTTTCTTGGTAGGTCATCCGTTTCTTTTCTTCACGAACTTTGACCACTTTTTCCTTGTCAGCTTTTTGGATTTGAGTTACCGTTTCTGCTTCAAAAGCTTTTTCATCTAGGTAGTCTGTGTAATGTCCAAAAAAAGGACGGATGGTTCCATTCTCAAAGGCAAGGATCTTAGTCGCAACCTTATCAAGAAAATAACGGTCGTGACTAACTGTCAGAACTGGACCTGCAAAACCTTGTAAGAAATTTTCTAAAACCGTTAAGGTCGCAATATCTAAATCATTTGTTGGCTCGTCTAAGAGGAGCACATTAGGCTTTTCAAGGAGTAGTTTGAGGAGATAAAGACGTTTCTTCTCTCCACCAGATAACTTCTCAATCAAGGTACCATGCGTTGATCGTGGGAAAAGGAACTGCTCTAGCAACTCAGCGATAGATGTCGTAGAACCACCACTGGTCTTGACTTCTTCTGCCACTTCCTGCAGGTAGTTAATAACCCGCTTGCTTTCATCCAAACCTTCGATTTGTTGAGAGAAATAAGCGATGCGAACCGTTTCTCCGATAATAACTTGACCTTCAGTTGGCTCGAGACTTCCTGCAATGAGATTGAGAAGAGTTGACTTCCCAACACCATTATCCCCGACGATTCCGATACGGTCTTTGGCTTGGACCAAAAGATTAAAATGTTTCAGAATCGGTTTATCGTCATAGGCAAAGGAAACATCCTTAAACTCGATTACCTTTTTACCGATACGGCTAGTTTCAAAATTCATGGCCAAGTCTGTCTCAACGCTAGTATCTGAAACTTCCTTTTTCAAATCGTGGAATCGATTGATACGAGCTTGTTGCTTGGTTGCACGAGCTTGAGGTTGCCGTCTCATCCAAGCTAATTCTTGTTTGTAAAGTTGTTCCTTTTTGTGAAGAAGAGCTGCATCGCGTTCATCCTGTTCCGCCTTGAGACGAACATAGTCTTGGTAATTTCCTTGATATTCTGTCAACCCTGCTCTGTCCAACTCAAAGATTCGCGTAGAAAGGGCATCTAGGAAATAGCGATCGTGGGTGATAAATAATACTGTTTTCTTGGAATTTTTCAAGAAGAGGGTTAGCCACTCAATGGTCGCAATATCCAAGTGGTTGGTAGGCTCATCAAGAAGCAAAAGATCATGGTTGCCCAGAAGGACTTGCGCCAACTGAACCCGTCTACGCAGACCACCTGACAATTCTCCAACAGGAGTAGATAAGTCTTGAATGCCTAGTTTACGGAGAACCGTCTTGACCTGACTTTCGATTTCCCAAGCTTGGAGGGAATCCATCTCAGCCATCACACGTTCTAAACGGGCTTGCTTATCCTCACTATAGTTGAGCATGAGCAGTTCATATTCACGAATTAACTGGATTTCCTTGAGGTCACTTGATAGAACGGTATCCAAGACAGTCTTACTATCATCAAAATCTGGGTCCTGGGTCAGGTAGCCAATCTTGTAATCATTTTTTGCTGAAAATGGGCTTACGTCACCATCAAAACCTGAAACTCCAGAAAGCACATCTAAAAGGGTTGTTTTACCGGTTCCGTTGACACCGATAAGACCAATTCTGTCCAAGTCATGGATGATAAAGGAAATATCCTTAAAGACTGTCTTATCTCCAACGGATTTACTTAGTTTTTCAACGATAAAGTCACTCATTTTCCTCTCCCTTAGGTAGTCATGGATGGCTTGACGGTCATTTTTTAATTCTCCATCAACAATAGCATACTCAATTTCTTCTAAAACATCCCCTAATTCAGGACCTGGCTGATAGCCGTATTCTTTGATGAGAATGCCACCGTTGATGTGCATTTCTTTCTTATCATGAATGGTCAAACTCTCATAGGTTTCTGTGATAGCTTGCGGATTGACTTCTTTCCCTTGAGCTCGGCGAAGATTTTCAGCCTGTAGAAGCAAGTCCAAATCAAAGCGGTAACAATCACGCTTGCCGAGTTCCCCTTCTTCTCGGAGGGCCAAAATAGCGAGCAAATTCTGTACCTGCTTGGCAAATTGACGTGATGTCTTCCAATGTTTTAAAAAATTTTGAGCATCTTCCACTTTTAAAACCCATAAAAGTGCTGCCCAGGCTTGTTCAGAAGATTCAAAGGTGAAATTATCTTTTAAGTCAAATAAAGACTGGAGATTGCCCTGACTACCAGCCATATCTGGAAGATAATCATAAGCTTTGCTTGCAATCATAGAAGATAAGCCTACTCTCCAATGAGGGGCTAGTAGAAGTTTATCAAATTCTACAAAAGTACGTTCCACAGAAATTTTCTCTAAGAGTGGCGTTAAGGTCTTCATCGCTTCAAACGTTTCTTGTTCAAGTTCAAAACCAAGACTAGCTTGGAAACGAAATCCACGCATGATTCGTAGAGCATCTTCATTAAAACGTTCACTAGCTACACCAACTGCACGTAGAACTTGATTTTCTAAATCTTGTAAACCATCAAATAAATCAACGATTTCCCCTGTCTCATCCAAGGCAAAGGCATTGACTGTGAAATCACGTCGTTTGAGGTCCTCTTCTAACGAACGAACAAAAGAAACTGAACTTGGTCTACGGTAGTCTACATAGACATCTTCCGTTCTGAATGTGGTTACTTCGTACTCTTCATCTCCATCTAAAACCAAGACGGTTCCATGCTCAATGCCAATATCAGCTGTCCGTGGAAAAATCTGCTTGGTTTCTTCTGGATAGGATGACGTCGCGATATCCACATCATGGATGGGGCGGTTAAGAAGGGCATCCCTAACGGACCCACCCACAAAATAAGCCTCAAATCCTGCTTCTTTAATTTTTTCTAATACTGGTAAAGCCTTCTGAAATTCAGAAGGCATTTTTGTTAATTTCATAGTAAGTGTTCTAATCCATAGACAAGCTCATGACGCTTGACAACTTCTTTGATTCCCAAATTCACCCCTGTCATGAAGGAGCTACGATCATAGGAGTCATGACGCAGAGTCAATCCTTCTCCCTGATTTCCAAAAATGACTTCCTGATGAGCTACCAAACCTGGTAAACGTACCGAATGGATTCGCATACCATCAAAATTAGCTCCACGTGCACCTGCAACGAGTTCTTCCTCATCGCTAGCACCTTGTTGGAGAGGCTCTCGGACTTGAGCCATCAACTCAGCTGTTTGATAGCTGTCCCGCTCGGCGCATCCTTTTTCTTGTCATGGTGAAGTTCAATAATCTCCACATTTGGGAAATATTTGGCAGCCTGAGCTGCAAATTGCATCAGCAAGACAGCACCCAAGGCAAAATTGGGAGCAATTAGGCCACCCAATCCTTTGGAACGTGAAAATTCTTTTAATTCTTCGATTTCTTGACTGGTGAAACCTGTCGTTCCTACTACTGGAGCATAGCCATTTTCAAGAGCAAAGCGTGTATTCTCATAGGCGACAGCTGGTGTAGTAAAGTCTACCCAAACATCTGCCTCAAAACCTGCCAAGTCATTCTTATCATTGAATACTGGAATTCCTTGCCACTCAGATGCAGACTCAAAAGGATCCAAAACGGCTACTAGTTCAAGTTCAGAATCAGACAAAACCATCTGACAAGCAGCTTGTCCCATTCTTCCCTTAAAACCTGCAATAATCACTCGAATACTCATCTTTACTCCTATCTAAGATACAAAGCCTGTAAGAACAATCTAGACGATTGGTGTGTATGCCAAAGCGATGCTTCCTTCTCCCAGGTGAGTTCCAATGACACTACCAAAGGTTGCAATCTCAACATCTGTAGCTACTCCACTATCTAGCAAAAGCTGACGTAAATCGGCTGCTTTTTGAGGAGCATTCCCATGAATTACAGTAATCTGATAATTTCCATTACTTGTTACTTCTTTGACAATTTCAACCAAACGTTTTGTTGCTTTCTTCTCTGTACGAACCTTCTCATAAACTTCGATAACACCTTGGTCATTAAAATATAGAATTGGTTTAATGCTAAGAAGATTTCCTAAAATGGCTGCGCCGTTTGATAAACGACCACCTTTAACCAAATGATCAAGATCATCTACCATGATAAAGGCAGAAGTATTTTCAATCTGTTCTGTTAACTTGTCTAGTATAGACTGGAAATCATTTCCCTGCTCAGACCATTGAAACACACTTTCCACCATGAATCCTAGTGGTGCACTTGTAATTCGAGTATCAGGAAAAGCAATGGTCAGACCTTCGAACTCATCCGTCATATATTGGATATTCTGATGAAATCCTGAGATTCCAGAAGAAAGGAAGAGACCCAGAACATGAGTATAACCTTTTTCTTTCAATGATGATAAAATTTCATCCAACTTTGCGATACTTGGTTGACTTGTTTTAGGTAGTTCAGATGAATGAGCCATTTTTTCATAAAATTCTTGAGCGGTTAGATTTACACCTTCAACATACTCCTGTCCGTCGATATTCACAGGAATGTCAAGCACAAATAAATCTTCTTTCCGCAAGGTTTCCGCTTGTAGAAAAGCAGATGAGTCTGTTATGACCGCTAATTTCATCTTTTTAAAACTCCAAATTAATTCCTGGTAAATCTAGTGCAATTTCCGTCACTTCATAAGTCAAACGGTTTAGCATATCCAAAGAAGGACGAGCAAGTGTCTCAACTTCTTCTTGACTAAAATCACTTGGTTGATCTACGATACGACCTTCAACGTGGTTGACTTGAGAAATAGTACCACTGATAACAAATTTATCAAAGACAATCATAAAGCTCAAAACAACTACGAGAGAAGTCACTTGATTTTCTTGGTCATGTTGTAGTAGTTGGAAGTTCACATCAACCTTTGTTTCAGGAATTCCGTTTTCATTTTTCCCATTCAAAATTACGTGCATCAAAGTGATACTGACTAACAAATTCTTGTTCACGTTTTAAATTCATCATATTCTCCATGGTTACAATTTACTTTGACATTGTAACATATTTTCTTATTTTCTGCTAACTTTCCTAAATTCCGATTTCTGCTTTCACAACTTCAGCAATGGTATCCACATAGTAATCCACTTCTTCAGTTGTTGGTGCTTCAGCCATGACACGCAAGAGTGGCTCAGTTCCACTTGGGCGAACGAGAATACGTCCGTTACCCTGCCATCTCTTCTTCCATCTTATCGATAATAGCCTTGATAGCTGGTACTTCCATGGCTTTATCTTTCATGGTGTTTTCCACACGGATATTAACCAATTTTTGTGGGTAAATTGTTACTTCTGAAGCCAATTGAGATAAGCTCATCCCTGTTTCTTGCATGATCTTAGTCAATTGAACTGCTGAAAGTTGACCATCACCAGTTGTATTGTAGTCCATCAAGATAACGTGACCTGACTGCTCTCCACCGAGATTGTAGCCTGATTTTCTCATTTCTTCAACTACATAGCGGTCTCCAACAGCAGTGACAGCTTTATTAATGCCTTCACGGTCCAAGGCTTTATGGAAACCAAGGTTGGACATAACTGTCGTTACAATTGTGTTTTGTACCAATTGACCTTTTTCAGAAAGGTATTTACCGATGATATACATAATCTTATCACCGTCGACAATTTCACCATTTTCATCTACTGCAATCAAACGATCGCTGTCCCCATCAAAGGCTAAACCAATGGCAGATTGACTTTCTTTTACAAGTTCTTGCAAGGCTTCTGGATGAGTCGAACCAACATTCAAGTTAATGTTTAAACCATCTGGAGTTTCTCCAATGACAGTGATTTGAGCACCCAAATCTGCAAAAATTTGACGAGCACTTGTAGAAGCTGCTCCATTTGCAGTATCCAAGGCCACTTTCATCCCTTCAAGAGGAGTTCCAGTCGAAACAAGGTAGGCTTCATATTTACGCAAGCCTTCTGGATAATCAACAACAGTACCTAATCCTTCTGCACTTGGACGTGGGAGAGTATCTTCACTGGCGTCAAGCAAGGCTTCGATTTCTGCTTCTTTTTCATCGTCTAGCTTAAAGCCATCGCCACCAAAGAATTTAATCCCGTTATCAAGGGCTGGGTTGTGGCTAGCTGAAATCATGACACCTGCGCTCGCTCCTTCAGTTTTTACCAAATATGCTACTGCAGGCGTAGCAAGTACACCAAGTTTATAAACGTGAATTCCCACAGAAAGAAGACCAGCAATCAAGGCTGCTTCTAACATTTCCCCTGAAATACGTGTATCGCGTCCAACTAAAACCTTAGGCGCTTCTGTCGCATGTTGACTGAGGACATATCCTCCAAAGCGACCCAACTTAAAGGCCAATTCTGGCGTTAATTCTACGTTTGCTCTCCACGGACTCCGTCCGTTCCAAAATATTTACCCATTTTAAGATTCCTTTTCTAGTATAATGTTTATTTTAAGATTCTGACTTCGTCTCTGCTGCTGTCGTTGAAGAGTTTTCGGTAGACGAACCATTACTTGTTGAGGTTGTACTACTTGTTGTTCTGACAGCTTTGGTCGTTACTTTCATAGTAGTTTCAAAAGGTGTAATCACTGTTGGTAAGACAGCTCCATTTTTATCAACAGCTTGCAAAGGAACTGATCCAGAATAGTTCCCTGTAATCTGTTCACTCGTTGGTAAAACTGCAACAATCCGATCAATCTTAGATAGTGTATCCGCATCACTAGTTACTGAAACTTTTTCATCAGAAACAGTAACACGTTCGATTATAATCTTCTCATCAATTTGACTAGAATCAATTTGAGGTACAACAGGTACATTATCTCGAGTAACTTTCTTACCAATCTTGACTGTGATTTTTTGTGGTGTTGCTACAGCTGTCAAACCACTTGGAAGATTTTCAATGGTTAAGGGAACTTCAATCGTTCCTTCTGTAGCCTGCGTCAAATCAGCAGTCACTTTAAATTTACGAGTGCTTTCCTGCATCTCACTAGCCAAGGCCACCCGATTTGAACCCGTTAGAAACACCGTCACTTCTGAGCTAAAACCACTGATAAAATACTGCTCACTATCATACTGAATATCAATCGGTACATTGACTACTGTATTGGTATAGGTTTCAGTTTTAGTTTGTCTTGCGTTGGTATTGTTTTGATAATTGATTGATGTTGCATAGATAAACAGGACACACGCGAACAGGAGCGAGGAGATGATATAAAGACTATTTCTTCTCATTATTCCAGCCTCCTAATAGACGTTCTTTTAAGCTTGGTTCTTGTGAATCCTTAGGGATCAGAATACGACGTAGTTCTTCCTCGAATTCTTCCAAACTTAGATCATGTTTGAAGACACCATTGTAGGTGATGGATATACCTCCAGTTTCTTCTGATACAACAAAAGTAAGGGCATCTGAAACTTCTGATAAACCAATGGCTGCACGGTGACGAGTTCCGAACTCTTTGGAAATACCTGTGTTTTCTGTTAGTGGTAAATAGGCAGAAGTTACTGCAATCCGATCTCCACTGATAATAACTGCACCGTCATGGAGAGGCGTATTAGGGATAAAGATGTTAATTAATAACTCAGCAGAAATCTTAGCATCCAAAGGAATTCCTGTAACGATGTACTCCTGCAAGGTTCTCACACGTTGAACAGCTACCAAAGCTCCAATCTTCCGTGGGCTCATATACTCAACCGATTTTACAAAAGCCTGGACCATCTGCTCTTCTGAACTCATAGGAGTATTTGAAAAGAAGTCCGTAGCTCGACCTAATCGTTCCAAACCTGTCCGAATTTCTGGAGAAAAGATAACAACCGCTGCGATAACTCCATAGGTAATCAATTGGTTAATCAACCAGGAAATAGTCGTCAAGCCCAAAAAATTAGCCGCAATCTGAGCTAAGATAAAAACTAAAACGCCTCGAACCAGAATCATAATCTTGGTTCCTGCAATTGATTTTGTAAATTGATATAAGATATAAGCAACGATTAGAATATCAATCACATTTATCGCAATACTCCAAGGACTGGAAAACAAACTAGACCAGTATTGAAGATTAGATAATTGCTGAAAATTCATCCTGTGTCCCCTCTCCAAAAAAGCTTCTCTTCATTATACCATTTTTAATGGAAATTTTCTCCCCCCTACCTCATTTTAAATTGGCAGAAAATATGATAGAATAAAATGATAAAAATGAAACAAGGAGAAACCATGTCTGAACTATATGATATCACCATCGTAGGGGGTGGCCCAGTTGGTCTTTTCGCAGCCTTTTATGCAAATTTACGTCAAGCTAAAGTACAAATCATTGACTCTCTTCCACAATTAGGTGGCCAACCTGCCATTCTTTATCCTGAAAAACAAATTCTTGATGTCCCAGGTTTCCCTAATCTCACTGGTGAAGAATTAACAAATCGCTTGTTAGAACAATTACAAGGGTTTGATACACCAGCCCATCTCAATGAAACTGTTCTTGAAATTGACAAAGAAGATGGTGTTTTTAAGATTACAACCACTAAAGGAACTCATACTAGCAAAGCTGTCATCATCGCTATGGGTGGAGGTGCCTTTAAACCGCGTCCACTTGAACTAGAAGGTGTCGAAGGTTATAAAAACATCCATTACCACGTTTCTAACATTCAGCAATATGCTGGACAGAGAGTAACCATCCTCGGTGGAGGAGACTCTGCTGTGGACTGGGCCTTAGCTTTTGAAAAGATTGCTCCAACTACACTTGTTCACCGTCGAGATAACTTCCGTGCCCTCGAACATAGTGTCCAAGCCCTTCAAGAATCATCTGTTAGCATCAAAACACCATTTGTGCCAAGTCAACTTATGGGTGATGGACAAATTCTCAATAAGCTTGAAATCACAAAAGTCAAATCCGATGAGACTGAAACCATTGAACTGGATCACCTCTTTGTCAACTATGGATTTAAATCTTCTGTCGGTAATCTTAAAAATTGGGGATTAGAACTGAATCGTCATAAAATTATCGTCAATAGTAAGCAAGAATCTAGCCAGCCTGGAATTTACGCAATCGGTGACTGCTGCTACTATGAAGGTAAGATTGACTTGATTGCCACAGGTCTTGGTGAAGCACCAACTGCTGTCAACAACGCCATTAACTACATTTACCCAGAACAAAAAGTGCAACCAAAACACTCTACAAGTTTATAAGAAAAAAACCACGAATCATACGATTCGTGGTTTTATAGTTTTTGAGCGCTTTAATGCAATCTTTCTGCTCTTATATATCGTATTTATCTTTAGTAATGGTCAGCTTGATTATGTTCTCAGTTGCTTTCTGATTGCCTTCTACAGCTTGCTGAAAGATTGCAAAGTCCAGTAACGCCTCATTGTTGCCAGCCATACCTATTTCTTCAAGTTGTTTCTTGATTTTACTATCCGTCACATCCGAAGATAAGAGGGTTTCAAATGCTTTTTTAGATCAGCTTTTTCTCTTCTAGCTATGCTAGACGCTTTGCCTCCTTTTGAGCTAATAGCTCTTATTTAATCTTTGCTTCGTTCTGTAACTGGTTTTAAATTTTTAATCCCATCTCTAGATAATTTTCACCCTCCTTTCAAACAAAAAAATCACAAGCATTTTATACTTATGATTTCATTGTATATGGTAAAAAGAGGGTATTTTTTTACGCTATTCCTAACAACTTTTTCAATTTTTATTGAGCAAATCTCTATATTTTGGGTTGTCACTTTCATTATTGACAAAATATTCGTTTGCGACAATATTTAATGATTGATATAACCCGCCCATAATTCCGGATTGTTTCTCAGTCAGTTCAATCTTCTTAGCGTATTCATCATAATACATCTTGCAATTCTCATATATACGCTCATTCAACTTATTATAAAGATTAGTCATTTTCTATTGTACCTATCTATAGTTCATCTGCAATTTTATTTATCTTTCGCAATCTATGATTGACACCACTTTTGGTGAGTGGATTTGTCAAACTGTCTGCCAATTGCTGGATAGAGTAGTCCGGATGTTGGATACGTAAATGCGCTACTTCCTGCAAATCTGCTGGAAGATTATCCAAACCAATTCTATCCATGATTTTACTGATATTATTGATGGTTTTCATACTCGCTGAAACCGTACGAGCGATATTTGCTGTCTCCGCATTATTAGCACGATTGAGATCATTCCGAGTTTCTCGAAGAATCTTGACACCTTCAAAAGTATCTCGTGCCTCCATGGCTCCCACTAAAATTAGGAAATCCATAATATCCTCTGCTCGCTGAAGATAGGTCACTGCCCCCTTTTTTCGTTCGATAACCTTGGCATCTAACAAGAACTGCTGCAAGAGCGAAGCAATCCCTTGGGCATGGTCCACATAGACGGAACTTATTTCTAACTGATACTTGCCTGACTCAGGATCCCGAATACTCCCATTTGCCAAAAAGGCTCCACAAAGATAAGCACGCCCAGCTTCCTCATCTCCTAAAATATCTGGATCAATCCCAGTCTCCAAACCAAAGAAAGAATCGGCCAAACGCAAATCTGCTAAAAGTTCTTGAACCCGCTCATCAGTATACACGGTATAAACACGATTTTTTCGAAGATTACTTCTCTGGTGGTGACGAATCTCAGACTTGATGCCATAAAAGTGCAAGAAAGATTCATAGAGATGACGAGCCAACTTAGCGTTTTCTGTAATGACGGACAAGGTCAAACCAGAACTAGATAAGCCAATACTACCAGACATCTTGATAATAGCTGATAATTCATGACGACTCAAGTGATGCTGACTTAAAATTTCTTCTTTTACTGCTACTGTAAAACTCATTTTCTCACCTGTATGATCCGCATGAGCTCATCTACGATTAAATCACCATCGTGGAAGGCACCCCCATTTTCCAAGCGTAGAAAGTTGGATGAAATGACACGTGGGACTTGCTGACGCAAACCTTCAAAATCATGCTCAACCTGCACCAAATATTCATCAAAACGGTTGGTATCCATATAGTCCCTCGGAACCTTTTCGATATTAACAAGGACAGTATCGATAAATGGACGGCCCAAATGACGATGCAAGACTGCTACGTGATCACTATCTGAGAAATGTTCTGTCTCTCCACGTTGAGTCATGATGTTGCAGACATAGGCAATTTCAGCCTTGGTTTCCAGAAGAGCCTGGCCAATCTCCTCAATGACGATATTAGGCAAAATCGAAGTAAAGAGTGAGCCTGGTCCCAAGACAATCATATCACTCTCAAGAATAGTATTGACAACTCGACGGCTAGCCTGCGGTTTTTCATCATCTAGAGTGTTTGTCACATAGACATGGTCAATCATTCCTGGATGATCTGCAATGTGACTTTCCCCAGCAACTTCTGAACCATCTTTAAAGACAGCATGGAGTGTCAAAGGATGGTCACTAGAGGGATAAATCTTTCCTGTAGTATGGAAGAATTTACTCAGCAATTGCATGGCATTATAGGTCGAACCCTGCATTTCAGATAATCCAGCTATGATAATGTTTCCTAATGGATGACCAGCAAAAGCACCTGCATCCTCTGAAAAACGGTATTGAAAGACCTTTTCATAGAATTTGGCATATCTGACATGGCCACAAGGACATTACGTAAATCCCCTGGAGGTGTCAACTGTTGAATATTTTTACGCAATTCGCCTGAAGAACCACCATCATCCGCAACGGTTACAATGGCTGCAATTTCCACGTCTTTTTCCCTTAAACTATTTAAAATAACAGGGATTCCGGTTCCTCCACCGATCACCGTAATTTTGGGTTTTCTCATGAACGGTTTACCGTTTCCTTTCTTCGGTCTTTATCACGATGACTTTCATTTACAGGCCAACTTTTAGATAGGTCATTTGCTAAACGCTTGGCAAAAGCAACACTTCTATGCTGTCCACCAGTACAACCAATCGCAATCGTTAAGACTGATTTGCCTTCTTTTTTATAGCCTGGTAGGATTGGTTCTACCAAGGCTAACAAATGACGGTAGAAATCTTCAGATTCCTCATGGTTCATGACATAGTCATAAACTGCCTGGTCTTCACCTGTCTGATTACGAAGTTCTGGAAGATAGTAAGGGTTTGGTAAAAAGCGAACATCAAATACCAAATCAGCATCAATTGGAATTCCGTATTTAAATCCAAAAGACATGACCTCGATACGGAAGGACTGCGTTTGTTCTTGGTCCGAAAATTGCTCTGCAATAGTCTTACGAAGTTCACGAGGAGTTAACTCTGTTGTGTCAACCACGTTTTGACTCATATTTTTCAAAGGCGCCAAGAGTTCTCGTTCCAACTTGATTCCATCCAAGATACGACCATCTGCTGCTAGTGGGTGACTTCTTCTTGTTTCCTTATAACGTGCCACTAATTCTTTATCAGCTGCATCCAAAAAGAGAATCTTGAAATCCAAATCATCTTGGTTTTCCAATTCATCTAAGACAGCCTGAATCTCTGAGAAGAAAGAACGGCTACGCATATCCACCACTAGGGCTAACTTATGGTCATCGTCCTTGGTCTCGACCAACTGCAAAAACTTTGGCAAGAGAGCAGGTGGCATATTATCAATAGTAAAATATCCTAAATCTTCAAAGGACTGAATGGCTACAGTTTTCCCTGCGCCACTCATCCCTGTCACAATCACCAGGTGAAGTTGTTTCTTTGTCATCATAGTCTCCTTATATCAAAAGAAGTTTGGAAGAACCAAACTTCTACTAGCTTATCCAATCTCTGCGATGACTTCAATTTCGACTTTTACATCGCGAGGAAGACGAGCTACTTCCACAGCTGAACGAGCTGGAAATTCCTTGTTAAAGGCTGTTTGGTATACCTCGTTAAAAGGTACAAAATCGTTCATATCACTCAAGAAGCAAGTTGTTTTAACAACATGGTCAAAATCTGTTCCTGCTTCTGCTAAAATAGCTCCAATATTTTTCAAGACTTGTTCAGTCTGTTCTTGGATTGTTTCTCCTACGATTTCTCCAGTTTCAGGAGATAGTGGAACTTGACCGCTAGCGAACAAAAGGTTGCCAACGATTTTTCCTTGAACGTAAGGTCCGATTGCCTTTGGAGCTTTATCTGTATGAATTGTTTTTGCCATATGTATTCCTCACAATTTACCTAAAATAGCATCCCAAGCTTGGTCCATTCCTGCTTTTGTTACGGATGAAAAGAGGATAAAATCATCACTTGGATCAAAGTTTAATTTCTTTTTAATAGCTGATTCGTGCTTATTCCATTTACCACGCGGAATCTTGTCTGCCTTAGTCGCCACAATGATGACAGGAATTTCGTAATATTTAAGAAATTCATACATCTGTACATCATCAGCCGATGGATCATGGCGAAGGTCAACGAGGCTGACAACCGCTCGAAGATTTTCTCGAGTAGTCAAGTACTCCTCAATCATACGACCCCATTTTTCGCGTTCCTTTTTGGAAACACGGGCATAACCATAGCCAGGCACATCCACAAAACGCATCTTATCATCAATGTTAAAGAAATTGAGTAGTTGTGTTTTTCCTGGTTTTCCAGAGGTACGAGCTAGATTTTTACGATTGAGCATGGTATTGATAAAACTTGATTTACCAACATTTGAGCGCCCTGCAAGAGCAATCTCAGGAAGTTCATCCTGCGGATAGTGGGACTTGTTGGCTGCACTCAGCAAAATCTCAGCATTGTGTGTATTGATTTCCATAGTCACCTCTAGGCTGTCTCTAGAATTGGCTTAGCCGTTCCGTCAACCGCTTCTTTGTGATACGAACTGTTTTCACATTTTCTTGACTTGGAACTTCAAACATTACGTCTAGCATAGTTTCTTCGATGATTGAGCGAAGACCACGCGCACCAGTCTTACGTTCGATGGCTTTGTTAGCAATTTCTTGGAGAGCTTCGTCGTCAAATTCAAGCTCCACATCATCATAAGAAAGCAAGGTCTGGTATTGTTTAACCAAAGCATTTCTTGGTTCCTTCAAGATGCGAACCAAATCATCTACAGTCAACTGCTCCAAGGCTGCAAAGACAGGCAAGCGTCCAATCAACTCAGGAATAATACCGAATTTTTGAATATCTTCTGCGATGATTTCTTGCATGTAAGAACTATTCTCATCAATGGCCTTGTTGTTTTGTCCGAAACCAATCACTTTTTCACCTAGACGCTGTTTGACAATCTCTTCGATGCCATCGAAGGCACCACCCACGATAAAGAGGATATTTTTAGTGTCCACTTGAATCATTTCTTGTTGTGGATGTTTGCGTCCACCTTGAGGTGGTACGCTGGCTACAGTTCCTTCGATAATCTTGAGAAGGGCTTGTTGCACCCCCTTCACCAGATACATCACGTGTGATAGAAACATTCTCGCTCTTCTTGGCAATCTTGTCGATTTCGTCTACGTAGATAATTCCACGTTCTGCACGTTCGATGTTAAAGTCAGCAGCTTGCAAGAGTTTGAGGAGGATATTTTCCACGTCCTCACCTACATAACCAGCCTCAGTAAGAGCTGTTGCATCTGCAATGGCAAAAGGTACATTCAAACTTCTAGCAAGTGTTTGAGCAAGGAAAGTCTTCCCTGAACCTGTTGGGCCAATCATCAAAATATTTGATTTTTGCAAATCCACATCTTCTGACTCTTCACGAGTGTCATGGAAATTGATGCGTTTGTAGTGGTTATATACAGCTACTGCCAAGGCACGTTTAGCACGATCTTGACCAATCACATAGTGGTTCAAGATGTTTAGGAGTTCGATTGGTTTTGGTACTTCAGACAAGTCTGCTAGGACTTCCTCTGCCAACTCCTCACGAATGATTTCCTGGGCTAACTCCACACACTCATTACAGATAAAGGCGTTGTTCCCAGCGATTATTTTTTTAACTTCTTCTTGGCTTTTGCCACAAAATGAGCAATAAACCATCATATCATTTTTCCTATTTGTAGGCATGATTCCCTTCCGTTCTAATTATTCATTCTCTCTAAAATAAGGTCATATAAAAAGCATGAATGCTATTCACCAAGTTTGTAAAGGCATTAAGCCAAAGTAGAGTAGCAAGTCCAAAGCGCTTTTTACGAAAAGCGTGTGTTCCAGCTACAAAACAGACAGCACACAAAAGAGCTGTAAAAAATCCAAAAATACTACGCTCCATTAGACTTCCTTTCTCTTTCTATATTCGATGGTAAAATCATAGGCATTTTTCTCATCTCTAGTATAAGATTTGCTTGCAACAGTCTCAAAAACAGTCAAGTCAAAATCTTCCGGAAAAAAAGTATCCCCTTCAACTTGAGCATGGATTTGTGTCACAATAATTTCATCGAGATAAGGTTCAAAAAGCTGAAAAATCTGCTTACCCCCAATGATATAGAGATTTTTATCCTGGTTATGGTACCAGTCTAAAACATCCTCAACATTTTGGAAAACCAGAACACCCTCAATTGACTCTTCAGGGTTGCGCGTCAAAATCAGGGTCTCACGTCCTGGAAGCAAACGTCGTCCCATTCCATCAAAGGTTACACGCCCCATCAAAATGGCATGATTCAAGGTTGTTTCTTTAAAATGCTTTAACTCTGCTGGCAAATGCCATGGCAAGCGATCCTCTTTTCCGATTACACCCTTTTCATCTTGAGCCCAGATGGCTACGATTTTTTTTGTCATGCTCTCATCCTTTTCATTGATAGTTCTATTTTATCAAAAATCTTCAAAAAAGACTGTTTTGGAATGCCCTCCTGAATAGAAAAAATCCGTAGAAAACTTCTACGGATTTTTAGAAAAATTCAGTATCTTACAAACCAGGTGCTTGTCCCAATTCTGCTGCAATCATCCAGACAGTTTTTTCAAGATCTGCCTTAGCACCAACGAAGATGTCGTTTGTTACATCATCACCTTCTTCATCAGTAACATCCAATGCTTTTTGGAACAGATTGATGAGGTAACGATAAATTTCAAGGACACGTTCCAAGCTTTCTTCTACGTTATGGAACTCTCCAACACCTTCTTCGATTTCACTGTGTTGAAGGAATTCTGTCAAAGTAGAGTAAGGTTTGCCACCAAGAGTGATCAAGCGTTCGCTGATTTCATCAAGGTAACCATCAAGGCTATCCATGTATTCATCCATCTTAGGATGCCATACCATAAAACCACGTCCACGCATGTACCAGTGTACTTGATGTAGAGCAATATGGGCTACATACAAATCTGCTACTGCTTGATTCAAAACTTCCTTTGTATTTACTAGCGCTTCTGCCGCTGGTTTAGATAATGTTGCTACGTCTTTTAATGCATCTTTTTTCAATTCTACCATTTTTCTCACCTCATAATATTATTTTTGCAACCATATTTATTGATTACTATCTCAGTATACTACACCTAGTAGACAAAAGCAAGAAAATTAACCCATATTAAAAAAGTTGTAATAGACTGATAATTTAAGAAAATGAGCAGATATCTTTTTAGTTATTTTCAGTATCTTTCCGAGAGAATTGGCTTTGATAAAGGTCATAATAGAATCCTTTTGCAGCCAAGAGGCTTTCATGATTTCCCTGTTCAATTATCTGTCCATCTTTAAGTACCAAAATCTTATCAGCTTCCTGAATTGTCGAAAGACGGTGAGCAATGACAAAGCTTGTTCTTCCCTTCATCAAACGCTTCATAGCTTTTTGAATCAAGAGTTCTAAACGGGTGTCAACTGATGATGTCGCTTCATCAAGGATTAGAATTTTTGGATTGGCTAAGAGGGCACGCGCAATGGTTAACAACTGTTTTTGACCAAGAGAAATATTACTTGACTCTTGGTTCATCTCCATGTTATAGCCCCCAGGAAGAGTGCGGATAAAGTGGTCTACATTAGCAGCCTTAGCTGCTTCAACGATTTCCTCATCTGTTGCATCCAAATTTCCAAAGCGAAGATTTTCCTTGATACTGCCTTCATAGAGCCAGGCATCCTGTAGGACCATGCCAAACTGGCGACGATAGTCCTGACGAGACAAGTCACGAATATCTCGGCCATCCACTAAAATAGCTCCAGTAGTTACATCATAAAAACGCATGAGAAGGTTAATCAAGGTTGTTTTTCCTGCTCCAGTAGGTCCAACGATAGCTACCATCTCTCCAGGTTCAACATCTAAGTTAAAATTCCGAATCAACGGTTTGTTTTCTACATATTGGAAATCGACATTTTTGAAACTAACCTGACCTGTCAATGGTGCCAAGTCTTTTACTTCTGTAGTATGAACTTCTTCCTGTTCATCTAAAACTTCAAAGACACGGTCAAGCGAAGATTTAGCACTTTGCATTTGTCCTGCTAACTGGGTGATGTTTTGGATAGGCTGGCTAACTTGCCAGACGTATTGGACAAAGGCCTGCATATTACCAATGGTTAAGCGTCCTGCAATAACCTGCAATCCTCCTAGGACAGCGACTATCAAATAAGTTAAGTCAGATACAATGTGTAAGGCAGGCATCATCAAACCTGAAATGAAGCTAGCCTTGAATCCAATTTGTTGCAATTCATCCGTAATCTTTTCAAATCTCTCTTGAGATTTCTCTTCACGTCCGAAAAGTTTAAGAACATTGAAACCAGTCAAGCTTTCCTGTACAAACCCATTCATTTGTCCCAGAATAGCTGCCTGCTGTTTAAAGTATGGCTGCGAACGATTCAGAATGGTTTTGGCACCAAAGTAAGTCACTGGAATCGATAAAATGACGACGATGGCCAACTGAAGATTTAGATAGAGGACCATTCCCATAACAAAAAGAATGGTAAAGACTGCATTGACGATCTGTAAGAAAGATTGTTGTAGAGCGTTTGAAACAGTTTCAACATCACTGGTAAAACGACCTAACAAATCTCCAAACTGGTGCTTGTCAAAGTAGGACACAGGGATGCGATTGATTTTTACGCTCATTTCATTTCGCAAATCCTGTATCATGGACTGCACCGCATTGGTCATAAAGTAGTTTGAATAATATGACCCCAACTCATAGAGAAGACCACGCAAGAGATAGATAACCAGAATCATTGCGATATAAGGGGTATTAATACCTGCTCCTGCAACACCATTTGCCATGGCAAGGAGGTTGCTGGTTAACTCAGTGATAGCAAGCCCCAATACGAATGGCTCGATAACACTCATAATGACGCTGACTATTTTCAAGAAAACTGCAAAGAAAACAGAGAATCGGTAGGCTTTTAAATAGCTCCATAGACGAGCTAGACTAGATTGTTGTTTCATCCTTTACCTCCTATTCTTCTGTCAGAGACGCATTTTTCAGCTGCGACTCAGCAATTTCTCGGTAAATGTCATTGGTTTCCATCAATTCTTCATGACGCCCACGACCAACAATTTCACCCTTATCAAGGACGATAATCTGGTCAGCATCCATGATAGTTCCAACACGTTGAGCAACAATCAATACCGTAGCATCTTGTGTCACTTCCTTGAGACGACGGCGCAAAATAGCATCTGTACGGTAGTCCAAGGCTGAGAAAGAATCATCAAAGATATAGATATCTGGACCCTTGATGACTGCTCGTGCAATCGACAAACGTTGTTTCTGACCACCTGATAGGTTGCTTCCGCCTTCTGCCAGATGCGTCGCAAAACCTTCTTCTCGACTTTCGATAAAGTCTTTGGCTTGGGCCACATCTGCTGCTTGGTGCAAGTCCTCATGACTGGCATCCTCTTTACCGTAACGGAGATTGTCTGCGATAGTCCCAGTAAAAAGCAAGGCCTTTTGTGGAATAAATCCAATCTTCTGACGGAGTGATTTGAGACGGTAATCCCGGACATCAACACCATCGACCTTGATTTTCCCTAGCGTAACATCGTAGAAACGAGGAATCAATTGAACTAGAGTAGACTTACCTGACCCAGTTGAACCGATAAATGCAATGGTTTCTCCCGGTTTAGCAGTGAAGGAAATATTATGCAAAACAGGGCTTTCTGTTCCCCCAGGATAGGCAAAGGTCACATTATCAAATTCTAAATAACCATGAGTTTCTGTTTCTTGAATTCCACCCTCGTTTGGATCAATGGAAATTGGCATATCCATGATTTCTTTCAAACGCTCGCTAGATACAGCTGTTCTAGGATACATGGTGAAGAGGTTTGATAAGAATAGGAAGGACAAGAGAGCATGGAAACTATACTCGATGAAGGCTACCAAATCACCAATCTGCAAACTGCCGTGCTTGAGGGGATCAAGGGCAAACCAAACGATAGCCACAATCATAGCGATAATGATTTGCACAAATAGCGGTTCTGTCAAACCTGTCAATTTGAATAAACGATTCGAATTGTCCGCATAGATTGCATTTTTCTCTTCGAAACGTTTTTCTTGGAAGTCTTCACGAGCAAAGGCACGAATCACTCGTAGACCCATCAAATTTTCACGAACATACTGGTTAATCTTGTCCAGTGTTTTTTGTTGTTTTTCAGATAAGGGACGTGTTTTCACCGCCACATAAATGACTACAACAGCTAGAAAAGGTACGGAAAAAGCGACAATCCAGGCCAGTGAAGGACTCGTCAAGAAAATCATGAGAATACTCGACAGCATCATCATGGGAGTGATGACACCCAACTTAAGCGTCTGTTCTGCAAACTGCATGAGGACAAAGGCATCACTCGTAATACGAGTAACTAATGAGGATACTCCAATTTGTTCATATTCGTGATGAGAATACTCTTGTAATTTAGCATAAACATCATTTCGCATATCCTTGACCATATTAGTGGTCAATTTACTAGACGCATAAGATAGCACAACCCGTCCAAATGTTCCCAAGACGATTATGACCAACATGACGATAGCCCAAAAATAGAGCTTATCCTTGTCTCCTTGGTTGATTCCCTGGTCAATCATGCGGGCCAGTACAGTCGGTAGCCCAAGATTGACAATAACGAAGAAAATAGCTCCGAAGAAGTCTAAAACTAGCCATTTGGGATAACGTTTGAGATAAGACCAAATATAAAGCATAATTCTCCTTTCTTTTTCATTCAAAATGCAGAAAAGAGCGTGCTTACGCACGCCTTTTTACTAAAAAGAAGACAGGCAGTCTTAACCTCGAGAGAGGGAACTGTCTGTCTCAGATATTTGAGGCTTATTTTACAAAGTCAAGCAATGCCAAGAAGCTTTCTGGATCAAGTGATGCACCACCAACAAGAGCTCCATCAACGTCTGGACAAGCCATGTATTCAGCAACGTTTTCAGGTTTAACTGAACCACCGTATTGAACACGTACTTTATCAGCAACTTCTTGACCGAAGTCAGCAGCTACAACGTCACGAACAACTTTACACATTTTTTGTGCGTCATCTTGTGAAGCTGATTTACCAGTACCGATAGCCCAGATTGGCTCATAAGCGATAACTGATGAAGCTACTTGTTCTGCAGTCAATCCAGCAAGAGCAGCTGAAACTTGAGCACCTACGAATTCTGCTGCTTTACCAGCTTCGTAAGTTTCAAGTGACTCACCACAACAGATGATTGGAAGCATACCGTTAGCAAAGATTGCTTTTGCTTTTTTGTTGATGTCTTCGTCTGTTTCGTGGAAGTAGTCACGGCGTTCTGAGTGACCGATAACAACGTAGTCAGTACCGATTTCTTTCAAAACTTGTGGGCTAGTTTCACCTGTGAAAGCACCTGCATTTTCAAAGTAGCAGTTTTGAGCAGCAACTTTAAGGTTTGAACCTTTAGCAGCAGCATGAACAGTTGTCAAGTCAACTGCAGGAGTCGCGATACCTGCTTCAACAAGGTCTGATGAAGGAAGTTTTTGATGCTACAGCTTCAACGAATGCTTTTTGCTTCTTCTGGGTTTTTGTTCATTTTTCCAGTTACCAGCGATAAATGGTTTACGTGACATTTCACATACCTCTTTTTTTCATTTTATTTTTCTACTTATTTTTATCATAAATATAGGGAGCTTGCAAATCTTACTCTGTAACTAAAAGTCTTCTTTTCAAAAACTTTCCAGTTATTCTTTCTATTTGGAAGCTGACTTACGCCTCGTTAATTTGACCACTGCTTCTGTTCTAGCCGTGTGTGGAAACATGTCAACGGACTGGATATAATGCAGGTCATAGACCTCCATCAATCTAACCAAATCACGCGCCAAGGTAGACACATTACAGGATACATAAACCATCTTTTCAGGAGCATATTTAACGATGGTATCCAATAGTTTGTCATCTAAGCCTGTACGAGGCGGGTCCACTATCAAAGCATCGGCGCGATAGCCTTCCTTGTACCAACGAGGGATAATTTCTTCTGCAGTTCCTGCTTCATAATGAGTATTGGTATAACCCATGCGCTTAGCATTTTCTTTGGCATCCTCAATAGCTTCTGGAATAATATCCATCCCTCTCAAACTTTTGACTTTTTTTGCAAAAGCAAAACCAATGGTCCCAACACCACAATAGGCATCGATCAGATGGTCGTCCTCAGTCACGTCCAAGGCCTTAACGGCTTCACTATAGAGAATTTCAGTCTGTTCAGGATTAAGCTGATAGAAAGCTCGGGGTGAAAGAGAAAACTCATAGTCTAATACACCCTCGCGTATACTATCCTGCCCCCAAATAATCTCTGTCTTGTCCCCATAAATCTCACTAGTTTTAGCAGTATTGGTATTGACTGCGACAGTCACTACTTCAGGATAATCCTTGACTAAATCTTTCACAAATTGAGTCAAATTCAATTGGCGATTGGTCACAATGATAATCTGGACTTCCCCAGTTTTCCGTGCTCGACGAACCATGATGGTCCGAACTCCAAGGATTTTCCGTTCATCCGTAATCGGAATTTGATGATAGGTCAAAAGCTCAGCAATGCGATTGGCAATAGCTTGTGTCTCCTTATCTTGAACCAGACAGTCCTTTAACTCGACCAAATAATGGGAATTCTGAGCATACAAACCTGCCTTGACCTGGCCCTTAAACTTTCGTGTTTGAAATTGCAGTTTAGCCCTATAATACTTTGGTTTCTGCATGCCAATAGTTGGTCTAATCTCAAAGTTTTCATAGCCAGCAGGGGCAAATTTCTTCAGAGCTTGATGGAGAAGATCTGTCTTGAATTCCAACTGCTTGTCATAGTGTAGGTGCATAATTTGACAGCCTCCACACTCATTATAAATAGTACAGTCTGGAACTACTCGAAATTTAGATTTTTTATTGACCTCAAGCAGTTTAGCCTCAACGTAGTTACGCTTGACAGAAGTCACCTGACAATAGATATCTTCACCCTTGAGGGCGCCTGGGACAAAAACGAGTGTTTTCTGGTAAAATCCGATACCTTCCCCGTTAATCCCCATGCGCTTGATTTTTAATGGAATTTTTTGTTTGACTTTTAGATTCATATCCCTATCTTATCACAAAGTACGCTATAATAGAAACATGAAAATCACAAAACTTGAAAAGAAAAAACGTCTTTATCTTCTAGAACTTGATAAGGACCAAACCTGCTACATTACAGAGGATACCATTGTTCGCTTTATGCTGACCAAGGATAAGGAAATTAGTCCAGAGGAGTTTGCAGAAATTCAGACCTTTGCACAATTTTCCTACGGAAAAAATCTAGCGCTCTACCACTTATCCTTCAAGGCTCGTACTGAAAAAGAAGTCCGAGATTATCTAAGTAAACATGAAATCGATGAGAACATCATACCCAAAGTCATCCAATCTCTAAAAGATGATAATTGGATAAATGACCGTCAATATGCCTATGCTATTATCAACTCTAATCAGCTTTCAGGAGATAAGGGAAGCTATATGCTGATGCAGAAGATTTCTCAAAAGGGAGTTGCCAAATCCATCATCCAAGAAGTCTTACAAGAATTTGATATGTCGGAAGTCGCAGAGCGCACAGCCCAAAAACTACTGAAAAAATATCAGGGTAAATTACCTGCCCGCGCTCTACAAGATAAGATTATCCAAAGCCTAACCAATAAAGGATTCTCATACTCAGAAGCCAAAACAGCCTTTGACCAACTAGATAGCCAAGTCGAAGAAGAAACTGTTCAGGAACTAATTTTTAAAGAGTTGGATAAGCAATATCGGAAATATTCACGAAAGTATGAAAGATACGAACTGAAACAACGCCTAACCCAAGTTTTAGCTAGAAAAGGCTATGATTTTTCAGATATAGCCAGCGCTCTCAGAGAATATCTTTAATTTTTTTCATGGAAAAACTAAGAACTTTAAATAAAAAAATGTGATACAATAGTAAACGATAAACTTATAAATTGTAGAAAGTTGGTTAGTTATGAAACTTCCAAAAGAAGGCGACTTTATTACAATTCAAAGTTATAAGCATGATGGGAGTCTCCACCGTACTTGGAGAGACACCATGGTACTAAAAACAACAGAGAACGCTATTATCGGCGTCAACGACCACACACTTGTTACCGAAAGTGACGGTCGTCGTTGGGTGACTCGAGAACCGGCTATTGTTTACTTTCACAAAAAATATTGGTTTAATATCATCGCCATGATTCGTGATAATGGGATTTCCTACTACTGCAACATGGCTAGCCCTTATTATCTAGACGAAGAAGCTTTAAAATACATCGATTATGATTTAGATGTTAAAGTTTTTACAGATGGTGAGAAACGCCTCTTGGACGTTGAAGAGTATGAACGTCATAAGCGTAAGATGAATTATCCTGATGATTTAGACTATATTTTGAAAGAGCATGTTAAGATTCTTGTTGACTGGATCAACAATGAACGAGGCCCCTTCTCAGAAGCCTATGTCAACATTTGGTACAAACGCTACGTAGAACTAAAGAATCGGTAAAGTTGTCAGAGGTCAGGAACAAAATCCTGACCTCGTTTTTTTTATAAGCAAAAAAACCTGCCTTGAGGCAGGTTTTTCCTTTAAATATCTAACTTCGTAACAGTAAATTTGATGTGGGAATAATCTTTCTCTATATCCTTATCTACCATAAAGGCTGTCGCATCCTTCTTGACCTGCACCAAGTCAATATTTTGAGCTTGAGCTGCATAGACACAGCCACAGTAACATTGGCGATAAATGTCGTACTCTTCACACATTTCTACAGAGCGTTTATAACCTTGATTTTTCTTAAAATCACTGGGAAGATAGTGAGTGGTGTAGATTTTCTGCACATCAATCCCGATACTATTGATGGTTTGTGAATTTTTATGAGGACTGATGGTTAGGGCTGAGCCAAAGTAGTCAAATCCTAAGTCCATAGCCACTTGTGCTGTCTTGTCCAAACGATAATCAAAACAGACCTTGCAACGGTCCCCGCCTTCAGGTTCTTCTTCCAAACCTCGAACCAGTTTACGATATTCATTTGGTTCATAAGGAGCTTCTAGGTATTGGACCTTATTGCCAGTTCGCTCATTGAAATTACTGACAAACTTCTTGGTCACATAGGCACGCTTGTGATACTCAGCTTTTGGATGGATATTTGAATTTGCAAAATAGATGGTCACATCCGCATACTTGGTCAAATACTCTAGAGTGTAAGTGCTACAGGGAGCACAACAGACGTGCATGAGAATAGTTGGTCTTTCTTCATTTTTTTCCCAAACTTGAACCATTTTTTGCATAACACGGTCATAGTTAATCTTTTGATTGGGATTCATCTTGCTTAGAATTTCTTCTACATCAATCATGCTCTTCTCCTTTTCTTCTTGTTATTTTATCACAAGAAGGCTCTTTGGGCAAATAGGGTTTCATGCTTTATTCAGTTATTAAGTCCTGATTTAATAGCTTGCCCATCCTTTTTAGACCAATTCTTAAGATAGGATAGGTTAATAGTAAGATAAGGCCTAGAACTAAAAAGACAGCTACAAGACCCCAACGATCAATCAACCAACCTGTCAGTGGGAAAATGACAATCATAGATAAACTAAAGAGCATGGAATTGATACTAAGCATAGTTGCTCTTACACTGGACGGTAAATAGCCTTGTAAGTCATTAAAATAGATTGGTTGATAAACTGCATAGAGTATATCGGTTAAAAGATAGACGAGAAGAAAAGCAAAGGGAGTTCCAAAAAATACCAATAGTAAGGCCAAGCCCGTTAGTGCAACAAGAGTCGGAAAAACTCGATTGCTATTCCATTTTTTACCGATTTGACTAGCTACATAAACTGCTATAAGATTTAAGCCACTACCAATCAGCATGACCAGTGAAACCTGCCATCCTGCTAAGTCACTTATTTTCTGCTGATAGTAAAAGTAAAACATGCACATGAGTGTTCCGACTAGCTGATAAGTCATCATCCAATAAAAGAGTACTGGTTTTTCATGCCATTCTTTTCGAACTTGCAGGACAATCGTTTTAAAGGTTAAGCTTTCATTTTTTTCTCTCTTAGCCATTGGTTCTTTCATCAAATAAATCAAGATTATAGAAAGAAAAGATAATCCAATAGCAATTAGATAAGTCCAAGCCAATGCTCCGTGAATAAAGAAGCCTGCCACAACTGTACCTAGGGTTCGGGTAACTTCTGCCACACCAGACAAAAAGCTCGAAATCTGAAGATATCGGTCCTTTTGACCCGCTTCAACCGCAGAATCATATAAGAAAGCGGTGCTGGTTCCCGAGTCAAAATTATAGGACCAAGCACTGACCATCATGGCAAGAGCATAGATCCAAAAATTCCCCTGACCAAACAAAATCAAGATAGAGGATACAATACTGGCCAAGCGAGCCAAATAGAGATTGGTCTTGTAGCTAAATCGATCGGCCAACATACCAGATGGGATTTCACATAAGAGACTTGTCCCATGAAAGATACTCTCTAATAGACCGATTTGCAACAAGGAAAGACCATTCTGAATGAAAAATAAAATCCAAAAACTGGTAATTCCAAAATAAGATGTAAATTCCAGTCCTGCTAGGAGTGGAATATTACCTTTGTAAGTTCTTTTAAACATTGTTTTCTCTCTTTCAATATGTAATATGATTGTTTCTAAAAGACTTACTGAGAGTTGCCTACATTTTCTCTACCTCTTTCATTTAAAGTAATACTCAATGAAAATCAAAGAGCAAACTAGGAAGCTAGCCGCAGGCTGTACTTGAGTACGGCAAGGTGAAGCTGACGTAGTTTGAATGTGATTTTCGAAGAGTATAAAAACGCCAGACGGCGTTTTTATGGCTATTAAGGTTTGATACGGTGCAACATACGTGGGAATGGAATAGCCTCACGGATGTGTTTTGTACCAGCTGCGAAGGTTACCATACGTTCGATACCGATACCAAATCCACCGTGTGGAACTGTACCGTATTTACGAAGGTCAAGGTAAAATTCATACTCTGTACGATCCATACCAAGAGATTCCATCTTCGCTACAAGGGCATCGTAATCTTCCTCACGCATGGAGCCACCGATGATTTCTCCGTAACCTTCTGGTGCGAGCAAGTCTGCACAAAGTACGCGATCTGGGTTACCAGGGACTGGCTTCATGTAGAAAGCCTTGATGGCTGCTGGATAGTTAATCACGAAGGTTGGTACACCAAAGTGGTTTGAAATCCCAAGTTTCGTGTGGTGAACCAAAGTCATCACCATGTTCCAAATGCTCGTAATCTGCATCCTCATCATTTTCATGCTCTTGCAAGAGATCAATGGCTTCATCATAAGTGATGCGTTTGAATGGCTCTGCAATGTAGCGTTTCAAGAGTTCTGTATCACGTTCCAAGGTTTCCAAGGCTTGAGGAGCACGGTCCAAAACACCTTGAAGCAAAGCTTTTACATAAGCTTCTTGCAAGTCAAGTGACTCATCATGTGTCAAGTATGAGTACTCCGCATCCATCATCCAGAACTCTGTCAAGTGACGGCGAGTTTTTGATTTCTCTGCACGGAATACTGGACCAAAGTCAAAGACGCGACCAAGGGCCATAGCACCAGCTTCCAGATAAAGCTGACCTGATTGGCTCAAGTAGGCTGGTGTTCCAAAGTAGTCCGTTTCAAACAATTCAGTTGAATCTTCCGCCGCATTTCCTGAAAGAATTGGGCTATCAAACTTCATGAAGCCATTTTTATCAAAGAACTCATAAGTTGCATAGATAATAGCATTACGGATTTGCATGACAGCTACTTGTTTGCGAGAACGCAACCACAAGTGACGGTTGTCCATCAAGAAGTCTGTTCCGTGTTCTTTTGGAGTGATTGGGTAATCTTGAGATTCACCGATAACTTCGATGTCTGTAATATCCAACTCGTACCCAAATTTAGAACGCTCGTCTTCTTTAACAATCCCTGTCACAAAAACAGAAGTTTCTTGGCTTAGGCGTTTGATGGTGTCAAATTTTTCAAGACCTACTTCTTCTCCAAATTTCGATAAAGTTTGGTTTAAAAGCTACACCTTGGAAAAAGGCTGTTCCATCACGCAATTGCAAGAAAGCAATTTTCCCTTTTCCTGACTTGTTAGCAACCCAAGCACCGATAGTCACTTCTTGGCCAACGTAGTCTTTTACTTCGATAATTGTTACACGTTTTGTCATCATTTATCTTCCTTTATTCGTTTAACTTGTCCAAAGACATTATTACTCATTATTGTACCACAAATAATGGCTGATAGCTAGCTAGTTTGATAGAAATTCATAAGTTTTTAGCTACAAAAACCTCCGTTATTAAGACAGAGGTTAAGCTTCTTATTTTTCCATAAATTGGTGCAAACGACGAATGGCTTCCTTAAGAGTTTCCAAGTCTGTCGCATAGCTGAGGCGGACATTTTCTGGTGCTCCAAATCCAGCTCCTGTTATCAAGGCTAGCCCCACCTCTTCAAGGATGGCCGTTGTAAATGCTGTTACATCGGTATAACCTTTCATCTCCATGGCTTTTTTGACATTTGGGAAGAGATAGAAAGCTCCTTGTGGTTTGACAACCTCAAAGCCAGGAACTTCACACAAGAGTGGATAGATAGTATTCAAACGCTCTTCAAAGGCTTGGCGCATGATTTCTACAGAATCTTGAGGTCCAGTTAGCGCTTCAATCGTTGCATATTGAGACACTGCTGTCAAATTTGAAGTTGTTTGACCAGTCAATTTGCTCATAGCAGCAATAATTTCTGGATCACCTACTGCATAACCAACACGCCAACCAGTCATAGCGTATGCCTTAGACACTCCATTGATGACAATGGTTTGTTTACGAATAGCTTCTGACAGACTTGAGATTGGGACGAACTCATTCCCATTATAGACCAAACGACCATAAATATCGTCTGCAAGAATGAGAATATCGTGTTCAACTGCCCAGTTTCCGATGGCCAAGAGTTCCTCACGAGAATAAATCATTCCAGTCGGATTAGAGGGTGAGTTAAGAACCAAAACTTTGGTCTTACCTGTGCGAGCTGCTTCTAATTGGTCTACCGTCACTTTAAAGTGATTGTCTTCCTTGGCTTGAACAAAGACTGGAACACCTTCTGCCATCTTAACCTGATCCCCATAGCTAACCCAGTAAGGTGTTGGAATAATGACCTCATCACCTGGATTAATCACAGCCATAAAGAAAGTGTAGAGAGAGAACTTGGCACCTGTAGCAAAAGTGACTTCGTTTGCCGCCACAGAATAACCGTAATAACGTTCAAAATAGGTATTGACTGCTGCTTTTAACTCAGGCAAACCTGAAGCTACCGTATAGAAAGAAGCTCGTCCATCTCGAATAGCCGCAACAGCAGCATCTTGAATATTTTCAGGAGTATGAAAATCGGGCTGACCTAAAGTTAAGAAAAGAACATCTTTTCCTTCAGCCTTTAACTTCTTTGCTCTTGCATCACTAGCCAGAGTGACACTTTCTTCCATTTCTAATACACGCTTGGATAGTTTCATAGCTTCTCCTTTTCGACTAAGGCACCAGATTCAAAATCTACTAGATAATAGTCTCCTCCAGACTCGATTTCCCAGACGGGCTTATCAGCGTACCGCCCGAAAGTAATCTTGTCGATCTCAGTTGCTCCTTTTTCTCTGACAACTGCTTCTGCTTTTTCTTGAGAAGTACCATTTTCTAGTTGATATACGTAAATATTATTGCTACTTTTCTCTATTAAGACAGCAACTGGTTTCTGATTCTTATCTTGACCAAAAACACTATAATAGCTTTCTAAACCATTGAAGATATCAACCTGGCTAACCATTTCTAGATTTGCATACTGCTTGGCAAGTTTTTCCCCTTCGACTTTTGCAGTTTGATAAGGTTTCATACTAAGCCATACCAAATAGAGAAAGGAAGAAGTCACAACTAGAGCCAGCAAGGTTAGGCCAATAGTATACTGAAATAATAGGGAATTTTTTTCTTTTTTTTGTCTCTTTTTCACTCGTCTATTTTACCATCTATCCTAGTGAATTACAAGTGAATTAAGGGGGAGATTCTTGAACTCTAACCTACTTTCAGGCATTCAAATATAAGCTCCAACTATTGAGCTATAGGCTTTTCTTTATCTACAATCTCATGATTGATAGCTTCAAATTTAATACTTTTTATATTTTGAGCAAATTTCTTGCAAATGATTTTGCTTTGTTGTAACATATATTGTAACAACAGAGCAAATCTGAATAAAATTAAAAGGAGACATCCTATGTCTAAAAAAGTATTATTTATCGTTGGTTCATTACGCGAAGGTTCATTCAACCACCAAATGGCACTAGAAGCCGAAAAAGCTCTTGCAGGTAAGGCTGAGGTTAGCTACCTTGACTACTCAGCTATTCCTCTCTTTAGCCAAGATCTTGAAGTTCCTACACTTCCAACTGTTGCAGCTGCACGTGAAGCAGTTCAAGCTGCTGATGCTATCTGGATCTTCTCTCCAGTCTACAACTTCTCAATTCCAGGGACTGTAAAAAACTTACTAGATTGGCTTTCACGCGCAATTGACTTATCTGACACTCGTGGAGCATCTGCTCTTCAAGATAAGATTGTTACGGTATCTTCTGTAGCTAATGCAGGTCATGATCAACTCTTTGCAATTTACAAAGACCTCTTGCCATTTATCCGTACACAAGTTGTTGGTGAATTTACAGCAGCCCGTGTTAATGATTCTGCCTGGGCAGATGGTCAATTAGTCCTTGAAGATAGCGTCGCTGCTTCTCTAGAAAAGCAAGCTGAAGATTTACTTCAAGCTATTCAATAATAAAAAGATAGTAGAAAATCTCATTTCTACTATCTTTTTGTTTATTCAACAAACTCTCCAATCATACTATGTTTTAATGGCAAACTACACATTACCAAAAGGAAGATGAAGGAGGATTGAATCCAAAAGAGGGCCAAATCAAAAATTCCATGCACAGCAACTACTGTTAAAAACGAAAGATAAAGACCAACAATCGGACGCTTGCTCGGCTCCTGACTCATATCGATTAATTTTCGGATTGGGTCTGAAGAGGCAATCCCTAATAATACCGTCCCTACTACACCGTAACTCAATATCGTATCAATGTAAATACTATGAGCATGTTCATGATAAGGAGCAAAAATACGAGGGTAAGAGTGCATATAGGTTAGGGGACCCTCACCCCAGAAGGGGTTTTGTTTGAATAAGGTCATACCCGCATTCCAGATAGATACTCGTTCTTCCATAGATGAATCGAGCGTTCCCATTCGAACTCCCAAATCACTCGAGAAGAGGAAGGCTAGACCAACACCAAATACTCCAATACTGAGCCAGAAGGCACGCCAGTTTTTAATGGTTGTGAAAAGATAAATAATCGCACCAAAGATAATGGCTGGAAAAGCTGTTCTATTTTGAGTAAAGTTGAGTCCAAACAAATTCGCAAAAATCGCGATCACTGAGAAAATTCTCAACCATCTCAATTTAGTTGTACTAATTAAGTAAAATCCAATCATAATACAGAAACAACAGATAATCCCATAATAATTAGGATTAAAGAAGGCTACCTCTGCACGGTTCTGATGCCAGACCTGCATCTTAGGTGATAAGAAAGTATAATCAAATTTCTTTACAATCTGAAAGTGCTCTAAAGCTGCGAAAACTGATGCTAGCACACTAAGCGACATAACCGATTGCAATACTAATCTGAAAAACTTAGGGGTTAAATGAGCTTGGTAATAATAAAAGAAAATTGCAAAGAGGAACATTCCTAAAGTGGAAACCATCCCCATCACATTTTGAGCTAAAAGAGAGATAACACCACTATAGCCAATAAATAAAAGCAAAATGGCATGATTAGAGAGTCGTTTTAGAATTCCCTTCATTTCTCCTGTAAAAATTAGACCTATTAAATAAGCGATAAAAAAATGATGATGAAAATATAAAAAGGCAAGAAAATACTTAGAATAACTGCTAGCAAGACTAGTTCTTGCTTAGACAAAGCCTTTCAATTTTTCAATAATACCTATTGATTTCACAACAGATCCTTTCTCTCTGCGCTATAATGCACAGATATATAAACTATTAAAACATTTTACCATTTTTCAAATGATTTGAAAACCACTTTGTCCATGGCACCCTAACTAAAACTAGGTAAAATTTTATAGTGGGTGAAGATATCTCTTAAACCACGCATCCTTTTTTAAAAATATGGTACAATAAATCTAGTTGTTTCAGAAAGGACCTAGTATGAAATCCTACCAAGAAGTTTACAAAATCTTAGCTCATGAAACAGATTATTTAAGCGGAGAGAAAATCGCTGAAATATTAAACCTCTCTCGCACCTCTGTTTGGAAGGCTATCCAACGCCTCCAACAAGAAGGTTTAGAAATTGACAGCATCAAAAACCGTGGTTACAAACTTCTTCATGGTGACCTAATCTTACCTCAAGAAATCGAAAACAACAGCCCCATTACTGTTCAATATAAACCTATCACCAAATCAACCCAGAGTGATGCCAAGGAGGCTATGGAAGCTGGTGCCAAAGGAGATACACTCTACCTTTCAACTAGCCAAACGATGGGCCGTGGTCGATTTCAACGCCCCTACTACTCTCCAGACAAAGGGGGGAATCTATATGTCTCTCCACCTCAAACCCAATCTTTCTTATCTAGATTTACCAGCTTATACACTCTTAACTTCAGCTGCTATTTATAAGGCTGTTAAAAATTTGAGCTTGATTGATTTAGACATCAAATGGGTAAATGATCTGTATCTAAATCAGAAAAAAATAGCCGGTATTCTAACTGAAGCCATCACTTCTGTCGAAACCGGCCTTGTCACAGATGTTATTATTGGTGTTGGTATCAACTTTTCTATTGCTGATTTCCCAAAAAACTTACAAGGGAAAGCTGGAAGTCTCTTCTCTCAAAATAGCCCAATCACTCGCAACGAGTTGATTGCAGAAATCTGGAAATGTTTCTACGAAACAGAGGCTGATGAGCTGCTTTACCTTTATAAAAAGCAATCAATTGTTTTAGGAAAAGAAATTTCCTTCAAAAAAGATCAAGAAATAATCACGGGAAAAGCGTGTGACATTTCGGATCAGGGCCAACTGCAGATAGAATTAGCAACTGGTGCAAAAATCTGGCTCAACAGTGGTGAGGTTTCGCTTACCAAATGGTAAACACTCGTCAACAACATAAAAATCGACCTCTCTATCGAGAAGGTCGATTTTCTTATCGTTTATTTTTTCAAACGTTCCACATCACGCGCAATAACAAGTTCTTCATCAGTTGGGATGACAAGAACACGAATTTTTGCAGCATCTGTAGAGATGTCTCCAGTTACACCAAAAACATTTTTCTCTGAATCTACATCACAACCAAACCAAGAAATACCTGAGATGACTTTCTCACGGACAAGCGTTGCATTTTCACCAACACCAGCAGTAAAGATGATAGCATCAGCTCCATTTAGGACTGCCAAGTATTGGCCAATATGTTTTTGGATACGGTCAACATACATTTCAAAGGCCAAAGCAGCATCATGATCCCCTGCCTCCATTGCAGCAATCACATCACGCATATCACTAGACTTGCCTGAAACACCCAGCAATCCTGACTCACGATTAAGAATACGACTGATATCCTCAGGCTTGTTAAAGTCCTCTGTATATTGCATTAAATAAGGAATGATAGCTGGGTCAATATCCCCTGTACGAGTTCCCATCATAACACCACCAAGTGGAGTGAATCCCATTGATGTATCGATTGATTGACCACCTTTAACAGCTGTGATAGAAGCACCATTACCGATATGGCACGTGATCAATTTCAACTCTTCAAGTGGACGGCCCAATAGTTTTGCTGCTTCTTGAGCAACATATTGGTGACTTGTTCCGTGTGCACCGTATTTACGAACTTTGTTTTCTGTATAGTACTTAGTTGGTAATGGATAACGGTATGCTTTTTCTGGCATTGTTGTGTGGAATGATGTATCAAAGACCGCTACACTTGTGATATCTGGCAACAATTCTTTGAAGGCACGAATACCAGCAGCATTTGCAGGGTTGTGCAATGGAGCAAGAAGTCCTAGCTCTTCAATTTTTTCCAAGACATCGCCTTCAACAACTGTAGACTCTTTGAAGTACTCACCACCTGCAACGACACGGTGTCCAACACCAGTAATCTCATCATAAGATTTAATAATATTAAAACGAATCAAGTCATCAAGCAAAATCTTAACAGCTAAGGTATGGTTTTCAATATCAAGAACTTGTTCTTCAGAACGACCATCAAATTTAACTGTAGAAACAGAATCCTTCAATCCGATTCGCTCAATCAAACCTTTTTGCAAGTACCTTTTTCTTCTGGCATTTGGTAGAGTTGCCATTTCAAGCTTGAGCTTCCAGCGTTAATTGCAATGGTTTTTTTGTCATAATGTTTCCCCTTTTTTTAAGCGTTTTTCAACTATTATATCAAAAATTTATATTAGATTTCATGTTCTTGACACCAATTTTGAAAATTTTCCTTAAATTCCATCAAAATTTCAGGGTCACGAAGACTCGTAAGTGGATAAACAAATGGTTCAATCCCTTCTCCCGTCTTCTTCTGTAGAACAAAAATTGTTTTAGACTGAGCTCCGTGTGCAAAGAGATCCTCTGGTAAAGCTATGATTGCTACTAGTTGGGCTTTTTCAGTCAGCCATGATTTTAAAAGTTCACTCTGAGGGCTCGTCAAGAGGTCCGTTGGAGCTAGAAAAATCGCATAACCACCTGTTTTAAGATACTTGAGTGATTGTTCCATTAACAAATGATGAGCATAAGTATGTTCATTCTTAGCCGCTACTTGATAACGTGAGGCTGTCTGATCATCTGGATAGTAACCGACAGGCAGGTCGCTCACAATGATGTCACTTTCTTTTAATACTTGTGGACGCACTGCGTCTCCTTGGACAAAGCCCATTTGAAGATCCATTACTTCTGCCATGCTTGCCGCCAAGTCAATCAAGAGGTCATCAAGTTCTATTCCCAGGTAATCTATCTTTTTGTTCATAGACGTTAAGAAACTAGCTCCAAGAATTCCCATCCCAGATCCCAATTCCAATAAGCTCACATTTTCAGCAGGGAAAAGTTGTTCAATGATAAAAATCATCAAGTGACCAACCGCATCCGGTGTGAACTGGTGATTTGCTTGAAGAGATTCTGTTTGAGCTGCCTTCATTAACAAAAATTGATAGGTCCGTAACCACTCCTCTTTTCGAAGTGCCAAACGTTTCAAGGCTTGGTTATTTTTTTTGACTTGCTCCAGAGCGGTTTGACCATCGAGATAGATCCCGTTTTGTTCTATCAAGGCGTCATAAAAGCTAGTCGCCAAATCGTTTTGAATGATTTGGACATTTTCTAGTAAATAGGTATATGCTTGTTCAATTTTTTCAAAATCCATAATCTTATCTTACCAAATTCAGAGCTGATTTTCCAGATTTTCATAATACTGAAAACAAATTAAAAACCTCTGAGATGACTCTCAAAGGTTTATTCTACTATTTACTATTTTCAACAGCTGCTGTTACAAATGCAGTGTAGAGTTCTTCTGGACGATTTGGACGACTTGAAAGTTCTGGATGATACTGACAAGCCACAAAGAATTTGTTTTCTGGGATTTCAACAATTTCGACCAAGCGATTGTCTGGTGAAACACCTGAGAAGACAAATCCTGCTCCTTCAAACTGTTCACGGAAGGCATTGTTGAACTCATAACGGTGGCGGTGGCGACGTTGGACCACTTCTTTGTTATGATAAGCTGCAGCTGCCTTGGAACCACGTTTCAACTTAGAAGGATAAAGTCCCAAACGAAGGGTTCCACCCATGTCCTCAACATCAATCTGATCACGCATGATATCGATGATTGGATATTTTGTATCAGGATTAAGCTCTGCTGAATTAGCTCCTTCAAGTCCCAAAACATGACGGGCAAACTCGATACAAGTTAACTGCATACCCAAGCAAACCCCAAGCATTGGTACATCATTTTCACGCGCATAGCGAATCGCTTGAATCTTACCCTCAGTACCACGTTGACCAAAACCACCTGGAACGATGATTCCATCAGCATCAGCTAAGAGTTCTGCTACATTGTCAGCTGTCACGTCATTAGCATTAACCCAATCAATCTTTACTTCTGCATCATTGGCATAACCAGAGTGTTTCAAGGCCTCTACGACAGAAATGTAGGCATCTTGCAACTCGACATACTTACCAACAAGAGCAATTTTGACTTGTTTTTTGAGATTCATGACCTTGTCTACCATAGCTGACCACTCTGTCATATCTGCTGCAGGTGCATCAATCTTCAAATGGTCACAGACGATTTGATCCATGCCTTGTGCTTGCAGATTAAGCGGGATTTGGTAAAGATGATCCACGTCCAAGGACTCGATAACTGCTTCTGGCGCCACATCACAGAACTGGGCTAGTTTATTTTTAATTCCTTGTCCAGCTGGCTTTTCTGTACGGATGACCAACATATTTGGTTGGATTCCCAAACCACGCAATTCTTTGACAGAGTGTTGAGTCGGTTTGGTTTTCATTTCACCAGCTGCCTTGAGGTAAGGAAGCAAGGTTGTATGGATATACATGACATTATCTGCGCCGACATCTGCCTTCATCTGACGAAGAGCTTCTAAGAATGGAAGTGACTCGATATCTCCGACTGTTCCACCAACCTCTGTAATAATGACATCAGAGTCTGTCGTAAGAGCAGCACGCTTGATTTTTCTTTCAAAGCATCTGTAATATGAGGAATAACTTGGACAGTTGCACCCAAATATTCTCCACGACGTTCCTTGCGAAGAACTTCGCTGTAGATTTTACCAGTTGTCACGTTTGAGTATTTATTAAGATTGATATCGATGAAACGTTCATAGTGTCCCAGGTCCAAGTCTGTCTCAGCCCCATCATCAGTTACAAATACTTCCCCGTGCTGATATGGGCTCATGGTCCCTGGGTCGATATTGATATAAGGGTCAAATTTTTGAATAGTCACCTTCAAACCACGGTTTTTTAAAAGACGTCCAAGGCTCGCTGCAACGATCCCTTTCCCAATAGACGACACCACTCCACCAGTTACAAAAATATATTTCGTAGACATAGATTCCTCTTTCTAAAATGCTCAAGGTCCTGCTCACTAATAGGGGAGATAGGAAACAAGACCTTCATCAATAACCACAATCCAGGATAAAAATTCCCGGAAAAACAAAAATAGCTCCCTAATAACTAGGGAGCTCCGACCTCTAAAAGAGGTGCCCGAACAATATCTTACCTCAATTCGACTCATTTGTCAAATCAAATTGACTATCAGATTTTAGTATCTTACCTTCAAGTATGAACAATCATTAAAAAAACAAGGAAATTTCCCTTGCTTTTTTGTATTATTCTTCTTCGTCCTCAGAATCTTCGTCATCTTCTTCATTAAGATCGACATCTTCTCCAAGATCATCTGGTGCAATTTCGTTGATTTCAGCGTCGTATGCTTCTACTTCGTTCTTCTCATCATCTGGATTTTCATCATCATAAGAAAGAGCTGGATCTTCTTCGTAGGCATCTTCATCTTCTGGATCATCTGCGCCATAATCAATGGCATCAGCATCTCCGTCCATAAAGGCATTAACGCGTTTTTTTCTTAGCTTTAGGTGCTACTTCTTCATCGTCACTTTCCTCAAGAGCAATGATTTCTTCATCAATTTCATCTACTCCATACCATGAACGAAGACCCCATTTGTTATCTCCAAGTGAGATAAAACTACCGTCAAAGTTCAATTCTGTATAGAACAAAGGTAGTGCTTCACGAATATCGCTATTAGAGGTACCAAGATAGTTTTTGGATTTCATTAACCAAATCGCTAAAATGCATTTCGTGATCGCGACCACGGAGTTCCAAGATGGCACGAGCCACCTCAATCATAGATAGTTCACTTTTTTCTTGCCCAGCAAATACTTCTAATTCCAAAGCGTTTCTCCTCATTTTTTACTACTAACGCCAGAGCATATAAACTCTGGTCTCATTTTATCATGTACTCTTTATTGTACGATAATTTTCGTTATTAGTCAAAGGTTTAGAAGAAATTAATGTGAAATATTTCAGCTAATTGAAAGACCTGGGAGATACACTCTCAGGTCCACTACTTTATTTATAGCTCAAAGCTCGTTTAAAGGTTTTCCAGATGCCTAAGTCATCTGTTTGAAGAACTAAGCTAGCATACATACGGCCGATAAAGACTGTTGCAGTTACTGCAAAAATGACTGTTATAGCAAGCGAAATCCATGCTTCTAAACTACTTGCATAACCATTAATAGCTCTAAAAGGCATAAAGAAAGTTGAGATAAATGGGATATATGAGCCAATCCTCAAAACCAAATTATCTCCAGATGTTCCTAAGGCAGTTACTCCAATAAATCCTACCATAATCAAGAGCATCAAAGGGGACAAGGCCTTACCAGAGTCTTCGGGTCTAGAAACCATAGAACCCAGAAAAGCTGCCAAGACCACATACATAAAGAGACTGACTAAGACAAACAATAAGGTATTGACTGAAAAGGATTCTCCTAAGTGGTTTAAATACCTGAATTTGCTAATAAGGGCATATCTTTAAAGAATAAGATTGCTCCAAGTCCGCCTACAATATAGATACCAATATGAGTCAAAATGACAAGAAGTAAGGCAATCATCCGTGCGTAGAAATAATGGCTAGCACGAATACTTGAAAATACCACTTCCATTATTTTGGTCCCTTTTTCACTGGCTACTTCTTGAGCGGTGACACTAGCATAAGTAATCAAAATCATATAGAGGAAGAAGCCTAGTCCTGCAGCCGCAAAGGTTTGGACCATCTTTTTATTTTCCTTGGCTTCATCAATCTGCTCTGAGAATTGAATCGTTTGCGCCAAGTGTTGTTCCTGTTCCTGAGACAAATTTGCTTCTAAACGGTTGAGTTGGGATTGAAGTTCATTCAACTTAGCAGTCACAGCTAATTTAATACCACTCTCTAGTGAAGTCTCTCCATGATAGACCGCCTTTAACACACTATCTTCTTGATTAATAGTCAGATAACCTTTTATTTTCTCATCCTTGATGGCTTCTTGGGCACTTGCTTCATCCTTATAGTCAAAGTTAAGACCATTGGTCGATTTAAGTTCTTCTGTAACAAGAGGAACAGAACTAACTACTGCTACCTTACTATTTTGAGCCAAGGAAGAACCTTGGAGATACCCAATTCCTCCAGACAAGCCGATAAAGAGAAATGGCGAGATTACCATAAAGAAGAAACTCCAGGATTTGACATGACGTAGATAGGTTTCTTTGATTACAACCAACATATTTCTCATACTTCCACCCCTGATTCTAGTTTAAAGATTTCATCAATTGTCGGAGCTTGCTGATCAAAGGTCGCGATATAATGTCCTTGAGTCAAGATAGCAAAGAGCTCCTGTCCAGCATTTTCATCATCTAGGATGAGCTTCCAAATTCCCTGCTTGGTCAAGCTAGCATGAATGACATGTGGGAGTTTTTCCAAGTCTTCCTGACTCTTTTCACTTGCAACAAAGAGTCGCGTTTTGCCGTATTGATTACGAACATCTTGGACTGGTCCATGCAAGACGACACGCCCATCACGAATCATAAGGATATCATCACATAGCTCTTCGACATTGGTCATGACGTGGTCAGAGAAGATAATGGTTGCACCACGTTCTTTTTCTTTGAGGATAACCTGCTTGAGCAACTCGGTATTAACTGGATCTAAACCACTAAAGGGTTCATCGAGGATAATCAAATCTGGTTCATGCATTAAAGTAATGATCAGCTGAATCTTTTGTTGATTCCCTTTTGAGAGACTCTTGATTTTATCTGTCAATTTTCCTTTAACTTCCAGTTTTTCCATCCATTGAGGGAGTTTTTCTTTGACTTCTTTTGCATCCATGCCTTTTAAGGTTGCAAGATAGCGTACTTGTTCGAGAACTGTCAATTTAGGCATGAGACTACGTTCTTCAGGTAGATAGCCAATCCGAGCATAGGTTTCTGACGAATTTCCTGGCCATCAAACTGAATCTCGCCCTGATATTCTAAAAAAATTTCAAAATACTATGAAAAATGGTTGTTTTCCCAGCTCCATTTTTTTCCCAACTAGACCTAAAATACGCCCTGGGCTTGCTTGAAAATCAACACCAAACAAGACTTGCTTAGGACCAAAGCTTTTTTTCAAGATTGCGGATTTCTAACATGTTCCACCTCCTACTAATCTTACCCTCATTATACTCCTTTTTTTGGGCATTACAAGGATTTATGTACATTTTTATTAGTAGAATTTGCTTGGATTTTTTTCATACCAAAAAAATAATAAAAATTTACATTTATTTATCTTTCCAATATTCGGCATTTGCAAAGATAAAAAAATCCACCCCTAGGGATGGATTTTTAGACTTTTAACGTACTTCTGCATTGACTTTCTCTTCGAGTGATGCTTGGATTTTTTCCATATAGCGTGCGACTTCTTCGTCGGTCAAGCTATCTTCTGGATTTTGGAAAGTCAAGCTATAAGCCATTGACTTCATACCGATACCCAGTTTTTCACCTGAGAATACATCAAAGAGTTTGATATCTGTCAAACGCTTCACGCCAGCATCTTTGATGGCGTCTACCACTTCTTGGTGAGTTACTTCTGCCTTGAGGAGAAGGGCGATATCACGGCTGACTGCTGGGAACTTCGTAATTTCCACAAATGGAGCAGCTGGTTGAAGGGCTTCTTCAATAGCTGAAAGGTTAAGCTCCGCCACATAAGTTTCTGGAATGTCGTAAGCCTTAGCCGTAACAGGGTGTACTTGACCGAGGAAACCGACTACTTGGTCACCAAGTGAAATCAAGGCTGTACGTCCTGGGTGGAGACTAGCAATTTCAGAGGTTGCTGTATAGGTCGCTTCAAGACCCAAGCGAGCAAAGAGGGCTTCTAGGATTCCCTTAGCATAGAAGAAATCAACCGGAACGGCTGCAGTTTGGAAGTCTTTTTCAGCGACTAAACCTGTCAATGCAAAAGAAAAGCTGTTGATTTCATTTGGCAAGTCTTCTTTTGGATTACCTGTTTGTTCAAAGACTTTTCCAATCTCATAAAGAGCCAAGTCTTTGTTCTTACGCGCTACGTTGTAGGCAACTGTATCCAAAATACCTGAAACCATATTTTGACGGAGGACTGAACGATCCACAGTCATTGGCCACATCAATTCTGTCAAATGACTTGGCTGAATCGTAAACTCGACTGCTTTTTCAGGAGTTGTCAGAGCGTAGGTGATGATTTCTGTCAATCCAGCACCTTCTGCAATGGTACGAACTTGACGACGCAATTTTTGTGTCGCTGTTAATTCACCTGCTGTCCCATCATCTTTTGGAAGACTGGTTGGCAAGCGGTCATAACCATAAATTCGGGCGATTTCTTCAAAGAGGTCCGCTTCGATAGTGATATCCCAACGGCGACGAGGAACGCTCACTGTAAAGCTTTCTGCATTTCCAGAAAGGCCAAAACCAAGACGACGGAAGACATCTTCTACATCTGTGTAGGAAAGCTCTGTACCGAGGACACGGTTGACGTCAGCAAGAGTAGAAGAAACTTCTACATCAGAAGTATCAAGTTGGCCTGCTGAAACAATACCTTTACGAACAGTTGCTCCTGCAAGTTCAGCAATCATGCTGGCTGCCGCATCAAGGGCTTCATTGACTGTTACCACGTTGATGCCTTTTTCAAAGCGAGAAGAAGATTCTGAACGAAGGTTGAGGCGACCACTAGTCTTACGGATAGATTTGCCATTAAAGACAGCAGCTTCAAGGACGACACGACTAGATTTTTCAGAGATTTCTGTAGCCTGACCACCCATAACACCTGCAAGGGCTACTGGTTTGTCAGCCACAGTAATGACTAAGTCATTCGTCTCTAACTCACGCTCTTCACCATCCAAGGTTACTAATTTTTCACCAGTACGCGCTTCACGGACACGGATGTCAGTCCCTTCAAATGTATCCAAGTCAAAGGCATGCATAGGCTGACCAAAGTAAAGCAAGATGTAGTTGGTCACGTCAACGACATTGTTAATCGGACGAATACCTTCGTTCATGAGGAGGTTTTGCAACCATTGTGGACTTTGTGCGATGGTCACATTGTCCAAGATACGAGCGGCATAGTATGGCGCCTTGTCTGTGTCAATGCTGACAGAAAGAGCATCGGCTGCAGCTTGGTCTGTTTCTGAAAGAGCAAATTCTTTAAAGTTAACTGCCTTGTCATAAATCGCTGCTACTTCGTACGCTACCCCACGCATAGAAAGAGCGTCTGCACGGTTTGGAGTGATAGAAAGCTCGATGATTTCATCATCCAAGTCTAGGTAAGAGAAGACTTCATCTCCTGGAACAGCATCTTGAGGCAAGATTTGAATCCCATCTGCAAATTCCTTTGGTACAACGGAGTCAGAAATGCCCAACTCACCAAGTGAACAGATCATCCCGAGTGACTCTAAGCCACGGATTTTCCCTTTTTTAATCTTGTAGTTATCTGCGATACGAGCACCTGGAAGAGCCACCATGACCTTGATGCCTGCACGCACATTTGGTGCTCCACAGACGATTTGACGGGCTTCTTCTTCACCCACATTGACTTGGCAGACATGCAAGTGTGTTTCTGGCACATCTTCACAAGACAGGACTTCTCCGACGACAATTTTTGAGAGACCAGCAGCAGGTGATTCCACACCTTCTACTTCGATCCCTGTGGTTGACATTTTTTCAGCCAACTCTTGTGATGGCACATCAATGTCCACCAATTCTTTTAACCATTTATAAGATACTAACATAATTCTGATTGTAAGATCCCAGTAAGAGAGACCTTTTCAATTCCTTTCTTTTTCTTTGAGGTAGTCCTCACCATTTCTCATTGAGAGAAGATGATTAGTACTGTATAGGACTGTGTTTCAGGTTTCAATCTTATTTAAACTGTTCTGAGAAGCGGACATCGCCTTGGTAGAATCCACGGATATCGTTGATTCCGTAACGAAGCATAGCGACACGTTCTTGACCAAGACCAAAGGCAAAACCAGAGTAAACACTTGCATCAATCCCACTCATTTCAAGGACACGTGGGTGAACCATTCCGGCACCCATAATCTCGATCCAACCTGTTTTCTTACATACGTTACAGCCGTCTCCTCCACACTTGAAGCATGAAACGTCAACCTCAACAGATGGCTCAGTGAATGGGAAATATGATGGACGCAGACGAATCTGGCGCTCTTCACCAAACATTTTTTGTACAATCAACTGAAGAGTCCCTTGAAGGTCAGCCATAGAGATGTTTTTCCCAACAACCAAGCCTTCGATTTGATGGAATTGGTGACTGTGGGTCGCATCGTCTGTATCACGACGGAATACACGTCCTGGTGAGATCATCTTCAAAGGACCTTTAGAAAAATCATGGGCGTCCATAGCACGCGCCTGAACTGGAGACGTGTGGGTACGGAGCAAGATTTCTTCTGTGATGTAGAAAGTGTCCTGCATATCACGAGCTGGGTGATCTTTTGGAAGGTTCATACGTTCAAAGTTGTAGTAGTCTTGCTCCCACTTCAAAACCATCCACGACTTGGTAACCCATACCGATGAAGATATCTTCGATTTCTTCACTGGTTTGTGTAAGGACGTGACGGTGACCTGTCGCAACTGGACGACCTGGAAGTGTAACATCGATGCTCTCACTTGCTAGTTGAGCTTCCACTTTCTTTTCTTCCAAGAGCTTGGCTGTTTCTTCAAAAGCGGCTGTTAAGACATCACGAGCTTCATTGACGTGTTTTCCGATAACAGGACGCATTTCTGCAGAAACGTCCTTCATCCCTTTAAGGATTTCAGTCAGTGACCCTTTTTTCCCAAGGACTGAGACACGCAATTCTTGCATCTCTTTTTCATTTTCAGCAGTAATCTGCTTCAAGCTAGCTAGCGTTTCTTCACGAAGCTCTTTTAATTGTTCTTCAATAGTTGACATAATTCCTCCATCAGTCTCTCGTAAGATAAAAAGAAAACCACATGCCAAAAACTCCACTCGGAGCGTTGACACGCGGTACCATCCGTTTTTATCTGACAAGTCAGACCTTTATTTCTGAATCCCTTCGCAAGTGAATTCACCCAGCTTTCATATAGAGAGCTTTCAGTCACGGCTCTCCTCCCTGATATACTTCCCCTGAGATACTAGTCTTGCAGATTCCTATTTAATTATTATTCATTTTATCAAATTTCAAGCGTTCTTGCAAGATATTTTGCGACTAATCAACATAGTCCCCACCTTCAAAGCCGTAATACTCTTCCAAGCTGAGACCACTTGCAGCGATATCCTTGGCTTCTTTTCCGACGTAGCGAAGGTGCCATTCTTCAGCCATATAGCCCGTTTCTTTTTCCTTACCTTTGAGGTAACGAACGACAAAGCCATAGTCTGCAGCGTGGTCCAATAGCCATTGGGCTGCCTTTTCTTCAGTGACTAGGTCTCCATTTGTTCCAATCAGGTCAAAAGCAAGACCAGTTTGGTGTTCACTGTAACCAGGTCTGGCAGAATAGCGGTCAGCCTCAGCCTTGCCATCTTTATCTACATAGTTTTGATAAAGTTGAGTTTGTGTTTCATAACTTCTAAAACCACTATAGTTGTCGCTAATCGGGAATCCTGCTTGTTGCATAGCTGCAATGAGTTTCAACAGTTCTGCTTTAGCGGTAGGGTTTTCCCCCTGGATTATAGTCTTTTGACATAGGATAATGCTTATTAGCGACAACAATCTCATCGTACTTGCCTTGAATGCTGTAGTGATCTCCTTTGTCTACTACTTCTGCTTTCTTTTGACTAGCTACCTGAGACTTACTTCCCGCAGTTCCTTCTTGGACAGTTTTTTCTTCCGTTGAAGTCTGAGTTTCTGAAGTTGCTGGCTTTTCTTGTGAGCAAGCCGCTAATGTCAAGGCTAATAATCCTGATAATACAAGATATCTTTTCTTCATCTTTAATCCTTTCATTTTACTATCTGGTTTAAAGTTTCTGATAATGTCGCAATCAAGTTTTCCAGTCTCCGATCTTTAACGTGATATTCCTCAGCGACCATTTCTTCCCAAGGAACCCACCAGACTGGACCACGTCCATTTAGACCGTGCCCCTTCATATCACCAGCTCGTCTTGGAAAAATATGCCAGTGAACATGAGCGTCTCCATTTCCCAACAACTCTACATTCATCTTTTCAGCAGTAAAAGCCTTAGAGACAGCTTCCTGAACCAGACTCATTTCCTCTAAAAAGCGGAATTTGACAGTTGGATGTAGATGATGCAATTCTGTGACATGTTCCTTGGCTAAGAATAGAGTGTAGCCTTCAAAATACTGGTGGTCTCCGATGACAACATAGCCAGTTTCTAATTCCTTGACAAAGTAGGGATTTTCCCCTGCCTTAATCAATTCAATTCGATCACAAATCAAGCACATCTTATTCCACCAAGTCACTCTTGAGATAAGCATCTACCATACGCTCAGTAGCCACTACAGAATCAATATGAGTACGCTCATAAGAATGACTAGACTCAATACCAGCTCCTAGAAGAGCGTGCTTAACCTCTGCTCCAGCTGACATCGCTGCAGAAGCATCCGAACCGTAAAATGGATAGATATCTAGTTTAAACGGAATGTCTTGCTCTTCAGCTAAAGCAACTAAATGTTGACGGAATTCATAGTGGTAAGGACCAGAAGCATCTTTGACACAGATAGAGACTGTGTACTCGTCCGTCTGCTGGTCATCTCCCATCGCTCCCATATCTACTGCCAGATATTCGACAACTTGACTAGGGATACTTGAGTTAGCACCATGCCCCACTTCTTCAAAGACTGAAAAAGCAAAATGCGTAGTAACTGGAAGCTCAATTCCTTCTTCTTTGTAGACTTTGAGGAGATTTAGGAGAATTGCTGCGCTGACCTTATCATCCCAAATGACGCGATTTGATAAAGCCTGAATCAGCCACCACAGTTCGTGGGTCAAAACTGATAAAGTCTCCAACCTCGATACCGAGTGCACGTGTTTCTTTTTCGTTGGTCACTTTTTCATCCAAACGTACTTCCATATTGTCCTGCGTACGTTCCGCAGTTCCAGCATCCTTATAGACGTGACAAGAAGTCTGGTGGATTAAAATCGTACCTGAAACAGTCTTACCTGTGCTAGCCACATGAACGGTACAGTTTTCTCCCTCAATCATGTTCCAAGGATATCCTCCAATACGGTCCATTTTAAGACGACCATCTGGTTTAACAGCGCGAACGATAGCTCCCAGAGTATCCACATGGGCAGTCACATAGCGTTGTTGTTCATCATTTTTACCTTTAACAGTAACGTTGACACCACCTTTGGCAGTACGGACAGGTTGATAGCCTAACTTTTCAAGTGTCTCAACTAAATAATCAGTAATCTCACGGGTAAAACCTGTTGGCGATGCGATAGCAGTTAGTTCTTTAATATATTCTACAGTTTGATTCATTTCTTCACCTCTTCTTACCATTATATCACTTTTCCCATTTTAGTATGTGTAAAAAGGAAAAACTGACATACTTTGATAATGAAAGTATGTTATGGTATAATAAAAGTAGTTCTTATGATGAAAGGAAAAAATATGAACAGATATTTCAAAATAACGCTTCTCTTAGCCTTACCGTTGGCATTCTTGTTGGGATGTTCTAAACAATCAACAACTTCTAACTCTTTAAAAGCAGAAACAAGTGAAGTAAAAACTACCGAAACTGAAACTACTGAGGCTGAAACTACAGAAAAGAAAGCTGAATCAAAAACTGTAGCCTTTGTTCATGACAGTAATCCAGGAAGACATTCTACCTTGACATACACTGTTGAAGGCGATGATGTTATGAAACAAGAAGTTTATAATGTTTTTGAACCTGAAGTACTCAATAAGAGCGCCGATGAGATTAAAGAACTTATCGTGAAAACTTATAAAGGGTATGAAGGAATTAAGGGCGTTACACAAAATATCGAATTCAAAGATGGAAAAGTCGTCCATACCATGGTCATTGACATGACTGTAGTCAATCTTGATGAGATGAAAAAAGCAATGCCAAATGAATATTCAGGAGCTGGAAAACGTGTAAGTTTTGCAAAAACTAAAAAAATGCTTGAGGATCTTGGGTATACTGAAAAAACGAACTAAGAGTAATAAAAAAACCTTGGCATCTGCCAAGGTTTTTTTATTCCATCTCAAAAGCTTCACTTTCTTGTTTGTTAGGAAGAACAAGAGAAAGTAAAATTCCGATAATCGCTGGTACTAACCATGGCAATGAAGCCTTAGCAAATGGTAGAGCATTCACAATGTTGGCAAGGAAGGTCACTTCAAATGAACTTCCTAAGACGCTAGCTATGGCAATAGCAGTTACAAGTCCCATAGTCAATTGCATCCCTGGTTTTGAAAGTGGTACAAATTTGTTCACAATCACAATCATAACAATCACAATCGTGATTGGATACAAGACAACTAGCACTGGAACTGAGTATTTGATAATAGCACTCAATCCAAGGTTTGCGATAGCAAAACCAATCAAGGTAAAGACAGTCGCATAAACCTTGTAGCTGATTTGTGGGAAGCGGTCGTTGAAGAATTCAGCTGTTGATACAATCAAGCCTACTGTTGTTGTGAAACAAGTCACCGTTACCATGACTGCAAGGAAAAGCTGTGCTGTCGAGCCAAAGATTTCTTGCGTTGCTTGTGACAAGATATAAACTCCTGGAGTTCCTTCGCTCATCACTTCAGCTGGTACTGGGAAATGATTTCCAAGGAAACCTAGGCCAATGTATAAAGCACTAAATCCTAAAGCTACAACGATTCCAACGACCCAAATAGTTGAAATGTATTCTTTCTTACTTGAAAATCCAAGCTGTTTCAAGGTTTGAACAGCGATAACACTAAAGGCAACAGAAGCAAGCGCATCAAGTGTATTATATCCCTCAAGGAAACCTGCACCAAAGGCTGAAGTTTGATAGGCACCTGATGCTGCTTGCGGTGCGTTCCCACCATATTTAAAGGCCCCAAGGATAACCAAAACAACAATCAAAATCGCAAATACTGGAGTCAAGATTCGTCCGATACGATCCAAAATCTTTGAAGGGTTAAGGGCGATTAAATAGGTTTGCAACAAAGTAGAAAATTGTAAAGACAATCAAACCTAACCCCTTATCTGCTTCGGCCAGGAGGGACTAATACCGACCTCAAACGATGTTGTTGCTGTACGTGGAATGGCAAAGAATGGACCAATCGACAAGTACAAAAGTCGCAAGATAAATCGTCGCAAACCATGGAGAAATTTTCTTAGAAATCTCATAGATATAACCCTTAGGATTAAGGGTCCCAATAATCAAAGTTAGGGACGGCAATCCCAACACCTGAAAATACAAATCCTGCAATGGCAGGAAGGAAGTTTTCTCCAGACTGTGCGCCTAGAGTTGGAGGGAAAATCAAGTTACCTGCTCCAAAAAAAATATTCCAAACAAGTAATCCTGTTAAAAGCACCTTTTTAGCCATAAACTCTCCTTATAAAATTAAAATACTTTCTTAGTATAACATGTTTAAAAAGGCATGAAAAAGGCTATCAGGAAATCATTCTAAAAATGTTTTCAATTTTCGGAATTTTAGAGCAAATAAATTCCCTTTAAAACCTTTCTTATTTTTCGGTCTCAAAGGGAGTTTTTTTCTTATTCTAAAAGCATCCATGCCACCTTGGACATTGATAACCTCATATCCTTGTTCTGTTAAAAATTGACAAGCGCGTGCTGAACGCATTCCTGATTTACAAATCACGTAATAAAGCTGGTCTTTGTCCAGTTGTACATAAGTATCTGCCAGTTGACTGAGAGGGAAATTATGAGCACCTTCTAAATGAAGAGCTTCAAATTCCTCTACTTCTCTCACGTCCACTAGAGAAAGTTGCTCATTTTGATAAAGCTGGTAAAATTCATCGAAGGAAATTTCTTTCATTCTTTTTCTCCTAAAATTGTTTTAATTCTTTTTTTCAAATCGGGAACCACTTCCGACTCAAACCAAGGATTTTTTTTCATCCAGATTTGATTACGTGGTGATGGGTGTACCAGAGGGAAATAATCAGGCAAATAATCCTTGAACCGATGCACACGGTCTGTCACCTTGCCACTGACCTTTTCATGCAGATAGTAAGCCTGAGCATACTGCCCAATCAAGAGTGTTAATTGAATATCTGGCAATTCCTTCAAAAGTTTTGGATGCCATTTTTCTGCAAAACCTGGACGTGGTGGTAGGTCACCCGATTTTCCATGACCTGGAAAGTAGAAATCCATAGGCATGACTGCAAAGTAACCTGAATTATAAAACGTATCTTCATCCACACCTAGCCACTCTCGCAAGCGGTCACCACTTTTATCCTTCCAGTAAAGTCCTGCTTCTTGAGTTTTGAGTCCAGGAGCTTGCCCAATGATATTGATACGAGCAGTCTTTGGTCTTTGCAAAAAGAGGCTCGATACCCTGCTCAGTATAGCTGGCATTCTGTGGATCCGCCATGATAGCTTGCTTGATTTTTTCGATTTGAGACATCTGTTTCCCTCCAAAAAGAAGTCCAAGCATAGAATCTCAGACTTCTAGATCATTATTTGATCAATTCATAAATAGCTTCAGCGTAGATGGGTCTCTTGCACGGAAAAAGATCGTCCAAGGCGATAAATTCATTGGCCTGGTGCATAGTATCGATAGAATCTGGGAACATAGCACCGTAGGCTACACCACGCTCTAATAGACGTCCAAAAGTTCCTCCACCGATGACTTGTTCGTGACCTTGAAGACCTGTTTGTTTTTCGTAAACATTCAACAAGGTTTGAACGAGTGGATCTTCCATTGGCACATAGTGAGGAGTGTGACCATGTTCAGAAAGGCTGACTGAAGCAACTGGCAAGCTTTCAAGAACTGACTTGATTTGCTCTGGGCTTGTTCCTTTTGGATAACGGAAGTTGAGGGCAATAGTATTGTCAGCACTTGTTTCATCAAAGCGGAAGACACCCGCATTCATAGAAAGAGCACCCATCTTTTCATCTACATGAGCTACTTTCAAGTTTTTACCTTCGTGGTCATTCAAGAGAATCTTACCAGCAATGTCAAGATAGTCTTTTGCAGGCCCTTCAAAGGCAAATTGGCTGAGGAAGAGGGCAAGGTAAGTCGCACCATTGACACCTGAAGCAGGCATAGCACCATGGGCTGATTTACCAATTACAGTCACCTTGTACTGACCATTTTCTTCTTGAATTTCTCCTCTGAGATTGTGCTCTGCAACGAAGGCGTCTAGCTTAGTTTGCAAGTCAGCTAAGTCGCCTGAAACAACTGCTGTTGCTGATTCTGGCACCATGTTTTCGCGTAAACCACCTGTGAAGCTGTGAAGACGAGCTGCACCAGTATTTTCACCAGCAAAGTGGAGATATTCTGTGATATTTCCTTTTTCACCATTGATGATAGGGAATTCAGCATCTGGTGAGAATCCAAAGTCAGGTTTTGCAAGTCCTACATGCTCAAAGTAGTAGTCCATATCTGCCCAACCTGATTCTTCATCAGTTCCCACGATGAAGCGAACTTTCTTAGAAGTTGGAAGCCCCAATTCCTTGATGATTTTCAAACCGTAGTAACAAGCTGTTGTAGGTCCCTTATCATCAGAAGCCCCACGCGCATAAAGTCGACCATCTTTGATAGTTGGAGTGTAAGGGTCAGTGTCCCAACCACTACCTGCTGGCACTACGTCCATGTGGGCAAAGATTCCGAGAACTTCTTCTCCTTGACCAAACTCGAAATGACCTGCATAGTTGTCGACATTTTTTGTTGGGTAGCCATCACGGTCTGCGATTTCGAGGAATTTCTCCAAGGCTTTTACTGGACCAGGTCCAAATGGATGCTGCGCATCGGCCTTACTGTCATCACGTTCTGAGTTGATTTCCAAAAGGCTAAACAAGTCAGCCAAGAGGTCTTCTTTGCGTTTTTCTACTTCTGTTGTAAAATCAATAACTGTCATTTTTACTTCCTATCTTTTCTCGATAATTTCATCTACTGGCAAGCGGTAGCTTGGTTCCAACTTCTCGTCTGTGTATCCTACTGTAATCAAAAGCTCTGGACGGAAGCGTTCTTCAATTTCCAAGACTTCATTAGCTTTTGATTTATCAAAACCTAGTATAATATTTGAACCAATTCCCTGGTCAGTCAATGCAAGGACCAAGTTCATCGCAACTAATCCTGCATTAAGAGCCAAGTAGTCACTGACTTGTTGTTCATTGTAACGTGCATACTCAGCTGGAAGATTTTTCATAAAGTACTGAAGTTGTTCTTCTGAGAAGTTCTTTGCTCCACCAACACGGGCAATCTTGCGAGCTCGTTTAGCTAGGTCAGTATCTGTAAACAAGGCAATCGTTACAGGTGCAGAGGCTACTTGCTCAAAGTTTGAACCGTAAGCCAATTTTGCTAGTTCAGCATTTTTCTCACGAACCACGACGAATTTCCAAGGCTGGCTGTTGTGGGCACTTGGTGCCAAGGTTGCGATTTCGATAGCTGTACGGACATCCTTTGGATCAACAGGTTTATCAATAAAATGCTTGGTCGCATGACGTTTTTTATTTAACTCAAGAAATTTCATAAGCAAGTTCCTTTTCTATTTCTATTGCTTCCATTTTACCACATTCTGAAAGAGCTTGCAGAGATTTTTCATATGTAGAGATCTTTATCCCATCTCTTAACCAGGAATTACAAGCTTTTCGATTTAGTTGTAAGCCATAATAAAAACTTTCTGCACAAGAAAAAGTAGACGATTAGTCGCCTACTTTACTCATATTATTGCGCTGATACAATTTTACTTGCAGATTCAATCGCTTGTTTCATAGCATCACGTGCAGTCTTCAATTGTTGAAGGAAAACAGTACGTGCTTCTTCTGGCATTTCTGTATCATCAGAACCAGCGCTTGACAAGCCATCATTAAATGCCTTTCTTGAAGTTTCTAGTGAGTTAAGAGCAGGTTCCACTTGTTGTTTATAAGCATCTTTTTGAGCCTCAGGAACTTTGTCACCGATTTCTTCAACATATTTCTTATAGCCGTCAATCAACTTACCAAAAAGAGTTTTCATATCTCCAATTGTTTTAGCGTTGTCAATTTCTTCATCTGTTAGAAGAGTAACTTCAGATGTGTTTGTCTTTGAGTTATCTGTTTTTGATGAAGCTGATGTTTGTTCAGTCGTGCTTGAAACTTTACTTGCAGAATCAGAAGATTTATTTCCACAAGCTGCTAAAGTTGCAACTGATAAGAGCACAAGGCCCGCAGTAAGAAGTTTTTTCATGACTATCTCCTTTAAATAGTTTTATGATACCTATATTTTTAAAAATAAAATAATTTTTATTGTCAAACATTTACCGAATTATTGAAGCTAAAAAGCTCATTGAGTTCACTATTTTTTTAAAATCTATATTAAATTTATCGAAAATGTTCAAAAGATTATCCAAGACCGAGGTTTAGACTTGAACGTAGTCGACTTGGAAAGCAATGATAATCCAAATAACTACATTATCTTCTCAAGAGATGGAAAAAGAAATTAAAGAACAATTTGACAAGGTCCTCAAAGAACTCTACCAAGACGGAACCCTTGAAAAACTCAGCAAAACCTATCTCGGTGGTTCCTACCTACCAGATCAATCTCAATTACAATAAGATATATTAAAAACGATTGGCTAGTCCAATCGTTTATTTAGTATCTGTTAATCAAAGCAACTCTTACAAAAAATCAAAATAATTCTTCACATCCTCCACATAGCCATGCTTTTCAATTAAACTAGCTAACAAATCTCTATTATGGCCTTGATAGTTGTTCTCTCGACGCAATTCTTCATACATTTCGATAAAGGGAAGGCCCTTGGTCTTAGCTGATTCTAGCTCTGCTTCATAGTCATAAACAACCTTACGAAATTGGATATTGACTAATTCACCATTTTCAACCTCAAGTAAGGCATACTGGGCACGGTGATTTTTCAGCCCTACCCAGTCAAAATAAGGCATACCAATCGAACCTGGATTGATGATTTGTTGACCTTGGCTACCATAACGAAGCAACTGCTTGTGAACATGACCATAGACGGCTACATCAGTAGTTTCATCAAGTAGCTGGTCAAATTTTTCGGTATCATTTTCAACCAGCAAATCACCACCATAATTTTTCTCAGGTAAATTATGTGAAAGAGAAAAGCGCAAGCCTTCTACTTCTTTCTTGGCTACCATAGGTAGATTTCTCAACCAATCAATATGCTCTGGGTTTAGACGCTCCATCAGATACTGGGTCAATCGCATAAGCTGGATTTCTTGGGGATCCTCTAAACCATATTGCCCAGCTAAAGCCTCTAACACACAATCATCCCAGTTGCCTCGAACAGATGCTGTAATGGGAAGGTCTTTCAAAAGAGCCACCAAGTCATTTGCTCCCGGCCCAGGAAGAAAAATATCTCCCAGAAGCCAATATTCAGTCGCTCCCAACTTTTTAGCGTCCTCAAGCACTCCAGCTAAGGCTGTCGTGTTACCATGAATGTCTGATAAAATTGCAATCTTATGGTTCATTTTCTGCTCTTTCTTTATTGGATAGCATTCAGGGTATCCAAATCACTCTTATTTTTCTTCATTATAGCATAAAATCGTAGAAGATTTTCACATAGAAATATTATCACCAAGATTCTTTTAAAAATATGTCAAAAATAGTTGACATTTTATTTTTAAAAAGATATACTATAGTCAAATATATGTGACATAATCAAATAAGGAGGAAGCATGAATCGTGTGAAAGAATTTCGCAAGGAATTGGGCATATCCCAGCTCGAACTTGCCAAAGATATCGGTGTCTCTAGACAAACCATCAACATGATTGAGAATGACAAGTACAATCCTACCCTGGAACTCTGTCTCAATCTCGCTCATAGCCTCCAAACAGACCTCAACAGTCTCTTTTTGGGAGGACGAATTTTTAATAAGGAGAAGAAAAATGAAAAAAGAAACTCTCACTGAAAAACTAAGCAAACGCACATACGGCATTTCTGGACCACTTGATGAACACAAACAACGTGAGGCTGACCGCATCGGAAATAAACTCTTTATGGTTCTCTTCTACCTCATGGTTTTTGGCAATCTCATTCCCTTTGTCCTCGCTTATAAATATCCCCAAGTGGTCGCTTTCGGATATCCAATCATTATTTTTCTGGTTTCTATGAGCTTGTGCTATCTATGTTTCCCTCAAACTAAAAACAGGTATTACTACTATTGATCCTGAAATGTTGACTTGTAAAGAAAAGAAACAATTGCACTACCCTGGACTTAAGGCTGGTCTAGTCTATGGAGTTTTTATGTTCTTTGGCATGCCACTTCTCAATGTCCTAACGGATGATGGCAAGAACTATTTCACCTCTCTTTTCAATTTCGGTCATTTCACATCAATTCTTTTCGCAGCATTCTTTTTCGGATTAATAATGCAACTTGTCGTCTGGCTTCGTATTCGAAAAGCCAAGGAAGATCAAGACGACTATTAGGAGGAATCATATGAAATCATTACAAACTTTAATTCTCAGTCATATTTTGGTCAGTATCTTTATGACCTTTTTCCTAGTTTATGGCTATATTACACGTCCTTTTCTGATCATCTTCCTGCTAGCCCTTCCTGTCTTGAACAAAGGACAAAGGTTTCAGAAAATCACATCAAAAAAAATACGCCTCTTAAACGCATCTCTCTGCTTTATCCTCGTATCTCTCCCACAACTAATTACGAATTCTATGGATTGGAGATATCTCCTATTTCTAACCATCTGTATAATTTTTAGTTTGGTCTACTTCTATACTCTCTATCAACTCTTTAAAGAAGTTAAGCAAAAAGAATGTTATTAATCGCTCTAAAAAACACCCCCCTAACACTTCTCAGTGCTAGGGGATTTGTTATTTTCTTAAATATCTCACATATTCTACTAATACGTAGATGAGGATTGTTAAACAAATGATAGTTTCTATCCAAACGAGTAGGTTAAGGGTTGGAAACTGTAGGATTCCCTGGGCCATTTTCAAGGAAGTTGCCGTGATGATGGTTGGGAAAGTTAGAGCTGAAAAGGATGGTTGAAATCCCTGTTTTAGAATTCTCGGCAAGCGACTAAGGACAAAGAAAAAGAAAGCCTGTGATGCAAGAATCATGACTAACAAAATCCAGCTAGGAAGGTCTGGACCTCCTACTCTCACTAGTGCTGCTAATAGGAGAGAAAATGGAGCGCAATAGATCCCTTCTTGCCCTAGTAAAGGCAGTGGCAATGGATCTATTTTCAAATCTTTATAGATCAGAGGGTACAGGATAAGGGTTAAGATAAAACCAAAAATCCAAGCTCCATAGGCAATCCCAACAATGCCCACCACGGGGTAGGTCAAGCTTGCTACTGCTATTCCTACATAAAGAACAGTCCAAGTCGGTGTAGCACTAGCCCTTGGCTTAGTCTGAACGTAATTGATAGTAAAGTAGATAATTAAACCTACATCCAGTAGAAAGGCAAACCACCAAAGAATTTGCGCAGTGATACTCAAGCTCATAGGTAATACTCGCAATAAATAAGTCGATAAAATCATCCCTGCCATGGGAAAGGTCGCCATTCCTGACAAAACAGGGGCTTTCTTTAATTCTTGCTTACTTTCATGCCAGTTATTGAGGTGGCTCACCAAAAAATAAAACCATAAAATCAAGCCTGACAAACTAAATATGTGTGATAAAAGCGGAAAAATATCCAAGATGAGATTTCCTGCTCCAGCCAATCCCAATAAGCAACCTGAAAAAGGCTAAGGGGAGTTTTTTCATACCAACCTCCAAAAAAATGACGTTACTATCAGTATAGCATAAATAAAACCTCAGATAGACAAGCCTTCATCAAATTTTTTTGCTATAAAACGATTGCCCACTTTTAAAATAGTCACTAAGAATAATGATTGAAATTGATTCATCAAAAAGTACTTATCACTTGATAGGTACTCTTTTGACATTTCATTCTATAGCTTGGTTAACCTTTAAAGGTAACGATAGTCGCTCCAGAACCACCTGCATTTTTGTGGCGCATAGCCAAAGCTCTTAACTTGCTTGTTTCTTTGGAGATATTTGGTTACTCCTTCACGAATGACTCCTGTACCGATACCATGGATGATGTCTACTTGAGCCATGTTGTTGAGTAGAGCTTGGTCGATAAAGGCATCCAATGCTTCCATAGCTTCCTCATAGCGCTTGCCTCTGAGGTCCAGTCGAGCCTGTGGTGCTTTACCAGCAGCACGCTTGACCACGTTAACTTGTTTTTTCTTGACTGGTGCTTCTTGCTGAGCCTGAACCAAGTCAAACTCTCTTTCCTCAAGGGTCATCTTGATCAAACCAACTTGGGCTTCCCAACGTCCATCCTTGAGTTGATTGGTCAAGGTACCTCGTTGACCATAGCTTAAAACGATGATATCATCTCCAACTTTTGGAGCTCGTTTTTTCTTGGCTTTTTGGAGGACCTTATTTTTGGAAAGATCAACTTTTTCAGGAGCTAATTTTTTGAGCTTAGCCTTGGCTTCGATAATTTCATGTGGTTTTAGTTGAGATTTGCTGTGAAGATTTTTAAGAATATCGTCACTTTCAGCCAGAGCTAATTCAACAATCTCAGCAGCTTGCTCACGTGCCTTATTGAGTTCAGTTTCCTTCTCACGATTGAGTTCATTGTAGAGTTTTTTAAGCGCGCGGTTCATCTTGAGGTTTTCTTGCTCAACTTGGCGAATATTCTCAAGACGTTTGCGGCTTTCAAGTGTCTGCTCTTCCAACTGCTCAATAATACGATTAACATCATTGTCTTGATTAATCTGCTTGCTAGCATCACCTACGATAACATCTGACAATCCTAGACGTTTAGCAATCTCAAAGGCATTGCTTCGACCAGGTACACCCTGCATAAAGCGATAGGTTGGGCGCAAGCTAGCTGTATCAAACTCCATGCTGGCATTTTGAACATAGGCAGTTTCAATTCCGTAGGCTTTGAGTTCAGGATAGTGAGTGGTTGCCATAGTCTTGACCTGACGCAAACGCAAGTCTTCTAGGATAGACATGGCAAGAGCAGCCCCTTCTTGGGGATCTGTACCTGCTCCAAGTTCATCCAGTAGCAAAAGCGAGTTTTGATTGACCTTGCCAAGAATATCAACAATATTAGTCATATGACTAGAGAAGGTTGACAGACTTTGTTCAATGGATTGTTCATCTCCGATATCCGCAAAGACCTCCTCGAAAATCCCCACACGACTTCCCTTATCGGCCAAAATCGGCAAACCTGACTGGGCCATCAATTGCGTCAAACCTAAGGTTTTTAGCATGATGGTCTTACCACCCGTATTGGGACCAGTGATAACGATGGCTGTTAAATTCTTACCAAAGTGTACATCATTAGCAACAGCATTTTGCACCAAGGGATGGCGAACATGAAGGAGTTGAATCTCCTGTCCATCAGAGACTTGTGGCACTACTGCTCCGGTTTCTTGTATAAAACGTACCTTAGCTCGAATCAAGTCCAAATGTCCGATAATCCAGGCATCATTAGCAATTTCAGCCGCATGAGGTCGCACTCGCTCAGAGAGTTCTTGAAGGATACGCATCATCTCATAGCGTTCGTCTGCACGAAGACTGGCGATTTCTTCACTCAGCTTGACTACTTCACGCGGTTCGATATAGACAGTGTTCCCGCTGGCAGAAATATCATGAACCACACCGGCAATCTTGTTACGATAGGTGTTTTTGACAGGAAGGACCTGGCGCCCATTTCGACTAGCGATGATACCTTCAGTCAACATTTGCGCCTTTTGTTTGAGAAGTTCTTGCAAGACGTCACGAACTTGGCTCTCGCTATCATGGATTTTACGACGGATTCGTGCTAGTTCTTCACTAGCAAAATTCTCAATAAATCCAGCCTCGTTGATGGCTTGGAGATTGCCCTGTAGATGTGGGAAGTCGTGAAGTTTCTCAAACCAATTTGCCAAGTGGTCCAAGCGTACATTTTCAAGATTATCATAGAAATTTTTCAGTTCACGGCTGGCAAAGATGACACGTTTGAGAAGGAGAAATTCCTCTATGTTGAGATCAGCACCCATCTCCAAACGTTTGCAGGTAGTCGCAATATCTTTTGTTGCCGAAATGCTGAAATGAGGATGCTCAACAAAGAGTTCTTGCATCTCCTTCATCTCTGCAAATGCCTGTCTAATTTTATCAGCTTTATCTGTTGGGACTAGCTCTTTTAACTGCTCTAGCCCTTGTTCCGTTAAAAGATGAGGCTCAAATAGAGCCTTGACCTTGTTAAATTCTAACGTTTCTAGTATTTTTGTATTCATCTAATTTCCTTAGTAAAAAAGTTATGACTTTTTTTATTTTCAACTTTTTTAATTCAATCTCTTACTTTTCGAAATTGTAAACAAAAGGCTAGGAATAGTTCCCGCCCTTTTTATCCGATTATTTTTGTAACCCAAAGCTGTTTAATAAAATTAGTTGTGAATGGAATGCTTTGGATGATATGTCTAGCTACAAAGCTATTTTCAAGTGAATTTTGAACAATTTGTAATGGCACAGTTGCGAGAATCGTTAGCATCATCTGGAGGACAAACAAGGTCACACCGACTGATAGCACACCCGCACCGATACGGTAGTATTTCCCATCAAGTATCTTAGTTGGCACCAGGTTTAGAAAAAGACCAAGCAAACGGCCGATGCAGTAAAAAATCGTAAAGGCTAAGAGGAAGCCGACACCTGCATAAAAAACCTTATCTAGTTGGAAAAGTTGATTGGATGGGAAAAAGAATGTTCCCTGTCCTTCCTGTGGATTAGCATAAGGGATTAATAAATTGAACGTCTCCCCTAAAGATAGGTAATATTTGCTTGCAAAATAAGCAGAGACAATCGTTGCTACAAGATAATATGCTTGCAAAATAATTCCTCGGCGGTAGCCTATATAAAAGCTCCAAGCAAGGATTAATAAGAGTAGAATGGAAATCATAGGGAATCCTCAATCTTACTCTGCTCTTGTTTAGCCGCAACCACCTTATAACGGAGCGATTCTAACTCTTGCTCCTTATCATCAAATTCAATCTCACGGCTGAGCTGTGTTGACAAGCAGTTAACTGCTAAAGGATAGCTACTGTCTCATCATCAGCTCCAGGCATTTGTTCTTTGATTGCTTCATACTTTTCTGTCGCAACTTTAGCAATCTCCTCCATGAAAAGATTATCATGCTCAGTTGTCAGCGTTAATGTTTTTTTCCCAAATGTAAACTTGAATCGATTTAAATTTGCCATAAAATTCACCTCACGATATTATACCAAATTTCACTAATTTTGTCAGTTTTTACCAATTCTAGCGCTTTTATGGTACAATAGAGACTATGGCAAGTATCACATTAACTCCGAGTGAAAAGGAAATTCATGCTTTTGTTCAAAAGCATGAACATGCACTCACTCCTAGTAAAAATCCCTATATTCGCTACTTTTTAAAGCTTCCTCAAGCCAGTGTTTCCGTCTATACATCTGGGAAAGTCCTCTTGCAAGGAGAAGCTGCTGAAAGCTATGCTAGCTTTTTTGGTTATCAAGTAGCACAAATAGTTAGCGGGCAAAATTTCCCCTTGATTGGAACAGATGAAGTTGGAAATGGTTCCTACTTCGGTGGCCTGGCTGTAGTTGCGTCATTTGTAAGACCAGATCAGCATGACTTTTTACGAAAACTCGGGGTTGGAGATTCTAAAACACTAACTGACCAAAAGATTCGTCAGCTTGCTCCCCTTTTGAAGGAAAATATCCAACATCAGGCACTACTGCTTTCTCCAAGTAAGTATAACGAAGTCATTGGTGAACGTTATAATGCTGTTTCTGTCAAGGTGGCTCTCCATAATCAAGCAATCTATCTCCTCCTCCAAAAGGGAGTCCAACCAGAAAAGATTGTCATTGATGCCTTTACAAGCTCACAGAACTATGATAAGTATCTAAAAAATGAAGCCAATCATTTTCCTAATCCAATCACTCTAGAGGAAAAAGCTGAGGGCAAATACTTGGCCGTCGCTGTCAGCTCCATCATTGCGCGTGATCTCTTCCTAGAAAATCTTGAAAACCTAGGACGAGAGCTGGGATACCAACTTCCGAGTGGGGCTGGTGCTGCTTCTGACAAGGTAGCCAATCAAATTTTGCAAGCTTATGGAATGAAAGGCCTCAACTTCTGCGCCAAACTTCATTTTAAAAACACTGAAAAAGCCAAGCAACTTCTAGAAAGGTAAAAGTATGAATTATTTTAAAATATTTTTAAAAGAGTGGGGAATTTTCTTCCTGATTATTGCATTAGTAGGTCTCAGCCGTCTCTTTCTCTGGAGCAATGTTCGTGTAGAAGGACACTCTATGGACCCTACTCTAGCTGATGGAGAAATTCTCTTCGTTGTCAAACATCTCCCTATCGATCGCTTTGATATAGTTGTCGCTCATGAGGATGAAGGGAATAAAGATATTGTGAAACGGGTAATCGGATTGCCAGGTGATACCATTCGTTATGAAAATGATAAGCTTTATATCAACGGACAAGAAACCGATGAACCTTATCTAGCAGAGTATCTCAAACGCTTTAAAGAGGATAAACTTCAATCTACCTATACTGGAGATAGTTGGGATGGGAAAAAAGGCGAGTACTTCAGAAGTCTTGCTGAGAAAGCTCAGGCCTTTACCTTAGATGTTAATTTCAATACTAGCTTCACATTCACTGTTCCAGAGGGACAATACCTCCTACTTGGTGATGACCGTCTAGTATCTAGTGACAGTCGACACGTTGGTACTTTTAAAGCAAAAGATATCATCGGAGAGGCTAAATTCCGTTTCTGGCCACTCAAACGTATCGGAACATTCTAATAACACTAAGAGGCCGAGAACACGAATCTCAGCCTCTTCTCATTCTATTCTGAATGATTTGATTTCATTTAGGAATGTAAAGGAATTATATGGAAGTCTATTTTACAGGTACGATTGAACGTATTATTTTTGAAAATGTCAGCAATTTTTACCGTATTCTCCTCTTAGATATCGAGGATACCAATGCTGAGGACTTTGATGATTTCGAGATCATTGTTACAGGGACCATGGCTGATGTCATCGAGGGAGAAGAATACACTTTTTGGGGGCAGATTGTCCAACACTCTAAATATGGAGAACAACTACAAATTACCCGTTATGAGAGAGCAAAACCGACTAGCAAGGGTTTAGTCAAGTATTTCTCTAGTAGTCATTTCAAGGGAATTGGTCTTAAAACCGCTCAAAAGATAGTAGAACTCTATGGAGAAAATACTATCGATGAAATCCTTGAACATCCTGAAAAACTTGAAACTATCTCAGGGCTGTCTTCTAAAAGTCGTGAGGCCTTCGTTTCCACGCTTCGCCTCAACTACGGGACAGAAATGGTTTTGGCCAAGCTTGCCAACTACGGTATTCCTAATAAATTAGCAATTCAAATTCAGGATACCTATAAAGAGGAAACCATCGATATCGTTGAAAATTATCCCTACCAGTTGGTAGAAGATATCAAAGGCTTGGGCTTTACTATCGCTGACCAATTGGCGCAGGAATTGGGGATTGAAAGTCAGGCACCTGAACGCTTTCGAGCTGGCCTTGTTCATAGCCTTTTAAATGCTTGTATGGAAAGTGGGGATACTTATGTTGAAGCTAGAGATTTATTGGAGAAGACTCTAAATCTACTTGAATCCTCACGTCCAGTAGAATTAGAACCCAGTCAACTTGCTCAAGAATTATCCAATCTCATTGAGGAAGAAAAAGTTCAACAGGTTGACACCAAAATCTTTGATAACAGTCTCTTTTTCGCAGAAGAAGGGATTCATAATCACCTCATTCGCATTCTTGAAAAAGAAGAACCCAATAAACATGAAACAGAAATCATCCAAGAGCATATTGCTACGGTTGAAGAAGAATTAGGCATCCAATACGATACTATTCAAAAGCAGGCAATCTGCGACGCTATCCAAAACAAGGTCTTTATCCTGACCGGTGGACCTGGTACGGGTAAAACCACTGTTATCAATGGGATTATTGGTGTTTATGCTCTAATGGAAGGACTTGATCTCAAGAAAAAGAGCAATCTACCGATTCTCCTAGCTGCTCCAACTGGTCGCGCGGCTCGTCGTATGAATGAGTTGACAGGCTTGCCAAGTGCAACGATTCACCGCCATTTGGGGATGACTGGAGACGACGATACCAGTCATTTGGAAGATTATCTAGATGCTGATTTTATCATTGTGGATGAGTTCTCAATGGTGGATACCTGGCTAGCCAACCAACTCTTCTCCAATATCTCCTCTAATAGTAAAATTCTCATCGTAGGCGATAGTGACCAGTTGCCATCGGTTAGTCCTGGTCAAGTCTTAGCTGACTTACTCCAGATTTCGAGTATTCCTCAAACACGCTTGGAAAGAATCTACCGTCAGAGCGAAGAATCAACCATCGTCACCCTTGCTAGTCAGATTCGTCAGGGAATTTTACCTGCAGATTTCACTCAGAAAAAAGCAGACCGTTCCTACTTTGAAATCGCTAGTAGCCATATCCCTGCGACCATTGAAAAAATCCTAGATGCTGCTATTAGAAGTGGCATTCCTGCTCGTGATATCCAAGTTCTAGCTCCTATGTATCGTGGTACAGCAGGAATTGACGCGATCAATCAACTCATGCAAGAACTGCTCAATCCTCTTCAAAAGGGACAGATCAGTTTTGAAGCAAGTCAGTTTCATTATCGCACAGGCGATAAGGTCATTCATCTGGTCAACGATGCAGAAGTCAATGTCTTTAATGGAGATTTAGGCTATATTACAGACCTGATTCCTGGAAAATACACTGAATCCAAACAAGATGAAATTATCATCGATTTTGATGGCAACGAGGTTTCCTATCCTCGAAATGAATGGTACAAAATTCGTCTGGCCTATGCTATGAGTATCCATAAGTCACAGGGGAGTGAGTTTCCAGTTGTGATTCTGCCAATTACCAGTGCTAGCAAGCGCATGCTGGAGCGAAATCTCATCTACACTGCTATCACTCGCGCCAAAAGCAAACTCATCCTACTTGGTAAACTTCAGGCCTTTGACTATGCAACCAAGCACATCGGGACAGCTCGCAAGACCTATCTGATTGAACGTTTTAGTGATTTAATTGAAAATAATATTGAAGAAAGTAAACAAGCCTTCTCTGAAACTGCCACAACAAATGACTCTGGACAATCCTACATCCTCACCGAGGAAAACTGGTCTAGTATCCCAGCTATGATTGGAATTAGTCAAGATGACCTTCAAGAATTTTTCGGAAAATAAAGCATAAGAAAACCCACCGAATCCGGTGGGCTTTTTATCTTTTCAGATTATTTTACTGTTGCAGTGCTTGTAATCAATTCAACAGCTTTTTTGATTGTGATATCGTGTTTCAACATGTCAGCTGAAAGCAAGCTTTGTACTTGAGCAACTTCCATGTTGTAGTCTGCAGCCAATTGCTCGATTTCTTTTTGGATTTCTTCTTCAGTAGCGTCAAATCCTTCAGCTTTAGCAACTGCTTCGATAACAAGGTTTGTCTTAGTGCGTGACTCAGCTTCTGCTTCATATTGTTTGTGAAGATCTTCTTGAGTAGTTCCAGTGATTTGGAAGTACATGTCAGGGTTGATACCTTGACGTTGCAAGTTTCCAAGGAATTCATTTACTGAGCGGTGAACTTCTTCGTGAATCATTTCTTCTGGAAGTTCTACGATTTCAGCGTTTTCTACAGCTTTATCGATTGCTTTGCACCTTCAACGGCATCAGTGTATGCTTCTTCTTTAGCAGCAGCTAATTCTTTGCGGTATTTTTCTTTCAATTCGTCAAGAGTTTCAACTTCTTCGTCGATATCTTTTGCAAGTTCATCGTCAAGAGCTGGAACTTCTTTAGCTTTAACTTCGTGGATAGTTGTTACGAATTTAGCTTCTTTACCTGCAAGGTCTTCTGCTTGGTAGTCTTCTGGGAATGTTACGATAACATCAACAGTTTCACCAGCTGAGTGACCTACCAATTGGTCTTCAAATCCAGGAATGAATTGTCCTGAACCAAGTCCAAGTGAGAAGTTTTCGCCTTTTCCGCCGTCAAATTCAACACCGTCGATAGAACCAACGAAGTCGATAACAACAGTGTCGCCGTCTTCAGCAGCACCATCTTTGATTACCAATTCTGCCAAGTTGTTGCGTTCACGTTCGATACGTGCATCTACATCAGCGTCAGTTACTTCTTTATCTACATCAACTGATACTTCAAGGTTTTTGTATTCACCCAATTTAACTTCAGGTTTTGTAACAACTTCTGCAGTGATAACCCAGTCTTGACCTTTTTCCATAGAAGTTACGTCAATTTTTGGTTGTGCAACTACTTCAAGACCAGCTTCTTTTACAGCTGCTTCATAAGCGTCTGGCAAAAGAGCGTTCATTGCATCTTGGTAAAGGGCTTCTTCACCAAATTTTTGGTCGAAGATAGGACGTGGAAGGTGTCCTTTACGGAAACCAGGAACATTAAGAGTTTTTCTTTACTGAGTTAAATACACGGTCCAATTCTGGTTTGATTTGGTCTTGAGAGATAGTGAAAGTCAAGACACCACGGTTTGTTTCTTTGTTTTCAAATGATACAGACATTCTGTCATTTCTCCTTAAAATTTTTAATACAGTCCATTATACCATATAGTAGCGAATTTTTTCAAGTAATGGATGCGCTTTTCCTCCATGCTTAAGTTGCTTTCAAACTTCTCTAAAATTCGTCAGGGCCTACCAAGTGGTGCTGAAAGGCATAAACAGCCACCTGGGTACGGTCACTAACCTGAAGTTTAGCAAGTATGTTTGAAACATGAGTTTTAACAGTCTTGAGGGAGATAAACAATTCATCAGCTATACGCTGATTTTCATAGCCCTTAGCGATTAGTTGAAGGACATCTCTTTCACGAGCTGTCAGATCTTCGTGTAGTTCGACGTGATTACGGTGGTATTCTACCTTCTTGCTGACCTCTTGTTCAATAGCAAATTCACCGGCTGCTACCTTACGAACTGCATGTAGCAACTCATCTGCGCTCGAAGTCTTGAGCATATAACCCCTAGCTCCAGCATTCAAGACCGGCATAATTTTTTCATTGTCTAGGTAAGATGTCACGATCAAGATTTTAGCCTCTGGCCATTCTTTGAGAATAGCTAGTGTTGCATCAATCCCATTGACTTCAGGCATGACAATATCCATGACAATCACATCCGGACGAAGCTCCAAGGCCATAGAAATCCCTTCTGCGCCATTGGTTGCTTCTCCTACAACCTCAACATCTTCCTGTAATTCGAAATAACTTTTTAATCCCAGACGCACCATTTGGTGGTCATCTACCAATAATAGTTTCATCTTACTTCCTCTTATTTATCTAAATCAAGTAAGGGAATACGAATATCAACTGCTAAACCTTGCTTGGGTGCTGTTAATAGTTGTACGGTTCCTGCCATATCTTCCACTCGTTCTTTGATATTCCGTAAACCATAGCTCAGTTCGTCTCCATCATTTAGCTGAAAACCACGACCATTGTCTGTCACCTTCAATTGTAACTCGGTTTCGGTTTGATAAAGGTAAACATCTAGACAGGAAGCTTGAGCATGGCGAAGGGTATTACTGATCAATTCTTGGACAATACGGAAAATATGCTCTTCAATCTTTTTAGGTAATGCAGTTACCTGATATTTAAAGCTTACCTTTAGATCACTTTTTTCTTCTAGTTCTTTAAGGAGTATCTGAATCCCCTCCACCAAACTCTTTTGTTCCAGTTCAATAGGACGCAAATGCAATAGTAGAATACGCAAATCTCTTTGAGCAGTCTCCAAAATAGCAGTCACACTCTGGAGTTGTGTCTGCATCTTCACTCTGTCTAACTTAGAAGCTTGCTGACTGAGACCTGATAGTATCATATGAGCAGCGAAAATTTCTTGACTAACCGTATCATGCAAGTCACGCGCGATTCGCTTGCGCTCCTTTTCAACAATTTCTTCTTCTTTGACCAAGGCCTGATTGTCTGCTTTTTGGATAGCTTCTGTCAACAAACCAAGCTTTCCTGAAAGGTTTCTAAAACTTGCGTCTAAATCTGCATCTCCAAGACTTTTAATATCTTTACCAGCTAGCAGACGCTTAAGATTTGATTGGATTCTTCTTCTTGAAATTTCGTCAACCATTGTCCAGAATAGGACAAACAAAAAGGCTAGGGCAAAACTAAACATCAAAGCCAGAAACACGATTTTTTCTGTCTTTTCTAGATCCTGAAAAAGAGAGCTCCACTCTATATCCAGAACCTTAAAAATGCTTCGAATTAGAAAGGCGACAAAGAGGAATGAAGTGAGACCAATTAAAATATAGGGCTGTTTTTTCATCCTCGCACCACCTCAACATCTCCAACCATAGTTGTCAAAAGAATCTTAACACTCTTTGGACTCTTGAGATAATCTCTGGTTTCTTGGTGGAATTGTTCATTGCGTAAAGCACGTTTAGGTTGATCAAAGAAGGTTAAATCTCCATACAAAGAATTAACACTAAGGCTGACTTCCACATCCACTGGTACAATAATTCTGGTTGTGCCGACTAGTTTTCTCAAGATGATGACATTATCATGATTGTTCAAAATCACGTGCTCTAGATGAATGGTATCCTTCCCCATGAGACGAAAAAGGTTGATATCATCAAAGCGACAAGTCTGGTAACTTGAGAAGTGATGAAGGTTACCAAACCAGCGATTTTTCTCCCTCTTCACCGTCACTACTTCTTCAAAAACCAGATTGGTATCTTCTTTTTCTTGGTTCATCATAGGATAAAGCAAGAATAGACTGTAAATCAGAGCCACAAAAACAGCTAGAATGACAAAGGGATTGAGCATGATGATAAAGAAAAATAGGATACTCACTGCCACTAAAATGAAGTTATTCCCCTGTCTTCCAGTATAGTATCGAATCAGTAGTAAAAACAAGAGCAATATCAGTAGAAAACGGGAAAAATGCTCTGATACCATCATAATCAGAGCTCCTGTCAATAAACAAGCTTCAATAAATAGAAAAATTTGAAATTTTCGCATGTATCCGTCCTCTCTATTTTATTGTATCACAAAACCAAAATGTCACATCAGTCTGAGGAATGATAAAAAGACCGGGACCAAAATCCCGACCTCCTTATAGTTGATCTTTCGCTTCTTTTAATTTTCCATACAGGAGATAGTCGACCTCTTGTAAATCCTCAATTTTTGCACAATTAAGGGCACACATAATCAAGCGTAGGTCTTCCTTCCAACTCTCAACAATGGAAACAACGACATCCACTGGGTAGTTTTCAACCAACTCTAACATGGTGCGTGAAAGTCCAACAGCCTTGGCTCCAAAGACCAAGCATTTGATGATATCTAGTGGATTGCGCACCCCTCCACTTACCAAAAGCTCCATCTTGTCTTTCCAGTCTTGGGCATTTAGAAGGGCTTGCATGGTCGATTGCCCCCAATCATTGAGGTAGTCCCGTTGACCGCTACGACGATTTTCGATATAGGCAAAGCTAGTTCCCCCACGACCAGACAAATCAACCGTACGTATGCCTATCTCATATGCCTTAGCAATGGTCTTCACATCCATGCCAAAGCCGACTTCTTTTAAGACAAGGGGAACAGAGATTTGCTCAGCATAATCTTTCAGATTATTTTGCCACAATCTAAATTGACGCTCACCTTCGGGCATGAGCAGTTCCTGCATAACATTAACATGAACTTGCAAGAGGAGGGGATTCATTTCTTTTACCGTTTGTATCCCCAATTCAACAGGCTTGTCTAAGCCAATATTGGTTCCAAAGAGGAGGTCAGGATGATTTGACTTGACAGAGAAAGAGTCATCCGCTGGATCCTTAAGTGCCGCACTGTAAGAACCCGTCACAAATAAAATTCCACAGGCCTCTGCCACCTGGGCCAATTTTTGATTGATTTCTCTGCCCCGATCACTCCCACCTGTCATGGCGTTAATATAAAAAGGAAAGTCCCATTTGTGCCCTGAAAATTCTGTCGAAAGATCAATCTCATCTATATCGTATAAGGGTAGTGAGGAGTGGATTAACTCCACCTCATCAAAACTATTATAAGTACTTTTTTGTTCAAGGGCATAGCGGATGTGTTCATCCTTCCGATTTGTCGTCATGTCCTATCCTTTCTTGATACAAGAGCTCAATCCCAAGATCAGCCCAGCGTTTTTTCAGTAATGTGGTCGAATCTTGGTCAAAACTGAGGGCTATCCCACAGTCTCCACCACCAGCACCACTACTTTTAGCAACAGCTTTTAAGTTTCTGCTGGCATCTTTTAATTGTCTGAGCGAAGGTGTGTAAATATCTGAACTCAAGCCTTCTAAAAGTTGGCTGGCTTGTTCTTGTAGCTCCATTATCTTTTCTTCTTGGCCTTCATGCAAAGCCTTTACCAAGTTAGTTACTGTTTCTTTTGAAGCCTGCAAAAAGCTAGCATTCATATTCTTCTTGATTTGCTTAACCATGTGACTAGACACCGCTACTTCCTTGGTCCAACCCACCAGAAAATCAAATTTCAAGGTCGGTTCAACACTCCTAATAGAAAAGCCCCAATCACGTGCTAATACAGTTGGCAAGTCTTCTTTTTCTAGCCATTCTGCCACTTTCTCACGGTCAAAAGACTGATAGAGGACCAGGTCTTCTGAAACGATACAGGCAATATCCCCCATGGAACCATTATCTCCACGTTTGAGAAGTACAGCACTAGCCAGTTTAAACAAAAGGTCTCTTTCAACAGGTCTTTCATAGAAAGCAAGCATGGCCTTGATGACCAAGACAACAACACTACCACTAGAACCCAGGCCAAACTTCTTGCCCTCACGCTCCATTTTCCCACGAATGTCTATGGAAAAAGGTTGCAAGTCAACTCCTTGGGAAGTCAGATATTCCTCCACCAAGGCAACTGTTTCTTGAATCAAGGCATAAGAAGAATCTGGGCGCATATCTACACTATAAGTAAACATATCCGAGTAGAGTCGATAAACTTCTGAGGACTCAATCTCAGCTGTCATATAGATGGGAATAGCTTTTATTAGTGCCAACTGCCCTGGTTCTAAAATGGCATACTCACCAGCCCAGTAGAGCTTACCACAAGTTTTAACAATCGTCATCTTGGCTCAAATCCTTTGTCTTTGAAACGATTAAGCGATAGCGTTGACCTAAAAGTTCTGATAGATGTTCCAAGTCTTTTTCTAAACAAAGAACCTTTACATTAGGCCCCGCATCCATGGTGAAGTAACAAGATTCTCCTTGTTCTCTAAGCTGACGAACGAAATCCATAGCCTCATAACTTGCATCTGTCAGATAAGAGAACGGCGGATTTGCAGTTTTTGTCGTCGCATGCATTGCAAGAGCGTTCTTTTCTGTTAAAGCTCCAACCTTCTCAAAGTCATTTCCCTTGAGATAGACCAGCATATCATTGTAGTCTTGTTCAGACTGACGGACCCAGTCCTCAAAAGTAGTCGAAGTTTCTACACAGAGTTTCATACCATCCCGACTAGAGATTGGTTTTTTCTGGTCTTCCAAGACCAACATAATCATAGCTAGTTTCAAGTCAGTTTCAACTGGATAAATCTCTCCACTATCCTTATCCCAAGCTGCTATGGGGCCATAAAAACTACGAGATGAAGAACCCGATGCAAACTTAGCTTCCAAGGCCAACTCTTTACGATCTAGTCCTAATTGGAAGTAGGCATTGCAAGCTTTGACTAGAGCAGACAAACCACTGGAACTTGAAGAAAGGCCTGCTGCTGTTGGCATATTGTTCTTGGTATCGATACGAACAAAACCTGCTCCTTCAGGACGGTAGCGGTCAATGATTTTACTCATCTTTTTATGTTCAGCTTCATTTTGCAACTGACCATTGATGTAAAATTCATCTGCCCTAGCATCTGCTGGCAAAGGTGAAAGTGTCGTCTCCGTATACATATTTTCTAAAGTCAGAGAGATACTGCTAGTCGCGGGAACCATCTCTTTTTCTTTTTTCTTACCCCAATATTTAATAATAGCAATATTGGCATAGGAACGTACTGTTACAGGCTTTCGATCCATGTCTGAACAGCTCCTTTCTCTTCTAATCTTTCTGCGAGTTCTTGTGCTTGACTGACATTAGCAACCAAGGCAATGATGCAACCGCCTAGACCACCACCACTCATCTTGGCTCCTAGAGCTCCATGTTCAAGGGCAGTTTCAACCAAGGCATCTGCCTCAGGGCTACTAACTCCGATTTCTTTTAGATTTCCATGAGCTTTGGTTAGAATTTCTCCCAGCTTCACGGCATCTTTTGTTTGAATAGCTTTTTCTGCCTCTTGGGTTAATTCTCCTAATGCATGCAAGAAAGGCAGAGCTTCCTTACCTTTGCTCTCTACGACTTGGATAGCTTCACGAGTATGTCCATAAACTCCAGTATCTGCAATGATCAGATAAGCTGACAAATCCATGGCTAATTCTTCAAAACCAACATTCTTGATAAAACGAATAGGCTGGTCACTTAGGCAAGTCTTAGCATCTAAACCACTAGGATTCATATGGGCAATCATCTCCGCCCGATTGACCAGAATTTCTAAAACATCATACGGAAGTTCTGCTTGGTAATAATCAAATACTGCACGAATGGCTGCAATACTAATGGCTGCTGAAGAACCCATCCCCCGTTTTTCTGGAATAGCCGAGTCAATTTGACAACGGATGCAAGCATCTTTGATATTTAGATACTCGAGAGAAGCATAAACAGCCATAGACAAGGTGTCCTCTTCAAACAGACGCCATGGTGTGGTTGCTGGAACCACCCGACAAGTCACCTCTACCTCTAAAAGAGGTAAAGAAATGGCTGGGTAGCCATAAACCACTGCATGCTCTCCGATTAAAATAATTTTACTATGTGCCTGACCGACACCAACTTCTTTTGTCATTTAATCCTTCTATCAGACGAAAACCGTCTTTTTCTAGATAAAATTTTAGAACTTTATTCCTTTCTATTTTATTATATTTTCACAAAAAAAGCGATTGTTTCCTTCACAATCGCTTTTTTTCATTACTGGACCCACTCGCCATTATAGTTGAGGTAGTAGCCACCTACTGTGGTATTTACAGCCAAGGCACCAGAATTATAGGCGTAGTACCATTTCCCATTGACTTGGAACCAACCGGTTACCATAGCTCCTGACGAACGGAGGTAATACCAAGTATTATCGACATAAATCCAGCCAGTTTTCATATCACCGTTTTGAGCATCTAGATAATACCAGGTTGAACCTTCTTGATACCAGCCGGTCGCCATAGCACCTGATGAACGGAGATAGTACCACTTGTTACCAAGATATTGCCAACCCGTTTGCATTGTAGCAGTTGTTGGATCTAGATAGTACCAAGTTGAATCATCGTTTATCCAGCCACGTGCGAGCTCTCCAACAGTCAATCTGTTGATGCGAGAATCAAAGCCACCATCCTCCTGTAAATAATACCAATGCCCCTTATCATGAACCCAACCGGTTTTTAAGGTGTGATAACTTCTTTGGTCTTCAAAATAGTAGACTCGTTTCTCTGCTGGACTATCATATTGTTCCCCATGATGTTTGTTGATATTTGTAGCAGTTTTTGCTTCTAAAACTTGCTTACCAACAAATTCTTGTAGTACCCCATCTTGACCAAAGTAAAACCAATCTGGTCTAAAAGCAACATCTTGCCTTATAGAAGAACCAATCGTAACCCCTTCGTGTGGAGCAGGTATATATTGCCAGCCGACAACCATCTCTCCAGATAAAGGATCAAAATAATAGTACTTACCATCAATCACTCGCCAGTAGGTTTCTTTGAGTTCCCCCTTCTTGTAGTAAGTTCTACCATTTTCTTGGACAAATTGCCAGCCTTCTGAATCAGCATCGTCCGCAAATACCGTACTTGTTGCTAACAGACCAAAAAAGAATACTGTTAGACCGACTTGCATCATTTTTTTCAAAAATTTCATTCTTGTTTCCTCCAAAATGATTGTAGCAAAGGCAATACTATATGTCAATATATAATAAATTCTAAAAAAGCAGTTACATAACTGCAACTGCTTTTCTATTCTTGCATGGTGTAACCAACACCACGCACAGTTTTGATATAGCTCTTTTGACCTTTTACGTCAAGTTTGCTACGTAGATAACGGATATAAACATCGACGATATTGGTTTCGGTCGCACTCTCATACTTCCAAACACTTTCCAGCAACTGCTCACGAGTTAAAACCTTCTTACTTCCCATAAGAGTAGCTAAGAGGTCATATTCACGACGTGTCAGAGCAATCATCTCCTCGCCACGATAGACGGTATGATGTTCTACATCCATACGCAGATTGCGATAGGATGTTGGAACCTTCATCTGATTACAGTGTTGGTCGATAAAGTCCCGACCTCGGAAAATTGCTGCAATACGAGCCACTAGATCATCGATAATGACTGGCTTGTAGATATATGAAACAGCAAAACGTTGGATTGTTTCAACTTGGTCTTGCAATTCTTCTCGATGGTCCAAGACCATGATAACCGAAGCTGGCTTAGTCCGACTCAACTGTTCTGCAAAATCCTGGGCTGTCATATCCCCTAGATGAGCATTCAGTAAAATCAAGTCATAGTCTGTCTGAAGAGCCATGGAGAGGGCTTTTTGTCCCTCTTCTACCTGATCAACTCGGTATTGCTCTTTTTGGAGTTCCAGACTTAAAAATGAGCTAGATTTCTTTCTTTCTCAAGTAATAAAATCCGTTTCCCCATGGCTGACCTACTTATTTTTCGTCATACCAAGAGTAGTGGAATGTTCCTTCTTTGTCTTTACGTTGGTATGTGTGAGCACCAAAGTAATCACGTTGTGCTTGGATCAAGTTCGCTGGAAGGTCAGCTGAACGGTAGCTATCAAAGTAAGTAATGGCTGCTGAGAAGGTTGGTACTGGTACACCAGCTTGAACCGCAAGAGCAACAATATCACGAACAGATTGTTGGTACTTAGCTGTTACATCCAAGAAGTACTCATCCAAAAGAAGGTTAGCAAGATCTGCATCACGGTTGTAAGCATCTGTAATCTTTTGCAAGAAACGAGAACGGATGATACATCCAGCGCGCCAGATAGATGCGATATCTGCAAATGGCAAGTTCCAGTTATTTTCTTTAGAAGCTACACGCAATTGCGCAAAACCTTGTGCGTAAGAAATGATTTTTGAGAAGTAAAGGGCTTGACGGATCTTTTCAATCAACTCAGCCTTGTCTCCTTCAAATTTGAAAGCAGCTGGTTTTGGAAGCACCTTGCTAGCGTGTACACGTTCTTCTTTATAAGTTGAAATGTAGCGCGCAAATACCGACTCAGTAATCAGTGACAATGGCACACCAAGGTCAAGAGCTGATTGGCTAGTCCATTTACCAGTTCCTTTATTTCCTGCAGCATCCAAGATGTAGTCTACGATTGGTCCATCTTGACCTTCATCATCTTTACGGCTCAAGATATCAGCTGTGATTTCAATCAAGTAGCTGTCCAATTCACCCTTGTTCCACTCAGTAAAGATTTCAGCCATGTCTTCTGCTGAAAGACCGAGCAAGTGTTGCATCAAGTCATAGCTTTCTGCGATCAATTGCATATCACCGTACTCGATACCATTGTGGACCATTTTCACATAGTGACCTGCTCCATCAGGACCGATGTAAGTCACACATGGTTTCCCATCTTCTGGTGCTTTTGCAGAAATTTCTTCAAGAACGTCAGCCACCAATTCATAGGCTTCTTTTTGTCCACCAGGCATGATAGATGGTCCTTCAAGGGCACCTTTTTCACCACCAGATACACCTGTACCGATGAAGTTGATACCTGAGTTCGCCAATTCTTCATTACGACGGATAGTATCTTTATAGAAAGTATTTCCGCCATCAATCAAGATATCGCCTTTATCCAAGTGTGGAAGAAGGGCTTGGATGGTTGCGTCTGTACCAGGTCCTGCTTGAACCATGAGCATGATACGACGTGGTTTTTCGATTGAGTTTACGAAGCTTTCGATATCATAGCTTGGCACAAAGTTCTTTTCAGGATGGCAAGCAACAACATCTTCTGTTTTTTCTTTACTACGGTTATAGATAGCAACTGTGTATCCACGAGATTCGATATTAAGGGCAAGGTTACGACCCATTACGGCCATACCAACAACACCAAAGTTTGCTTTAGTCATGTGACACTCCTCTTGTTTAATATGTTTTATTTTATCATGTTTATCTGTGAAAAGAAAGAATTTTATAACAATTTGACTAGTAGTCTAAATCATCCGCATGGCCAGAACCATTCCCTACAAAGTAACCTGTCTTACAGTTTAGGGTGAAGAGATAAGTTCCATCTGGTTTATAAAGGTTGTAATAACCATTGCCATTAACGATATTTACAGGTTCCAAGATATATTGGTTTCCAGTGATATATCCACGTGCACGGGATGTCTCAAGTATTCGTTCAAGGACACCATCTGCAAAAGTCCAAGCAGGATTACTACTATCACTTACAGCGGCTTGATTATACGGTACTCGACTGACACTTCTTTGCAAATTAACGCCTTCGCTCGACAAGCCACCATTCGTAGATGACGCAGTCTCATTTGTTGAAGTAGATGGACTGCTTTCTGTCGTTGGGCTTGACGCTTCTTGGCTAGCGGCTGACGTTGAAGCTGCACTTGTTGTTGTACTTGCTAATTGACTCTTACCAAGACTGATTGCTTTGTCTAGAAGTTTATCAATTTCTGTATTACCAGTCTTGATATCTGTAAATTTAGCATCCGCTTTGATTTTTGCATTTGTATCCAAAACACCATCTGTAATAGCTGGAGTTTCAAATTGAGAATTTACTTCTTGAATTGCTTTTATCTGTGTTTCTAAGCTATCATATTTTGATTTGGCTAGAGTATGTTCTCTCGCTCCTTCAAGTTTATCTAGAAGTTCCTTCAATTGATTCAGTTGACTAAACTGGCTATTTTTAAGAGCTGTTTTGTTTTCATCAGTATAAAACGTGTCGTAGAGCGCATTAAATTGTTCATAGACCGACTGATTGCTTACCAAGCCTGAATCTGCAGCCTTAGTTTGAAGTTCTTGAGAAGAGCGCGCAATCTGACGATAAACGTAATAGCCACCTCCAAAAATCAAGAGGAATAGCAAAATAATGGCTGACAAAATCGCCCATTTCTTTTTATTTTTTGGTTCATCATCAACTTCAGTAGAACGAGAAAAAGGTTGTAGCTGATCTTCATTTTCCTCATAAACCACTCCCACTTCGGAGTTTTCTACCTCAGTCATTTCAACAGCTTCCAATTCATCCTTAAAAGGTTGCTCGAGAATTCTCGTTTCCTCTTCTTCAGCTTCTTGAACAACGATTTCAGTTGTCTCTGCAGCTACTGCAAGAGCAATTGCTTCCTCTTCTGAACTTAATGCACTTTCTTGTTCAGTTGTTTCTCTCACTTCCTGAATCATATCGTCCAAGCTTTGAGTGGATTCCTCTTTTTTCGTTTGTAAATTTTCAAATTTGTCTGCTTCGATTTCTTCACGGTGTTGCTTGATATATTTGTCTAAGATGGTATCATCTGGAGTCACACCTGCTTCAACCTCTTCGTTCTTACGAATAGCCTGACCAACCGTTAAATCTTTAGCCTCTTCAAATTCAAATTTAGATTCTTGCTCACCTTTATGATGACGATCGCGTCTTTTCTTACTCATCTGCATTCCTTTCTTTTTTAACATCTTGCCTTTTCACACGTTGACCAAAATATTGATATAAATCAACTTTCAAAGTACCGTTATAGAGTTTCCGTTTTTTATCTGCCTGACTACCATATTTACTTTCAAAAGCTTCATCACTAGTCAGGACAAATTTACTCCATGTTTTAAGGGGGGCAAATACTTCTCCCATCTCAGCATAGAGCTTGGTTACTCCTGCATCATCTGACAAGCGTTCTCCATACGGTGGATTCGAAATAATAACTCCATTGATCTTGTCCGTTCGCAAATCCTGCACGCGCATCTGCTTAAAGTGGATATCCTTAGAAACTCCCGCAGCCTGAGCATTTGCCTTAGCAATTTCCACCATGCGTCCATCAATATCACAACCCATAATGTCTAGCTCAATCTCACGATTGATTTTTTTGCTTGCTTCTGTGCGGACTTCCTGAATTAAACGATCACTAACCCAGTTCCAATCCTCAAAAGCAAAGGAACGGCGCAAACCTGGCGCCATATTACGAGCAATCATAGCTGCCTCAATACAGAAGGTCCCTGAACCGCAGGTCGGATCAATCAAGGGTTTATCAGGATACCAGTTTGATAATTGCAGAATTGCTGCTGCCATGTTCTCTTTAATAGGAGCACCACCTTTTTCAGTACGATAACCTCGTTTGAAAAGACTAGAGCCACTTGTGTCAATCATGATAGTCGCAACATCTTTAAGAATTGAAACCTCTATTTTAAACTCTGGACCATTTTCCATCAGCGGAACACCTTCTGGTCGAGCATAATGTTTCTGCAATTTCTTAACAACTGCCTTTTTAGAAATAGCTTGAACACTAGGTTCATTATGAAGTTTTGATTTGACACACTTAGCCTTTGAAATTGGGAAACGTGCTCCGAGAGGAAGATAGTTTTCCCAATCAAGAGCAAATACTCCCTGAAAAAGTTCTTCAAATGTTTTTGCAGGAAATGTTCCAACAACAATCTTAATCCTATCTGCAGCTCTTAGCCACAAATTACTTTCAACGATTGTCTTCACATCTCCTTCAAAGCGAACGCGACCATTCTCAACTTGACAGTCATAGCCCAGCGCACGCACTTCTCGACCTACCACCGCCTCTAAGCCTGCCGCAGCAGTCGCGATTAAATTAAATGTTTGTTTCATGTCAGTCTTTAAAGACCTTTCTCTTGTTCACTTTTAAAAAATGAGGTTGAGAAAGATTTCTCAGCCCCAACCTATATGCAATTTTCTATAAGCCATGTTTTGTTCCAGAAGTGACTAGGACCACTTCCTTCGATAATCATCTGTCTACCACTAGCAGCCAAAAGCCACTAGCAGTCAGAGTACTACGTTCGTTTCCGCGCACTCCATGCCCCGACCAAAATTTGGGTTGCTAGCTTGAGGGGTTTACCGCGTTCCACTCTCTCTGTTTCCAGAGAGACTTCGTCACTGTGGCACTTTCAGAGCTACTAAAACATATCCGAAAACTTAGTCTATTCACTCGCCGTAACGATTTCTCGTCCCTAGGCTTATGGTTTCGCCTAGCACAAACACTACAGGCATCACAGCCTGTGCTAGCATGGACTTTCCTCATGAAAAGATAAACTCTCCACGCGATTATCCAAAAATTGCACAACTGTATAATTCTTAGAAATCAGAATTTTCTACAATTTGTTTGCCAAATACTTCTTTTTCAAGACGATTCAAGCGTTTCAGGATATCAAAATTAGTCATAGAAGTCGTACTTCCAAGCTCAGCAGGTTCAGACGTTACAGATACAGGTGCCGCCTGAGGTTTGTTCGCCAATTGCTCTTTTCAATTCTGCGACTTCCAAACGTAGTGATTTAACCAACGCTGCATAGGTTTCATAGTCCTTGATAACGTCATCTAAGAATTCATCTACCTCTGCTTTACTGTATCCACGTACTTCTCTTCCGAAATCCTGCTCAAAAATATCCTTTGCTGTAAAAATAATACTTGCCATGTCTCTCTCCATTCTCAGTTACTAGTATTATTATATAAAAAAAGGCAAACAAAAAGCAAGGTCAAAGCCTCAATTTTCGGAAAAATTTTCGGCTATTTCGTTTAATTCCTCAAATGTTAATCTTTTTTTGTCATATAGTTGTCTTTCTTTTTTTCATCAGTTCGTAAAAAAATCTCATTTTTGTTTCGTTATCTTCGTCGTAAAAAAATATAGGCGCCATCCGTATTTTCGAGTAAAAAAATCTGATAATCTCTCAATTGGACTTTGTGCTCATAAGTTGGATAGGCATATTTGACAAAATCGACCTGTTTAAAATCACCCAATTTGAACTGGTTTGCCTCATTCCAGTTTGATCCATGTGTCTCAAAATCAAAAATAGTCGCTAGTTGAAATCCATAGGCCTCCTTCATGTCTCTAGCTACTTCTAAGACCCAGTGTTCAAAACCAAGAGAGCCTGTGAAAACTAGCCATTTTAACCCTTCCTCAGCTAATCTTTCCAAATCTCTACGAATGGCTTTTTTGATAATTTTTAATCGAATATCCTTTTCATTTAACAATCCTAAATCAAAAGCTGAGTATCCTAAAACCAAGGCTGTATGCATTTTTTCACCCTTTCTGTTGACCTTTGTGGTATAATAGAGTGATGTTATTGTACCAATAAGGAGGATTATGGTCAACTATCCACATAAACTTTCATCTAAACCAAGTAAAACTTCTCTGCCCCAAACTAAAAATTTCGCAAATCGAGGGATGAGCTTTGAAAAGATGATAAATGCTACGAACGACTACTATCTATCACATGGAATAGCAGTCATTCACAAAAAGCCAACCCCAGTTCAGATAGTTCGAGTCGACTACCCTCAACGGAGTCGCGCTAAAATTGTCGAAGCCTATTTTAGACAGGCTTCAACTACTGACTACTCGGGTGTTTATGAAGGATTTTATATCGATTTCGAAGCCAAGGAAACCAGACAAAAAAATGCTTTCCCGATGAAGAACTTCCATTCTCATCAGATTCTGCATATGGAACAGGTTCTTGAACAAAAGGGTATATGCTTCGTCTTAATCCACTTTTTCTTCTTATCAGGAGACATATTTATTACCGGCGATTGACCTCATCCATTTTTATCATCAGGATATGGGAAAAAAATCAATGCCGCTTGATTATATTCGAGATCATGGTTATGTGATTGAGCAACAAGCCTTTCCTCAAATACCATACCTCGATATCGTCAAACAACATTTACTAGGTGGTAAAACAATATGAATAAACATTTTTCTGGCGCATTGCTAAATATCTAGGAATTGGATTTTTTTAGCAGCCTATTATTGCTGCAATATTGATTGGTGGAAGTGTCTTCTTCTACTATGTATCTAAAAGCACCAGAACTTTCTGAAAGCAAACTTGTCGCAACAACTTCAAGTAAAAATTTACGACAGTAAAAAAACGAATTGGTTGCTGACTTAGGAGCAGAGCGTCGTGTTAATGCTCAAAGCAGTGACATTCCTATTGAACTTGTAAATGCAATAGTATCAATTGAAGATCATCGCTTCTTTAATCACAGAGGAATCGATAGCATTCGAATAGCTGGAGCTTTCCTGCGAAACTTAACTAGTAGAGGTGGACTCCAAGGTGGTTCAACCTTGACGCAACAGTTGATAAAATTAACTTACTTTTCAACATCATCATCAGACCAAACAATCGCACGTAAGGCCCAAGAAGCTTGGCTAGCTATTCAGTTAGAAAGAACTGCGACCAAACAGGAAATTTTGACATATTACATCAATAAAGTATACATGTCAAATGGTAACTATGGTATGCAAACTGCAGCTCAAAGTTACTATGGTAAAGATTTAAAAGACCTATCAATTCCACAACTTGCTCTTCTAGCCGGAATGCCACAGGCACCTAACCAATATGATCCTTATTCTCATCCAGAAGAAGCAACAGAACGTCGTAATCTAGTCCTATCAGAGATGCAAAAGCAAGGCTATTTAACAGCTGAACAATATGAAACGGCTATAAATACACCTATCACTGATGGTTTACAAAGTCTTAGAGGAAGCAACTCTTATCCTCCATACTTAGACAATTACCTCAAAGAAGTGATTGAACAAGTTGAAACAGAGACAGGCTACAACCTTTTAACTACTGGAATGGATGTCTACACTAACGTAGACCAAGACGTTCAAAAACGACTTTGGGATGTATACAACACGGATGAATATGTAAACTATCCAGATGATGAAATCCAAGCAGCTTCTACTATTATTGATGTATCAAATGGTAAGGTTATTGCTCAACTCGGCTCTCGCCACCAAGCTAGCAACGTATCTTTTGGTATTAACCAAGCCGTTGAAACCAACCGTGACTGGGGTTCTACCATGAAACCAATCACAGACTATGCCCCTGCATTAGAATATGGCATTTATGACTCTACTGCCTACATGCTGAAGGATGTTCCGTACAACTATCCAGGCACTAACATTCCTGTTTATAACTGGGATAGAGGGTATTATGGTAATATTACCCTTCAAACTGCTATCCAACAATCTCGTAACGTACCAGCCGTTGAAACTCTCGATAGAGTTGGACTCGATAAAGCAAAAGGTTTCCTAAATGGTTTAGGCATTGATTATCCAACCATGGTATACGCAAACGCAATTTCAAGTAATACGACCGAATCAGGTAAACAGTACGGTGCAAGTAGTGAAAAAATGGCTGCTGCCTATGCTGCATTTGCTAACGGTGGTATCTATCACAAACCAATGTATATCAATAAAATTGTCTTTAGCGACGGTAGTTCAAAAGAGTTTTCTGATCAAGGTACTCGTGCTATGAAAGAAACAACCGCCTATATGATGACAGAAATGATGAAAACAGTATTATACTCTGGTACAGGTCGAGACGCTTATATTTCATGGCTTCTACAAGCAGGTAAAACTGGTACATCAAACTACACTGATGAAGAGATTGAAAACCACATTAAAACAAGTCAATTTGTTGCTCCGGATGAAATGTTTGTTGGTTATACCCGTAAATATTCAATGGCAGTCTGGACCGGTTACTCAAACCGCCTTACTCCAATCTTTGGTGATGGCTTTACTGTTGCCACTAGCATCTATCGTTCTATGATGCAATATCTAGCAGAGGACGATCACCCTGGTGATTGGACAATGCCAGAAGGACTTTATAGAAGCGGTGATTATGTCTTTAAGAATGGGGCACGTAGCAACTGGATTTTCCAAACAACTCAACAATCCTCAACAACCTCCAGCTCAACAACTGAAAATCAAAATTCAGTAGCTGAAACTACTAGCCCAAATACCGCTCAGAATCCAACTGCTCCAAATACAAATCAAAACCCTCAATAAAATCAAAATTCTCAAGAACAACAATAATCTTAAAAGATCTAGGAAAAATCTTCCTAGGTCTTTTGTTAATGAAAAAGTGGAGTTAATTACTAACTCCACCTTCTTTTATTTTACATGGTTTGCAAGATCTTCTTGCGCTTTTTTATTAGATTCTTCTTTTTCTTTCTTCCATTTATCTTGAGCTTTTTGATATTCATCAGCAGTTACTGGTTTATCTTGAAGTTCAAGGTACTTGTACAAGAGGGCTTCACTCATACCCTTGTTACCTGAGTATGCAAATGGAAGAGTATATGGCACCATCTTAGACAACATTGGACGTCCAGTTTGAGAAGTTGTTGGAATAATCAAAGCGCTATCTGTCAACCAAGCTTGGGCAGCAGCATATTTATCATAACGTTTTGAAACATCAGTGTTTTCGTTTCCAGCTTCAACAACCATCTTTTCATAATCTTCCAAACCAACTTGTTTGGCAGCAGCGTTGTTTGTACCAGCATCAAATCCTAGATAAGTCTTCGTATTTTCACCAACAGATGGTTTGATGATATCAAGGTAAGTAGATGGGTCAATGTAGTCTGGAGACCATCCAACGTTATCTGAGAGATCCCAATCTTCTCCAGCAGCTGTTTCAGCAAAGTAGGTAACATTTAAGACTTCATCTTTTTGAAGTTGTTGAATATCAACAACGACATTGTCAGTTCCTAATGTTGCTTCAAGTGATTGTTTCAATGACTGAACACGTTGAACTTTTGTAGTATTAGTTTGGTCAACTGGCATATCCAAATGAATTGGGAATTGAACGCCCTCTGCTTGGAGAGCTGTCTTAGCTTTAGCAAATTCTGCTTTCGCTTTTTCAGGATTGTATAGACCATCTTGAGCGTCGTCTAGATTAACATCTTTCCACTCGTCACCATAGGTTACCAATTTTTCTTTAACTAAGTCACCAAAGTTTTTACCATCAGCTTGAACAAATGTTGGTGGTACGAACAAGTTACGAAGAAGTTTGCTTGCTCCACTTTCTCCATTGACTTGAGAAGCATAAGCTGTTCTATCAAAACCAAAGGCGATAGCTTGACGGAAGTCTTTGTTTAGGAGAGCTTTCTTAGTTGATGTCTTTTGCTCATCTGTAGTCTTAGAAGTGTACTTGTAAGACTGACGGTCAATATTTGTCCCAACTAAGAAAGTAGCAGAATCTTGTGGTGTATAAACGATGTTATCCTTAAACTCTTTTTCAAGTTCAGGATATCCTGCACTTGTCGGGAAGAGACGAGCCATTGAGAAGCCGCCATCCTTAAAGGTGTCTGCAAGTTTGCCTGTATCTTGACCATCCCAGAATGATAGTTTTACTTTATCAATATGAACATTGTCCTTATCCCAGTAGTTTGGATTCTTTTCAAATTCTACTGAAGATTTTGCTACCAATGATTTCAACAAGAAAGGACCGTTGTAAAGAATACTGCTTGGATCAGTTGCTTTGGCAAAGTCACTTCCTTTAGAAGTAAGGAATTCTTCATTGACTGGTGCAAGAATACCCATGGTTGTCTTAGAGTTCCAGAAAGCTTTCTGGTTTATTCAAAGTGTATTGAACAGTTTGATCATCAATTGCCTTGATTCCAACTTCTGAGAAGTCTTTTACTTCACCTTTGACATAAGCGTCAAGACCTTTAATGGATTCTTGAACAAGATAAAGGGCCTCTGACTTATTATCAGCTGCATATTTAAGACCTGTTACAAAGTCTTGAGCTTTCACAGGTGCATACTCTTCACCTTCAGAAGTGTACCACTTAGCATCTTTACGGATTGTATAAGTGTAAGTCAAACCATCTTGAGATACTGACCAGTCTTCTGCCATAGATGGCACGAAGTTCCCGTAACGGTCATTCTCCATCAAACCGTCAACAACATTACTTGTGATATTCGCAACTGCAGCCTTACCTGTTGTCAGATAGTTGAGGCTGTCTGGATCTGTTTCATAAACGTAAGAAAAAGTTTTCTCACCTTTTGCACTAGAGCCTGAACCTGAACAAGCTGCCAAAACACCTGACGCTAACAGAGTCACTCCTGCTAGGGCCATTACTTTTGAAAATTTCATAATAAACTCCTTTTTGACTTTTTATACATTATAGTCCCTTTTTCGCCAAGTGTCAATACAATTTTTCAGAATTTTTTTCAAATTGATTTGAAAAATTTTTTTCTTCCTATAGGTTTTAATATGAAAAATCTTTTTTTAGGAAAAATTTCTATCATTGACATTTATCAACTATAGCTTTATGATATAATGAAAGAAGAAAGTTGAAAGGAAATACCATGTCAAAAGAAGTTATTGTTGAAAGTTTTGAACTAGATCATACGATTGTAAAAGCTCCTTATGTCCGCTTGATTGGAGAAGAGACTGGACCGAAAGGAGATATCATTTCTAACTTTGATATCCGCTTGGTTCAACCAAATGAGGACTCTATCCCTACTGCTGGACTTCATACTATTGAGCACCTCTTGGCTAAGCTCATCCGTACTCGCATTGACGGTATGATTGATTGTTCCCCATTTGGTTGTCGTACAGGTTTCCATATGATTATGTGGGGACGTCATACTAGCGCTGAAATTGCTGCTGTCATCAAGGATTCACTAAAGGAAATCGCTGAGACTACAACTTGGGAAGATGTTCCTGGAACAACTATTGAATCTTGCGGAAACTACAAGGATCACAGCCTCTTTTCTGCTAAGGAGTGGGCAAAATTGATTCTTGAACAAGGAATTTCAGACGATGCTTTTGAGCGTCATGTCATTTAACAAAAAAAGAACCAGCTTTTCAGCTGGTTCCTTTTTTGATTCACAAAACCTTGATTTAGGCTTTTTCACGAATGACCAAGACACCATCTTCCATGTCAGCTTCAAGGTGTTTAGCATCAAGATTATCCAAATGGAAGTCTGTTACTTTGTCACGGATTTGTTGTTCAACTACTCGACGGAGTGGACGAACACCCATGACTTCATCATAACCTTCTTCAGTCATGTATTCTTTGGCTGCATCGCTCACTGCCAAGTCGATTTCTTTCTTAGAAAGAGTCTTATTGACATCAATCAACATCAAATCAACAATCTTAGAAAGGTCTTCCTTACTCAAGTGTGAGAATTCAATCACAGCGTTGAAACGGTTCAAGAATTCTGGACGGAAGTATGGTTTCAAACGATCCATGAGTTCTGGTTTATCAGCATCTTCTGTCAAGTTAGCTTCGTAACCAAAGCCTGCATTTGAAGTTGCGATAATCACCGTATTCTTGAAGTTTACAGTGTTACCTTGACCATCTGTCAAACGACCATCATCCAATACTTGAAGAAGAAGAGTAATGACTTGAGGGTCAGCCTTTTCAATTTCGTCGAGAAGGACGATTGAGTATGGATTACGACGGACGCGTTCTGTCAAAGTATTGCTATTGTCATCATAACCAACATAACCAGCTGTTGTACCAATCAATTTAGAAACGGCTGTGCGGTCGCTGTATTCAGACATGTCCAAACGGATGATAGCATCTTTAGTTCCGAACATATCAAGTGCTAATTGTTTAGCCAACTCAGTTTTACCAACACCAGTAGGACCTACAAAGAGGAAGCTACCGATTGGGCGATTTCCTTCATCAAAACCTGCACGGTTCCGACGAATCGCTTTGGCAACGGCTTCAACAGCCTTGTCTTGACCGATAACCTTAGTTTGCAAACGGTGGCCCATATCTTTCAAACGTTCAATATCAGTTGCACCCATTTGTGAAACAGGAATACCTGTCATACGTTCTACAGACTCAGCTACATCATTGACAGTCGCTGTCACCTTGTGATCTTCTGTATGGTTAGCAATTTGCTTTTCAAGTTCTTCGATACGAACTTTTGCATTTAAAGCTGCTTCATAATCTTCTTTAGCAGCTGCAGCTTCTTGTTTAGCTTTTTCTTCTTCAATTTCATGTTCCACTGCATGCACATCTGTTACTGGATGTTGTGCAGCCAAGTGAGCAGCTGTCACATCGACAAGGTCGATAGCCTTATCAGGTAAACTACGTTGTGGAATATATTGAACAGAGTAATCAACAGCTGCTTTCAATACTTCATCTGGCAAAATGACGTTGTGGTGTTGTTGATAAAGATCACGAATACCTTGAAGAATCTTGAAAGTATCTTCAGCAGATGGAGCATTAACTTTTACTTCGTTGAAACGACGAGCAAGGGCTGCGTTTTTCAAGATGGTATTACGGTATTCATCTTGAGTTGTTGCACCAATCACTGTCAATTCCCCACGTGAAAGAGCAGGCTTCAAGATATCCGCAAGTCCTTTAGATCCTTGACCATCACCTGTGCTACCAGCACCAAGAATTTGATGAATTTCATCGAAGAAGAGGATAATATTCCCAGCTTCTTTGACTTCGTTTACCAAGTTTTGAATATTCTCTTCAAAGCTACCACGGTATTGCGTACCAGCTTCAAGACCTGAAATATCAATAGAGATAATTTCTTTGTTCTTGATTGCTGCTGGAACATCACCATTCACAATAGCTTGTGCAAGGCCTTCTACTACAGCAGTTTTACCAACACCAGCATCACCGACAAGAACTGGGTTATTCTTTGTACGACGAGAAAGGATTTCAGATGTTTCTTGAATCTCCTTATTACGTCCAATAACTGGATCCAACTTACCTTCACGAGCTTCTGCTGTTAAGTTACGCCCAAGTTTTGCAAGAATACCATCTTGTTTCATGGCTTTACCTTGAACGTACTGAGCTTGATCACTTCCTTCGCTAGGAAGTTGACCTGTTTGACGGTAAATCGCGAATTCTTCAGGTGTTACTTCACGACCGTTAATCAAGTAACGACGATTTTCAGAACTGTATCCACGCATACCACCCATCAATTGGTTAAATAAATCATCCATGTTGTTAAAGTTATTAAAGTTGTTATTCATATTTCATACCTCGTTTATTTTCAAAATTAGTTAGTCAAAATATTTTGACTTTCTCTGACCTTTGTTTTAAAAATTTTAGACTAGCAATTTGCTACTCTACGTATAATTTCTGGTTTTCTCTTTATCCAATACAGATTTTTGTAATTGGACTTCTAAAAAAATACTAATGTTCATCATAGGTTGTACCTCATTTTCTAGGTTTTTACCCATACTTTGATCTTAAGATAGTATTACACAATCACCTTAAAATCAAGGTTTTTCTAAGGACTTTCATTATCCTTATGTTCTTAGTATATCACTTTGGTCAGTATTAGTCAATAGATTTGACCAATTTTGACCAACTTTTTTTAAATATTTTTTTATATCAAAAAAACCAGTCACTTTGACTGGTTTTTGATTTACTATTTATGAATCTTAGCTCAATGCATCATCCATTGAAAGAACTTCGTGGAAGACACGTTGTGTCAATTCAGTTTTTTGTTCTGGAGTGAGGTACTTTAGTATTTTACACAGTATCCAGAGATACGTACGATTACGTCTTCACCTGACATGATCTTTTCGTAAACATCGTTCAAGTCCATAACGTTCAAGTTAACGTGTTGTCCACCGTTTTCGAAGTAACCATCAAGGATTGTTACCAAGTTATCAACTTGTTCGTCACGAGTCTTACCAAGAGCACGTGGTGAAACTTGAGTTGTCAATGAGATACCATCAGCTGCGTAACCAAAGTCAAGGCTAGCAAGTGAGTTCAAGTTTTGCAACCATCCACCTTTAGCTTTGTTAGATGGGTTAGCACCTGGTGAGAAGAATTCAAGTTTAGACAAGTTCACTGAACCATCTTCGTTGAGGTATACACCTTTGTGGACTGGTGAGTTACCAGTTTGTTTAGAGTAAGCAACGTTAGATGTGATTGTCAAAAGTGATACAGTAGCTTCTGCGTCTTTGTAAAGTTTGTGACTACGTAGACGAGTTGTGTAAGCTTCGATCAACCATTCTGCCAATTCGTTTGAACGTGGGTCATCTTCACCCCAACGTGGGTATTCACCGATTGTTTCATAATCGTAGATGTAGCCATTTTCGTCACGGATTGGTTTAACTGTAGCGTACTTGATAGCTGACAATGTGTCAACAGTGTTAGCGAATCCACAGATACCGAATCCCATGTTAGCACGTTGTTTAGTTGGCAAGAAGGCCATTTGAACAGCTTCGTAGTTGTACTTGTCAGTCATGTAGTGGATAATGTTCAATGCATCTACATAAGTGTCAGTCAACCAGTCAAGAGATTTTTCGAAGTTAGCTTTAACTGATTCGAATTCAAGAACTTCGTCACGGATTGGTTCGATATCAAATACTTTGTAGTCTTTATGAACATCGTCATAACCACCGTTCAAACCAGTAAGAAGAGCTTTAAGAACGTTAACGCGAGCACCGAAGTACTGGATGTTGTGACGTTGTTCTTCGTTTTCTGGGTCAAGTGGAGACACACAACATGAGATACAGCTCATTTCACCGTATCCATCTTTAGCCATTGTTGTAACACCTTCGTATTGGATTGAAGAGTGTTTGTGGCTCATGTGCATACAGTAGCGACGGAAGTTGTATGGCAATTTGTCAGTCCAAAGAACTGTCAAGTTTGGTTCTGGAGAGTTACCGATGTTGTCAAGAGTGTTCAAGAAACGGTAGTCCATCTTAGTAACACGGTGACGACCGTCGTTACCCATACCAGCCATAGAAGTTGTGATGAAGGTTGGGTCACCTGAGTACAATTGGTCGTATGCTTTGTACGAGCAAATTTAACTGTACGAAGTTTCATAACGAAATCATCAACAAATTCTTGGATTTCTGATTCAGTAAATGTACCACGAGCAAGGTCACGTTCTGCAAAGATATCCAATACGATTGGCACACGTCCGAGAGATGTAGCCGCACCGTTGATAACACGGCAGACAGCCATGAAAGCAATGTTTACCCATTGGATAGCTTCTTTAGTGTTCATCGCTGGTTTGCGAACATCTACTCCGTAAAGATCACCCAAGCGTACAACTTGTTGCAATGCTTGATATTGAAGGTTAATTTCTTCACGAAGACGAATTGTTTCTTCATCGATTTCTTCGATTGAGTTCCAGTCGTTAACTTTTTCTTGCATCAAGTAGTCTGCACCGTAAAGAGCAAGACGTGCGTATACACCGATGATACGTCCACGTGAGTATGCATCTGGAAGACCAGTTACAGTGTGAGCGTGACGAGCACGACGGATGTTTGAAGTGTAAGCACGGAAGATACCATCGTTAACAGTTGTTACGTATTTAGTGAAAATTTCGTGAACAGCTGGATCTGGTTCGTATCCATTTTCTTTCAAAGTAGTTTCAGCCATACGGATACCACCTTTTGGCATGAAGTTCAATTTGAAGAGTTCATCGTTTTGGATACCATAAATCAATTCGTTTTCTTTGTCGATAAATCCAGCAGGAATATCAGCAATAGAAGTTGGACGAGTGTCCATTGGGAAACGAGTTTCTTCGTAGTGTGCTTTAGTTTCTTCTACGATTTTTTTAATGTGAAGTGAACGCTCTGTTGGTCCTGCAAGGAAGCTTTCATCTCCATCATAAGGTGTGTAGTTAGCTTGTACAAAGCGTGATACACTTGCTTTTTTTCTTTCCAGTCAACACCTTTTAAAGCCTTCCCAGGCTTTGTCAAAAATGTCCTGTGCTTCAACAACTGTCTTAACAACCATGTTAATGTCCTCTTTTTATCTTTCTAGTAACAGTCATCTGTTACATTCATGTATTCAGTATACCACACAGTAAACGATTTCAACAAGTGAAATCACCTTTTTTAACACTTTCTTTTTATAATACAGTTGTTGTTTTTCGCGATAACTGTATTATAGTTTTGAAAAAGATTTACTTATTTTCTATTTTTTCTGAAAAAGGTTATAATATAGCTAGTAATTCTATCAAAGAAAGGTCATTACATGCTCATATTTCCACTGATGAATGATTTATCTCGTAAAATCATCCATATTGACATGGATGCCTTTTTTGCTGCGGTAGAAATTCGAGACAATCCCAAACTAAAAGGGAAACCCGTTGTTATTGGTAGTGACCCAAGAAAAACAGGAGGTCGCGGAGTTGTTTCGACTTGTAGTTATGAAGCGAGAGCCTTTGGCATCCACTCAGCTATGAGTTCCAAAGAGGCCTATGAACGTTGTCCACAAGCCGTTTTCATTTCCGGAAACTACGAAAAATATACTGCTGTTGGTCAACAGATTCGAGCTATTTTTAAACGTTATACGGATAGGATTGAACCTATGAGTATCGACGAAGCCTATCTAGATGTGACTGAAAATAAGCTCGGTATCAAAGTCTGCTGTCAAGATTGCTCGCTTAATTCAGCAGGATATTTGGCAAGAACTCCATCTGACCGCTTCTGCCGGTGTATCTTATAATAAGTTTTTAGCTAAAATGGCTAGTGACTATCAAAAACCTCGTGGTTTGACGGTCATTCTTCCTGATGAAGCTGAAAATTTCCTCAAACAAATGGATATCGCTAAATTTCCACGGTGTTGGCAAGAAAAACAGTTGAAAAAAACTCCATCAAATGGGTGTATATACGGGTACTGACCTTTTAGAGATTTCTGAAATCACTCTCATTGATCGTTTCGGAAGACTCGGTTTTGACCTTTATCGTAAAGCTCGAGGTATAGATAACTCTCCCGTTAAATCAAATCGTATCCGTAAGTCTATTGGTAAAGAAAAAACTTACAGTAAGATTCTAAGTCTAGATGAAGATATAAAAAAAGAGCTAACTCTCCTTTCGGAAAAAGTGGCCCTTAGTCTTCAAAAACATGAAAAAAGTGGTAAAATCGTCATTTTGAAAATCCGCTATGCTGACTTTTCTACTTTGACAAAACGAAAAACACTGAGCCAACAAACACAAGACTCTGAAGAAATCGCACAAAGCATTATCCAACTCTACGAAACACTTAGTGATAAAGACAAGGGTGTTCGCTTATTGGGAGTCACTATGACAGGATTTTAAAAACCTTGAAGGATCTTCCTTCAAGGTTTCTTTCTTATACAAATAATCGAACAAAGCTATAAAGTAGTAAGACACTACCAAGAACAATACGGTATTTACCAAACACTGTAAAGTCGTGTTTTTTGACATAGCTGGTCAAGAAACGAATAGCAACCATGCTGACTGCAAAAGCTACTACCATGGCTACCAAGAGTAAGAAGAATTGGCCAAAAGTCAAGACTTCTCCAGCCTTGATGAATTTAAAAATCTTCAAAGCGCTGGCTCCAAACATAACTGGAATTCCTAGATAGAAGGTAAATTCTGTTACCACTGAACGACTAGTTCCATTTAACAAACCACCAACGATAGTGGCACCGGAACGGCTAGTCCCTGGTAGAAAGGGCCAAGACTTGGAAAAGACCGATATACAATGCTGTTTTGTAAGGTAATTTATCTAACTCAGTAACTGTTGGCTCAATCGCTTGCGCTTTGTTACGTTTTTCAAGATAGATAAAGGCAACCCCATAAACAATCAGCATAATGGCTACTGAAACCATATTATGGAAGTGAGTATCAAACCAATCATCAAACTTAAAGACTAGAGAAGAGGTAGGGTCGCAACAAAATACTTTTGGACCATAATTGCCAAGTTCTACGAACTTGAACTTTATCCTTACCTGGTTTGAAAGGGATTAAGTTTGTTAAAGTAGATAACCATAACGGCTAAGATGGCACCCAAGTTGAATGACTACGTTAAACATAGACATGAAAAGGCTTCATTTTGATCTTTATACTGGATAAACTCTTCTGCTAAAATCAAGTGACCAGTACTTGAAATCGGCAACCATTCCGTAATTCCTTCAACAATACCAAAAAAGATTGATTTTAAAATTTCAAAAAAATACATAGATTACTCCTTTTTCTATCCTCCATTATATCATACTTTTAAAGGCTGTGTTGAGTTTTCTTTAGAAAGCACCAACACTTCCACCACCGCCACCGCCTGAGAAACCACCACCAGAGCTACCGCTTCCGGATGATACAGAAAAGGTACTTGCTGTATTTGCGACACTAGCATAATGGCTCATTTGTGCTGTTGAATGATAAAACATACTGTGCCAGCTATAAGCTACATAGAGATTGATATCTGGATTTTCTACTTGGATGTGGTGAACCTTCATCAAATGGCTAACCTTGTCAGCATATCCAAACAAAGTTGCATACACTAATAGACGATTCCAAACAACAATACTTTCCAATTCAGCCTGATCCAATCGTGCAATGTCACGCAACATATTTTCAAAACTGGTCCAGAGATAGTAGACTTCTGCTCCTGCTTCATTTAGGACACCATCACGATTATCTAGTCGAAGCTTCCAATAATAGAAAACAGCCAAAACCAAACCTAGAAAACTAAGTACTGACAAAGGGAGGTAAAAATAAGCATGAACATCTAAACTGTACAAGAACAAACCAAATCCGATAAATAGAGGTAGGATAGTAGAAAGTCCCATACCCACTTGCAAGGCCTTTTCCACACCAGTTAAAGGACGATAGTAATCTGGGAGTCCCCAGAAGGTAACCCGATTTCTCACTCCTTCTTGCATCTCTTTCAATGCTTCTTCGAAAGAGGATTTGAGCTTACGACCTTTTGTTTGAATCCGTCTTTCATCAGCAGCTTTTGCTCCACGGTAAAGACTCTCAGAGACCTTATAATCCGCAAACAAATCAGAAACAGCAACTTCTTTTTTACCTGAAAAGGCCAGATTTAGACAGGTTCTCTCAAAGATTGCCAAGCCATCTTCTTTTACCAACCTTAAAATAACTGCATCTCCTTCTGAAATAATAGAGACATTCCCACGGTCAATTACATCTAACAAGGTAGCCTGAATAAGCTGGTTGAAGTCGAATTTGCCTGTTCCTTTTATTAGAGGACTCACTTCCTCCAAGGAGGTCGAGTAAACAGCTTCAGATAAAACCATAGGCTCTAATTCCATCGGCGGTTCATAGAGACGATGATTTTTGGCATATTTGACTGAAGGAGTGGTTTTTCTTCTATAAATAAAATAGAAGCAGATACTCAATAACAAGGAGATGGAAAGTATTGAAGGAAACACCCAAGTAACGAGTTGTTTACTCTGCTCTTTTTCTCTAACAATCGAGTCTTCTATCTTATTAAACTCTTCTAAACGATTCCCTTTCAAGTCCTGATCCGTAGCGCTAGCAAAATCAGTTCGAGGCCAGTATGCATGCAACTCAACTCCGCGCTTAGACGGAAGATTGTCTAAACGAATAGTATAGTCATGACCACTCTGTTCAATCCTTCCCTCTCTATAGAGTTGCCCTGTGTGAAAAAAGAGTTTTTCAGCCCCCTTCTCTCCACTTACGTGAAACTCAAACTTTTCAATAGATTCTGAACTATCTGTTAAGGGTTGCCAATTTAATTCAGCGATATCATCATATAGGAAAAGAAGATTTTTCAATTGCCAGGTAAGTTCCACTTCGACCCTGTCCCCTTCCTGACCTGGATTATAGACTTTAACAGTATAACCATTCGTTTCTTCTGTCACTTCGCTAGTAAGATTTTCGATTTTATGACTATTTTTAAAGGCCTCAACCTTTGGCTGAGGAACAATTTCAAATCCACTAGGCATCTTGCCTGCACGACCAATCCCCACGATTTGGCCATTAAAATCCTCCTCGAACTGGTAAACTATCTTCTGCCTAAATTCCGCTGTATTATCTGCATGAATATACAGTTCTCCTTTATAGGATGGAATGCTAAAATCCACGGCAAAAAAACCAATTTTTGGAACAATTATCAGACAAGTAAATATAAGTACTATTAACCATCTTTTTTTCATAATATAGCCTCTTTTGACCTTTTTTTCTCATTATATCATTTTTTTCCAAGTAAGGGTTTACTTGTATTGAAAATCTCACCATTTTTAGATACAATAGAGGGAGCCATTTTTAGACTAGAAATAGGAGAAAACATGAAAAAATTATGCTTATCTATCCTTGCTAGCCTAGCCCTTACTCTAGGACTAGTTAGCCAGGTCCAAGCCGATGAATATTTACGCATCGGGATGGAGGCAGCTTACGCCCCTTTCAACTGGACACAAGACGACGACAGTAACGGCGCTGTCAAGATTGATGGAACAAACCAATATGCTAACGGTTACGATGTTCAAATTGCAAAAATAATCGCTAAAGATCTGGGTAAAGAACCACTCATTGTAAAAACAAAATGGGAAGGACTTGTTCCAGCCCTTACTTCTGGTAAGATTGATATGATTATTGCAGGTATGAGTCCAACTGCTGAACGCAAACAAGAAATTGCCTTCTCAAGCAGCTACTACACTAGCGAACCCGTACTATTAGTCAAAAAAGATTCTGCCTATGCAAACGCCAAAACACTAGATGATTTTAAAGATGCAAAAATCACTTCTCAACAAGGGGTTTACCTTTATGACTTGATTTCTCAAATTCCAGGCGCTAAAAAAGAAACTGCCATGGGTGATTTCGCACAAATGCGTCAAGCTCTTGAAGCTGGTGTCATTGACGCCTATGTTTCTGAACGACCAGAAGCCCTAACTGCTGAGTCAGCAAATGCCAAAGTTCAAAATGATTCAGCCTGAACCTGGTTTTAAAACTGGAGAAGAAGATACCTCTATCGCTATCGGTCTTCGTAAGGATGACGAACGTATCAGCCAAATCAATGCTAGCATTGAAACCATCTCTAAAGATGAACAAGTTGCCCTAATGGATCGTATGATTAAAGAACAACCTGTTCAAGCTACAACTACTGAAGAAAACAGCAGTAATTTCTTTAGCCAAGTTGCTAAAATTCTAACTGAAAACTGGCAACAACTCTTGCGTGGTGCTGGAATCACACTTTTAATTTCAATTATCGGTACCATCGTTGGTCTCGTTATTGGTCTTGCTATCGGTGTTTTCCGTACTGCGCCTCAATCTGAAAAATCAATTTTATCTACGTCATTCAAAAATATAGTTGGTTGGATTCTCAATATCTATATTGAAATTTTCCGTGGAACTCCTATGATTGTACAATCTATGGTTATCTACTATGGAACTGCCCAGGCTTTTCGGAATCAACCTAGACCGTACTCTCGCTGCTATCTTTATCGTTTCTATCAATACCGGTGCCTACATGACCGAAATCGTTCGTGGTGGTATTCTAGCTGTTGACAAAGGGACAATTTGAAGCAGCTACTGCACTTGGTATGACTCATAATCAAACCATGCGTAAGATCGTTTTACCTCAGGTTGTTCGAAACATTTTACCTGCGACTGGTAATGAGTTCGTCATCAACATCAAGGATACTTCTGTATTGAATGTTATCTCTGTTGTAGAACTTTACTTCTCAGGAAATACAGTAGCAACACAAACCTACCAGTACTTCCAAACCTTTACTATCATCGCAGTTATCTACTTTGTCCTCACCTTTACAGTAACACGTATCCTACGCTATATCGAAAAAAACGGATGGATATGGATACCTACACGACAGGTGCTAACCAAATGCAAACGGAGGATTTGAAATAATGAATCAACCCATTCTTGAAATCAAACACCTCAAAAAATCCTATGGACAAAACGAGGTCCTAAAAGACATCTCTCTCACTATCCATAAAGGAGAAGTTATTTCTATCATCGGTAGTTCTGGTAGTGGTAAATCAACCTTCCTACGTTCAATCAACTTACTTGAAACACCCAACTGAAGGTGAAAATCCTTTATCACGGTGAAAAACGTCCTCGAAAAAAAGGATATAACCTCACTCACTATCGAGAAAAAAACTAGGAATGGTCTTTCCAGTCCTTTCAACCTCTTTTGAAAATCTCAAACGTGCTTGAAAAATACAATCGTTGCCCAAACAACTGTACTCAAACGTGACCGCTCAGAAGCAGAGAAAGTTGCTAAAGAAAACCTTGAAAAAGTCGGCATGGGAGAACGTTACTGGCAAGCCAAACCTAAACAACTTTCTGGTGGTCAAAAGCAACGTGTTGCTATTGCTCGTGCACTTTCTATGAATCCTGATGCCATTCTCTTTGATGAGCCTACATCAGCCCTTGACCCTGAAATGGTCGGTGAAGTTCTCAAAATCATGCAAGATTTAGCTCAAGAAGGCTTGACCATGATCGTCGTAACCCACGAAATGGAATTTGCTCGCGATGTATCAAACCGAGTCATCTTTATGGATAAAGGTGTCATTGCAGAAGAAGGCAAACCAGAAGATCTATTTACTAATCCCAAAGAAGAACGTACAAGAGAATTTTTACAACGCTATCTTCGATAAGAAAAAAGACTGCAATTGCAGTCTTTTTTTATATTCAAAAATGTAAAAGGCAGATTCTTTTCGAACCTGCCTATATCCAAAGACTAATCTTCAAATTTTTCATGATTTTTATTGTAGAAATCAATTAAGCCGAGGGCTGTTTCAAAGGAAATGTTTTTAACTTTTGCACGTCCTTGAGCTAAAGCAATGATAGACATCTCACGCGCATTCGTTTCCTTAGAAATACGATACCCTGTGATCTTCTTATCACGAACCCAGCTAACAACTGCTTCTACTTTTTCAAAGTTAGACTTAGCCATGTTATTCTCCTATTTTTTTCTTTACGCAATTTCATTCTATATGTTTTTATAGTATTTGTCAATTAAAAACACATATATTAACTGAATTATTGCGTTAAGATTATAATTATTTAGCTTTTCAAAGCTGATAATATATGGGTTCGAATATCTTCAACTCCATTAGGATTTGCTGGCAAGAATATAGTATTATTTCCTTGTTTATCTGCAAAATTATTCAATGTATCCAAATACTGATTGGTTAATAGGATTGACATAATTTGTTCTTCAGTTAATTCGACATTGGCTCCTTTTAACTCTTTAATAGAATCAGCAAGTCCATCAACAATTGCTTTTCGCTGCTCTGCGATCCCCACACCATGGAGGCGATCTTTTTCTGCCTCAGCTTCTGCCGCTGTAACGATCTTAATTTTATCTGCTTCAGCCAATTCTTGAGCTGCCACTCTCTTACGTTGGGCAGCATTAATTTCGTTCATTGATTGTTTGACTTCTGCATCCGGCTCAACTTTGGTAATGAGCGTCTTAACGATAATATACCCATACGTTGACATTTCTTCCGCTACTTGTTTTTGAACTTCTAATGCAATTTCATCTTTTTTCTCAAACAATTCATCCAAAGTTAATCTAGGAACAGATGAGCGTAATGCATCTTCAATATAAGATTTAATTTGAGCTTCCGGTCTCATCAATTTATAGTAAGCATCTGTAACGTTTTGCTCATTTACACGGTATTGAGTTGCGACATTCATAGTCACAAAAACGTTATCTTGGGTTTTGGTTTCAACCACGATCTCACTTTGTAAAAGGCGTAGCTGCACACGAGCTGCAATTTTGTCAATGCCAAATGGTGCCCGTAGATGAATACCACTATTACTTAACTTTTGATATTTACCAAATCGTTCGATAATGGCAACAGATTGTTGACGAACGACATAAACAGAACTTACTAAAGTAACTCCTACAATAAGCATTAGAATCACTAGAACAAGTATAACTGGTAAAACTTGTAAAACCATGGGAATCTCCCCCTTTCTTCACTTACATTATAGCACTCATATATAGGTTAGGCAAATGATATGATAAAAATTTTATAGGATATTAAACAAGCATATTATATAGAGTTTCATTCCCATTCAAGTTAATATAAGACGGATCAAATTTCTCCATTCGGTGAATCAAGCCCGCATAATCATGCTTGTTAGCAAGAGCAATCCCGATTAAGACTGGTCCTGTTCCCTTGCTGGCACGTTTAATATACTCAAAACGAGTGATATCATCATTTGGCCCCAAGATATCATTTACAAATTCTCGAAGAGCCCCTGGACGTTGTGGGAAGTTGACTACAAAGTAATGCTTGATACCATCGTAAATCAAGGCACGCTCTTCCATCTCTGGCATACGGTTGATATCGTTATTTCCTCCAGAGATAATACAACAAATGGTCTTTCCTTTTATATAGTCTGACAGTACTTCCAGAGCCGCCACACTAGCAGCACCAGCAGGCTCAGCTACAATTCCTTGTTTAGAATAAAGATCAATCAAGGTCTCAGAGATTAAGCCTTCGTCCACTCCGATAAGCGTTTCAACATTTTTACGGGTTGCTTCATAGGTCAACTGTCCAACCTTCTGCACAGCAATCCCGTCTGCAAACTTATCAATTTCTTTGAGTTTAACGGGACCTCCAGCCTCAAATGCCGCCTTCATGGAACGAGCTCCGTTAGCTTCTACACCAAGAACTTCAATAGCAGGATTCGTTTCCTTTATATAAGTAGAAACTCCTGCAATGAGTCCTCCACCTCCTACAGGAACCAAGACAGTATCAAAATCAATGGATTCTTTTCGCGCTTCTTCTAAAATTTCATAGGCTACCGTACCCTGACCAGCTTGAACATAAGGATCATCAAAAGGATCAATAAAGGTACGATTTCAGCGACTGTAAACTCTTGAGCAGCCTTGGCAGATGCATCAAAGGTATCTCCTACCAATTTGATAGTTACAAAATCTCCACCAAAAAAACGAACCTGACCAATTTTCTGTTGAGGCGTTGTAATTGGCATAAAGATTGTTGCAGGAATCTTCATCTCATTACAAGTGTAGGCAACACCTTGAGCGTGATTTCCCGCTGACGCACAGACAACTCCACGCTCACGTTCTTCCTTAGTCAATTGTGAGATGGCATAATAAGCTCCTCGAATCTTAAACGATCGAACTCGTTGAGCATTTTCTTTTTTGAGATAAATTTTAGCTCCGTATTTTTCTGATAAGTAATGATCATATTCTAGTGGTGTATTGACTACTACACCACTCAGAACCTTGTGGGCCTTCACCACATCTTTTGCACTAAGCATAATCTTCTCCTTGATTCTTTTTCAAGATAAAAAGCGGGTTAGGTACCCCCCAACTCGCCTTCTATTTTTATTCTCAAAAATTAGTTGTAGATTTTGAATGCGTCATCGTCGTTTTTACCAACAAATGGCATTGCTTTACGCAATTCTGCACCAACCTTTTCAATTTCAAGGTTAGCTGCTTGTTCACGGTAAGCAGTCAATTTTGGACGTCCAGCTTTGTAGTCGTTCACAAAGTCGTTGGCGAATGTACCATTTTGGATATCAGCAAGAACTGCTTTCATGTTTTCTTTCACTTGTTCAGTGATGACACGTGGACCTGACACGTAGTCACCGTATTCAGCTGTGTTAGAAATTGATTGACGCATTTTCTTGAATCCACCCTCGTAGATCAAGTCAACGATGAGTTTCATTTCGTGAAGCACTTCAAAGTAAGCCAATTCTGGAGCATATCCAGCTTCAGTCAAGACTTCAAAACCAGCTTCGATAAGGGCAGTCAAACCACCACAAAGAACTGCTTGTTCACCAAACAAATCTTCTTCAGTTTCTTCTTTGTATGTTGTTTCAAGAAGACCAACGCGTGCTGCACCAACACCTTTACACCAGTCCATAGCGATGTCTTTAGCATTTCCTGTAGCATCTTGGTATACAGCGTAAAGTGCTGGAACACCAAATCCTTCTTCGTAAGTACGACGTACCAAGTGTCCTGGTCCTTTAGGAGCACACATGAAGACATCAACATCTGCAGGAACTTTGATGAATTCGAAGTGGATGTTGAAACCATGCGCAAAACCAACTGCATTTCCCAGCTTCCAAGTTTGGAGCAATTTCTGCTTCGTACAATTCTTGTTGGATTTCGTCTGGTGCCAAAATCATGATAACATCAGCCAATTTAGTTGCTTCTGCTACTGTGTAAGTATCAAAACCATCTTCTTTAGCTTTATCAAATGATTTACCTGGACGAACACCGATAATCACATCGTGACCTGAATCACGCAAGTTTTGAGCGTGAGCATGACCTTGTGAACCATAACCGATAACAGCGATTTTTTTACCGTCAAGTGCTGCTACTTTTACATCTTTTTCGTATTCCATTTGAACTGCCATAGTTTTTCTCTCTTTTCTATATTTATTGCCTGATAGGCTGTTTAACAAATTTAGGTTATTTTTTTACTCAATGAAAATCAAAGAGCAAATTAGGAAGCTAGCCGCAGGTTGTACTTGAGTACGGCAAGGCAAAGCTGACGTGATTTGAATTTGATTTTCGAAGAGTATTAATCGCGGGTAAATCCAGTTGCACCCGTACGAGCAATATTCTTGATACCGTATGGTCGAATAACCCGAATCAAAGCTTCACTCTTTTCTGCATTCCCAGTCATCTGAACAGTAATGGAGCTCGGAGCCACATCAACAACAGTTGCACGGAAAGGCTGGATAATAGCTAAAATTTCTGCTCGCTTCTCAGCTGGTGCTGCAACCTTTACCAAAATAACTTCGCGCTCTAGGTGCGGTTTATCTGTGATATCACGAACACGAATAACATCGACCTGACGGTTGAGTTGTTTGATGATTTGCTCCACTTCATCATGAGATGCAACATCAATGATAATGGTAATCCGTGACACATTAGGATTTTCTGTCGCCCCTACCGAGATACTCTCAATATTGACTTGGCGTCTAGACAAGACACCGGTAAAGCGATTGAGAACTCCTGACCGGTTTTGAAGTTTGGCTGTTAACATTCTACGCATTAAACTTCACCCCCAACATCTCATGATTACTCTTACCAGCTGGTACCATCGGTAAAACATGCTCTTTACGAGAAATATCTACCTCGATAAACATTGGTACATCTTCCAAGATGACTTCCAAATCCTTCTCTAAGGTTTCAGGATTATCAAATTTATAATTCTTAATCCCGTAAGCTTGAGCCATCAATTGGAAATCAGGAAGGCTATCAAAGACTGACTCTGATGTTCGACCATCGTAGAAGGCTTCTTGCCATTGACGAACCATCCCAAGTGAATGGTTATTAAGCATGATGACCTTGATTGGAATCTTGTAGATGTTCAAGATTGCCAATTCCTGATTGGTCATTTGGAAACCACCATCACCGACAAAGAGCACGACCTCCTTATCTGGATTGGCAATTTTTGCTCCAATGGCTGCAGGAACTCCGAATCCCATGGTTCCTAGACCACCTGAGGTTACCAATTGACGCTCATTTTGGTATGGATAGTATTGAGCTGTCCACATTTGGTGTTGGCCGACGTCAGTTACGACAATGGCATCACCCTTTAGTCAATTCACCTATACGTTCAATAACTGCTTGTGGTTGGACGACACGTTCCTTCTTATCATAAGAACGAACACGATTCTTATCTTTGGTAACTTTTTCAATCCATTTTTCAGTATTGTTACGAACGATTGGCTCAGCTAGCAACTGCTGCAAGGCCTTTTTCGCATCTCCAACAACTGGGATATCAACAGCGATAATCTTACCAATCTCTGCTGGATCGATATCAATATGCGCTACTTTGGCATTCTTCGCAAATGTCTTAGGATTACCAGTCAAACGGTCATCAAAACGACAACCAATCGAAATCATAAAATCTGCTTCTGTCATTGCAATATTGGCTGCAAAGGAACCATGCATTCCACCCATTCCCAAAAATAGTGGATGGCTAGTTGCAATTGTTCCCTGTCCCAAAAGACTGGTAACAACAGGAATTTGATAACGCTCTGCAAATTCATTTAACTCTGCAGCAGCTTCAGCGTAACTAATACCACCACCAGCTAGTAAAACTGGTTTTTTAGCCTTAGAGAGTTGTTTCAAGATTTTCTTGATTTGCATCTCATTAGGCTCAAGAGTTGGTTGATAACTTGGTAAATCTATTTCTGATGAATAGACGAAGTCCGTTTCAAGAGCAGAAACATCTTTTGGCAAGTCAATAACAACTGGTCCTGGACGACCCGTAGTCGCAATGTGCACAGCCTCTGTAATTACACGTGGAATATCCGCTGTCTCTCGAACCTGGTAGTTGTACTTGGTAATCGGCATGGTAATTCCGACAATATCTGCCTCTTGGAAAGCATCCTTACCGATTCCCGCTCTTGCCACTTGACCTGTGAAGACCAAAAGGGGAACACTGTCACTCATAGCATCTGCAATACCTGTAATGGCATTCGTAGCTCCTGGTCCACTTGTGACGACTGCGACACCAAGTTTTCCCTGTTGACTTAGCATAACCTTCAGCTTCATGAAGACAACCTTGTTCATGCCGACCTAGAATATGGCGGATGCCTTTAAAATTATAAATAGCATCATATAAAGGCAATACAGCTCCGCCTGGATAACCAAAAATCGTATCGATTCCTAAATCACGGAGTGTTTCCAAAACAAGTTCTGATCCCGACTTTGGTGAATCTAAAATGATTTTCTCCATCGTTCCCCTTTCTCTTCTCTTAAAATGACTTGTTTCTATAATACCATTTTTTCAAAAATTTTCAAGACAAAAGAAACAATTTTCTGAATTTTTCTATCTAGATACTTTACAATATCAAATGAATTAGAAAGTTTATACGTATTTTTACCTTTTAATAGAAAAAGGTTGAGACATTTTGTCTCAACCTTTCGATTATTTACTGATTAAAGTGAGTTAACGTCAACCTTGATACCAACACCTTGAGTAGTTGTGATTGTCAAGCTTGTTACGTAAGTTCCTTTTGCTGTAGCTGGTTTAGCTTTTTGGATTGTTTCGTTGAATGCTTTGAAGTTTTCAACCAACTTGTCAGCTTCAAATGAAACTTTACCGATGATAGCTTGTACGATACCTGCACGGTCAGCACGGTAAGTGATTTTACCACCTTTAGACTCTTCAACTGCTTTAGCAACATCCATTGTTACAGTACCAGTTTTAGGGTTTGGCATCAAGTTACGTGGTCCAAGGACACGTCCAAGACGTCCAACAAGAGCCATCATGTCAGGTGTAGCGATAACTACGTCGAAGTCCAACCAACCGTCGTTGATTTTAGCAACAAGGTCGTCTTCACCAACGAAGTCTGCACCAGCAGCTTTAGCTTCTTCAGCTTTTGCACCACGTGCAAATACAAGAACGCGAGATGTTTTACCAGTACCGTTTGGCAATACCATTGCTCCACGGATTTGTTGGTCAGCTTTTTTCACGTCGATGTTCAAGTTGTAAGCAACTTCTACAGTTGCGTCAAATTTTGCAAAGTTAGTTTCTTTTGCAAGAGCTACAGCTTCTTCTACGCTGTATGCTTTTGTGCTGTCGATTTTCTCAAGAGCAGCACGAAGTTGTTTGCTTTTTTTAGCCATTTTCTATTCTCCTTGTAAGTGGTTCAATCGATTTTCATCTCCCACGTCACTTCTCGAAATGATGAAGTCTTGCGGGTTATATAGGGGAAGTTATTGATTAGTCAACAACAGTGAATCCCATAGAACGAGCAGTACCTTCGATCATACGCATTGCAGACTCAATGTTTGCAGCGTTCAAATCTGGCATCTTAGTTTCTGCAATTTCTTGTACTTGTGCACGAGTAACTGTAGCAACTTTTAGTTTTTGTTAGGTGTACCTGATCCCTTTTTCAACACCTGCAGCTTTTTTTCAAAAAGAACAGCAGCTGGTGGTGTTTTAGTAACGAAAAGTAAATGATTTGTCTTCGTATACTGAGATAACAACTGGAATGATCATACCAGCTTGATCAGCTGTACGAGCGTTGAACTCTTTTGTGAATCCCATGATGTTGATACCAGCTTGACCAAGAGCAGGTCCAACCGGTGGAGCTGGTGTAGCTTTTACCAGCAGGGATTTGCAATTTTACAAGTTTTTTTCGACTTTTTTTAGCCATTTTCTAAATCCTCCTTTGTGGTTTTTGGCGGTAATTTAAAGATTTTTACCTCCCACAAGTATGTTTTACACATACCCTACTATTATACACTAATTTATCTCAAAATGCAAGAGAAAAATTCTATTTTTTTAGAGAAATTTTTATAACTGAATTTGCCTATCATTTCGATTTTAAAAAGTGTTGCAAACTATGAAATTTAAAAAACCGCTCTATTTTTGAGCGATTTATAAAAGATAATTTAAATCTAGTAGAGTCCAGTTTTAAAGAAAGCCAACCCCAATTTCAGTTCTTCTACTCTCAACAAAACCAAGGGATTCAAAACATCGTCTGGAGGCATGATTGAAATCATAGATTTCCTGAACTTTTAATTCTTTCCATCCCCTTTGACGAGCTAGATCAATCAAGACCTTCAAAACCTTGTATCCAAGTCCTTGATGTTGATAAGTTGGATTGCCAATCACGATAGGAAGATTGTTTTGAGATAAGGTGATATCCCCAATTGGAAACCACCCCTCCTTTTCTCGAAACTCAATCCAAAACAAATCTCCGTGTCTCTCTAAATAGGAATACATGGCATTTAATTTTTCCAAACTATAGGGTATTCTAATACCGTCTACAAGTTCTACCAAATCCACATCTTGATACCAAGCTAAAGCTGCATCACGATGATCTGCTAAAAAATAGGGAACAAGACGTAAGGAATCATCTATCTGAATGATTTTTGTCTTCATTTTCTACTCCTAATACTAGCTCCGCTGCTTGATTAAAACCATCACACCAGTTATACCATTTTGCTTCATACTCATCTTGAGGTAAGATATGATTTTTTAAATCCAGAACAGAGTATATCTTTCTTTTCCTCACAAGCTTGCGCATAGAGATGATATAGTTCATCACCACCATCTCTATCCCACTCAGCAGAAATCGTATCTCGACCTGCCAATAAAGCCTGATAAGCCCTGTGATGCCCATCAGTAATCAACAGACAATCTCCAAATGCAAGAACACTAATTGGATCCACATTGATGATTTCTGCCGACTGATTAAGCATCTGAATATCTAGCAACTTCTTTTCTGATAAGTATAGTTGAGTCGGATGAAGATCTCTTATATTGACTTTCATTTCTTTCTCCTCAAGAGAATTGATGCCTACTTCTGCTTTCCTTTAAATCGCCATTGAAAGCGGAGTTTGTCATAAAATGGAAATTCGATAAATAGAACCCCTAGGCCTACACAAAGACTAGCAAGAACATCTGACGGATAATGAACCCCCAGATAGACTCTGGATATCAATACACTGACTAAGTAAAGCCCGAGTAAGATTTGGACGATTCTTTTCCAAAGTTGATCTTTAATCCTTTGGCTCAAAATCACAATCAAAGTTCCAACCATAATCAGTTACTGCCAGAGAATGTCCCACTTGGGAAAAGAAAAAAACCCTTTTTCTTCTACCAAGTGTAGAAATTTCTGGTCGTGGTCGTTGAGTAGATATTCTTAAAAGTTACGATTAAAGATTCCAGCTAAAGCTAGATTTCCCAACTATAAGATAGCTTTCGAGTTTTCCACTTTGCTTTAGATAAAAAAATAACAGCTACAATAGAGCCCAAGTGATAATGACTGGGATATCAATCAAGTGCGTAATTGCCCCGAAAAAGATAGCGTTAAGGTCTCAGGTAAATCACCTCGAATAGCAGTCTGGATTGAGCTGATCAAATGCTATCAGCATTGTCTGGATAAAAACTTAACAATATAACCCAGAATTACAAAATAGTAAAAAGGGCAAAAAGAGCCCTTTGTTAAATATGTTTGTTTATCTTTCATAACGTTTTAAAGTTACCTTTAGGAAGACATAAATCAACCAAAATGCTAGTGCAAAAGATAATACCCTTCAATTAAGTTAAAAGGTAAAACCATTGTCAACAAATAGTTACTTAGTCCTAGTATTTTCTCAATATCAAAATTAGCAAATTTAGCATATAATGGGACAGCATAAACATAGTTAAGAACTAGCATAGCCAAGGTCAAACCAATCGTACCAGCAAGAGAAGCTAGAGCAAAACGAATTGGCGTCCGATCTTTTTTCCAAATCAAACCAAATGCAAGAACAAAAACTCCTAAAGCCACAATATTCATCGGCAAACCGATATAGGTGCTGACTCCTTGATTGTTTAAAATTAACTTAAGCAAGGAACGGAGTAAAATTATCACAAAAGCTGCAGGTAAATCGAGTACTATTAACCCTACCAAAACCGGTAAGATGCTGAACTCAATCCTTAAAAAGGATGCCGCTGGTAGAAGCGGAAAGTCAAAGTACATCAACACAAATGAAAGTGCTGATAAAATTGCAATGGTCGAAAGTCGACGTGTGTTTGTCATAACAGGTTCCTCCAATTTTCTATAAAATCAGAAGAAGTTGGAAAGTTTCTCTCTATCTACTCTCTTAACTATCTCAAAAAACAACCTAAGCTTACAAAGAAACTGGTTTTATTTCTATTATAATGAAGCAGAATAGACAAAGCCATCCTTTCGTCTTCTCCCATCCAGACTATACTGTCGGTTGTGGAATCTCACCACATCAGCTTGCGCTCGCGGACTTCTTTTAGACTATGGAAATGGAGATTTTTCCTTTTAGACGAGGCGACAAGCTGTAGGCATAACTTTTGGTTAGGCAAAAGCTTGGCAACAAAGTATAAAAGGAAAATAACATTTCCAAGTAAAAGTCACCGCCGGTCGGGAATTTACACCCAGCCCTGAAGACCCCTTAATGATAACAAAAAAAGCTTGCAAGCGCAAGCCTTAAGTATTCGTTTTCATGTTTATTTCAACTTATCCGTTTCGTAAGTATGAACCAATTCGAGCCCAGCAAAGTTTTGTTGGCGAAGAGCCTCGTAGACAATCATACATACTGTATTGGATACATTTAGGCTTCGAACATGTTCGTCATTCATGGGAATTCTGAGAGCTTTTTCAGGATGTTCACGCATAAATTCCTCAGGCAAGCCCTTATCTTCGCGACCAAAAAGAAAATAATGATTTCCCTTCTATCGTGAAATCAGCATCTGAATAGACCTTTTCTGCAAACTTGGAAATCAAGTAGAGTTGACCATCCATTTTTTTCATAAATTCATCTAAACTATCATAAAAATAGATCTCAAGTTTGTCCCAATAGTCTAGCCCGGCTCGCTTCATTTTACGATCGTCAATCGGAAAGCCCATCGGTTTGATAATATGAAGGGCGCATTCGTCGCTGCACAGGTTCGTGCAATATTTCCCGTATTTTGTGGAATTTGTGGTTCAAACAATACAATATGATTGGCCATGCCTTGCTTCCTCTCACTAGTGCAAAAAAATAGCCACACTGCCCGGAGTCAAGCTCAGCAAACAGCGTGGTTAAGGCATCGTTAACTTACCTCACAACAGGTTTGAAGTAAATCAGCGAAACTACTTTTTTTAGTATAACACTTTCAGCCTGATTGTCAATAGAAATGACTTGATTTTTTTCATTTTTTTACCAAGCATATTTACAAAAGTTACAAAATCTCCTATAAGCCACTAATATTGAAGGATTTAGCATGGGTAAATAAATTCGGAAACACGTGCTTTTTTTCATAATCATATTTTGTTTAAAGTATAATATTTCCTAGAATTCATCTAATCCCTCTATTAAAGAAGGAAACAGTCGGTTGTTGAGTGCATTTTTTTCTAAAAAAAGGTATGATAGAGACATAATGAAAAAGTAGGTTAACTAACTATGAAGATTATTCTTGTCGGAGGGGGAAAAGTCGGTTCTGCCCTTTGTCGTTCACTTGTTGCTGACAACCATGATGTTGTCTTAATTGAACAGAACGAAACTGTTCTAAAATACTTGACCAGCCGTTTTGATATTATGGGAATCGCAGGAAACGGTGCTGACTTTGCTATGTTAGAAGCAGCCAATGTCCAAGATTGTGATATTTTCATTGCCATGACTCAATATGACGAGGTCAACATGGTTTCGGCTGTTCTTGCTAAAAAAATGGGAGCCAAAGAAACCATCGTTCGTGTCCGTAATCCTGAGTATTCCAACCCTTACTTTAAAGAAAAAAATATTCTCGGATTTTCACTCATTGTCAATCCAGAACTCCTAGCTGCTCGTGCCATTGCAAATATCATTGACTTCCCAAACGCTCTATCTGTTGAACGCTTTGTGGGCGGTTTGGTCAGCCTAATGGAATTCGTCGTTCGCAAAGATAGCAATATTTGTCAGATGTCTATTGCTGATTTTCGTAAAAAGTTCGGTAACGTTATCGTCTGCGCCATTGAACGTGATCATAAACTGATGATTCCTAGTGGAGATTTTGTTCTAGAAGATAAAGACCGCATCTTTGTAACAGGACATCGTGTCGATATGATGCTCTTCCACAATTATCTCAAATCTAGAGTCGTTAAGAGCTTGCTCATCATTGGAGCTGGTAAGATTGCATACTACCTACTAGGTATTTTAAAAGACAGTCGAATTGATACAAAAGTGATTGAGGTCAACCCAGAAACGAGCTGCCTTCTTTCAGTGAAAAATTCCCTAAACTCTATATCGTCCAAGGGGATGGAACAACTAAAGATACTCTCTTAGAAGAAAGTGCTCAAAACTACGATGCTGTTGCCACTCTGACTGGAGTCGATGAGGAAAACATCATTACATCTATGTTTTTGGATAGCATTGGTGTTCAAAAAAATATTACCAAAGTAAACCGTACTAGTCTCTTGGAAATTATCCACGCGACGGATTTCTCAAGCATCATCACGCCGAAGACAATCGCTGTTGACACTATCATGCACTTTATCCATGGTCGTGTAAATGCACAATATTCTGACCTTCAAGCTATGCACCACCTCGCAAACGGCCAGGTAGAAACCCTTCAGTTCTTAATTAAGGAAGCAAACAAGATGACTGGCAAACCCTTGTCTCAACTGAAGCTCAAAAAAGATGTCTTGATTGCCGCCATTATCCGGAACGGAAAAACAATCTTCCCAACTGGAGAAAATACGCTCCAAGTCGGTGATAAGCTAGTGGTCATCACTTTGCTATCAAACATCACCAAGATTTATGATTTGTTAGAGAGGTAAGCTATGAATAGAAGCATGGTACGCTTTCTTCTTGCAAAACTACTCTTGATTGAAGCTGGGCTACTTTTAGTTCCGGTTGGTATTGCTCTTTACTATCGAGAATCTAGTCAAGTTTTTACAGCTCTTTTCTCTACCATCGGGATTCTTGTTGTCCTAGGTCTACTCGGAATCATCAGTAAACCTAAAAAACAACGTATCTATGCTAAAGAAGGAGTCTTAATTGTTGCCCTATGTTGGATCCTCTGGTCTTTCTTTGGCTCCCTTCCCTTTGTCTTTTCAGGTCAAATCCCCAATTTTATCGATGCCTTCTTCGAAACTAGTTCTGGCTTCACTACTACGGGAGCAACTATCTTAAATGACGTTTCTGTACTAAGTCGTTCGCTTCTATTTTGGCGGAGCTTTACCCACCTCATTGGAGGGATGGGGGTGCTAGTTTTTGCCCTAGCTATTATGGACAATGCTAAAAACAGTCACTTAGAGGTTATGAAGGCTGAGGTCCCAGGACCAGTATTTGGTAAGGTTGTGTCTAAACTAAAAAATACAGCCCAAATCCTCTACATCCTCTACTTAGCTATGTTCGCCCTTTTGTAGTTATTTATTACATTGCAGGGATGCCTCTCTACGATAGTTTTGTTATCGCTATGGGAACAGCTGGAACTGGGGGATTCACTGTTTATAACGATGGAATTGCCCACTATCATAGTTCTCTCATCACTTATTTGACAAGTATCGGGGTTTTGATGTTTGGTGTCAATTTCAACCTCTACTACTATCTCATGCTTCGTCGATTTAAGGAATTCTTTTTCGATGAGGAACTTCGAGCTTATCTCTTGATCGTGGCTATATCTACTGGCTTAATCACACTCAACACACTGCACCTTTATAGTGGTGTTTCACAAAGTTTTGAGATGGCCTTCTTCCAAGTTTCTAATATCATTACCACTACTGGTTTTGGTTATGGAGACATCACGAACTGGCCTTTGTTTTCTCAATACATCTTACTGATGTTAATGGCAATTGGTGGTTCTGCTGGATCTACTGCCGGTGGTCTCAAGGTTATCCGTGGAGTTATTCTCGCTAAAATTGCAAAAAACCAATTCTTGTCTACTATATCCCCTCACCGTGTCTTAACTCTTCATGTTAATAAAACGGTCATCGACAAGGATACCCAACACAAGATTTTGAAGTATTTTGTAGTTTACATCATGATTCTACTCAGTCTGATCTTCATCGTCAGTTTAGATACTAACAATTTAATGGTTGTTACGAGTGCTGTTTTCAGTTGTTTTAACAATATCGGTCCAATTTTAGGAACGACTTCAAGTTTCTCAATTTTTAGTCCATTTTCAAAACTCCTCCTATCCTTTGCAATGATTGCAGGACGTCTTGAAATTTATCCTATCATATTACTCTTTATGAAGCGAACCTGGTCTAAACGTTAGAATTTTATGATCAAATAGCACATCCTTCAAAAATCGAGGGATGTGTTTTTTTGTCTAGATCAGATTAAAAAGACAGTTGAGAGTCAAAAAAGAACACTTGGGAAAAAGTTGATTTTTTGTGAAATCCTTTTCGTTATAATGTTTAAAAAAACGTAGGGGTTTATTTATGGAAAAAAATTAGAAAATCAATCCAGTTTCTCTTATTGGGATCCATAGCATATCTTGGACTCTGTAGTTGTGTATTTTGGTCTGGAATTTCTCTAACTCTCAAACAATCATACTTTTACTTGTTGCTATTCTTACTGGCATTAGCTACTATGTGTACTTTTATCCACTATCTTTCAGGTCATACTCCCGTGAATAGTCAACTATGCAATCGTAGCCGCTCTTTCTTTTTATTGTATAGTAGTATGGTTATCATTAACGTTGCTGGAGTCTGTTTTATTTTATTTGAAAGTATAAGCACTGACACTCTACTACAAAAGGAAATCGTTGACTTGTTACTCATCTCTTTCTTTTTCCTTTTCGGACTTGATATTGCTACCTTTCTGCCGTTAAACAAATGGAGAAAATTACCAACTCATAAAAAGACAGGCAGGCTAACAACCCTTATCTTTCTTAGTTTATTTTTTCTGCACAATCCTTTAACCATACTTTCTGTCGGCTTTTATATCCTCTTGGGAGCTAGCTTTCTCAATTTTTTATTTCCGAAAACCTTAAGACAAGATTTATCCTTCTATAGTCATTTAATTCGAAATATCTTACTTGTTTTATCTACACTTATGTTCTGGTAATTAATAGAATTCCTATCCAAAGTATGCTATAATGAAATAAATTTTTTTAGGAGATATTTGGATGAATTTTTTTAAAGATTATCGTAAAACGACTGCTTTGGTTAGGAATCTTTCTTGTCGCTATGTGCCTATCGCAAGTTCCTATCGTAACTTTAATGTTACTTCAAAAAACTCAACTTGGATCTATCTGGTCATCTCTAATAGTGGGGCTTGTCTCTACCGCTATTGTTACACTCTTTTTATATGGTGCTCACAAAAGTAAGTTATTAAATCTAAAATCAAAACTCTTTACTATTAATGACGCCCCTCGAATCGCTCTTAGTTATGTAGCCGTTGTCGCTGGAAATATGATTGGTGCGATTTGGTTACAACTTCTGAAGCAAACAACTACTTCGAATCAAGAGGCTATCAATAGCATCATGTCAGAAAGCTCTCTAATTTCCAGCATTTTCGTGGTTGCAATAGTGGCACCTATTTGTGAGGAAGTTATCTGTCGAGGTATCATCCCTACTAAACTCTTCGAAGGATACGAGAAAAATTGGATATATTTTCGGTTGGTTTCTCTTCACTATAGCCCATATACCCAAATAATCTTCCTTCTTTCTTGATCTATGGCTGGATGTCTGCAGTCCTAACTTGGACTGCTTATCGCACCAAACGACTAGAAATGTCTATCTTACTCCATTTAGTAATTAATGGAGTCAGCATTCTATTGCTTATCCTCCTTACATTCCTTATCAAGGTTGTTGGTATAGATGCTTTTCAATAAATGAAGGTTCCACTACTAATATTTTAAAATAAAAAGACTAGAAATCTATCTAATTTCTAGTCTTTTTTGTCTATTCAAGAACGAAACACGAATTAAGTGTGAGAAGTGGCAACACGGAGTTAGTAGAGCAGGTAGCTAGACTGCTTCCTTTCTGTTACGACGGCAAAACCCACGAACCGATACCATTCGTGGGTTTTACCTAGTGAAGCGTTTAGGTAAACACTCTTAGCGCTTAGTGTTTAGTGTTTATTAGATTACGACACTTAGTTTTACAAATCGATTTCATTTGTAAAACTAAGTTAGTGAGGCAGTTAGGCAAGTCTTATAGGACTTGCCGTAGTCTACTTAAATTGCTTTGCAATCAAGTAGACTTACTGAATCACATCTTTTCTTCCAACTCCACATCTGGATACTTGTCGGCAAACCAGCGGAGGGCAAAGTCGTTTTCGAAAAGGAAGACTGGTTGGTCAAAGCGGTCCTTAGCCAAGATATTTCGGCTTGAAGACATACGTTCATCTAAATCTTCTGGTTTAATCCAACGAACTGTCTTTTTACCCATTGGAGTCATGACAACTTCAGCGTTATACTCGCCTTCCATACGGTGTTTAAAGACTTCGAACTGGAGTTGTCCAACAGCACCTAGCATATACTCACCTGTTTGGTAATTCTTATAAAGCTGGATGGCTCCTTCTTGTACCAACTGTTCCATTCCCTTGTGGAAGGATTTTTGTTTCATAACGTTCTTAGGTGAAACCTTCATGAAAATCTCAGGCGTGAAGGTTGGTAGTGGTTCAAACTCAAACTTGTTTTTCCCAACAGTTAACGTATCTCCAACCTGGTAGGTACCTGTATCATAAACCCCGATGATATCTCCAGCTACGGCATTAGTTACATTTTCACGACTTTCCGCCATAAATTGGGTGACATTAGAAAGTTTAGCTCCCTTACCAGTACGAGGCAAATTGACACTCATACCACGCTCAAATTCACCCGATACAATACGAACAAATGCGATACGGTCACGGTGTCGAGGGTCCATGTTGGCTTGAATTTTAAAGACAAAACCTGAGAAATCCTTATCATAAGGGTCGACAAGTTCACCGTCTGTTTTCTTGTGTCCATGAGGTTCTGGAGCAAACTTGAGGAAAGGTTTCAAGGAAGGTCTGCACCCCAAAATTAGTCAAGGCTGAACCAAAGAAGACTGGTGTCAAATCACCTGCAAGAATGGCTTCCTCTGAGAATTCATTTCCTGCTTCATTCAAAGAGTTCAATATCATCTTTCACTTGTTCATAGAATGGGTTGCTAGCAAAGAGTTTATCGCCATCTTCTAGGCTGGCAAAACGTTCATCCCCTTTGTAGAGTTCCAAACGTTGGTTATAGAGGTCGTAGAGCCCCTCAAAGGCTTTCCCCATCCCGATCGGCCAGTTCATTGGATAACTTGCAATACCCAAGACTTCTTCCAATTCTTGCAAGAGATCTAGTGGTTCACGACCGTCACGGTCCAGCTTGTTCATAAAGGTAAAGACTGGAATCCCGCGGTGTTTGACAACCTCAAACAATTTCTTGGTTTGGGCCTCGATACCCTTGGCAGAGTCCACTACCATGACCGCAGCATCCACCGCCATCAAGGTACGATAGGTATCTTCTGAGAAAGTCCTCGTGCCCTGGAGTGTCTAGGATGTTTACGCGTTTCCCATCGTAGTCAAACTGCATAACAGATGAGGTTACCGAAATCCCACGTTGTTTCTCGATATCCATCCAGTCTGACTTAGCAAAGTTTCCTGTTTTCTTCCCTTTTACAGTACCTGCCTCACGAATCTCTCCCCCAAAATAGAGCAATTGCTCAGTAATGGTTGTTTTCCCCGCGTCCGGGTGAGAGATGATGGCAAAGGTACGGCGTTTCTTAATTTCTTCTTGAATACTCATAAGTTCTCTTTCTTTCTACTTTTTTAATTATTTTAATTTATAATCACTCTTTATTACATCGGACTCTAAACATTCCTTTCAACACTCCATTATATCGGATTTTTAGAGTTTTTTTCAATCGCTTATATAAAGAAAAAAAGCAGGTCAAAGATAGTAGACCTGCTCTTTAAGATTCTTTTTATTCACTATTTATATTTTGTATCGCTAGTTACATATCTCTTTCAAAATTTAATTGTTTTCTAGAGCAATTTTCTTTTGCCAACGTTTTTTAAACAAAATATCAAAGAGCACTAAGGCTGAAGAAAGAATGATTGAAACCAGAAGATACTTTATCCATATAGGGGCATCTGGAATAAAAGGTGTGGTATTCAAAAGCCCATAATTTCCCACCTGTTACTTGATTGACTCCAACTAGGAAAAGGTTGAGAATAAAAGTGTAGGCAATAATTCGATACTTTTTTTCAGCAAGGTCTTTATCGTAGTGATTCATGAGATAAACCAGGGAATTGACCAAGAGAGCATAATGGCCAATCAGGAAAGAAAAGCTGGTAATATGCGGGAAATCATAGGGGTCAAAAACAGGGTAGCCCAAGGCAAATACTGCTCCACTGGCTCCCATAAGGGCAAAATACTGCTTAGGTTTTCCATTTATCTGGTAAGAAAACAACCGCGAACATGGCCAAACGACAATGGTAAAGAGGCAGGCTGTTTGAAAATGGAATGCTAAAACCTATATACCAGGTATAAAGAGCTAGCAGTTGCGCTATTTGAATCCACTTAAACAATCGAACAAATTTTGGGATTTTTGTAGTAAGTAAGAGAAGCATAAATAGACAAGGCAAGAAGGCCTATCATGACTCCATACCAAAAAATGGAATTGGGAGGTGGTGTTGTTTGGGTTCTTGTAATAAAATGATGCATAAAATCTCCTTAAGGTAACGAATTCAGTTGTATATTAACTATTCTTATGTTTATATTTAACGAGTTGATTGATGAGGATGAGAATACCTGTCATCAAACTGGTCACTATCAAATAGTTAACCAAAGCGCCATGATCCCCAATCACAGGTGGCTTACTCATAAAGCCATAATTTCCTCCTGTCAAGAGGTTGGCTAGAAAGATAATGGCATTGACTCCCAAAAGTCATCTGGCATATTTTCCAAGTATCCCCTTTTTCAACTTTATAATATCTAACAAGATAAATCAAGCAGTTAGCCAAGAGGGCCCAATGTCCGAAAACATTGTTCACAGACGAAACATGAGGGAAAGGAAAAGGATAAAAGACTGGATAAACCAAGGCCATGATAGAACCAAAAACTCCCACTAAGGCAAAATATTGCTTGAAAAAGGTCTTATTAGGGGCAAAAAGAATCATCCACATAGCCATGCGACTATGGTAAAAAGGGAGAGCCTCAGATAGGGGCAGACGTGCAGCAATATACCAAGCGTTGATAATGAGCAACTGAATCAATTGTCCCCAATACCAAAAGTTTCTGTAACGTTTAGATGATGCAAAGCGAATCGATAAAACAGCTATGATTACCAAAGAAGTAGGTAATAAAAAGTACCATGCTCCCCAAATGAGGAGGGACTGTCTTTTTACTGGTAAAAAGTAACTCCCAAAGCGTCATGTGTCATCCTTAACGTCTTCTAGTTGGGTTAATGATACATCCTTTTTACCAACTAAAAACGACTGTTATTCTTTCTTCTAATTTCAACCATTATATCGAAATAAAAAGTATTTTTCAATTTCTGTTTCTTTTTAGCTTGACTTGCCTTATTTATAGGAAAATATGGTAAAATAGAACAGATAAAGAATCATCATTTCACGAAAGGATAAAAGATGAAAATTACGCAAGAAGAGGTGACTCACGTTGCCAATCTTTCTAAATTAAAATTCACTGAAAATGAAACAGCTGAGTTTGCGACAACCTTGTCTAAAATTGTTGATATGGTTGAATTGCTCAGTGAAGTTGACACAACTGGTGTTGAACCAACGACTACCATGGCTGATCGTAAGACCGTATTGCGACCGGATGTTGCTGAAAAAGGAACTGACCGTGACCGCTTGTTTAAAAATGTACCTGAAAAAGAAAACTACTATATCAAGGTACCAGCTATCCTAGATGACGGAGGAGATGCCTAATGACTTTTAACAATAAAACGATTGAAGAGTTGCACAACCTCCTTGTCTCTAAGGAAATTTCAGCAACAGAACTAACCCAAGCAACTCTTGAAGATATCAAAGCTCGTGAAGAAGCTATCAATGCCTTTGTCACTATCGCTGAAGACCAAGCTCTTGCTCAAGCTAAAGCTATTGATGAAGCTGGAATCGATGCTGACAATGTCCTTTCAGGAATTCCCCTAGCTGTTAAGGATAATATTTCTACAGATGGTCTCTTAACAACAGCAGCCTCAAAAATGCTCTATAACTACGAGCCTATCTTTGATGCGACAGCTGTTGCCAATGCAAAATCTAAGGGCATGATTGTTGTCGGAAAAACCAACATGGACGAGTTTGCCATGGGTGGTTCTGGTGAAACATCATACTACGGTCCAACTAAAAATGCTTGGGACCACAGCAAGGTTCCCGGTGGTTCATCAAGTGGTTCTGCTGCTTCTGTAGCTTCAGGACAAGTCCGTTTGTCACTTGGGTTCTGATACTGGTGGTTCTATCCGCCAACCGGCTGCCTTTCAACGGGATCGTTGGTCTCAAACCAACCTACGGAACAGTTTCACGTTTTGGTCTTATTGCCTTTGGTAGTTCATTAGACCAGATTGGACCTTTCGCTCCAACTGTAAAGGAAAACGCCCTCTTGCTCAATGCGATTGCCAGTGAAGATGCTAAAGACTCTACTTCTGCTCCTGTTCGTGTAGCAGACTTTACTTCTAAGATTGGTCAAGACATCAAGGGCATGAAAATCGCTTTGCCTAAAGGAATACCTTGGTGAAGGGATTGACCCAGAGGTTAAGGAAACTATCCTCAACGCTGCTAAACACTTTGAAAAACTTGGTGCTATCGTTGAAGAAGTTAGCCTTCCTCACTCTAAATACGGAGTTGCCGTTTACTACATTATCGCTTCATCAGAAGCTTCATCAAACTTGCAACGTTTTGACGGTATCCGTTACGGCTACCGTGCAGAAGATGCAACGAATCTTGATGAAATCTATGTAAACAGCCGTAGCCAAGGTTTCGGTGAAGAGGTAAAACGTCGTATCATGCTTGGTACTTTCAGTCTTTCATCAGGTTACTACGATGCCTACTACAAGAAGGCTGGACAAGTCCGTACCCTCATCATCCAAGATTTCGAAAAAGTCTTTGCTGATTATGACTTGATTTGGGACCAACTGCTCCTAGCGTTGCCTACGACTTGGATTCACTCAACCATGATCCAGTTGCTATGTACTTGGCTGACCTTTTGACTATCCCTGTCAACTTGGCTGGTCTGCCAGGAATTTCTATTCCTGCTGGATTTGTTCAAGGTCTACCAGTAGGACTCCAATTGATTGGTCCTAAATATTCAGAAGAGACTATTTACCAAGTTGCTGCTGCCTTTGAAGCAACAACAGACTACCACAAACAACAACCCGTGATTTTTGGAGGTGATAATTAATGAACTTTGAAACAGTCATTGGACTTGAAGTCCACGTAGAGCTCAACACCAATTCAAAAATCTTCTCACCTACTTCTGCCCACTTTGGAAATGACCAAAACGCCAATACTAACGTAATTGACTGGTCTTTCCCAGGAGTACTACCTGTTCTCAATAAAGGTGTTGTGGATGCTGGTATCAAGGCAGCTCTTGCCCTCAACATGGACATACACCAGAAGATGCACTTTGACCGCAAGAACTACTTCTATCCTGACAATCCTAAAGCCTACCAAATTTCTCAGTTTGATGAGCCAATTGGTTATAACGGATGGATTGAAGTTGAGCTAGAAGACGGTACGACTAAGAAAATCGGTATTGAACGTGCTCACTTGGAAGAAGACGCTGGTAAAAATACCCACGGTACAGATGGCTACTCTTATGTTGACCTCAACCGTCAAGGAGTGCCGTTGATTGAGATCGTATCTGAAGCCGACATGCGTTCACCAGAAGAAGCCTACGCTTATCTAACAGCTCTTAAGGAAGTTATTCAGTACGCTGGTATTTCTGACGTTAAGATGGAGGAAGGGTCTATGCGTGTGGATGCCAATATCTCTCTTCGTCCTTATGGTCAAGAGAAATTCGGTACCAAGACTGAGTTGAAAAACCTCAACTCCTTCTCAAACGTGCGTAAGGGTCTTGAATACGAAGTGCAACGTCAGGCTGAAATCCTTCGCTCAGGTGGTCAAATTCGCCAAGAAACACGTCGTTACGACGAAGCTAATAAAGCAACTATCCTCATGCGTGTTAAGGAAGGTGCTGCAGACTACCGCTACTTCCCAGAACCAGATCTACCACTCTTTGAAATCTCAGATGAGTGGATTGAGGAAATGCGTACTGAGTTACCAGAGTTTCCAAAAGAACGCCGTGCTCGCTATGTCTCTCAACTCGGATTATCAGACTACGATGCTAGCCAGTTGACTGCCAATAAAGTCACTTCTGACTTCTTTGAGAAAGCAGTTGCCCTTGGTGGCGATGCTAAGCAAGTCTCAAACTGGCTCCAAGGTGAAGTCGCTCAGTTCTTGAATGCTGAAGGTAAGACACTAGAACAAATTGAGTTAACTCCAGAAAACTTAGTAGAAATGATCGCTATCATCGAAGACGGCACTATTTCATCTAAGATTGCCAAGAAAGTCTTTGTCCACCTTGCTAAAAATGGTGGAGGTGCTCGTGAATACGTTGAAAAAGCCGGTTTGGTTCAGATCTCAGATCCAGATATCTTGATTCCAATCATCCATCAAGTCTTTGCTGATAACGAAGTTGCTGTTGCCGACTTCAAGTCAGGAAAACGTAACGCTGACAAGGCCTTCACAGGATTCCTCATGAAAGCAACCAAGGGCCAAGCCAATCCACAAGTTGCTCTTAAACTACTTTCCCAAGAATTGGCTAAGTTGAAAGAGAACGAGTAAATATACTTTCGTTAATAGCCTTTTCTACTAAAAAATAGAATAAGGAGAATAAATGAACAAATTTTTACGAGTACTATTTATTTTAGTTATTATCGCAATGTTGGGTGCTTCTATTCTACAAATCTTTCTCCCATCCTATATGGGAGAGCATTCTGGTTACGGTATTTCTGCAGGATGGCAAAGAGAAATTGGAATTTGGAATCTAGCTGTCTTAATTATTATTCTTGCCGTTAATATTAAGTACGATTGGTTTTACCTGAGAATTGCCCTTCTTGCCCTTATTATTGGTGGTATAGGAATAGGAACAAATCATTTGTTAAGTTTTATTGAATTTCATTCTCCTGTTAATGCGATTGGTGCTATCGAGAATTATTTACTCGTATTTGGTTGGATTATAGGGTGGTTTATTGAAAATAAAACAATAAAACTCCAAAACTCTTTATAGACATAAAATTTAGCAAAAACTATTTTTGTACTCACATAGTTAGGAGACATATGAAAAAGTTATATACTCTTATCGCTACTTTCTTGCTTCTTCTCTTTGTGACACCCCTGCAATCAATCGATGCAGGTGTTGGACATTCTCGAAGTGGTAGCTCTAGTCACAGTAGCTCACGAAGCAGTAGCAGTTCTCGAAGTAGTAGTTCTAGCCGAAGTCGTTCAAGTGGTAGTTCTTCTTCTAGAAGCAGCTATCGTTCTGGCGGTAGCTACTCAAGTTTAGATGGTTCTCTAGGGACAGGAATGAGCATTCTTATCATGTTTGGTGTCGGAGCTTTCTTACTCTTCATGCTCATCAAATATTTGAGTGACCAGAATTCATCATCTGGTAAATCTTATGGCAGCTCGCCTAGCTACAATGCTGAACCAACACTTCACCGTCGAGTGATAAACAACACCTTGGCTATCGATCGTGTCCGTTCTGGGGACCCAAACTTTGATGCAGACACTTTCACTTCATGGGTTAAAGAAGTCTATATCCAATTACAGGCAGCCTGGACTAAAAAAGATTGGAATTTGGTGCGTTCTCTTGAAAGTGCCAGCCTCTACTCTCAACATAGTGCCCAACTGGAAGACTATATCCAATCTCAAACAACGAATATTTTGGAACGAGTTTATGTCGAGAATGTTCGAATCAAAGATTTCTACGAAAATCCAGATGGAAATGATACTCTAGTTGTTATCCTTTCATCTACTTTGAGAGACTATGTCATCGAAGATAAGACTCGTAAGGTTATTGAGGGAGACCCTCAAAAAGATTTATTTACAGTTTATCAAATGAACTTCATCCGCAAACATGGCAGTCAAACCGAAAGCTCTGTCCAAGATGAAGCCGTTAGCGACCGCTGTCCAAACTGTGGCGCTCCACTGAAAATATCAGCTATCAGCAAATGTGACTATTGCGGATCTGATATCACCCGTAGTCCAAACCAATGGGTTCTTGATACCTATGAAGTTGTGGATGAAGACGAACTATATAATTAGGAGGAAATTATGGGATTTATTCGTATGGCCAAAGAGCAAATTAAGGGAGTTGTTGATGTTGCCAAATCTGCTGGAATTAATAGTCTTAATGACAGTAAATTTAAGGAAGCCGTTGTACTTCCAGAACACGTATCATCAGAAGCATTAGCTGTTAAAGGAATTCTTCTTACAAAAGACCCTGACGGAGTTTCTAGACAAGGTAATCAACATACAGGACTTTTAACAGATGGTTCTGTCGTAATTGTGCCACAAGGTTATGTTGCTATCCTTGTAAATAACGGTACTTTCCTTGGTGATGTTTTAGAAGCTGGTAGCCATGAATGGCGCTCTGGCGAAAACGCTTGGCTTCTAGAAAAAGGGGGAATTAAGGGCACTTGGGAAAACTTCAAGCACCGCTTTTCATTCGCTGGTCAAGTCGTTACTCAACAAGAAATCATCTTTGTCCGTATCCAACCGATTGCGGGTAATAAATTTGGTACCCAAAACGCTGTAGAATACTTCAGTGAACGTTACCAACAATTGCTCAACATCCGTTTCTATGGTTTATTTGATATCAAGATTTCTGATCCAGTCCTTTCTACGTTAGCTCAATCAGTCAACAGATTGAAGAACATAAACCATTTACACTCCAAGATATTGCTCAAGGAACTCTTCGACAAAATATCTCTCCTAAAATTGCTATCGCAATTTCCAAATTCACTAATGAGTACCGAGTTGATATCTATAGCCTAAATGCTAATCAGGATACCTTCAATGAAATTGCTAAACAAGAAGTCAACAAGGTATGGACAGGACTTTACGGTATTGAAGCAACCAATATCCTTCTTGAGGATTTGAGCTACGACCAAGAAAGCTTGGAACTTGTTCGAAAACTTGACAGCGAACTCGTTGCAATGAAATACAATACCATCGAAATTGAAGAACGTCGTGCTCGTAACGAAGCTCTCATTGCGGCAGCCAATAACGAAGGTAATGGCAATGGTATGAACATGTTTATGGGTATGAATCTCGGTCAAACTCTCGGTGGCCAACTCACCCAACAAGCTCAACCTGTTAGTCCAAATCAAACTGTTCCCCCAGTACAACCTGCTGATCCAAACCAAGCATTTACTCCGACCCAAACTGCAAGTCCTGAGCAAGTTGCTAGCCCAGTAGAAACTGTTATCCCTGAACAACCCGCTAACTCAGTAGAAACTACTAATCCAGAAGTAACAACTCCTGTTCAAGAATCTACAACTCAAGAAGTAACAACTCCTGCAGAAGAAACTACTAGTCAAGAAAAAACAACTAATAAAAACTTCTACATCGAAGTCGATGGCAAGTACGTATTGGTAACAAAAGACGAAGAAGGAAACATCGTTCCTGTCAACTAATCTCACTTCCCTGATATTTGAGAAATCTTACGACTTATGATACAATAAAGAGTAAATTATTTTATTAAAGAGGTAAAAACATGATTGAAGCAAGTAAATTAAAGGCTGGTATGACCTTTGAAACAGCTGACGGAAAATTGATCCGCGTTTTGGAAGCTAGCCACCACAAACCAGGTAAAGGAAACACTATCATGCGTATGAAATTGCGTGATGTCCGTACTGGTTCAACATTTGAAACTAGCTACCGCCCAGAGGAAAAATTTGAACAAGCGATTATCGAAACTGTGCCAGCACAATACTTGTACAAAATGGATGATACAGCTTATTTCATGAACACTGAAACTTACGACCAATACGAAATTCCTGTTGTAAATGTTGAAAATGAATTGCTTTACATCCTTGAAAATTCTGAAGTTAAAATTCAATTTTATGGAACTGAAGTAATCGGTGTAACAGTACCTACAACTGTTGAATTGACAGTTGCTGAAACTCAACCTTCTATTAAAGGTGCTACTGTTACCGGTTCTGGTAAACCAGCTACAATGGAAACTGGACTTGTCGTTAACGTTCCAGACTTCATCGAAGCAGGACAAAAACTCGTTATCAACACTGCAGAAGGAACTTACGTTTCTCGTGCCTAATCTCTAGAAAGAGGTCATTCTATGGGAATTGAAGAACAATTAGGCGAAATCGTTATCGCCCCACGTGTACTTGAAAAATCATTGCAATCGCTACAGCTAAAGTTGATGGTGTCCACTCTTTTTCAAACAAATCAGTATCTGACACCCTTTCAAAACTTTCACTCGGCCGTGGTGTCTATCTAAAAGAATCTGAAGAAGAGCTAACAGCTGATATCTATCTCTATCTTGAGTATGGTGTCAAGGTTCCTAAGGTTGCAATGGCTATTCAAAAAGCTGTAAAAGATGCCGTTCGTAATATGGCTGATGTTGAACTCAATGCTGTAAATATTCACGTTGCTGGTATTGCACCAGATAAGACACCAAAACCAGCATTAAAAGATTTGTTTGATGAGGACTTCCTCAATGACTAGTCCATTATTAGAATCTAGACGCGAACTACGAAAATGTGCCTTCCAAGCACTGATGAGTCTTGAATATGGTTCTGATATTGAAACAGCTTGTCGCTTCGCTTATACTCATGATCGAGAAGACGACGAGGTAAAACTCCCTAGCTTCCTAATCGATCTTGTATCTGGTGTTCAAGCTCAAAAAGAGGAACTAGACAAACAAATCACTCAGCATTTAAAGGCTGGTTGGACGATTGAACGTTTAACCTTAGTTGAAAAGAATTTATTGCGTTTGGGAGTTTTCGAAATCACTTCATTTGATACTCCTCAACTCGTAGCTGTGAATGAAGCTATTGAACTTGCAAAAAGCTTTTCAGATCAAAAATCAGCCCGTTTCATCAACGGACTGCTCAGCCAGTTTGTAACTGAAGAAAACTAAATATAGAAAAAGTGTTTGACTATTATCAAACACTTTTTTACTACACTTCCATCGAAACTTGGAGTCCAGGTTAACAAAAAAGTTAGAACTAAATATAAGTCTAGCTTTTTTATATTTCTTAATATTTTCTAAAGCGTTTGGTAACGTTCCTCAATGAGTTGATCTAGTGGAAGTTTCCCAAGTTCATCAAGTTCTGCTCGGAGTTGTTCTTTGACTTGCTTGATTAAATCTTTGCTTGATAGACCCACCTCAGAGATAACCTTATCAACAATTTTCATATCTAGCAATTCGAAAGAAGTAATTTTCATCAACTCTGCAGCTTCCATGGCACGACTGCCATCCTTCCAAAGAATAGACGCAAAGCCTTCAGGACTGAGAACTGCATAGATAGAGTTTTCTAACATCCAAACACGGTCAGCTACTGCAAGAGCTAGAGCTCCACCAGAACCACCTTCACCAATAATAATGGCAATAATTGGCACCTTAAGATCGCTCATCTCCATGAGGTTACGAGCAATAGCTTCACCTTGACCACGCTCCTCTGCACCGACACCAGGATAGGCACCCGCAGTGTTGATAAAGGTTACAACAGGACGACCAAATTTTTCAGCCTGCTTCATCAAGCGAAGGGCTTTTCGATAGCCTTCTGGATGAGGTTGACCAAAGTTACGGTTAAGATTGTCTTGTAAACTTTTACCTTTTTGAATCCCAACAACAGTTACTGCTTGGTCTCCCAACCAACCGATACCACCAATAACAGCACCATCATCTCGGAAAGAGCGATCACCATGGAGCTCTACAAAGTCATCAAATATTCCGGTTGCGAAGTCCAAGGCAGTTAAGCGGGTTTGTTCACGTGCTTCTCTGACGATTTTTGCAATATTCATAAACAATCCCCCTTATGTAACCTTACTAATCGAGCAATCATATCTGGCAATTCTCTCCGTTTAACAATCGCATCCACAAAGCCATGTTCTAACAAAAACTCTGCCTTCTGGAAATCCTCTGGCAAATCTTCCCTTACGGTATTTTTCAATGACACGACGTCCAGCAAATCCTACTAAACTTTGAGGCTCTGCCAAGATAATATCACCCTTCCATAGCAAAGGAAGCTGTAACACCTCCAGTTGTTGGATCTGTAAGGATAGTTAGATAAAAAGAGACCTGCATTGGAATGACGTTTAACTGCTGCAGAGATTTTTAGCCATCTGCATCAAACTCATGATTCCTTCTTGCATACGTGCTCCACCAGATGCTGTAAACAAGACGACTGGTAATTTTTTTCAGCTGTCGCGTATTCAAACAAACGAGTGATTTTTTTCTCACCAACTACTGTTCCCATAGACGCCATGATAAAAGTTAGAATCCATGATTCCGAGAGCAACTTTTTCACCCCTTAATCAAAGCAGTTCCTGTAACAACAGCCTCATCAAGCCCTGTTTTTTCACGCATAGAGGCTAATTTTTTCTGGTAGCCTGGAAATTCCAATGGATCCTGCGTCTCAATTCCTGTAAACATCTCTAAGAAGCTTCCCATATCAATGGTCAAAGCAAGACGCTCTTGAGCTGAAATACGGAAGGTATAGCCACAGTGAGGACAAATACGGTCACTCCCCAAATCCTTTTGGTAAATGGTATGTTTACAACCTGGACATTTTGAGAAGAGTTCATCTGGAACCTCAGGTTTGAGCTTGAGGGCTTTGATTTCTAAGTCGAACGATTGGGATTAATTCGTATATATTTATCTTTTTTACTAAATAGAGCCATACATCCCCCTTTTCAGTCTCATACTATTTTTACATTATTCTTTTTCTTGATAGTGTGGTAAGAAAGTTTCCATCAAGAATGAAGTATCGTAGTCTCCTGCTATCACGCGACGATCTGAAATCAAATCGAGTTGGAAATCAGCATTGGTGACAACCCCTTCAATTTCGAGTTCATAAAGAGCTCGTTGCATTTTCATGAGTGCATCAAAACGATTTTCACCATGAACAATAATTTTAGCAATCATACTATCATAGTATGGCGGAATGGTATAACCAGGATAAACTGCTGAGTCCACTCGCAAGCCCACACCACCACTTGGTAGATAAAGATTGGTAATCTTACCTGGACTTGGTGCAAAATTAAAGGCTGGGTTTTCTGCATTGATACGGCACTCAATGGCATGTCCTTTTAGAACAATGTCTTCTTGCTTCAAGGTCAAAGATTGACCTGCAGCGATTCGGATTTGTTCCTTGACAATATCCACACCTGAAACAAATTCAGTTACCGGGTGTTCCACTTGGACACGCGTATTCATTTCCATAAAGTAGAATTTACCAGTCGCTTCATCTAGCAGGAATTCAATGGTACCAGCGTTTTCGTAGCCTACAGACTCCGCTGCACGTACTGCCGCTGCACCAATTTCATTACGAAGTGTTTTCCCAATAGCAATCGAAGGACTTTCTTCTAAAACCTTTTGGTTATTCCGTTGAAGCGAACAGTCACGCTCTCCTAGGTGAATAACATGTCCCATCTGGTCAGCAAGAATCTGTACTTCAATATGGCGAGCAGGATAAATCACACGCTCAAGATACATAGCCCCATTACCAAAGTTGGCTTTGGCTTCACTAGAGGCTGTTTCAAAGGCTGACACGAGATCTTCTGCCTTTTCAACCTTACGAATCCCTTTACCACCACCTCCAGCTGAAGCTTTCAGCATAACTGGATAACCAATTTTTTCAGCAATAGCAAGAGCCTCTTCTGCAGTATGGACTTCTCCATCTGATCCTGGAATGACAGGCACATTTGCCTTAATCATTTGAGCACGGGCGTTAATTTTTATCTCCCATGACATCCATGACACGAGCTGATGGTCCGATAAATTTGATCCCAACTTCTTCACACATGGTTGCAAACTTGGAATTTTTCACTTAAGAAAACCAAATCCAGGGTGAATAGCTTCAGCTTCAGTCAAGACCGCAGCTGATAGGATGGCATTGATGTTCAGATAAGATTCTGTAGCCTTCCCAGGGCCGATACAGATAGCCTCATCAGCCAAAAAGCGTGTGGAGAGCTTCCTTGTCAGCAGTCGAATAGACAGCGACTGTTGCAATTCCTAACTCTCGTGCCGCACGAATAATACGAACAGCAATTTCACCACGATTGGCAATTAAAATCTTACGAAACATGGAAAACCTCCCTAGTTTCCAATAGCAAAGGTTAGAGTACCGCTTGCTGCAAGCTTACCATCTACTTCTGCCTTCGCTTCTACTACGGCGATTGTGCCACGACGTTTGATAAAAGTTGCTGTCATGACAAGCTGATCACCAGGAACAACTTGTTTTTTAAATTTCACTTTGTCCATACCAGCATAGAAAACAAGTTTCCCTTTGTTTTCAGGTTTAGACAATTCCAAAACACCTGCTGTTTGTGCCAAAGCTTCCATGATCAGGACACCTGGCATTACAGGGTATTGAGGAAAATGACCGTTGAAGAAAGGTTCGTTAATCGTCACATTTTTAATGGCAACGATTGTATCTTCACTGACCTCCAAGACACGATCCACTAAGAGCATCGGATAGCGGTGGGGCAAAGCTTCTTTAATTCCTTGAATACCAATCATTTGATACGTACCAAGCCTTTCCCAAACTCAACCATTTCTTCATTTTCAACAAGAATTTCTGTTACGACACCGTCTTTAGGTGCTGGAATTTCGTTCATGACCTTCATAGCTTCGATGATGACCAAGGTTTGGCCTTTTTTGACAGTATCACCGACTGAAACAAAATTAGGTTTGTCTGGTCCGGCAGCCAAGTAAGCAACTCCGACAAGTGGACTTTCTACAAGGTCTCCTTCAGCTACAGATTCAGTAACACTTGATTCTGAAACTGCTTCTGCAACTGGTGTTGTAGTTGGAGCTTGTGGTGCAGCTGTAGGTGCAACTGCTGGAACCACAGGTTGAGGTGCTGGACTTGTTTCTGCAACAAGTTTTGCTTCATTCTTACTGAAGACCAACTCATCCGTTCCATTCTTATAAGAAAATTCTTTCAAGCTTGACTGGTCAAATTGCGCCATCAAGTCTTTGATTTCATTTAAATTCATCTTTACTTATTCTCCCAACGTTTGAAAGCAAGAACTGCATTATGCCCACCAAATCCAAAAGTATTTGAGATAGCATAAGGAATTTCACGTTCCACACCTTGTCCATAAATAACGTTTGCTTCAATGTAGTCTGACAATTCTGTTGTTCCAGCTGTCATTGGAACATAGTTGTTACGGATTGCTTCAATTGTTGCAATGGCTTCAACTGCACCTGCTGCACCGAGCAAGTGTCCTGTAAATGACTTGGTTGAAGATACAGGTACTTCCTTTACCAAGAACCGCTACAATCGCTCCACTTTCTCCTTTTTCATTAGCAGGAGTTGATGTACCGTGTGCATTGACATAGGCTACTTGGTCTGGTGTAATCTCAGCTTCATCCAAGGCAAGTTTGATAGCTTTAATAGCCCCTTGGCCTTCTGGATGTGGTGAAGTCATATGGTAAGCATCACAAGTGTTTCCATAACCAACAACTTCAGCTAGGATAGTTGCACCACGTTTTTCAGCATGTTCTAAACTTTCAAGAACCAACATACCTGATCCTTCACCCATAACAAATCCATTACGGTCTTTGTCAAATGGAATAGAAGCACGAGTTGGATCCTCTGTTGTTGAAAGAGCTGTTAAGGCTTGGAAACCGGCAATCGCAAATGGAGTAATAGATGATTCTGAACCACCAACCAACATGATATCTTGGAAACCAAACTTGATAGAACGGAAGGCATCTCCGATAGCATCATTTGATGAAGCACAAGCAGTATTGATAGATTTACAGATACCATTTGCACCAAAGCGCATAGCAACATTTCCTGCTGCCATATTTGGCAAAGCTTTTGGAAGTGTCAATGGTTTTACACGTTTTGGACCTTTTTCGTGAAGGCGAAGGACTTGGTCTTCGATTTCTCTGATTCCACCGATACCTGATGCAACAATGACACCAAAGCGGTCTTTATCAAGTGCTTCTACGTCAAGATTAGCATGGTCAACTGCTTCTTGAGCAGCATACAAGGCATACAAAGAATAGTCATCGAAACGATTGGTATCTTTTTTTACAAAATATTTGTCAAAAGGAAAATCATTAATCTCTGCTGCATTATGGACGTCAAAAGCACTGTGATCAAACTTGGTGATTTCACCAATCCCAATCTTTCCATTCTTTAAACTGTTCCAAAATTCTTCTGGCGTATTCCCAATTGGAGATGTTAATCCATAACCTGTTACTACTACACGATTTAGTTTCATTTTCATACCTCTATTTTAACTCTTATTGCATGGTAAGTCCACCATCAATTGCAATGACTTGTCCCGTTAGATAATCTTGGCTTGCAAGAAAGGCTGTGACCTCTGCGACTTGCTCAGCTTGGCCAAATTGTTTCATCGGAATTTGTGCCAACATAGCATCTTTCACCTTATCAGATAGAACCGCAGTCATGTCTGATTCGATCATTCCTGGAGCAATGGCATTGACACGAACATTTCGATTGGCAACTTCACGTGCTACTGATTTGGTAAATCCAATCAGACCAGCCTTAGAAGCAGCGTAGTTTGCTTGACCGATATTTCCCATCAAACCAACAACACTAGACATATTGATAATGGCACCTTCACGTGCTTTTATCATCTGCTTTCAAAGACTGCTTGCGTCATGTTGAAGGCTCCCTGTCAGATTGACTTTTCAAGACCTTCTCAAAATCTTCTTCTGTCATCTTCAGCATGAGGGTGTCTTGAGTAATCCCAGCATTATTCACTAGGACGTCAACTGAACCCTAGCCCTTCAATAGCTTGGTCCACCATTCGTTTTGCATCTGTAAAATCAGAAACATCACCAGAAATAGCAAGGACCTTCACCCCGTATGGTTTAAATTCGTCTAGAAGCTCCTCGGAGATTTCACCACGACTATTCAAGACAACGTTGGCTCCCAAGCTGGCAAATTTATGAGCAATGGCAAGACCAATTCCTCGACTTGAGCCTGTAATAAAGACATTTTTTTCTGTTCTAGTTTCATTTTTTTCTCCTTTCAGAACTTCTACTATTTTTGGTCTAATTTTTCTAAGAGTGCTTGTAAACTTGCTTGATCTTCAACATTTGCAAGTTGAGCAGTTTTATCAATCTTTTTGACGAATCCTGACAAGACTTTTCCAGGGCCAATCTCGATAAAACGAGTGACTCCCGCTTCTTGCATGACTGCAATGCTTTCATAAAAACGAACAGGTTCCTTAACTTGACGAGTCAAGAGTTCTGCAATTCGTTCTTTTTCCATGACCTTTGCTTCTGTATTACCAACAAGTGGACAAGCAAAAGTCAGAAAATTCAACTTCTGTAAGGGACTTGAGCTAATTTTTTTGACTAGCAGATTCCAATAAAGCTGTATGGAAAGGTCCAGAAACATTTAGCGGAATTAAGCGTTTTGCTCCCGCTTCCTGCAAAAGTTCAACTGCACGATCTACTGCAGCTACCTCACCACCGATAACAATCTGGCTTGGGAGTATTGTAGTTAGCTGGAGTCACAACACCAAGTTGAGAAGCTTCTTGACAAGCTTGTTCAATAACTTCAACTGGAGTATTGAGTACGGCTACCATTTTACCAGACCCAGCAGGTGCCGCTTCTTCCATATAAGATCCACGCTTAGCAACTAGAGCCACCGCATCCTCAAAATCCAAAGCACCACTAGCTACGAGGGCAGAATATTCACCAAGAGACAGACCTGCCACCATATCTGGTTGGTAACCCTTCTCCTTTAGTAGTCGGTAAATGGAAACGGATGTAGCCAAAATAGCTGGTTGTGTGTAACGAGTCTGATTTAGCTTCGTTTCATCGTTATCAATCAAGTCACGAAGATCATAACCTAAGACCTGGCTAGCTTGGTCGATTGTTTCCTTGACGATAGCATATTGGTCGTATAGTTCACGTCCCATTCCAAGGTACTGGGCTCCTTGACCTGCAAATAGAAAGGCTGTTTTAGTCATTTCTTGTAACTCCTGCCCAACGAGCGGCTTCTTTTTGAATTTTCTCAGCTGCACCATAGTAGATATCTTTTAAGATTTCTTCAACTGTTTCTTCTTTCGATACCAAACCTGCAATCTGGCCGGCCATTACTGAACCGCCATCCACATCACCATGGACAACAGCCTTAGCTAAGGCTCCAGCACCCATTTGCTCAAAGATTTCCAAATCTGGATTTTCTTGTTTAAAGGCATCTTTTTCAGCTTGCTCGAAATCACGAGTCAATTGGTTTTTGATAGCACGAACTGCGTGTCCAAAATGTTGTGCTGAAATCGTTGTATCAATATCTCGGGCTTTTAAAATTTTAGCTTTATAGTTTGGATGAGCATTAGATTCTTTAGCAACTACAAAACGAGTTCCTACTTGAACAGCTTCAGCACCAAGCATAAATCCAGCTGCAGCTCCCTCGCCGTCTGCAATACCACCTGCAGCGATAACAGGAATTGAAACAGCCGCCGCAACTTGGCGAACCAAGGTCATAGTTGTTAATTTACCAATATGTCCGCCGGCTTCCATACCTTCAGCAATGACAGCATCCGCACCGATTTTTTCCATACGTTTAGCCAAAGCAACACTTGGAACTACAGGAATAACGGTAATCCCCGCTTCATGGAATCGCTCCATGTATTTACTTGGGTTTCCTGCACCAGTTGTGACTACCTTAACCCCTTCTTCAATAACGAGGTCAACAATATCATCAACAAATGGAGACAAGAGCATAATGTTTACACCAAAAGGCTTGTCTGTTAAAGATTTAATCTTATCGATATTGGCTTTAACTACTTCTTTAGGTGCATTTCCCCCACCAATGATACCAAGCCCACCAGCTTTTGAAACAGCTCCAGCCAAATCTCCATCTGCCACCCAGGCCATTCCACCTTGGAAGATAGGATATTTAATATTTAATAGTTCAGTGATACGTGTTTTCATAGTGCCTCCATAAGTCTTGCTTACGTAATAGTTCGACTTTATTATAATTTGACGGTCAAACTATTACCTAAACAAGAGGGAGCGGGTCTCCCCTACTCCTTCTTTATTTATTCTAATTATTTTGTTTGCTCTTCAACGTAAGCAACCAAGTCGCCAACTGTTTTCAAGTTGTCTTCAGCTTCGATTTGGATATCAAAAGCGTCTTCGATTTCTGAGATTACTTGGAACAAGTCCAATGAATCTGCATCCAAATCATCAAAAGTAGATTCAAGTGTTACTTCTGATGCATCTTTTCCAAGTTCTTCAACGATAATTTCTTGTACTTTTTCAAATACTGCCATGATAGACTCCTTTAAAATAAATAGTTTTTTTATAACAATGTGATCACCACATGATTACCTAAATTGTAACAATAAGTGTGCCCCATGTCAAACCTCCACCGAAACCTGACAAGAGAATTTTTTGGCTACCATCCAAATGGATGAGCCCTTCTTCTACACACTCAGAAAGTAAAATCGGGATACTTGCCGCACTAGTATTTCCATACTTCATCATATTAGCAGGAAGCTTGTCACGATCGACACCGATTTTTCTAGCCATCTTATCTAAAATTCGAATATTAGCTTGATGAAGCAAGAGATAATCGAGTTCATCTGCTGATATTGGACTTTTTTCGATGGTCTGTTTAATAGATTTAGCCACGTCTCGAATTGCAAAGTCAAAAACTGCTCTCCCATCCATTTTCAAGAAAACATCTGGTTCTTCTTGAATCGAAAATGGTGAAATCAATCCTGTCTGTCCATAGGTGAGACACTCACCACGAGAACCATCGCTATTGAGACTTTCAGCTAAGAAATGTTTTTGGTCACTTGCCTCAAGTAGCACTCCACCAGCTCCATCTCCAAACAAGACAGCTGTTGAGCGGTCAGACCAATCCAAAGATTTTGACATGGTCTCACTACCGATAACCAGACCCTGCGATATGTTCCTGAAGAAATGAACTTTTCTGCAGTTGATAGGGCAAAGACAAATCCACTACAAGCGGCTGTTAAATCATAGGCAAAAGCCTTGTGAGCGCCAATTCTTGCCTGAACACGAGCTGCAGTAGAAGGCATCATCGAGTCAGGTGTCATAGTCGCCAGAATAATAAAATCTAGCTCTTCAGCAGAAATCCCTGCCTTGTCTATAAGTTGCTTTGCAACCTCTGTAGCCAAATCTCCTGTTGATTCTGTTTTAGAAATATGACGTTCTTTAATCCCTGTCCGACTTGAGATCCATTCATCACTCGTATCCATGACCTGAGCCAAGTCTTCGTTAGTGATAATCTGCTCTGGAGCATAATGAGCGACCTGGCTTATTTTTGCAAAAGCCATTACTTCAAATCCTCCAAAAAGTGATAAAGATTAGTCAACCCTTTACCCATAACTTCCATCTCTTCAGGACTCATGCCTTCGATAATTCTTTCGACCATGGCCTTATGGAAACGTTTATGGAGACGATGTACAAGGCGACCTCTCTTTGTCAAATGAAGATGTACTACACGACGATCCTGATCTGAACGAATCCGTTCGATGTATCCTTTTCGCTCCAGATTGTTTAAGCTCGTTGTCACAGTCCCTAGTGTTACCATCAACTCTTTGGAAACTTGACTTGGAGTCACTTCTGGATACTTACCGATAACATCAATCGTGTGCATTTCTTTGATAGAGATGTCTTTGAAACGACTACCTCGCAAACTTACTTCCTCGATCACTAGGACGTTGTTAAAAATTGATGTTAAATAGTCATTGACTTGTTGGTAGTCCATTTCTCTTCCCTCCTTTACCAAAAAAAGTTTTAATAATCAAAACATTTGACTAGAAAAAGTATATCAAACTTCAAAGAATAGTGCAAGTATTTTTTTATTTCCCGACAAATTTTGGACGTCTTCTCTCAGAATGTGCACGAACACCTTCTTTAAAATCTTCCGTATAGGATAGTGATTTTTGTAGTTCCAATTCAAGTTGAGCGTATTCATGCCACTGCTTGAACTCACTCTCCCAAACAAGCTTCTTAATCGCAGCATAGGAATTTGAAGAACCACGTCTCAACTTCTTCAACAATTGTTCTCTTGTTTTTTTCTAATTGTTCACTAGTACATAGACGATATAGAGCTCCTGCCTCAAATTGCCTTTTTCAGCGGTAAAAGCTTCGCCTGTCATAGCTAATTGAGTTGCTCTAGTTGCACCGAGCGATCTTGTCAGCAAGAATAAGCCACCCGCGTCAGGAGCCAATCCTACACCCTACAAAAAGCCTGGATGAAATTTAGACTTTGTCAGATGCGATACAGAAATCAACTGCCAAAGCCATATTTGCTGCAGCTCCAGCAACTGCTCCGTCCACCTCCATGATAACAGGCTTAGGAATCTGTTTAATCTTATAAGAAATAGTATTAACCAATTCAGCAATTCGTGCAAGTGAAGCAATATCATCTTCATCGACAGCACGTTTCATCTCAACTCAAGTCTCCACCGACTGAAAATACCTTACCTGCTGCATTGATGAGAATAAATGAAACAGAATCGTCTTTTTCAGCTAATTCCAGTGCTTCTAAAAATTTCTTCACACATAGGAATATGGAAACCATTTGCCACCTCGGGACGATTTAAAGTAATCACTGCTAAATCGTCTTGAATTTGAAAGATAATATGATTCATAGCTACTCCTTTAATTTAAAAAGCTGATTAAATTATTTTTATCTTCAAAGTATATCTTTTTATTTTCATTTACACAAGCAAAAATCGATTAAAAAGTGTATCAGCCGATTTTTAAAGAGTGTTTTCTATACTTAAAATAACTAGGTTAAGATAATCATGTCCAGACCTCTAATAAGATGTAGCCTTTCCTATTGCAGATTGAAAAAAGCCCTTCTTTCTGCTATAATCGTATAAAATACTAACTGAGGAGTTTTTATGAAGGTTGTAAAATTTGGAGGAAGTTCACTCGCCTCTGCAAGCCAGTTGAAAAAGGTTTTAAACATTGTAAAAAGTGACCCTGAACGTCGTTTTGTAGTTGTATCTGCACCAGGAAAGCGCGATGCTGAAGATACCAAGGTTACGGATGCTTTGATTAAATATTATCGTGATTATGTAGCAGGAAATGATATCAGTGCTAGTCAAAATTGGATTATCGATCGTTACGCTGCAATGGTTAGCGAACTAGACTTAAACCAGCTGTTTTAGAACGAATCTCTAAAAGCATCCGAACTCTTGCTACTCTTCCAATTGAGGACAATGAGTTTCTTTACGATACCTTTCTTGCTGCAGGGGAAAATAACAATGCTAAACTGATTGCAGCTTACTTTAACCAAAATGGTATAGAAGCGCGCTATGTTCATCCACGAGAGGCTGGGATTGTTGTTACAAGCGAACCTGGAAATGCTCGTATCATTCCTTCAAGTTATGATAAAATCGAAGAGCTCAATAATGGAACGGAAGTTCTGGTTATTCCCGGATTCTTCGGTGTGACTAAAGAGAATCAAATCTGTACCTTCTCACGTGGTGGATCTGATATCACTGGTTCAATTATCGCAGCTGGAGTTAAAGCTGACCTTTATGAAAATTTCACTGATGTTGACGGAATTTTTGCTGCCCACCCTGGTATCATTCACAAACCACACTCAATCCCTGAATTGACTTACCGTGAAATGCGGGAATTGGCCTATGCAGGTTTCTCTGTACTACATGACGAAGCACTCCTTCCAGCCTACCGCGGAAAAATCCCTCTTGTTATCAAAAATACCAATAATCCTGAACATCCGGGTACTCGCATCGTTCTAAAACACAGCAGTGATGAATTCCCAGTAGTGGGGATTGCTGGTGATTCTGGTTTTGTCAGCATCAATATGTCTAAATACCTGATGAACCGCGAAGTTGGTTTTGGTCGTAAAGTGCTTCAAATTCTAGAAGACCTGAATATTGGTTGGGAACATATGCCAACTGGTATCGATGACCTATCTATCATTCTACGTTCACGAGAATTGACTCCTATCAAGGAAGAAGAAATCCTTCGTCAACTTGTTCAAAAGGCAGAGGTAGACCACGCCGAAATTGAGCACGATCTCTCAATCATTATGATTGTTGGAGAAAAAATGAAGCGCCATATCGGGGTAACTGCTACAGCTACTCGTGCCTTATCTGAAAACAAGATCAACATTCAAATGATGTCGCAAGGTTCTAGTGAAGTTTCTATCATGTTCGTTGTCCACAAAGACCAAGAAAAAGCGGCTCTTAAGGCTCTCTACCAAGCATTTTTCGGTGAAAGTAAGGAAGACTAAACATGGCACAATCTCTCAACAAAGTCATTGAACTTCAAACTACTGGAACCTCCTATCTTTCCATTTCAGGAAAGGTCGGAAAGTTCCTTGTTGGAAATCAAGCACTAGAATTTTACGCAGACCGAAATGTCGAGGATTATATTCAAATCCCATGGTCTAGCGTTAATCAAATCGGAGCCAATGTTTCGGGCCGTAAGGTTAGTCGTCACTTTGAAGTTTTTACAGACCAAGGAAAATTCCTCTTTGCCTCAAAAGATTCTGGAAAAATTCTTAAAATTGCTCGTGAAAAACTAGGTAATGATAAGGTTGTCAAGCTTCCAACTTTAGTCCAAATCATTGGGCATAAAATTAAAAATCTATTTGCAAAAAAATAGAAACTTTAGTATAATCATAGAAACGGATAAGTAGGTTAAGTTTATCTTTCAGAAAGTCTGCGGTCGCTGTGAGCAGATAGAAAACTTAGGTGAAATTCTACCGTTGTTGCAAACTAAATACATAATCAAGTGCACACCTGTGAAGTTGGATGGAACCGTGGCCCTGCCACTCCAACGCTTTGTCAGGTGTGCTTTTTTCATAAAGGAGTTTATATGCTAGATATTAAACGAATTCGTACAGACTTTGATGCTGTCGCAGAAAAAAATTGGCTACACGTGGTGTAGATGCTGCTATCTTGAACGAGATGAAAGAAATCGATGCAAAACGTCGTGACATCTTGGTCAAGGTTGAAACACTTAAAGCAGAACGTAATACAGTTTCTGCTGAGATTGCTCAAGCTAAACGCAACAAAGAAAATGCAGACGATAAAGATTGCTGCCATGCAAGCTCTCTCTGCTGAGGTCAAAAGCTCTGGATGCTGAATTGGCTGAAATCGATGCGAAATTGACAGAATTTACCACAACTCTTCCCAAACATCCCTGCTGATAGTGTTCCCTATCGGTGCTGACGAAGACGATAACGTAGAAGTTCGCCGTTGGGGAACTCCTCGCGAGTTTGACTTTCGAACCAAAAAGCTCACTGGGATCTTGGTGAAGACCTCGGCATTCTTGACTGGGAACGTGGTGGAAAAGTTACCGGTGCCCGCTTCCTCTTCTATAAAGGCCTTGGAGCTCGTTTGGAACGTGCTATCTACAACTTTATGTTGGATGAGCATGGTAAAGAAGGCTATACAGAAGTCATCACACCTTACATGGTCAACCATGATTCTATGTTTGGTACTGGTCAATATCCAAAAATTCAAGGAAGATACTTTTGAGCTCAGTGATACCAACTATGTCCTCATTCCTACAGCTGAAGTTCCTTTGACTAACTACTATCGTGATGAAATTCTTGACGGAAAAGACTTGCCAATCTACTTTACTGCTATGAGTCCATCATTCCGTTCTGAAGCTGGTTCAGCTGGTCGCGATACTCGCGGTTTGATCCGTTTGCACCAATTCCACAAGGTTGAAATGGTGAAATTTGCTAAACCTGAAGAATCATACGAAGAATTGGAAAAGATGACAGCTAACGCTGAAAACATCCTTCAAAAACTCAACCTTCCATACCGTGTGGTAGCTCTCTCTACAGGAGATATGGGCTTCTCAGCAGCAAAAACTTACGACTTGGAAGTGTGGATTCCTGCACAAAATACTTATCGTGAAATCTCAAGCTGTTCAAATACAGAAGATTTCCAAGCTCGTCGTGCCCAAATCCGTTACCGTGATGAAGCAGATGGAAAAGTGAAACTCCTTCATACTTTGAACGGTTCTGGACTTGCTGTTGGACGTACCGTTGCTGCTATTCTTGAAAACTATCAAAATGAAGATGGTTCTGTGACCATTCCAGAAGTTCTTCGTCCATACATGGGTGGAGCTGAAGTTATCAAACCATAACTAATTGAATGCAAAAAGAGGAAGCTGAACTTCCTCTTTAGAATTTACAAGAAAGAAAAACAGGTAGAAATCTTTATTTCTACCTGTTTTTTTATATTTCTTAGTAAGCACCCATCATAGATGGATCCATTGCTGGAGCTGGTGCTACTGGTTCTGGTTTGTTAGCTACAACTGCTTCGGTAGTCAAGATGAGACTTGCTACTGAAGCTGCGTTCTGAAGGGCTGAACGGCTTACCTTAACAGGATCAATGATTCCCGCTTCAATCATATTGACCCATTCACCTGTTGCAGCGTTGAATCCAGTCCCAAGCTCTGCATTTTTCAAACGATCAATAACAATTGAACCTTCATAACCTGCGTTGTGGGCAATTTGACGTACAGGCTCTTCTAAGGCACGAAGAACAATATTGCGACCTGTTGCTTCATCGCCTTCTAATTCCAAGGCAGCGACAGCTGAGATAACATTAACAAGGGCAGTACCACCACCTGCAACGATACCTTCTTCAACAGCTGCACGAGTCGCGTTAAGAGCATCTTCGATACGGAGTTTCATTTCTTTCAACTCAGTTTCAGTTGCAGCACCAACCTTGATAACAGCTACTCCACCTGACAATTTAGCCAAGCGTTCTTGAAGTTTTTCACGGTCAAATTCTGATGTTGTTGTTTCAATTTGAGACTTGATGACAGCGACACGGTTAGCAATTGCTTCAGGATTACCTGCGCCTTCTACAATAACAGTGCTATCCTTATCTACAGTCACTCTCGCTGCTTGACCAAGCGCTTCGATGGTAGCATCTTTCAACTCAAGACCAAGATCTTCTGTGATAACAGTTCCGCCTGTCAAAATCGCGATGTCTTCTAACATAGCCTTACGACGGTCACCGAATCCAGGGGCCTTAACAGCAACGACGTTAAAAGTTCCACGAATCTTGTTCAAGACAAGAGTTGGAAGAGCTTCACCGTCAACGTCATCTGCAATAATCAAGAGCGGACGGCTACTTTGAAGAATACTTTCTAGAAGTGGCAAAATTTCTTGGATGTTTGAGATTTTCTTATCAGTGATTAAAATGTATGGATTTTCAAGGTCTGCAACCATTTTTTCATTGTCAGTGACCATGTACTGTGATAGATAACCACGATCGAATTGCATTCCTTCTACAACTTCAAGCTCTGTTTCCATACCACGTGATTCTTCAATAGTGATAACTCCATCTTTACCAACTTTTTCCATGGCTTCAGAGATGTACTCACCCACTTTTTCAGAGCGAGAGGATACGGCAGCGACTTGTGCAATTGCTTCCTTGCTTGATACTGGAATGGCATTGTTCTTCAAGGCTTCTACAGCAGTTGCAACTGCTGCTTCAATCCCACGACGGATACCGATTGGGTTTGCTCCTGCTGTAACGTTCTTGATTCCTTCACGAACGATTGCTTGAGTCAAGACAGTTGCAGTGGTTGTCCCGTCACCCAGCAATATCATTGGTTTTAGAAGCTACTTCTGATACCAATTTGGCACCCATATTTTCAAAATGGTCTTCTAGTTCGATTTCTTTAGCGATTGTTACACCCATCATTGGTAATCAATGGTGAACCAAATGATTTTTCAAGAACAACGTTACGTCCTTTAGGTCCCAAGGTTACTTTAACAGTATCAGCTAGGATATCAACGCCACGGACCATTGCTGAACGTGCATCAGATGAAAATTTAATCTCTTTTGACATACTTATTTCCTCCTATTATTCTTCCACAATTGCTAAGATGTTAGCTTCACCAACGATGATATATTTTTCATCACCATCTTTGACATCAATACCTGCATGAGCTTCGACTAAAACTTGATCTCCAACTTTTACACTTGGAGCAACTAGTTCACCGCTCAAGGTGCGAACACCTTGTCCAATAGCTACTACTTTAGCTGTTTTTGTTTTTTCTTGGGCTGATCCTGCAAGGACAAAGCCACCAACTGTTTGTTCTTTTTCTTCAATTTTCAAGACCACGCGGTCTCCTAATGGTTTCAACATCTGCTTTCCTCCATAAGATAATCATATTATTAGCACTCTTTGTATACGAGTGCTAAACCATAGTTCTATTGTATCACTTAGTCAGAAATAGTCAAGAAAAAAACACCTCAAAAATGAAAGAGATGTTCCTTTAATATTAATTGAGAATCGTCAACTTTTGATTGAAATCATCGATAACCTTTGGAGATTGATCCGCCCGCGGTAGATACCATATCCAAAAACCACCATTCCTAATATTCCAATCAAGGCAAGTAAAATTCCGAAAATTAAGAGTGGGAGGAAGGTTTTATGAAAAAGATAAATCAATACCACACCAATACTAGCAGTGATAAAGAGCAAACTGAACCAACGACCCAAATTTTCAAGCATGTGGCGTTGATACTTAATTTCTGTTTCATATCCATTAACAAGTTCTTGTTTTGTAACCATGAAAATCCTCCTGATAAAAATTGAGAATGAAGTGTAAGAGAAGGAGATTAGTCTACTTCATTCTCAAAATTTTTACTAGTAAATATTGGGTTCTCTTGACCTTAGTAATTAAGATGTGGGTCAAAGATACCTAGAGCAACACCAATTAAGGCAACAACAACTAGAATTAACATGACTTTGTTTGGTGAAACTTTTTTCTTAGACATCAACCACCAGCAAATAGTGATGAAGGTTGCTGTCAAGAGACCTGGATAAACACCATCAATCTTTTCTTGAATTTTAAGGAAGGCTTCTCCGTTAGCATTTTTAAATTCGAGTGCTGTTGTAACAGAGACCCAAGTCGCTGCTACGGCACCAATAACCATACCACCGACAACGCTGATTGCTTTACGAAGAGCTTGTCCTTTTGGTCCTACTAGGAATTCAACGGCTTTATCCCCTAATTGATATCCTTTGAAGAAGGCAAAGCGCATACCAAAGTAGACTAGGAAGTTCCATACGACGATGTAGAAGATAGCACCAGCGACGTTACCACCTTTAGAAAGACCAAGTGCAATCCCCAAAAGAACTGGAATCAAGGTACCAACGATCAAAGAGTCACCAATACCAGCGATTGGTCCCATCAAACCGGCACGCATCCCATTGATGGTTTCACCATCTACTGCATCTCCATTTGCACGTGCTTCTTCCAAACCAGCTGTAATCCCTACAACAAGAGATCCAAGTTGCGGTTCAGTATTGAAGAAAGCAGTATAGGTTTGCATAGCATCTTTTTGTTCTTCTTTTGTATCATACATTTCTTCTACGATTGGAAGCATAGAAGTCAAGTACCCAAAGGTTTGCATGTGTTCTTGAGAGAAACAAGTCAAATGACCATAATACCAATGATGAAATGCTTTTGCTAATGTTTTCTTTGAAATTTTCTTTCTATCAGCCATTTTAAATATCCTCCTCATCATCGTCTACGTAAACAGCCCCAGCTGGAACAGCTTTCATAGATTTGATTACTTCAAGTTCATAGTAGATTACTGCAAAGATCAATGAAACAACCGCACTCGCTACCAAGTTCAAGCCGAGAGATTTAGCCAAGGTAAATCCAACAAAGAATGGAATGAAGTCAGTTGCTTTTGTAACAATTTGTTTCAACAAGATAGCAATACCGACACATGGGAGAAGAGCTCCGACTGTAAAGAGAGCTTTCATCCAGAAACCATCCATAGGAAGGTAAAGTTTCATCAAATCAACCATGTTTTCACCATATTTAGTGATAATCATAGTTGGAAGGAAAGAGAAGAGGAAGTGAGAGATCCATGGGTAAACCCAGTCAACTGCGTAGAGTTTTTTGAAGTTTCCTTCTTCAACGGCTTTCCAACCAATGTGTTGCCAAAGCAAGTTCATGGTAGCTGTTCCGTAGAAAAGAACAGTACCGATTGTCCCAACGGCCGCACCGATTGGGGCTGCAGCTGCTGCAATTCCAGCTTCATCTGTGATGTTATTTGCATGCACAAACAAGATAGCAAGAGGAACACCGATATAAGAGATGGCACGAACATCGGCAGATACGGTTCCACCAGGTGTTACCAAGGCGATATAAACGACTTGAAGGGCAACCCCGACCATAATACCGGTTGTCACATCTCCAAGAATTAAACCTGAAATCAACCCACCGATCAAGGGACGACCGAGTGTATAGTTCCCGATACTGGAACCTCCCATACCAGGCATTGAAGACAAGCTGGCGAAAACAGCAAGCAAGATTGCTTGAATCCATGAAATTGTCATAACAAACGCTCCTTTTTGTTTGTAAATTTATTTACCTAACTAATAAAACTGTTAGGTTTAAAAACCAAATTTAGATTTGAAATCGTCCCAATAACCAATTGAGACATCCGGCAGCAATTGGAATTTAACCTTGTAACCTGCTTCCTGGATAGCCTGAAAGGCTTCTGCTTCTTCCTGTGTGATAGATTGGTTATTACCCAATTTCACTGCACCAGGTCGATCATTTGCAGGGCCAACGATGATTTCTTTAACATCTCCTGGGACAAAACCTTGATCCACCAAAATTTCCTTCATATCGATTGGGTTTTTGGTAATCAAGAAGTAACGACTATCTGATTCCGTTACTTTTGCTGATTTTTCTTTAAAGGCTTCTTTTGTCCATACAAAGGTTTTCTTGTCTGATGCACCCTTGTATGCCTGGATTAAAACCTTGTTTGACGCTGCTGCATCGTTTACGGCAATCAAACCATCACATGGTTTTTCTTTTGCCCAGCGTGTGACTGTTTGACCGTGAATCATGCGGTCATCAATCCGTACAAATGTTACTACCATAAGGTACCTCCCTATTAAATATCGTCATCATCTTCTTCAGCACTAGTGGCTGAAACTTCAAAAGGCTGTAGTGCAGATCGTGCTTCTGATAAGATGGTGGCTGACAAATCGTCTCCATCCAACACATCCTTCATCACTACTGCTGTTAAAGCCATGGTAAGATTCATTCCACCAAGGATCAAAGCTTCATCTAGCTTCCCAACTTCTTCTAGGACAGTTGCTGCTGTGGTTAGTGGACTACCGCCTACAATATCTGCCAAGACCAGTACAGAATCATCTGCTGTCAATTCTGAAATGCTTTCTCTAAAATCAACTGCAAAATCATCGACCGACTTTCCTTCTTTGAGTCCAACTGCAATGACCTGGTTCATCTTATCACCAGCAAACATAGCTAGTGATGTTTTTAGGCCTTCTGCCAATCCTCCATGACTGACTAAAATGAGGTATTTCATTTTGCTACGCCTCCTTTATTTGACTCTATTGTAGATTATTTGAAAGCGTTTTTACATTGTCAAATGTCACATTATAAACATGACATTTAGCAATAAAAAAATGACATCTGTCACTTGACACGATGTCATCTTTTTTTCTTTAAAATCCTACCTGGAGACTACTTTCAATCTCCCTTTGAATTTGCGGCAGGCGGTTCTCAACATCTTGATTGCGCAAGGCATTGCCAATCAAGTAGTCCAGTTTCTAACACTTCTTTCGAGACATTCTTGGGACTACTTTCTACAGCTTGTTCCATGATTCGGTTCAAGGTCTGATTGGTTAAGGAATCTGCCCCAAAATCATCCACTTGCAGAAGGTCTTTACTAGAACGACTCTTGACTACATCAGGCATGACAGAAATCCCTTGAGATTCAGCAAAAAGAGTTTGTTGGATTTCTGGATCCTCTGTCAACACTTGCATCAACTCCCAAGCCAACTTTGAATGAGGAGTCCGAGCAGACATGGCAAAAGAAGTCGTCGTAACCAAGGTCGCCTTAGTGGTTTTTGACTTAGCAGGCATAGGAATACAGGTCCAGGTGAAGTTTGAATATTTGGAAACATGATAGGGATAAGGTTTATAAGTCCTATATTGAGCCAAAGTCATGGGGTAAAACGCTACTTTCCCCTGGTCAAAATCTTTGGAACTCACCTTATAATTTTTATTTAACTCTTCCAATTTTTGCAGAAAAGTCAAAGATTCTTTGACTTCTGGAGCCGTAAGTTTGAGCATCCCACCTTGAAAGAGACTACCCCCATTTGCTGCCAAAGCTTCTTTCCAGGTGTATTCTGTACTCCCAAACTGATCCAATTGACCATCTCCATTGGTATCTTTGGTTAGTTTTTTACAAATTGTATAGAACTCTTCCAAGCTCCAACCTTCTTTGGGAACCTCAATGCCTTCTTTATCCAGCAAATCTTTATTGACACACATCAAAATAGGATTACTCTCATATGGCAAGGCATAGGTTTGCCCCTGATAGACACCTGATTCAAATGCAACAGGATAAAAAGCAACTTGGTCTTCTTTATTCATATAGCCGTTTAACTTTTCTAAAACGCCACGTGCCGCCAATAAGGACAAATCTTTCTCAGAAACCATAAACACATCAGGGGTCTTTCCTGATACAATTTTTTCTGAGAGCCAGTTTGAATATTCCGACTGCGGAATTCCATTTTCATATTCCACACGGACATTAGGATGGGACTTTTCAAATTTTTGGATCGCAAGATCCAATGCATGAGAACGTTGACTGGTCGGTACATCCCAACTAGAGCCTGCATAAACTCCTATATGAAGGACGGTCGGTTGCTGTTTCCACCAATAAAAACCAGCACTCAAAGAGAGCATAAAAAGGAGACAAATCCCTAAACAAAGTTGCTTTCGCTTCAATTTCATTCCGTATTTCCTTTTGAAAAATCACGTCGGGTCACTCCTGTTTGGACTGACCAAATCGCTAATTGCGTTCGATCTCTTAGGTTTAATTTCGACAAAATCGTTGATAAGTAATTACGAACAGTTCCTTCTGATAAGAAGAGTTTAGCCGCAATCTCTTTATTTGACTCACCATAGCCAATCTCTTGGATAATGCGCCATTCCGTCGTGCTCAAATCCTTAACGTTATCCTCATCCACAGCAATAGAGAAATTTGATTTGGCCATTTGTGAGAAAATTTGAAAGACCTTGCTTGCGATATCAGGGTTGATCATTGCTCCTCCCTGATGCACCACCTTAATAGCTTCATAAAGCTCCTCTGTCGAGGCTCCTTTTAAGAGATACCCTGAAGCACCATACTTGAGCGCACTATAGATAAATTCATCATCGTCAAAGGTTGTTAAAATAATAATTTTGATATCCGGATAGTGCTCTTTTACTTCTTTTGTAGCCAAAACCCCATCCATGCCTGGCATCCGAATATCCATTAAGATTAAATCCGGATGCGAGTGTGGAATGCTAGACAAGACATGATTCCCATCTTCCACTGTGGCTACCACTTCAATATCTGAGTAGGCCGACAAAATAATTTTCAGAGATTCTCGAATCAAGGACTGGTCATCCGCCACCATTACTTTTATCATCATCTCTTATCTCCCTTCTTTATATTTTGGTAAACTAACACGTGTGAAAAATCCATCGCGACTTTCAAATTGAAGCTGGCCTCCTAGAATTGAAATACGCTCCATCATCTGTTTGAGTCCGTAGCCATAGGTCAAGGTTTCAAACCCAACTCCATTATCCTGCAACTCAATCATGTAATCTTCTTCGTCCTCAAAAAAATGGAGGTCCATGTGGCTGGCATGACCGTGGCGAACCGCATTAGTCATAGACTCTTGTATCACACGAAAGATTGTATCTTCAATCATGACGTCCATATCGACATCGATCCATTCATAGTTGAGATCAACTTGCAAGTTTGAAAGAATTTGGTACTCGCGGATTGTCTTTTCTAAAGCATCTTTGAGAGTTCGTCCTCAAGAGCTCCTGGACGAAGGCGATTGAGAGAGCCTCTACATCCTGGATTCCTTCACGGACGACTTCTGATACGTTTTTTACCTGCTCTTTGGCACGACTTGGATTGATATCAATCAAGACACCCGACAGCATCTAAACCTGCTGAAATCCCTGTTAACGCGTGTCCCAAGGTATCGTGAATCTCCCGAGCAATCCGCTTGCGCTCCCGATCCTCTGCAATCTTCTCAGACAAGGCCATATAGTTGTTCAACTCGGTATTAACCTTGGACACCATGGCCAGCTCTTGTTCAACTTCATGGTTTTCCGCAAGGACATTCATGATATAAAATAAAAGTGAAATAATGAAGAGTACCATATTCAAGGCGTAGAGGGAATTCTTTAAGAAAAAGGCCAAAATACGGATAGATTCAGGATAAAAATGAATATAGGTATCAAGAGAAGGAATCGGGAAGAAAAGCGAAAAGACGTCTGAATTAGTTACAAGGAGCATCAAGAAGCTCACTAGGATAAAGGCAAACCAATACTTCCGATCTCTCTTGGTATTCAACTCTTTGGAGCCATAGAAGATATCCGCAAAAACCAAGAGAATGAGCCCGTTATAAGCTATGTTCTGAACCCACATCAACAGTAACATCAGGAGAATCTCTAGAAGATTCCTCTTATCAAAAATGGACCATCGACTTGTTTGAGGTCTATAACGACTCATTGAGATTAAGGCAATCCCAGCAAATAAGATTGCTGACAACCAAAAAGTCGTAGATGGAGCAAAAGGAATACGCTCTAGGCGCTCCAATAATAGAGAGGCTTGGCGTTGAGCGATGATATAGTTGGTTGCTTGAAGATAGATGATGCTGTTGAGCATAACAGCAATAAAATTCACGACCATAAGAATGGCCAAACTGTATCGAACACCTCTAAACTTTCTCATTACTGCCACCCATTCACATCAAACTGATCAATGTTTTCCTTTGTCATCATTTCAACTGGAATGATCACCTCTTTGGTATAGCTCTTCCCTTCAGAAATATCTTGGATAACTTCCATAACACGGTCTCCCATCTTCAAGGGAGATTGAGCAACGGTTCCCACTACATCATCCGTCGAGTGCAACAAGGATTTCATATCTGGTGAGCCATCGATTCCATAAATTGCAATGGACTGGCTATTTCCTTGCTCCTTAATTGCAGCTAAAGCTCCTATAGCCGAGCGGTCATTTAAGGCAACCAAGGTATCAATTTCAACCCCTGATTGTAAAAAATTCTGGACAGCCGGCATGGCGATCTCCGTTTGCCCCTTGGTTTCTAGTTCCGATACAATCTGATAAGAACTGTGCCCCTCTATAGTGTCTTTAAACCCCTGAATCCGCGTATCTGCTGAGACAGTCCCTTTATGCTCCAAAAGGAGGACTCGAGCGCTAGAAGAACGTTTCATGAGCTCTTTAGCAATCATTACTCCCGCTTGGTAGTTATCAGATACAATACTTGCATCGGGCTTAAAATTTTTCAATTGGGTATCGACTGCAATGATTTTAATTCCTTGTTTTCTAGCTTTTTCAAGAGCAGTTAAAATGGACTGACTATCCCCCTTGACCGGATTGATCACAATCACATCAACTTTTTGAGCACAAAAATCATCAATCTGCTGGCTCTGCCTTTCTTCATCCAATTCTGGATCTCGGACGCAAACAAGAGCTCCTCTTTCATCGGAAATTCGACTAATTTCCGAATGAATACTTTTATAGAACTCATTGTTCATGGTCATATAGGTTACACCAATTTTAGTCTGATCCTTGATGCCACTTGTTTGACAACGGCCAAAAATCCAAAAGAGAATACAGACCACTGGAATCAGCAGTAATATACGCTTTATCAGCCATTTCAACAATTCTTTTTTCTCTTTATTTTCCTTCAAATTTCATTCCTTTTCTGAAAACTCTGAATATATATTACTTTATTCTACTACTTTTTCAAAAAAAATGCTTGATTTTATTGTACAAGTACATTTATTTGACCTATTTTAAGAAGTAATTTCCGAACAATAAAACTAGAAACAATAGAAAAAGCTGGTCTATAAACGAACCAGCTTTTTTCTATAATTATCCTAGAAGGGAAGTTCCTCCTCTTCCAAAACCAGATCTGCTAAGTCTTGACCAGCATTATTTTCACGCATAGCACGTTGGGCGCGACTTTCCAAAAGTTGAAATCCTGTAGCAAGAACTTCGGTCACGTAGTTGGTCTGACCATTCTTCTCGAACTTACGGGTACGAAGTTCCCCATCGATAGAAATGAGACTGCCTTTAGTCGCGTAGCTAGCCAAGGTTTCAGCCAATTTCCCCCAGACAACAATATTGATGAAGTCCGCTTCACGTTCCCCATTTTGGTCCTTAAAACGACGGTTAATAGCAATCGTCGCACGAGCTACAGACTTATCATTGTTGGTTTTGTGCAATTCGGGTGTAGACGTCAAGCGTCCAATCATGATTAGTTAGAGTAAAATACATTTTGAAAGCGTAGATTTTAAATCCAACCTTTCAGAGAAAACAAAAAAAGACCGCTCAAAAACTGAGCGGTTTTAGTGTAATTAAATTTTGAAAGCCTTTCTATGCTTTATTTTTATTTAGTCGTGATGAGCCCGTCAGGCTCAACTGTGAACTCGGGTTTGTCAGCAAGTGAGCCATCATCTTTCAGGTAGTACCAACCAGTCTTGTCTGCAGACTGGATAAAGACATTTGATACCATGTTACCTTCTTTGCTATCAAGATAGTACCAAACATCCTTATATTTGACCCAACCAGTCTGCATAGCGCCTTCTTCGTTGAAATAGTACCACTTCTCAGCAATCTTCTTCCAGCCTGTGGCCATTGCGCCTGATTTATCAAACCAGTACCATTTACCATCTTTTGTGCTTCTTCCAACGTTCAGAAAGCATGTATCCTGAATTGTCGAAGTAGTACCATGTCCCGTTGATTTTTTTCAAATTTCTCTTTAGGATAAGACCCGTCTTCTTTAACGTACCAGTATCCTGTGTTGTTTTTCTTCCAACCAGAATCAATTTCTGTTTCTTCATCATCTAGCAACACAATATTTTTATCAAATGGGTTTGAAGAATATTGCCACCAGCGAATCCCGTCAATGGATGGGAAGTATTCAAAATCAGCATTACCGTCATTTAAACCATAGCCAGCAATCCAAAGACTATTTGGGAATTTCTCAAGAATCTGCTCATAATAGATATTATTGAACGTGAATGGTTTATAACTGTAATAGATTGGTTCATAGCCATTTTCTTTGAGGATTTCCATGAAGCGAATACAAGCATCTGTATTTGCCTGTTTATCTCCGCTAGCGTGATCTTCGTAGTCAAGGCACAAGTATTTTACTTTTTGAGGCACATTATCAAGGAAGTAGCGTGCCTCTCGCTCAGCTTCTTCAATGTCACCACCGAACCAAGCAAAATGATAGAAGCCAATCGGATTGGATTGCTCTACTTGTGCAGATAGGCAAGGGTTGATATAGCTTGTACTTTCAGAAATTTTGATAATGGTATTCTGTGTACCCATGTCAGCTAAAATACCTGTAATATCGTATCCATTATGACTAGATACGTCGATGAATAAGTCGTTTTTCTTCATTATTTTCTCCTAGTCTTCGCTTGGTTCTGTATAAGTCAACGCTCGTTCACTATCTGAAAGTCCGGCGGTTGTCGGATCATTGACAACGCCAACCAATACAAGAAATGCAAACAAAACATTGATAAACACTAAAATTTTATCGACTGTATCGCCAAATTCCAAAGTTAGATTGAAGATATTTGCAAATGCTTGCGCAAGTAGTGCCAACGCTGGAACTAAAGCAAGCCAAAAGTTTTTATTTTTAAGTCGTACTGACCAGTTAATCTTGTTCATTATTTTTCCTCTATGATTTCTAGTTCGAGAAATTTCTCAAACAGTATTTTAATAGCACCATTTCCGCCTAATTCAACGTAGCTTTCATAAAGTCGTGAAAGTTCTTCGATTTCATGTTGATTTGTTTTTCCACGTCGTATTGCTTTTTTTAAGTTTTCTTGCAATCGAAATCGTTGTAACCGCTGCAAGCCTTTCCCGATAAGTGAAAGATTATCCCGATTTTCTCGTCCAATTTCCGTTACTTCACCAACTGACTTTTTAAGGTCGCTAATTTCGTCGGTAAGAACGTTGATTTGCTTTTCAGTTTCTTTTGTGTTTTGCGTACTTTTGAACGAGAAATAACTAGGTATAATCACGATTAGAACGGGCGTGAGTTTGTCTAGTAGCGTTAAAAATTCCAATTAAACCACCCCTTTTCTGAAATAGTGGTCTATTGAACGGGTTGAGTGTCTAACTCGTTATCGTGTGTGTCTTTTTTCGGTTCAGTCCACTTCCAAATACCCAGCTTCCCGTTTTGCTCAAGGCTTGCGAGTTGTTCGAGCGTTTGCCCTTGATAAGTAAACGGCTCATTGACTTGAACCATGACACGTTTTCCTTCTTGGAATTTCTCGACGTGGTTCGAGTTTTCTAACGCAAAAATTTCTTGTGCTTGGTAAGTCTTTCCAGTTTGTCCGAGGTCTACCAATTCCAGGCCACGTTTAAACAATGTAGGATCCAGCGGATGGTCAACATCGGTCACACGAACCAATACTGCCCAATCAGCTACGGCTTTTACTTCTGCGATTTTTGCGTCTTTCTGCTCAAGTTTGGCTTCATATTCTTGTGCTTGTGTTTGCAAGTCTTCTTGAAGTTTCTTCACACCGTCTGCCGGATTTAATTCGGTAGCTACTTGGCCGAGCACCGCTTGAATAAGGACTTCGTCTGTTTCGTTCACACGGTCACCGAGCAAAACACGGTCAAAAGCCGTGTATGGTGCTTCTTGTCGAATTGCTACGAATGTACGGTTGTTTTCTTGTAAATACTTATTTACAACTTTAAATGTCATATATTATGCTTCCTTTTCTTCTTTTTCTGCTTGTAATTGTTGAAGCTGCATTTGTGCTTCTTCATATAAAGCCTTATAATTTGCGCATTCAATCGTTTTGTTTGCGAGTTGAATTGCTAAGTCGTTAATCACTTTGTCTGCTGTGTTCATGTTCTGCCTTTCTACATATTAGTTCGATAATATCCAGGTGCTCCGAGATTGTTGCGTTTCAAGTGATCTTCAAGGCCTTTGAAATTTTTATCAATCAAATTGAATAGTTCAGCCAATGACTTATCACGAATTAGAATGTCGTTCATGCCTTGCAAGGTTTTAGATTCAGTATTAAGTGTTACCCCTCCAGCGATAGAACTAGGTGAAAAAACCATCGACTTACCATAGAATGTGATAGAGGTTTGAACATTATTTCCTGATCGTCCATTCCAAATTTGAATACCTGCCGACGTATGCTCGATACCTGTTCGACCATTCCGATTACTCATTAATTGAGTATATGCGCCGGGAACTCCGTTGATGGCACCTTGACCGAAGATAAGGAATTGCATAGGTTTCCCAGGGAATCTATTTCTGATTCCTACTGCTTCTTGATTCATTTCAATCCAACCAGTCTGTAAATCAAAATCTGTCACGCCATTTAACGATGATAACTTCCCGCCTCGAATAATGTTCGCCGTCAAACCGTCTGCGACAATATTCTTGGCTGATACATTGATAAGTCTTGCTAGACTTGCGTCTATCTCGTCAATATGCGCCGTTCCGATTTGAGCGTTACCAATCATGGACTTTTTAATAACGCCGTCTTGAATATAGGTTTTTTCACCCACGGCAACGAGTGCTTCGTTAATGTGTACTGAACCGTCTTTATTTAAGTTCAACTGTCCGAGGATATCTCCGGCGTTATTTAAAGCCTTGACTGCCCACGAATTGGAAAGCTGTGTGACTTGTGTCCGTGTTGCTTCGATACCTCGATAAGCTTCATCAAATTGACTTGGTTTAAGCTTCCTGTTTTATATCCTCTGACAAGCATCGGTTCTTTGACTTCCACATGGCCATTTTTTACAAGATAGAAGAATAGAGGATAATGCGCATCCGTTCCAAAATCGAAATCTTCGGTCATAGTGAATGTCCCTTGAAATTCTTTCCAGTCACTTAGAACGGGAGAGTTGGCATTTTCAACCGTTTTTTGCAAAATCGTCTTATTCTTACCGTGATTTTTTATAGTAACTCTAAAATCATGGTCTAGCTGTCGCATGATTCTATATTTAAAACCGAGTGTATAAACTTCGCCTTTTAAGATTTTTGGAACATAAATCGGTAAGGTGAACCCACCCCAGTATGGACTTGTTAAACCGTTAATATCAATAGTGAATACTCCGTTATTGTTTACTATCGATACTCCTTCTTTGAGTTTGCTAGTTGTGCTCTTGTCAAGTGTTTGTGAGTTGACAATCAAGTTGTTATCATTGATGACATAATTCCCGACTTCCGTCTGAAATACTTGGTCGCTCATAACTAAACGTGAAATATTTCTCGACACGTCATTTTCAGCGCCACCTAATATGCGCTCGTATAGCTGAGCAGTTTCTTTGACACGTTGGAAGTCCGTCTGATTAGCCTTGCCTTCAACCTTGCTTGCCATTTGAGCCATGCGCCCGTTCACATCATTTGTGAAGGCGCTGAACATTTGAACGTTGTTTGCAGTCGTCTGAGTGATTCTTAAGTTGATACCGTTCAAGTCAGCACGATAATCACTTTTAAAGGTGTTCATGTCGCCTAAAATTTGGTCGCTTAGGCTCTTCGCTTTATATGCTAGGTCAGTGCTTGCACCAGCTTTTTTCAAGGCTTCTTCTGCTTTGGCTTTGGCTTCATCAACGCCCGAAATATTGAGATTGTCAAAACGCTTGTTGATTTCGTCAATGATTTCTTGACTATTATTTGACCTGATAACCTCTTCCCAAACCTCACCAGTCCAGCGTAACATGATTGTCTGCCCCTCGTGTTCGGGGTTTGGTTTGAACCATATATCATTGATAACGACTTTTCCAGCGTGCGTTTTCGTTGGATCATCCTTACCGTACCAATTATGATTCAGTCCGTCAGCACTTGGCAAAAAGTCCGGTAAGTTCTTAATCAATCCGTCAAAGCTATTTGAAACAAGTTCGTCCATTTTGCGTTCAGCGATATTTTTGGATTTTAGCTTCGTTACTTTCTGAAATCCTATCACCAAGTTTTATGTCGCTTGATTCATTGTTCAAACGGTTGAACGTGATTTCAAAAATACGGGTGTCATAATCTAGCTTCTTATCGTGTCGTACTACTCGAATAGTGTCGCCAATATTTACGTCTTTTAGATAAACCGTTGACGTTTTCAAAGTCAACTGTGGACGTGAAGCATTTACTAACTGCTCGTAGGTTCGTCTAATAAGTGCGTTTGCGTCTTCTTCCTCCTGAAAGACTACAAAGCCAATTTGGCTCGCATTGTGCCATCTGCGTTCTTAATACCGTATTTTTTCGTCATTTCGGGCAATTCAACGTATTTTTGCCCTTTTGGTTTGTCAACTGGTGCGCCTTTGGTTTTCTCCCAAACGACATTTTCAAATGTAATTCTGCGACCATAAGTACCTTGTGCGTTTTCTTCACTTGGAGCGCTGATTTCTTCGCCTTTACCTCGTCCAATCAAAGCCGTGAATAAGTTTGTGCGCTCGACTTCTTGCAAGATTTGAAGTGCATTGTGCCCATAAACGACACGCTTCCCAGTAGCTTCGCCTATTTTTTGCTTGAAATCAATATAGCGTGCGCCAATTTTATTGCCGTTCATCTCAACAAAAAACTGCATTTCTAAATTCCAAACTTGACAAACCTTTTTCAAGGCTTCAAACGTTGAAATATAGTAAAAATTCGTTGAATGTTGACTGTTTTCGCTAACAAAACGTGCTTGCCAGTTCGTACCAGCAAGTAATTCTTCAATAACAGGTCTAGCAAATGAATTTTTAGGGCGTTTGTCTAAAACTACCGACTTTCTCAATTCTTCAATTCCGGATTGAACGCCGATGAGCGTCAAAGTTTGATTTGAAATTTTCTGCGCAATATAGAAAAAGTGGAATTTGTGCGCATCGTCTATTGACTGAATAGCCATGTACTCCACTTGTTCCAATTCTTGCGCTGTCAAATCAATCATTTCAACGGTCAAACGGTCTGACACATATTTCTCAGTCGTTAAAGTGAATTTTTGAAGGGCGGACTTGATAGCATCTTTCTTGACTAGCTTTATAAGTCGCTCGTCTTTATCGAACAAGTAAATCATCGCCGCTCATCCCTCCATTTCACTTCTTTAACTCGTGCATTCGTAGCTGAAACGGTATCACGATTTCTGACCTTGAAATTTTCAAAGTCGCTAAATAAATCAAGTTCGCTCAAAATACTACGGTTTTTATACAAGGCTTTTACCTCGTTTGTTTCAAACAAGATTGTAATGTCTTGATTGGCATCATAAGCGCCAGTAAATGAAATTGTTTGTCGCCCGTTCGTGATTCTGACCGTGTTTGTTGTTTTCGTCGTAGTAACTACGATTTTTTCGGGCGTTACTTCAAAAGCACCATTCAACTCAATCAGTCCGACTGAATCTTTCAACCGTGATTTCTTGTAGCCGTCCGGAACTAACAAAGAGAAACGGCTGACAATGCTTTTTGAGTTTTCCTCAAAATTATCAGCGCCGTTAAAAATTGCAAAATAAGTGAAATTCGGTTCATCCTTGAATGTTACTTCAAGCAAATTTGAACTGTTTGTCGTTCGTAAAAATAAGTTCAATTTGTCAAATTTTTCTCGTAATTCTTCGCTTGTTTTAGCTTCTAGCTGATATTTGATTTCAAGCACCCTTGACGGCTCTGAAATTTCTTCAATCCAAACTCCACGACGGCCAGCGATAGAAGTCGTCTTGACCTCACGGCCAATCAAACCTCTACCCGACACCGAAAGTTGTCTATACCCGTCCACAATCTCGTTGACGGGCGTTCCGTTAATGCTCATGTTATCGCTAGGCGTAGTCGCCACGATGTCATTATGTTTTTCTAGTTTTGAATATCCATACATGGTTTTCTACCCTTTCTAATAACTTGCTAAAGTCAATTCCATTTCTTGAGCGCTTGTAATATCTTCTGTAAAGGCTCTATACGTTGTATTACCCATTTTAAGAACGATGTCCGCAGATTGCTGTCCGACTGTGATTGTACCGCCGTTGAAGTCAACCGATGTATCATAGCCAGTCAAACGCCCTAATTGGCCGTCAACGGCGTTTAATTCGCCTTGTAATGTTCCGGCTAGGTCTTTACCAGTAAACGCATCAATCGCCCCTTGTGCCATGTTTCCGACTGATTTCATGACTGCGCCGGCTCGATTGTTGACACCAATAACGAATCCCTCATCCGTGTATTCACCAAACTGTCTGAATACCCGTGAAGGCGAATGAATACCGAGCAAACCTTTTGCCCAGTCAATAGCACCACGAACCGCACCGCCTACTGCGTCAATCAAAGCGCCCGCGGCGTTTTTGACACCGTTCACAAATCCCATAATAAGATTTCGTCCGACGTTGTAAGCATTGCTGACAAAATCGCGAGCAGCTGCAACCGCATTTCTGAATCCGCTTTGCGTCGCTGATACAATTTGAGGTCCAGCACCAGTAATTGTGTTTACTAGATTATTCCAACCGTTAACAACTGCATTCTTGATGTTCTCGATCGCATTTGAAACAGTCGATTTCACGTTTTCCCAAGCGTTCAAGATGCTTGCTTTGATATTCTCTAAAACGCCTTTCAAGTAAGCCACAATAGCGTTCCAAACATTGATAATTGTCTGTTTTGCAGTTTCAATAGCGTTTGAAATGGTTGTCTTGACGTATTCCAAGCGCCCATGACTGCGGATTTGATGTTTTCCCAAACCGTTGACAAGAATGTTACGATTGCGTTCCAAGCTTCATCGGTTTTTTCTTGGATAATTGTCCAAGCGTTCGAGATTGCTTCTTTTACCAAGTCAAAATTGCCAGTAACTAAACCATAAATAACCAATAATACCGTAGCGAATATAGTCTTAATAATTTCCCAAGCGTTCGTAAATATAGCTTTGATCGCTTCAAACGTAGTTTGAATGTATGTCCAAATAGTCGTTAATGTTGTATAAATTGTTTCATAAATAGCAGTCCAAATCGGGCCAATAAAAGCTGTTATTGTATTCCATACATTTTCCCAAGTTGTTTGAATACCAGTCATTGAGTTTTGGAAGAAAGTAGTTACTGCATCAATACCTGATTGAACTGCTAGTTTAATACCTTCCCAAATTGGCGCTAAGAATGTAATCAGAGCGTTCCACCCTGTTTCCCAAACAGTTTTTAAGAACTCAAAGATACCGCTAAAGATTTGAACGATACCATCCAAGTATTGTTGGATGATGTTCTTGATATTTTCCCAAAGCCTACTTGCTGTTTCTTTGATTGTTTCCCAAGCACCCGACCAGTCGCCATCAATAACTTGCATGACTGCCTTGATAATGCCTAAGATAAAATCAAGTCCAGCGCCTATTGTGGATTTAATCAATCCCCAAACGACTGAAATAGTCGTACAAATAGCATTCCAAGCACTTTCGATTATTGGTGCTAAGAAGTTAGTGACTGTTTCAACTACTGTTTTAATAGCGTTCCAAACCTTAGTCGCTACACGCTCTATTAGTTCGTGGTTTTCTTCCCACCAAGAAATCAATGTACCGAAAATATCTTGAACAAAGCTGACAGCTTCTTGAATAGCGTTTGTAATTGCTGTTTTAACTGCTTCAAATGCTGAATTGACTTTATTTCTAAACTCTTCACTTGTGTTGTATACACCGACTAAAATAGCAATTAAACCAGCTATGACTGCGATAACAACAAGGACTGGTGCGCTGATTGCTCCGAAAGCACTTGCGATAGTACCTAAAATACCGCTACCACCTTGCAATGCTGAAAATAGAGCTGAAAATTTAGAAACTGCGCCAGATATTAAAGTGATAGAACTTATAAGCTTAGCGACAAAGGAAAGAACGCCACCTATTGCAATCAAAGCGGGGCCAGCTGATACTGCTATAAGTCCTATCCATTTCTGCCACGGCTCAAGTGGTAGATTGTCCCATATTGTCAAAAGAACCCGTACGACATTATCTTTGAATGTCAATACTGTTTCTTTTAGATTTTCAAATAAGCCGTATATATCAGCTTCGCCATGCCCTAGACCCGCTACTAAGTTTTCAAATGATGCCTTCATAGCTTGGAATGAACCTGAAACAGTTTCGCTTGCTTCTTTAGCCGTTGTTCCAGTAATTCCTAATCTATCTTGAGTGATGCCGATTGCTTCAATCAAAGTATGAAATGGAATATCCTTCACGTTTTGCGCTGTTGCTTCAAATTCTCCGTTTAAAACGCCTGACTCGTTAACAAGCCGTGCCATTTCGCCAGCAGTACCACCATAGCCTAATTTTAGGTTGTCCAGCATTGTATAATTGTCCTTTGCAAAACCTTGATAAGCGTTTTGAATATCAGACATATTAGTACCCATTTTATTGGCGTTATCTGCCATTTGTACAAGTGCTTTATCAGCATATTGGGCGGCCTTCTCAGTATCTCCACCTAAACCTTGTAGCAAGGTTGCAGAAAATGAAGTTACTTGTTGCATATACTGGTTAGCTGATACACCAGCCGTTTTAAACGCATTGTTGGCATTGGAAAGAACGCTTGCGCCTTTTGCTTCCATTGTGTCATACATTGCTTGCGCTTCTTTGGCTGTGATGTTGTATTTTTTAGCAAGTCCAATAGCACTTGTACCGTTATCTTTAAACAGTGTTTCTACACCACCAAGGCTTTGTTCAAGGTCAGCAAATGATTTGACGATACCAGTAACGCCAGCAACTACTGGTGCTGTCAATGTAGCAGTCATACCGCTACCAAGTTTAATTGCTGATGCACCAACCGCTGAAAGACTGTTACTTACCTTGTCTAAACTTGAGCCTGTTTGATGTTTAAGGCTTTGTAAAGATGCTTGTGCTTCTTTCATACCACTAGAAAAATCAGAAACATTGGCTTTTAGTATGGCGGTAACATCAAAATTTGTTCCCATAGTTACCCCCTTTCTCTAATAGATTGATTGAGCCTTCTATTTCTATCAGCAAGGCTCATTTTCTTTTGTTTGACTTGTCCGACATCATCTTTCTTGAAAATCTTGTCAAACTCGTCTTTGTGATTGTAAAAATCGTCAAACGTTTTAAAGGCTGACCTTGCGCTTTTGCCTTTGCCTTTAGTAGCTTGGACTGTTTGATTGAACCATGCTTGAATTGCTGAATTATACCGTCTATCTTCCTGTTGGATAAGATAAGCAGTGTTATAAATTTCAAATTCTTCTAGCGTGGTGCGTGATGCTTCTTTAAACGTCATATTATGTCTTGCAATAAGCAAGGCTATTGCTTCATCATAGCCAAAGTCTGAACCTTGGTTTTCCCTTACTCTACTAGGTTCATTGCTTTTTTTGAGTAGGGGAGATGCTTTTAACTCGTTCACAATTTCAGTAATCGTCTTGTCGTATTCGTCATTCAAAAATCAAATCTTCAAGATATTTTTCGATAGCTTCATTGCTTGGTTTGTGGTTTTCTGTGACTGTTCCAGCTTTGATAATATCTACAAAAGCCATTGGATCATTAAGTGCTTGTCCAGCATTAAACAATGTCATTGCACCGTAGCCGGTTTTCATGCCCTCAAGTTCAGCAGAATGAAGCTTGTTCATTTCTCGCAAGAAGCCAAGGCCAAAGCGTAAAGTGTAATCACGTTCTCCAATTTTTAAAATCATGTTTTATTTCTCCTTTTAAGTAAAAAAATAAAGGGCAAATAAATGCCCTTGTAAATACCACTATTAAACCGGAACGCCTGCCCCGTCTGTTTCTTTCTCGAGTGTGTGGTAGTTGTATTGTGCGCTTGCGACTGCTTGTTTTTGTGTTTCTGTCAACTTGTCAGTGTGCAATACACCGTTTCCGTCAATAGCGACTTCATAAGATAATTCAACCTTGTCGTCTGACGGTGCTGACAATTCAAATTCTTGAAGTAACCTTGATAGTATTCTACGTCGTACTTATCAACGCCACCCTCTGACTTCTTACTTCCAATGTCAACAACCCAGCATTCGATTTTATCGTTTGCTTTGAACCATTTGCGCATTTCTTTCCACATATTCACGGTGTCACCGTCTTCACGGTAAGCAAGCGACTTAAATTCTCCGCTTGTTTCTCCGTCTGAAATTGAGTTAACAACACCGTCTTTTGTTTTTGTACTTTCTACGTTCTTTTCTTGTTTGATTGAAAGTTCAGATTGAAAACGTACCTTGCCCGCATCTTGTTTTGTGCGGTCTGCGTATCGACGGAAAAAGGCGATGACGTCTTTCCCCAAAATTAAATCTGCCATGTATTATTTCTCCTTTTTGGTGTAATTAAAAGTAAAGTCCAGCACAATATGAAGTAAAGGCTGGACGTCTGTGTTATCTGCGATGACTTGTTTTTCTGTTGTTCGATGATTGAAGTTATACTCATACCCGTCTTTCAAATGCTTCAATACATTCTCAAGATAGGCTGAAATGTTGTCTATTTTGGCTCTATGCGCTCGTATTCCGTAAATATGGACGGTTTGCCTTGCTGTACCGATTAAGTCGTTATTGGGCGTATCTGAGCCGTTATTCTCACCGATATAGACAAACGGATATTTTGTATCAGCACCGGGCAAATAATCGTATGTATCAACCCTTGCATCGCTGATAGCAAATATCTTTCTGAATAAATCATGGTTTGGTGTCATTTAAAAACTCCTTTCATGACGTTTGTCATATCTTGTTGAAATTCCGGCGTGATTTGTTCAAGCATCGGTCTGAAGTGCGGTTTACCGGCCATGTAGCGTGTGCCGTATTCTTGATAACCCGTATAGGCTGCGCTTCCCGTTATCCATGCTTCCATACCGTGATATGAAACGCTTATGTGGTCTTTCAAAAATCCGGTATCTTTTGGCGCTAAATCTCTAGCAACCTTTTTCCCTTTTTCAGCTTTGTTTTTCAACACTTGAATAGATTGTTCGACTGCTTTAGGGTGTGCGTTGTATATCGTGCTTGTTAGCTTCTCTAGGCCGTGCCATTCAATACTTGCGCCCATTTATACCTTGACCGTCCTTTTGAGCCGTACGGCGCTTTTAGAGGCTTCTACGCTATCTATCTGCTCATACTTGAAGCCGTCATAAATTGCATACAAGAACGGTTTTTGCTCTTGCTGAAATCTGCAAATCATAACAATGTCTGTTCGACTGCCGTATAATTCAAAAACCTTGCTTTTTTGAATGAAATTCACAAAACATGGTACAACTTCGGTTTGTTCAGCTTGATTATCGTAAGTGTCCGTTTCCGGATTGTACTTTGCAACGCCTTTACCTCTTACGAGCGTGATTCTGTGAGGCGTTTTCATAGAAAAATAGCCTTCCCACGTTGTCTTTGCGAACCGTCAAGGCCAAAATCCTTATTCAAGATAGCCATGTAAGGCTTGAATAGGTTATCGAAATCTTGATAAGTAACTGAATAGCCGTCCACGGTTTCACTAGACACGCTTTCCGAACCCTTACGTCCATATAGTTTATAAACAACGTTTTCAATCATGAAATTATACTTAGATTCGATGGATGCCGAACCAGTAAGAGATTTGAAGTAGCTTTCTGCATCTTCAATTAGGTCATTTAACAAGTCATTTTCTTTTGTGTCGGCAGGGTCAATACCCAACCGACGCTTGATTTTTGCAAGTTGGGCATCATCCATGATTATTCCCCTGCTTCTTCGATTTCTTCAACGGGTTCAGCTTTAAGCAAGACAATATCACCTTGCTCCCCGTTCGATTCGATAACGCCTTTTTTCAAAAGCGCTTTAATGCGAGCATCTGACACATTCAAATCAAGACGAGGATAAACCTCGCCTTTTTCGTATAGTCGATTGTTGTCTTTGGTATCAATGATGTATTCTGTTACGATATAAGCCATTTAATACCCCCTTTCAAGATTAGACATTAGACGTTTGTCGCATCTGTCAACTTAGCAAATGCGTTTGTCTTAGTAATCATAACTGCGATGTCCATTGTGCAACGGATAGCAATCATTTCTTGTTCAAATAGATTTACTGGTGTTCCGTCTGCATTCTTAACAGTCGTGATTTGACCTTCTTCTGAAATCTTGTAATTGATGTTGTAAGGTACACCGTAGATAAGGTGGTCGAAGTCACCAGCGAGCAAGTCACCTTTCTTGAATTGTTTAGACTTCATATCAACAACAACTGTTCCGTCAAGTTTGTTTGTGTCCTTGTCGTAAATAGTTTCTTGTCGCCGTCCCGAGCATCACGAAGCGCTGAACGGTTAGAAACACGAGATACAAAAGCGTTGATTTCGATGTCGTCGTCCAAAAGTTTATCTTCCAATTTCAAGATGTTTTCATAAGTTACTGGTCCGCCAATAACTTTACTTGCATCTTTAGCAGCTTTAGCGACTGAGTTCGCAAATGGTGTTTCATATCCCAAAAGTCCGGCTTCGTCAATCTTAGTGTAGAACGCTTCTACAATCTGTGGTTTCATGTCTTCAAAGAATTTTTCCCAAGTGTAATTGAGCGCTTCACGAGAAGCAAGAAGAATGATACCAAGTTTATGAGCGCGAAGCGTTACTGGTACGATTTCAGGCTTGTCAGTCTTGATTGTTTCTGTTTCATTTACCCAGTAAGCTGAAACTCCGTCAGTTTGAACATGGACTGTTTTTTCTTGTTTTCCGTCCATTTCATGATACTTACCAAGTTGCATCACGATAGAATTTTGAGCGACTTCTTTCATGATGATGTCTGTAAACTCTTTGTGAAGTGTTCCGTCCGGCTTTTGTGAAACAAGGACTTTTGCAGGGTTAAAAGTTTGTACTGTCATTTAAAAATCTCCTTTAGATAATTCTTGAGTTGCGGAAGATTTCTCCGCTTGATTGAGTTTTTGAGCCACCAAAAGCAGTACTTACTGCGGGCGGTTCTGATTGTGTGTATTCAGACTTGATTTCACTAATAATGCTCTCAAAGTCTGAAATAGCTTGAAGTGTGCCGTCTGCCGTGTCTTTTACAACAAAAGAAAGCACTCGTTCATTTACGGGCAATTTACGACTTGATAGAGTTTTAATAGCTTCATCTGTCAACTCTCGCTTGGTTTGTTCTTTTTCAAGTCCAGCGATTTTATCAAGTAGCGATTGCTTTTCTGCTTCGGCTTCTTTTCTGCGGTATTCTTCAAGCTCTTTACCCGATAGTTCAGTTTCCGCTTTGTACTTTTCCAAAGCCTTAGCAATGGCTTCTTGAGTAGATTGAGCGTGCTTTTTCTCTGCTTGCTCAAGTCGTCTTTGCATTTCTGCGACTGATACCGTTTTTTCAGTTTCTGGTTTTGGATTGCTAGCTTGTTCCTCAACCGTAGTATCCTGAACTTGAGTATCAACCGTCTGTGTTTGTTCTTCTGCCATGTTTGGCTCCTTTCTTACGCTTTTACGGGCAACCCCCGAACTCATGCAACTTTTAACGTCTTTAGCATCGGTTTGGACAATTTAAAAAGGTGAAATTTGAAATCTCACCTTTTGTTAAGTTTCAATAATCATAGTTGAACAAGCAGAAACGGAAATATTTTTTTATTTCTAGTTCACAATTTAAAAAAATCTACCGAATGTTCGCCGTCCAGCCATTTTTCCTTCCTGAGTTACATTAAAATAAGTTCCTTCATCCACAAATTCAGCAAGTTCTTTCACTTTCATTTTTGATACCTTTTAAAAATCTTGATTAAATTCATCTAGCGTACTTCTTCCGTCTTTGTATTTCACTTCAATATGTCCGTACGCTGAACATCTGCAATTAGGATGCATCGGAAACATATTTACGCCTTTTTTTCTACTTTGTCAATCGGTACTGCCGTGTTGTCTAACGGCTTACAAATATCACAAGCGCCACTTTCTGCGACAAAAATCATGTGTGTAAAGCCATTATCTTGTAGTACAGCGTGGTCTGTGTCTGAGTTTATCCTTGCTATTTCTGTTTTTAGCAAACGTTTAGCGCTCGATTCACTCGCATTATACTTTTCAGATAGTCGCTTCATTTCTTTTTGATAACCGTTCATATCTGTGTATATACGGTTTAAAGAAGCGAAAACATCCTTTTGAAGTTGTGATTGAAGTCCATTTTTACCCCAGACACGACTTGAAAAAGATTGCCCGTAAAAATCAGCGTCTAAAATCGATTCTATGCGTTTTTTCGCTCCACTCGAAGAAATGCCCAAGACACCCGCTTGACGCTTAAATTCGGCTAAATATTCGCTTCTGCGTGCCTTGTCAAAGACTTCGTCAAGGTTACTTGTTAAACTGTTAATTTCAAGGTCTAATTCTGCCTTTAGCAATTCAAGACGACTGACTTTCATTTTCAAGTTGTAAACTCGTAGCCAGGTATTCGTCTTATGACTGAAATCTTTCTCTTTTACGGCTTTTTTTGCTCTTTCTGCAAACTTCGTAACGTCAAATTCCGAAGCACGCTTCATAGCTTCTTGCTTCGTCAAACCCTCACGCCCAGCATAACCAAGATAAAACTTATCTATCTGCGCTTGAAGTCGGTCGTAGCTTTCTTGGTATAACTGTGTGATTATCCTATCACGGTCTAAATCACGCTTAATCAGTTCAGCTTGCGCCTTGCGCTCTGCGTTATATAGTCGGTTATCAGCTTTCTTGCTCATTCATGCCACCTACTAACTGCATGATCTCGTTATCGCTTGCGCCTTGTTCTTTTAAAATACGGCTTTGCTCGGTCTTGTAGTCCGTGAAGCTAGCATTGTTCATCAATGTTTCTTGCGATACTACTCCGCCGGCTTCAATGTATGCCTTGATTTCATTCCAAACGTCTTGCGGAATATTCGGATGAAACGTAAATGTCAGCTTGTTAGCTTCAATCAACGGCTTATTGATAGCCTTGTGAATGTTACTAATCAATTCATAACGTCTACGCAAAGCCTTAGTAAAGAACGTTTCTTTATCTTTTCTGACTTGTTCAAGGCCAATCATCTTATAAAGCAAGGCAATTCCAGAAGACGTAGCATTGAAGCGGTCATCTTCAAGATTAGGAATACGACTAAATCTATGAATGTCGTTTGCTAAGCGGTTCTTATATGCTTCTGTACCGTTCACATCATACTGCTTATAAATATATCCAGCATCTGCGCTTGTCTGTTGTCCGTTTGCACTGATACCAGTTTGAAGTAGTAACGTGTTAGCATCTTTCATCTTAGCAATATCACTTGCTGATAAGCCTAATGCATCAAGGTCGCCCTTAATTAAAAGCATTGCATCATTCAAGTCTGACATATAATTAGCCGTGTCAGACTGTCCAGCATCGTAAGCATCAATCAACGGAATTTCACTTTCAAAATCACCCATTCGATAACGGTTATTCCACCATTCGACAACCGGAACATCTTTATATTCATGTTTCGTGATTTTATCAACTGCCAATTTTACCGAACCATTAGAAAACGGCTTGAAAGTGATAACTTGGTCTTTAGTATAGACTGTCATATTCACTTTATCGGCGAATACCGGAAGATGAACGGCGCAAACGATATTCTGTTCAACTGTTAAATCACGAATGACAAACATTTCAAGCGGACTGATAGAAACCACTCTATCCGCTCCGTCTTTATCTCGGAAGTGGTATTCAAAAGCACGGCCATAGATTGAAGCATCAAGCGCTAAATCTCCATTCAATGCGTTGATGTCATTGTTCCATTCGATTTCTTGAATTGTGTCAAGTTGCTCTTTGTTTGCACCCTCAAGAATACCGACTGAAACGGGGTTTCCGATAACATAGCTTGTTGCAAAACTAGAAATATATCCGCCCCATTTATGACGGACACGATAATCTGCTTTCTCGTTGTCAAGTCGTCTATGTCCATTCAAAATACTGTAATTATCGCCTTTAGCATACGATGATAATACTTTCAAGCGTTTTTGCTGACTGCTAAAGAAAGTGTCAATCATATCTCTAAAGGCTTTCTTACCGTTCGCAGTGCTTAACAATTCATCACTTGAAACATATCTGAATTGCTCGTTTGCGATTGTGCCAAAGTATAGACTGTCAAACCTCGTTTTCGTGATTGTGTCTATACCGTGTTCAAATTCGTTTACTTTATCCACTCTTTACCTCCTAAACATCTTATTGATTTTACTGATAGCCTTGTCAACATCCACGTCTTTTCTTGTTTGATAGATTCTATCTTGCAAGGCGTAGCGTATCGCATCTATGCAGTGGTTGTAGCTATCTACTGGTTCGTTGATGTACTCATTTGTTTTCTTGTCTTTCTTCCAAGTATAATTTTCAAGTTCTTCAATCAGTTTGACGCACCTTTCATCAACTATCCATTCATACTGAAGCAAGTATTGTATGCCTTGCATGACTGAGCCAGCACCCTTTTGAACGTCAATAACCCGCGGAATACCAAGATTTCGCAATTCTTGGTTTGATTTCTTTTCAGCACTATCTGCTCGTATCTGTTCTTTAGCATATCCTAAAGCCTTAATTGCTTCTGCTATCTTGTCATTCGTCAAGCCTTTTCTAACAAATTCCTCAACGACATATAAGCGCTTGTTTTCGTCGTCTATCCTTACATGAAGCAAGGCTGACGGGTCATTGATAAAACCATAGTCAAGACCAAAATAAGCTGGAAGATGCTCCCACTCGCTTTTATTAAGTAGTCGTCTTTCATACTTAGGGAAAATCAATTTGTCAAGTGTCGCAAACTCGCCTAAAGCATAAATTTTATAATATGCTTCATTTCTATTTGCTAGTTCTTCGATATTCTCAATAGTTACTTGATCTAAAAAGCGATTGTCTTTGTATGATGTGTGATAAACAACTGTATTCTTTGGCTTCTTTACAAAAAAAGCGTTATACGTCCAGTTCACTTTTGAAACGGGGTTAAACATCAAGAATATCTGCTTATTCAAGTGTTTCTTATCCCGCAAACGTAAAGTTAACTGTGTGTAATCATCTAGCGTAAATTCTGATGCTTCTTCCATGACGACATCTGACACGCCTTTGATTGACTTGATTTTTCGGGGTTGTCTAACCCTTTAAAAATAAACTGTGCGCCGTTTGGTAGTTCAATCCGATATGCTGAATTATTGACCTTGCACTTATCTAGTAACTGCCAGTTATCCAAGCATTGCTTCACGTCTTCAAAGATTGAATCACGAACCGTAGCGCCAACCTTACGCAAGAATAAAACCTTGCGTGGATGCTTCCAGTCTTGACAAGATTTGAATACAACCTTTTGTATAACTCCATGGCTTTTCCCACTCGAAGCACCGCCATAGTGTACCTCTGTAAAGGTTGAATAGTCGTATAGCTTATCAAAGATATGTTTGTTAAAAACACGGCTTGGATAGTCAATAATGATATTGATTTTAGGTTTATTCTTCGTTATCATCCCAATCGCCTACTTTTATATCAATAGTTTTTTGAGTGATTTCTTGCCTATCAATAAACAAGCCGTAACGCTTACCGAGGTCAACCGCTGCACTCTTTCTTGTTGATACGTTCGGTTTAGCATCCATGACTTTCTGATAACCGTCGCCATCAAGCACCAATAAAGGCTCTGTGATTTCTCCACGCATGACTGCTGTCAAAAACTCAAGCACTTCTTGTTGATCTGCGACACGTTCGGACTTTAATTGTTCCAGTCGTTCGTCTATATAAGCCTTTATCATAGCATTTGATAGCAGTCTACTACCATTTACTTGTGCGACTTTATCTTTCTTAATATTCGGATAAGCCTTTTTATACGCTTGCGTAGCGTTTAAGCAAATGATGTACTCATCGGCAAAAATCTTTTGTTTTTCGGTCATCCCATTTTCCACCACCTCCATTCGAAAAATCAAAAAAGCCACTCAAAGAGTGACTGTATGCGGTAAGTGGGTGTCTCTCCCACCAGAGCCTTTATATAGCGCTACTTTATCTCTGTCCTACAGGTTAATCAGCCTAAATCTAATTACCGCCCTGTACCCCTATTGTGATAGCTACTCACAGAGATACAATTGGAACGACAGGGCTCGAACCTGCCTACGTTTCAGACCCTTTATAGTCATATCGCTCCACCAACTGAGCTACGTTCCAACTGCGAGGCGACTGCTAACCTCTATTAGAATCAATAGTATATTGTCTTTTTAAATTTATTTTTTTGCAGTCATACAACCCCTAGCGGAATCAAACCGCCTAGCTTATAACTTCCCTAGGATATAAGTAGCCATGTAATCATACAGGGTCCAGTTGCTACTGCAACCATTTACAAGTTTATAAATAATCTGTGAATGCTCAGGCTATCCCCTTACTCCACTTCGGGAACACAACTATTTATAAGGCGACGGCTGGAATCGAACCAGCGGAGCAAAAAGTTTGGAGAGCTTACCATTTTAAAATTAAAGAGTTAATAAAACCTATCGTCGCCATAAAGGGCATTGCGCCCTTTAGTAAAAAATATATAGGAATCTTTCAGCCTCTTGCTGATACTAACATAATATCACTTTAAAACTATCATTTACTTTCTTTATTATCAAAAGTGTCAGTAATTTCTTGAATAGCTTTATCTCTAGCACGTTGTATTGTTGCGCTGCTGCAATTCAATCTTCTTTGAACTTCATCCCATTGAAGTCCGTCAATATAAAGCAACCTCATGACAATGTTTTGAATCGGATCAGAAAGACTTTCGATTGCTTTGATTAAATCATCTTGCTCTTGATATTCTCGTTCTATCTTCTGATAGATTTCATTGATTTTATCAACCACTTTGATATTCATATCTTCAGTCCGATTATCATTCGTAGGTGATTTAGGCATACCGTCAAATGACTGCCCTTTAACCGTTCCAGACCTAAGACTGATGATCTCATGATGTAAGGACTTGATTTTAATATTCACATATGGCAGTCGTTTTAAACGTTTCTTAATATCAATCAAATTCATCTCTCCCCAATTAAAATATTTACTGGTATCTTGAAATAAGTCGCCACATCTTCAACCTGATAAAGATTAGGTTTTTTTAGTTTTCTTTTTCCCATTTCATTATTTCTCTAGAAGAGTAACCTAACTTATTAGCTAGTTCACTTCTTGAGAGTTTATTATCTATTCTTTTTTTGCTTCATCATGAATGCAAATCGCTCGCATTGTTGGTCACTTAATTTTTTTCAAAATCCACTTTTATTAGTTGCTTACCATTTGGATTTTTCTGTTTATACGATGGTGAAGCATAAGAGTTTAGTGTTACAATAGCAATCCCAGTCTCTGCGCTGATTTCTTTTAACGTGCCACAAGTGATAAAGGTATCACCTTTATAAAGTGCGTACTCCAATTCAAGTCTATCCATGTTCTAATTCCTCGATCAGCCGTTTTAAATAAAACTCCGCTTTCTTTAAATCTTCGACACCGTTTTTCTTATGGAATCGCAAAACGTACTTCACTACGTTTCCCCAAAAGAAACCAGCTTTATATTCGGGGCAAGGCTTGAATGCATCGATCACGTCCAAGGCTTCAATCCCGCTTTCTGAAATGTAATGGCTCGGTTTATTTACGTTATCGCTCATAATTTATCCTCTTTCTAATCAAATAAACAAACTAGCTAACCAAATTAAAAACATATAAATCAAAATTTTTACAATCTTTGTAATTATGGGCGTTAAATATTCTTCTGTATCTTTTTTTCTTGATAATAATCAGGAAAAAAATAAGAGATAATGTAATATCTAAACCAAAGGCTTGCCAAATGCTGATTTCATTAACTGGAATAATTGTTGTAATAATCGTATTCCACCCATACTGGAATGTAAATGCTGAAATAATCACACCGATAAATGCAACAATAAATACACCAAATTTTTCATTCTAAATCCCCTTCTTTCACAAATGAACCGTTTACCATTTTTCCTTTTCGGTTCTTGATTTCGTTATAAGCTAGTTCAAAGCATTCAGCAATACTCCAGCCTTTTTGCTGGCAATAGATAGTCAGCACTACCAAAATATCACCGACTGCATCTTTTCCGTCTTGCTCACGTTCTTTCAAGTGCGCTTGTGCAAGTTCGCCTGCTTCTTCAAATAATTTCAACGCTTGCGCCGTGCTATTATCCGGATTGTCTAACCCTCGTTCTTTTGCCCATTGTTCGACACGATGCGCTAGTAATTCCATGTTTGTCGTCATAACTTTCCTTTTCTATTTGTTATACAAGGTTACATTGCTTGAGTGAGTGTAATACACCTCTCCATTTTCAAAAGTAACTCGAACGCTGTCTTGGTCGTCGTATTTTGCCCATTGCGCAACCTTACCTTCAATAATTTGCCCGTCAACTAATTTTACTTTTGCATATTTGAAAGTAAAGGTTGTTCCTAAAATATCCTTATTTCCACATCCTACAAGACTAACAAAAGACAAACTAATTAAAATTGTAGCGAATAATTTTTTCATCATATTTCTACCTCATCTCCTACAATTCTTCCAACTCAAAATACTCTGTCAGCTCGTTCTTCAATTCCTCTAGAGTTTCACATCGTTCAATTAAAACCGACACATCGTATTGTGTATCCACTTTATTCAGCGTGTTCTCTGCCACTGCGTCTGCTACCCATTTCGGATGAGTGCCAGCCCGATAGAATTGTTCTTGTGGCAGTAGCTCTAGTAATGCTTCGTATCGTTCTTCTAGTGAAGTCAAGGCACCGAGTGTATCAATAAATGCAGTATCTGATTTTCTGCTTTCAAAGATTTCTGGATAATTTTGTTTTGCAATCTCTGCATAAATAGCAGACCATTCTTCGTCTGAAAAATGTGATTTTTCAACTAGTGCACCGTATTCGATTTCTTTTCCATTGATTTTAGTTTTGTATTTCATAATTTTACCTCTTCCCCAATTCCTGTATTATTGTATTTCTGCTCACTCACCACGAAAACATTCCTGTTTACCGTGATAGTGAATAGACTTCCGATTTTCTTCTTAGTTTCAACCTTGCCAGTAATAGCATACTTGCTATCGGCGTGATAGACTAGCAAGGGTTTCTGTGCTTCGCGTTGCATGAATAACAAGCAAGTAGTAAGTAAGGCATAGCCTATTAAGAAGCGTTTCATTCTGTTACCTCCTCAAAGCGCCCATCTATTTTTGGACTTATTTCTTTTTAAAAATGGGATTTTTCTTTTCTTTTTTTCTTCTTCTTGTGATATTCGCTATCTTTGTTAAAGATAATATCTTCATCTTCAATAAGTTCAGGAATGAAGTGTCCAGATGGGTATCGTTCAGGTCGTTCCATCACTCCACCTCCTTATTTTTCAAGCTTTTCGATTTCACGTTCAACTAGTTCTTTACGTTTTTGTAATTCTTCGAGTTTTTGGGCATCTAATGCTTTCTTGATAATTTCAAGTCGTTCAATATCCATCCGAAAAATTTTCTAGGGAATCAACTTTTCGAGCATACTCTCTGAAATTATTCGCCCAATTCCATTCTTCCCAACCAAAACTATTATTTAGCTCTCGCACTAAATCGTTATATTTATTTCTCAAATAAATATTAACTTGACGTTGATAGAGCAATACGAATACTGCCATTACTAAAACCGACACACAAGCTAAGAACATTCCCCAAAACATTAAATTTTTCCATTTATTCCACCTCTTCCTTCGCATACTGCAACCATACAAGTGTTTCATATAAATCCCTTGCATGGCTCTTGATATTTCCTAGATCATAGCTGTCTAGCTTATCTGAGTTGTTTATAATATCAATTTTTAAATTATTGATAGCTAGAATAAAATCTTTTACATCTGTCATCACTCCACCTCCAAAAGTTCTGGGTTTTCGTAGATATTGCCGATGATTTCAAGTCTATCAGCAATCTCTTTAGCATCCTCTTCAAAATCCTCTAAAACTGCACTGTCTGCAATAAATTCAACCTCTCCTTTTTCCTCTACATAAAAAAACCTAGCGTGTTATGTCTCTTCATACACATAACATTTTGACCGTTTGTAATAATATCCCCCTCAAAGATTTCCTTACCGTTCTTATCTTTGAGTCCTGTTGATTGCATGAGTTCGATTTCGTCAGGAGATACTGTAATATAATCATTCATGACTGCGTCATTCAATCCAATTTCTCCTAACGAATCAACATTGAACCACATGTCTGATATCGACATCATTCTGCCAAGTTCATTATGCCACGCTCTAAATTTTGGTATCATTCTGTTACCTCCTTAATCTCAATACCCGGACAATCAAATACCCAGCCAAAGTTGGCATCTTCTAGTTCTTTGCGGGTAAATTTGGTTAATACATTGCCATATCTGCCCTCGGCAAAGAACCATGAACCTGATATTTCCCCAAACACAAGATATTTGTAGTGCAGTTAATAGCTTTAACCTTAACCGTATACTTTGGTTCTTTCTCCACCTCGTAGCCGAATTGGTGCATGTTGACGAGGGTTTGAAATGGTTTTGTGCCAGCGGTTAGAAACCACCTTTCAAACTCATTAGGTTTAGCACCGTCAAAAATCGATGTAAGATTACAAACAAATCGATACAAATTCGCTTCAAAACTATCCTTATTCTCTTCATACCAATCTGCCACAAACTGCAGCACTGTGACTTTCTGCGGTTCGTCTAGTTGTCGCAAATCTTTTAAAACTTCTAAGGTGTCTACCCTTCTAAAACAAGCATGACTCATGTATTCGTATTTTCCAATCAATTCCTGTTTATTCATCTTCCAACTCCTTTAACTGTTCCTTATATTCTTTTATCTTTTTCCTCCAGAAATCTCTTTCAGCAGCTCTCATGTGCACCGCTGATTTCTGACTAGGCCTACTTAATTCTTCGATTTTAGCTTCAGCTTGCTCGATTGAGTGTTCTAGCGATTCAATCATTTGTTGTTTTAATTTCATTTTTTACTCCAAAAAATCAAATATTGTAGTCTGAAAAACTGGTTTAAAATAGACTGGTTTGAAACGTCGAAAGCATTTGCTCTTGCGCTTTCTTATAAAAATCTTTCTTGATTTCAAATCCATAAGCTGACCTATTCATCTCAATAGCAGCCCTTAAAGTTGAACCAGAACCTGCTACGGGATCAATAACCACATCACCCTCGTCCGTGAAGATTTCAATCAAGCGTTTCAAGACTGGAATAGGCTTTTGTGTTGGATGAATACTTGGATATGAGTTATCTTTTTCCCACGGTGCATGATTCAATACCATTGCGCCGTTATTATTGAATTTTGGCAATTTGTCACGATATAAGACAGTCGCTTCTTCAACTGCTCCGACAATCTTCATATTTGCTTTTAAGACTTGCGGACTTGATTTTTTGGTAAAGTATAGCGGATAGGCGTTATTAAAGCCGTGTTTTTTCCCGCATTCGATAACCATTTCACGTTGTTGCCAAGCGTGAAATACAATCATTGCTGGCGCTTGTCCTTTTTCTTTCGGTTCTTTCCTTAGTAACCGACTACAAAAGTCGAAAAAGTTATTGATTTTGAAATCGTTGTCTGTGTCAAAAAAAGATTTTCCAGCTAGTTTGCTTTCTCCGTTTTTGTTGTCGCCGTCCTTATACCAACGTGGATCGCTTGCGTATGCGTTGTTTCCAAGGTTGTAAGGTATATCAGCAATAATCAACTGCGCTCTAGGGATGTTATATCGCTTTGCGTTTTCAAAATGGTCATTGTATAACTCAATCTTTACTTGTCCGCTTCTCTCCATTGTGTAATCTCCAATTCAATTCTATATTTCTTGTTTCCGGACTTTCCACCGTGTCTGAAATCCGTTGACTTGATAACGTGATAATTATCATCCGTCCAAAATTTCGCATCGGTCAAGCCGTCCAATAGTGCTTTGCTTGTTGGTGACCAGTTCGGCGGGTCATATATTTGATTAGTCGGGGCATACACCCAAACAATCACTTTACACGGTTTATCCTCGTTATAAGGTAAACCGAAGTAATCTCGTAGAGTATTCTGCCCCTCGTAATTCGCTAGTTGTCGTAAAAACTTTGTGATTTTAGCTTTTTTCTGAAAATGTAGTCTGTCATTCGCTGAAATCATCTGTTTTCTGTCAAGTTCAAATTTTAGCTTGATTGGTTCGGTCATGCTTTACAACCCCAATAAATCTGATAAAAACTTTCTAGCATTTTCTTCTTTTTGTTCGTCTTTGCTTATTTCTTCAAGTTCTGCCCCGTCTTCTTCCGTAATCTCGTATTCCGCTCTTACTTTAACAAGACGAGCACCCAATGCTTTAGCGATATTTTGGATTGCTTCGTATGTTTCGTCATCCGATTTCTCAAAAATTGAAGCAACACGAATATCTTTAGAGTATGTCGCGCTATACGTTAGAGCTCGTTCATTACTTTGATACTTAGTTAAAAATCTATTTGTTCCTTTTTGTGCGATTGCGTAAAATTCTTTTTGTTGTTTCATTGTTTTTCTCCTTTATACATATGTTTAGAACGGCAAATCATCATCTGAAATGTCCATTGGTGCGCCTTGCCTTGAAAAGTCGGGCGTTTGTTGTTGCGCTTGTTTTTGTTGCTCTTGATTTCCTTGTCCTTTACTTTCTAAAAGCTGGAATTGTTCAGCGACAACCTCGGTAACGTAAACCCTTTGACCTTGTTGATTGTCGTAGCTTCGTGTCTGAATGCGTCCAGTAATTCCAATCAATGCGCCTTTTTTTGCCCAATTAGCAAGATTTTCAGCTTGTTGTCGCCACATCACGCAATTAATAAAATCAGCTTCACGCTCGCCGTTTTCGTTTTTAAAAGTTCGATTGACTGCAAGGGTAAACGTAGCGACTGCCACGTTTGATTGGGTGTAACGTAAATCTGCGTCTTTCGTAAGTCTTCCGACAAGTGAAATATTGTTAATCATGTTTTAGTTTCCTTTCAGTTTGTTCAAAAAGCATATCCGCTTGTTCTACTTGTGACTCTTTAATTTGTTTGTAATCAGCAATGCCTAAATGTTGCAAGAACCATTTCACGATTGAGCCGTCTTCTTTTCCTTTTTCTTGTGAAATTTTAGCAATTTCTTTCAAATAGTAGTTTGCTTTCTCAACCGAGATGACGGGTTCATCGTTTGGTCGTACTTTTGCTTTGGCTTTGGCTTTTGGTTGTTCGGGTTCGTTCGTATCGCTTGGATACTCGTCCACGTCTTTTTCGCCAATTCCAAACAACCCTTGCAAAGCGTACTTGCGAGCGTAAGAACTTACTGCGCCCGTCCATTGTGGAACTTGCATTTGCTTGAATTGTCCTTTTTTTGTGTTAAGAACTGGTACTGTGTCCAATTCTGCAAATCCGACTGACTGGAATTGTTTTTCGCCGTCTGTAACCGTAGCCGTTGATTTTACAAAGATACGCTCACCAACCATAAGCAAGTCGTCTAATACTGTCAATTCCCAATCTGTATTGATTTCTTTAAATTTTGTATAAATGTCTTCAGCGTTACGAAAAGCATATTTAACATCCTTTGACGTTTTCTTTTCTAACTGCATTTTCTTTTGTAATTCTGAAAAAGATAATTTTGTCATGCGATACCCCTTATCTGATACTCAAATTCTTACGTTCTACCAATTCAGCGCCCAAAATTTCAAGTCCGTTTTTCAAGTCTTCTTTCAAGCGTTTCTTGTCAGCTTTCCACGTTGCAACTTTATAGCTTTCCGGAAGAAGCAAGTCATCCACTTCCACGGCTTCAGATTTTCTGAAAGACACTTTAAATAGTGATGTATCAACTCGTTCATGTCCGGTCAAGTCCATGCTTTCTTTTAAGACTTCTTTCAAACGCTCGTTTTTGCGTTCGTCCGCTCGGTTAAGTTCAGTTAGTCGCTTGATCTCGTTCTTGCGTGCTTCAATGTCCGCTTCGTTGTTCTTGATAACCTTGATATAGTTTTCGACTTTATTTTCGTAGTCGCTATTCCAGTCGATACTATCAAGCGTATCTGCTTTTGTTTCGTCGTCCAAATCCATATTGTAAATATCAAGGAATTGTCCAGTTAATTCGTATAGTGTCGCCATGTTTTTTCTCCTTATGCACTCCAGTATTTTTTCAAATCCACGGCCATGACAGTCGCAAGATTTTTCTGTTCAGTTCTGATTTGTTGTTTATACGGTGCAAGTCCAGCTTGTCGCTCGTCTTCATTGCGTGGTAAGTAATACCCGCTCGGTTGTGTTTTCTTTGCTACGATTGGATGTTTAAAATTCACTCGTAGGCTTTCAATCACTTCTTCAAGGCTTCGCTTTGATAGTCCAGTTTCTTGTCTAACCTTTTCAGCTTTGATAGGTTCTTCAAAACTTGCACGGTTGACAATCAAGTTCAATACACTTGTTTCAATTTCATTCATTGTTCTACTAATCATATTCCCTCCCGATGAATACGCATCTTAATTCTGTACTTCCGCATTTTTCACATTCAATAGGCGGATAACTGTCAATCACTTCAAATTCATATCCGCAGTCGCAACATCCACAATCCCAAATATAAAGGTTCATTGTCATTGCTCCTTGTGGATATTCTCAATCTCTTCTAATTTTTCGACAAAATCGACATACGCTTTATAAAAATCGCCGGATTTTTTGCTATCTTTATATGCTTTTTCAACCAATTCAGCACCGTCACCATAAAAACAACCAACTCTCCATTTTTTGTTCGATTTTGTATAAGTGAAATAACGACCACTAGACCATGTGTTTTTAAAAACAATATAATCAGCGTTGCCGGATACCTCAGCGTTGCCGTATACCTCAGCGTTGCCGGATACCCTAGCGTCACCGGATACCCAAGCGTTGCCGTATACCCTAGCGTTGCCGGATACCTCAGCGTTGCCGTATACCCTAGCGTTGCCGGATACCTCAGCGTTGCCGTATACCTCAGCGTTGCCGTATACCTCAGCGTCACCGGATACCCTAGCGTTGCCGGATACCCTAGCGTCACCGGATACCTCAGCGTTGCCGTATACCTCAGCGTTGCCGGATACCCAAGCGTTGCCGTATACCTCAGCGTCACCGGATACCCTAGCGTTGCCGGATACCTCAGCGTTGCCGTATACCTCAGCGTTGCCGGATACCCTAGCGTCACCGGATACCCAAGCGTTGCCGGATACCCTAGCGTCACCGGATACCCAAGCGTTGCCGTATACCCTAGCGTTGCCGGATACCTCAGCGTTGCCGTATACCCTAGCGTTGCCGGATACCTCAGCGTTGCCGGATACCTCAGCGTTGCCGTATACCCAAGCGTTGCCGGATACCCTAGCGTTGCCGGATACCTCAGCGTTGCCGTATACCCTAGCGTCACCGGATACCTCAGCGTTGCCGGATACCCTAGCGTCACCGGATACCCAAGCGTTGCCGGATACCCAAGCGTTGCCGGATTGACTTAAATTTTTTTCATTTGCAATATATCCGCCAACTTCTCCTTTTTCAATTTCACTAAATGAAATTAACGCCTTAATTCTAAAAAGTTGTACTCCAAAAAATGTAATTGTATCATCCACTAAAAGTTCATATTTTTTCATTTTCTTACTCCTTTGGTTGTGGTAGTGCTAACAAGTCTTGACGTAAGCCAACCGGCGCTTGTGTGTCAAACGTGAATTTTCTATCGCAATTTCGGATGTTTTCACGAGCAATATTATTGAATTGATTTCGCCCTTGCTGATAAACTTCAATAATTGCTTTATCTAGTTTTTCTTGTTCTTCTTTTTGTCTTTGTCGTTTCTGCTCGTTGTTTTCAATGATCATCAATGCTACGAAAAAGCTAATAAAAGTTATTGCAAATCCGAGTAATTGACTTGTTAAAGTTGGTTCTGTCATGCTTTATACCTCTAATCTTCTACTTTCCAAATTCGACAACGGGATTCCACTCCAGACGAAGTCTTGTCTTTGTATACCCAGTCATTACCATAAGCGCCTGTAGCTTCGTATGAAGCTGACTTCAAATAATCAATAGCTTCTTCTTTCGTCTCGAAAATAGTAGCTGAATAATCTTGCTCTCCAGTTGGCAAAAAGTCACTTCCAATCAAACTGAAATCCTCGTTTCCAGTTTCAGTATTCTTGACATGGATTGATATGATATACATTTCTACACCTCTAATAATTTTTCTAAGTCAGCAATACGCTGATAGAGTATTTGGTTTTCTTCTCGTGCTTCAATCAATTCACGGTTCAAGTCTAATGCGACTAATCGCCAATCTTGATTGATTTCAATTTTGGTTGTGTTAAAAAACCATTTTGTAAGTCTGTCTAGTAACTTCATGCGATACCCTCGCGATCTAGTAAATTATTAAAAATCCCGTCAAGTACGTTATAGAAATGATGTCCGTTTGGTACAATAATTTCTTCGTCTTGTTCAAGTTTTCTTCCGAAAGCGTATATATTTACTTTCATTTTTTTCTTTCCTCGTGTTATAATTCTTATAGAATAATTTTGTTATGCACCTTTTCCCGAAGGTGTATTTTTTATTTTGCAAACTGATAAACGCTACCGTTCATTGAATAGTAAGCCATTTCTTGCAGTTTGTGAGTGAAACGCTCGTCCGTTGTAGTCAGCAAGCGTTCTTTCAATAGCGTTGATAGTTGATAGTGATTTTTTTCGAAATTTGCTATCAGCTTTTTTCTTTCTTCAGTGTTTAAAATGGTAATGTCCTCCTATCTTCCGAATTATCGGGATATTTGAAAGTCAAGTCTTTTGCGCCTTTAGCTACTCGACTGACTAGACTTGAATCAAATGTCTGTTTCATGTTCTTTCCAGTCATATTCGTTGTAATAATTGTCTTATCTCTAGCATCCAGCAAGTTATACAGAAAGTCTTTTTTCCATTGCGCTTGGTCGCCTTTCCCGAAGTCGTCCAAAACCAAGTAATCAACTTTCTTTAGCAAGTCCAACCACTCGTCTGTGGTTCGAGCATCTTTCTGACTAAACCCGCTTTGGATTTTTTGAAACATAGTTGGGCAATTCATGAAAAGCACGCTTTTAGGATTGTTGTTTGCTTTAAAGTCAATGTTTAACTTCTTAGCGATTGCAATAGCTAGGTGCGTTTTCCCAACTCCAGCTTGTCCAAGAATAACGGCGTTCCCTTTACCGTCATTAAAATAGTGCCTTGCAATTCTCAATGCGTAGTTTTTCGCTTTCTCGTCAATCTCGTTTGACGTTGTAAACGTGTTGAAACTAGCTTCTTTCATGTCGCTTGGCATGATGCTATTTCTTGCCAATACGTCATAAGTGCTTGACAAGATAGATGTGATGTACGCTTCGCCAATCTTCTTTTCTTGCTCTCTAGCCATATCTTCACGCTGACACTCAGGGCAAAAGGTAGGTTGGTAAGGTGTTTTTCTTCCTTTAGCTTTGACTGGATGTTTAAACGTCCACATATAGCAAGAGTGTTTCTTGCATATCTCGTTTTCGTTCACATAATAGATTGGATCTAAACTTAATTTTTCCATTCAACCGCCTTTCTAAAACGGCAATTCGCCTTGATATTCATGCTCGATAGTGTTTCCGACAAATCTAGTTTTTGAAGCTGAGCTTTTACTGTCACGAAATCCACTTGTTTCTGCTTTCGCTTCATCAAGACTTGTCAAACCTTTATCTTTCCAAGACTTCAAAATCTTATTCAGATAGTTGAAACTTTCTGCCCCGGCATCTTCGGTTAGTTGGATTGCGTATTCAATCATGTCAACCGTCATGTTATCAAGTCCAATGTATTCTTGGATTTGCTGAATTTGTCGGTCATTGATTTTGACACTGGTAGATTTGATAATCTGCGACAAGGATTTTTTTTCATCTTCGCCACTGTATAGGTTGTTAACCTTATCTAATCTATCCTTATCTAAACTATCCTCTCCTAACCTTACCTGCGTATCCATTTTGGATACATTTTGTATACATTGGTCTAAAGGCTTGATACTAGCGATTTTTGACTTATCAAATTCAAGTTGTTCTTTTTCATCTTGATAGATTGTAGCTTGAAATCTGTCAGCTTGAATATAGTTGTGTATTCTCCAATGACGGATAACGACTACTCCACTTTCAAAAGGAATTAAGAAGCCTTTTCCAATCAAGATTTTTAAATCATCGTTGCTTGCTCCGATTGAACGTTGTATTTTTTTTACATTATCTACAAATCCCTCGTCATCCGCTCCCATATTCAAATGGAAGTACAACGCTTGAGCGGATAAGGACATATCAAGAAAACTATCTGTATCTGTAATTTTCTTGCTAAACATTCTTCTTTGTGCCAATGGTTCTCCTTTCTAATAAAGTCCAGCTTTTTTTAGTTCTTCTTGTGCTTCGTAAACTTGTTGGAAAGTCAAATTTGTCATTTCTGATATTTCGTCAAGTGTTCTTGCTTTGGGTTGTTCATAATACTTTTTGACATTCCCTAAACTTTCATATTTTTTAGCTAACCAAGCATCGTCTAAACGTATAGCGTATATAATTTTCGCATCTGAAGAAATTTTGTTAAAAGGTTCTTTAAATAATTCTTCTGGTATCGTAAACATTTATTCTCCTTTCTATTTTTCTCATTCTCTTTCTGCTATAATGTAAGCAGAAAGGGGGTTAAGTTATGACTGAAATTCACGCATGTCTTTGCGGAAATTGGGTGAACCTATCAGCCGACGACGATTGTGTAATGGGGCCAAATATGGCTAGTCCTTATATTTGGTGGGAAGAAAATGCAGAACTCTATTCACCAATTTCCAAACCTGAAGCAAACACTATGTACCATCAGGATTTTATCTACATTCACTATCGTGGTGCTGACTATCGTATCCATCCAATGTTTATTCAAATTGTTTCTAGATAACTTTTTCTAGTCTTTTAGAAATGATTTCTACATCTGAGTCGTCCATTTTCAACTGGGCGACTTTTTGATTTAAACGAGCTTCTACGGTTTGGTTAATTTCAAACCATTCACGTACTGTAAATTGGCTTCTGAATTTCAGGAATTCCTTTATTGTTTCTCTCGTTCTTTCTTTCATTCTGTCCTCCTTGAACGAATTTTCGTTCACTTGATTAAAAAAAATTAAGCAGTTGATTCTGCTGAAGTGAAAAGGTATTTTAGTTCATATTCTGGAAAGAATTTTTTTCTTGAACTAACATAGCTTCTTGAAACGTGAAAGGGTACTTCCCTTTCAGCTTATCGCTGATAGTTTGAGATCTAACAGATAGATAATCTGCGATGTCAACAATAGAAATTCCCTTCTCTTTTCGTGCGATGTCGATGTTCAACATATATGCAACTCCTTTCTAAACGAATTTTCGTTTATTAAACTTTAAAAATTAAGCTCGTTGCTGAGCTTGGTTATATAATAAACTATTTTTTTCGTTCATTGTCAACCCTTTTTTTGTTATTTTTAAATTTATTTTTTTCTTTACAAACGATTTTTTTCGTGTGCTATAATGAATAAAAAAAGGAGAAAGAGCCATGACAGAACAACAACTAAGAGAACTTATAGAACTAAAAATATGGTAGCGTTCGACAAATGGCATTGAAGATTGATATGCCAGCCTCTACTATCAATTCTATTCTAAATAGAGGAATTCTAAAATCTAACGTTGACAATATATTTAAGATTTGCTCAGCCCTTGACATTCGTCCGGAAAGTCTCGCTGAGGGGATAGATTTTCATAAACAGGCTGAAAAATTCGTCCGACATTGTGGCAATATACAACCAACTAGACGAAGATAGACAAGAAAATGTAGTTGACTATGCTACTGCTCTATTGAACGAGCAAGTCAGCATGAAAGCGACCACGGTCTTAGAAAAGTATAGAACAGATGACTACATTATAGACTATGTAGAGGGATTGGTTGCAGCAGGTCATGGCACATTCCAGGAAGATAATCTTCATATGGAAGTTAGACTCAGAACTGAAGATGTACCAGAAAGTTATGACACAATAGCTAAAGTTGCAGGCGATAGCATGGAACCGCTCATTGAAGATAATGACTTATTATTTATTAAAGTTACTAGTCAAGTTGATATCAACTCAATCGGCATCTTCCAAATCAATGGAAAGAACTTCGTCAAGAAATTGAAAAGAGATTATGATGGATCTTGGTATCTTCAAAGTTTAAATAGTGGATACGAAGAAATCCACTTGTCAGAAAATGACGACATCCGAACTATTGGGGAAGTTGTCAGTGTATATAGAAATTGAGAGATAAAAGATTATGAAAATAGGTTATAGAAGCCCAAGCCTTTCAAAAAGTTTAAAAGCTAGAACCACTGGAAGACTTAAACGACAAATGAAAAAAGCCGTTAACCCTCTTTATGGTAAGAAAGGTATGGGATTGATAAAAAACCCACAAAAAGCTATCTATAATAAGGTCTACAATAAAGTCACTATTGACCCTTTAAAAGGTGTTAAAAAAAGTATCGAAAGTCAATAAAAACCAAAGTAAAAAAAGTTATTCTACCCAAAAACAAACAACAGTTCCTACATCTCAAACTCGTGTTATAAAAACTGTAACTTATAAGTGTAACAAATGGATATATATTCTACTAGCTATTTTTTTCTTGGATATTTTGGCGCTCAATATTTCTACTCTGGTCAAAAACGAAAAGGATTTATTGCACTTCTTTTCTGTATAACAAGTATCCCTATGTTTATCGGTTTATTCCATGGCATTTCTGCTCTATTTAAACCAGTTGACGAAAAAGGGAATATTACTATAATAGCAAAAAGAGCGATCAAATAAGTATCAATTCATTTCTGACTAAATAAAAAAATCCCACGCTCTGAAAGTTTGGCGACTGCGAGCGTGAGATTATCAAGTATAAAAAAACAACCATTCAAAAGGTAGTTTTTCTTATACTCTATTTTATCAAAAAAATAGGGGTAAAAAAACAATGAAAAGTACAAATAAAGTAGCTATCTATGTTCGTGTTTCTACTTCAATTCAAGCTGAAGAGGGTTACTCGATAGACGAGCAAAAGGACAAATTGGAAGCTTATTGCAAAATCAAAGACTGGAAAATATACGACACTTATATAGACGGCGGTTTTTCAGGTTCAAACACAAAACGCCCCGAACTTGAGCGTTTAATAAATGATGCGAAAAGAAAAAGATTTGATATTGTGTTAGTTTACAAGTTAGACCGCTTGAGCCGTAGCCAAAAAGACACGCTTTTTTTAATTGAAGACGTATTTTTGAAAAATGACGTTGCTTTTATCAGCTTACAAGAAAACTTTGACACCTCGACACCATTCGGAAAAGCCTCTATCGGTATGCTTTCAGTATTCGCCCAGCTTGAGCGTGAGCAGATAAAAGAAAGAATGATTTTAGGCAAGGAAGGACGGGCAAAAAAGGGTAAAACAATGTCATGGACGACTATCCCTTTTGGATATGACTATTCAAAAGAAACGGGGATATTATCAGTTAATCATACGCAAGCTATAATTGTTAATCGTATCTTCAATGAGTATCTAAACGGAAAATCAGTAGTTAAAATCATTAGAGATTTAAACGATGAGGGGCATATCGGACGAAAAAGGCCATGGGGCGAAACAATAACAAAGTATTTACTAAAAAACGAAACATATCTTGGTATTGTGAAGTACCGAGGGCAAAAGTACGAGGGGCAACATGAACCGATTATCTCTCAAGAATTATTTGACCTTGTGCAGTTAGAACTTAAAAAAAGGCAAATAGATGCCTTGAATAGATACAACAATCCAAGACCATTTCGGGCAAAATATATGCTTTCAGGCTTGCTGAAATGCGGGTATTGTGGTGGTTCGTTAGGTTTATACGTCACTTCAAAAAATCGGAAAGGGAAAGCATATCAACGCTATCAATGCAGACATAGGTTTGATAAAGATAAGTCAAAAAGATGTAACTCGAAATGGTACGACAAAAAGCGAGTTAGAAAAAAAGGTTTTAGAACAACTTTCAAGAATTAAATTAGAACCAAAATATCGAAAAGAAACGCTAGCTAAAAATGACGAAACAATGAAAGTTGAAGAAATAAAAGAGCAGTTAAAAAAGATAAACAATAGACTTGATAAACTGACTGAATTATACTTAGACGAGATCATAACACGAAAAAGAACTCAATGCAAAAAAACGAAAAAAATTAAAAAAATCGAAAAAAAGCGTTTTTTTAGAAGAACAACTAGAAAGCAAGAAAAAGAACACAATCAACTTGCGACAACGTAAACTTGCCCGACTTTTTAAAAAGATTTTAAACCTGAAAAATTTAAGCTATGAAGATGCTTCAAAAGTTGTAAAAATCAGTCATAAAAAGAAATTGTTGTTACAAAAGAAGAAATGAATATAACGCTAGACTTTTAAGGGTTTAGCGTTGTTTTTTTGTATTTTAGACTAACTGATAATAATCACTTTATTATACATTTTTTTCATCCTCCTACTTATCTATTCGAAGGAAATCAAAAAAAGTTACAAGATTTGTAACTTTTTTAAAAATAATATTAATCTCGATGAATCATAAACCCAGTTGCTTGTTGATTAGCCATGATGGTCATATCTGTGATTTGCACACGACGAGGTTGACTGGTCACATAAACCACTGCATCAGCGATATCTTGTGCCTGTAAGGCTTCAAGCCCCTGGTAAACAGTCGCAGCCCGTGCCTCATCTCCATGGAAACGGACTTTTGAAAAATCAGTCTCTACAATTCCTGGCTGAATAGTGGTCACCTTGATATCTGTCGCAATGGTGTCAATCCGAAGCCCGTCTGAAAAAGTTTTGACTGCAGCCTTGGTTGCTGAATAGACTGCTGCACCAGCATATGCGTAAATCCCTGCAGTAGAACCCATATTGATAATATGCCCTTGATTAGCTACTACCATAGAAGGCAAGAGACAGCGTGTAACTGCCATTAAACCCTTGACATTGGTATCCAACATGGTCAACATATCCAACTCTTCATAGTCCTGATAAGGCGATAAGCCTAGAGCCAGTCCAGCATTATTGATCAAGATATCAACCTGACCTACAGTCTCTAAAATTTCCGAACAAACAGTCTTTACCATGCTCATATCTGTAACATCTAACGGAAAGGTCCAGACTTTTTGATTTGGAAATGCTTCTACAAACTCAGCTTTAGAGCTTGGAGTCTTTCTGTTCGACGTCCTGTGAGTACAACATTCTCACCTTTTTCTAGATATGCACGCGCAATGGCTTCACCGATACCTGATGTTGCACCTGTAATGACTACATTTTTTGCCATCCTATTTTCCTCAAGCAAAGATTATAAATCACTTTTAGTAATTAAGCAGTCCAGTGTGTAGCTGGGTCAAAGGGTGTTCCAACTACCTGGTCGTCTGATAATTCAATGACACCACGTTTTTGGGGAGCATTTGGCAAGGCAAGTTCACGAGGACTACACATCATACCAAAACTCTTTTCCCCTCGAAGTTCCCCTGGAAAAATGAGATTACCTTTTGGCATCATAGCTCCAGGAAGAGCTACAATGGTTTTCAAACCGACACGCGCATTGGGAGCACCTGCAACGATCTGCACTGTCTTGTCACTTCCAACAGCCACTTGGCAGATATTGAGGTGGTCACTATCTGGATGAGCAACCATTTCTACAATCTCACCAACCACAAATTTGGGTTCCTTGTCATTGATGATTTCTTCAGCAAATCCTTCTTCTTGCAATTCTTGGTTCAAACGTGCTACTTGGTCGTCAGTTAAAAAGACTTGCCCGCGCTCAGCGATTTCAAACATACTAGAAACTTCAAAAATGTTCCAAGCGACAGTCTCACCAGTTTCTTTTAGGAAAACACGCGCTACATTACCTTTACGCTCAACATCTAGTTTGTCATCTCCACTGTTTTTCACGATGACCATAAGGACATCGCCGACATGTTCTTTATTATATGTAAAAATCATTCTTTTCTCCTATTTCAAACTTGCTAAAAAGTCATTGATTTGCCCCTTGGTTTTACGGTCACGATTGACAAAACGTCCAATCTCCTTGTCCTTGTCTAAAACAACAAGACTTGGAATCCCGTATACATCCCAAAGTTTAGCAAGTTCCATGTACTCATCTCGGTCTACCCGTATAAAAGTGAACTCTGGATTTGTCTCTTCAATCTCTGGCAAGGCAGGATAGATATAACGGCAATCGCCACACCAATCCGCAACAAAAAGGAAGACCTTCTTGCCATCCTGCTCTACTAGATTTGCTAATTCTTCTATATTTTTAGGAGAAATCATAAGGCTTCCTCCTCGTAGATGAGATCTTCATCTTCATAGACAAAGGTATAGTGACGACCATCTTCAAAAATGACACCACCAACAAGACGTTCTAGGCTACTTTCGTATACTTGGACATAGAGAGTCCCAATCTCACCCATTTCTGAGAAATAGTCACGCACAATAGCAGTTAACTCTTCCTGTGTCTTCATAAGTTTGTGATCATCAGCTACTTTCTTAGCACCAAAGGCAAGTGCTCCAAGCCCTGCCACTACTAAACCTGTTTTAATAATATTTTTCGTTTTCATGCTAACATTGTAACACAAAAAGGCTCAAGGAACAATGAAAAAGAGAGTGGGACAGAAATCGGTAATTCGTTAGAATTCGATTTCGTCGTCCCACCTCCGCACAGTTGAGTAGGGCTGTAAAAGCTGATGAAATCAGCGTAGTAGAGCCCACTCAACCACTGCGTCTTGCTCGACAATCCAAAGACAATTGAGAGGCTAGGACTTTTGTCCCAGCCTCCTTTCCAATTTCTAAACATTAATAATTTCTCTCGCCAAATAAACCTTCTGGTAAATCATGGAATCCCTTGCCTGCCTTGAAGTTTTCAAATTTACCTAGTAAGAACTGGTAGGCATCCAAGCGACTCTCGTAGCGAATCATGGCATCTTTAGCGCGCTCATCTTGATCTTCTTCATAGACCTTTTGACTTTCCTTAAGAGCCATATCGTTGATCATAATCTGGGTATTAACCCAGGCTTCAAATTCCTTCATAAATTCTTGCTCGTAACTCATTTTTTCTCCTTATTCTAATCCACGGAAATAGTCCGTGTCAATCTCACGGTAGGGTTGGATGTCCTGAACATATTCCAAGACTCCTTGAAACTCCCCTGCTTGATCGTGGACAGCTGCGTAAGTGACATGGACAAACTTTCCACGTGATTCTGACTTGAACCACATCTCGTACTTGTCCTTTTTCCCTTCACGAAGGCCTTGCATAATCGCTTTGACTTTCTCCAAATATTTTGGTGGATGGCATAGTTCGACATTTCGTCCAACTTGAGACGGTGTCCGCTTGAAAATCATTTCATCTGCTGGAGTATTGTCATTATAATACTGGAAAATATCATCCTTATTAACAAAGGTAATCTCCATCGGCAAATGATTAAGGATAAGATTCGCCTGTTCAACTGAGAGATAGCCATTGCCAAAAGCCTGCTGGCTATTGCGATCTAGCACCGTTTCCTTTTTCCTTTGGTGTAAAGGTGATTGTAAACTGACCTTCTGGTGTATCGATCACTTGCTGAACTTGTCCATCTACAGTTTCTGACTGAGTTGGTTCTTCTACACTTTTTTTCCTCAACAAAATGTTGACGTTCAGGAACCCATTTCTCAGACGGACGGATAATAGCATATCCATAGGCATCACTTTCCTCAGCAATCTGAATCCAGTCATCCTGGGTAAAAGGATTCAAGCAGAATCATGAGAAGGATTGATTCTTCCTTAAAAATCATACTTTCAAACTCTGTCGCAAAAAGCTTCAAAAAGCTTCCTTTACGGTGGAAATTGGCACTTCTGGGAGCGACTTAGTAGCCACTAAGGCTGTTTGAAAGAGATCCCTAATCTGATCATCCACTCCCCACATAACTTTGGGAGGTGAATCATGGCCATAACGTTCCATGATAGGAAAGAAGAGCTCTTCCTTGCGCTGGTAGTGAATATCAAATTGACCAACAAGCCCCATCTGACGTACCAAGCCTTTGCGCATCTCAACCAGCATTTCCTCATCGTCCACAGATTCATAAGTCGAGAGCAATCTACGGACCCGAATCAAAGCAGCACGGAGAGCTAGATTTTCATCCTTAAAGACACGCACAGGGTGACCAGGATGCTCGGTGTCCTCAACTTCGACACCCTTAACAGCATTCTTAAAGAGATTGGCATGCACATCACATAGCTCCATGACGTCTTCAAATGTCACACCTGAGTCCGAGTTCATCAACTCGTGCTCCATAAGGGAAATCTCAATAGCAGATACACCTGTAAAGGTCGCATCAAAGCGTTCTTGAACGGACTCTGGAGAGGCTCCATTATGCAATTCTAATAAAATATCCCGCAGAATATAAATTCGTTCATCTGTCATTAGTCTAACCCAATCACTTCGTATCCATTCGCTTCAAGCGTACGCACAATCTTATCCATAGGAGTTCCTTCAAGCTTTGAGCCTTGTTTGAGCGACACTTTTCGCCCTACAGTATTACGCATCAAGGGATTTGCAAGAGGTTTAAAACCAAGCTCAACCAAAATACCTAAAACTTCTGGATGTTTATCCACCACTTCCGCAACTGGAATTGATACATCGATTATATTGTCCATGAGAACCTCCATGAGTCTATTTCTAATCATTTAACTGTTTTTATTATACCATAAGGAATGGGATTAAAAAAACTAGCAACACCAGACTTGCTAGTTTCATCATATCAGTCAGCTTCGATTACCTCAGCCTCTTTTCGAATAATTGCCATATCATTTTGATATTGCACTTCAGAATAGTTCACTAATTTGGATAATTCTTTTTGCAATCTTTCGCCCATGGGTTTCATAGTCGCATAGGTTAATCCCCCTGAAATAACCCCACCTAGAATAGGAATCGCTTTTCCCATTCCCTTTGCCAAGCCTCTCCTTGTAAGAGTAACCCCAAAAATTTTCATAACCTTTTTTAAAATAGGGTACCAGCCAGCTTTGGCTACGGCTTTCTGAGGTACTGTGGTCATTACATGTTTAGCGACTGTAACACCACCAGAACGAAGCAAGGCACCCGCTCCGTTTACCCCAAGCATGACCCCTAGATAAAGTAATAGTGTGTTTTTAGCTTCTTCACTTAAGTCATTTCTTGATGCCCAAAGATCATTAAATCCATAAATATATCCCAATTCTTGGGCTAATTTCAAGGAAAAAGCATAAAACTGAGCTACATCCGTTGGAATAGTAAGCGCCATTAGAATACCTCCAGGTAGACCTGCTAGAACAGATGTTCCACTTGCTCGTAAAACATTATCCTTTATGCAGGACCTGGCTACCCTATCTAAGGTTTCCTGGGGTAATAATGAAGGAGGACCTTGTTCTAACAATTTGGCAATATCCTTCTTATCTAATTCTTTAGAGAACTTCTCCACTAAAAATTTTTCTCTATTTACTTTCACGACAGGAAGCTTTACAACTTGTTGTAAAACTTTTATAGCTATATCTTGTTTAGCCATCTATATCTCCATTTTATATTCAAGTTAAGCTTTATCATATCATACTATTAGAGATTTATACATTTTTTTAACCGACTTTTAAGAAGGGCAACTAATTAATCTATCATCATGTTTAAAGTAACAAAAAAGAGGGATTCCCCTCTTTTTCTTAATTCTTATCCAGATTGCGTAACATTTCGTCAATCTTGTTTCCATACTCGATAGATTCGTCTTTGACGAAGGTCAAGTCTGGAATTTTATACAATTTCAAATTGTGACCAAGCTCACGTTTGATAGTTCCGGTTGCTTTTTCAAGCCCAATTTGGGCCTTTTGATTATCTGAAGCAAGATTACTCAAAATTGTGTAGTAAACCTTAGCTACAGACAAGTCCCCAAGCATCTGAACATCTGTGATGGTCACGCCTTGGACACGCGGATCACGGACTTTCTTTTGCAAATCTCATTGACTTCACGCTTGATCTCCATGCCCACACGATCCGTACGGAAATGATTTGCCATGCTATTCCTTCCTCTCTATTGAACCAAAAGCTAGGCCAGCAGACCTAGCTTTTTCTAAACTTATTGATTTTCAATTCAAATTGGAACGAAGTTCAATTTGAACTCATCGGCTTCTTTCGCCGTGGTGAAAGTGATTAGGCTGATAATTCAGTTCAATCACTGGGGATTTTTGAGACTCTAGGCTCAAAAATAAGCAATGAAACCATCGGTTTGCTTGCGTCCCTCACCACCTAAGAAAGGAGCAAAAATTTTATCTCTTGATTTCTTCCATGACATAGGCTTCAATCACATCATCCATCTTGATATCATTGTAGCCATCAATCATGAGACCACCTTCACGGCCGTTTGTAACTTCTTTGACGTCATCTTTATAGTGTTTCAAACTTGCAAGTTCACCATCGTAAATAACGACACCGTCACGAATAACACGGACTTTAGAATCACGGGTAACTTTTCCGCTAGTAACCATAAATCCACCGATTGTTCCCACTTTAGATACTTTGAAGGTTTCACGGATAATCGCTTCACCGATAACTTTTTCTTCAAATTCTGGATCAAGCATACCTTTCATGGCTTCTTCCATCTCTTCGATAACCTTGTAGATGATGCTGTGGAGACGGATTTCTACATCGTCTGCTTCTGCTTGTTGACGAGCTTGTGGTGTAGGACGTACGTTGAAACCAATGATAAAGGCATTTGAAGCTTCAGCAAGAGTAACGTCAGATTCGTTGATGGCACCAACTGCTGAGTGGACGATGGTAACTTTTACACCTTCCACATCAATCTTTTGAAGGGAAGCAGCAAGGGCTTCAACTGAACCTTGTACGTCGGCTTTGATAATGACATTAACAGACTTGAGTTCACCAGCTTTAAGAGTGTCAAAGAGGTTTTCTAGGCTGACACGTTGTGTAGCTTGACGTTGCTTCATAAGAGCACGTTTAGCACGTTCTTCACCAGCTGCACGAGCAGATTTTTCATCTTCGTATACAGCAAAGTGATCACCCGCCATAGGTGCTTCATTCAAACCTGTAATAGATACTGGTGTTGATGGTCCTGCAACCTTAACACGACGTCCAAGGTCATTGGTCATGGCACGGACACGTCCGAAAGTATTACCAACAACGATTGGGTCTTGAACGTTCAAAGTACCTGTTGAACAAGGAGGGTTGCAACCGCACCTTTTCCTTTATCCAAACGGGCTTCAATAACGGTACCGATGGCGCGAACGGTTGGGTCTGCTTTGAGTTCTTGGATTTCAGCCACAAGAAGAACAGTTTCCAAGAGTTCATCGATATTTTGGTTGAATTTAGCTGAGATCTCTACAAACTCAGAATCTCCACCCCAAGCTGTTGACATAACACCGTGTTCAGCCAATTCACCGATCACACGTTCTGGGTTGGCACCTGGTTTATCAATCTTGTTAATGGCAACGATGATTGGAACATTAGCTGCTTTTGAGTGGTTGATAGCTTCGATAGTTTGAGGCATAACCCCGTCATCTGCCGCTACGACCAAGATGGTAATATCAGTAACAGAGGCACCACGTGCACGCATAGAAGTAAAGGCCGCGTGTCCTGGTGTGTCGAGGAAGGTAATCTTCTTACCATTTTCTTCGATCTGATAGGCACCGATATGCTGAGTGATACCACCTGCTTCTCCTGTAGCAACACGAGAATTACGAAGGGTATCCAAAAGGGTTGTTTTACCATGGTCAACGTGTCCCATGATGGTTACAACCGGTGGACGCTCAATCAACTCATCTTCATTGAGGTATCCATCTTCTACGAAGAAGCGTTCGATATCCGCATTATCCACTTCAACCTTTTGTTTAGCTTCAATTCCGTAATCAACCATAAGGAGTTCAATTGTTTCACCATCCAGAGATTGGTTTTGAGTGGCCATTACGCCCATCATAAATAGTTTCTTAACAATCTCAGCTGGTTCACGTTTGATACGTTTTGCGATTTCCGCAACAGTCATACCATCTGTATATTCAAATTCTGTTGGCAACTCATGGAATTTACGCTCTGTAACAGGTTTTGGAGCCTGGTTACGGTTGTTTTGCTTGTTGCCTTTTTTATTTTTCTTATTGTTATTCCAGTTACTATTTCTTTGATTTCTCACTTGATTCTGACTACTTCGATTCTTTTGTTGTTTTCTAGGACCATCTTCTTCACGATCGTAATCATCACGATCTTTGTCTGGTCGGGCTTGTTTTTTACGACGTGTATCCACTACAGGCTCTTTGACTACAGGAGCTACTTCAACCACTTGCTGAGTTTGTTCAGCTAGCTTAGCAGCTTCTTCAAAGATTTCCTCTGGTTCTTTTCGTTTATTAGCTTGAGCCAAGGCTTCTTTGGCAACTTGAGACTGTTTGAAGCGTTCCTCGCTTGAGCGTGCGTATTCGGCATTTTGCTCTGCCTTCAGGGCTGCTGCACGAGCCTTGAAATCAATACGTGGTCCAGCTTGGTTCGGACGATTGTCCGCTTGTTGGCGGCGATCGTTCCCACGATTTCCTTGACCTTGCTGTTTCTTGGCTTGATCATTAAAACGACGATTGTCGCGGTTCCCTTGACCTGGTTTTCCACCATTACGGTTCTCATTCTTTTGACGGTTCCCGTTTTGTTGTTGGTCGCGGTTGTTGCCCTTGTTTTGCTTGCGTCGCTCTGCTTGCTCTTTTGCACGAGCTTCACGCTCTGCCTTGAAGTTTCGGCTTTGTGGTCTAGCAGCTACTACTTTTTCTTCCTTAGGAGCTACTGGTGTTTCAGATTTCTTTTCTACCTTCGCTTCACTTGCTTTTGGTGCTACAGGTTTTGCTTCTGCTTTAGGGGCAGCAGGCTTAAAGCTAGCAACGATTTTTTCAGCAGCATCAGCTTCAACGCTTGACGAGTGGCTCTTCACCTCCAAGCCCAACTCTTTTGCACGCGCTACAACTTCCTTACTTTCTTTTCCAAGTTCTTTTGCGATTTCGTACAATCTTTTCTTAGACAAATCATGTCCTCCTCTTCTATTCCATAAGAGACCTCATTTTCTTTGTAAATCCAGCATCTGTCACAGCTAAAACCTTTCTTGATTTTCCAACTGCTATGCTTAATTCCAGTGTTGAAAACACGGTTACAACTTCTACTTGATAATAGTGACTTTTATCTTGAATCTTCTTGGTCAGGTTGGGAGCAGCATCATGCGCTAGAAATACCAGCTTGGCTTTCTGTTCCTGAATGGCTTTGACAACCATTTCTTCACCCGAGATAATTTTCCCTGCTCGTTGAGCAAGTCCCAAGAGATTACTTACTTTTTGCTTATTCAAGTCCTAACTCTCTTCTTTTTACTTTGTGATCAACATAAGCGATCAACTCGTCATAAAAACTTTCTTCAACTTCCATGTTAAAGCTACGGTTAAAGACTTTTTTCTTTTTAGCCTCTAGGGCTTCTGCATTGTCTAGCTTGATATAAGCGCCACGGCCATTAGCCTTGCCTGTCGGGTCGATAAAGACCTCTCCTTCTTTGTTCTTGACAATACGGAGTAAATCTCGCTTATCAATTACTTCGTTGGAAACAACAGACTTGCGCAAAGGGATTTTTCTTGTTTTCATCTTCCCCTCCTCTTGCAGCTTTTATTCTTCTGTCAATTCTTCTGTGTCAGCGAAATCAACTTGACCTGCTTCTTCCATAGCTTCAAATTCACTTGCAGACTTGATATCGATACGGTATCCAGTCAAGTGAGCTGCCAAGCGAACGTTTTGTCCACGACGACCGATTGCAAGAGAAAGTTTATTATCTGGTACAACAACCAAGGCACGCTTGCTATCATTTTCATCAAAGATAACTTGGTCAACTTCGGCAGGAGCAATGGCATTGTAGATAAATTCAGCTGGATCTGCTACCCATTCGATAACGTCAATGTTTTCTTCTACTGGTACCATGCGGTCACTCTTAGCATCGTAGCGAGCTGGGTGGAATTTGCTAGTGATTTTCTTAATGTTTGCACCACCACGTCCAACGATTGTTCCGATAGCATCAACGTTAGGATTGTGGCTACGAACCGCAACTTTCGTACGATCACCTGCTTCACGGGCTACGCTCATGATTTCAACAGTTCCGTCGTAAACTTCAGGAATTTCTTGTTCCATCAAACGTTTTATCATTTCTGGATGGCTACGACTTACAAAGACGTTAACTCCACGAGGGTTGTCTTCCACTTTGTAGACATAAACTTCGATACGATCATGAGAAGCAAAAACTTCTCCAGGAATTTGGTCTTGTTTTGACAATTGGGCTTCGATGCTGCCAAGGTTGACGTAAATGAAGCGGTTATCAAAACGCTCTACTGTACCTGACATGATTTCTTGTTCATGCTCTTTGTAAGTATTGTAGGTAATGGCACGTGTTTGCTTACGCATTTTCTCCATGATGGTTTGTTTAGCAGATTGGGCTGCTACACGACCAAACTCTCCTGGTGCTTCTTCAAATTTGATTTTATCACCAAGCTCATAGGCTGAATTAATGGCAAGAGCATCTTTCAAGCTGATTTCCAAACGACTATCAAATACTTCATCAACAACTTCGCGGACAGTGTAGACTGTAAAGTCACCTGTTTTTTCGTTGAAGTCGATAGCTACGCTATCTGATTGACCATAGCGTCTACGATAAGCAGAGCGAAGTGATTCTACGACTGCATCGATGATATCTTCTTTCTTGATTCCCTTGTCTTCTTCCAAAATGCGGAAGGCCTCTAGCATTTCTTTACTCATGTTCTTTTTACTTTTGAATTCTCAAAAGCTATCCTTTCTTTCTATAATTTTACTGCTAAACGTGCTTTTGATACCAAGTTATATGGAATTTGGACTGTTTTCTTGCGCGTTTTATCCATATATTCCATTGTCAACTCATCCTCTTCAAAGGACAATAAGGTTCCTTCAAAAACCTTTTGCTTGTCGATGGCTTGGTAGAGCCCGACATGGATGTATTTCCCGACCGCTCCAGCGACTGCTTCCTTGGTTTTCAAAGGGCGCTCCAATCCTGGACTGGTAATTTCTAGGAAATATTGTTCTGGGAAGGGATCCGGCTTGATAGTGTCTAGGACAGGACTGATAATTTCAGTCAAGTCTGCTGTATCATTCAAGGTGATTCCTTCAGGCTTGTCTACAAAAATACTAAGAATCATGTCACTACCAATCTTTCCATACTCGATATCTACGAGTTCAAAAGGAGCTTCAATGACAGGTTCTACGACTTCTCTGACTAATTCAACGATCGTTGCGATTGCGTCCACCTCCTCATAAGCAAGAGGCGAAGATATCTCCCCGCCTCTCTTTCTTATATTCTTGCTAATAGTATAGCACTTTATGTACTAATGTAAAGCATAAGCACCCAAATAGCTTGGATTCAAGCTTTTTCTTAAAATTCTGCCTCAACTCGGTAGATAACTTGCCCCTTACTTGAGAACTTTTGCTCATACTCAGTCATGACATTTCCTTCAAAGTCGCTGGCATGTAAATCAAGCCAAACAGCATTTATCTTCATACCATATTGTGAAAAGCTCACTAAACTATATTCAAACAAGCCACGATTATCTGTCTTGAAATGAATTTCACCATGTTCAGGCAAGATTCGCTTAAAGGTATCCAAGAAGCTCTTGTAGGTCAAACGACGTTTCTCATGACGTTTTTTAGGCCATGGATCCGAGAAATTCAAATACAAGCGGTCGATTTCGCCATCTTCAAAATAATTGGTCAATTCTGAACCATCAACCCATAGAAGTTTGATATTGGGAACTCCAACTTCTAAGACCTTGTCTAAGGCATAGCTTAATACAGACTTCTGAATATCAATCCCGATATAGTTGATACCAGGATTTTGTTTGGCCATTCCTGTTACGAAAGCTCCTTTGCCACTACCAACCTCTACATGGATTGGATTGTCATTACCAAACAAATCTCGCCACTTACCTTTAGCTTCTGCGGGATTTAAAACAACGTACTGCGGATTAGCCTCTAGCAGTTCTGTTGCTCCTTTACGATTTCTAACTCTCATTTTTTCTTTCCATACTTATCTCGGAAGCTACGCAAAGCATAGATTTCCCGATTTACATTATCCAAATCTTGATTTTCATAGTATTTAGTAATGAGGCTCAAAAATGACAGTTGAGCGTACCAATATAACTTATTCAAAACAGTTTGATTATACTTATAGCCATAATTAGTTAGCCACTCTTGCCATTGATACTCTGGAATATAGTGACAGAGCAGATAGGCCACATCAAACATACGATCAGTCAAGCGAACGGAATCCCAATCTACTAAATAAATTAAGCCACTCTCTGTCTCAAACCAGTTGCTATGACGGACATCCCCATGAACTATAGTTGCATAATCTTCTCTAAAGCCAGGAAGGTTTTCACGCAAGTCACCTAGAACCATACGTAGATACTGATTATTTTTCAAAGCATCCGGAGCCTTGTTTACCCATGACTGAAGTAAATCCGAAGGCGTTTCTAATGCATACCCCAAGCGTGTCAACTGGGTCATTAAGGGACGTGAACGGTGTAAACGTGTCAAAATATCGATAATTTGTTTACGGTTCATATCACTTGGCGTCAAAATTTCCTGTCAACCATTCCTGAGCGGACATATCACGGCCGTCTGGTAAACGACGGCTCCAGAGCAATTGTGGTGCAATTTGCTCTCTAGCTAAACCAGGCAGGATTGGAGAAGTATTCATTTTTATAAAAACACGTTTTCCATCAGGATAACTTCCCATATAAGCTTTCCCGCTCTTCCCAGATATCGGGGTTAGCGTTAGCTCAATATCACCCAAGTCCATTTCTTTCCTCCGAATAAAGTTTCCTTATTATTCTACTAATTTTTATGCTATTCGTCAACCAATCTTCTCAGTTGATATGGCAAATAAAGATATTGCAATACAAGGCCTGCTCCCACAAGAGCGAAGACAAGTATCTTATCCTTAAAAACAACCAATCCTATGAGACTTTCCAAGATTAAGACAAAGATTCCAATCGCTCTTAAAATTTCCTTCAAGCCTTTCTCTTTTTGCCCCCTTACCTACTGGGAATAATTGCGTCAAATATTGATAGTCAAAGGCATGATAGAGGGCTAGAAGCTGGAATAACAAAAGATAATTGAATAAAATTACAATTGCGACTGCAATCCAAGATTGCTCAATGAAGATGAGAGCGGTCAAAGATAGGATTATGAGTCGGAGACTAAGAGCGAATAAATCTCCATTTCTAAGATAGGAGCGGAGATAAAGATTCTGCCAGATTTTCCCTGGTACTTTCTGAACTCCCTTGAGGATAAAGTCCAGATAAGCTCGGCGCTTAACACTATTTGAAATTCCCTTAACCTGGGTAAAGAGGGCAAAGAATCGAAGCAAGAACTGCTTACGTTTACTTTCTTGTGCAATGACATAATCCCAGTCAAGTCCATTTCCAAGGAAAAAGTTGCTAGACTTTTGGCGAAAAATCACATATTTTACTATCCCCAAGACAAGGAGATAGACTCCAAAAATCGGCAAACCAAGACCAATGGCTAAGAATAACGGCGCAAACAGGAGCAAAAAGAGAGTCTGTACACTGACCCAAAAGATGAAAGAAATCAGACTTTGCTTCTGGATGTGTTCTCTCACTTCTTCTTCAGCAACTAAAAGAAATAGTTTGTCAGGCGCTTCTAGATAGGTCGCAATACCACCCCAAAGCAAAAGTAAAATAGATATAAGCCCAAGCAAAATTAGGATTGGTAAATGATTCTCAGGAAAGTGTTGGAGCAACTGGTTGTACTGGTAGGCCAAAAATCCTAACAACACCAACAAAAATAAGACAAAATGGTCATTGAGCACATAACGGAGATAGCCCAAGCATTCCTTGCGAAATTCCTGCTTTCGTTTTAAAAACAAGTCCTTCATAGCTCCTCCTCTTTGGTCAGAGCCAAATAGATATCATTGAGGCTTGCTTCTGGCATATCAAAGGCTTCTCGGAGTTGTCGGAGATTTCCTTTGGCTCTGACTTGACCTTTGTGAAGAATGACAAAAGAGTCACACATCTTTTCAGCAGAATCAAGAACGTGGGTACTCATAAGGATAGACTTTCCTTTTTTCTTTTCCGCTTCTAGAAGTTGAATCAAATCTGAAATCGCCAAAGGATCAAGACCAAGGAAAGGTTCGTCTACGATAAAGAGACTAGGATCCACGACAAAGGCACAGATAATCATAACCTTTTGCTTCATCCCTTTGGAAAAATGAACTGGAAACCAATCCAATTTTTGATCCAAACGGAACATTTTTAAAAGCGGCTCTACACGTTCAAAAGCTAGATTTTGCTCGATACCATAGGCCATGGCAACCGTCTCGATATGTTCTCTGAGAGTCAATTCCTCGTACAAGCTAGGAGTTTCAGGAATATAACCAATCTGCTGACGATATTCACGAGGATTAGCACTTAAGGTTAGCTCGTCGATGTATATTTCTCCACTATAAGGTGTCAAAAGTCCAATAATTTCATTGATGGTCGTCGATTTCCCAGCACCATTGAGACCGATCAAACCGACCAACTGCCCACTTTCAACTGTAAAAGACACATCTTTCAAGACAGGGACATGAACGTAGCCACCTGTCAGATTTTTAATTTCTAACATATTTTCTCCAAATCTGGTATAATGTAGCTATATTATATCAAAATTCAATACAGTAGAGGTAGATTTTATGTCAGATTGCATTTTTTGTAAAATTATCGCTGGGGAAATTCCCGCATCAAAGGTTTACGAAGATGATCAAGTTCTTGCCTTCCTCGATATTTCCCAAGTTACCCCAGGTCATACCTTGGTCGTACCTAAAGAACACTATCGCAACCTTTTAGAGATGGATGCTGCGAGTGCTAGTCAACTCTTTGCTAAGATTCCAGTCATTGCTCAAAAGGTAATGAATGCTACCCAAGCTGAAGGCATGAATATCATTGCTAACTGCGAAGAAGTCGCTGGACAAACAGTTTTTCATACCCATGTCCACCTCGTTCCTCGTTATAGTGCAGATGATGACCTAAAAATTGACTTTGTTGCCCATGAACCTGACTTTGACAAACTTGCCCAAGTCGTTGAAACTATCAAAAACGCTTAAGGAGTTCCTATGAAACTATCAAATTTACTACTTTTTGCTGGATCAGCAGTCGGATCTTACCTCCTCGTTAAAAATCGTGAAGTTATCACTGAAGAAGTTTTAGATACAACTGATCGTGTTGAAGCAATCAAAGGTGATTTAGATGTTATCCAAAATAGCTTACAAATTATCAATCAACAAAAAGAAGTCATCAAAGAATACCAAGAAGACCTCACTTACAAATTTAAAGTCTTAGAAAAAGACCTCCAAGCAAGACTTGCTGTGATAAAAGAACTACGAGAAACTGAAGAAAACTAAAAAAGAAAGCATCCAACTTTCCTTATATCCCCTTAAATCCATCTTGGATTACCAGATCCTAACAGAAAAGGGAGGGACTAAAAATGAAACTGTTTTTAAAAGTCATCTTGATTATTTCTGGTGGCCTCTGCCTTCTTGTAACCCTGGCATTTCTAATACTGGCCAATCTTTTCAAGGCTTCATCAAGTGACATCCGAAAGGGAATGAAGACTTAAAACAAATCTTTATCTCTCTTGACATGCCTCCTAAAAAAGTAGAATCAGATGGACACTATGAATTCGAGGGTGGAGGCTTAAATTTTTATGTGACTTTCTCAGATGAGGTCATCAATAGCCATCCTGTCCTGAAAGAAAGTCCAAACCTCACTAAAAACCGACTCAAAGTCTATGTCCTACAGGCAGGTGATATTTCCTATAGAAAAGTAGAAGATAATTTGTTTAATCATGGTTTATTCCAGTTTTTAGAGGAGGAAGGCGAGAAATATTTCCGAGAAAACGGAAAGAAATCACATTCTTCTTACACAATTCTAACTTTGAAGGATTCGGAAAGCATGAAAAAGGGAATCGCATTCTATGAAAAAGCTTTGACCTTGGTGGATATCCAGGATAATTCGGCGATTAAGCACATTGATACCGTAACTGTGAAACCCGGCAAAGAAGCAGAACTCAAGCAACTCATCCAGGAAATAGATAAAGCCGGCTTGCTCATTCAAAAGTATAAATAGTAGACTAACTGGAAAATGATTTTCTGAAGCTAAATTTTTCAAGATAACACAAAAAGAGCCTTATGGCTCTTTTGTTTTATTCACCCTCAAAGGCATCTTTTATATGGTCAAAGAAGCCTTTTTTCTTTGGATTAACTTTCAAATCACCTGCAGCTGCGAATTCTTTCAAGGCTGCTTTTTGGCGTTCGTTCAAGCCTGTTGGAGTCACGACATTAACAGTGACATATTGGTCACCAACAGCACCACCTCGAAGGCTCGGTGCTCCCTTGCCACGTAGGCGGAATTTCTTGCCAGTCTGAGTTCCCTCTGGAATCACCAATTCAACATCACCGTGAACGGTTGGGATATCGACAGTATCACCAAGAGTTGCTTGGACGATATTGAGGTTTAACTTGTAGAAAATAGTTGTTCCTTCACGCTCAAATTTATCGCTCGGCTCAACATTAACAACGACATACAAGTCACCATAAGGTCCTCCGTTAAATCCGGCTTCCCCTTGACCCGCTAAACGGATTTGTTGACCAGTTTCGACACCTGCTGGAATTTTCACATGGACACTGTGGGCTTGTTTTTCATGACCTGTTCCATGACATGTTGTACATGGATCTTTGATTTCTTTCCCGCGACCATGACAGACATCACAGGTTACTTGACGGCGTATCATACCAAGCGGTGTTTGAGTATCGACGTTGATAACACCAGAACCGTGACAGCGTCCACAAGTAACTGGACTTGTTCCAGGCTTGGCACCTGATCCGTTACAAGTACGACAGCTTGATTCACGATTGTATTTGACTTCTTTTTCAGTACCAAAGATGGCTTCTTCAAAAGTCAAATTGACGCGATACTGGAGATCATCACCTTGACGAGGAGCGTTTGGATTGCGAGAAGAACCGCCTCCTCCGAAAAAACTTGAGAAGATATCTTCAAAACCGCCAAAACCACCTGCACCATCGAAACCACCAAAACCGCCTGCACCACCAAAGCCAGCATTGGCTCCAGCCGCACCATATTGGTCGTAAGCAGCACGCGTTTTTGTTCGTCACTCAAAGTCTCATAAGCTTCTTGAACTTCCTTGTACTTTTCCTCAGCACCAGGCTCCTTGTTGATATCTGGGTGATATTTTTTAGATAATTTCCGATAGGCTTTCTTGATTTCATCCTGAGATGCATTCTTTGAAACGCCCAAACGGTCATAAAATTCAGTATTGTTCATTTAAGATACCAAGACCGTAAAATTCGACTGAAAAATAGGAAATCTGGCGCCAGAGCGATGCTCCTAGACAGATTTATCTTTTTTCCGAGAATTTAGGTCGGGTTCAGTTCCTTTCTTTTATATTGAATTAGAATTTATGGAACCCGTGTTCAGTTGCGAACGCTCTTTGTTCCTTTCTATAATTTATAAGTAAATCTTTAGAGGGTATTTTCTATACTTCGCTTCACTTGATCAAACTCTTCATCTGACAGAGTATATATCAAATCCTCTTCAGCGTACTCGTTCTGTTCTTTAAAATAGTTGTCCGTATTCTCGGCCAACCCTAAACTTAGAATCACTTTTCTTGCAAACTCTTGATGGGCAAAACCGATAGCCGTAATGATTTGTTTATCTTGCACAAGAACTTTCGATTGGAAATTTTCACGTGGAAGAAATTCAAAATAGTCAAAGAAGTTTTGCCAAATTCCACCTGTAAATTTCGTATCGTTCAATAGACCTGCTTTCGCCAATAAAAGAGGCGCTGAAGAAATGGCTGATATTACGATATCTCGCTCACCAAGGTCCCTCAAAAACGAAATCAATTTCTCATCCTGTAGGGCAGGGCCTATATTGACCATTCCTGGCAAAATTACACAAGAATACTCTTCTATACAGATTTGATCTAGTGTTTTAGTTGGTTGACAGGGCAAGCCATCCTCAGAGACCACCATCGAATGATCTGAAGCGGCATAATCAATCGTGATGTCAAAAGACCGAACTAAAGTACTCGTTAAAGCAGTTATCTCATAAAGAGAAAAATTAGGATAAATCAAGCAAAGTACTTTTTTCATACGCAACATCCTCTATTTTACCGAAAAACAGAGGCTGGGTTGCAACCTCTGGATTTCTTACTATCATTTAGTTGTTAAGCCGAATTGAGCACGCCCTAACCTCTTGGTGAAAAAGATAAATCTTCCTAGAAACTAAAGTTTCTGCGTCAGATTTCCTATTTTCACTGTGAGGTTTTAACGGGCTTTTGCATCTTACTTTTCAGTAAACTCTCCGTCTACGACGTCATCGCCTGCGTTTCCTGTTGCTTGTGCGCCTTCTGCTCCTGCTTGGGCTTGTTGCGCTGCTGCGGCTTGTTCGTAGAGTTTAACGGCAAGTCCTTGAGCTTTTTCGTTCAATGCTTCAAGTTTTGCTTTCATTTCGTCCAAGTTGTTGTCTTCTTGGGCTTTCTTAAGCTCATCAAGGGCAGCTTGTGCAGCATCACGTTCTGCATCGAAGCCTTTACCTTCAGTTTCTTTGATTGTCTTTTCAGTCGCAAAGATGGCTTGGTCTACTTCGTTACGAAGGTCAACTTCTTCTTTACGTTTCTTATCTGCTTCAGCGTTAGCTTCTGCATCTTTCATCATGCGGTCGATTTCTTCGTCTGTCAAACCTGAGTTAGATTGGATAACGATTGTTTGTTCTTTTTGAGTTCCAAGATCTTTGGCCTTAACAGATACGATACCGTTCTTATCGATGTCAAATGTAACTTCGATTTGTGGGATACCACGAGGTGCAGCTGGGATATCAGTCAATTGGAAGCGTCCAAGAGTCTTGTTATCTGCTGCCATTGGGCGTTCACCTTGAAGAACGTGGATATCAACGGCTGGTTGGTTGTCCGCTGCAGTTGAGAAGACTTGTGATTTAGATGTTGGAATAGTTGTGTTGCGGTCGATCAATTTTGTGAAGACTCCACCCATTGTTTCGATACCAAGTGACAATGGTGTTACGTCAAGAAGGACAACGTCTTTGACATCACCAGTGATCACACCACCTTGGATAGCGGCACCCATCGCAACTACTTCGTCAGGGTTTACTGATTTGTTTGGTTCTTTACCTGTTTCAGCCTTAACAGCTTCAACAACGGCAGGGATACGAGTTGAACCACCAACAAGGATGACTTCGTCGATTTCTGACAAGCTCAAACCTGCATCTGAAAGGGCTTGACGAACTGGAGTTTTAGTACGTTCTACAAGGTCACGAGTCAAGTCGTCAAATTTAGCACGAGTCAAGGTCATTTCCAAGTGAAGAGGTCCAGCCTCACCAGCAGTGATGAATGGCAAGCTGATTTGAGTTGAAGTCACACCAGAAAGGTCTTTCTTCGCTTTTTCAGCTGCGTCTTTCAAACGTTGAAGCGCCATCTTGTCTGTTGACAAGTCGATACCATTTTCTTTCTTGAATTCTGCTACTAAGTAGTCGATGATTTTTTGGTCAAAGTCGTCACCACCGAGTTTGTTATCCCCTGCAGTTGCCAATACGTCAAAGACACCGTCACCGAGTTCAAGGATAGATACGTCAAATGTACCACCACCAAGGTCGAATACCAAGATTTTTTCTTCTTTGTCAGTCTTGTCCAAACCGTATGCAAGGGCTGCTGCAGTTGGTTCGTTGACGATACGTTCTACTTCAAGACCAGCAATTTTACCAGCGTCTTTAGTTGCTTGACGTTGAGCATCGTTAAAGTAAGCTGGAACGGTGATAACAGCCTTGGTTACTTTTTCACCAAGGTAGTCTTCAGCGTAACCTTTCAAGTATTGAAGGATCATCGCTGAGATTTCTTGTGGAGTGTATTCTTTGCCGTTAGCAGAAACTTTTTCAGAAGTACCCATCTTAGATTTGATAGAGATAACTGTATCTGGGTTTGTAACTGCTTGACGTTTTGCAGCGTCACCAACGATGATTTCACCGTTTTTGAATGACACTACAGATGGAGTTGTACGGTTTCCTTCTGGGTTTGCGATGATTTTTGATTCAGTTCCTTCAAGAACTGCCACTGCTGAGTTTGTTGTACCTAAGTCAATACCAATAATTTTAGACATATGTTTTTCTCCTTAAATTTTATATTCTATTTTTCTTTTTGATACTCTCCTTAGGTGGCGACGCCGTCAGAGCTTAACTTCGTTAATCTCTTTGACTAAACTTTGAGCCTAAGGTCTCAAAGTTTGCGCAAATAGCGCCACGGCGAAGAGTATCGCCAATGGTTCGCTTCGCTCACTATTGCAAAGCTGAATAATTTTTTATCTTTCTTCATAGTTTTCTGTCGTTTCGGACAAGTTTCCTATTATGTTACGACACGAGAAGTCGAAATCGATATTATTTCGACGACGAGTTAGTAAGGAGGCTAGGCAAACGCCATAGCGATTGCCGTTTTCTGACGAGTTGCTTTAGCTACCGTCAGAATTGCCTAGTTATAAACCACTACCATAGCCGGTCTTAGGATGCGATCATGGAGTTTGTATCCTTTTTGAAAGACTTGTGCGATGGTGTCAGCTGGATGCTCATCATCAGCTGGGACTGTTTGAATAGCCATATGGTAGTTATGGTCAAACTCTCCATCAGCTGCGATTTCCTCGATTCCTTCTTCTTTCAGAGCATGAATCAAACTTTCTTGGACCATTTCCAAGCCCTTCTTCACATCATCTGTCAAGCCTTCAACGGCAAGAGCGCGTTCAAGGTTATCAAGCGATGGCAAAATTGCTTTTGCCAAATCTTGGCTGCGATAGCGTTGCAAGAGTTGACGCTCTTCATTGGCACGACGCTGAATGTTTTGCATTTCTGCGTGGGCACGAAGATATTTGTTTTCAAACTCCTCGGCACGTTCATTAGCCAAGTCCAATTCCAACTTCTCGGGAGTTGTTTCTTCAGCTGTTTCCACAACTTCCTCTTCTTTTACTTCTTTATTTTTTATATCTTGGGCCATTTTCGCCTCCTTTAATGATTTCAATCTTAATTCACTTCATAGTGATTGCTGCTGAGATAGCGGTAAAAATCCGTCAACTTCATGGTCAAAACTCGATTGACAACGTTGAGTTGATTGACCAATTGTTGATAATCCAGATTAACTGGACCAATAATCGCAAGGATTCCAAACCCACGATAGGGAATCAGGAACTTACTGCTAATCACTGCTAAGTCAGCAAGACAAGATTCTTGGCTATCCGCAACTCGGACACTTTGCATCTGGTCGCCAATCAGATTCTCTCGAATTTCCAAAGCTACCTTTTGTGGCTGATCAAAAATTGATAGGCCGCTAAATTAGCGAAATTCAAAAGATTGACTTTGCCAGAAACCACGATATTTTCATTGAACATTTCTTTGAAGATATGCTCAATAAGATCCATAACATTATCCGTTGTTGTGAAGTAACGTTGGATAATTTGCGGAATCTCTGTCCGAATCTTGTAGTGAATATCCAAAACAGTCTGATCCAGGAAACGTTCTTGAATCATGGTCTTGAGGCGATTTAAATCCTCCTGCAAGAAATTTCTCGGAATCAAAAACTGACTGGTAACTGTTCTAGACTCATCAAGCGTAAAAACAGCAAGAGCTGTATGTTGCCCGAGGACAACAATATCAAAAGCTGTTAGCTTCTGCCTACTTGGTTCAACATCCAGCGCTACAACCGTACAACCACTCAAGTCTGACAAGATTTTCGTTGCCTCTTGAAGAATATCCTCAAGCTTGAAGAATTCTTGATCAAAGGCTTTTACAATCTCATAAACTTGATTTTCAGCTAAACGGTCAAAGGATAGGGAGTGTTTGACATAGTATTGAAAACCAGCCACACTCGGCATACGACCACTGGAAGTATGAGCCTTTTCAAGTAAACCTTGCTTTTCTAAAACTGCCATATCATTTCGAATGGTAGCACTACTAGAGTTGATAGACTCTTGCAAGGCCTTAGATCCAACAGGTTCGTGCGTTTTGGTAAAGATGTCAATAATCAGATTTAAAATATTCTGCTGACGTTCTGTAACCATCTCGCTACTCCTCTCTGATAGATCTTTTTAGCACTCGACACATCCAAGTGCTAACTTATGATTCTATTATACACCCTTAGTAAAGAATGTCAAGACAAAAACTCAAAAATTAGCACTCTTTTAACAAGAGTGCTAAAAATCAGTCTGAGGACCTAAAAAATCATCTTACATTCTCAAGATATTTCTTTTTAAGTCTGTAAAAACTATAGATTAGGTAAGAAATCATGAGGGCATAAAGGGCAAAAATAAGGAAGAAAGATTGAGAGAGACTTTCGCGAAACAGGCTCATACAAACAACTAGACCGCCAGAGATAGAAACTGTAGCTGTACGAAGTCCAGATTTCACACCATCCCATCTAAGACGATTATCCATGAAAAATCGATCATTTAAATCTACATCACAAGTTGCTTTTCGAAAAACAGTATAAGAACAATTTTCCACAAATTCCCATCCTCTATCCTTAATACTTTGTAAATCTACATCATTTTTTCTAAGGTAGCTAGTATTCCACACACAGTAAATCACATCATCTGGTCGGCATTGTTCAAAATAGAAAAAACCAAAACGATTCGATTTAAATTTCCAACCTTTCAAATGCATCTCATGCAAATAATCTTCTACCTTATCCAAATCAAAAATGGTAAACATTCGAAATTGTACTTTGCTATTCATTGTCTAACCTCCAAAATGGTTTTATTTATCAGATAATTCTTTCCACTTTTGAAACAATCTCCAAAAAATATAAGAAATCTGAATCGCAAAAACTATCAATAAAGTACCGTCTATGCTAACAATCAAAAACATTCCCCAACTGAAATAACTTCTTCCACCGAGTAACTTTGAGAAAACCGGTAGTAGCACTGAAAAGAGAATCAAAACAGGAAGCATCCGCATTATTAAAATGCGCTTGACCATGGCTAACTTCCCAGCCGCATCATTATAAATTTCAAACTCTGCATCCGATTCAATTTGAGAATAAGGTTTTCTAAAATAAGAAAAACCATTAAAGTCTGTAATATGCTTCCAGCCACAATCTTTAAACAGTTGTAAATAGGAGGCTCTCTCTGACTTTTTCATAGGATAAAAGTCCAACTGATAAACCACCTGCTCCGGTTGGCACTTTTCAAAAGTATACTTAACCGCAACTACTAAGATAGAGTAGCTTACTTCCTTAAGTTTCCAGCCCTGAGCATGCATTTCTCCGAGATAGAGAGCCTCTCTATCATAATCCGCAATGGTAGCAATTCTATAAACAACTTTCTTTCCATCAGAGTTCCTCCCGACTGTTTCTATAAAGCCGTTCAATACGTTTCAACTCAATCTCTAAAACTTTTCGGCCCAAGTCTGTTATCTGGTAGATTTTACGTTTCTCCTCTTCTCGGACAAAGGAAACCAAACCATCCTTTTCCATCTTCGATAGGGTTCCATACATAGTTCCAGGACTAATGGAAACCTGTGAATCTGTCATCTCTTTGACCTTTTGTGTAATACCATAGCCATGATTCTCCTTTTGCAGACAGAATAGAATATAAAAACCCGTTTCAGTCATGGGAAGGTAGACACGCCTAATCTTATCTGTTAATTCCATTTAATCAGACCTCCTATTTAGTTCGATGTATCGCACCTCGTTATATAAAATATATCACACCTCGATATAAAATGCAAGAAAAAAAGATCGTCCTAACGGACAATCTTTCTGATTTATCATTAGTATAGATCTAGGTAGTTATCAATTTCCCATTGTGAAACGAAGGTTGCATAGCTTGCCCACTCAATTCGTTTGGCTTCAAGGAAGCTAGTGTAGATGTGTTCACCTAGAGCTGCTTTAACCACTTCGTCTTCTGTCATAGCCTTCAAAGCGTTGTGAAGAGTTGACGGAAGGTCTGTGATACCAGCCTCTTTACGCTCTTCTGCAGTCATGATATAGATGTTTTCTTCGATTGGCGCTGGTGCTTCGATTTTGTTTTCAATACCGTGCAAACCAACTTCCAAAAGAACAGCCATTGCGATATATGGATTTGCCATTGGGTCTACTGAGCGCAATTCCAAACGTGTTCCCATCCCACGAGTAGCAGGAACGCGCACCAACGGTGAACGGTTACGACCAGCCCAAGCGATGTAAACAGGTGCTTCATACCCTGGAACCAAACGTTTGTATGAGTTAACGGTCGGGTTCATGATAGCTGTGTAGTTGTAGGCATGCTTGATCAAACCACCAAGGAAATGATAGGCTGTTTCTGACAATTGCATTCCTTTTGGATCATTTGGATCAAAGAAAGCGTTGTTCCCTTCATCATCAAACAAGGACATATTGCAGTGCATTCCTGAACCAGCGATACCAAATTTAGGTTTAGCCATAAAGGTTGCATACAAACCATGTTTACGCGCAATTGTCTTTACAACAAGTTTAAAGATTTGAATCTTGTCACAAGCACGAAGAACTTCATCATACTTAAAGTCAATCTCATGTTGACCTACGGCAACTTCGTGGTGACTAGCCTCTACCTCAAATCCCATTTTAGTCAGGACATTTACAATCTCACGACGGGTATTATCGGCAAGGTCTGTAGGCGCCAAATCAAAGTAACCACCCTTGTCATTCACCTCAAGAGTTGGGTCTCCATTTTCATCAAGCTTGAATAGGAAGAATTCTGGTTCCGGACCAAGGTTGAATGATTTGAATCCAACTTTCTCCATATGATGAAGAGCTCGTTTAAGGTTGCTTCGAGGATCTCCAGCAAATGGCTCTCCTTCTGTTGTATAGACATCACAGATCAATCCTGCGACACTACCGTTCTCATCTCCCCAAGGGAAGACAGTCCATGTGTCCAGGTCAGGGTACAAGTACATATCTGATTCATTGATACGAACAAACCCTTCAATAGAAGATCCATCAAACATAGCCTTGTTTGACAAGACCTTGTCTAGTTGTTCATCTGTAGCAGGAATTTCGACGTTTTTCATTGTTCCCAAAATATCTGAAAACATGAGACGGATAAAGGTTACATTTTTTTCCTTAACTTCACGACGAATATCTGCAGCTGTGATTGGCATGGTTTTTTTCTCCTATATATGACGACTTGCGGTTGCCTAACCGCGACCAAAAGGTGATTGTTGAGAAGCAAAGCGACTTTGTTGAAGAACTTCATTCCGAAGGGCACGACGAACCTCAGTTTGACTAACTGGTTTCTTGGCTTTCGCCTCACGTTCGGCATATTTTTTCTTGATAGCAGCAATGTTCAGACCTTCAGAGATATAATCCTTAATCTCAAGCAACCGATCCATGTCATTTAAAGAATACATCCGGCGATTACCTTCGTTTCGATCAGGTTTTATCAACTCTTGATCTTCGTAATAACGAATTTGACGCGCCGAAAGATCGGTCAGCTTCATAACACTACCAATGGGGAAAAACTGCCATATTGCGACGAAATTCTTTTTTTCCTTCATGTGCACTTCCTCTTCTTCTGTCTATTATAGTCTAAAAAAATCAATCGTCAATTGTTAATGTCATATCTTGTGACATTATTTTATTTTTTCTGTATGAGACTCCGCAAGCGATCAATATCATAATTTACTAGAATTGCTACAAAAACTCCCATAAAAGTCTCAAAAACTCGAGCAAACACGTACAAAACAGTCTCTCCGCTCGGAATTGATAGGGTAATAATCAGCATGGCTGCAACTCCCCCAATGACCCCTGACTTATTGTTCATGGCAACATTTGTCATGATGGTTAACATGGTACATATCGGAACCACAAGGAGAGTTACCCAAAAGGCTCCATGAAAAAAGTTATTCAAGAGAAAGAAAATCAGCGCATAAAAACCACCGATACTATTCCCTAAGATACGAGATGTCCCAAAATGGACACTCTTATCAAAGTCTTCTCTCAAGCTAAAAACGGCTGTAAGAGCTCCAATCTGAAGTCCCTTCCATCCAAAAAAACCAAAAATCATGAGGACCAAAAAAACAGCGATTCCTGTTTTAAAGGTGCGCATCCCTAACTTAAACTTAGATTTATCAAATCTATACTTTTTAAAATAACTCATCATTTCATCTTTCTTTTTTTCCATTTTATCATAATTTTACTTTTTTGAGAAAAGGATTCCTCAACTGAAGAAAATAGGAACTAAAAAGAGAAGGGTATAAATCCTTCTCTTTTATATTCCAATATTCTATTTTAGAATAAATACATGAAAGCCAAGGTGACGAGACTTGCAAGTAAGCCCACTCCCCAGAAGAAGAAATCAACCTTCCACTCACTCCAGGCTTGACCTTTCCCAGAAAAACCACCCAACTCAAAATGGTGATGAACTGGTGTCATACGGAAGATACGTTTTCCTCCAGTCAACTTAAAGTAGGTGACTTGCATCATAACAGATGTTGTTTCAAAAACATACACTAGACCAATCAAAAGCAGCGTCCATTCTTGGTGCAGCGCCATGGAAATAGCCGCCAACATCCCTCCAAGGGCTAGGCTACCTACATCTCCCATAAAAACTTTAGCAGGCTTGTGGTTAAAGACAAAGAAGCCAAGAAGACCACCAACCATAGCAAGAATCACTAGGAGAATATCCAATTGGTTTTGTACATAAGCAATGACTCCATAGGCAGATAGGCTAATCACTACTGAGATACTTGCCAAGCCATCAATTCCGTCAGTCAAGTTAACAGCATTCGAAAAACCAACTAACCAGAAGAGAGCAAAGAAAATGTAAAGAACGCCTAGGTGCAATGGATACCCAAATACATTTAAAACATCCCCTCCTCTTTCATAAAAGAGATAGAAAATAACTCCTCCTACTAATTGAAGCAGGAGCTTTTGTTTAGGATTAAGTCCTTCATTGATTTTACGGAAAACCTTGAGGAAATCATCTAAGAAGCCAACCAAACCATACAAAACGAGAATAAAGAGAATCATTCCGACATTGTTGGTTAGTTGATTAGTCAAAAGTGCAAGAACTAAACTAACTAAGACACCCGTTACAAGAAAGACGATACCCCCCATTGTTGGGGTTCCGGCCTTAGCCTGATGTTGTTTCACATCCTCATGCATCTGTTGACCGGTAATCTGTGCTTTATGGTAAAAACGGATAAAGGCTGGAATTCCTATGACTGTTAGAATAAAGGCAATCACTCCAGCAAAGATAGAAATAAGCATTCTAATCTCCTAATGTTATTTTTATTTTCTGTAAATCTTTTAAAGCTGTATTAGAACGAACACTTTGCTTTTTAACAGTTTCTCCTGTACCTTCAAACTCAACTTCAAGATTCAGCCATTTGGCAAAGGTTTCAACATTTTTCTTAGACCAACCATATAAGTCAGGCATCTCTTCTACCTTGTCTGAAAGAAGTAAGATTTGCTCATTAGCGTCTAGATTGGTTCCTTCTGCCACTGAACTGTCCTTGATTTTTGCTCCTGAACCGATAACGATTGGTTGAACAAGATTGCGTCTCAGTTCCTCTGCCATATCACCAGGACTATAATCATCAGTTTTTGGCATAGCATAACTAGTTGTAGTAGTTATTTGGTCTAAATTCTTAGCAGTTGATTGAAGATTTAAAATATCTTTCATGGCAGAAGCTCGTTCAAGAATAGGATTAGCAAACTCTCCAAACCAAGGGTTAGAAAAGTGTTCTGGCTGTTGAACTGTTACGTAAAGAATAAAATCAGGATTTTCAGAAGGATGCATGGTTACTACAGAAAAGATATAATTGGTTTTCCCAACTAAATATCCTCCGTTTTGCTCATCGGCAATTTGAGCTGTTCCAGATTTTACAGAAACAGTCTGACCAGGTACAGTAACGATTGGTTTACCGGTAAGTTTATTGTACATTGTACCATAAACAGGATCTGTACCAACCAAAATCATATTTTCTCGAGTCAGACTAGCCGCTTCTTTAGAAACAGGATTCCCTACAACCTCCCTCTGCGATTTACGAACAGTCTGATCATTTGGATCATAGAGGGCACTAATAAACTTCGGCTCTAGCATGACCCCATCATTAGCGATTGCTGTAAAGGCACGAAGCATCTGGGTCTGAGTAACAGAAATCCCTTGACCAAAAGAACTCATGGCAATACTAACGATATTGTCTTCAGGCAATTGTCCGGCATATTCATCACTCATCCCAAAACGAGTAGGAACACCAAATTTGAAACGACTGAGATAGTCTAACCAAGTGGCATCCCCCATTTTTTGCTGGAGCAAGGTCATACCGACATTACTCGAGTGATCAAAACCTTGTGAGTATGTCATTATACTTCCAGCTGATAAGCCGTCATTAACATCCCAGTCCCTGATAGTCGCATCAGCAACCTTTAATTCGCTACTATTAAAGTATTCTCCACCAGGGAAGGTGTTGTTATCTATAGCTGCTGCTAAGGTCATGACCTTCATGGTTGAACCTGGTTCATAGTTACTTTGGTAAAGGATATCACGCCAGACAAAGTCCTCTGTAATCCCTTCTTTGGTATCAGCATCAAAGGTTGGTCTTTGAGTTGTAGCGAGAATCTCTCCCGTCTTGGCACTAACCAAGGTCGCAGTCATATACTTGCCTTTTAGTTTTTCTTGGAAGGCATCCATTTGACTTTCCATAAAGGACTGCAAAGGACTAGATAGGGTCGTATAGACATCTTTCCCGTTTACAGTCTGTCGGGTAACTTGCTCCGTACCTGGAACAATATTTCCTAAGCGGTCTTTTTCATAGGTAATGATACCATCTGTTCCCGCTAACAAGCTATTCAAGGAACTTTCGACACCAGACGTCCCAATGAGACTCTTTGAACCATCCTCATTTTCATGCAACTGCGCTAGTCCGATGAAAGATGAAGCAAATTTCCCGTTAGGATAGCTTCGATTTGGGCTTGTTGTAAAATCAATTCCCTCAACCTTAGCTGTTTCCAAATCCTTTTTTATGGACATCATGTTGGCATAGGTAATACCATTTCCCTTTACCCCAAAGGAAACTTGCTTAAGATTAGGTTGAGAAAGTTGTTCCTTGACGTAGGACTCATCCATATCTAGATATTTATGGAAGACTTCTGCAACCTTGCTATACTGAGACTCCTCTACATAGAGAATTTTCCCATTTGCAGATTTATATTCCTTATCGATAATCGCATAAACGTTGTAGGATGTTGCATCTTCTGCGATTGGTGTACCATTACGGTCATAGATAGTTCCTCGTTTTGCAGGAACTGTCCGAGTTGTTTGGTGGACCTTGCTTGCTTCCTTAACTAGGTCAACACCAAATTTTGAGCCTGTACCAATAATTACCGCAAAGTTAACCAAAAAAACAGCAAAGAGAAAGACGGCCAGAAGGCTCAAATTCTTTCCCACTAGTCTGCGGTTTTCTGTTGGAGATTTGCGATTTTTAATGGCAAAGCGTATGATTCGTTCTTTCCAGTTTTTCATTTACTACTCCGCCGATCGGATATTTTCATTATTTAATTGCAAGTCTTGTGAGTCTGCAATTCCGGTCAAACGTTCTGATCGGATCAATTCATTAACTTCTTGTTTAGCATCATCCAGCTCTGTCTTTTTTTCCTCAATTTGTGAATTGACTGTTGTCAAATCACTCTGAACCTGCAAAAGTTGAGTCTGCATATAGACTACACTGATTGCTAAGACAAGTGCTGTGATGGCAATTGAAAAGTAAAAGGCCTTTTCAACACGTGAAAATTTTTTTATACGAGCTTGCAATAATTGGCTCGTTGTCCCTTTGATTTCTGCCATTTTTTCCTCTTACTTGTGAATTTTTCTTGCCACTCGAAGCTTGGCCGAGTGGGAACGATTATTGGCTTCCAATTCTTCCTTGCTTGGTAAATCGGTTTCCGAGATACCAATTCCATTTTGGGCTTGAGATCGTCTGGGATGAAGGGCAAACCTTTAGGAACTTCAACTGTGGAAGCTTCCTTAAATAACTGTTTGGTCAAACGGTCTTCAAGTGAATGGAAAGTGATAACTGAGATTCTCCCATCCACTGCTAGTAATTCCATAGCTTGTTGGATGGACTCATCTGCAGCACCCAACTCATCATTGACCTCAATACGAATGGCTTGGAAAATTTGTTTGGCTGGGTGACCTTTTTTCTTGAGCTCCTTAGCCGGTTTGGCAGATTTGATAATCTCTGCCAACTCGGTCGTTGTCTCGATTGGTTTAAGCTCACGCGCCTGTTCAATTTTTCGAGCAATCTGTTTGGAAAATTTGTCTTCTCCATATTTGAAAAAGATTCGTACCAAATCATGGTAGTCATAATGATTGACCACCTCATAAGCAGTCAAGCTAGCTTCTTGATTCATCCGCATATCTAGTGGGGCATCTTTTTTATAAGAAAAACCACGTTCACGTTGATCTAACTGCGGACTAGACACACCTAAGTCATAACAAATTCCATCAATTTCAGTCACACCTAAGTCATTTAAGCGGTCCTTCAAATGACGGAAATTATCCTTGATGAAGGTGACCATCCCCTTTTCGATATAGGGAGCCAAACGTTTTTGCGCATTATCAATAGCATTCTGATCTTGGTCAAAGGCATAGAGATGGCCTTTCTCGCTTAACTTACTTAATAAATACTCGCTGTGTCCTGCTCCCCCCAAAGTCGCATCGACATAAATACCATCAGGCTTTACATCAAGCATATCAATGGTCTCATGGAGCATGACCGTTACATGATGAAATTCTTTTGTCATATCTTATCTATTTTACCACAAATCCGACTAGCTTGCACTCACTAAATTCAACCGCTTTTTTATTCCTTATATTCAACAGGTTTCTCGGCTACTTGAGCTAACGCTGAGCCTACTTCTGGATTCAAGTGGTGATGAACTGCTTCAGCCACTGCTCTTGGTATACCAACGGCGACAATCTCATCCACGCTGGCTTCCTTGATTTTTGTCAGAGATTTAAAATATTTCATTAAATTCTGCTTGCGTTTTGGGCCCAAACCTTCAATTCCATCTAATTGAGAAGAGAAGGAATTTTTAGAACGTAGTTGACGGTGGAAGGTGATCGCAAAGCGGTGAACTTCATCCTGAATGCGTTGTAAGAGGAAAAATTCTTGAGAATTGCGAGACAACTCTACCACCTCAAGCGGGTCTCCAAAGAGCAATTCATGGGTTTGATGCTTATCATTCTTTTGCAGACCTGCGATTGGAATATCTAACCCTAACTCTTCTTGAATGACCTGCTTGGCAATATTAACCTGACCTTGGCCACCATCAATGACAATCAAATCTGGCGGGGTCAAGCCATCACGTTGAACGCGTCCATAGCGTCTGCGGATAACCTCACGCATACTAGCATAGTCATCTGGTCCGACCACAGTCTTAATTTTATACTTACGGTAATCCTTCTTGCTAGGTTTTCCATTGACAAAAACAACCATAGCAGATACTGGACTAGTCCCCATGATATTGGAATTGTCAAAGGACTCGATACGGACTGGGGTTGGAATCTTGAGCAATCGTCCTAAGTTTTCAATAGCCCCTTGGGTCTTTTCAACCGATTTCTCCAACAGATTAAATTTCTGTTCTAGACTGACACGAGCATTTTTGATGGCGAGATTGACCAGTTGCTTTTTCTCCCCGCGCTGGGGTTTAAGAACCTTGGTATCCACCAAAGCCTTAACTGCTTCTTCATCAATATCCTGAGGAATCAGAATCTCATTAGGAACCAAGTGTGATTTTTCTTGATAAAACTGTCCAACATAGGTTAAGAAATCTTCATCTGGATCATTGTAGTATGGAAAAAGGTTGACATCACGCTCAATGAGCTTACCTTGGCGGACAAAGAATACCTGAACGCACATCCAACCCTTATCCACATAGTAACCGAAGACATCCCGGTTTTGAAGATCTTTTGCCATGACTCGTTGCTTAGTTCGAAGGGTGCCAATGGCCTGAATCAAATCACGGTATTCCGCTGCACGTTCAAACTCCATGCTCTGAGCCGCAGCATTCATCTTTTCCTTGAGGTCATCGATGATTTTATCATCCTGCCCCTTGAGAAAATCAGAAACTTCTTGGGCCATGGCTTTGAAATAGACCTCGTCTTTATGGCAGACAGTATGTGCCATACATTGCCCGATGTGGTAGTAAAAACAGACTTTAGAGGGCGAGTTGGTACACTTGCGAAAAGGAAAAATCCGGTCTAAAAGTCGCTTGATTTCATTGGCCGCGCCCACATCCGGATAGGGACCAAAGTAGAGTCCTCCGTCCTTCTTGACCTGACGGGTGATAATCAAGCGAGGATAGCGCTCATTTGTGATTTTGATAAAAGGATAGGACTTATCATCCTTGAGCATAATATTGTACTTAGGCTTGTTTTCCTTGATTAGGTTGATCTCAAGAAGCAAGGCCTCAATATTGGACTCGGTGACGATAAACTCAAAATCCACAATCTCAGATACCAGGGCTTCCGTCTTGGTATCGTGACTCCCTCTGAAGTACGACCGCACCCGATTGCGAAGATTCTTGGCCTTCCCCACATAGATGATGGTACCGTTCTTATCTTTGTGAATGTAACAGCCCGGACTCGTCGGCAAGAGCTCGAGCTTGGATTTAATCAAGTTATTCATAGTTCCATTATAGCAAAAAGCCCCCTGTATTGCTTAAATCAGAGAGCTCCAGTTTCCTTAGAAAATCAGTTATTCTCCAGACTCATATAGCTCTTGAACTTCTTTTACATCTTGAGCTTGGATACCATAATAGGACCCCGCTGGTTGCATAACCGAAACTTCATTGGTGTGTTCCAAACCAATAGCATGGCCTAGTTCATGCTCTGCTGTATGCAAGATACGGTCATCCGTATAGCCATAATTTGGATTAGATAGATAGTAATGATTCAAACGAACGGTTACGGAAGTGAATTGTTTGGTTAGGAGATTTGTTTGACTCTCTGCCTCGCCAGCAACAGCTGTCGAACCATCGTTCATTTCGGTAGCGAAAATATTGGCCTGATCCGGTTCTGTTACAAGCACAAAGTTAAAAGTACCGGTCTGATTCCAGTTGGAAATAGCTTCAGTATAAGCTTTTTGGAAGCTAACATCCATTTGAGGATCGATATAAATCGTTGCTTGTGCCTTTGGCCATTTTGCTCCTGAATCTTGGTGATGATCTGTCTGAGATAAGCCTTGCAATTTGCCAGTTTCTTGCCATTGTTGCCAACCTTCTTGGCCGACTCGAACCACTTTACTAACTTGATTTAAAGTAGCAGGTAAATCACCTGTCACATACCAGAGAATCCCAAAAGTGATGAGAATTAAGAGGATAAGTGTCCATACAAGGCGCCAAAAATGCGCAAAATCCCTAATAAAAATCGACATAACACACGAATAATCCAGCCCATAATTGCCCACCTTTCTAAAAAATAAGAACCCATCTTTAAGCCATGGATCCCATTCTAAAGATAGGTTCTCTATTTTACTGAAGAAAACTGAAAGAAAGCTAAAATTAAGACAAGCGTTCTTCCAAAACGAAATCAATTGGTAAAGTAGCCAAAAAACGTTCCAATTGCTTTTCCCAATAATACCACTCATGGGTTCCTGCACTGTGGCTATAGGTCACATCAAAACCGAGTTTTTTGAGATTCTTCACTGCTAGATTATTAGCAGCATACAAGAAATCTTGTTCCCCACACCAAACCCAGAGCTTGGTTTTCTTATCAGACTTTTTAGCGAGTGTTTCAAGTGAGTAAGGACTATTCACCCAATCATTTACTTTGCCAAAAACACCTCTCCAGTAGGAACGCGTCCCTAAATCTTGACTCTCAGGAGAAAACTCCTCGAAACTAAGTGCCCCAGAAAAGCTAGCGGCACGCGAGAAACGGTCAGTTGACAGTGCCAATTTAAAGGAACCGTAGCCACCCATTGATAAACCAGCAATGAAGGTTTTTTCTCGCTTACTTGTCATATTAGGGAAGAAGCGTTTGAGCACCTTAGGCAATTCTTCTGCTATAGCTGTATAGTAGTTATAGCCATACTGAGTATCTGTATACCAGCCATTACTTGTATTTGGCATGACAACAATCAGATTGGTCCCTCGTAGCAAGCGTTCTACATTGGTCCGCTTTGAGCCAACTATTGTGGTTTCCAGACATCCCGTGAAGTAGGTAGAGAACTGGGATATCTTTTACTGTTTGGCTCTATCACCCGAGATGCATCAGGATAGAGAACATTTACTCCCCACTCCATATCTAAAACTTCTGAGTAATACTCAATCTTCATTACTGCCATAACTTGCTCCTTATTCGTTTGAGATAAGAAAAAGCCGAAACTCGACTTTCTCTACTGTTATTTAATCCTTATTTTGCTTCCATGACTACTGGTAGGATGGCTGGACGACGCTTGGTTTGGTCAAAAAGGAATTTTGCCAAATTATCACGGACCTTCCCTTTAAGATCAGCCCAGTCAAAGTCCTCACCTTGGAGGTAATCTTCAACTGTTTGGTTCACCAACTCTGTACTTTCACGTAAGATATCACGACTCTTTTTAAGATAGACGAATCCACGCGTATGTACTCGCGCTTTAGCAATGATTTTCTTCTCACGACGGTTAACAGTGATAGCTACGATAAAGATACCATCTTCTGACAAGACCTTGCGGTCACGAAGAACAACGTTCCCAACATCCCCAATGGCATTACCATCAATCAAGACATCACCTGCAGTAACAGCACCGGATGGAACGAAGTCTCCATGCTCATAAGACATGGTTGTCCCTTTTTTAGGGATAAAGATACGCTCTGGTAGCATACCAACCGCCATAGCAGCCTTGGCATGAGCATCCAACTCACGGTATTCTCCCTGGATTGGGAAAAGATACTGAGGTTGCAAGAGATTAATCATCAATTGAAGATCACGCGCATTCCCATGTCCTGATACACGCAAGCTTTGAGTAATCGGTTTAACGACACCACCTGCTTGGTAAACCATGTTTTCTACACGTGCCATCACAGCTTCCTTAGCAATTGATGGCGTCGTAACGATATAGACCAAGTCACCATCTTTGATTTCAACATAGCGGTGACGACCGATTGACATTTTACGGAGTCCGTTAATCGGTTCACCCATGCGTCCAGTTTCAAGGATGATTAATTCATGGTCCTCAAAACGAGACATATCTTTTGGTTTAATCAAGAGATTCTCATTTGCTAAAGACAATTTTTTCAAACGGATAGCTGTACGAACGATATTTTCAACGTCAAAACCAGTCAAAACAACACGGCGACCTGTATCCGCAGCCGCATCAAACACTTGCTGAATACGAGAAAGGTTACTTGCAACTGCAGCAACGATGATACGTCCATCCCAGTCGGAAATAGTTTGTGTAATTTCATCTCCAACTTCACTTTCGCTGGCTACTTGGATATTGCTGTCAGCATTTGCTGAATCACTTAGAAGAGCCAAAACTCCTTCACGACCAATTTCAGCTAGACGTCCGAAATCGGTTGCGTATGATTCACTTGCTGTTTGGTCAAATTTAAAGTCACCTGTATAGACGATGTTGCCTTCAGATGTTTTCAAAACAACACCCAAACTTTCTGGGATAGAGTGAGTTGTGCGGAAGAAGGAAACTTCAGTACCACCAAAGTCAATTTCAGTATTCTCATCGATAACATGGAAATCATCAAATTTCTTGACGCTATCATTTCCCTTAACAAAAAGCTTAGCAAGTTCGATAGTCAACTCTGAACCAAAAACAGGAACTTTTACTTCTGACAAGAGATAAGGAAGAGCTCCGATCGCATCCGCATGTCCGTGTGTTAAAAATACACCGGCAATACGATCGCTATTTTCAAACAGATATTCCATGTTTGGAATAACGACATCGACACCCAATTGCTCATTTTCAGGGTATTTTAAACCTGCGTCCAAAACAAAGATTGAATCGTTAATTTCTGCGATGTACATGTTTTTACCATTTTCACGAACACCGCCCAAAGTTGTTAATTTAATATTGGTCATTTCTCCTCCGAAGTATTACTATAACGTGTTTATAGAGTCTATATAACTCTCTTTTTTTAAAAAGTTCAATTTACTTTTTATCCGAATCTTTTTCCTCTTATTATACCATTTTTTTACTAATTTTCAAAATGAAGACAGAATTTCAAATATAGAACATGCATACTAATAATTAATCGGATTGTTTTTGTATCTTTCTTTATTTTTCAAAAATCTCTGTCCACCTTAGAACCTGTAATATTGTATAGCAAAATATCTACTAAGCCAAAAAGATAGCAAAAAGGGTAATTCTCAGACAATAAAAAAAGATTTAGAAATTCTAAATCTTTTTTTAAGTATTTTTAGTTTGGATAAATGTATCTTACAGTACCTCTTGATGCTGTCGGATTAAACCAGCCACGATAGTTTCCGATTGGTTGAGTTCCACTACCATCATAGTTGCATTCAAATACTTGAATAGAAGTCTCGCTTTGAACATCTGTCACATAAGCAACGTGACCATATTCACCACCGTCCCAAACGGCGATTGCTCCTACTACAGGTACATTTCCTGTCTTAAAGCCTTGTGAACTAGCGTAGATTGCCCAAGTATTGGCATTCCCCCACCAGTTGCTAGCCCAAGGCGCTAATTCTTTCACGCCCCATGTACACTGACCAACAGGATATGAGTTCCCGTAGTTTGTTGGAGTATTTACGACAACATCATCAGCTGCTACCCCATTCACAGTGCTAGTTGCTTCATAAGATGGAGCACTGTATGAATAGCTAGCTTGAGTTAGGCCGCTGACTTCTAGTACATCACCTGGGTGGATGGTGTCAAAAATGCTTTTTCCATTATTTGCCGCTAACACATAAGGATCCATACCACTTGCAGCAGCAATACCAAAAAATGAATCGCCGTCTTGAACAACGTAAGAGTCAGCGCTAACAGTTTGAGCACCAACTGTCGCCAAAATAGCTATAGATGTTAAACCAAGAGTCAGTTTAGCAACTGTTTTTTTCATAACAATTTTTCTCCTAAAAATTTTATTTATAATTTCTAATTTTTTTGTTGACAAGAGAATCATACATCTTTTACATGTCAATTATTTTTAGAGTTATGTTGTAGTCATGTTACAAATCTGTTTACTTTTACTACATGACGTTCTAAAGAACACAACATTTAAAAATTATAAGAGACTACAAAAAGCTGAGATAGATTACCTCAGCCTCTTTTCCTTTTATTTTTTTCCATCAAGAAATCATAGATTTCCTGCACTGTACCTAGGGCCATCATTTCTTGGTCTTTAACAGTTTGTTTGAGATTTTGATAGTTCTGACTTTCAGCAATATCCCTCTTTTCCGCTTCTTTATTTACTCTCATCACACCATTCTCAATTGTGACAAAACCAAGTTCTTCAAAAATCTGAATCATCTTAACCAGTAAGATTTGCTCAATTTTGAGATAGGTTGATAAGTCTTTTAGTTTATAACGAATATCAAATTCTGGGAACTGGTAGATTGTCTTATAAAGCTTAGCGAATTGCTCTCTTGTACCAGAACCAGTCAAATAGTAGGGCTTGTCGATATCATTTTTAAAGTAGACTGCTAGAAAATCATGTTGCTGGAAAATGTCCTTGAGAATCCTGATGTCTTCCGGGAGATTCTTGATCACAACAGCTTGACTTGAAGAAATATCAGGCAATTCTCCTGAAAAATCAAGTACGGGTACTCCATCTGGCAGAGCAGCACTCTTCCCACGAATATTAAAGAGTTGAACACCGTCTACACGAGCGTCTACCATCATCAACTGGAGGGTTGTTTGTCCATTCCACTGGTTAACGGAAAGAGTGACTGCCAACTCCAGTTGTTTGGTCTGCGCAAATTCTGTTGCCTTTGCCCCTTGGCCAAAAGCTACTACTTCAAAGTTCGCAGTTCCTTTTGAAATTTAACTTCAGGTGACTATCTCCTGCTCCCATAGAACGAGCATTTTCAACTTGAAAATCTCGAATGTAGAAGACAGGTTTTTGATTGTCCATTCCAAAAGGAGCTAACTTCTCAAAGCTTTTAACCGTATCTAAACTCAGGCTTTCCAAATCTAGTTCTTCATCTAGATATAATTTACTCTTTCCCTTAGCATCTATCCCTTTGTCTTTTACATAGGTTTCTAAAATTTCTGACAAGGCATCTAACTGTGCCGCCTCGAGCGTCATACCTGCGGCACCTGCATGGCCACCAAAGGCGATAAAGAGAGAGCGATGCGGATCCAAAGCTTCAAAGATATCGACTGCTTCAATACTCCGTGCGCTTCCCTTGGCACGACCATCTTCAATATTCAGAACAATAACTGTTTGACCTAGTTCTTCCAGTAAGCGTCCAGCTACAATTCCAAGAACCCCTGGGTTCCAGCCTTCCTTTGACAAAACCTGAACACTTTTACTAGGCTCTACCATGTTTTTAGCTTCATCATAGATGGCTTGAACAATTTCCTTGCGTTCTTCATTTTTTTCTTGAATCATGAGGGCAATTTCATGCACCTCTTCATCATCAAAGCCAGTCAGTAAATCAATCGCTGGATTGGGATCATCCAAGCGCCCCAAGGCATTTAACCGAGGTGCCAACTGAAAACCAACTGTTTCTTCTGTAATATCACTAGTAGCAATTCCTGCAATTTCAAATAGTTCTTGGAGACCAATTCGTTGAGTATTGTGCAAAACTTCTAGACCGTACTGAACCATGATACGATTTTCATCCGTCAGGCTGACCATATCCGCAATGGTTCCAATGGCAACCAAGTCAAGCAACTCAACCTGCACTTCCTCCAAGAGAGCACAAGCTAGTTTAAAAGCAACTCCACAGCCTGCTAAATGTTTAAAAGGATAATTCGCTTCTGGATGTTCAGGATGGACGATTGCATAAGCATCTGGTAAAACTTCTGGCATAGAGTGGTGGTCTGTCACAATGACATCCACTCCCATAGACTGAGCCAAGTCAATGGCTTCATGCCCAGCAACTCCATTATCCACTGTCACAATCAAAGACACACCCTGTTGCTCGATGAAATATTTGTAAACACTGGCATTGGGACCATAACCGTCTGTAAATCGATTGGGGAGATAGACCAGACACTCTGCCCCTAATTGTTCCAAACTCTCCTTGACAATCGAAGCTGAAGTCATCCCATCTGCATCGTAGTCACCATAGACGAGAATCAATTCTCCTCGCTCGATGGCAAGGCGAATCCGCTCAACTGCCTTATCCATATCATGTAATAGATAAGGGTCATGTAAATCTTCCAAAGAAGGTTCTAAAAATTTCTTTAGGCTACTTTCGTCCTTGATTCCACGTTGAAACAACAAACAAGCGACTTCAGAACTCAAGCCTGCACTCTTGGCTATCTTTGTAAAATCCGCATCCTCAACCTGCGGAGAAAATTGCCAATTATAAGTAGGAATTATCACACAATCATCCACTCTTTCTTACGATTCTATTCATTTATTATAACACGATTTTTAGTTTTTCTCCTGTTATTCCAACCGTATTTCTAGCTAAAATGGTCAAGTTAATGAAAGTAATTGCCAGCATATTTAACAAATAAAAACACCTCAACAACTAGACTTTTCAGCTTAGTCATTCAGGTGTTCTTTATTTTTAAGGTTAATGTTGAATTCTTGCTTCTGTATCTGCAACCAGTTGAGCAAGACTAGTTTGACCCAACTCCTGCTCCATTGCCATCTGAATCTTATCGAGTTTTTGATCCAAAACCCCATGAATATTTGCTCCAATAGGACAATTTGGATTCGGATTGTCATGAAAACTAAAGAGTTGACCCGTTTTTCCGAGACATTCAACTGCTTGGTAAATATCCAAGAGACTGATATCTTCAAGATTTTTGATAATTTCTGCCCCTCCAGTCCCACGCGCAACAGAAATCAAGTCCGCTTTTTTCAGTTGGGACAAGGTTTTACGGATAATAACAGGATTGACTCCTACACTGCTAGCTAGAAAATCACTGGTTACTTTACTTTCCTTCCCTTTTAGGGCGATAATAACTAGCATATGGGTTGCGATGGTAAATCGACTTGAAATTTGCATGCAGTCCTCCTTTTTCGTTAACTAAGCTCATTCTTCTCTTATATTTATTATAGCTTCTATAGTTGTAATGTCAAGAGTTACGACTAAGCCAATCATCCAATTCTGCATCATGTCCTTCATTTTGAGCAATTTCATGGAGTAATTCTTGATTATGAGTGTGGTGAATTCCATTGACTAAGCTTTCATAGTACACCTGATAATAGGGTAATTGTAACTCCCTAGCCAGCTGTAGTTCTGCCTCAACATCATAATCAACACGACGAAAGTCGATATCTCTCAATCCTTTGTCATCAAATTCCAAAATCATATACTGGGCTCGCAAATCCTCGCGCAGACTTGCTGATAAAAAGAAAGGCTGCCCAATCGAACCTGGATTCAAAATGAGTTGTCCACCACTTCCATAACGTAAAAATTGTTGGTGGATATGACCATAGATGGCAATATCGCAGTCAGGATTAGTCACCAAACGATCAAAATCTTCCTGCTTGCCAAGATGAATAAGTTCTCTTCCCCAATTTTTATCCGGTAAATGATGACTAATCCCCACCTTTAGATTTCCAAACTGGCGATGGGTGTGCATAGGAAAATCCTGAAGTTCTTCAATCTCATCTAGACTAATTTCTTCCATGATATACTGACATTGACGCAAAAGGTAGCGATGACTGGGCCTACTTGTATCCAATTTTCGGTGAGCAGCCCGCCACAAACTTTCTTCCCAATTCCCCAGAACCCGAACCGTAATCGGCAATTCCTCCAATCGTCTGAGGATACTTTTTCGTCCTGTCCCTGGCATGAGAATATCGCCCAAGAGCCAATATTCTTCTACTCCTGCCTTCTCAGCGTCTACGAGGACAGCTTCCAACGCTCCTGTATTTCCATGAATATCTGAAAGTACTGCAATTTTTGTCATATCATTTCCTCTTGTTTTCTCATATTTAATTATAGCACTCTTAAACCCAAAGTCAAAAGCGTTTTCCTTCCTTTCATTTTTTACTTTACTTTTTTAGTGAAAAGGATTACAATGAGGGTGATAAGAAATGAGGAGGTTTTTGCTATGACACAACGTTACGAAAACATCATGGTAGCAGTCGACGGCTCTAAAGAAGCTGATTTGGCTTTTGTTAAGGGAGTTCAGTCAGCTGTGCGTAACCAGGCTAAACTAACCATCGCCCATGTAATCGATACTCGGGCTCTTCAAAGCATTTCAACATTTGATGCTGAAGTTTATGAAGAGTTACAAGTTGAAGCCCAAGACTTGATGGCAGAATATGAAAAACGTGCACGAGACGCTGGTCTTACAGATATTAAAGTTGTCATCGAAATGGGAAATCCTAAAACTCTTTTGGCCAAACAATTCCTGAACAAGAACATGTTGATTTGATTTTGGTTGGTGCAACAGGGCTTAACGCCTTCGAACGTTTGCTTGTCGGATCTTCATCAGAATATATCCTACGCCATACAAGCGTTGACCTTCTCGTTGTTCGAGACAAGGATAAAACTTTATAAACCAAAAATAAAAGGAGCAGATGCTCCTTTTATTTTTGGTTTTTTCTTTCCTTATGACGTTCATAAGCCTTTATTTGGCGTTCTATTTCCTTTTTGATAGCAGGTTCTGGGGCGTATTTTTCTTTCCAGTTGTCTGGTTTCAAAATTTTGTGCGTCACAGGATCAAAATGAGCCTTACCATCTGGGAAGATTTTACCCATGTTGGCTTGATGGACAATCTCAAAGATTCTCTCTGGGTCTACCCCCATTAAAACAAAACTGCCATAAGTAAAGTAGAGCGTATCAATCAAAGCATCTACTTGACCAACGAGGGTTTTCTCAGTTGGTGTTGACTGAGATACTTTTTCGGCAGCTATATCAAGTGCTTGGTGTAAATCCTGCACAGCTTGTTGGAATTCCTCTTCAGAATTGCTTGCAGCACGGACAAATTCAACTAACTCTTCAATCTTAAAGCCAGCACGGTGGGTCGCCCCTTCTAAATCCCAAGCTATAGGTTCTTCTTGAGTTCGCTCATCCATCATACGATGGAAGGTCTTAACCTTGTTGAAATGATAGTCACGACTGACAAAGACTTTTTCAGAAGCCAAGACTCCAAAATATTCCAAAGCCTTGTGAATCCCATCATCTTGGTTACTGGTAGTAATATGCTTAGCAACTTCTTTTACACTGCTACTACCATTTCCCATGGCAACAGACATACCAACACCAGCCAACATTTCCAAGTCATTATCCGAGTCCCCAAAGGCCATGACTTGATTGAGTTCAAAACCATACTCTTTCCCGACACGACGGATACCCTCTAACTTAGAATTTTCTTGATTGATAATATCGGCCGCGAATGGATTACTTCTGGTAAATTTCAAATGATTTAATGCTTCAGCAGCATGGTTTGTCTCCTCAGGCGTCATCAACATAAGCACCTGATAGATTGGTTGGTTGATTAAGTCCAACAAATCATCTTCCTTCTGAGGAATGGCCTTACTGACCATACGATTAAAGGAATGACTAACAGTACGAGTCAAAAATTTAGGTACAAATCGACTAACTAGCTGTGAAAGAGGACTGAGCCCAAAAGACATAATCCGAGAACCGACAACGTCTTGTCGCGTTCCCATGGCAATCTCTTTTCGATTTTTCTTAGCATAAGAGATGATTTGTCTGAGGCTTCTCTTATCAATAGGGCTAGCAAAAAGAACACGATCTTTGTTAAAGATATATTGGCCATTGTAGGTCACTGCAAAATCCAGATCCAAATCATCCATCAAATCCTTAACAAAAAAAGGTCCTCGCCCTGTTGCTACCCCAACAAGCACCCCTTGCTCTTTCACAATCTTGATAGCTTCTTTAGTGGACTTCAAAACACTCTTACGGTCATTTACAAGCGTTCCATCGATATCAAAAAAAACTGCTTTGACTTCCATCCTATCTCATTCCTTTCTTTTATGATACAATGATTATACCACATTTCAGAAAAAGTGAGTGAATCATGACTAAGAAAATCCTTGTTTTACATACTGGTGGTACTATTTCCATGCAGGCAGATGAATCTGGAGCTGTAAGAACTAGTGCTGACAACCCTATGAATCATATCTCTAATCCACTTGAAGGCGTCGAAGTCCATTCCTTAGATTTTTTAAATTTGCCTAGTCCACACATCAAGCCCAAGCATATGTTGGCCCTCTACAAAAAAATTAAACAAGAGGCATCGTCCTATGATGGTGTTGTGATTACACATGGGACAGATACCCTAGAAGAAACGGCTTATTTCCTCGATACCATGGAAGTCCCTCATATGCCTATCGTCCTGACAGGCGCTATGAGAAGCTCCAATGAACTAGGAAGCGATGGCGTCTACAATTATCTCAGTGCCCTACGCGTCGCGAGTGACGATAAAGCTGCTGACAAGGGTGTCTTGGTCGTGATGAATGACGAAATTCACGCTGCTAAGTATGTGACCAAGACGCATACGACGAATGTTAGCACCTTTCAAACACCGACCCATGGCCCTCTTGGGCTCATTATGAAGCAGGAAATTCTCTACTTCAAAACGGCTGAACCTCGTGTTCGTTTTGACCTTGAGAGCATTCAAGGGTTGGTCCCTATTATCCCTGTTTATGCGGGCATGACCGATGAACTTCTCGATTTACTTCCTGTTAACCAACTAGATGGATTGATTATTCAGGCTTTTGGCGCTGGAAATGTACCAAAGGAAACAGCTGAAAAAAATTTAAAATCTCTCAGTCAAGCAGGACTTCCTATTGCACTAGTCTCACGTTGTTTCAATGGGATTGCAGAACCTGTTTACGCCTACGAAGGCGGTGGTGTTTGTCTTCAGAATGATGGTGTATATTTTGTAAAAGAACTAAACGCTCAGAAAGCGCGGCTAAAGCTCCTCATTGCAGTTAATGCAGGACTTAAAGGTGACGAGCTCCGAGCATATATGGAAGGATAAGAAAAACCCAGGAAATCAGTTAGATTCCTGGGGATTTTTATTACTTTTTGCGAGTTGATTTGCGTTCTGTCAAACCGTGAGGGAGAAGAACTTCACGTTCCTCCAATTCTTCCTTATGCATAATCTTCGTCAACATACGCATACTGATCGCACCAAGGTCATACAAGGGTTGTGCGATAGTTGTCAAATTTGGTCGAGTATAGCGTGCGATTTGAGAATCATCACTTGTAATGATTTCAAAGTCTTCTGGTACTGAAATGCCATGGTCAGCCAAACCATTCAAGAGACCTGCCGCCAATTCATCACCAGTCACAATAGCTGCTGTTGCTTAGAAGAAATCAAGCGTTCTGCCAAGGCATAACCATCGTCATAGCGATATTTTGATTCGAATACAAGACCTTCACTATAGTTGACTCCAGCTTCTTTCAAAGCTTCCTTATATCCAACCAAGCGAACCTTACCATTGATATCATCAACTAAGGGACCACTCACAAAAGCAATCTTTTTGTTACGTTTCAACAAATGGCGAACAGCATCCGCAGTAGCATTCTTATAGTCAATATTGACACTTGGAAGCTGGTGTTCTACATCCACTGTTCCTGCAAGAACCACAGGAGTGCGTGAACGTGAAAACTCTGAACGAATCTTCTCTGTCAAATGATAGCCCATAAAAATAATACCATCGACTTGTTTTGAAAAGAGTGTGTTGACTACTGCTACTTCTTTTTCATCATCCTCATCGCTATTAGCAAGGACGATGTTGTATTTGTACATTTCGGCAATATCATCAATCCCTTTTGCCAGAGCAGCGAAATAAGTATTTGTGATATCCGGAATGACAACACCAACAGTTGTTGTTCGTTTGCTTGCCAAGCCACGAGCTACTGCATTGGGACGATAGTCTAGGCGTTCAATAACCTCTAGAACTTTCTTACGAGTGTTCTCTTTGACATTCTTATTACCATTGACTACACGACTGACTGTTGCCATTGAAACTCCTGCTTCTCGGGCAACGTCATAAATTGTTACTGTATCATCTGTGTTCATACCATTTCCTTTCTAATGTTGAAAATTTTGTTTTCATGTTTACACCATTACTAGTTTACCACTAATTGTAAGCATTTTCAAGGGATATATAAAGTTTCTTTGAAAAAATTTCACCGATAATCATATTTTTGTAATCAGTTTACTTTTCTTGATTTTTAGGCCAGTTTGCAGTATGATAATAAAAAATTAAGTAGGAGGTATCAATGGCTTTTACGGATTCACATAGACGTTGTGCCAGCTTTGGTGTGGTAACCAATCTCCCAGACGATGTCATCGACTCAATCTGGTATATTATCGATCATTTTTTAAAGCATGTATTTGAACTAGAAGATGAGTTAGAATTTCAACTTTTAAACAGTAACGGTTTCATCACCTTCCGTTTTTCAAGCGAGCATCTACCTACAACGATTGACTTCGATTTTAATCATCCCTTTGACCCATTGTATCCACCGAAAGTACTTGTTATGGATATGGACGGCAAGGAAACTATCCTCCTCCCTGAAGAAAATGACCTATTTTAAAAACTCTAGCCTTCTGACTAGAGTTTTATTTTTTTTTAATAAACAGAACGACTGACTACGATGCCACTCGGTTTTTTAAATTCTAAATCAAGATAGTCCTGATAAGTCCCAGGAACGATAAAACCTTGGGGACTCAGGATATCTGTTCCAGCCTCCCCAACAATAGAGTCGGCTAATAGAACACAGTTGGTACTGAGAACAAAGTAGGTTTTAAATTTAGAGGATGTGAACTTATAGAGTGTCGCATCAGCCTCGTGTTTCAGCTGATAAGAGTAGGTATGTTTGACCTCTCCTTCCCTTCTTTCAGCAGTTGTGAACTTGGCTCCCAAGGTATCAAGAGGCTTTCTATCTCTCTCAATCGTTCTTCGATGGCTTTTTTCTGTTGTTCAGACAGGCTTAAACCATAGGCGAATAGGGTTTTCTGGCTTTCTCTCTTACAAAGTTCAATATATTTTTCACGATTAGCCTTAAATAATACTCCGTCACCGATTGTCCCAAACAAGCGCTCTGAGTGAGGGTCATAAGAACCGTAGGAAATAACCTGACCTTGGTAGCAAATATCTACATGGCCCATGGCCAAGAAGAAGGATGATTCTGAAGTATGGATGAAAATTTCTAAGTCAACAGATTTTTCATTTTTTCTCTCCAAATGCACTTCGTTTTCTTCTACCTGATGAGTAGATAACCTTTCATTCCATCGTCGTAAGGTACTGATGGGAATCAAGGCTGTCATAAATATAGGCAGGGTCATTCTCATTCTACGCTTGAGCTTAGGATTGCTTCTCCCTTTTTCAAAAAAGAATCCATCCCTGACACTGCTTGCCCCCAACATGATCAAGTAAAAACCAAGTAAGAGCAATTCAAAATTTGTCGCATCATGAAAAGGGGAAATACTATAGAGACCAAATCCCATCATCCACAAAGCATCAAATAAATAATTAATCCTCGGATGAATATGATTTTTCCGGTATAGCAACCAGGTAATCAGACTGATTAGACCTGTAAAAAGCTGATAACTTCCAATGATAACAACCAAGAGATAGAGAGCTATCCCTTGCAAGATGACTGAGTCAAATAGAATGACTGCAAGAAAGAGCTTGGCTAGAGTTACAAATATATTTTCTCTACGGGACTTTTCTTGAAACCATCGCGTCAATAGTTGCCAAACTGCTGACAAGAAAAAGTAGGCCATCAGGAGTTGGTAACCCAGTATTGGAACTACCTGCCCAAAACAAACCAAGAGAAGGCCTAAGACAATAGCTACAAGACCTTCCCCTATACTTTTCCATTTACTATAAGTTTCAGAAACCTTGGCCATTTTCTTTCTCCAATTGACGATATAAGTGACGTATCGGTTGCCCTAGCACTGGATGGATAAAATGAGGTGCTATTTCTTGAAGGGATTCTAGGACAAAGAGGCGCTCAGCGATATAAGGATGAGGTAAGATGAGGTCATCTGTATAGATAACTTGATCCTCTACAAAGAGCAAGTCCAAGTCAATCAAGCGAGGTCCCCAATGCACTTCTCTAACCCGACCCATCTCTGATTCAATACTTAACAAAGTATTTAACAAGATTGGCGCCGGCAACCAAGTTTCCACCTCAATGACTTGATTAGCAAAGCTATCTTGCTCTACCCCGCCCCAAGGCTCAGTCGTAATTACGCTAGACTCCTTGAGAACATGGATGCCACGAGCTCGCATTTGTCAATCGCTTGCTCAAGATTAGCTGTCTTATCACCCATATTACTTCCTAGAGCGATAAAAGCTCTTTGTTTACGACGGTGAATAGTTACTGAACAGGTTTCTAGCGGTAGATGAATAGGCGCCCATGGTTTTTTGAGTTCCAGTTTAATTTCTTGAACTATTGGATAGGTTTCAAAAGTGCGCTCTACTAGTTTATAGGCTACTGTTTCAATCAGGTCTTCAGTGGTTTCCTGGAACCAAGTCGTCCATTGCTGACAAAGTTCTCCATAGTGAATTGAAGATTCTAAGTCCAGCTCCGTCGCAGCCTTGGTCATATCATAGGATAAGCTAGCTGAAATGACAAACTTTTGCCCTAATTCCTTCTCACTAGAGAAGAGTCCATGAAAGGCGAAAACTTCCAGATCCTTAATGCGCAATTGATCCATAACTAGTCCTTTCTAGAAAAATCTACTTAAAACAGATTTTTTATAGCCCCATGAGACGGTATGCTTGATCTCGGAGGTCTTTATCCGTTTCAAAGACTCCACGAGATACTGTTGTCAAGGTTGCAGTTCCTGGTTTTCGGACACCTCGCATACTCATACACATATGCTCTGCTTCAATGACAACAAAAGCTCCCTTAGCACCTAGGTATTCCATCAAAGCATCTGCCACTTCGATATTCAAGCGTTCTTGAATCTGTGGTTTTTTTGCATAAACTTCAACTGTACGTGCAAGCTTCGACAAACCTGCTACACGTCCATCTGGGATGTAAGCAATATGGGCTTTCCCATAAAATGGCAAGAAGTGGTGTTCACACATGGTATGGAAAAAAATATCCTTTTCCACTACCATATTGTCATCAATAATCTCAAAGGATTTTGACAAATATTCCTCTGCAGTTTGACCAAGTCCTGAAAAAATCTCTTGATACATGCGAGCTACACGAGCTGGTGTCTCCTGCAATCCCTCACGGTTGATATCTTCGCCGACCGCTTCGATAATCATTTTTACAGCCGTCTCAATTTTTTGTGTATCCATTCTCTAGTTTTTCCTCTCCATTAGATAGGCTCGCACCTGGCTCAAGAAATACAAGGAGCCCGTTACTATCCTAACTGTTTTTTTCTCTTCAATATCTATCATACTTTGGTCTAGAAATGCCTGCCAACTTTGGTAGTTTAAATTTCTAGAATGAGCTGCCTGTTTTAGCACCTCTTCGTCTGTCGCTCGACCATCATCAAAATGTGTTAGTGTAAGATTAGTATCTGGTAAGGCCTCTAATAAATCTAACATATCCTCTAAAGCCTTGGTTTTAATACAAGTAAAGAGGATTTCCTTGTGATAGTCAGCAAATCGTTCTTTCAGGGTAGCTAATAAAGCTTTGATTGCATGGGGGTTGTGGGCCCCATCTAAAATCATCAAGGGTTTTCTAGAAACAACTTCTAAACGTCCAGGCCAGCTTGTTTCCTCTAAAGCTTGAGCCACTAAATCATTTTCTGGCAATTCTCGCCCAGTCTCATGACAATAGGCATCCAACAAAGTTAGTGCCATTCCAGCATTCTCTATCTGGTGCAAACCAAGCAGACCTGTTTGAAAGCGACCTTGTCTAACAGAACTTGTATAGTCAAATATCTCTCCAGTGACAATACTTTCATGATGGCTAACCTGATAGGCATCCCCATAGAACAGGCTAGGAGCCTCTTTCGCTTTCGCAATCTGGTCAATAACCTCCATAGCTTCTGGGACAATATGACCAGTCACTATAGGGATTCCTTGCTTGATAATTCCTGCCTTCTGCTCTGCGATGGCTTCCAAGCTATCCCCTAAAAGCGCTACATGGTCTAATCCAATGGTCGTAATACCTGTTAAGATAGGCTGGCAAACATTGGTGCTATCCAAGAGTCCACCCATACCAACTTCCATAATCGCCACATCGACTCGCTCAGAAGCAAAATAATCATAGGCTATAGCAGTGATAATCTCGAATTCTGTCGTTCCCTGCAAGGCAGGAGCGTACTCCCCTTCAAGTAGTGAGCGATATTCCGACATTAAGACTTCTAGTTTAGCTTCTGGGATTGACTCCCCATTAATGGCTATCTGATCCGTATAATGAATCAGATAGGGAGAGCTAAAGACACCAACTCTTAGTCCCATCTTTTCCAACATATTTTTCAAAAAAGCTATGGTAGATCCCTTGCCATTGGTTCCACCGATGTGGATAACCTTGAGCTTAAGATGGGGATTGCCACGTAAAGCTAAAAGCTCTACCATTCTTTCCAAACCAAAATGAGGTTGATCTGTCCGATAGTTTGCTATCCACTGATTCGTTTCGTTTTTATTCATCTTACTTATATTGTTTCAAATCTAAATTTTCCGCATCATCAGCTAGGCGGATAGCTGATGCAATGTCGACTGCCATCTTGTGACTAGTTACATCGTGTACACGCACCACTTCCACACCTTGTCTGGCAGCAATACTGGTTACATGAGCCGAAGCAATATCACGATTTCGGAAGCCAGCTTCAGTATCTGGATTGACTTCAAATCCATTTTCTTCCAGAATATTGATGACAAAGCGCTTGCGAGAGACTCCCAAAAAGATTGGATAGTCCATCTCGTGCAACTTATCAAGGTCACGTAGGAGAATGAGATTTTCCTTCTTTGTCAAACCAAAGCCAATCCCTGGATCCAGCATGATGTTTTCTTTTGCAATACCAGCTTCCTTCGCTCTTGCTAGAGCACGGTCGAAGAAAGCAGCCATCAATTCTTCAACTGATAGTTGTTCAAATTCAGCCAAGTTTTCCTTTGTGAAAGTCTGACCAAATCCAAAATGAGGGAAAATGAGCGAACTAGGGTGCTGAGGGCGTGCCATGACTGGATTAAACATGATGACCACCTGAGCTCCTGCTTTAGCAACCACTTCCGCCATTTTCTCATCACCCATGAGACCGGTAATGTCATTGACTATATTGGCACCAGCCTGTAAAGCTGCTTCTGCCACTTGACTCTTCCAAGTATCGACCGAAATCAGAACATCACTTTCTTGACGGATAGCCTGAATGACTGGAACCACACGTTGGATTTCCTCTTCAATCTCAACATAGCTACTTCCAGGCCGAGTAGATTCACCACCGATATCTAAGATAGTAGCACCTTCAGCTATCAATTTTCGAGCCTGTTTTAAGGCTTCTTCAATAGCAAAAAATTGACCCCCGTCAGAAAAAGAATCTGGGGTGACATTGATAATACCGCAAATAGCTGTTTTTGTAAGATTCTCTCTTTTTTCCACGTTCATCACTCAAATTTCATTTAGATTGGTATTCCTCTATTTTACTGTTTTTTTTGGATTCTGTCCAATTATCCCTCAGTACTCTTTAACTTTAAAAGAGCGCAAAAAAGGAGAACCTGAGTCCTCCTTTTTCTATATTCTTATTTTTCAGTCAATGCTGCAAGTCCTGGAAGAACTTTACCTTCAAGAAGTTCCATTGAAGCTCCACCACCAGTAGAGATCCATGAGAACTTGTCTGCACGGCCAAGGTTAATCGCTGCGGCAGCTGAGTCACCACCACCGATGATTGATTTAACGCCTGGTTGTTTCACGATAGCGTCCATCACACCGATTGTACCAGCTTGGAAGTCAGGGTTTTCAAATACACCCATAGGTCCGTTCCATACAACTGTTTTCGCACCAGTCAATGCTTCATCGAATTTAGCGATAGATTTTGGACCGATGTCAAGACCAAGGAAGCCTGGGTCTACTGCTTCACCTTCAGTGTCTTTCACTTCAGTGTAGTCAGCAAATGCATTTGCTTCTTTTGAGTCAACTGGCAAGATCAATTTGCCGTTTGCTTTTTCAAGAAGAGCTTTCGCAACATCCAATTTGTCTTCTTCTACAAGTGAGTTACCGATTTCGATTCCTTGTGCTTTTGTAGAATGTGTAAGTCATACCACCACCGATAAGAACTTTATCAGCTTTTTTTCAAGCAAGTTTTTCGATAACACCGATTTTGTCTGAAACTTTTTGAACCACCAAGGATAGCTACGAATGGACGTTCTGGAGCTTCAACAGCTTCTTGGATGTATGCAATTTCGTTTTTCAAGAAGGAATCCAGCAACTGCTTTTTTTCAACGTTTGCTGAGATACCAACATTAGATGCATGTGCACGGTGAGCTGTACCGAATGCATCGTTTACGAAGATACCATCTCCAAGTGATGCCCAGTATTTACCAAGTTCAGGATCGTTTTTTAGATTCTTTCTTACCGTCAACATCTTCAAAACGAGTGTTTTTCAACCAAAAGAACTTGTCCATCTTCAAGAGCGTTGATAGCTGCTTCCAATTCAGCACCACGAGTTACACCTGGAAGGAAAGTAACTTCTGACCCAATTTAGCGACCAAGTCAGCAGCTACAGGAGCAAGTGATTTACCAGCTTTGTCTGCTTCTTCTTTTACACGTCCAAGGTGAGAGAAAAGAATCGCACGTCCACCTTGTTCAAGGATGTACTTGATAGTTGGAAGAGCTGCAGTGATACGGTTGTCATTAGTAATCACGCCATCTTTTTACAGGAACGTTGAAGTCAACACGAACGAGAACTTTTTCCCTTTCAACTCAACGTCTTTAACAGTCAATTTTGCCATTTGGAAAGACTCCTTAATTTTTTTACGTGTTAATTATATCACAAAATCAATAAAAAGAGATAGCAAAAACCTTAAACTTTTTCCAGTTCTTTATTGCCCTTTATTTCTTATTGTTTTATAATAAAAAATAAGATAAGGAGCGCTAAATGATGAAAAATACTCTAACAGATAAGCAAAAAGAGGCAGATTCAGACCTCAATATCATTGCCATTTTGACAATTCTTTCGTTTATAGGATACATCCTTTTCCAAAAACAAATACTTGATTTCTCTCACCAAACAGAGTTTTCCATCTGGATTCGTCTTCTTTTTCTCGCAACTCTCCAGTTTGTGTTGCTGGATTGGGGACGAGCATTGTAATGATTCGAAGAAAAGAAAGCTGGAAACAATATGGTTTGCTAGCTAAACATCTCCTCCCAACCATTATTCAGACCGCTGCTATCTGTCTCCCCTTACTTCTTTTTCTCATCAGTAGAGGGCAGATTCATTCCTATCTCCCTTTTCAATCCATCCTCTTAACCAGAGAAGTTCTGGCAAGTTCTTTTCCGACAAATATCTTGGGGTTCCTCCTTATTGGACTTATCTGGGGATTCTGGGAAGGTTTTAATTATGTTGTCATTGCAAACAAAATTAACTGTCGCTTTCCATCACATCAGACTTGGCTTGATTACGGAGCCTTGACTTGTGCTCTTATCTGTCTGATGATTCATGGGATGATTAGCTTTCATCTCCATGCCATTTTAGAGGCTTTGTCTGTTTTTATCTTGATTTATGGTATGCTCGTCATTCAAAAGAGAACAGGTAACTCTTGGGGTTGTATTTTTATCTTCCTATTCATTTGGAACGCATTTTAACCCCCAAAACAAGATTTTCACTTTTTAAACTCAAAAAAAGATTTGACTCTATTATGAATCAAATCTTTCTTTTTATTTCTAGAAGTTACATTAAGCAAAGTTATTAACTTACTCTTCTTTTTTCTTTTGAGCGAGAAGTCCAAAACCACCTAAAACTCCGACCAAGCCAAGGGCTAGGAGGTTTGCATCTACTTCTGCACTTGTATTTGGAAGTTGTTTTCCTTCAGTCTTTTCAACTTGTGCTTTTGCTGGTTCTTGCTTCGCCACTTGGCTTACTTGAACTGGAGAAACGGATGTTTCAGTCTTAGGTTCTGTTTTTGTAGTTTCCTTCTTAGTATCTTGAGTCGTTGGAGCAGGCGTAACTGGTCTGTCACCTGGTACTTTAACTACTTTTGTACCGACTTCAACAATTTCAGTTACGGCTTCCTTGACTACTTCCGTTTCCTTAAGACTGCGATGCCCTTCAGAATCAAGCTCTACAAGGTTTCTACGAAGACCTGCGACTCCTACTTGAACCAAGCGACGTTCTCCTACTGGGAGGCTAGGATTTACTCGTTCTTCATGTCCATAGGCAAGAACTTCTTCTTCCACAACCAAGCTTGGTTTCTTAACTTCTAAGACTTTTGGCCCGTCAAGCGGTTGAGTGCTACTTTCAATCTTAGTACCAACCTCAGTAATCTCTGCCACTGCTTCCTTGACGACTTCTGTCTCAAGAAGAGTACGGTTGCCTTTGGCATCCACTTCAATCAAATGACGGATTTGTCCTTCTGCACCAGCCTGAACGACTCGACGTTCACCCAACACGAGGTCTCCTGACGGACGTTCTTGACGCTCGAAGGCTTGAGTTTCTGTCTCAACCACTAATTCAGGTAGTGCTTCAACTGTTGGAGCAGTTTCACCTTCTTCTAAGCTACCTACATGATGGCTTTCTTTAACAAGGAGTTTTTTGTTGAGTTCTTCCTTGAGGTTGGCAAATGCTTCTGGAGTAGGATTTGTTGAACCAATGAGAGTTTCTGCTTGAGCGATGATTGGATCATCTGCATTTCTCACGAACTTTCCCTAGAAGAGTTTCAAGTTCTTCCTTAGCTGCTTGATAAACCTGTACACCATTCAAGTCAGTACCAGCTTGTTTCAAGTCATTCAAGGCTTGGTTGACTGCTTCTTGGCTAGCATCGTGGTTTTCTAAGATCGCTTTTGCTGCATCAATCTTCTCAACTAGAGCTGCTTGTTTTGCTGCATCAGCAAATGTATAAGCTAATGTTTCTTTGCGACCTTGAGCAGATGTGATTTCTTGTTTCAGATATTCGTCGTTGACAGCCGCTTTAGGTGATACTAGAACATCAAAGTCGACAGTTTGTCCTTGATAGTGTAACTGAAGTTTCTGACGGCCTGTTTTTTGAGCATCATAGCCTGTAATTTCGACTCCTTGGTCTGTAAAGTTATGTTCAGTCTCCGTTTCATCATCATACAAGACCTTGAAACGTCCTTCTGATAAGTCAAGAGTATCGCCTACAAAGTAATCAATTTTCGGTTGCTTGCTAATATACAAGGCTGCGACTTCTTTTGGACCAGCTTCTTCACCGGTCACTTGAACCTTAAAGCTACCTGCAACTGGAAGGCCAAGATAGGCTACTGTCAACTCTTGTTCGCCATGATGGTGAGCATCGTAGCCATTAACAGTAACTCCTGCATGACTAAGGTTGATGACTTCGTCTGCTTCTTCACCCTCATATTTAACACGGAGAAGACCACCTTTGAGATTCAATTCCTCACCAACTTGATAAGTTGTCTTTTTAGGTGCCACTTCTAGACTGACAGCCTTAATCTTTCTCTCATCCTGAGGAATCGTTACAGCAAGAGTATTACTGATTTCTTTACCTGGCAATTGTGTACGATAGTAAAGAAGGCTTGGACGTTTCAAAGCTCAATGGATCTGTTGCTAGATCCCCTCCAACTACTGTGTTTAAAGTAGCGATAGGAGTTTGTGAATCTGCCTTGTCATAGACTGTAATTGTTGCTCCAGCAGGAACTTCTGAGAATCCAAGTTGAATCTTATTGTCCGTTAGAACACGTGCTGCAACTTTAGCCATTGGGATGTTTGGGCTCTCCGTATCAAGAGTTTCATACATCTTCCAGTTGTAGATACGAATGGCTTTCCATGGTGTTCCATTATCAGATGTGATAACGTGCAAACGCCAGTCTTGGGCCGTAATTGGACTATCAAGAGTAATATCTGAAACATGGGCTTTATTGCCACGAACTGCTTTAGCTAGTTTCCATTCTCCAGCTTCATCCTTATAGTAGAGGTCAAAGTCCTTAGTATTCATCAAACCATCGTTGACAGATTCTCCACCAGCACCGGCATGGTCCATGACCCATCTAACGACACGGCGTGGTTGTGTCAAACGGATATCAACACTACCGCTCAACTGAGCAGAAGACCATTTGTCAGATAGACTAGTGATTGTCCCATTCAACATACCTTCGATACCTTCGCCACCTTCTGTGTCTGGGAAGGTACTTCCGATAACAGTCGCTCCTGGAACGATATTTTCTGCTAGAGGGCTTGGAAGGCTTGTGTCTTGAACAGTCATTCCCCATTCGAAGTTTGTAGTTGCTGCTTCAGAGCGAAGGCCATTCTTACCAACTGCAACAACCTTCAACTCTTGGCTAGTTCCAGTCGCACTAGCTGAACGGCTAACTTTTGGTAGGTAGATAGTAGTGGCAGATGAGCCTGTCAATAGACGCCAAGTATCGCCATCTTTTTCATAGACTTCATAGAAGTCAGCATCTTTATTTCCAGTAAATTGGACAATAGCTTCTGCTTCTTGGGCGTTTTTCAGAGATTGCTTAGCTACTTTTAGAGCTGTTGGTGCTTGAGGAGCCTCTTGATTATCAGTCACCGTTAACTCACCCAAGTTAAATTGATAACCCTTAACTGCAGCAGCGTTTTCGAAAGTGAGCTTTATGCCATAGATTGTTTTACCAGTCAATGAGCTCAAGTCAAATTCGTCTTTTGTCCAATCATCAGTCAGAGTTAGCTCTTTACGAGCATTCTCTCCACCATAAGTATAGTTTTTCTGAGTCGCAAACTCTACATAGACCTTGCTTCCCTTACCACCTTTATGAGCAACACGAAGTTTTGTTTATCTGTTACTTCCAGTTTTGTAGAGTAAAGGCGAACATCTTGGTTGGTATTTTCAGCTAAATCACCCGCAAATTTGAGTGAATTCCCTCCATTGTAGGCATCTTCAAAGTCATAATCAGCTTGAAGTTTAGCCCCTGATGAAGTTTGCCACCAGCGCCATGTAGGCAAGATACCTGATACAGAACGATAGTTCCATTCAGAATCCTTGGAAACTTTACCGTCTACAAACCATTTTTTACCATGTCCAGTGTTAAAGGATGTTGTGAAGCTACGACCCACTGCTGGTGTGCGGTCAGCTACGAGGTTGGCAATCCCGTACCAGTCCTTGTCCTCTGGTTTTTGACCAGTTGGATCTCCTTGATAACCTGTAAAGAAGATATTTTCATTCTTATGATAGTCTTCTCCTGTCTTACCAAGACTAGTGATAGTATCAGGTGCAAAGAGACCTAGTGATAAGCGAAGTTTCCCGTTTTCATCAAAAAGGGCATCCCATTTCACTTTTGTCTTGTAGGAACCACCTTGTTGCAATTCCAAACCTGCAAAGACATCGTACTGACTACGTCCAAGCCATTTGGCCATAGTTACAGAGTAGTCATTTTTCTCTTTGGTCCAGTTAAAGTTGGCAAAGAAGTGATCAGCAGGAACTTTATCGCCTTCTTTTTCCATGAATTGATAGTTGTACTCACCAAGTCCATCCTCATGGTAACGGCCATATTCATAAGTCATGGCATCATACCAAGAATACTTGACTGGATGATTAACTTGAGCTGCATATTCCTTGGTATAAAGCATGAAATCACGCATTTTCTTACCAAGAGGCGTTACGATATCACCTGTAGTTTCTTGGTTGATAAAATATCCATCAAATCCATAGTATTTAGCCAAATCAACCAACTTACGAGCGATAGGGAAAGTACCGTCTTCGTCTTGTTGAAGGGCTGCAGCAAATTTTTCTTGGTCTGCAATACTATTAGACCAGTTAAAGAAAAGAGTACCCAATACTGGAACACCATTACGGTGACCAGCATCAATCACGTCCGGAGTTGGAACGAGCCCTTCCCAGAAGACCATAGAATTCAAGTATTGCCAGTAGTCAAAAGCATAGGCTTTAAACTCTTCACCACCTACAGATGCATGGTCTTTAGCCTTAGAGTTGGTATTAGCAAGAGCCTCAACCTTAGCATCCTTATTGGCTTTTTCATTGACGACATGTCCACGGTAGCGTTTTGCTAGTTCTACTGAAGAGCGGTTAATAGCATCGTCTTCACGGGCACCTGGTTCCCATTTTAACAAATCTTCCCAGGTGTCAAACTTAATTTCTTTTGGTCGAAGACTTTTTTCTTCTTTCTTAGGAACATCAGAGACGGTTGCTTTTTCTTCTGCCTTATTTTCTGTAGCTACAGGTGCCTCTTCAGCCTTAGGAGTTTCAGCAGCTGGACTAGTTGCTTCCTTATCAACTGCAGTCAACTGATCCAAGGTTGGTTTTTCTTCTGAAACAGGTTGCTCACTTGCCTTATTTTCAGTTTTCTCTAACTGATTCAAGACTTCAGGTGACGTTGTTGTTGGTTGTTCTGTAGTTGCAGTCGATGGTTGTTCAGTCGTACTACTTGACGGTTGCTCTGCAGCCACGGTAGTTGATGTTTCATTTGCTGGAAGGACAACTTCTTCTGCCAAAGCCTGGTTAGCAAATAAAACAGATCCAATCATCAAAGAGCAGGCACCCACTGATAATTTTTCGAATACTATAGCAACAACGTTTCTCAAAAAATGGATTCTTCATCTTTTTCTCCTTTTACTTCCAAAAAAGTAAGCGCTTTATTTTTGTTTTAAAAAAGTAACTGCTCTGGAAAAAGCAGAACTGTTCATTTTCATTTTACGTTATTTAAAGGAAGAGTCAACACTTGCCCATAAATATCTATAAAGGAGTGAATAAATGATATAAATTAGACAATTAGAAGCATTTTTCTAAAAAAACTTCATTTACTACTTGTGAGATTGCTTAGAATCCTTTAAAATAGAATGGGAGAGATTCCGCGATTAGTTTTCGGAGGAAAAAGAAAATGTCCATTAATTGGCAGGAAATTGCATTTCACTTTTTAGGTGGTCTGGGACTATTCTTATATAGTATCAAGACCATGGGGGACGGTTTGCAACAAGCGACTGGAGATCGTCTTCGATATTACATTGACAAATATACTAGCAATCCTTTCTTTGGAATTTTAGTTGGAATTGGGATGACTGCCCTGATTCAATCGAGTTCAGGTGTTACAGTAATTACAGTTGGTCTGGTTAGTGCCGGACTATTGACCCTGCGTCAGGCTATTGGGATTGTTATGGGAGCCAATATTGGAACAACCGTCACATCCTTTATCATCGGTTTTAAACTGGGAGACTACGCTTTACCGATGCTCTTTCTCGGAGCAGTCTGTCTCTTCTTCACAAAAATAGAACCATCAATAACATCGGACGAATCCTCTTTGGTGTTGGTGGTATCTTCTTTGCCCTCAATCTTATGAGTGGCGCTATGGAACCCCTTAAGGATTTACAAGTCTTTAAAGACTACATGGTGGAACTTAGTAAAAATCCAATCTTGGGTGTTCTTGTCGGAACAGGTTTAACCCTTCTGATTCAAGCCTCCTCAGCGACCATCGGGATTCTACAAAATCTCTACGCTAGCAATCTGATTGACCTTCAGGGGGCCCTACCAGTTCTCTTTGGAGATAACATTGGAACAACCATCACTGCTATTATCGCTTCTTTGGGTGCTAATATTGCAGCCAAACGTGTGGCCGCAGCCCATGTGGCCTTTAACGTTATCGGGACTGTTATCTGTATTATCTTCCTCGTTCCATTTACAGGCTTAATCCAATGGTTTGAGAGCTTCTTAAATCTCGCTCCAGAAATGACCATCGCCTTCGCCCACGGAACCTTCAACATTACCAATACAATCATTCAGTTTCCATTCATCGGAGCTCTTGCCTTCTTGGTAACCAAGCTTATCCCTGGAGAAGACGAAGTTGTCAAATACGAACCTCTCTACCTTGATGAGCAACTGATCAAACAAGCTCCATCTATCGCTCTTGGAAATGCTAAAAAAGAACTTCTTCACTTGGGTAATTATGCTGCTAAAGCCTTTGACCTCTCTTACGACTATATCATCAACTCTAATGAAAAAGTTGCAGAGAAGGGACATAAGACTGAAGAAGCTATCAATACCATTGATGAAAAATTGACTCGTTACCTCATTAGTTTATCTGGTGAAGCTTTGAGCCAAAAAGAGAGTGAAGTCTTAACAAATATCCTTGACTCTTCACGAGACTTGGAACGTATCGGAGACCACGCAGAAGCCCTGCTTAATCTTAATGATTACTTGCAACGTAAGAATGTTCAATTCTCTAGCTCTGCCTTAGAAGAGTTGGAAGATATTTACCGTCAAACAAGTGAGTTCGTTAAAGATGCTCTCGAAAGTGTAGAGAATAACGACCTCGAGATGGCTGAGTCTCTTATCGAACGTCATGAAGCTATTAACAAGATGGAACGTGTTCTTCGTAAGACCCACATCAAACGTCTTAATAACGGAGAATGTTCTACCCAAGCAGGTGTCAACTTTATCGATATTATTTCACACTACACTCGTGTATCAGACCACGCTATGAACCTTGCTGAAAAGGTTTTGGCTGAACAAATCTAAGATAAAAAAATGCTTTGATTCGAAAGAATCAAAGCATTTTAAATAGCTCTCCCAATCATAATGGAAGATGCTGCTGCGCCCTTGTACCTAGCTTCTTCCTTTTGGATAAAGCGGGCTAGATTGACTAGTTCTGGAGCTAGGGTTTTGGGATTTTTAAGTAGTTCAAGAGTGACTAGTCCAGACAGACGCACCGCTAGCAATCGCTCATTGGTACTGGGCAATTGCTTAGCAGTTTCTAGGAGTGCAGCCACTAAATCTTCACTCAAGTTTTGACGGGCATGATTGTAAAGGTCCCGTATCAAGGTTTCTAGGTTTGGTTCTTCCATACCCATAATTTCCATCTTTTCAGTTTAATAATTTTTGATCAAATCTACAGTAGAGCGATCTAATTTTTTAACCAAGGCTTGTAGGAAAGCTTGAGCTTCTAGGAAGTCATCCATTGCATAAAGGGTTTGGTGAGAGTGGATATAACGAGCGCAGACACCAATTGTTGTAGATGGAACACCAGCATTTTTCAGATGAGCTGCTCCTGCATCTGTACCACCTTTTCCACAATAGTATTGGTATTTGATTCCAGCTTCTTCTGCAGTTGTCAAAAGGAAGTCCTTCATACCTGGGAGAAGCAAGTGACCTGGGTCGTAGAAACGAATCAAGGTTCCATCACCAATCTTACCTTGACCACCATAAACATCACCTGCTGGTGAGCAATCCACAGCAAGGAATACTTCTGGATCAAATTTTGTTGTAGAGGCATGGGCACCACGAAGTCCAACTTCTTCTTGGACGTTAGCCCCAAGGTAAAGTTCATTTCCTAGTTTTTGACCTGACAAGTTTTCAGCCAACTCACTAACCATGAGAACACCATAACGGTTATCCCAAGCTTTTGAGATGACATTTTTTTCATTAGCAGTTAGGATTGCGCTACTATCTGGAACAATTGTGTCTCCAGGACGGATACCGAAACTTTCAGCCTCAGCCTTATCCGCAAAACCACCGTCAAAAACGATATCTGAAATAGCTGGCATAGTTGGTCCACCTGTGCCACGAGTCAAATGTGGAGGAACTGAACCCGAAATTACTGGAATCTCACGTCCTTCACGTGTAAAGAGTTTAAAACGTTGGCTGCTGACAACCATAGGGTTCCAACCACCAATGCTGACTACTCGGAAGGTACCGTCTGCTTTGATTTCACTAACCATGAAACCAACTTCATCCATGTGAGAGGCTACCAAAACACGAGGGGCATTTTCAACTTCTGAGTGCTTAACCCCAAAAATACCACCCAAGCCATCAGTCACCACTTCATCCACGTGAGGTGTTAATTTTTCACGAAGATAAGCGCGAACAGGTGCTTCATGACCTGAGATAGCAGAAAGCTCTGTTACTTCTTTGATTTTAGAAAATAATGTTGTCATTTCTATCCCTTCTTTCTTTCAACCATTTTACCACTTTTTATAGGAGAAAGGTAGTAGAAATCAACATTTTAACATCTAACTTATTTACTGTAATAAAAAAAGAATCACAAATGTGATTCTTTTTATTTTGAATTTCTTTTTAATGAGAAAACATCCGGCACTGGATCTTTACCCTCTTCGGACCAAGGGTGACACCGTAAAATCCGTGCTAAGCCCATCAGAACTCCCTTGGCACCATGCTTTTCGATAGCTTGAATCATGTAGTTCGAACAAGTCGGTTCAAAGCGGCAAGATGGCGGGAAAGCAGGCGAGATAAATCGTTGGTAAAAGCGCACTGGCGCAATTAAAATTTTTTTCATTATTTATTATTGGTTACACCCATGGTGTGTAATTGGCTGATTTCTTTTTTATTAAGACGACGTGATTCTCCTGGACGAAGACCCGTTAAGTCTAGATGTCCAAAACGAGTTCGAGAGAGTTTATCCACTTGAAGGCCAACAGCTTCAAACATCTTTTTAACCTGGTGATTGCGCCCTTCATGGATGGTCAACTGAACAACTGAGCGGTTTTTTACTGGATCTACTTTGAGAATTTCGTAAACAGCTGGTTTAGTCTTCTTGCCATCAATCTCAAGACCACGAGTCAAGGGACGGAGATTTTCTTTGTTAGCAATTCCTTTCACACGCGCAACATAAACCTTGTCAATCTCATTACGAGGGTGAATCATCTCATCTGTAAAGTCACCATCGTTGGTCAAAATCAAGACTCCAGATGTATCCCAGTCCAAGCGACCTACAGGGTAGATACGCTCTTTCACATTAGGCAAGAGATCAACAACAGTTTTACGTCCCTTGTCATCTGTCACACTGGAAATCACTCCACGTGGTTTGTTAAGCAAATAGTAGACCTTTTCTTCGTTGTAGATGGGTTGACCTTCAACCTCAACCTTATCGCCAGACTTAATGGTTGTCGCTAGTTCACGTACTACCTGTCCATTGACGGTTACCAAGCCTTGTTTGATCAACTCTTCTGCTTTTCTCCTACTGGCCACACCTGCGTGGGCAATATACTTATTGATTCTCATCTTCTTCTATCCTTTCACCAAATAATTGGCTTTCTTGTGCTTGAATGTCAAGCTCATCAATCACGGGCAATTCTTCCAAGTGGTTAATGCCCATGTAATCTAGAAAATAATCCGTTGTTACATAGAGATTAGGGCGTCCAAGAACTTCTTTCTTTCCATCTTCTCGTATCAAATCGAAGGCCTGTAACTTAGCTAAGGCTCCGCTCGAATTAACCCCACGAATAGCATCGATTTCTATACGTGTGATAGGTTGCTTATAAGCAATGATAGACAAGGTTTCAAGTGCAGCCCGAGATAGACTCTGGTTGATGGGTGCCTTAGAGTATTCTTTCAAAATGGCTGCAAATTGAGATTTGGTTACCAATCTGTAGGCACCACCTGTCTCAATCAAGTCTAGACTAGAATCCTGATCTTTTTTATACTTTTTGGCTAATTTCCAAGCTTTGCTGAATTCCTGTTGGTGGAAGCGATAGGACCTCCGCCAGCTGGCGGACTCTAATGCCATCCTCCCCCGCTACAAACAGGAGCGCTTCTATTTTTGCTAAAGTACTCATACTTCCTCTCTATCAAGCCTGACTTTGCTCTACTTGATTTTCTTCATTCTTTTTCATGAGATAAATATCTCCAAAACTCTCTTTTTGAATCAAGAGAATTTCTTGGGTTTTAATCAACTCCAAGGTTGCTAAAAAGAGTGTAATGACCTCTTGTAAATCCTTGGTTTCTTTAAACAAATCCTGCAAACATAATTGTTGACCTTCAACCAAGGCTTCTCGAACGATGACCATCATATCTTCAATCTTATACTCATCTCGTAAGATTGTTGTGTGACTTTTCGAGAATTCTTCCTTTTTCTTGGTCAGTAAGGTTGAAAGGCTAAGAAAAGATCAATCGTCGTCTTATCATGCACAAGTTCTGCATCCTCATAGATCAACTCTGTAGGTGCTTTTGAGTAATATTGAGCTCGTTCCTGGTGCTTCACTTCCAACTGCTCTCCCAAAAGTTTAAATTTACGGTATTCTTCAATCTGAGAAAGGAGATCCTGCTCTAGGTCATCCTCTAAATCCGTCACTTCTGCAACCTTGGGCAAGAGCTTGCGACTCTTAATCAGCATCAGTTGGCTAGCCATCACCATGTATTCGCCTGCAACTTCTAAACGCATGGCTTGTAATGTCGAGATATAGGCTAGATATTGCTCGATAACCTCTGTGATCGGCACATCATAGATATCCATCTGATACTTTGAAACCAAGTGTAGGAGCAAGTCCAAAGGCCCTTCAAAATCTTTTAATTTAATATCCATTATCTATATTTTTCTAAGGTCATGACTGTCTTTAATCCTAATTTTTTAGCGATTTCGTACAAGTCAACCTTTTCTTCGATTTGTCTTAATATAAACTGTTCTCTCAATCCTTGGGCAGATAAATCTGAAAGACCTTTTTCCTTTAAAAAAGCTTCCAACTGACGAAAGGCCCATTGACGGGAGTACGGTTTCCCAGCTTTTTCAAAGAGATAGGTCTGCCCCATCAAGGGCTCTAACTCTGCAAGCAAATTTTGGGGAAGGCTCAAGATTCTTTGTTGAGAAGCTTTATTGACTCTCAAAACTTGAAAATCTAGGTTCACATCCCCTGTTTTTAAGGCTAGGATTTCACTCGGCAAGAGGCCCAACTCTACTATTAACAAGGCTAGTAAGCGTCCTTCTGGATAAGCACTTTCTTGCCAGAAAGAACTGAGGTCTAAAAGTTCCGACTTCCCTGGCTTTTTCTCAGCCTGTTTGGGTAATTCCAAACGGTAAAAGGTCCCAATCTTCCCTTTTTGGTACAAAAAGAAGAGAAATTGATTGCAAGCAGAAACTTTCCGCTTTTGGGCACTCATTTTAAAATTTGATAATTGAGCTTGGTAGATTTTTAAACTTGTCTCAGAGATTCGTTCTCCAATAAGATCTAAAAACTGCTCCAAGTCATACTTATAAGACTGTTTAGAATTACTAGATAGATTTTGCTTTTCTTCTAAAAATACTGAAATCCATTCTCTCATTTGCTTCGAATCTCATATTCCTTACTAAAATCATGCAGAAGGGCATTGACAGCCTTAAGGATTGATTTCCGTGTAATAATCCCTTGGAAAATTCCATCCTTATCAACGACTGGTAGGAAAGATTCATCCACTAACTTATGTAAAACATCTGTCAATGTATAATCTGGATCTACCACTGCAACGTCCTTCTTGGCCATGTGTACGATATCCGTATCTGCCATAGCTTCTTGACTCAATCCCTGCTCCATCTGGTAGGCAAGGATATCTCTAAGACCAATAGTTCCGACGAATTTTTTCTCATCAGTCACGACTGGCACTCTGGTATAGGTCATCTGGCTAAGGAGGAGAATTGCATGATCTGCATTGTGAGTATCAATGAGCACAGCCAAATTTCAGCAGGAGTTAAAAAGGTTTCCTCTTGCTCCAGTAAAAACTGTTCAAACTCTTTGGCAATCATCGAGCAAACTCCTTGGATAAGCCTGGATAGACCTCATGGTTCCGTGTCAAAAAGTCCACTTTAAAGTAGCTATCATCAATCTCTACACGGGCATAGAGACATTCTCTGATGGTCCCACGTGGTTGACTAATAGAACCAGGATTTAGGAAAAGGGTCTTCCCTTCCATCCAAGCATTTGGAACATGCAAGTGCCCATAAAGACAGATATCTGCATCTTCCTCTTGAGCCCAAAAATCAAGCTTTTGGAAATTGAAGTTAATATCAAACAAATGTCCATGAGTCTGGATAATCTTGGTAGGACCCAGTTGAGTCACCAAACGTTCTGGATAGTCTGAATAAAAGTCCATGTTTCCTCTGACTACTTGGATTCCTTCCCAGAGGGGTGAGTCTGGGCGAAGTTCCGAGTCACCATCATGAAAAATGGCATCAACTTTCCCCAGATAGCGGTCACGGATTTCTTCTACAATTAAGCTATCTCCGTGGGAGTCACTCATTACAATGATGGTTTGCTTTGCCATGATGGAAATACCTCCAAAAGTTTCTTAACGGCTAAGGCACGGTGGGATTGACTATTTTTTTCTTCGAGGGTTAATTCAGCTGATGATTTACCAGTTTCTCCTACTAAGAAGAGTGGATCATAACCAAAACCATTTTCACCCTTAGGTTCAAAGTTAATGTAGCCTGGCCAGTCAGCTTCGACAACCAAGCTTTCCTTACCTGGGCTAGCTACGACCAGGGTTGTATGGAATTGAGCTGAACGGTCCTTTAGTTCAAAGACCATAGCTAATTCGTGCAAGAGTTTAGCATTATTTTCCTGGTCAGTGGCTCCCACTCCTGCGAAGCGAGCTGACCAGACACCTGGTAGGCCACCAAGCACATCGACTTTAAGACCAGAATCATCTGCTAGAACCATCTTTCCTGTTAATTTAGAAATAGTTTCAGCCTTGAGGCGAGCATTTTCTTCAAAGGTCATACCTGTTTCTGCTACTTCAGGTAGGTCTGGATAATCATTTAGATTTTCTACGTCATAGCCTAGTTTGTCAAAGATAGCTCGAAATTCCTTGGTCTTGCCCTCGTTACGAGTTGCAATCAACAAGGTTTCTCTGACTTTATTTGTCTCGAAAAAGTCTTGAACATTGACTCCTTCTTTAGGCAATTCTACATGCAGAAGTTGTCCATTTTCAACTAAGAGCAAGGCACCCTGACGTTGAATAACTTCTAAGTTTCGGTCCGCTTCTTGGTTGAGAATATCTACCACAAAGAGAGTAAGCGGTAGGCTGAACCATATCGTAAAACGGTAACTGAAAGCGGAAACCCTCGCTCCTCATCTCGAAAGATTTTGGCCAAATCAAATAGCGGAAACTCTAACTCATCATCCGTCAAAGTCCGAATGCCACCAAAAACACTGTAGGATCCAACATACCAGTCTTGGTCATCCTTGTATTCATAAATTTTGTTTGTCATAATGTTACATGCTCCACATGAATATCTCTTTCCAGCCATTCTGCTCCGATTTGAGCAAAACTTTGGCTATTTGCAGTTGTGTAAAAACGGTGTTGAAGTGGTGCCGCATCTCGACTACGATTAATCTCAAAATAATTGAGTAGGACCGAGATATCGCGAACACACTCCGCTCCACTATCGATTAGTTGTACCTTAGGGCCCATGACATTTTGGATGATAGGTCTGAGGAGCGGATAATGAGTACAACCTAAAATCAAGCTATCCACTTTTCCAACCAAAGGACGTAGGGTTTCGTATACGACTTTCTTGGTCACACTGGTCGATAGAGCACCTGACTCGACCAAAGGAGCAAATTTGGGGCAAGCCAGACTTTCAACCTGCAAATCTGGATCCAAGTCATGAATCTTTTGACGATAGATATCTGATTGTACGGTCATCGGTGTTCCAATCACTCCGATTTTCCCACCCTGACTTGCTTTGATAGCTGCTGAAGCACCAGGCAAAATCACTCCAAGAACAGGAATATCAAGTTTGGATTTGATTTCTTCCCAGACGACTGCTGTTGCTGTATTACAAGCAATGACAATCATCTTGACATCCTTGGTCAAAAGAAAGTTGACCAACTGCCAAGTATATTCACGAATTTGCTCAGCAGGACGAGGGCCATATGGCGCCCGTGCCGAATCTCCAATATAGACGATTTCTTCATGAGGAAGCTGACGCATGAGCTCACGCACAACAGTCAAGCCCCCAACACCAGAGTCCAAAAAACCGATTGGTCGATTATCCATATAGTCTTCTTTCTAGTCTTATTATTCTGATTGATAGTTCATTATCATTACATTTCTTACTGAAATTTCCGACCGACTGATTCGTCATCAGTTGTCTCCAACTTAATCATAATCAAATATCAATAGAATGCAAGGAAAAAGTCTTAGTTCTAAATATCAGTTGAACATAGTGAGAAGTCTGGAACTTTCATCCCAGACTTTTCCTATTTATTTCTTTTTATTGTTAGCGAGGGCTGCTTTTTGTTGGCGAATGATTTGGTGGTACACTTGTTGTACCTTAGCTTCGCTTGGTTTTTGACCATTTGCACTCAACAGAGTACGAACTGCTTCTGCATTCAAACGTGGGTTATCAGCAAATTCTTTTTCGATTTGCTTGCGCACCAAGTACATTCCTCCAAGTGCTCCACCAAGAAAAGCTAAAACAATCAAGACAATTGCTAAAATAAGGTCCATAATATTTCTCCTGTTTCTTTTTGAATCTTCTATATTATACCATAAAGTCCCACGCCTGACTAGTTTGATTTACGCTTCCAAAAGGGTAGGGCATTACTCAAATTCTTTTTCTACTCTAATCTTTTTAATTCAATAAAATAAAAAAAGAACTAAAATTTGGTAAAATAATTCAGTTTTTTCCGAAAAAAACCTTGCAATGGTTGGATTTATTTGCTATATTAAGATTATACAAATCAAAGGAAACATCTTTCTGCAAGGCTTATTTTTTTACCAAAAAATGTATGCGCTTACAGATTTGAGAAAGGAGTTTTTATGGAGAAGAGCTATTGGGAAAAATCCTGTAAGTATAGTATCCGAAAGTTGACCGTTGGAACTGCTTCTGTTCTACTGGGAGCTGTTTTTCTAGCAACACAGAATGTAGCTGCTGATAGCCTCGAAGTGAAGGACAATCAAACGAATGTTAGTGAGACGACGGTTAAAGTAGATGTCAAAGTAGAGGAACCAAGTCAAGCAAAGACGGAGAATCAGCCAAGCACAGACACTCATCCTTCTACTGAATTAGCTGACAAAGAGGTAAAACCTGAAAAGGAATTACCTCAAACACATCATCAATCAGAGACTAACGCTGTAGTTGAACCTTCTGAAAATAAGGAGAGTGAAAAGCCCGAACTTCCTATGACTAAGCAAGAAAACTATCAACTTCATTACGACCAACCAACTGCTCCTTCTTATGACGGCTGGGAAAAACAAGCCTTGCCTGTCGGAAACGGTGAAATGGGGGCTAAGGTTTTTGGATTAATCGGTGAAGAAAGAATCCAATACAATGAAAAAACTCTCTGGTCTGGTGGGCCACAACCTGATAGCACTGACTACAATGGAGGGAACTATCAGGACCGCTATAAGGTTTTGGCAGAAATTCGTAAAGCCTTGGAAGAAGGAAACCGCCAAAAAGCCAAACAATTGGCAGAGCGCAACCTAGTGGGTCCAAACAATGCTCAGTATGGTCGTTACCTATCTTTTGGTGATATCTTCATGGTCTTTAACAACCAAAAGAAAGGCTTGGAGAACGTTACCGACTATCGTCGTGGCTTAGATATTTCTGAAGCTATCACAACTACCTCTTATACTCAAGATGGGACAAGTTTCAAACGAGAAACCTTCTCTAGTTATCCAGATGACGTCACTGTTACCCATTTGACTAAAAAGGGAGATAAGACGCTTGATTTTACACTTTGGAATAGCTTGACTGAAGATTTGATTGCTAATGGAGATTATTCTTGGGAGAATTCTAAATACAAACAAGGGACTGTTAGCGTTGATTCTAATGGTATTTTACTCAAGGGAACTGTCAAAGACAACGGTCTTAAATTTGCCTCTTATCTTGGTATCAAAACAGACGGACAAGTCACTGCTCAAGATGGTTATTTGACAGTTACAGGAGCAAGTTATGCAACACTGCTACTCAGCGCCAAGACTAATTTTGCTCAAAATCCGAAAACCAACTACCGCAAGGATATTGATGTAGAAAAGACTGTCAAATCTATCGTAGAAGCTGCCAAAGCCAAAAACTATGAGACTCTGAAAAATGACCACATCAAGGATTACCAAAGTCTTTTCAATCGTGTTCAACTAAACCTCGGCGGTAGCAAGTCTAATCAAACTACAAAAGAAGCTCTTCAAACCTATAATCCAACAAAAGGACAAAAACTAGAAGAACTCTTCTTCCAATACGGACGTTATCTACTCATCAGTTCTTCTCGTGACCGGACAGATGCCCTTCCTGCCAACTTGCAAGGAGTCTGGAATGCTGTAGACAATCCACCTTGGAATTCTGACTACCACCTCAATGTCAACCTACAAATGAACTACTGGCCTGCCTACATGAACAATCTTGCAGAAACGGCTAAGCCAATGATCAATTATATCGATGATATGCGTTACTATGGCCGTATCGCTGCTAAAGAATATGCAGGTATCGAGTCCAAAGAAGGTCAAGAAAACGGTTGGCTGGTTCATACCCAGGCGACACCATTTGGCTGGACTACTCCTGGTTGGAACTACTATTGGGGTTGGTCTCCAGCTGCCAATGCTTGGATGATGCAGAACGTCTATGACTACTACAAATTCACCAAGGATGAAACTTATCTCAAAGAAAAGATTTATCCAATGCTCAAGGAAACAGCTAAGTTCTGGAACTCCTTCTTGCACTACGACAAGGCCAGTGACCGTTGGGTTTCTTCTCCATCTTACTCGCCAGAGCACGGAACTATCACGATTGGGAATACCTTGACCAATCTCTAGTTTGGCAGTTATTCCATGATTATATGGAAGCAGCCAATCATCTCAATGTCGACCAAGATTTGGTGACAGAAGTGAAGGCTAAATTTGACAAGCTCAAACCACTTCATATCAACCAAGATGGCCGAATCAAGGAATGGTACGAAGAAGACAGTCCTCAATTCACTAATGAAGGAATTGAAAACCATCACCGTCACGTTTCTCATCTGGTTGGGCTCTTCCCAGGAACCTTATTTGGCAAAGATCAGCCTGAATATCTGGAAGCAGCACGCGCAACCCTAAACCATCGTGGAGATGGTGGTACCGGTTGGTCTAAGGCTAATAAAATCAACCTCTGGGCTCGTCTCCTAGATGGAAATCGTGCCCATCGTTTGCTGGCAGAACAACTCAGATCCTCAACTCTAGAAAACCTCTGGGATACGCACGCGCCTTTCCAAATTGATGGGAACTTTGGTGCAACCAGCGGTATGGCAGAAATGCTCCTTCAATCTCACACAGGCTACATTGCCCCATTACCAGCCCTTCCAGATGCATGGAAAGATGGTCAAGTCTCAGGTCTAGTAGCTCGTGGTAACTTTGAAGTCAGCATGAAATGGAAAGAAAAAAATCTTGAAACCCTATCTTTCCTTTCTAATGTTGGTGGAGACTTAGTCGTAGACTATCCAAATATCGAAGCTAGCCTTATCAAGGTTAACGGTAAGGAAGTACAAGCTACCCGCATCAAAGACAACCGCATTCAACTTGCTACTCAAAAGGGCGATGTCATTACCTTTGAAAACTTCCCTGGCCGTATTACTCGTCTGACTGCCCAACGAAAAGATTCAACAACTGCTGAACTCAACTTTAATGCAGTCGAGGGAGCAACTCACTATATTATTCGTCGAGAAAGCAAGGATGAAAATAGTCAAAACTCTACCGTCCGTGAGTTTACAACCAACCAAACTCACTTCGTCGATCGTTCTATTGATTCAAGCCACGCTTATACATATACAGTCCAAGCAGTTTTAGGAGAGCACTCAACATCTATTTCAGATACCGCTTCAATCTCAGCTTTTAGTGAGCTAATGGACGATCGTGACTCTCGCATTCAGTATGGTGCTGCCTTTGGAGATTGGTCTGACTCAGAACTCTTTGGCGGAACAGAAATACGCCGATATCTCAAATGGGAACTATTCCGATAAGGAGGCAACAGCAACCATTCCTTTCAATGGACCTGGTATTGAAATTTACGGACTCAAGTCTTCTCAATTAGGACTTGCTGAGGTTACCATCGATGGCAAATCTGTTGGTGAGCTTGACTTCTATACGGCTGGAGCTACTGAAAAGGGTGTCCTAATCGGTCGTTATACAAATCTATCTTCAGGCCCTCACCTTATGACTATCACTGTTAAGCGTGAACATAAGGGACGTGGAAGTGAACGCTCAAAAATTTCCTTAGACTACTTCAAGGTCTTCCCAGGACAAGGAGGAACAGTAGAAAAGATAGATGATCGTGATTCTCGTATCCAGTACGGCTCAGCATTTAAAGACTGGACTGATGCGGAACTCTATGCTTCTACAGAGAAATATGCAGATATTAATGCAGACGATAGTCTTGCTCCTGAAGCAACTGCAAGAATCCCATTCTCTGGTACAGGTATTCGTATCTATGGTCTGAAAACTTCAGCTCTTGGCAAGGCACTTGTGACACTCGATGGAAAAGAAATGCCGAGCCTTGACTTCTACACTGCCGGAGCTACCGAAAAAGGAGCTTTGATTGGTGAATTCACTAATCTAGCAGACGGCGATCACGTTCTAACTTTAAAAGTGGACCCAGATTCTCCAGACGGTAGAAAGAAAATCTCCCTGGACTCATTCGATATTCTAAAAGCTCCATCAGTATCATTAGATACACCAAGCCTCGAACCTATAAAGGCAGAAGATAAGAAAGTAACACTAACTTTACCAACTGGTAACTGGGATGCTGTAGCTGTGACATTCCCTGGTATTACGGATTCCCTAGTCTTAAGAAAAGTCGATGATAATCATCTTGTCACTTCTGGCGAACAAACTGTATTAAGCATAAAGGATAACAAGATTCAAATCGACATCCCTGAAACTACGGACCGTAAATCCGGCAATCCAATAGAAGCTTATGCTATCCTAGGAGAAACACGAAGCAGTACTATTGTAACAGTCTTTCCAAAAAGGGAAACTGCACCTGTAGAAGAGCAAGTTGTTACAAGCAAAGGTGACGAGTCTGCTCCAGTAGTAACCATCCCTGAATATACTGACCCAATTGGAACTGCGGGAGAACAGGAACCTCCTATCGTGGATATTCCTGAATACACTGAGTCTATCGGAACCGTAGGGGAACAGGAAGCGCCTGTCGTAGATATTCCTGAATATGCTGGGCCTATCGGTACTGCAGGGGAACAAGCGGCTCCTATCGTAGATATTCCTGAATATACTAAGCCTATCGGTGCTGCAGGGGATCAGGAAGCGCCTGTCGTAGATATTCCTGAATATGCTGGGCCTATCGGTACTGCAAGCGATCAGGCAGCTCCTAGCGTAGATATCCCTGAATACACTGGGCCTATCGGTACTGCAAGCGATCAGGCAGCTCCTAGCGTAGATATCCCTGAATACACTGGGCCTATCGGTACTGCGAGCGACCAAGCGGCTCCTATCGTGGATATTCCTGAATACACTGGCCCTATCGGTACTGCGAGCGACCAAGCGGCTCCTATCATCTCTCTTCCTGAGTTTAAACTCAAAGCCTTAAAAGACCAGGCTACCGGAGTTCAAGTCATCAGTGGAGCAACTGAGCTAGGTGAAGCAAGTTATCTTGAAATCCAGAAAGTAGACAAGCAAGAACTCTTGGGCAAGAAATATGATGCCTACAACATTCAACTCAAGAATGAAAATGGTCAACCAATCCAAGCAAAAGGTGCTGTACTGGTTCGATTACCAATTTCTGGTACAGTCCAGGAATTCTATCGTTTCAATTCAGAAAAAGACTTGAAATCACAAGATTTCACAATTCGTGATGGCATGCTTGAGTTTCTCACCCTTGATTTGACTACTTATGCTATCATCTACAGGACTGAAACAGAAGCCCAACAACCAAGCTCAAGTCAAGTCGAAGAAGCTAGTCCATTAGCTAATAAAAACCAGTTCAATGGTGAAAAATTCTACAAATGACAAGCAGCTTCCTGCTACTGGAGAAGAGTCTAGCCCACTCCTCTTCATGGCAAGTCTCAGTCTAGCCTTAACTTCGCCTTCTTGCTTAAAAGGCAAAAAAAGAGTGATCCCAATAAATCTATAAAGATTTAGATAAATAGAAAAAAAGGATGAGTAAATTACTCATCCTTTTTGATTTATTTCAGAGTATTTTTAAAATAAACTAAAAAAAGCCAGTTATAAATCCAGTTAAAAAAATCGAATATAACAAATTCAAAAAGGAATTCATAAAAAAATTAAACAAATG